>Ga0164290_1000225_pt1 | contig 217073 bp, 195 predicted proteins | sample Micstemetagenome_FD_108782 | JGI IMG/M metagenome (GOLD analysis project Ga0164290, IMG submission 108782) | Contaminated culture microbial community from soil near Moab, Utah, USA - Microcoleus steenstrupii SON62 (Illumina Assembly) | ecosystem: Environmental > Terrestrial > Soil > Soil crust... | reverse complement strand
GATTCGGGTGGTGGCGCCGGTGGTTGCGGAGATTGAGAGGCGGGATGGCGCGCATGCGGCGCAGGTTCGGAACGCGTTGAATAGCGCGCTTCTGAATGCTGCCGAGGGGAGCGGGCAGCGGGGGCGAAGGCAGGGGGCGCATCACGCGATTGCGTATGGTTCTGCGAGTGAGGCGTTGGTTGGCCTGCAGGCTTCCGTGGCTTGGGGGCACATCCCGCCGCTTGCGCCGGAAACCGTGGATGCCTTCGATCACGTGAAGGCGGTGTTGTGGAAGTGCAGCCGCGTGCGAGCGTGAGTCGGCGCGGCGGCGGGCGCCCTGCCCGCCGCCGCCGCTCTCTTCAGTGCATGCACTTCATCATCGTGCCGACGACCTGCCGGAGCATGCCGACGAGCTCCTCTTGCGGCGCGATGTACTCCGCAGCGACCGCCACATCGAGCACCGCAATGCACTCGTCCGCCGATCCGGCGACGAAGCTGTACCGGTTCGCACGCGCCTTCCCTCGCCCATGACTCCCCTCGCGGAGGTTGAGCGGAATGCTCGCCCGAGCCTTCCGCAGCTGCCGCGCAAGATCGGGATCGTGCCGCTCCAACGCGGCCACGATCGGATTCGTGCGGCGGACAATCTCCAGAGCAACCTCATAGATTCGCAACATTCCATCCTCCTTCGCGCCCGCTCTCGCTCTCGCGCGGGGCGCCTGCCCCCCGCGGCGCGGCGCGCAGCGCGGGTCAAGGACGGCCGAAGGCCGCCGCGAAGCGGCGCGAAGCGTCCTTGACCCGCGCGAGCACCGCGCCAAAATCAAGCCGCCCGCAAGAAGCGCCTAATTCATCCGCCTCCGCCTCCGCCTCCGCGTCCGCGTCCGCCTCCGCCTCCGCCTCCGCATCCGCGTCCGCCTCCGCATCCGCGTCCGCGTCCGCCTCCGCCTCCGCATCCGCGTCCGCCTCCGCATCCGCTTCCAACCCCCAAATGCGCGAACGCCGCCCCCCGCTGTTTGCAGGGCGCGGCGTTCGGCCGTTCGGTGTCTCGTCGCGACGCCTAGTTCGGCGACGGGGCCGACTGCTCGGCCGGCTTCGGGACGAGCTTCTCTTCGAGGGCCGCCTCGAGGACTTGGTCCATCTTGCTGACGGCCACGAACTCGAGGTCGTTCTTGATCTCGGCGGGCACCTCGTCGAGGTCCGCCTTGTTCCTCTCGGGGATGAGGACGCGCTTGATGCCCGCGCGGTGCGCCGCGAGGACCTTCTCCTTGAGACCGCCGATGGGCAGCACGCGGCCGCGCAGCGTGATCTCACCCGTCATCGCGACGTCGTGGCGAACGCGAACGCCCGTGAGCATCGAGACGAGCGCCGTGAACATCGTCACGCCTGCGGACGGGCCGTCCTTCGGCATCGCGCCCGCGGGGATGTGGATGTGGATGTCGCTCTTCTCGAGGAAGTCCTTCGAGATGCCGAACTTCTCCGAGTTCGCGCGCACGAAGGAGAGCGCCGCCTGGGCAGACTCCTTCATGACGTCGCCGAGCTGACCGGTGAGCTGCAGCTTTCCGGCTCCGAACATGCGCGTCGCCTCGATGAAGAGGATTTCGCCGCCCACGCTCGTCCACGCGAGACCCGTCGCAACGCCCGGCTCTTCCGTGCGCTCCGCGACTTCCGACGTGTAGCGCGGAGCTCCGAGGAACTCGCGCACGCCGTCTTCGTCCTTGATGACGCGGGCGGTGGTGTCACCCTCCGCGATCTTCACGGCGACGCCGCGGATGACGCTCGCCACCTGGCGTTCGAGCGTACGAACACCGGCTTCGCGCGTGTAGTGGTCGATGATCGAGTCCACCGCGGTGTCTTCGATCTGGAGCTGCTCCTTCGTGATGCCGTGCTCCTCGATCTGCTTGGGGATGAGGTGCTGGCGCGCGATCGCGAGCTTCTCGTTGCGCGTGTAACCGGGGATCTCGAGGACCTCCATACGGTCACGGAGCGGCGGGGGAATCGGGTCGGCCACGTTCGCCGTCGCCACGAACATCACGTTCGACAGGTCGAACGGGATCTCGAGGTAGTGGTCGGCGAAGGTGTTGTTCTGCTCGGGGTCGAGGACCTCGAGCAGCGCCGCTGCGGGGTCGCCGCGGAAGTCGTGACCGATCTTGTCGATCTCGTCGAGCATGAAGACCGGGTTCGTCGTCCCGACCTTCTTCATGCCCTGGATGATCTGGCCGGGCAGCGCACCGACGTACGTGCGGCGGTGACCACGGATGGCCGCTTCGTCGTGCACGCCACCGAGCGAGATGCGGTGGAACTTGCGACCGAGCGAGCGCGCGATCGAACGGCCGAGCGACGTCTTACCGACGCCGGGCGGGCCGAGGAGGCAGAGGATTGGACCCTTCTTGTCCTTCTTCAGCTTCCGGACGGCGAGATACTCGAGGATGCGCTTCTTGACCTTCTCGAGGCCGTAGTGATCCTCGTCGAGGACGCGGCGGACCGCGGCGATCTCGAGGTTGTCCGGCGTCGAGTTGTGCCAGGGCAGATCGAGGATCCAGTCGAGGTACGTGCGGACGACCGTGTACTCGGCGGAGCCGACCTGCATGTTGCGGAGGCGCTTCAGCTGCTTCTTCGCAACGCCCTCGGCCTCGTTCGGGAGGTTCGCCTTCGCGATGCGCTCCTCGATGCCGTCGAGATCGCCCTGATCGCCGTCGTCTTCGCCGAGCTCTTCCTTGATGGCCTTGAGCTGCTGGCGGAGCACGTACTCGCGCTGGTTCTTGCCCATCTCCTCCTTGATTTGGGAGTTGATGCGCTCGCGCATCTTCAGGATCTCGAGCTGACGCGTGAGGAGGCGGAGCACCTTGCGGATGCGCTCCTTCGCGTCGACCGTCTCGAGCAGCTGCGCCTTCTCTTCGACCGGAGCATCCAGGTTCGCCGCCACGAGGTCGGCGAGCGCGCCGGGCGCCTGGATGGAATCGATGAGCGAGCCCGCTTCGCGCGGGAGCTCGGGCATGAGCTGGATGACCTGCTTCGCGATGTCGCGGAGGCTCATCGACAGGGCCTCGGCCTCGTCGTCGTCGACGCCGGTCTCTTCGAGCTTCTTCACCTTCGCCTTGAGGTACGGCGCCGTCTGCGAGACGTCGTCGAGGCGAATGCGCGTCAGCCCCTGGAGGATGAGCGAGTAGTTGCCGCTCGAGTGCTTGAGCGCCTTGAGGACGCGCGCGGCGCAACCGACCTGGTGGAGGTCGTCGCCTTGCGGATCGTCGGTCGCGGGATCCTTCTGCGCGAAGATCGCGATGACGGGTGCGGGGAAGTTGTCGACGTCTTCGACGAGCGCGACCGACTTCTCGCGACCCACGTCGAACGGCGCGACAGCGCCCGGGAACAACACCGCGTTGCGGATGGGGAGAACCGGCAGCTCGTCGCCGAACTGAACCTCGGTCTCGTCCTTCTCGCCGCGGGCAGAGCCCTTCTTCTCGGACATTCTCGTTTACCTCTCTATAAGCTCGACGCTTCGCCGCGCGGAGCCCAGGGATCGATCCGTTCTTATCCTTACCGGTGTATCGCGAACGTTCGGGCGCTTCTAGCGGTTTGTCCCGGCTCCGCTGCCTCCGCGCGAGCGCGAGTCGCAGGCGTCAGATTAAGACGCACACGTCGCCACGCCTAGTGGGCTCGTCGCAGCCGTTCTTCCCGAAGACACGCCGCGTCAGCGCTCGCGCTCGCTCGCCACGGCCCTCTCGCGTCGCGTCGCGCTCACACGCCCGCGACGGCGCGGTCGGGCTCGAGCGTGTGGATGCAGAGCCCGGTCAGCACCTTCGGATAGAAGAAGGTGCTCTTCTGCGGCATCACTTCTCCGCCCTCGGCGACGCTACGCACCTGCGCGACCGGCGTCGCGTTCATCAAGAAGAGAACCTGGCCTTTGCCCGAGCGGAGCTCGCGGAGCGAAGCCGCAGCGTCCTGCGGGTACCAGAGGTTCGTCTTCGCGGCCTGCGCCTCCGGCGTGATGCCGAGCACCGGCTCGAGGAGGCCCATGTGGAGCAGCGCCACGTCCGTGCGGCGCAGCACCTCGGGACGCTTGCCGAGCACCGCGTGGCCCGCGAGGTCCGCATCGCCACGCAGCGTGAAGAGCGCCGCACGCCCGTCGCCGGAGCATGCGACGAGGCTCGGCGCCTTCTCGCCGGCGCGCGCGAGCTCCGCCGTGAGGACGTCGGCCGACGCGCCGCCCGGGAGCTTCGTCACGTCGAACAGCGTCGCCGCTCCCTTCATCAGCTCCTCGAAGTCGAAACGCGGGAGCGAGTGGATGAAGCGATGCGTCGGGAACACGACGAGATTCGGATCGTCTCCATTGGCGAAGAACACCATGAAGTAGAGGTGCTCGCCGCGCGCGACGGCGCGCCCGCTCGCGCCTGCGCTGCTCGCGATCTCCTTCGAGTAGCGGAGCGCGGTCTCGTAGCGATGGTGGCCGTCGGCGATCAGCAGCGACGACTTCGCGACGCCTTCGACGATCGCGCGGAGCGCTTCCTTGTCCGTGATCTTGGCGAGCGCGTGCTCGACTCCGTCGGCCGTCGTGAGGCGCGTGAGCTCCGTCGCCGCCTCGAGCGCGGAGTCGAGCGCGCGCGCCGGGTCGCGGTACAGCATGAAGCCAGGCGAGAGGTTCGTGCGCGTCGCGCGAAAGAGCTTCAGCCGATCTTCCTTGGGACCAGACAGCGTCCGCTCGTGCGGAAGAACGATCCCCCGATCGAGATCGACGAGCTTGACGAGACCGAGGAACCCGCGCCGCGTGATCTTCGCGCCGCCGCCGGGCGGCTCGAACGACTGGTCGTAGCGATAGAACGCCGGCTCGTCGTCGCGGACGAGCGAGCCTTCGGTGCGCCAGGCCATGAGCAGGTCGGCGGCATGCGCGTACTTCGCGTCGCCTTCGCCGTCCGGAAGGATCAGCTTCACGACGTTGTTCGGGTGCCGCGCGGCGAGCTCGGCGCGCTGGGTCGCGTCGATGACGTCGTACGGAGGCGCGACCACGGAGGCGAGCCCGCCGCTCGCGACGAGGCGTGAGAGGTCGTAGCGGAGAGGCGTGAGCGGAGCGATCTCGGCGCGTGCAGTCATCGTGGCTGCGCATGCTGCCATCCCGGCGCGGAAGCGAGAAGGGTCTGTCGCTCAGCGAACGCAGCGCGCGTGCAGGAGCTCGGTCGCGTCGTGCTCTTCGGTGCGACCGGTCGTGAAGCTCACGGCGAGGAAACGGCCGCCGGAGCCCGGCGTGCTCGTCCAGTACGCGCGGTCGGTCGGCGTGTCAGGGAACGCGAGCGGGTCGATTGCCTTCAGCACGATGGGGTCCGGAAAGCTCGTGTCGTATTCCTGGTGCGGCTCTTCGTCGACGATGGTGAGGAGCTCTTTCACCGTCGGGAGCCGTCCCGCTCCGGGAAAGACCGTGCTGCCGCAGTAGACCTCGGCCGCCGAGCGGGCGATGCCCTTGCGGACGCGGAGCCGATCCCACACGAGCTTCGTGAAGTTGTCGGCGATCTCGGTGGTCTCGCGATCGAACTGCTCGTACTGCGGCGGATCCCGCGGCGCGTCCGCGAGCGCGGGCGCCGCCAGCACGAGGCCGGCAAGAACGACGGAAGAAGCGCGGAGGCGCACGAAGAGCGCTCTCATTTCGCCCTCACGCAGAGCGCCTTCAGCTCGAAGTCGGCGCGCACCGGCTCGACCGCGCCCGTCTCGAAGTTCACCGCCCAGTACTCCGCGTCGTTCGCGTTCTTCAGCGGGCGGACCTCCGAGGAGGTCCACGCGCGCACGTTCTTCACGCCCTTGAACGTCGCGGTGTCGATGCGGATCGGCGTACGCGAGTAGTCGAGCAGCGTGACGAGCTCGATGCGTTTCGGCAGCCGCCAGGGCCCGCTCGCCGGGTCGAGCGCCGCGCACGCGCTCTTGGCCGCTTCGACGGTCACGTCGCTCGGGAGCACCGAGGTCCGCCACACGAGACCCGTGACGTTGTCCGCGGCGATGTCCGCACCCGCCGCCGTGTAGCTCGGCGGGTTCGGCAGGAACACGGCACCGCCGTCGTAGTTCGGCATCTTCCACTTCGCCCAGGAGACGGGATCGGCGCCTTTGACGTCGACGGCGACGTCGACGGGCGCATCGACGGAGCTCTCCGCGAGCTGATCGGGCAAGCCGCCGTCACCGCAGCGTGCGCCGGGGCACTCGCCCTCCTTGAAGTCCGAGAGGCCGATGATGGCGTTGCATGCGACGACTCCAGGCAGCGCGAGTGCCCCGAGCACGGCACACACGAGGCGGCGGCTAGAACGAGCCATGCAGCCCTACCCCTCCCGGCCCGAAGTCGGGCGTGATGCTCGCGCGCGCCGGGCGCGGTCGCGGGAGCACGGCAGACGGCGACGAACGCGACGAGCTCAGCACGCCGTAGAGGCCGAGGACGAGACCTGCACCTCCGACGACGAACGCGACGGTGCTGACCGTGCCCCACGTCTCCGCGGTGTGCAGATCGTCGTGATCGGCGCGTCCGCAGATTTTGTCGATGCACTTCTCGTCGAGGTCACTCTTCCCGGAGAGGGCGACGATACCGGCGGCGGCGCCGATGCCCACGCCGACGCCGGCGATCACGAAGCCCGCCGTCGCGAGGCCGCTGCCTCCACTTCGCTCGCGCGGAGGCGGCGCAGCGGGCTCGTACGCCGGCGCCGCTCCTGCGAACGCGGGCGGGCGCGCTTCTTCGGGCGGCGCCTGCACGGGCAGCGTGATCTCCTTCGTCTCGCCCTCGCGGAGCTGGATCGACGAGCGCGCCTCGGGACCCGTGCCGATCTTCGCGACGATCGTGTGCATGCCGGGATCGACCGCGCGCGGCTCACCGAGCGCCGCCGGAGGAACCGCCGAGCCGTCCACCGTCACCGTCGGCTCGCGACCGGGGGGCACACCGGTCACCTTGATACGGACGCTCGCGATGCGCGCACGGACCTCTTCGGCGACGCGCGCGGCTTCTGCGCGCGCTTCCTGCGAGCGTGACGTCTCGTTCGCGAACGGCGGGATGCGTCCGACGCCGAGGCAGACCTCGCGCGCCTCGACCGGCTGCCCGAGCGATGCGTGCACCTTACACAAATCGACGCCCGTGATGGGCGTGTTGCCGAGCGCGTGCGCCGCCTTCAGCTTCTCGAGCGCGCCCTTGAGATCGCCCTTGTCTCGAAGCTCGATGCCTTGGTTGTACAGCTGACGCGCGCTCTCGATGTCGGCGGCGGAGCGCTGCGCGCGCGCGGCGCCCGGCAACGACGCAAATGCAACGGTGGCCAGCGCGAGAGGCGCGACGAGGCGTCGGCGACGGCTAGAAGATGTCATGTCCAGTAGGTGTCGGCGGCTTCGGGGGCGCTGCCGCGGAGGCCGGCGGCGCCGTGCTCGGCGACGAGGGCAACGTATGCGAAGACGGTGCCGCGTGCGCAGGCTCCTTCGGACGCGGCGGTCGACCGTGACCTGGCCGGGGCGCCGATGTCGTGGTCGACGTAGCCGGCGAGGCGGTCACCACGGCCGGCGAGGGCGAGGAGACCGCGCCCGGCGGCGAGTCCGGGAGGGGCACGCTCGAGGCGACGTTCGACGGCGCTTTCGCGCTCGCGAGCTGTACGGCTCCGGCCGACGCAGAGTCGGAAGAGACCGCGTGAGCGTCGGGCTTCTTCACGAGCGAGCTCGCGGCCAAGAAGGCCACCGGAGCGGCGACGAGGACGATGCCCCCGAGAAGGAGGAGGTTCCGCGAACGACTCGGTCGCGGCGTGTGCACGACCCCCGCGTCCGTCGCAGCGCCCGCCGCGAGCGTCACCGCATTCTCTTCCGGGTCTGGCGCGCGGCGCGATCCACTCCCCGTCGTGATGCGCGGCGGCTGCAGCGATCGCGGCATCTGCCCGCCGGCCGCGCGGGCGAGCTCCTCGGCGAGCTCGCGCGTCGTCGTGAAGCGCTCGCTCGGGTTGCGGGCGCACGCGCGCGCGAACCACGCATCGACCGGCGCAGGAAGGTCCGGGCGAACGGCGGACGGCACGGGGAGCGGCTCGGAGTGGATCTTGATCGCGAGCCCGCCCATCGTCTCTGCGTCGAATGGCTTTCGGCCGGTGAGCGCCTCGTAGGCCACGACGCCCACGCTCCACAGGTCGCTGCGGTGGTCGATTCCCTTCGACCCGAGGATCTGCTCGGGGCTCATGTAGAACGGCGAGCCGATCATCGAGCCGGTCTTCGTCCCGCTGTCGACGTTCGGGAGCTCGACGCCCTTCGCGATGCCGAAGTCGAGCAGCTTCACGAAGAGCTCGCCGCTTCCGCCCCCGTCACACAGGAAGATGTTTCCCGGCTTGATGTCGCGGTGGACGATGCCCTTCTCGTGCGCCCGGTCGAGCGCGCGCGCGAGCTGCGCGACGATGTCGACGACGAGGTCGGGCGCGAGGCTGCCGTGCTCGTCGAGGTACGCGCCGAGGTCCTTGCCCTCGAGCAGCTCCATGACGATGTACGGCGTGCCGTCGGCGGTGATGCCGTGATCGAACGTCTGCACGACGTGCGGGCTCTTCACCTGCGAAGCGGCCGCCGCCTCGCGCGTGAAGCGGTCGTGCGCTTCTTTCGAGCCGCGAAGGCCGCTCGCGATGAACTTCACGACGACCTGCGTGCTGAGCGCGAGGTGATCCGCGACCCAGACGGCGCCCATCCCGCCCTCGCCGAGCGGCCGCACGAGCCGAACGCTCGGCGTCACCATCATGCCGGCATGGGCGTCGGACACGAGGCAAAGGATGCGTGAGCGGAACGTGTTCCGCAACTATCTTTCCCGAGGAATTCCCGGCGCGGACGCGCGCCTCGCGCACCATGACGCGACGGTCATGCCGGTGGCACAAGCGCGGTCACCGAGGAGCGCGGAAACCACGGCGGCGCGCGGGCCGGGCGCGGCGGGCCAGGCTGGCGCGGCGGATGCTACGCTCCGTTCCCATGCGTCTCCTCGCGCTCTTCGCCCTGCTCGGTCTCTGCGCGTCCGCGGCGTGCGGCTTCTCGGCCGAGACCTCGGCGGCGGATGACCGGCGAAGCGGCAGCCCTGACGCTGGCCAGGCGAACGGCGGCGGGACTTCGGTTCCGGAGAGCAGCGCCGATCCCGGATCGGCGCTCCGCCCCGTCGACAATGCGCTGATCCTGGTGCACGCGGCGAAGGCGCAGTCGTTTCGCCTCTGCTTCGGGAGCGAGCTCGAACGCCTGCCTCAGCCCGACTCGCAGGTGATGCCGCAAGCCAACGTCGTCGGCGTCGAGGTCGGGAGCGCCGTGCGTTTGGCTCCGCTGCGCGGCGCGCCGGGCCGCGTGTACCTCTTCGAAGAGCCGCTCATCCGCGCGTACTACCCTGCGTTCGGAGGCGCCGGCAAAGGCCCGAGCTGCAATCAGCTCCTCTCGAACTCGCAGACGTCGCCGCTCGCGAAAGATCTCGGTGAGGTGAAGGTCGACCTCTCGTATGGCGTCCACCTCCTCGTCGTTCGCGGATGCACCGGCAACACGGCGCTCGCGACGCGCAGCAAGGAAGAGTGCGGCGCGACGTGGGACGCCTCGACGGGCAACCTCGGTATCACCGAGATCACGCTGAACGGCGCGAACCGCACGGGCGGCGCCCTCCCGGCGCAGGTGGTGAATCTCTCGCAGCCGCTCGAGAACGCGCGCGGCAACGGCGCGCTGCGCGTCACGTTCGGCGCTCTCGGCGACGGCGGCGCCCCGCACACCGAGGTCACCACGAACCCGCCGCTCCTCGCCGGCGCCTCGCCGACCGAGCCGGTGAACCTCGCCTTCGAGAGCTCGGACCCGGCGCGCTACGACGAGACGGGCTTCCGCGTCGAGCTCGCGGCGGCCGGCGGAGGAACGCCTCCCGCCGTGGTCTTCGAGCAGAGCCTCGCTTCCATCCAGCGGCTCTCCTCCCCGCGCGATCTGCCGACGACGTACTTCGACGCAGCTTCCAACTACGCGCTCCTCCTCCTTGGCGATCCGGGCGCGAAGCTCGCGGACGGCGGACGCGACGACGACGAGCTCCGCAACGTCCACTTCCTCGCCGTGCCCGTCGTTCAGCCGAAGGGCGACGCCGGCGTGCCGCCCACGTCGGACGGAGGGGAGGCCCCCTGAGAATCCTCGGCATGGCGTTCCGGCGATCGCGCGAGCGCGCGAGCATGCGCCGAGCGGCGGCCATGCTCGTGACCGCGACGCTCGCGTTCGCCCTCGCGAGCGCGTGCGGCTCGGCCGCGGACAGCGCGGTCGGCACGCCGAGCAGCCTCGACGGCGGCTCGAACGGCGACGCGGCGAGCACGACCGCGGACGGCGGCGGCGTTCCCGGCGAAGACCTCGTTCCGGCAAACGGGCTCGTGCTCGTGCACGCCGCCGCCTTCCCGCCGTTCCGCATCTGCTTCGAGGGAACGCCGGACGAGCGCCCCGCGCCGGCGAGCGACGTGATGCCGGACTCGAACGTCGTCGGCGTCGACGTCGGCGCTGCCGTTCGCCTCGAGCCACCGCGCACGGCGACGCTCGGACGCGCGTTCGTTTTCGCGGAGCCGAAGATCCGCGCCTTGTACCCCGCGTTCGGCGGCAACAAAGGGCCGACGTGCAAGCAGTTGCTCCAGTCCGGCGCGGACGCGGTCTCCGTCGGCAACGTCGATGCCGATCTCACGCGCGGCGTGAACCTCCTCGTGCTCCGCGGCTGCGGACCGGCAATCGACGAGCCGAGCGCGTCGATCGCGAGGTGCGGCCCAACGTGGTCGCCCGCGACGGGCAATCTCGCGGTCGACATGGTCCCGGTGAAGGCTTACGCGCGCCGCTCTCCGACGCAGCTCCGCGTGCAGGTGGTCCAGCTCTCGCGCGACCTCGAGGTCCACGCCGGCTCACGTGCGCTCGGTCTCGCGTTCGGCGCTCTCGACGGCGGCGCTCCGGCGCCCTTCGTCGAAGGCGCGGCGCCGCTCGGCACGCCGGTACCGGACCCGCCCGCGCTGCTCGACTACGGCGATACGGACGTCGCGGAGTATGCGACGAGCGGCCTCTTCGTGACGCTGGGTCCCGACCTCGACGCGGGCAGCAGCGATGCGGCCGCGGCGCGCGACGTGGTGCTCGCGCAATCGCTCGCCGACATCCAGAGGCGCTCGTCGCCGCGCGCGCTCCCGCCCGAGTGGTTCGCGCAGGCGTCGAGCTACGTCGTCCTCAGTATCGGCGAGCTCGAGCCCACGGCCGGCGACGGCGGCGCAAGTGATCCACGACGTGCGCTGCACCTGCTCGCCGTGCCGCTCGCCGGAGCGGACGCCGGAGCAGACGCCGCCGCGCCGTAACCTCGCGCGCGAGGCACCTCGCGCTCATCGCGGTGCGAGGGCGCGGTGTCCGATGTCGCTGCGGTGGTGCTCGCCTCGGAAGCGGATGCCTTCGACGGCGGCATACGCGGATGCGCGCGCCGCCTCGAACGAGCCCGCGTGCGCGCCGACGGTGAGGACGCGGCCGCCGTTCGTGACGACCGCATCGCCTTCCTTCTTCGTTCCGGCGTGGAACACGAACGCGCCCGGCGGAAGCGGAGCGTCGAGCCCTTCGATCCGGTCGCCGATCGCCGGCCGCGCCGGGTAGTGCTCGGCGGCCATCACGACGGCGAGCGCCGCCCCCGGGCGCGTGCGCGCATCGATGCCCTCGAGCGAGCCCTTCGCGCACCCTTCGAGGACGGAGGCCCAATCGCCCTCCAGCATCGGCACGAGCACCGTCGTCTCCGGATCGCCGAAGCGCACGTTGAACTCGAGAACGCGCGGCCGGCCCGATTCGATCATGAGCCCGACGAAGAGGACGCCTCGGAACGGAGAGCCCTCTTCGCGCATGCCGCGAAGGGTGGGCTCGACGATCGCGCGCATCACTTCGTCGTGGACGGCAGGCGTGACCACCGGCGCGGGCGCGTAGGCCCCCATGCCTCCCGTGTTCGGCCCTTCGTCGCCGTCGAACACGCGCTTGTGGTCCTGCGCAGCGACGAGAGGGATGGCGCGAGCTCCGTCGGTCAGCACGTGGAAGCTCGCTTCTTCACCCGGCAGGAGCTCTTCGAGAACGACCGTCGCTCCGGCTTCTCCGAGCTCCTTCGCGACCATCATCCGGTCGATGGCCGCGCACGCTTCCTCGACGTCTTTCGCCACGACCACGCCCTTGCCTGCGCAGAGGCCATCGGCCTTCACGACGAGCGGACGTCCCGCGGCGCGTACGTACGCCTTGGCGCGCGCCGCGTCGTCGAACACGGCGAAGTCCGCCGTCGGGATGCGGTGGCGCTGGAGGAACGCCTTCATGAACGCCTTCGAGCCCTCGAGCCGGGCCGCCGCCTTGGAAGGCCCGAACGCCGCGATGCCCTTCGCTTCGAGCGCGTCGACGAGCCCCGCGACGAGGGGCGCCTCGGGCCCGACGACGACGAGGTCGACACGCTCGCGCTCGGCGAGATCGACGAGCGCGCTCACGTCGGTCGCTTGCACCGGAACGTTGCGACCGACCTCGGCCGTGCCGGCGTTGCCCGGCGCGAGGATCACGTCGTGCGCGCGCATCGCGTGGGCGAGCGCATGCTCGCGCGAGCCGCCACCGACGACGAGGATGCGCTTCGGTAGGGGCGACGGGTCGGACATGCGCGCGGCTTTAACATGCGCGCCGCGAGGCCGGAAGGTAGGCGCGGCCGCGGCTCCGTTGCGTTAGCATGCGCGCCGTGGCCGAGAACGTCCGACCGCCCGTCGCCGTCCGCATCGTGCGTCCTTACGACACGGAGGACGCGCTGCTCGAGAACGAGCTCGAGACGATCGGCAAGACCAGCGTTCTCCTCATCGGCGCGCACCCGCGACCGAACGGCGTCATCCTGCGCTTCGAAGTGACGCTCGCGTCCGGCGCCACGGTGCTGCGAGGCGAGGGCCGCGTGCTCGCGCACAAAGAGAACGCCTTCCGCGGGCAGGCCGGCCTCGCGCTCCGCTTCACCCGGCTCGACCCGCGCTCGAAGGCGGTCGTCGACCGCGCCACCGCGATCCGCGAAGCACGCGCGCAGATCGATCCGCCGGCTCCCTTGAGCTCGCAACCGGCGCTGCCAGCGTCGGATCCCGCGCCTTCGGTGTCGTCGCTCCCTTCGTTCCCTTCGTCGGCCATGATGCCGGCGGCGGAAGCCGCGCCAGTCGCCGAAGCGCTCTCGCAGGCGACGCCCGAGCCTGCGCCCGCAGCGGCGAAGCCGAACCGCCCGAGCAGCCGCCCGACGCGGCAGTTCCAAGCGGTCCGCCCGGAAGACTACGCGCCTCGCACGCGCGAGCTCACGCCCGCCGCTGCGCCGTTCCCCGCAGAAGCGCAGACCGCGACGGCGTCGGTCGCGCCCGAGGCGATCGCTGCTCTCCGCGCGGCGCCCGACATGATGCCGAAGCTCGCGGACGAGGCGATGGCCGAAGCGGCAGCCGCTGCGGAGAAGGGCGCTCCCACGGTCGCCCCGCGTCAGACCGCGCCGACGCTCGCGGCGCCGGGCCCGAGCCGCTCGAAGCGCGCTCCGCGTCGGAGCACGGTGAGCGGTGCAGCGCCCGCCGCCAGCAGCGTCGCCAAACCGCTCGCAGCCCCGCCGGATCGCGACGCGCTCCTCGCGCGCCTGCGCGAACGCGCGAGCCGCCTTCCGCCCGACCGCATCGCGGAGATCCTGACCATCACCGAAGCAGAGTGATCGCCGGGGCCACTTCTGTTCGGCACCTTGCCCTACAGCTCGGGCCCATGCCCGACGCCGGTCCGTCGCCCGAGAAGCGACCGTTCTTCTCGCGTACCGCCACGCTCGCGCGATACTCTCGAACGCGAGGGGATGGATCCGGCTCAGCTCCAGCCCGGTTACCGACTCGATCGGTACGAGCTCCTGTGCCCACTGGCATACGGAGGCATGGCCTCCGTGTGGATTGCGCGCTTCGGAGGTCGCAAGGGCTTCGAGCGTCTCGTCGTCGTGAAGATGATCCTGCCTCAGTACTCGCAGGATCCGCGCTTCCAGGAGATGTTCCTCGACGAAGCGCGCATCGCCTCGCGCATCGAGCACGCGAACGTCGCACGCATCCTCGACGTCGGCGAGCAAGACGAGAACACGTTCATCGTCATGGAGTGGGTCGACGGCGATTCGCTGTCGAAGCTCCTCCGCGCCGCCGAACAGAAGAAGACGCGCATTCCGGCCGGCGTCGCACTCCGCATCTGCGCGGACGCCGCGGCAGGCCTGCATGCCGCGCATTCGCTGAAGGACCGCGATGGGTCGCCGCTCGGCGTCGTGCATCGTGACGTCTCCCCGCAGAACATCCTCATCGCGAACGCCGGCTCGACGGTGCTCATCGACTTCGGCGTGGCGAAGGCGCGTGACCGCGTCTCGCAGGACACGAGCGCCGGGCAGCTGAAGGGCAAGATCCGCTACATGGCGCCGGAGCAGGCGCTCGGTCGCTCGATCGATCACCGCGCGGACGTGTGGGCGCTCGGTGCGATCCTCTACGAGCTCTTCGCGGGCAATCCGCCGTACGACGGACCGAACGAGGTCGCGACGCTGCACAAGCTGACGAGCGGCGCCCCTGCCCTGCCGCTGCCCGGGCACGTGCAGGAGCCCGTCCGCGCCGTCATCGACCGCGCGCTGTCGCACGATCCCGAGCTTCGCTACGCGACGGCGCTCGAGCTGAACCTCGCGCTCGAGACGGCGATGGTCGAGATCGGCGAGCCGACGTCGATCGCGGTCGTTGCACACTACACCGGTCAGCTGCTCGCCGATCGTAAGGCGGCGCGCAAGAAGGCCGTCGACGCCGCCGTGGCCGCCGCGCGCACGCGCGATGCTGGTGCGGCGACGGCTGCGCCCGCGCCGTCGGGACCGAGCGCGGGGAGCTCGTCCGGCGTCGGATCTTCGCCGGGGGCTGCATCGTGGTCCGCGGCGGCTGCGCCTCGAGGCGGCTCGCAACCGGGCAGCTTCCCGCTCACGCCGGCGGCGCCCCCCTCGGGCGGGGACGTTCCCTCGACGCCGAGCGGCTCGCCCCTCGGCCTCGCCGAGATGCCGAGCGCCACGAGCTCGGCGACCCTCGGCTCCGCCGCGATGGAGTACCCGCCGGAGCTCGTCGACGAGACCGCGCGCCGTCGCCGCTACATCGCAGCGGCCGGCCTCGGTGTGTCGCTCGCCGCCGGCCTGGTCGGCGTCGTACTCATCGTCGCAACGGCGCTCATGAAGCGCGACCCGAAAGAAGCGTCGCATGCCGCGCCCGTCGTCGCGGTGACCGCGCCGCCCGAGGCCGCTGAACCGAGCGCGCCGCCACCCGCGCCGACGACCACGGCGCTCGCGGAGCCGGCCTCGACGACGACGACGACGCACGCGACGACGGCGCCCGCGACCACGAACGCGAACACCGCCCACGTCGTGGGGACCTCGCCACTCGCCATCGGAACGGCGGCCGCCTCGACCCCGGCGCACAAGCCACCGGTGACGCCGCCGACGACGCCGCGCAAGCCGGCCACGGCGCCTCCTCCACCCGCTCCGACTGGAAAGCCCGATCGTGGCTTCTGACCGCGTGACGCGCACAGCCACGGCGTTCCTCCTTGCCGGCGCGCTCGCCGCCTTTCCAGCGACCGCTTTCGCAGACCCGAGCCTCTCCGATCGCGAGACCGCACGCGCGCTCATGGACGAGGGCGACGCGAAGCGTGACAAGAACGATCTCCGCGGAGCGCTGAAGGCCTACGAAGCGGCCGACGCGATCATGAAGGTGCCGACCACCGGTCTCGAGGTCGGCCGCACGCAAGCGGCGCTCGGCCTGCTGCTCGAGGCGCGTGAAACCCTCGGCCGCGTGGCTCGCATTCCCCCGAAGGCTGGCGAGCCTGCACCGTTCGTCGCCGCGCGCAAAGCGGCCGAGACGCTGAGCGCCGAGCTCGCGACGCGAATCCCGTCGGTCACCGTCGTCGTGCAGAACGCGGAGCAATCTCCACAGCTCGTGTTCGACGGAGAAGCGATCCCGCCCGCGGCGTCGCAGGCTGCCCGCAAGGTGAATCCCGGCAAGCACACGATCCTCGTGCGCGCCGGGACGACGGAGAAGACCGAAGAGGTCACCGTCGCCGAGCGCGAGCAGCGCACCGTCACGGTCGATCTCACGCCGCGGAAGCCCGAGCCGGCGGCGACGCTCGAGCCGGCGACGAGCGGCTCCGGAAGCGGTCCCTGGAAAGCATTGATGGTCGGCGGCTTCGCGGTCGGCGCCGTCGGCGTGGCCGTCGGATCGGTGACCGGCATCCTCTCGATCGCGAAGGTGAGCGACGTGAAGGACGACTGCGTGGACGACCGCTGCAAGCCATCGCGCGCCTCCGACATCGAATCCGCGAAGTCGCTCGGCAACATCTCCACCGTGTCGTTCGTCGTCGGCGGCGTGGGCGCCGTCGTCGGCGTCGTCGGGCTCGTGATGAGCAACAAATCGTCGAGCGAGGCGCCCCCGCCTGCGACGACGGCGCGCGTCCGCCCCGTGCTCGGCGCCGGCTACGTCGGGCTCACCGGAGCCTTCTGAGCCTCGCGCACGCGCGCGAGGCCTGCTTTCAGGTGCGAGGCCGCACGCTCGTGCCGAACGCCGTTCGGAACGCGGTCGCGAACTCCTTTGCGCGCGCCGCGTCGACCGCACCGCCCGGAATACCGCCTTCACGGAGCGCGCTGCCGACGACCACGCCGTCGCTCGCGCGGGCGAGCTCGCCGAGCGAATCGAGCGTCGCGCCGCTCGCGACGAGCACCGGCTTGTCTGCCGCCTTCTTGACGGTGACGAGCTTGTCCATGTCGACGCCCTTGCCGGTGCCCTCGCCGGTGACGAGCACGACGTCGGCCATCCCGCGCTTCGTGAGGTCTTCCACCTCTTGCGTGAGCGGACGCGCATCGCCGAGACGGGCCGAGTGCTTCACGTCGACATCCGCCCAGACGGAGACCTTCCCCGCCCCGAGCGCACGACGCAGACGCATCGTGCTCGCGGCCTGGCCCTCGATGATGCCCTGGTCGGTGACGCGCGCGCCCGTGTGCACGTTGATTCGGACGAAGCTCGCGTTCGCGCACACGGCGATGGAGAGCGCCGCTTCCGCGTCGTTCCGGAGCACGTTGATGCCGAGCCATCCCTCCCCGAACGCGCTGCGCACTGCGACCGCGCATGCGGTCATCGCCGCGACGGTGATCGGCGGGACCTTGCCGGCGAAGAACGGCGCGTCACCGAAGTTCTCGACGACGATCGCGTCGTAGCCGTTCTCGGCAAGGACGACCGCGTCGGCGACGGCGCGCTTCACGCAATCGTTCATCGACAGCTGCGACCGCGGGCTGCCAGGCAGCGGCGGAAGATGAATGACCCCCACGAGCATCGGCATGGCGCCCTCCTACCATGCCGCCGGCGCGAGAGGCACCCGCGCCCCGCCGCTCACTTGAAGTTGAAGCCGCTGCCTCCGGGAACCGCCACGCCTGCGCCGCCCGGCTGCGGATCCGGCTTGGCGAGCGTTCCGCCGATGCGAAGCGAGTAGAAGCCGTCGGCCGTCTTCGACTTCGCCATGCGCGGCTCCATCTCGAGCATCGGCTTTTCCTTCGAGCCGGGCGCCCCGAAGAGCATCTTCGTCTTGTCGTTCTTGTTCCGGTACGCGTCGTTGATCTTGAACTTCAGGTTCACGTCGAGGTGCGCGTCGGTCGCCACCTCGCGCATCTGCACGCGTCCGTCGCTGTTCACGTCGACGTCTCCGCCTGCCGACGCCACCTTCGTCAGCTTCATCGTCCCGTCCTTCGCCTCGCCGATGATGGTGAAGGTCCCGACTTTGAGGCGCGGGAGCGTGAAAGGCCCGAGCGGCGTCTTGACGGTCAGCTCCTTCGCCGTGCCCGCGTTCATGTCGCGGATCTCGAGGTTCACGGTACCGTTCCCCTTCGACGCCTTGCCTTCCGGGAGCTGCAGCTTGATCGTGCCGTTCAGGCGGCCGTCGAGCGGGAAGCCCACGTTCGTGGCGATCGCGTCGATCTTGCTGAGGTCGACGCCGTCGAACGTGATGTCGACGTTCCGTTCCTTGCCGCTGTCTTCGAAGCTCCCCTTCACGACGCCGTCGAAGGCATCGATCCGGAAGCTCACGTCCTTGTTGCCGACGAGGAGGCCGAGGAGGGAGATGCGCGCACGCGCCTCGTCGATCTTGATTTCGGTCGCCGGCTTCGTGGGATCGGCGGACGGTGAGATGAGCTTCACGTTCTTGGCTTTGACGCCGGTGAGCCAAGACGAGTCGAGCTCCTCGATCTGCAGCTCCTGCGGGTTCGACGAGCTCCGCTGCTGCGCATTGAACTGCGTGACGATGCGGTCCTTCAGCTTCTCGTACGGGAACGTGACCGAGAAGAAGAGGACGAGGCAGACGATGTAGAACAGCGGATACCCGAGACGAGGCGCCCAGCGCCGGAGGCGCTCTTTCGTGACCTCGTTCACGGCTTCTTCTCCGTCGCGGCGGGCGCGGCTTCGTTGCGGTCGAACGCGGACACGCCGACCTCGACGTCGTAGGAATCGGGCTCGCCGCTACGCTTGCGGATGTTGAGGCGCGACACCGCGACGGGATGATTGCTCTTCTCGATCGCCTCGAGGAACTTCGCGATCGGCGCCATGCCCGACTTCTTCAGGTGGATGATGGTGTGCCGCTCGACATAGCGCTTGCCGTGCGGGACGTCGGGACGGTCGACCGAATCGGTGACCTGGAGCTTCTGCGCGCTGGCGCTCTGCTCGAGGAAGCCGGCGAGCTGCGGCGCCTTCTTGCCGTACCGCGCCGAGATGGATGACTTTCTCTCCTGACGCTCGCGGATCTGCGCGCGCGCGCCATTCACCGAATCGAGAGCCTTCCTGAGCTCTTCGTTTTCGCTCCCTCGGCTCGAGACGAGCGACTGCAGCCCGATCGGGATGCCGAGGAGCACCATGACGCCGATGACGACGACCGCGATCGTCGCGAAGCGCTGCTCGCGCGGGTTCAGGCCCCAACGCTCGAAGACCGGGATCACCATCACTTGCCTCCGCTCGCCGCCGGCGCGCTCGCCGAGGCCGTGGCCGAAGACGAGCCTTTCGCCTTCGCGCCACCCTTCTGGTCCTCGGGACACTTGATGTCGAACTCGAGGACGTACTTCTGGTTCGTGCCGCCGACCTGCGCGTTCGTTCGCGTGATCTTCGCGTCGGAGAAGCACCGCTCGCTCGCGATCGAGCTGCGGATTGCTTGCGCATCGGGGATCGTGCCGACGATGCCGTGCACGATGACGTGACCCTTCTGGACGTCGAGCTCCTCGATGTCGTGCGTCATCGAAGGCGGGATGAGCTCGGAGAGCTTCACCATGACGTCGAACGCGTCGGCGTGCGGAAGCGGGTCCTCGTCGGCGAGTGACGTCTGCGAGGCGAGGAGCTCGTTCGCGCGCGAAGCCGCCGTCGTCTCCTCGCCAAGCACGTCCTTCGTGACCGTGGCGAGCGCCTTCTCGAGCACCGCGCGCTCCTTCGACTTGGCGTAGAGCTGGGCCCACGCCGAAAAGAGGAAGCTCACGAGGATCACGGCGGCCAGGCCGGCGAGGAGCGGCACCTTCTCCTTCACCCACGCGAATCCGCGCTCGAACGCGAGCGGCCCCTTGCGCAGGTTGAGGCCGATCGACTTCGGCCCGAGGCCTGCCGCGAGACCCACCGCCTTGGCGAAGCGCGCCATCGTCGCCGCGAGCTCGGGCGACACGCCGGGCGCTTCGATCGCGGGCACCGGCAGGACCTCGACCGGGATCTCGAGCGCGCTCGAGAGGAACGCTTCCGCGCCGGAGACGTAGGCGCCGCCTCCGCACAACAGAAGCCGCGTCGGCGGCTCGCCGCCTTGCGCGCGGTACGCGGCGATCGACGTACGGAGCTCGCGCGCGAGCTTCGCGGCCGTGCCGGGCAGGCCCTTCGTGCCGAGCCCGACGGTGCGCGCGAACATCGGCTCGCCGTTCTTCAAGATGAGGATGTCACTCGACACGGTGCCGAGGTCGACGACCGCAACGAGGCCCTCGCCGAGCACGGGCGTGAACGGCAAGAGGTTCGCGATCGGGAACGCGCCAACGCCGACGCGCTCGGGCTCGACGGCGAGCGTGCTCTTCACGAGGTCGATGCGCGCCTGCACGTCAGCGGTACGCGCAACGCCGACGAGGACCGCGAGCTCCTCGCCCTTGATCTCGCGGAGGCCGGGGAGCACCCGGTAATCGAACACCGACTCTTCGACGTCGAACGGCAGCGCCGACTCGAGCTCGAAAGGAAGGACCTCGCCGACCTGCTTTGCCGCGGATGCAGGCAGCCCGACCACCTTGACCGTCGCGCGCTGGCCTTCGAGCGCCACCGCGATCGAGTCGTGCAGCACGCCGCGATCGCCGACGACCGCGCGAACGGCGGCGGTGAGCGCCTCGACCACGCCTCCGGCCTGGGCGATCTCGACGCTCGCGAGCCCGACGAGCTGCACCTTCCGGTACGCCGTACGGATCGCGGCGACCTTCACGGCCGTCGTCCCGATGTCGATGCCCAGCCAGTTGCTCATCTTCGATTACTCCACACGGTAGTAGACGACGGTGCCGCCGGTGCTCGGCTGCATCGCTGCTGCGAGAGGATCTTGCGCCATCGGGTTCGTCCCCGGCGTGGGCGTCGCGCCAGGTACCGGCGGCGTCGCGCCCGGCGGCGCCGCGCCCGGAGCGCCCGGCGCGGCGGGCTGCCCGAGGTTCGGCGCATTGCGGTAGTCGACCACCGCGTGGATCTTCACGCGGGTCTCGCGCCGGTACCCCTTCTTGATGCCGATCGCGTAGATGGAGAACATCTTGCTCTCCGTCGAGATGCTCTTCTGGAACTCGGACTGCGACTGGAACGTGACGGGCTTCATGCCGATCGCCGCGAGCAACGGACCGATCTGCCCCTGCCCCGTCATCGCCTGCACGAAGTCGCGCGTCGATCCGAACAGCGGAGCTCCCATCGTGATTCCGCGCGCCATCGTCACGCCGGTGAGGAACATCGCGGCCTGATCCGGATTGATGCAGATGTCCGCCTGAGGCGCGCCCGCGCACACGACGCCGAGCAGCGTCTGCGCGTTCGCGGTGTTCACGTTCACGGCGCCGGAGCCCCACACCGTGACGACGCGCTTCTTCGGGTTCGTGCCGTCGGGGTCGACGAACGTCGCCCAGAAATCCTCGCTGACGCCGCGGACCATGTGGAGCTCTTCGAGCGAGTCGTACGGCGAGTTCTTGCGCCGGTACGGCTTCGGGAGCAGCTGGTACCACGCGTCTTCCACGCCGGCGTTCTGTGCGCTCGACGTCTGCTGAACGTCGCAGTTGAAGCCCTGCTCGTCGACGTCCGCCCAGTCGATGATCGCCGAGCACGTCGCCATGCGGTCGTGGAACTGGCCGGTCGCGTCGCGCTGCTCGAACAGCGGCGAGTACTGCGGCGGCGCGATGAGACCCATGATCTCCTTCGCGAGCCGGATGTGCGCGATCTCGTTCGCCGCGCCGAGGTTCACGTTAATCTTCGCGTCTTCGTCGACGATGACGAGCTCGTACCGGCCACCCGGCATGCCGAGGTTTTTGCCCTGCGAGACGTCGACGCCGACGGTGCGCGCGAAATCCTTGCTCGCCTCTTCGTCGTTGAACGCGCCGAGGAGCCGGTCCGAGAACTCCCACACCGGAAGCTGCGGTGGCGTCTTCTTCATGAACGCGAAGAGCGGCGCGATGGCCTTCCTCATCGTCGGCTCGCTCGCGATGAGGAGGCGGGAGAGGTTCACCGCGCTGCGCGCCATGTACTCGGCTTGCACCGCGTCACGCTGCGACGTGGCCGCCGCGAGCTCCGCGCTCGTCTCGTCCTGGAACTCGGCGAGCATGACGGTCAGGATCGCGATGGCGCCCATGACCATCACGAGCGCGATGCCGCGCTCCTTCTTCTTCCTGCGCCTTTTCCGCGCAGCTCCAGCACCTCGCACGAGCGCGCTCATCGCGGGATCCCGAAGCTGAGAGGTTGCTGCATCGGAAGCATGAACTTCGTGACGAAGCGGAACGGCGGGCTGTTCTTCACGCCCTTCAGCTCCAGGGTGACCTTCACCTCGAGAGGCAGGCGATTGAGCTGCCCGGTGAGCTGAGTCGTGTCCCACGTCTCGAGCCACTGCGCGGTGAGCGGATCGAGGTAACGGATGTCGAACGTCTCGACGTCTTCGGCGAGCACGTTGACGACGCCGCCGCGCTTCGCGTCCTGATCGATCGGCGCCTGCTCGCGGCGGACGAGGTCCATCTTGTCGTCGCGGTCGGGGTCCTTCACGACGAAGTACCCGATCTCGCACTGGTCGCTCTCTTTGGCATCGGCGTTCACGCGGCGGTGGGCAAACGCCGTGAAGTCGAGCCGGTCGAATTGGGCGCTATTCGTCGCGATGAACGCGGTCTGTCGCGTCTGGAGCGCGAGGTTCGCCGGCTGGTGCATCGAGAGGAACGCGCTCGAGATCTCGCGCGTGATGCGCTCGATCGCGTCTCGACCTTGGCGCGCGCGGTCGACGCGCATCGCCTCTCCCTTGCGACCGCGCGAGAGCGAATCGAACGCGCCGTAGATGAGGAGCGAGATCATCGCGAGCACGCCGAGGGAGACGAGCACCTCGAGCAGCGTCATGCCGCGCGCGCGCGATCGCGGGAGCCTCGCGCGCGTCATGGCGTGATCCTCGGCGCTCCGCCGGCGCCCGTTCCGCTGGTCCCCGGGGCGCCGGGAGCTCCGGGCGTGCCCGGGGTGGCGCTGCCGGCCGGCCCGAAGTCCATGACGCCGCCGTCGGGCAGGAGCGCGTTCGCGGCGAACCCGCCACGCTGCGGATTCGTCACGTACTGGACGAGCGGGAGCTCGCGATCGTTCGGCCCCTCTTTCCACTTCACCGTGACCGACACGCGGCGGATGCTCGCCTCGTACATCGGCTTGATCGACGGATAGAGGATGCCCATGACCATCGACAGGAGGCCTTCCGCGCCGCCGCCGCCGCCGAACTGCTGCGTCAGCGAGGAGCCGAGGCCCTGCAGGCCGCCGTCGGTGCTCAGGTTGAGCCCTGCGCCGCCGGCCGGGTTCGAGAGCTGCGCGAGCGGCGAGCCCGACCCTGCGCCCGGGCCGATGAGCGCGCCGCCGTCGCCGAGCGAGTTGCCGCTCTGGAAGTTCGGCATCTCGACCTTCTCGACGCGCGTATCGCACGTGAAGCCTTCGGAGCGTTCGTCCGTGCAGCACGGCACGCCCTGGTCGATCTGATCGAGCTCCGGGTAGCCGAGCCGGAGGAGGTTCTCTTCGAGCTCGGTCATCTTGCAGCGGCCGAGCGCCACCGCCTGACCCATGTTCGCGGACGACCTGTTGCTCGCGGCGAGGCCTCCCTGCGCAGAGAGGATCACGGTGAGCACGAGGCCGAGGATGGCGATCGCCACCATGACCTCGAGCAGCGAGAAGCCGCGTGCGCGCACGGACCTCAAAACGCCCCCGGGTCTTCGCGCTCGGACGCTTCGCGGTCGTCCTGCGGCTTCGGGATGGCGACGGCGCCGTCCTTGACGGTGACCTTGCCGGTGAGCGGCGCGACGATGAGCGTGATGGCGCTCGCCTCGTCGCTCGCGTCGCCGACGCGAAGCTGGATCGAGGCGCGCTCGGTCTGCCCGCCCGGCCAGAAGTAGAGATAGGCGCGCCCGTTCGTGCGCGGCTCGCCGTCGTGCGCGGTCTGCACCTCGCGGAACTTGATGCCTCGCTCGAGCGGCTTCTTCCCCTTGCCCGGGGCCGAAGCGGCGAGGCCCATCGCGTCGATCTCCTTGAAGAACGTCTTCGGCGCGGTCGGGCCCTTCACGATCCGTCCGGACTCCTCCTGCGCCGCCTTCTCCGCGTTCGTCGCCGCCGCGGCGCCGCCGGTCCCGGTGAGGTCCTTCGACTGCACGAGCATGGGCTGGTCGCCCTCTTCGAGCCAGATCGCGCTCTCCTCGAAGTCCATGACGAGGCGCACGCTCTTCGACGTGGCGCTCGCACGCGAGAACCCGACGCGAATGGCGCCTGTGATCATGGTCGACGAGTGACGGAGGCGCGACGACGCGAGCTGGCCGGAGCCGACGACGACGGCGCCCATGATGAGGGCGACGATCCCCATGACGACGAGCACCTCGATGAGCGTGAGGCCGCGCCTCATGGCTCGCTTGGAGGTGCTGCGTCGGGAATTCATGGTGGTACTGCTCGTGCGCGCGGCGCGCGACTACTGCTTCGCTCCGGCGGCCGGCTCGGGGATGCGGATGTCGTCGTTCGTGCCTTCCTTCTTGTCGGGCCCGAGGCTCATGACGGCGACGTCTTCCTCGCCGCAGAGGATCTTGTACGGGGTGTCCCACGGGTCGGTGATCTTCGACGCCGCGCTGAGCTCCTTCTTCTCGCGGAGGAGCTCGACGGTCGGGCACTGCTCACCGGGATGGTCGACGCGGTACTTCTCCGCCGCCGGGTGAATCGTGCGCGCGTCGGTCTGCGCCTGCTTCTTCTGCGCCTCCTGGTACTTCGGCACCGCGACGACGGCGACGCCGCCGGCGATGAGCCCGACGATCGCGAGCACGATCAGGATCTCGATGAGCGTGACGCCGCGCGTGACGGCGCGGCCGAGGCGCCCTTTCGATGACCAGGTCTTCATGACAGAGTGATCTCCTTTGTCCCGCATCCTATTCCACTCGATCGATCCCGAAAGGCACGCCGTCGGGTCCGTCACTCACGAGGTCGAAGCCGCGCGGGTCGCGCCGCCCCGGACAGGTCAGCCGCAGCGGGTGACCCCAAGCATCGATCGGCTGGCCCAGCGTGTAGCCACCCGTCACGAGGTCGCCGAGCTCACGCGGACACGCGCCGGAGTGATCCGCCCGATACGACATCACCGCGCGATGGGTGGTCGTGAGCGAGGCGCGCGTCGCGCGGATGCCCGCCGCACGCTCCTCGCGTGAGCGAATCCACACGATGAGCACGAGCACGACGAGCGCCGCGGCGACGAGGCGTGCTCGCGCCCGACCGACGACCCCGAAGACGCCGCGCCGGCGCTCCCAGGGGAAGAAGACCTTCGATTCGCGACGACGAGCGGCAACCATGGGTCATGCTCACTGCACGAAGTCGTTCATCTGGATGAGCGGCATGAGGATCGAGAAGGCAATGAAGCCGACGCCTCCACCCATGAAGACGATGATGAGCGGCTCGAGGAGGCTCGTCATCGCCTGCACGCGCGTCTCGACCTGCGCGTCGTAGGCGCGCGCGACGTTCTCGAGCATCTGCTCGAGCTGCCCCGATTTTTCGCCGACCGCGATCATGTGGACGACAATCGGCGGGAACTCTTTGCTGCGCTTCAGCGGACCGGCGATGGATTCGCCTTCGCGGATGGAGCCGGCGGCCTCCTCGACGATCTTCGAGAGCTTCGCGTTGTCCATGACGTGCCGCACGATGTCCATCGCCTTCAGGAGCGGAACGCCGCTCTTGAGGAGCGTCGCGAGCGTGCGCGAGAAACGAGACACCGCGAGCATGCGGAAGACGGGTCCGAAGAGCGGCAGCTTCAGCTTCGTGCCATCGCTCCAGAGCTGCCCCGCGGGCGTCGATAGGAACAGGAAGAAGCGCGCGAGAACGAGGCCGGCGACGACGCCGATGCCGAGCCCGACGCCGTACGCGACTTTCGAGGCGACGACGAAGAAGAACAGCGCCATCGCGATGCCGGCCATGGAGGCGAGGACCGTCCACGTCGTCTTCTTCGGTCCGCCCGCGAGCGCTTTGCGCGTGAAGACGAGCGACACCATCGACGTGATAAAGCCGAGCATCTGGTTCGAGCTCAGCGCCGACGAGACGAAGATGAGGAGCGCGGTGTACCAGGGCAGCGCGCGGTCGAGCGTCGCGTAGATGTTCGTCACCTTCGGGACGACGACGATCATCATCATGGTCATGAGCAGCGTGCCCATGCCGAGCATGAGGACCGGGTACGCGAGCGAGCTCGTCACCTTGCCGCGGAGGCGCGACTGGCCTTCCATGAAGTCGGCGAGCCGTTCGAGCACCTGCTCGAGCGTGCCGGAGGCCTCGCCGGCGGCGACCATGTTGACGTAGAGCGGCGGGAAGATGTGCCCGTGCGGCTCGATCGACTTCGCGAGGCTCGTGCCCTCGTTGAGGTCGTCTCGGACATTGGCGAGGACCTTCTTCAGCTCCTCTTTCTCGACCTGCTCCGTCAGCGCGCTCACCGACTCGACGAGCGGAATGCCCGCGCCGACGAGCGTGGCGAGCTGACGCGTCATCATCGCGACGTCTCCGACCGAGACGCGCCGGAAGAACGCGCCGAAGTCGATCGAGCGACCCTTCTTCGCCGCGGCGCCCTTCTCCTCGCTCGCTTCGGTGAGGAGGATGCCTTCGCGCTTCAGCGCCGCGCGGAGCACCTTCGGATTGTCCGCGTCGCGGACACCCGAGACCTGCTTGCCCGAGGCGACGACGAGACCGCGATAGACGAAGACTGCCATGGCCTATCACACCCGCACGTTGCGGACGCTGGGACGCTCCGCTTCGACTTCCATGTCGTCCTGCGTGGCGACGAGGACCTCCTCGACGCTGGTGAGGCCGGAGAGGACCTTGCGCGCGCCGTCGTCGCGGAGGCTGTCCATGCCCTGCTCCATGGCGGCACGCTTGATCGTCTGCGCATCCGCCCCTTTCAAGACGAGCGGGCCGACGATGTCGTCCATCATCAGGAGCTCGTAGATGCCGCGGCGGCCCATGAAGCCGGTCTGGGCGCACTTGTCGCAGCCCTTCGGCCGGTAGATCGTGACGTGCGGCCCCGGGTAGTTCTCGAGGACGTCCTGCCCGGCGGTGATCGTGCGCGGGTAGTAACGAGACTGCGGGTTGAGGGCACGGCGGCGACGGGCGGCGCAGCGCTCTTCGGTGATGCCGAGCTCTTCGAGATCGGTGGGGCTCGCTTCGTACGGTTCCTTGCAGTGCGGGCAGAGGACGCGCACGAGGCGCTGCGCGAGGATGCCGACGACGGACGAGCGGAGGAGGAACGGCTCGACGCCCATGTCGATCATGCGCGTGAAGGCGCCCGGCGCATCGTTCGTGTGGATCGTGCTGAGCACGAGGTGACCGGTGAGCGACGCGTTGATCGCGATCTCGACGGTCTCCTTGTCGCGGATTTCACCGACCATGACGACGTCGGGGTCCTGACGGAGGAAGGCGCGGAGCGCGCTCGCGAACGTGAGCCCGATCTTCGCGTTCACGTGCACCTGGTGGATCTGCGGGAGCTCGTACTCGACCGGATCCTCCGCGGTGAGGATGTTGATGTTCGGATGATTGATCCGGTTCAGGCACGCGTAGAGCGTGGTCGTCTTGCCGGAGCCGGTCGGGCCGGTGACGAGGATGATGCCGTCCGGCTTGTGGATGAGCGCGTCCATCAGCGCGTAGTCGCGCGGGCTGAAGCCGAGGTCCGGCAGGTCGAGGAGGACGCTCGACTTGTTGAGGAGACGCATGACGATCCGCTCGTAGCCGCGGCTCGTCGGGATCGTGCTGACGCGGATGTCGAAGCTCTTGCCCGCGATCTTCTTCGTGATGCGGCCGTCCTGCGGGAGGCGCTTCTCGGCGATGTTGAGCGCGCTTTCGATCTTCACGCGGCCGACGATGGAGTTCATGAATGCTCGCGGTGCACGACGCGCGACGTAGAGCTCGCCGTCGATGCGGTAGCGAACGATGACCTCCTTCTCTTCCGGTTCGATGTGGATATCGCTCGCGCGCTCCTTCATCGCTTGCAAAAAGAGCGAGTTGACCCAGCGGATGACCGGCGCCTCGTCGTCGGAGTCGAGGATGTCGCCGCCCGCGACCTCGTTCTCGTCGACGCGGCCTTCTTCGTTCTCGAGCTCGCCGCCGCCCGCCTCGCGCTCGTAGACGCGGTTGATCGCGTTCTCGATAGCGTCCGACGTGGCGACGCTCGCTTCGACGCTCTTGCCGAAGAGCAGCCGCACTTCGTCGAGCGCGGCGGTGTCGAACGGATCGGCGACGACGACGTAGACGGAGAAGTCGTCCTCGTTCGTGATGAGGATCTTGCCCGCGCGGCTCTTCGCGAAGCTGATGGGAAGGCGCGTCGCGAGGGCGGTGGAGATCGCCTCCGGATCGACGCGGTCGGCATAGGGCAGCTCGGCTTCCGCGGCGAGCGCACGCGCGATCGTCACGTCGTCGACGACGTTGCCGTTCACGAGGAGGTCGGTCAGGCCGATCCCCTTCTCGCGTTGGATCGCGTACATGGCCTCGAGCCGGTCGACGGGAACGCCCGCGCGCCGGTGGAGGATCTCGCCGAGGAAACGCTGCTCCTGCATCTGGATCGCCTCTACTTCTCGATCTTCTCGATGTTGCGCGTCGCGGGGTTCACGTTGACGGGCGGCGTCGCGCCGCCCGGGGAGACGGGAACGGGATTCGTCGGGGACGCGCCGCCGCCGGCTGCGCCCGGGCCACCCGGACGGGTCACGCCCTGCGGCATCTCGAGCGGCCGCTGCGGGTCGTGCGTCTTCAGCTCGCGCGGCTTCGTGATCTCGTCGAGGCGGCGGCGCTCTTCGAGCTGGAAGTACGACTGCCGGATGTCTTCGACGAGCCCGTTCGTGCGCGACCAATCCTTCGGCGGCGTGTACGAGGACGAGTCGGAGAAGATGAAGTAGCGGTCCAGGTACTCCTGGCGCTCCTGCATCTTGCGCTCGAACACGGTCCGGAGGTCCTGCTGGTTCCGGATGATGTACGGCGTCATGACGAGGACGAGATTGCGCTTCTCCTGCGTGTTGGTCCGCTTGCGGAAGAGCGCGCCGAGCACGGGGATGTCGCCGAGGACGGGAACCTTCTCCTCCGCACGCGCGGTCACGTTGCGGATGAGGCCGCCGATCACGACCGTCTGCTGATCCTGCACGACGAGCTTCGTCGTCGCCGTTCGCTTCGAGATCGGGATGGCGCCGAGCGTTCCGCCGAGCGGCGCGCCCTGCTCGCTGATCTCTTCGCTGACGTCGAGGCGGACCTCGTTCGAGTCGTTCAGGTGAGGCTTGATCTTGATCTTCGTGCCGACGTCCTGGCGGGGCGAGCCGAACGAGCCGAAGCCGCCGAGACCACCAAGCGCGCCGAGAGCGCCTGCACCGGCAGCGCCTGCGGCACCGGCCGCGCCGGGGAACGCGCTGACGGCGTTCGTCTGCAGCGGGATGTTGTCACCGACGTTGATCTCGGCGTCCTCGTTGTCGAGCGCGAGGATGTGCGGGGTCGAGAGGAGGTCCGAGTCACCCGTGCGCGCGAGCGCCTGGATGAACGTACCGAACGCCGGGATCGAAATGCCGGTGCCGAGGAAGTTCTGCGAGCCGGAGATGCCGGGGCCGCGCACGCCGAGGGCGAAGCCCTGGAGCGCGTCGGGGTCGGTCGGCACCGGCGAAATCGTGTTCGTGATTTTGTTGCCGCCGAAGACGACCGAGTCGTTCGGCTGATCGAACTGGAAGGGGGCGCCGCCGTGGAAGCTCACGCCGAACGCGTCGGAGCGCTTCAGCTGGAGGTCCATGATGACCGCTTCGATGAAGACCTGCCGGCGCGGCTGATCGAGGCGATCGATGACCGAGCGCAGCGAGGCGTAGTCACGGAGTGACGACGTGACGACGATGGAGTTCGTCGCCTTGTCGGCCGAGACCTTCACGCCGCCCTCGAAGATGCCGCCGGCGTTGCCCGCCGCCGAGGTGGGCGCGTTCTGCTGCCCGCCTCGACCGCCCGGCCCCCCCGGCGCGCCGCCCGCTGCGCTCGAGCCACCGGCGCCGGAAATGATGTCCGAGAGCGTCTTCGTGAGCTCGGTCGCGTCCGCGTGCTGGAGCGCGAGGACGTGGATCTCACCCTCGCCGGTCTGCGGCACGTCGATCCGCTTGATGAGCTCGAGGATGCGGAGGTACGCACGCTCGGTCGCCACGATGACGAGCGAGTTCGAGCGATCGTCGGCGACGATCTTCGCGACATGGAGATCGCCGACGGCGGGGGCGACGCTCGAGGTGGTGCCGCCCTTCCCTGCCGGCGCAGGGCTCGACCCGCCGCCGCTCTTCACGTCGAAGAGCTCGTTGATTCGCTTCTCGACGTCGCTCGCCGAGGCGTAGTGCACGGGCTCGATGAAGATCTGATCGCCGGACGAGCCGACGTCGATCTCCTCGAGGATCTGCATCATCCGGCGGATGTTCGTCCCCGTGTCCGTGATGATGACCATGTTGCCGGGGCCGTAGACGGTGACGTCGGCCTCCTTCGACTTGAACTTGCCGAGCACGTTCGCCGCGTCGTCGGCGCTGATGTGCCCGAGGCGGTGCATGCGCGTGACGAAGCGGTCTTCGGCAGGGGATCCCTGCGAGGCGCCGTAGATCGGCGTGCCCTGGTTCGAGATCTGGTTCGTCTCGATGATCTTGAGGAAGCGGCCGTGCGGCACGACGGTGAGGCCGTTCGTCTCCAGGATCGAGAGGAAGGCCTGGTACGCCTCCGCGACGGTGACCTTCTGCGGTGAGTAGACCGTCGCTTTGATGTTCTTCACCTTCCCGCCGAAGATGAAGCGCTTGCCCGTGAGCTGGGCGATGACGCGAACGAGCTCTGCGAGGTCGGCGTCTTCGAGCGAGAACGCGACGCGGTAGTTCGGGCTGCGCGGCTCGAACTCGAGCGCGTTCTCGAATTGCGTGAGGCCCGTCGTGTCGCTCTGCGTCTTGCCGCCCGGACCCGGCGCGCCCGCGGGACCGCGCCCGCCTGCGCCGCCCGCCCCCGTGACCGCCACGCCGCCGGTCGTGCCCGTGCCGCCGCCCGTCGCGCCCGCCGTTCCGCCGCCGCTCGCGCCCGTCGCGCCCGTCGTGGTGCCGCCCGCCGCCGCCGTGCCCGCCGCCGTCGGCGCTGCTGCCGGAGCTGCCGCCGCGTTGACCGCACCGGCCGGAGCGCCTCCGGGATTCGAGACCGTGCCCGCTTGATTGCTCTGGATGCGGTCCTTCAGCCGTGGCTGCGCGTGCGCGAGCCCCACGAGAAGAGGAATTGCAGAGGCCGCGCAGAGACCGAGATGCCTTTTCATTCTTTCCGTGACTCGTGAGATCAGATCGAGAGGGGCTTCTTCGCGCTCTCGCCCGAAGCGTTGGCCTTCGCTTCGGCGCTGGTGCCGAAGGCGCGGCTCGTCATCGTGACGGCGAGGATGCTGAGCACACCGACGAAGAGGACGCACGCCGTGACGAGCACGGCCACGGTGCGGAGCGTGCGCCGAACGAGATCGCCGTCCGACTCGCGACGCAGGAGCGAGGGCGCGGAGGGCTTCGCACGCTCGGGCGCCGGGAACGGCGAAGGCGTGGGCTCGATGGAGGGCGGGGTCATGGTCCGGTAGATCACTTGATGTTGTAGTCGAGGTTCATATTCTGCCCGCGGCGGTTCACCTGGACGGTGAGCTTGTCCGCCGTGCGAAGGCGCGCGTAGGCCTCGAGCGCCTTCTCGGGGCTCGCCATGTCGAAGCCGTTGATCGTCTGGAGACGGTCGCCGTTCTCCATGCCGAGCGTGCCGAGGAGCGTGTCCGGGCGAACGCCGAAGAGGCGGATGCCGACCGTCTTGCCGTTCTCCTGCTCGGGAACGATGCGCGCCTGGCGCATCAGCTCGGACTGGTTCTCGAGGATCTTGTCGACGACGCCGCGGTCGATGTTGAACTCGGTCGCCGACACCTTCTGGATGCCCTTCGCGAGCTCGGGCGCGAGACCCGGCGCACCGCCCTTGGTCGGCGGCGGCGGCGCGGCTTCCGAGACGACCGGCTTCGGCGGAGGCGCGTCTCCGCTCTTGAACAGCTGCGCCTGGCAGAGTGCGCCGCCGTTCTGGAGCCACACGCGGTCCCAGCCGACGAACTCGATCTTCTTGCCACCGAGCTCCTGCCCGCGGCGACGCAGCACCGACTTCGACTCGCCGCTTCCGGTGAGCGCCGCGAACGACCACTCGGGATCGCTCGACGCGGCGATGACGAGGACCTTCACGCCGTCGCAAGGAGGCGCGCTCCAAGGATCGCTCGTGTCCACCGTCGCGTTCGTCGCCGCGGCTTCCTCGGTGACGGCCGGACGAAGCGGTCCGGTCACGTGGTCGAACGGGTTACGCGCGAGAATAGGCTCCGCGCTCGGATTGCGAGCCGACGATGCGGTGACCGGCGCGACGCGCGCGACGGCAGGGGGTGCCGCGAGCTGCTTCTCGTCGGGGGCGAGCCCGATCCCGACGAGCTGCGTGATCGCTTGCGCGTTGAGCAGCGCGGCGATCGCCACGAGCGGCAGCACGACGAGCCAGAAGTTCTTCTTGAGGAGCTGATCTACGGCCATGCGAGACGGATCCCGTCGCTTCCTGCAGTTGCGACGCGCATGCCACCAATAGAACCCGGAGAAATCCAGGGTTTTCTACGCGTCCGGCAGCCCGCCTTCGCCAGCTTGGCGCGGACGGCGCAGACGGCCGGTCCGCGCTGACAAAGTGACAACCGAAACGCGGAGCGCCCCCCGCGCGCCGTCAGGCCTCGCCTTCGATGCCGTCGAGCTTCCGGTAGATCGTGCGTGTCGAGATGCCGAGGAGCTGTGCGGCCAAGGACTTGTCGCCCTTCGTGTGCTTCAGCGTTTCCTTGATCACGCGAAGCTCGATCTCCGCGAGCGGGGTCCCCACCGGGAAGTCGAGCGATCGCGGGGCGGCCCCGGACGACTTCGCGATCGACTCCGGCAGGTCGTGCTCGGTGAGCGTGTCACCGCGCGAGAGGACGACCGCGCGCTCGATGACATTCTCGAGCTCGCGCACGTTGCCCGGCCACGCGTAGTCGAGCATGCGGTCGAGCGCGGCCCTCGCGACGGAGAGGCGCGCCTTGCCGTTCTTCTTCGCGTAGAGGCCGACGAAGTGATCGACGAGGAGCGGGATGTCCTCACGGCGCGCGCGGAGCGGGGGCGCCGTGACGGCGATGACGTTCAATCGATAGAAGAGATCTTCGCGGAAGCGTCCCGCCTGCACCTCGGCGAGGAGATCGCGGTTCGTCGCCGCGACGATGCGGACGTCGGCCTTCACGGTATTGCCGCCGAGCGGCTCGTACTCGCCTTCCTGCAGCACGCGGAGGAGCTTCACCTGGACCTGCGGCGAGAGCTCGCCGATCTCGTCGAGGAAAAGAGTCCCCGCGGACGCCTTGGCGAAGCGCCCATCCTTCTTCGTCACGGCGCCGGTGAATGCGCCGCGCTCGTGCCCGAAGAGCTCGCTTTCGAGGATCGTCTCCGGAATCGCGGCGCAGTTCACCGCGACGAAGGGCCCCTTCGCGCGCGCGCTCCGCTCGTGGATGTAGCGGGCGAGGAGCTCTTTGCCCGTGCCGCTCTCGCCGAGCACGAGCACGGTCGCCGTCGACGGCGCAGCCTGCGTTGCCACTTCGATCACGCGGCGCCACGCCACCGAGCTGCCGACGATCTCGCGCTTCGTCAGCATCTTGATCTCGTCCTTGAGCGAGCGGTTCTCCTCGAGGAGACGGCCGCGCTCGGCCGCTTTCCGGACGCTCTTCACGATCGTCATGCGCTTCAGCGGCTTCTCGACGAAGTCGTAGGCGCCCTCGCGCATGGCGCTCACCGCAGCCTCGACCGAGCCGTACGCCGTCATGAGCACGACCTCGACTTCGGGCTGCACCTGCTTGATGGCGCGCAGCAGCTCGAGCCCCGTCGTGCCCGGCATCATGAGATCGGTGAGCACGACCTGGACGCGGTGGTTGCGCACCTGCTCGAGCGCGTGCTTCGCGTCGTTCGCGACGAGCACGCGCATGTTCTCTTTGAGAAAGATTTTCTCGAGCGATTCGACGTTCGACCGCTCGTCGTCGACCACGAGCACGGTGATGCCCTCGGTCGCCTCCTGAGGAGGCGTGGAGGGCTTGTCGGCGGGCGCTGACGAATCGTCAATCACGGCGTCCATGTTGTCACGCGCGGACAACCCGTCAACGAGCGCGGCCATTCCACGGTGCTCGAAGCGCTTCGAGCGCGCGCGCGCGTCTCCCGAGCGGGCTCCGCCGAGCAACCCGTCGTCGCGAAGCAGGCCCGCGTCGTCGAGGAGATTGTCGTCACGAAGGGCGTCGACACGCGCACGGAGACGAGCGGCGCTGCGGGATGGCAGGCGTACGAGCCGGCCTACCGGGTCGGTCACCAGCTCCGCGGTGACCAGCGCTGCGCGAGCAGCAAGCGCTGGGACGACATCGAGCCGAACGCCCGTAGCGATTGGGAGAAGCAGAGCCCGGGCACGTGGGACCGCATGAAAGATGCCGTCCGCCACGCGTGCGAGAACGTGAAGCGCTGATCGATGACCGGAGCGGAAGCGAGAGCGGCGCCCCGTCGGGCGGGCGCCGCTCAGCCTTCGCGGAGCCGGAATGCGGAGAGACGCGGACGGAACGAGCGCACCATCGCGGGTAGCTCGGTCTTCGGATCGAAGCGAAGCATCGCGCGCGCGACCTCCGCACCCGTCGCGTCGTAGAGGCTCGCCGGAAGGATCGTGAGCGAGTCGACCGCGTCGTGCATGAAGAAGTCGCGCTGACCCCGCAGACGCCACGTCGTTCCGTCGTCCGCCTCGAACGAGAGGTCGTACGGAATACGCTTCTCGTCGAACAGCTTCATGACGACTGCGCCCTCGACGGAAACACCTTCGGGCACTCGTTCCGCGAGCTTCTCGGCGTAGAGCGTCCCCGTCGCGGTGACGCGCCGCTCACGCACGAAGCGACGCAGCCCGTCCACCCCCCAACGCAGGCGGAGACGAATGCCGTGGTCCTGCAGCGGCTCGTCGAGGCGGTAGTAGCTGCCGGAGAACGACTCTGCGAGCTCGAAGCCGAGCATCGTCAGCCTTTCCCCTGCGGCGCGCCGCGCGCGACCACGAGGTCTTCGACGACCTCCCCGTTCGCGATCGCGTCGACGATGTCGTCGAGGTCCGAGATCTTCACGCGCCCGTACACGACGTGATCGGGCTCGACGACGATGGCCGCGCCGACCTCGCAGAGGTCGAGGCACGTCGTGCCGCATGCGCGAGCGACGTCTTTGCCGAGGCCGCGTGCTTTCAGCTTCTCCTTGAGGAGCTTCACGAGCTCCTCGCTCCCTTGCTGCGCGCACGAGCCCTTCGGGTTCCCCTCCTCGCGGCGGTTCGTGCAGACGAAGAGGTAGCGATCGCGATGCGGCATCTCGGGGTCCCTCGAAACGAAGCCAAACAATGAACGAAGGACCCGAGCGGGCGCAAGGCCGCTCGTCACCCTTGCGAGCCGGCGGCAAGGGATGGAAAGCTGCGCCGCACCATGACGCGCCCCTCGCCCCGCCGGTCCTCCCGCCTCCTCTTCTCCAGCGTCCTCGTCGCGGCGCTCGGCGCGTCCGCGTACGCGTGCGGCGGAGGCAACGACAACCTCCCGCCTCCGCCACCGCCTCCGCCGCCGCCCCCGACCGCCTCGGCGGCTCCCGTGACGACGACGGCACCGACGGGCGCTGCGACTCCGACGAAGGCGCCCGCGCCTCCGGTGACGCTCACGCCGGGCGCGGCGAGCCCCGACCCGCAGGCGCCCACGCCGACCGTGAGCATCACGGCGCCTTCGCGCGACCAGGTTCTCACCGCCGCCGCCGCCGGCGACTTCGGCGTGAAGCTCGACGTGAAGAACTGGCAGACCGCCCAGGGCTCGAACCACGTGCACCTGATCCTCGACAACAAGCCGTACAAGGCCGTTTACGACCCGAAGGCGCCCGTGAAGATCGCGGAGCTCAACGGCGGAGAAGCCCTGGCCGAAGGCCTCCACGTCCTCGTCGCGTTCCCGAGCCGCGCGAACCACGAGTCGGTGAAGACGAAGGGCGCGCTCGCGGTCGTTCCGTTCTGGATCGGCAAGAAGGGCGACGCGAAGAACGACCCGACGAAGAAGCCGATGCTCATCTACAGCCGCCCGAAGGGCGACTACAACGGCGACATGGCGAACCACGTCCTCGTCGACTTCCAGGTCGCGAACGTGACGCTCGCCGAGGGCAAGGAGCACGTGCACGTCACGGTGACCGGCCCGGGCATCGAGAAGCCGGTCGAGGGTCACGTCGAGAAGTTCGGCGCGCCGCTCTACCTCGACAACCTGCAGAACGGGCAGTACTCGCTGAAGGTCGAGCTCCGCGACGGTTCGAACAACCTCGTCGAAGGCCCGTGGAACTCGACGACGCGCACGATCAACGTGAACCACGACGCCCCGATGGACGCGACGATGGCGCACGGCGGCGGCGCGGGCGCGGCGGACGCAGGCGCGGCGCCTGCGGCGACGGGCGGCGCGGGTGCGAAGGACGCGGGCGCGGCCCCTGCCTCCGGCGGCGGCGCGAAAGACGCGGGCGCCGCGAAGAAGTGAACCGATGAGGCCGGCGCTCTCACGCGACGACATCGTGCGCCTCGACAAGGCGCACGTCTGGCATCCGTACACGTCCGTCGCCGAGTGGGAGCGCACCGATCCGATCGTCGTCGCGCGCGCCAAAGGCGTGCATCTCTGGGACGTCGACGGCACGCGGTATCTCGACGGCAACTCGTCGTGGTGGGTGGCCGGCCTCGGGCACGGTCACCCTCGCCTCCTCCGCGCCGTTCAGGAGCAAGCCGAGTCTCTCGTGCACTGCGCGCTCGGGGGCATCGCGCACGAGCCTTCTGCCGCGCTCGCCGCGGAGCTCGTGCGGGTCGCGCCGCGCGGGCTATCGCGTGTATTCTACACCGACAACGGGTCGACGTCGGTCGAGGTCGCGGTGAAGATCGCGATCCAGACGCACATCCATCGAGGCGCGCCGAAGAAGACGCGTTTCGTCGCGCTCGACGGAGCGTTCCACGGTGACACCGTCGGCGCCTCCAGCCTCGGCGGCGTCGAGATCTTCCGCCGGCCGTTCGGCGGCATCCTCTTCGAATGCGTCCACGCGCCGTTCCCGGAGCCCGCCGCGTACGAGCGCGCCTTCGAAGCGATCCACGACCTCCTTCGGCGGGAGAAGGACACGATCGCCGCCGTCGTGGTCGAGCCCCTGGTGCAGGGCGCCTCGGGCATGCGGATGTATCCGCCCGAGTATCTCGCGGCGCTCCGCGATGCGACGCGCGCCGCCGACGTGCTCCTCGTCGTCGACGAGGTCTTCGCCGGGTACGGCCGCACCGGCGCGATGTGGGCGTGCGATCATGCGGGCATCACGCCCGATCTCATGTGCATCGGCAAGTCGTTCGCCCCGCTCTTCCCGATGGGGGCGACGCTCGCGACCGACGAGATCTACGACGCGTTTCGCCGAGCAACGAAGGAAGGCGCCCTCTACTACGGCCACACGTTCTGCGGGAATCCGCTCGGTGCCGCCGTCGCTCGCGAGGTGCTGCGAATCTACGAAGAGGAGCGCATCGTCGAAAAGGCAGCGGCGAGCGGCCAGCATATCGCCGCCGCGTTCGAGCGTCTCGCGACGATCCCCGGGGTCGCGCGCGTGCGCAGCCGAGGCATGATCGGCGCGGCGGATCTCGAGGTCGGCGGCGCACACGGCGGCTACCTCGGAGAGCTCGGTTGGCGCGTCTATGCCGAGGCGCGCCGGCGTGGCGCGTACCTCCGGCCTCTCGGCGACACCGTTTACGTGTGCCCGCCCCTCGTCATCGCGGACGACGACCTCGACGCGCTCCTCGCGATCTTGGACGAGAGCGTGCGGGCGGTGCTCGCCGGGCGGTGACCGCCCAGCCTGGATCGTGGGCGCTCCACTTGTAGAAGGCGGCCGCGCGCTTACGATCGACCTCGAAGGAGGGGCGGTCACCACGATGCCTCCGGCGGGGAAGGTCTCGTACTGTTTCTTCTGCGGATCGCAGGCGCCGGCGGGTGGCTCGTGCGCGAGCTGCCTCGTCACCGTGGCCGACCCCTACGCCGAGGTCGCGGAGCCGATCACGGTCGCGTGCCCGCGCTGCACGACGCCGCTCCTGGCCGTCGGCATCGCGCCCGGCGCGACGCTCCAGGCGTGCGGGCGCTGCCACGGCGTGCTGGTCGGCGCCCGCGCATGGTGCACCCTCCTCACGCGTCCCGACCTCGCGCAGGCGCTGCAAGCGCGGCTCCCGGCCCGCGGCGCGCCGCCCTCGGAGCTCGTTCGCATGCTGCGCTGCCCTCTCTGCGCCTCGGGTGCAGAGATGGAGCGAGGCCGCTTCGGTGCGAGCTCGAACATCGTCATCGACGTGTGCACGCGACATGGCGTGTGGCTCGACGGCGGAGAGATCGCCGCCGTCGTCCAGCACTCGCGCTTCCGGGAGAAGGTCGGGGCAGGCGTCGCTCGCACCGCGCTCGACCGCGCCGAGGCGCGCGCCAACCCTCACGCGGAAGCCGCGAAGGCGACCGCGGCGGCGATCGAGTCCGCACGGCTCGTCGCGCAGCCGCGTAGCAGCACGGCCCGCCGTGGGCTCCTCGGCGGCGCGGGTCTCGCGCTGTTCCTCGTCCTCGCGCGCGTCGTGTTCTACGTGTTCGTCGCCCGTTCCGAGAAGAGCCCCTCCATCCAGGTCGAGAGCGCGGGCGAGAGCGCGACGACGGCGGCGACGGCGCTCGGCCGGTGACCGCGTCTCAGTTCACGGCGACGACGACCGAGCTCTTGTACATCCCCATCCCGCACTGAAAGGTGAGCGTCTGCTCCTTCTCGGTCGGGATCGTGACGGTCACCGGCGTGTCCTTCGGGAGCTCTTTCGTGATCGAGAGCTGCGGGAACACGACCTCGGTCGCGCACGTATCGTCCGTCGTGCGCGTGAACACGAGCGTCGCCGCGCTCCCCTTCTTGAACTTCACGGCGCTCGGCTCGAATCCCTTGCTGCCGACGCTGATGGGCACGGCGCCCGAGTCGCCGGCGACGACCGGACCGGAGCTCTTCGCGCACGCGGTCGCCGCGAGCGCGCACGTCACGACCGCGGAAAGGGCGTAGTGAGAGCGCATCTCCTTTTTCTATAACAGCGCCGGAGGCATCGCTATCCTCGCGCGCCACCATGACGACGAAGCGAGTCTCTTTCGAGAGCAGGAGCGGCGACGCGGTAGAAGGAATCCTCGCGGAGCCCGCGTCCGCCGGCAGAGCTCCGGGGGTCGTGCTCGTGCACGAGTGGTGGGGCGTCAGCGATCACATCCGCTCGGTCGCGGAGCGGCTCGCCAGCGCGGGGTTCCTCGTGCTCGTGCCGGACCTCTTCCACGGCGCAGTCGCGAAGACGGAGGCGGAGGCGAGCGCGCTGATGACGGCGCTGGACACGATCCGCGCCGTGGGTGAAATCGCGGGTGCCGCCAAGCTCCTTGCCAGCCACGAAAGGAGCAACGGCAAGGTCGGTGTCCTCGGCTTCTGCATGGGCGGCGCGCTCTCGTTCGCGTCGGCGTGCCACGTGCCCGGGCTCGCGGCGGTCGTTCCGTTCTACGGCGTTCCGCCGGCCGAGAAGGTCGACTACGGGAACGTCACCGCGCCCGTCCTCGCGCACTTCGCTCGAATCGACCAATGGGCGACGGTCGAGAAGGGCGAAGCGATCCAGAAGCAGATTGAGGCCGCGGGCAAGGCGACGATGCGGCTCGAGGTGTACGACGCGCAGCACGCCTTCGTGAACGATACGCGGCCCGAGGTGTACGACGCGGCGAACGCGAAGCTGGCGTGGGACCGCTCGGTCGCGTTCCTCCGCGAGCACCTGGCGGGCTGAGAGCCTTCGCGCGCGCTCAGGCGTCGAGCCGCAGGCGCGCGAGCACGCTGCGGACGTCGGCGCCTTCCCACACGATCGCGTGCAAGGCTTCGAGGAACGGCAGCCCCGAGACGCCACGCTCGCCCGCCCACTTCCAAGCCGACGCGATGGCGGGATAGCCCTCCGTCAGGTTGCCGCTCGCGAGCATGTCCGCCGCGACCTGTTTGGCGGGCGTGCCCTTGCCGACGCCTTCGCCGAATGCGCGGTTCCGTCCTGCGGCGGCCGTGACGTGGAGGTCTCCGACGCCGGGCGCGCCGTACACCGTCTCGGCGCGGCCGCCGCCCGCCAGGACGAGCTTCGCCATCTCGATCACCGCCTGGGTGAAGCAGGCCGCGCGGGCGTTGTGACAGTCCGCACCGATCATCCCGTCCCAGAGGCCGAGGCCCGTCGCGTACGCGTTCTTCATCGCCGAGCAGATCTCCGCTCCCGCGATGTCATCGGTCGTGCCGACGTGCATGAAGGGCGCGCTCATCGCATCGGCGCAGAACCGCGCATCCGCTGGCGCGCCGGCGAACGTCATCAGCGTGAGGACGCCGCGCGCGATCTCGAACGCTTTGGCAGGGCCCGCGGCGTGCACGAAGCGCAGCGGACGTCCGACGGTCTCGGAGACGACGACGTCGATGCGGTCCATCGTTCCGGCGCGCGAAGGAAGGAAGCCCTTCGTCACCGAGAGGATCGGCACGTCCGGAAGGTGCGGGGCAGCCTTCGACATCACGGGCACCGCCCCTTCGCTGCTCACGCCGTGGACGACGAGCTCCGCGCCCTCGAGCGCACGCGCGAGCTCCGCGGAGCGCAGCGGAGTGATTCGGTCGGAGAGCTTCTTCTTCAGCCGCGGGTGGTCCTTCTTGTGCTCGAGCGCCTCGATCATGGCGTCGTCGAGCCACGTGCCCCAGAGGCGCACGTCGTGACCCGACGCCGCGAACCCTTCGGCCATCGCGCTGCCCATGTAACCGGCCCCGAGCACCGTCACTCGCATGGCCTCGCCCTTAGCACGGCTACGCGCGCGAGGCGCGGTACGGCCCGCCGCCACCGTGCCATTCCGGGATGCCGGCGCGGACCTCGACGGCCGCCACCGACTCGCCAGGGCGTTCGGCCATCGCGGCGGCGAGCGCGGCGGTCAGCGCATCGGCCGCGGCATGACTCGCGGAGAAGCGCGCGTGCACGGCGGAAGGCGCGATCACGACGACGCGGTGCCCTCGGACGCGCCCGCCCGACCCTTCCCACGACGTCACGTCGTGAGCGACGGAGACGGTGCCCACGTCGAGGACCTCGCGTGCAGTCGGGTCACCGAGCGGACCGAGCACGTCGAGCGCGCGCATGCGGAGCGCCTCGTCGACGGCGAGGGTCACGGGCGAGCCGCACGCTTCGGCGGACGCGCGCGGTTCTCGTCTTCGTCGTCTTCCTCGATCGGCTCCCCCGCGGGGGCGACGCGTACGTTCGTCGCGAGCGCTGCGGCGAGCGCCGCCGGCGACGCTTCGGCGGGCTTCGCGAGGTCGAAGATCACCTTGCTGGTTCCACCGGAGAGGTTCTGCAGAGCCTCGAGCCGGCGGAGCTCCATGGCCCCCGGAGACTCGTGGAGGATGCGCGCGGCCTCGGCGAAGTTCTTCGCGCTCTCGAGGTCGGCTTGGCTCTTGATGATGACGTACTGCCGGTCGCGCTCGGCGATCGCCTTCCGTGCGATGACCTCTTGCATCTGCGGCGGCAGCTGGATGTCTTGCAACGCGATGAGCTCGACGTGCAGCCCCCACTGCGCGACGAACTGCTCGACCGCGGCGCGCACCTTCGCGGCGACCTCTTCGCGGCGCGAAAGAAGCTCGTCGAGCTTCGTCTCGCCGACGACGTCTCTCAGCACGACCTTCGCGCGGTCGCGAATCGCGTGGTCGTAGTCCTGCACCGCGAGCGTCGCCTTCTCGACGTCGACGACCTTGAAGTAGATGACGGCGTCGATCCACGCCGTCACGTTGTCTGCCGTGATGACGGCCTGCTGCGGCAGGTCGCGGTTCCGGACGCGCGTGTCGACGCGCACGAGCCGCTGCACTGCGGGGAAGACGAGCGTGAGCCCCGGAGGAACGCGGCCGGAGAACTTGCCGAGCGTGAACTTCAGTGCGGTCTCCCACTGGTTCACCTGCCGCACCGAGCGCGCTGCGATCGTGACGGCGGAGAGACCGAGGGCAGCGAGCATCACGAGCGAGACGGGATCCATCGCCGCCATCGTAACCACGACCGATTGGGCGTCATCCTGCCGCGTGCTCGTGCGCACGAACGCGGCAAGAATTCACGACCCTACGAGCCGCGACGCACCGCGGGCGTGCGCTCGACGCGGTATTTCGCGGCGCGTCGGCCGGGCACGTCACTGGCAACGAGGCCCGGCCAGCATGGCCGAGACGCGCACCGAGATTTCCTCCCGCTGGCATCCCTCGCACCCGCGCCGCGCTCGCACGTCGACGTTCGCTGCCGCCATCCTGGTGGTCACCGGCGTGACCGCGTGCAAGAGCAGCTCGAACGAGAACGCGAGCAACGCTCCGGCGACCGACATCTCGCCGAGCCAACCCGGCGATGGCCGGCAGGGCCAGCCGCAAGGCGCGAGCGACGGCGGGACCGCGCCGACGATCCCGTACAAGCACTACGACATCAATCACGTGCTCGGGACCGGCCAGAGCCTCTCGCTCGGCGCGATGGGCACTCCCCCACTCTCGACGACGCAGCCGTTCGGGAACCTGATGTTCGACACGGGGCTCGAGCCGAAGGACGCCGCGCCGACGTCATTCATCCCGCTCACCGAGGTGGAGTCGTTCATGGATGCGCCGGTCGAGACGCCCTCGTCGTCGCTCGCGAATCTCGTCACGCAGCTCGCGCGCACGTCGCTCGCGTCGTTTCCCGAGCCGCAGCGCAATCACGTCGTGCTCGTGAGCCTGCACGGCGTCAGCGGCGCTTCGTACCCGATGGTGGGCAAGAACACCGACGCGTACAAGCGCGGGCTCACGCAGGTCCGGCAGGCGAAAGCGATCGCCGACGCGCAGGGCAAGACGTACGTCGTTCGTGCAGTCACCTCCGTGCACGGCGAATCGGACGGCTGGCAGAACTGGAACACGGAGTACGCGAACGCGCTCGTCGACTGGCAGGCCGCGTACGACGCCGACGTGAAGGCCATCACCGGGCAGACGGCGGACATCCCGATGTTCCACACGCAGTACAGCGCGTGGACGCCGGTGGAGACGGCGCCGACCAACATCATCCCGATGCTGCAGCTCGAGGCGCACAAGCGCGCGCTCGGCAAGGTCGTCCTCGTCGGACCGAAGTACTTCCTTCCCTACGCGCCCGATGGGCTGCACCTGACGAACGAGGGCTATCGCTGGCTCGGGGAGTACTACGCGAAGGCGTACACGAAGCAGGTCATCGAGGGGCAGCGCTGGGAGCCGGTGCGGCCGAAGCAGGTCACTCGCGCCGGAAAGGTGGTGACGGTCACGTTCTTCGTCCCCGCCCCGCCCCTCGTGCTCGACACGACGCTCGTGAAAAACCCCGGCAACTTCGGCTTCGAGGTTTCGGACGACAGCGGAGCGGCGCCGGCAATCACGAACGTGGCGGTGACGGCGCCGGACACGGTGCAGATCACGCTCGCGGCCGAGCCGACGGGGAACAACCGCCGCGTGCGCTACGCGTACACGGGCAACCCGGGGCACGTCGCCGGACCGGAGGAAGGCCCGCGCGGAAACCTGCGCGACTCGGACGCGACCGTCTCGCGCCACGGCTACAAGCTCTACGACTGGTGCGTCCACTTCGACGAGCCGATGCCCTGAAGGCGCCGCGCGCGGCCGCTCACGTCACGCGTCCGCCGCCGTGCTCGGCGCCGGTCACGACGAGGTCGACGATGCGCGCGATCGTGCGGTTGTCGACGTCTTCGTCGAACCGCACCACGCGGGAGAGCACCGGCGCGAAGATCGCGTCGAGGACGAGGCGCGCGTCGGCGCTCGCCGGGAGCTCGCCACGCGACTGCGCTCGTGTGACGAGCTCGCTCCGGCGCTGAGCCACCTTTTCGCGTAGCTCACGCGCGAGCGCGTCGACTTCGGGGTCCGACCGCTCCGTCGTGACGAGACGGAGGATGGCGCGCCCCTCGGCGGTTTGGACGAAGCGCACCGTACGGCGGACCTCGAGCGCGAGGTCGGCGCGAAGGTCGCCGGTGTCCGGGAGCGGGTCGCGACGGCCGGACACCGCGTCGATCGCGGCCGCGACGAGCGCCGCCTTCGTCGGCCACCGGCGATACACCGTCGTCTTGTTCACGTCGGCCGCGCTCGCGACGTCGTCCATGCGCAGGGCGGCGTACCCGACGCGGGCGAGCTCCGCGAGCGTCGCGTCGAGCACGGCCTTGACGACCCTTGCGCTCCGCCCGCCGACGCGTACTCCGATCGTGCGACGAACCTCGTGCGTCTCGCGCGACCCCTTCTCGCTCGCCTGCATCGAAGGGGAACAATGGCGACAACGCGTTGCCATTTCAAGCACCGACCGGTACAAAGTTAAGGCAATCGGTCGTTGCGTTAGCAGATCCGAGCAAGAGGTCCTCACGTGACGATGACGGCGGACGGGGCGAGCGGAACGGCGATGGGTGCACGCGGCGGAGAGGTCGTCGGGGCCGCGAACGGTCGTGGAAGAAAGAAGCGGCTGGTGCTCGGCGCGGTCGTCACGGCCGGTGCCGTGCTGACGGCCCTCTACGTCGCGAGCACGCGCGGACGAGAATCGACGGACGACGCGCAGGTCGACGCCGAGCTCGTCGCGCTCGCCCCGCGAACGTCGGGAGTCGTCACGAAGGTCGTGTTCGACGACAACCAGCACGTCAAAGCCGGCGACCTCCTCGCCGAGCTCGACGACGCGCCGGCCAGGGCGCGCCTCGCGCAAGCCGAAGCGAACCTTTCCGCCGCCCTCGCCACGGCCGAAGCGGCGGACGCCGAGGCGCATCTCGCGGAGACGACCGCGCGCGCCAATCGCACCGTCGCGAGCGCTTCCCTCGAGGCGGCGAGCGCGGGTGCCGTGTCGTCTCGCGACCAGATCACCGAGGCCGAGGCGCGCGTCCAGGCCGCGCGCGCGGCCCTGGCGCAAGCAACGAACGATCGCGACCGCACCCTCCGGCTCGTCGAGACGGGAGCGCTCTCGCAGGCGCAGCTCGATCAGGCTCGAACGGCGTTCGACACGGCAACCGCGAGCCTCGCCCAGGCGAACGCGCATCTCGCTTCGCTTCGCGGCGCGGCCACGCAGGCCGCCAGTCACGTCCACGAGGCGTCCGCGAAGGCCGACCAAGCGAAGCAGGTCGACGTGTACATCGCGCAGGCGCAGGCACGTGCGAAGGGAGCGCACGCGCAGGTCGACCAGCTTCGTGCCGCGCGCGACCTCGCCGCGCTCGACCTCTCGTACACGCGCATTTTCGCGCCGCAGGGCGGAATCGTCTCGAAGAAGAACGTCTCGGTCGGCCAGACGTTGACCGCCGGTGCGCCCGTCGCGCAGCTCGTGCCCGACGGCCGCATCTGGGTGACGGCGAACTTCAAGGAAACGCAGATCGGCGCGATGCGCGTCGGGCAACCCGTCACCATCGAGGTCGACGCGTTCTCTCACCTGAAGCTCCACGGCGAAGTGGAGAGCTTCTCGGGTGCGACGGGGTCTCGCTTCGCTCTCCTCCCGCCGGACAACGCAACCGGCAACTTCACCAAGATCGTGCAGCGGGTTCCGGTGCGCGTTCGCGTGAAAGACCTCCCGCCGTCGCTCGCCTTGCGACCGGGCATGAACGTCGAGCTCACCGTCGACACGAGGAAGTGACGGTGGCTGCAGTATCGCCGCCTAAGTTCGCGGCCACCGCGCCCGGTGCGCGCGCAGGCGCGAACAAGTGGCTCGTTGCCGTCGCCGTGGCGCTCGGGGCTCTCCTCGAGATCATCGACACGTCGATCGTCAACGTGGCGCTCACCGACATGCAGGCCGCGCTGAGCGCCACGCTCACGCAGATGAGCTGGGTCGTCTCCAGCTACGCGATCGCGAACGTGATCATCCTGCCTCTCTCCGCATGGCTCGGCCTCCGGTTCGGCAAGAAGCGCTACTTCGTCTTCTCGCTCGCGGGGTTCACGCTCGCCTCGGTGATGTGCGGCCTCTCCACGTCGCTCTGGATGCTCACCGCCGCGCGCATCCTGCAGGGCTTGTTCGGCGGTGGCCTGCTCGCGAAGGCGCAGGCCATCCTGTTCGAGACGTTCCCGCGCGAGGAGCAGGCCGCCGCGCAGGGCTTCTTCGGCGCCATCGTCATCGCGGGGCCGGTCATCGGCCCTACGCTCGGCGGCTTCATCGTCACCAACATCGGCTGGCGCTGGATCTTCTTCATCAACGTGCCCGTCGGCATTGCCGCGGTCGCGATGTGCGTCGCCATGCTCCCGCCCGACGAGCGGAACGCCGCGGACGCGAATGCGCCGGTCGACTGGACCGCGATTGCGCTCCTTGCCATCGGCCTGGGTGCGTTCCAGACCTTTCTCGAGGAAGGCTACGGCGACGACTGGTTCGACTCGCCGTTCATCTGCGCGATGGCTGCAGCAGCCGTCGTCGGCCTCGTGCTCTTCGTGCTTCGCGTCCTGAATTCGGCGCATCCCGTGGTCGACCTGCGGGTCCTTCGCTACCGCTCGTTGGCGGCAGGCAGCGTGCTCTCGGTGGTCGTCGGCATGGCGCTCTACGGCGCGCTTTTCGCCATCCCGATCTTTGCCGCGACGGTGATGCGGTACACGGCCCAAGAGGTCGGGTTGCTGCTCCTCCCGGGGGCGCTCGCGTCCGCGTTCATGATGCCGGTCGTCTCGGTGCTCATCCGCCGATTCGATGCGCGCTACCTCCTCGTCGCCGGGTCGCTCGTCCTCGCGTTCGCGGTGCTCTGGCTCGGCCAGCTCACGCCTGCGACCTCGTCCGGTGACCTTCTCGCGCCGCTCCTCGTGCGCGCGTTCGGAACGATCCTCATGTTCCTGCCGCTCTCGATGCTGTCGCTCGGGTCCATTCCGAAGAAGGACGTCGCTGCGAGCACGGCGCTCTACAACCTCACGCGGCAGCTCGGGGGCAGCATCGGAGTCGCGCTGCTCACGACGCTGCTCGGCACGAGGCAGGCGTTCCACCGCGCCGTCGTCGTCGAGCACCTCGTCGCTACGGATCCGGACGTCCAGCAGCGCGTGGCGGCGCTCGCCGGCGGCCTCGCGCAGAAAGGCGTCGACCTAGGCATCGCAAAGCAGCAGGCGCTCGCCGTGCTCGACGGCGGCGTCCGCGTACAGGCGTCGGTGATGGCGTTCAACGACACCTTCCACGTCACCGCGCTCCTCGTCCTCGTGACGCTGCCGCTCGTGCTCGTCCTCGGCAGACCGCAGAAAGGCGCGGTCGTGGACGCGCACTAGCGCGTGACGGACGTCGCGGCGGTGACCGCGCCGCTCAGCACGACGTCGACGAGGGCTTCGGCCCACTGCATGTCGACGTCCTCGCCGTAGCGCAGGATGCGCATCGTGACGGGCGTGAAGATCGCCTCGGCGACCAGGAACCCGTCGACGGACGCCGGGATCTCACCGCGGGCCTGTGCGCGTTCGATGACGGAGAGGCGCTGCGCATTGCTCGACGCACGGAGGGCGCGCGTGAGCCTCTCGAGGTCCGGGTCGGTCGCGGCGCCACTCACGAGCTTCGCCACGATGCGCCCCTCGGTCGTGCGCGCGAACGCCATCGTCCTTCGCGCGAGCTCGACGAGATCGGCGCGAACCGTCCCCGTGTCCGGCGCCGGATCGCGATGGCCTGCCGCGCTTTGGAGCGCGCCCGTCACGAGATCGAGCTTCGTCGGCCAGCGGCGATAAACGGTCGTCTTGTTCACGCCCGCGCGGGTGGCAACGTCCTCGACGCGCATCGCGGCGTACCCGACACGTCCGAGCTCCTCCAGGGTCGCGCGGATGACGTCGCGAACGACGCGCTCGCTGCGTCCGCCCGTCCTCGCGCCCATGGTCCGCCGCTTCGTACGCTCGCCGTGCTCCATGGCCTGCATGCTGCTGGCGGCCACCTTCCCAGCCACGCACGGCGGGAGCAACGACTGCCCGACGAGCCGCGCTCCTCGTCCGACGAACCGCTCGCCTTTGCGCCCGACTCGCCCTGCGGCAAAGTTGTCGGGCGTGCGGCCGGTGCGCTCGCGCCGTCGCGTGTTCGCGTACTCGCGGAGCCTCCACGCCGCCTGGCAGGCTCGCAGGCGCACGCGCAGGCTCGCACGCGCAGGCTCGCAGGCGAGGAGCTCCTGCCGCCGTCGGAGCCTCTTCGGCTCATCCCGGCGTCAGCGGCTCTTCTTTCAGTCGGGGCGAGAGGATTTGAACCTCCGACTCCCTGGTCCCGAACCAGGTGCGCTACCAGGCTGCGCTACGCCCCGTCACGTCCTCGCGGCCAACCGAAGTCAGCCCCGACGAAGGCGGACTATATGCGTCGCCGAGGCCATCCGAGTCAAAGGGAATCGGCTCGAATCGAAGTTCCACCGTGGGCGGAATGGTCCAATCGTGCATGACTCCTACCTTTTTCGCCGACTGGATCGCCGCCGCCCCTTCACCGACAGCGGATCTCTGTCAAGCTACACTGTAACGGCAGCGGCGAGGACCTCGCCTGGAATTCCGGGCCCGCTGGAATTCGGCCGCTTCGAGCTCACGAAGGCTCACGACCCGCAGCGCGACGAGGGAGAGGGAAAGACATGCAGGCCGACGTTCAGTCCGGAGACGACAAGCCCGAGGGCCTCGCTCTCCCCGCCGTGAAGATCCTGATCGTCGACGACGATCGGGCGATCTGCGACTACATGCAGACGCTGCTCGAGCGCGACGGGTACGCGGTGAAGACGCTGAGCGATCCGACGACGATCGACGGCGAGGTGAAGAACGGCGGCTATCACCTCATCATCCTCGACCTGATGATGCCGAAGATGGACGGCATCGAGGCGCTGAAGAAGATCCGCAAGATCGACACCGACGTCGCGGTCGTGATCTTCACGGGCTATCCAAATCTCGAGACGGCCGTCGCGTCGATGAAGCTCGATGCAGTCGACTACCTGAAGAAGCCGTTCAACGTGGACGAGTTCCGCGAGGTGCTCGACCGCGTGATGCGGAAGAAGGGCCTCGCGCGAACGCCCGAGGAGAAGCTGCACAAAGTGATCGGCGACACGATCCGCAACCTCCGCAAGGAGAAGGATCTGACGCTGAAGCAGATGTCGCGGCGCACGAACCTCTCGGTCTCGCTGCTCTCGCAGATCGAACGCGCCGAATCGAGCGCGTCGATCTCGTCGTTGTACAAAATCGCGACGGCGCTCGACGCGCGCATCCAGGACCTCTTCGGCGAGTACTGACGGCCGTCACGCGCCGCGACGCGGCAATCACAACCGCGTCTCCGAGGAGGGGGGGCCCAGGGCGGATGCACGGACGCGCGTGGTAGCCTCCGCGCCGTCATGCGGTCGCCCTTCCTTCGTGCGTTCTCCTTGCTCTGCCTCGCCGGCAGCGCCGTCTTCGCCGTGCGCGCGCACGATGCACGCGCAGCCTGGCCGCCGCCGCCAGGCGCCGACATGCGCGACAAGGCGAACTGGCCGAACGACTATCACGGCCGCTGGAACTATCTCGGTTACCTCCCGACGCAGGCGGAGCGGAAGACCGCCGAGCCCATCCTCGAGGCCGACGTGAAGCTCGGCGCCGCGGGCATGAGCATCGACAAGGCGTGGACGTACACGATCGGCCGCGACGACGTGCACATCGCCGTGATCGACTCGGGCATCCACTGGGAGAACGCCGACCTCCTGGAGCGCGTCGCGCTGAACGCCGTCGAGCTGAAGGGCACGAAGCGTCCGCAGACGAAAGATGGCACCGAGTGCGGAGGCGCCGGCGACCTCGCCGGCTACGACTGCAACGGCGACGGCATCTTCACCGTGGGGGACTACCGCGACGACCCGCGCATCGCGCCCGTCGTCCCCGGCGAGAAGTGCTTCACCGACGGCGAGCGCACGAAGCTCGGAGCGGACCGCATCAAGGGGGACGTGAATCGCAACTGCGTCCTCGATGGGGGCGACCTCATCCAGCTGTTCTCGGACGGCGTCGACGACGACGCCAACGGGTACACAGACGACATCGCGGGTTGGGACTTCTTCAAGAACGACAACGACCCGTACGACGACACCCGCTACGGCCACGGCACGGGCGAAGCGATCGACAGCGTCGCCGAGGCGAACAACGGCGCGGGCGATCCCGGCGTGTGCCCCAAGTGCCGGTACATCCCGCTGCGCGTCGGCGACAGCTTCATCACCGACTCGAACGACTTCGCGAAGGCGGTGATCTACGCGGCCGACAAGGGTGCGAAGGTCGTGCAAGAGGCTCTCGGCACCGTCACCCAGACGGCGTTCTCCAAAGCCGCGATCGACTACGCCTACGGCAAGAACGTCATCATCATGGCGAGCATGGCCGACGAGAACTCGCGCCATCACAACATGCCCGGGACGGCGAACCACGTCCTCACCGCGCACTCGATTCGTTACAACGACCAGACGTTCGAGTCGGCCACCTCGTACATCGCGTTCGACACGTGCTCGAACTACGGCGCGCACCTCGCCATCAGCGTCAGCGCCACGAGCTGCTCGAGCGAGGCGACCGGGCGGAGCTCGGGGATCGCCGGCCTGCTCTATTCGATGGCCGCGAACGAGGGGATCCAGCTGACCGCGGAAGAGGCGATCCAGATCTTCAAGATGACGGCCGACGACATCGACGTCCCCGAGTCGCGCGGCCCCGGCGCCATCTACTACTTCTCGCATCCGGGCTTCGACCAGCGCTTCGGCTACGGACGCGTGAACGCGTTCCGCATGGTCGACGCGGTGAAGCAGAAGCTCATCCCGCCGGAGGTCGACATCGTGTCGCCGGAGTGGTTCGCGCCCATCCACGCCGAGCGCTCGCCCGGTGCGATTGCCGTCATGGGCCGCGTCGCTGCTGCGCGCGCCAAGGCGTACGACTATCGCGTGCAGTGGGCGCCCGGCGTGCAGCCCACCGAGGCCGACTACAAGGACCTCGCGCCGCCGCTCGTCAACGTGCCGGGGTCGCAAGTGTCCGGCGGACAGAACCCGCTCGCGCAAATCGATCCGCGGCAGCTCGATACGAAGCACGAGCGCGACCCTGACTCTCCGCTCGGCGAGAACGACCGGAGCATCACGATCCGCGTGCAGGCCGTCGCGCACTACGACGCCGGTGACGTGCGCGGTGAAGCGCGGCGCACCGTTTCCATCACGAACGAGAAGAACGGCGTGGACAAGGAGCTCCTCCCCGGCTTTCCGATCACGCTCGGCGCTTCCGCCGAGGCGAGCCCGAAGCTCGCCGACATCGACGGCGACGGCATTCGCGAGATCCTCGCGCCGGACAGCTCGGGCAAGCTCCACGTGCTCAGCATGCGAACGGGCGCGCCCGTCGAGCTGCCTGGGTTTCCGTATCGCACGCGCCGCATCGACGGGCTGAATCCTGATCTCGCGAGCGAGCCGACCGTTCCGAGCTACCTCTCGTCGGCGGCCTACAAGCCGGGCGCACCCGGCGGTGTCGACCCGGACATCGCACGCGAGTCGATCCTCGCGGCGCCCGCCGTGGCCGACCTCGATGGAGATGGTCAGGTCGAGATCGTCCTCACCACGTGGCACGGCACCGTCTACGTGCTCACGAACAAGGGTCAGGATCTTCCGGGCTGGCCGAAGCGGCTGCCGCTCGTGCCTTCGTGCTCGCTCGATCCGTCGAAGCCGACGACCGGTCCGTGCATGGACGCCCAGCACGGCTTCGCGCGCGGCACGTACAGCGCGCCGGTCATCGTCGACATGAACAAAGACGGGCGCCCGGAGATCGTGATCAGCGCGTTCGACGGCAACCTCTACGTCTTCCGCCTCGACGGGACGGTGCTCGACGGCTTTCCCGTCGCCCTGCATCACGCGAAGGCGACGAAGTCGCCAGGGCCGAGCCGCATCATGGCGACGCCAACGGTGGCCGATCTGAACAAGGACGGGATCCCGGAGCTCATCTCCGGGTCGAACCAGCAGATCGGCGAGGGCGGCGCGGCGGGTCCCGTGTTCGCCGTCGACGGCCGCGGCAATCTCGCGCCGGGCGGGCCGTACCTGCCGAACTGGCCGGTCACGATCAGCAGCTTGAAGCTGTTCCCCGTCGTCGGGGAGGGGATCGTCGCCTCGGAAGCGGTGGCCGACTTCGACGGCGACGGAACGCCGGACGTGCTCGTGCAGGGCAACGGGAACCGCCCGATCGTGCTGAAGAGCGACCCGGGCACGCAGGCCGGCTTCAACGATCCTCCGAACCGCCTTCCGGCGACGAACGGCCTCGGCGAGACGGGGTTCGAATCTGCCGGCAACTTCGGAAACCGAACGAACGCGGAGGGCGACATCATGTTCCCGCTCTTCAGCCAGCCTTCGATCGGCGACATGGACCAGGACGGCGTGCCGGACGTGATCCTCTCGGGCGGGTCGCTTTCGCTCGCCGGCGCGCTGGCGGGCGGCGGCCGCAAGCCGGATCGCGCGCAGCACCTCCTCGCGTTCTGGAGCGGCAAGACGGGTGCGATGCTGCCGGGCTCGCCGCGCGTGCTCGAGGACTACACGTTCCTCGTGAACCATGCCGTCGCCGACGTGAGCGGCGACGACTACCCCGAGGCGATCACCGGCACGGGCGGCTACTTCCTGCACGCGGCGGACGGCTGCGGGCGTGAGGCACCGGGGTTCCCGAAGTTCACGAACGGCTGGATCGCGGCGACCGCGGCGGTGGGCGACGTCGACGGTGATCCGAAGAAGAGCCTCGAGGTCGTGGTCGGGACGCGTGACGGCTATCTCTTCGCGTGGCACACGCAGGGCCAAGCGACGGGCGCGATCGAGTGGGAGTCGTTCCACCACGACAACGCGAACACCGGCAACTACGCCACGAAGCTGGAACAGGGCCGCACGCAACGCGCGAGCGTGCCCCTCTCGTGCAGCGATCCGGCGCCCGCCGACGACGAGAAGTTCGAGGCCGGCGGCGGCTGCGCGTGCCGCGTGATGGACGGTCGTGGTGGCGGTGGCCGTGCGTCGTCCGTGGCGGCCGCGGGCCTGGCGATGGGCGCGCTGGGTGTCGCGCGCGCGCGACGGCGTCGTCGTCCGGCTGCGTGACGAGGTGCTTGCGGAGAAAGCGCGTTTGGATATAGTGCGCGCCCTCCTGCCGGAGTAGCTCAGTTGGTTAGAGCGGGCGTTTCATACGCGCTAGGTCGGGGGTTCGACTCCCTCCTCCGGCACCATTGACCGGTGCGGACCTTCGGTCCGCGGTCCTCCAGTCGGTCGTCTGTCTTTCCTGTACTCCGTCCACTTCGTGGACTCCGTACAGGAAAGAGCGACTCCTGCGTTGCGCCGGCACGTTGACCGGTGCTGACCTTCGGTCCGCGGTTCCCGCGGCGGCACTCGGCTCGCTTCTGACCGGCCCCGCCCGCTTTCGCGTTTGGAGGTGCGCCGCTGCGCGGCGCTTCGCGCGCGTCGCCCCGCGCTGTGGCAGGGGCGCTCGGTTCGGCCGCGCTCGGGACGGTTCTCCCCAGCGCCGGGGAGGTCGGAGGCGATGCCGGCCCGCGGGCGGCACGGAAACGCGTCGATCTGCACGAATCGCGCGGCGGCGTCCGCGGCACGGCGCGTGCGTACGAGCGCAACGCCTCGCGATGACCTGCTCGAAAAGGCCGAAAGCGCCGAGACGATCCCGACGGTGTTGGCTGACCAGCCTCGCGGTCGGAGCGCCCATCCTCGCGGCCGCGACGGCACTGCCCGCGAACGCGCACGCCCAATCGAACTACCGTCTCGCGCCGGTCGGCGGTCGAACGACGATGGTCGGCGGTACGGGTGTCGTGTACGGCCATGACGGCGCCTCCGCGTTCTTGAACCCGGCGACCGCCGTTCGCGTCGACGACAATCGCTTGTCGTTCTCCGTGAACTTCTACCAGATGTCGTTCGTGTCGGCGCCGCGGTGGTACCGCCCCAGCCGTGTGGACGAGGCGCGGTTCGGGCGCGACGAGTCGCCGGACGCGTCGCTGGCGGACATCGAGTTCAACGCCCTTCCGGCGAGCATCTGCTTCTTCTTCAAGATCGCCGACATCCCTTGGTTCAAGGGAACGGCGTCGAAGGACATTCGTCTCCGCGCCGCGCGGCTCGGGCTCTGCTTCGCATCGGTGCAGGGTCAGACCTTCAACTTCGCAGCCGAGTCGACGAGCGACCAAGGGCCCTTCGGCGTGACGCGGCAAGCGCAGACGCTCGCGCAGAGCTATGGACGCTTCTCCGGCGGACCGACGTACGCGATGTACATCACCGACAACCTCGCCGTCGGCGCGTCCCTTCACGCGAGCTTCGCCAGCCACCGCGGTCTCCTCAGCGGCGCCGCGAGCACGCTCGGCGGTCCGGGGCGCACCATCAGCTCGATGCTCTCGAGCGCGGCGCGCGGCGACTCCTTCCAGCTGACGGCGACGGTCGGAGCGACCTATCGCTACGAGCAGCAGACGTTCGGTGTCGTCGTCGAATCGCCCTCGCTGCACATCTACGGCGTCGGCAGCGCGAACTACCACACGCACTTCGAGGGCGCCGGCGACTCGACGTCGACCACATCGATGCGCGGCTCGTTCGTCTCCCGCTCGCCGACGCGCATTTCGATCGGCACCGGCGTCGAGAAGAAGTGGGGCAGCGCCGAGCTCAACGTCTCGTATTACGCGGCGATGTCGCGCGCGTACACGGCCGAGCTCACCGGCACGGTCGTCCGTGTGAGCGGCGGCAATGCGACGGACACGGAGACGAGCGCGTCGATCTCCCAGCCTACGCGCGGCGTCGTGAACATCGGCGTCGGAGGCGAGCTCTACATCTTCCCGAAGGTCAGCGTCCTCGGCGGCCTCGCGACGGACATCAGCGCGATCTCGCCGGGAGCGCTACGCCCGGATCTCCTGAACTACTTCCCGGCGCGCAACAACCGCTACATCGCATCGCTCGGCGTCGGCTCGCACGGCGAAGGAGGCGATCTCCTGATTGGCTCCGAGCTCTCGGTGTCGCATGGTCAGCGCCTCGCGGTGAACTCGTTCGAGCTCCCGCCGAACATCGCGACGACCGGCCATACGACGTTCCAGCTCCTCTTCGTCATCGCGGGGTCGACCAGTCTGAAGGCGCTCTCGCGAGCGTTCCGCGACGTACGTGAAGTCATCAAGGAGCCCGAGAAGGCGCGCGAGAAGCCCCCTGAGCACGAGCCGCTGACCGACGAGCACCCGCACATCGACGATGCGCGCCGTCCGAGCGCCGATGCCGATCGCGACACCGGGGGTGCGGGCGGCGACGGCGGCGGAGCCGGCACGAACGCGAACGCAGCGGGCGCAGCGGGGACGTCCGAGTCACCCGTCGTCGCGCCGCCGCCGCCGCCGGTTCCGACGCATCCTGCCCCGCAGAGGCCGAAACCGCGCCCGCGTCCGTGACGATGGGCAGGTGCCCGCCGCGTCGTCAGCGACGCGCCGCGAGCAAACGAAACGCGCGGAGGGGAAGACGCAAGCCGCCGTGTTCGGGATAACGAACTTGGCGGTTGCCGGCCGGCGGCGGGGTCGCTTACGCTCCGCGCGTGGAGGGGGCCACGAAGCGCGCGATTGTCGTCGTCGTCGAGGACCACGCGGACCTGCGCGAGCTGTTCGAGGTCTCGCTCGGCGAGGCCGGCTACGACGTGCGCGCCGCAGCGTCCGTCGCGGAGGCTCGCGCGCTGCTCGCGACGGTGCAGCCGGACGTCCTCGTGCTCGACGACACGCTCGACGACGGCTCCGCGGCCGACGTCCTCGCGCTCTGTACCGGCGCGCACCCGTGCATCGTGGTCACCGGGAAGAACACGCCGAGCGTCGGCGTCGACCGCGCGGCCGCCGTGCTCCTCAAGCCGGTCCTTCCGCACGATCTCGTCGCAGCCGTCCGTCGCTTGGCATAGCTGCACGCCTCGCGGCCCCTCGGCGCCGCTCCGTCACTCGCAGGAGCCCGCGCGGCACGTGCTGCCACCTCGCGTGTCCGGCGACGTGTCGTACGAGCAGCTCTCGCCGTCCGGGACGACGCCGCACGCCGTGCGGCACGCGCAGACCTGCCGCGCCGCTCCCTCACAAACGAGACAGGCGTCGCGCCCGGCGAGCACGCACGTCTTCGATGCCGGACAGTACACCTCCCCATCGCGGCACTCGCTCGCGCACGGACGCAGCACGCGCACCGCGTGGAGCGTCTCGATAAAGCCGGCGTAGACGGTGCGCTGGAAGCGAATGACCGCCCCGCGCGCGAGCCGCAGGCGGCGGCAGTCGTACTCTCCGTCTTTGGCGGGCGTGACGCACGTCACTCCGGCGGGGAAGGTCTTCGCCACCCGGGCGGCCCAGTAGCGCGTCATCCACGGCTGCTCCGCTCCGACGCTGTCGCGGCACCGCCGCCGCGAGCCGGTGCCAGCGTCGCCGGCGGCGCCGCAGCCCTTCGGAAGCGCTTCGGCGTCGAGCTCCACGTCCGCATCGATGGCGAGATCGCGCGAGACGACGCGCGCCGCACCCGTGCTCGGCGCGATCTCGCTGTCGACCACCTCGGGAAGCGCAGCGACGATCCTGACGAGCGCATCCGCCGTCCCCACGTGCGTAGGCGCTTCGCACGCGCGCTCGGTGACGAGACAGCCCGAAGCGGCTCCACCCTCGCTCACGTCATCCGTCGCGGACCCTTGCGTCGCGCCGCAGCTCGCCGATGCGAGCACGACGCCCGCAGCCCCAAGCGAGGCCACGACGACGGTCCTCGTGCTTGCGCGCGCCACCAGGCTGCTGGAAGTCCCTTTGCCGAACCGACTCGCGTGCATTCGGACCTCGTGCTCGCCTCGTCGCGACGAGGCGAACGGCTCGAAGCACTGGCATGCAACGAGCGGTCCCGGGCTCGAGCCGCGCGCCGCCGCGCCGTTCCATCGTCGCTCACGTCGGCGTCAGGAACGTGACTTCGTACCGACGCCCGCCGTCAGTCGATGCACACTCCCCGCATCACTCACCCACCCATCACGGCTTCTCGTACGTGCCCGTCAGCTTTGCCGTGGCGATGGAGTGCTCCGTGATCTTCGGCACCGCCTGCGCGCGCGTCGTGGCCATGCTCGTTTCCGGCAGCGTCGCGACGTCGAGCGCGTGCAGCGCGAGCTCGTACGTGTGCTGGTTCGGGGGGCACGGGCCGAGGTAGCCGAAGGTTCGATTGTCGTACGCGCGCGTCTGCTTCGCGCCAGGGACGTTCGCCGGCTGGTACGCCTTGGCGACGTTCGCCGGTAGCGCCGAGAGCGTCGCCGGGATGTCGTAGATGACCGAGTGCACGAGCCCGTTCGACTTGTCGGTGAACACCACCGCGAAGCTCTTCGCCTCCGCCGGTGCGCCCGCCCACGCGAGCGGCGGTGACGTGTTGTCGCCCGTGCACGCGTTGTCGTCCGGGATCTTGCCGCCTTCGGCGAACGCCGTGCTCGTCAGCGTGAATGCGGTCGGGCCCGCATCCGGCGGCGCGCTGTCCGCCGGCGCAGCATCGACCCCGCCGGAGGACGACGGCGGGCCCCCCGAGGAAGACGGCGGCGCCGCATCGGCCGGCGCATCCGCGATCTCGACGTCCTTCGACGCGGAGCAAGCGGACACGTAGAAAGACGAGGCGACCACGAAGACGAGAGCGCGCTTCACGCGGCGGTCGTAGCACGGCGTCGCCCGTCGCGGTACGGAGCGGGCGTCGCGCGGGATCCCGATCCGCGCGGCACTTCGACTACCATGGGCTGGCGATGACTTTGCCGGTACGAATTGCCGTCCGCCGCGCGCCGCTCGCGATTCTTCTCGCCCTCGCGCTCGCCGTCTCGCTCGGCGTCGCCGCGTGCGGCGGCGGTGTCATGCGCGTCGGAGCGGTGAACCCGAGGCCCCGCGTCGTGGTCGGTGCGAACGCGCCCCGCTATGCGCTCGACGTCTCCCGCGTGCGCGACGTCATCTACCAGGAGCGCGTCACCGTGCGCGACGTCCAGCTCTCGCTTCTCACCGGCTTCCGCAACGCGGTCGGCGCCAAGTTCGCGCCGCAGCCCGGCCCCGACACCGTCACCCTCGTCATCGACGGCGTCGAAGCCGATACGCTACGTGACGGCGGGCGCACCATCGCGCTTCGCTACGCCGGCAAGTGGATCGCTCCGAACGGGCAGATGATCACGCCCTTCCAAGGGATCGCCATGCCCGTCGAGCGGAACCTCAGCGGCAAGAAGAACGTCGAGGACGTGATGGGCGTGATGTTCGAGCGCATGGTCGCCGCGCTCGCCGAAGCGCAGAGCCGCCCCGCGCCGGTTGCGCCGCCGCCCACGGATGCGACGCCGCGCCTTCCTCCTTCGGCACCGCCGGTCGAGCCGCGGCTTCCACCGAACAAGCCGCCGGGCACCTGAGCGCTACTTGATGATCGGATTCCGCGCGACGAACGGCGCGCGGATGCGCAGGCTCGTACGACCACCTTCGCGCAGCGCGGGAGGCAGCGGCTCGAACGGGCTCGCGCGGCGGATCGCGTCGGCGCAGTTGCGGTCGAACTCCTCGATGCCGCTCGGGCGCGCCGGAGGCCACGCCACCTTTGCGGAGCCATCGAGCGCGATCGTGAACTCGAGGATCACGGTGCCCTGCTTCAGCTCGAGCATCGCGCTCTTCGGAAACGCATTCGCCCAGAGCGGGTTCACCTTCGCATGGATCTTCCGGAAGTAGGGCACGAGCAGCGGGTCGCTCGTGTTCCAGTCGAACACGTCGCCGTCGCCGGTTCCCATCGCGCGCGCGACCGAGCCGCCGCCGCTCGTCCCGCCAGCACCAGGATCCGCGCCTGGCCCCGCGCTCCCTCCCCTTCCCTCGCCCACGAGGCCGCCGGCATAGCTCGCGCGCACCTGCGCCTGGACGATCGCGGCGACCTCCTGATCGCTGTCGACCGTGTCGTTCGGGCGACCGCGGTAGATCGCGGTGACGCTCGGCGGTCCTTCGGCGACGCTCGGTCGCGCGAGCGCGATCCGCGCTGCTTCCTCGTGGCGAACGCCCGGCGCGCCGTCTCGCACGCCGACCCCGGGGCTGGCGGTGAGCTGCCCCGCGCGCGATGCGCCGGGTGATGCGCCCGGCCCCTCGACGTGGTCGTCGACGCGCGAGCCTGCATGCCCACCGCGCACCGAAGCGGGCCTCGCGACGAGAGAGCCGCGGCTCGGATCGACCGCCGCGCTCGGCCGGCGCTCTTCGTGCTCCCCCTTGCCGGTCGCGAGGAACGTGAGCTCCATCGGATTCGTCGTCGAGCGACGATCTTCACGCGTCGTGCGCTGCTGCGCCGTCTTCAGACGTTGCTCCTGATCGCGGTCGAGGCGGCTCGTGAGGTCCGAGGACGCGCGCATGCCGTCGTCGATCGCCGCGAGGTTCACGGCGCGTGGACCGCGCGCCGTTCCACCGCGACCCGCCGAGCCCGTATCCATGCGCGCGACGGTGGAGCCGCCGTGCGCACGCGGCGCCTCGCCCTCGGGCACCTCTTCGCGATCCGCGAGCAGCGTCCCCTCGCTGAACGTCGGCAGCTCGACCGCGACGACCGCATCGGGAGCGAGCGTGCGACTCTCGACGTGCCGCGCGTCTCGCGCGCGCGTCAGCTGGTATGCGACGACTCCGAGCCCCGACAGGATCGTGAGGTGCGCCACGGCCGAGAGCACGAGCGACCACCCGGCCGTGGTCGACCCACGTCGCGGCACGCCCGCGGGATGCTCCAGCTCGTCGAGCGGGTCGTGGCGATGACGCAACCTGTCCGGCTCCTCGAGAGAGAGCCTACGGCGACATCGCGCTCTCCGCCAACGCGAGCACGGCACGGAGCGAGCCATCGCTCGCAGAGGAGTGGGTGGACGTGCCGCGCGCTCAGCGGTTGGCGGAGGGCGGCGTCGGCGCAGCCGCGGCGAAGCTCCGCCGGAACCGTCGGGCGGCATTTGCGGTCGTCGCCTCGGCGAGCTCCTCGAACGCGATGCCGCGGAGCTCGGCCACACGTCGCGCCGTGTGCACGACGTAGGCGGGCTCGCACGGCTTGCCGCGAAGCGGCACCGGCGCGAGGTACGGGCTGTCGGTCTCCACGAGGACGCGCTCGAGCGGAGCCCAGCGTGCGACCTCTTGGATCGGCAGCGAGCTCTTGAACGTCACGATGCCGGAAAAGGAGACGTCGAAGTCGAGGTCGAGCGCACGTGCGGCAAAGGCGCGGTCTTCGCTGAAGCAGTGGATGACGCCGCCCACGTCCCGCCCGCCCTCGCGTTCGAGGACCTCGAGCGTGTCGGCCGGCGCATTCCGCGTGTGGACGACGATGGGCTTTTTCACGGCCCGCGCCAGGCCGATGAGCCGCGTGAACGCCGCGCGCTGCACGTCGCGAGGAGAGTGGTCGTAGTGGTAGTCGAGCCCGATCTCCCCGATCGCGACCACTTCCGGCTCCGCAGCGAGCCTCGCGAGCTCTTCGAACGCTGCGTCGTCGAGCGTCACCGCGTCGTGCGGGTGGACGCCGATCGCGCACCCCGCTTTCTCCGGGAGGCGTTTCGCGAGCGCGACGGCGGCCCGCGCCGGCGCGAGGTCGGTGCCGACGCCGATGACGACGAAGCCGTGCACGCCGGCATCGTGCGCGCGGCGGATGACGTCGTCGGGACCGGAGGGGAAGTACTGGGGATCGAGGTGGCAGTGCGTATCGACGAGCACGGAGAGGAGAGACTATCGTCGCCGGCGTGCTGCCGACGAGCGAAGAGGCGTTCCGCGCGCTACTCGATGGTCGCGGCGTGCTCCGCCCGGATGCGCTCGAGGCTCCGGAGCGCGGGGCTTCGTATGCCGTGTTCGCCCAGCGCACGGACGCCCGCCTCGACATCGCTGCGATCAAGCAGCAAGGGTCGCGCTTCTTCGACGCGCGGCTCGGGCTCACCGTCGACAAGGAGTATGGAGACGCGGCGCCGGCGGTCGACGCAGCCCGCGTCGTCGTCGCGAGCGCCGACGGCGTGATCACGGGCACGCGGCTCGTCTACGGACGGCCGGTCGAGCAGGCCGACCTCGAGGTGGCAGACGCCGCCGAGCGGCTCCAGGGCACGTCGGGGCTCGCGCTCCTCGCGCGTCGTTGCAAGACGGTCTGGCTCGTCGTGCCGAACGACGGAGCAGACCGGCCCGCACTGCTCATCGCGACCGTGCTGGCGAGCGTCGTGCTCGGGCCGATCGTCGAGCCGGGCGCAGGCGCCATCTTCGGCGTGCGGACTGCGCGCGAGAAGCTCGAACGGCTCGGGCGATCGTGACGGTGACGCCTCGTCAGCGACTCATCGACGCGCAGTAGGTCGCGTAGACGTGACCCTTCACGGACCCCTCGCGGAAGAACGCCTGCACGTCGAAGGCGACCCAGCCGGGCGGTGATGCGACGTCTTCGGCGAAGGCGGTGACGTCGACGGAGATCGCCTTCGTGAACGGCGGCAGCGCGAGGTCGCCTTTGAAGTCGAAGAACGCGCTCGTCACCCCGTCACGGTCGGTGACCTTGCCCGTCGCGCCGCGCGGCACTTGGCTCACGATGAACGTGTAGTCCGGATCCGGCGATCCCTGCTCGGGGCACTTCGGATCGCCCCCCGCATACGACTCCAGGTGAAGGACGATCCCGCCGTCGCCCGGCTCGGTTCCGAACTGCGTGCGGGTGAGCGTCCGTTGCTTGCCGCCGAAGTCGGTGACGAGCGACGTCGTCTTGCACGCTCCCTCGCAGACCCCGTTCGGCTTCGCGTCGACGCCCGCGTCGCTCGGCGGCGCGCTGTCCGCGGCAGAGGCATCGCTCTCTTGGGCGCCATCCGGACCGGGCGAGACGATGACCGCAGCGCCGTTCGTCGACGAGGAGCACGCGCCAGCGGCGATGCATGCGGCACACGCGACGAGCGACGAGGAAGCGAGCGCCACGAGGCGCGCTGCTTTGCCGAGGGGCCGAGCCATCATGCGCGCAGCCTAGCAGACGGCTCTTCCGGCGCCCGCCGCGTGCCCCTCTTCCACCAGATCCCGGCGAGCAGCGCGCTTCGCACGATCCAGTCGAGCGTCGATCCCATCCACACGCCGACGAGGCCGAGCCCGAACGTGACCGCGAAGAGCCACGTCGCAGCGAGCCGTACGAAGACGGCGCCGACGACGCTCACGTAGAGGGCCTCGCGCGTCCGCCCGGCGCCGCGGAGCGATTGCGCGAGCACGATGCCCATGGCCATGAAGGGCTGCGCCACGGCGAGCACCGGCACGGTCCGGCGACCGATCGCGAGCACCTCGGCGTCGCCGGAGAAGATCGGCAGGATGACGTTGCGCAGCGCGAACGCCGCGATCCCGAAGACGCTGAGCGCGAGCACCGCGTCGCGAGCCGCGATGCCGACGACGTTGCGCGCCGCGTCGGGCTCGCGTGCGCCGAGCTTCTGCGCGACGAGCGCAGCCGCCGCGATTCCGAAGCCGTCACCCGAGAGAAAGCAGATCGACTCGACGCTGATGAGCGACTGATTCGCTGCCATCGATGCGTCGCCGAGGCGCGCGATGACGAGCACGTAGCCCACGTACCCGAGGTGGTAGAGGATCCTCTCGAGCAGCGCCGGCGCCGCGACGGCCGCGAGGTCCCGCGCCTCCTCGCGAACCGTGCCGCGAGGCAGCGCGGGCGCCGCGTCGGACCGCCACGTGCGCGGCCGTGCTCCTCTGCGAAGCGAGACGGGCCGCCGAAGGCTCGTGAGCGCGGTTAGCGCGAGCGCCGCCTCCAGCGCGAACGTCACTGCCGTGCTGATGCCGGCGCCGCGTGCGCCCATCGCCGGAACCACCCCGCCGACCCCGAGAATGAGCGCCCGATTCAAGCCGATGTGGACGACGTTCGCCGCGATGCCGATCGCGAGCGGCGTGCGCGTGTCGCCGCCGGCTTGCAGCGTGGCGACCGAGATCATCGCCAGGAACACGAGCGGCGAAGCGGCGATGGTCATCCCGAGGTACCCGCGGGCCTGCGCGAGGGCTGCCGGCGACGCATTCTTCGCGGCGTACGGCAGCGCCGCGAGCACCAGCGGCGTCGCGATGGCGAGCACCGCGCCCATGCCGAGCGCCATCGCCACCGAGACCCACGCCGCGCGTCGTGCAGCGGCGGCATCGCGCGCGCCGACGTGGCGACCGACGCGCGCGATGGTGCCGACCTCGAATGCGGCGAACACGCTCCAGATCGACCACTCGATCGCGCCGCCGAGCTGCATCGCAGCGAGCGACGCCTCGCCGTGCCGCCCGAGCATCACGCGGTCGACGACGAAAACGAGCGTCTGGAGAAGCGAGTGGAGGATGGCCGGCAGCGCAAGCCGCCGGACCTCGCTCGCGAGGGAGGTCTCCTCCCTCGGTGGTGTCGAAGGCACTAGTTGATGAGGTCGGAGTACCGCTTGCGAACGAGCATGCTCGCCATGTCGGCCGCGCAGTTGTCGCAGTAGGCAAACTTCGTCGACAGATTCGAGACCACTTCGCGGACCGCGCGTCGACGCGCGTCGTCGAGCCCGGCGCCCTCGTCACGGATGAGGATGACGATGTCCCGCGCCTGTCGCGCGACGTCGACACGCTTGTCGCTGAAGATCGCGTCGCGGAGACGGCGGAGGAACGTGGGGAACACGTTCTTCGCTTCCACCTTCTGGCCGGGGTGATCGATCGCCCAGGCCGCGATGCCGCTGATCATCTGCTTGCGCGCGTCCTGCACGTCACCCTTCACGTCGAGGAGGCGCTCGACCTCGCGCATCATCGACTCGTCCGGCTCCTCGTAGTCGCCGGTGTGCTTGTTGCGGATGCGCTCCTTCTTTACCCAAACGCTGACGTGCTGGACGTACCGCTCGAAGAGCTCGTCGTACTGCGTCTCGGCGACGAGCCCGCTCGATGCGTAGAGCTCCTGCTCCCATTGGCCGAGCAGACGCGAGAAGAGCGTCTCCCGGAACAGCTTCACGTCGTGATAGCCGCCCGCTTGCGTGTCCTGCTGGAGCCACTCGAACTCGGATTTGCGCGCGCAGAGCTGCTCGATCTCGTCGAGCACCGCGAGCGGCGAGAGGCACTTGTAGACGTTCGACTGCGCAGCATCGAGGAGCACGACGCGCATTTCGCGCGGGCTCGCTCCGATGCGACCTTCGTAGATGGGATACGAATCGCTCTCCTCGAACACCTCGCGCACGCCGGCCCGCAGCACCTTCTGCGCGTCCGGCTCGAGACGCTCGGGCGCGCGCCCCGTCGCGTAGAGGTCCATCTTCTCGACCGCGGTGAGACCGGAGAGCGCGTTCGACAGCGCGCGCGCATACTTGTCCGTGTTCGGCTTCCGCATGCGCGTGAGCACGGCGAACTGCGCCGCCATCGTCGTCGCGTGCGGCGCGACGTGCCGGCGAATGTGCGGGACGACGTGCGTATCGTAGATGCGCTGCTCGTGCAGGAAGCTACGAAGGTACGGCGTGCGGATCAGCTCGAGGCGTCCGCGGAAGCTCGCGAACTCCGGGTGCTCGCGGAAGGCGTCGAGGTGCAGCTCGTTCGCGCTGCCGGTCATCACGCAGTTGAGCTGCACGTTCTGCTGCGTGAGGGCGACCTCGCCCGTTTCGACCGAGAGCTGCAGGTACTTGAACGCATCGAGCGGACGCTTCAGCAGGTCCGAGAACTCGAGGACTCCGCCGGCCGCGTCGATGAGCTCGCCCTTCGCTTCATAGAGCGTGATGGCCTGTAGCGATGCCGGGAGAGACGCGAGCGACCGGTCCATCGTCAGCTGGCGCTCCGCGGCATCGACGCTCATCTGCGGACCGATGGTCACCGCGCCGACGCGATAGCGCTGCGAGATGAAGTAGCGCTCCACCTGCACGTGCTTCAGCACCTCCGTGTACGAGCCGTGGTAGCTCGCGAGCAGCGCCTCGAAAACTTGCTGGCTCTTGTGGGAGAGGGCGCCGCGCAGGATCCAGTCGCAGAAGCCCTCGGAAGGAACGTCGCCGTCCTTCTGCTTCGCCATCCGTTCGAGGAGCTTCTGCCGTTCGTCGACGGGGATGAGGAAGAGCGGATGGTCTCGGACCTCGACGAGGAGCTTCGCGTCGATCTGGTCGTCCGGCAGGTGCGCGTACGAGGTCGCCTGCGACGCCTGCTCCTTCTGGCCGAACCCGAGACTGCCGCGCAGCGTCTTGCTCGAGGGGAACACCCAGTTGAAGCGGTAGAGCGCCCCCTCGTCGAGCGTCGAGTAGTGCTCGAGCGCGCGCATGATGCACGCGACGATGGTGCTCTTCGCGGAGCCGTTCGGGCCGTGCAGGAGGACGAGACGGTTCGGACGGCCTTCGCGCACGAAGTTCGAGAGCGACCGGTAGATCTCCTCCTGCACCTGCTCTTGCCCGATGAGCGCGTGCGGCGCCTGGAGGGGATCCCACGCCAGGTCGAAGAGCTTCCAGCGCGTGAACTTGCCCCACGGCTGCTCGACTTGCGCGGTGCCGAAATGATCGAAGCAGTCGCGCACGTAGCGGCTCGCGTCGCGCGCGAAGCGCACCGGCTCTCCCGCGAAGAGGTCGAGGTACTCCGAGAACGAAAGGACGCGGCGCCCCTTCTGGAACTGCTTCTCGACACTCTCGGCGACGGCGTTGATCTCGCTCGTGACGCTTGGCTTCTCGCCCATGACCACGAGCCTACCAGGCTTCCGAGCGTGGGAGATCGCGCGACGCCGCGAGCCGGCCCCGTGTGAGATCCACGACGACAAAATGCAAACGAGGCAGAGCTCTTCGCTCTACCTCGTCAGGGCTCGTCAGGCTCGTGAGCGAGCCGCGCTCGAGTTGCCTCGAGCCGTCTCAGAACGTCACTGGACCTTGACCGTGACCTCGGCGTTCTTGCACTGGTCGCCGTTGCAGACGTAGACCTTGACCTTCGCGTCGCCAGCCGGGACGCCCGAGACCTTCGCGGCGCCGTCGCTGAGCTGCCACTTCGACTTGTCGAGCGTGGTGCTGCCGACCGTCGCCTTCCACGGCGCATCCTTGTTGATGTGCCAGTGGCCGTTGCCCTTGACCTCGATCGAGCCCTTGCCACCCGTGGCGGTGAACTCCGCGTCCGCGCGCGCGTCCGTCGCAGCCGTGATCGCGATGAGCGCAGCAGCCGTCGCAACGAAAGAGCCCAGAGCCTTCGACACTCGCATCATTCTCTCTCCTTCTTCCCGGGCTCTCGCCAGGGTCCGTCCGTCGTCCCTAAGGGTCCACCTCCGAACGCGGAAGCGTCAAGAGGGTCAAGAGGGCTATCTGCCTGGATGAAGCCGCGTCGAGCGCTTGGGTTTCGACGACGCTCTCCTCGAAAGCTTCAAACCCTCTCGATGATTTTTTTCTGCCAGACGTTTCGGTTTCACCCGCGCTCAGCGCACGTAGAGCTCGAGATAGGGCTCGACGTCGGGGCCGGAGCTCGTCCGTTCCGAGGCTGAGGCGCGTTCCGCTCCCGTGCCGATTAGAGCAAACGACGTTCCGGTACGAGACTCGTTGTCGGCCACGATCGCGATGCCTTGGTCGCGCGGGTCGCGCTTCGGCCATTGCCTAACGAGGTCGCGGACATCGAGGCGGACGAGCGAGGGTCCGCCCGGCTCGACGCGCGTCGCCGGCGCGCGCGTGTCGGCGTGACGCGGCTGGAGCGCCCAAGACGTGGATCGTCCCTGCCATGCATCGACGATCCGGGTCGCGTGTAGGTAGATCGGCGAAGGATCGTCGTCGACCGCATCCGAACGATGAAGGACGACGTAGGCCTCGAGCACGTTCGCCGTCTTCGCGAGCGCCACCGAGAAACGGAGGAGGAGCGTGCCCGAATCTTTACCGAGCGCGACCACGGGCGGAGGCGCGCCGGGATCGAGGTCGGCGCGGCTCACGTACGCGAGGTCCACCGGACGGACGACGATGCGACGCGCGCCGTCGACCGCGGCCTTCACGTTGGGCGCGGTGCCTTGGCAGCGGCCCGCCACGCACGCGGACTGCGCCGCGCATTCGCTCGACTCGACGCACATCCGTGCGCGCGGAGCGCAGCCGACGAACGTCGCCGCGAGCGCGAAGGGCGCGAGCGACGCGAACACAGTCGTGCTCGACCGAGTCACGCCGGCGAGCTTAGCATGCGCGGGATGTCGGCTTCACCGACGCCGGGCACCGATCCGGCGACGCCGCTCCTCCGCGTGCGGGATCTCGTCACGACGTTCCGGACCGATCGCGGCGTCGTGCGCGCGGTCGACGAGGTCGCGTTCGACGTGCCGGAAGGCGCGACGCTCGGCATCGTCGGCGAGAGCGGATGCGGCAAGAGCGTGACCGCGCTGAGCATCCTGCGCCTCGTCCCCTACCCCCAAGGCGTCATCGAGCACGGCACCATCGAGCTCCGCGGCAAGGACATCCTCAAGCTCTCCGAGCGCGAGATGCAGGACATCCGCGGCAACGAGATCTCGATGATCTTCCAGGAGCCGATGACGAGCCTCAACCCCGTCTACGCGGTGGGGACTCAGATCGTCGAGGCCATCCGGCTGCACCAGAAGAAGTCGCGGAAGGAGGCGCGGGCGCGCGCGATCGAGATGCTGCGCCTCGTCGGCATCCCCTCGCCCGAAACGAACGTCGACGCGTACCCGCACCAGCTCTCGGGCGGCATGCGGCAGCGCGTGATGATCGCGATGGCGCTCGCCTGCGAGCCGAGCCTCCTCATCGCCGACGAGCCGACCACCGCGCTCGACGTGACGATCCAGGCGCAGATTCTCGAGCTCCTCTCGAAGCTGAAGACGCAGCTCGGCATGGGGGTCATCCTGATCACGCACGACCTCGGCGTGGTCGCGGAGGTGTGCAGCGACGTCGTCGTCATGTACGCCGGCCGCATCGTCGAGAGCGCGAAGGTCGACCGTCTCTTCGCGCATCCGCGCCACCCGTACACGCGCGGCCTCCTCCGTAGCCTGCCGAGCTTCGACAAGGCGGCGCTCGCCGTGCCCGCGACGGCCGAGCGAGAGAGCATGGCGGGCGCGATCGCGGAGGCGACGGCCGAGCGGCCGAAGCGCGCGCGCCTGCCGGTGATCGAGGGTCTCGTCCCCGATCTCCTCGCGCTGCCGCCCGGCTGCCGCTTCGCCGATCGCTGCCCGATGAGGATCCCGGCGTGCGACGAGGGCGAGCCCGCGCTCCTCCCCGTGAAAGCGGAAGGAATGGACGTGACGCACCTCGCGCGCTGCATCCGCGCCGACGAGGTCTGACGCGCGCTCCTCCACGTCTCCGTGCTACGAAAGCAGGGGGATGGCGGACATCGAGAGCGAACCGAACGTGCCCGCGGCGGACCGTACGCTCGCGAAGGGCGGCTCCGACGCTCCGGTCGCCGGGCGTCCGCGCACCCTCGTGGCCACCGAGCGCATCGCCAAGTACTTCCCCGTGCGTGGCGGCTTCTTCGCGCGACAGCAGAAGGTGCTGCGCGCCGTCGACGGCGTGTCGCTCCGCGTGCGTCGCGGCGAGACCGTGGGGCTCGTCGGCGAGAGCGGCTGCGGCAAGAGCACGCTCGGCCGTTTGATCCTGCGGCTCGTCGAGCCGACGTACGGGCGCGTCGTCTACGACGGCAGAGACATCGTCCCGCTCTCCGCGGCAGACATGCGCCCGCTCCGACGGAAGATGCAGATCATCTTCCAGGATCCGTACTCGAGCCTGAACCCGCGCATGACCGTGCGCGAGATCGTCGGCGAGGCGATCCAGATCCACAAGCTCGCGAAGACGAAGAGCGACGAAGAGGACATGGTCGCGAGCCTCCTCCAGAAGGTGGGGCTCAGGCCGGACGTGATGGGCCGATTCCCGCACGAGTTCTCAGGCGGACAGCGCCAGCGCATCGGCATCGCCCGTGCGCTCGCGGTGCAGCCCGAGTTCATCGTGTGCGACGAGCCGATCAGCGCGCTCGACGTCTCCATCCAGGCGCAGATCGTCAATCTGCTCATGGATCTGCAGGACGAGCTCGGCGTCGCCTTCCTCTTCATCTCGCACGACCTCCGCGTCGTGCGGCACATCTCGAATCGCGTCGCTGTGATGTACCTCGGCCGCATCGTCGAGCAGGGCACGACCGAGCAGGTCTACGTCGCGCCGCTCCACCCCTACACGCGCGCGCTCCTCGGCGCGGTACCGACGCCCGATCCGGAGAAGAAGCGCCTCCGCATCGTGGTGGAAGGCGATGCGCCGTCGGCGATCGATCCTCCACCGGGCTGCCCGTTCCACCCGCGGTGCCCGCGGAGGCTCAAGGGCACGTGCGACCGAGAGATGCCTCCGTTCGCCGAGGTCACCCAGGGCACCGGTCACAAGGTCGCGTGCTGGAACCCCCACGTCGACTGAACGATGCCCACGACGCGCACGCCGCGAGTCCCGGAACGCATCGGTCGCTACGACGTCGAGCGGTTGCTCGGCCAAGGCGGCATGGGACGCGTGTGGCTCGCGCGCGACACGGTGCTCGGTCGCTCCGTCGCGATCAAGACGCTGCGTGACGATCTCGCGCTGCCGCCGAGCGTGAAAGACGAGCTCGTCACGCGCATGCAGCACGAGGCGCGCGCGGCCGCGGCGGTGAGCCACCCGAACATCGTCACGCTGCACGACATGGGCGAGGACGACGAGGTCGGGCTCTACCTCGTGTTCGAGTACGTGGCCGGGCCGCGCGGCGACGGCCCCGAGTCGCTCCGCGAGCGCCTCCGCGAGGGCCCCTTGTCGCTGCCCGACGTGGCGCGGCTCGCACGCGACCTCGGCTCCGCGCTGACGTTCGCGCACGGAGCCGGCGTCATCCACCGCGACGTGAAGCCAGAGAACATCCTGTTTTCGCGGACCGGCGCGAAGATCGCCGACTTCGGAATCGCGCGCATCCCCGACTCGACGATCACGCGCGCGAACACGGTGCTCGGCACGCCCGCGTACACGGCGCCGGAAGCGCTCGCGAAGGGAGACTTCGGCCCGGCATCGGATCAGTTCGCGCTCGCGGCGACTCTGTACGAAGCGGCGACGGGAACGCGCGCGTTCGGAACGGACGATCCCATCGTCACCGCGGGCAAGGTGTCGAGCGAGCCGCCTCCTCCGCTGGACGCCGCGCTCGGCACCGCCACGCAGGTTCGTACCCTCGGGGCCGCGCTCGCGAAGGGCATGGCGAAAGACACCGGCGGCCGCTTCGGGTCGTGCGCGGACCTCGGCGAGGCGGTCGCGCGCGCCATCGATCGGCCGGACCTTCCTTCCCTCGAGACGCTCGCCGCGCGGCTCGAGGGCGGCACTCCGTCGAGCGACCGCATCGAGATCGAGCGAACGCCGCTCTCGTCGCGCGTCGCCATCGCCGAGCGCGCGGCACGCGGGAGCGACCGCCCGAGCCTGACGCCGTTCGGCGACACGTCGCGCCCGTCGATTCTCATCCGCAAGCGAACGCATCGCGCGCAGAACCTCATCGCCGCGGCGGCGCTGCTCGTGATCGTCGCGCTCGTCGTCATCGGGCGAAAGCAGCCGCAAGCGAAGGACGACGACGGCGCCTCGCTGCGCGACGCGGCGCGCGCGTTCGCTTCCGCGTCGGCCGCTTCGAGCGCCGGCGCGGGGGCGGCGGCGAGCGTTCATCGCACGACGCCGCGGCCGCGGCCGACGGTACACGCCGCGTCGGGGTCGGCGTCGGCGTCGAGCGCGGCGTCCGCGTTGCGGGCAGAGGCGGGCGCCGCCGCGCCGACGACGGACCAAGGCCCCGCGCCGACGAACAACCCCGCGACCGACGACGCGAAGTGACGTCGTCGCGCAGCGAACGGCTCACGGGGGCGGCGCTCGGGGCTCTGCTCGTCGCAGCGACCCTCGCGTACGCGTGCACCGGACAATCGTCCCGGCCGGCTGCTTCATCATGGGCTCGCCCCGTTTAAGTACGGCAGGAGGCGCACCTCGGAGAGGCAGGTGGAGGTGAGCCTCACGCGCTCGTTCGAGATGCAGCAACGCGAGCTCACCCACCCGGGTGGATGCCGGTGAAGTTCGCGAATCCGAGCACCACCGTCACCGAAGACAATAGCCACGTAGCCGGCGACTGCAGCGACCCGAGCTGTCCCGTCGGGAACGTGAGCCTTGCGGACGCGATGATGTACGCGAACGCGCTGTCGCACAGCCGCGGCCTGCCGCCCTGCTATGCGCTCCGTGAATGCAGCGGCGCACCGGGCGCGGGACTCACGTGCGCCGCCGCCGAGCTGACGACGAGCTCGACGTACGAGTGCAAACGCTACCGTCTGCCCACGGAAGCCGAGTGGGAGTACGCGGCCGGTGCCGGAACGAGCACCGCGTTCTATGCCGGTGAGGTGACACCCGGCGAGGGATGCCAGCACGACGCCGTGTTCGACACCATCGGTAAGCCTCCCCGGTGGGCGGCAGCGGACCGGTTCTTCGCGCTACGCGGCGGGAACGCGCGAGCGGCTACCCGTCGGAACGCCCGGCGGTCGTGCGCGGAGCGAATGGGCACAGACCGTCCCGAGCTAGGCCAGACCGCCGGCAATCGGCACCGCGCGCGGCCTTCACCGGCGGCCGTTGGCGCACCCACTGCCCGCCCCGCGCCCCGGCAGCCTGGCCCCGTGCCGGGCCCATGCCGGCCCGGGCCATAGGGTCACGCCCTCGCGCACCTCAAAACCGATCGCCGGATCGTTGGCCGGCCATCAGTTCGGAGAAGCGATTTGCGGGGTGGCAAGCGGGGACGGGGCCGCGCGGGCGACGGGAGGGGCGTCGTCGCGGCGTTGGCACGCGGGTTGATTGCGCGGGACTGCGGAGGCGCAGGATGCACGAGGTGGCGTTTCGGTTGAAAAGGGCGCATTTGCGGGCCGTCGAGTACGGAAAGGTCCTTGCCGCGAAGTTCGGACTCACACCAGCTTGGTTTGACCTGCTTTATGTCGTCCGCGAGAACGTCGGCGCGGGCAGGCTGTTGCGGCAGCGGGAGATCGCCGATGCGCTCGGTGTCTCGCCTTCGACTGTGAGCAAGATGCTGGACCGGCTCGTCGCACGCGGATTCGTCGAGAGGAGCACTGCGGTGGATGCGCGAGCGAAGGTCATCGCGCTCACCGCGCTCGGTCACGACGCGATTGGCGCCGCCAAGCACGCGCTGCTGCGGCTCGGCATCATGCGGAACGCCTATCGGAATGCGTATGGTGAGACGCGCCTCCAGAGCGATCGGTTCCTTCATCGAGCGCAGCGCGCGCTGCGCGCGATCGCGCGAACGTTCGCCGACCGATCCACGCTCGCGTATCCGACTGCCGTGCCCTCGCGGCGGGCAGCGGACGAGGCGCTCGATGCGGACGTCCGCGCGTGGCGGGAGCGCGTTCGCATAGAGACCGTACGTGGCGAGGTCCGTCGCGAGCTGCAGGCATTCAAGGCGGCGGCGGACGCGTGCATCGCGAGGCGCTCGGAGCTCCTGACGATCGTCGCTGGCAGTCGCTTCATGTTCGTCGACGCCGACAAGCCCGAGCCCGATCCGCCGCACGTGATGAGAGAAACGCTGCGCAAGGCGTACGCGTACGCCCGCCGCGTCGTCGCGCGTCGACTGCGGCGAGCTTCGAGCGCACCGCAAGACCCCGAGTGGCGCGACGCCGACGCCGCAACTTTCGTCTCGACCACGGCGGCCGCCGTTCCGGGCGCGCCGGCGGCGCCGCTCTCGGCAGGGTCGATCAAATCCCGGCCGTCCGCAGCCGCGCGGATCGCGCGCCAGCCCTCCGCGGCGTGCTCCGCGCCGACGCCGACGGGCGCGTCCGCGCCGACCGCCGCGCCGTGCTGCACGGCGACGCGAGGCACCCGGTCCGCGCGGAAGCCTTATCCGCGCTGATGCCGACGGTGCCGCCGACGGCCGTGGCGTGCAGCGCGGCGACACCATGCGCTGCGTCCGCGGCGATCCCCACCGGCGTGCCGTGCTCCGCGGAGACGGGGGCGTTGGTCCCGAGCGCCGCGACGACGCCGACGGGCCCGTCCGCGCCGACCGCCGCGTCGATGCCGACGGCCGCGCCCGCGCCGGCCACCGCGCCATCGCCGCCCGCCGCGCCCGGCTCCGTGGCTACGGCGCGTCCGGCGCGCCCGCGCCTGCCGCCGCGCCGCCCACGCCCGCCGCCGGCGAGAACGACCTCACCTAGCTACCGGCCGCGCCCGGACGCGAGCTATCAGTCGCGCCTTCGAAGATGGACGAACCCCTGCTCGCCCAGGAGGTCCAAACGGCGGAAGACGTTTGCGACCATCCTGCATGCCGACGGCGGCAAGGCGACGCTCATCGATCGTACTGTCGGAACAGCAAGGTGGACGGCGGCTACTACAGCCGGCCGGGCGGCCTCCAGAAGCCAAACGGCTGGGGCCTGCTCGACCTGTCCGGCAGTTTCCGAGTGGACGTCCAGCGATTGCACGGCCGAGGGTTACGGAGCCGGAAGCCTCGTCGACCCGAGGCCCTCGCTCGCGCGCGCTTGCCCGGTGACCCGCGGCGGCTTCGCCGACTACTTCGCGGAGCTTGGTCGCTCGGCCTCGCGCTCGATCTGCACGCCATCGCTCAACGGACGCGGCCCGCTCGGCGGCCTTCGGCTCGTCCGCACGTTGGCGTAGCGCTACTCCTTCGCGCCGCTCGCCGCGCTACTGGACTGCCAGCCTTCCATCTTCGTCACCACCTCACGCCACGCGCCGCCGCCCTGCCCGCGCGCTTCGCTCGCCTCCGCGGGACGACCATCGGGGCCCGGGAGCGCGGCGTACGGGATGTACTGGAACCGGTAGCCCGCGCTCGCGAGGCGCTCCGCATCCGCGTCGGCGTCGAACGCGAGGAGCGTCACCTTGCCGAGGCGCGAATCGAGCCGGCCCGCGTGGATCTCTTCCTTCAGCTTCCGGCACGGCTCGCACCACGAAGCGCTCGCGAGGACCACGAGCACCCGCCCCTCCGCCTTGGCTTCGAGCCGCTTCGTTCGAATGAGCGAGAGCGCATCCGCATCGGCCGAAGCGGCGACCACGCGAATCGCTCCCTTCGCGTCGCCCGTACCGCTCGCGCCGCTCGCGCCGCCGCGCGCATCCCCACGCTCGCCGCTCTCCTTGCCTGCCGCCGACGCCGTCGTTGCAACCGGCGCATCGCTCCCAATCGTCGACTTCGGCGCAGTGCAGGCGCCGACCCCCATTGCGACCGCCGCGACCGCCACGAGCGCGAACGCCGCGCGAACGCTCGCCCTCACTTCGGGCGACCCTGCGCGATCCAGGTCTCGACGAGCTGAATCTCCTCGAGCGAAGCCGGCGCGTAGCCGAGCGGCATCCCGCGCACGGGTCCGGTCGGCGCGCCCGCCTCTTCGTCGTGGCGCGCCAGCATGGCTCGCACGAGACGCGGCACGCCCTCGCCGTCTTTCGCGAAGACGCTCTGCCGTTCCCCCGCATCGTCGACGTACCCCGCCGCGATGCCGGCATACGCCGAGAGGTTCAGGCCGCGCGGCTTGAAGCCGAGCCCGCCCGAGTTGCCCGGTCCGCCGTCACCGATCGCGTAGTCCGGCTCCGAATGACAGTGCCAGCACGTCCGGTGGAAGACCTTCTCGTCGACCTCTTTGTAGGTGACCTTGCGCGTGAGGACCGGCAGGCGCGTGACGCGCGGCTTCGAAGCCCTCTCGCCGACCTCCGCGCCGAGGATGTACGCGGCGATGTCCTTGGCTTCGGAATCACTGAGCGCGATCTTCGGCATCGCCGAGTCGGGCTTCAGCGCTTGCGGATCCTTCAGCCACGCGAGGAGGCTCGCGGCCGTCGTGCGCTCACGCACCGCGCGGAGGTCCGGCGCGAGCTTGAACGCGCGCTCGAACGCCTTGCCGTCCATCGCGGGGGCCGAGCTGTTCACGAGAGGCGCCACGCCCGTCATCGTGTGGCATGCGCCGCAGCCCTTCGCATCGAGGAGCTGCCGGCCCTTGCCGACGTCCGCGCCCGCGAGCTCCTTCGCATCGGCGCCCGTGGTGCCCGCCGCACTGGCCGCGCGCGGGCGCTCGTCCGGTGCGAGGTACGCGGCGATGTCACGCGCATCGGCCGCGCTGATCGCGAGCCGAGGCATCGACTGCTGCAGATGCGGGCGCAGGTCGGTCGGCAGGAGGAGGTAGTCCTCGATCCAACGGCGCGACGTGCGCTTCCCGAGCGCCTCGAGCGACGGCGCATCGGCGAGCTCCTTCACCCGCGGCTTCCAGCGGGCGAGCGATGCCGCCGGCGCGCTGAAGCGGTCCTCCATGATGTCTTTGTGGCAGTGCACGCAGTGCTTGTTCTGCGCGACCGCGGGATGTCCGGTCCCCTCGTGACAGCGATTGCACTGGTACGCCGCAACGAGCTCTTTGCCGTGCGCGGCGTCGGCCTTCACGCTTCCGTTCGACGTCTCGCTCGCGGCATTCTTCGGGTCGGGAGCAACGATCCCGCCATCCGTGGTGGAGGCGGGATCGGGCTTCGGATCCGTCTTCTTCGGGCACGCGGTCAGCACGAGCGCGAGGGCGCACGCGACGAGCGAGGCGAGCGTGCCGGAGCGCGGAAGACGCGGCGTCACGTTCGTGCGGGTCAGGCCTTCGCCTGCGCAGCGACCGGCTTCGCGGCCGGCGAGGCGGGCTTGCACACGCCCGGCGTCTTCGTCATCTCTTCGCATCGCTTGATGGCCGCCTCGGCGCCGGCGCTGTCACCGGTCTTCGTCTTCAGGCGCGCGAGCGCGGCGTACGCGTGCGGCGAGCCCATGAGGTCCTTCTGCGCGAGCTTGCCGAGGAGCTTCATCGCCTCCTCCTGCCCGTGGGGCAGCTTGCTGAGCGCCTCGCCGAGGTCGGCCTGGACAGCCGGGTCGTTCGGGCGCTTCTCGTCGATCTCGCGGAGCGCGGCGACCGCCCATTCGAGGTTCGCGCGCGGCGTCCACTCCGCGGCGCCGGCGACGCGCGCCTTCTTCTCGTCGGCCGTGCCCTCGGAGCGCACGAGCGCGAGAGCGAACACCCGAAGCGCACGCGTTTCGAGCGGGTTCGTGCCCGCGGTCGCATTCCGGATGCGCGGGAACGTGCCGAGGATCGCCTGCGCAGCAGTCAGCGTCTGTCCACCTTCGAGCGCCTTTTCGGCGCGTGCGATCTCCTGCACGGGCGTCGGCTTCTGCGGCGTCGGGTCGAGACGCACGGACATGCCGCACGCGTGAGCCTCATGGGCGCTGCCGAGCACGAGGGCCGCGGGAGCGAGAGCAACGGCGAAGAGCGCGAGCCTAGCGAGCTTGTTCATGGGGGTGGCCTCTCTGACGTCGAGCCCAGGCGAAAGTTCCGTCGTCTGTTCGGGTGACTCGGGCGATGGCTGCGTCATGACGCAGCTCGTCGAGAGCCCGATACGCGAGGAGCTCGGCGGTTGTGGAACGCCTGACGCGTCGGCTCACCTCGCAACTGCGTGACGAACGTCTTCATTTTGGTGGCGGGATGTGGGAGACCATTCGAGCCCCGAGACCCGCCCCCTCCTCTACTAATATCCGCAGCCTACGATGTCCGAACCGCAGAAGGCCCACGACACCAAAGCGCCCGACACGCCGGCGCCGCTGACGCGTCCGAGCAGCCAGCTCGATCACCTCGCCGAGCTCTATCGGCAGATGTTCCTGATCCGCCGCATCGAAGAAGAAGCGGCGCGCGCGTATGCGCAGGGAAAGATCGGCGGGTTCCTCCACCTCTACATCGGGCAAGAAGCCGTCGCCGTCGGCTCGATCGCGACGCTGAAGCCGGAGGACTACGTCGTCACGACGTATCGCGATCACGGCGTCGCGATCGCGAAGGGCATGAGCGCCAAGGCGGTGATGGCCGAGCTGTACGGGAAGGTCACCGGCTGCTCGAAGGGCCTCGGCGGCTCCATGCACATGTTCGACGCCCAGCGGAACATGCTCGGCGGCCACGGCATCGTCGGCGCGCACATCCCGCTCGCGGCCGGCGCGGCGTTCGCATCCAAGTACCGCGCCGACGGCCGCGTCACGCTCTGCTACTTCGGCGAGGGCGCGGTCAGCATCGGCGGCTTCCACGAGGGCGTCTCGCTCGCCGCGCTCTGGAAGCTGCCCATCGTCTTCATCTGCGAGAACAACGAGTACTCGATGGGTACGCCGCTCTCGCGGACGATGAGCGTGGAAGACGTCTCGATGAAGGCGCTCGGCTACGGCATCGACCGCGATCGCTTCTTCGCGGACGACGTCCTCACCGTCGAGCAGCGCATCGGGGAAGCGGTGCAGCGTGCGCGCGAGCTTTCGCTCCCTACCCTCGTCGAGATCCGGACCTATCGCTTCCGCGGACACTCGATGAGCGATCCGGCCAAGTACCGCACGAGCGCCGAGCTCGAAGAGCGGAAGAAGAAGGACCCGCTCTTCCGGGCACGCGTGCGTCTCGAAGAGCAGGGCTACGGCGAGTCGCGCCTCAAGGCGCTCGAGGAGGACGTCGAGCGAGAGACGCAAGAAGCCGTGAAGTTCGCCGAAGAGAGCCCGGAGCCGGAAGCATCGCTCCTCGAGCCGACGACGTACGACGGCCCGTTCGCAGCCTGAGACCCTGGGACCGCACCGAGAGAACGAGATGGCGAGGACACTGAGATACCGAGAGGCCCTTCGCGAGGCGATGATCGAGGAGATGGAGCGGGACGACCGCGTCTTCCTCATGGGCGAAGAGGTCGGGCACTACCAGGGCGCATACAAGGTCAGCGAAGGCATGCTCGAGAAGTTCGGCGAGCGGCGCGTGATCGACACGCCGATCGCGGAGAGCGGCTTCGCCGGCATCGGCGTCGGCGCGGCGATGGTCGGCCTCCGTCCGATCATCGAGTTCATGACGTGGAACTTCTCGGCCGTGGCGTTCGATCAGATCCTGAACAACGCGGCGAAGATCCGGCAGATGTCTGGCGGGCAGTTCAACTGCCCGATCGTCTTCCGCGGCCCGAACGCGAGCGCGCGTCAGGTCGGCAGCCAGCACTCGCACGCGATGGAGCACTTCTACGCGACCATCCCCGGCGTGAAGGTCGTGGCTCCCGCCTTCCCCGTCGACGCGAAAGGCCTCATGAAGGCTTCGATCCGCGACGACAACCCGGTCTGCTTCATGGAGTCGGAGACCCTCTACTCCGTGAAGGGCGAGGTGCCCGACGACCTCGACGTCATCCCGTTCGGCAAGGGGCAGATCGTGCGCGAGGGCAAGCACTGCACGATCGTCGCGTACTCGCGCATGACCCACGTGGCGATCGAAGCGGCGGCGAAGCTCGAAAAGGACGGCATCTCGGTCGAGATCGTCGACCTCCGCTCGCTGCGCCCGCTCGACGAAGACATCATCGTCGACTCGGTGAGGAAGACGCATCGCTGCGTCGTCGTGCACGAGGGCTGGCCGTATGGTGGCGTGGGCGCGGAGATCGCCGACCGCGTGCAGCGTCTCGCGTTCGACTGGCTCGACGCGCCGGTTCTCCGCATCACGACCTTGGACGTGCCGATGCCCTACAACGCGAAGTTGGAGCAGTACTGCATGCCGCAACCCGATCGCGTCATTGCGGCGGTGAAGCGCGTCGTGTCGCGCGGCGGCGCGAAGGGAGCGAGCTGATGGCGAAGATCCTCGACATGCCGAAGCTCTCGCCGACGATGGAGGAAGGCGTCCTCCAGACGTGGCACAAGAACGAGGGCGACTCGGTCGCGGTCGACGACCTCCTCGCGGAGGTCGAGACCGACAAGGCGACGATGGAGTTCCGCGCCTTCGACAAGGGCACGATCCTCAAGATCCTCGTCCCCGCCGGGACCAACGTGAAGCTCGGACAAGCCGTCGCGATCCTCGGCGAGAGCGGCGAAGACATCGGCGAGCTCGTGGCGCAGGCCGGCGGCGGAGAAGCTCCGGCGGCCGCGCCTGCGCCGGCAGCAGAGGCGGAGAAGAAGCAGACGAAGGCTGCGCCCGCAGACGAAGGCGCCAAGGCAGCGAAAGAGGGCGAGCGCGAGGATCACGCCGCCCGCGCCGAAGGCGCGAAGAAGGAGCAGGGCACCGACCGCGAAGAAGGCGACGAGAAGCGCGCGGGCAGCGGACCCGACACGATGCGGCCGGCCGCGCAGACGCCGGCACGCGCGCCTCGTCCGAAGGGCAGCATCCTGACGCGCACCGAGCTCGACGCAGAGCCGGAGGAGATCGCCGCGGCGCCGTCGAACGGACGCGTTCTCGCGTCACCGTACGTGCGCAAGGTCGCGCGCGAGCGCGGCATCGATCTCCAGGGCGCGCACGGCTCGGGCGAGCACGGCCGCATCACGCCGGATGATCTCGATTCCCTCGCGGCCGGAAAGCGCACGGGCGGAGCGTCCGCGGCTCGAGACCCGTCGAACGGCGGCGGCGCTGCGCCCGCGCAAGCCGGAAGCGCATCGCTCGCGCGCGCGGGCCAGAGCCAAGCGCTCGCCGCCCCCGGGCTCGCGCAGCCGGAAGCACGGCCGCTCTCCCCGATGCGGAAGACCATCGCGCGTCGGCTCACGCAGTCGAAGCAGACGGTCCCGCACTTCTACCTGACGATCGACGTCGACGCCGAGGCGCTCTCCGCCCTTCGTGAGAGCATCAACGCGGAGCTCGCCGGCAACGACGCGAAGAAGAAGAGCGCAGACGGCGACGAGGCGAAGCCGCTCAAGGTGAGCCTCAACGACCTTCTCATCAAGGCCGTCGCCGCCGCGCTGGTGCGCGTGCCGGAGTGCAACGCCCAGTTCACCGAAGACGCCATCCTCGTGCACAAGCGCGTCGACATCTCCGTCGCCGTGGCCATCCCGGACGGCCTCGTCACGCCGGTCGTGCGCAACGCCGATCAGAAGAGCGTCGTCGCGATCGCGCGCGAAGTGCGCGACCTCGCCGCGCGCGCGCGCTCGAAGAAGCTCCGCCCCGAGGAGATGAGCGACGGTACGTTCTCCATCTCGAACCTCGGCATGTTCGGAATCGACGAGTTCTCTGCTGTCATCAACCCGCCGGAGGGCGCGATCCTCGCGGTCGGTCAGACGCGCGACGAGCCGGTCGTGAAGAACGGCGCCGTCGTCCCGGGCAAGAAGCTCGCGATGACGCTCTCCTGCGATCACCGGGTCGTCGACGGTGCGGTGGGCGCGGCATTCCTCGCCGAGCTCCGCGCGCTGCTCGAGCACCCGATGCGGATCCTGACGGGCTGACGCGTGCGTCGGGCGGCGTACGGGCTCGCTCTCCTCGTCGTGCTCGCGTCCACGCGCGCATCCGAGGCGGCGCCCGTCCCGCCCGAGTCGGGCCTCGCTCCAGACCGCGGCCCGTTCTCCGGCCTCGAACGCGCACGGCGCCCCGCGCGCATCGAGTCGTTCTGGTGGGGGCTCGGCCAAGCGGGCCCGCACGCGCAGGCGAGCGGCATCGTCGCGCTTCGCCCACCACTCGAGGGGCGCGTGCGCATCGCCGGCCAGCGCTTCGTGATGGGCTCGACGCCGAGCGAGATGGTGCGCGCGCTGAAGCTCTGCGAGAAGGAGCCGCTCGGGGCGCGCTGCGGAACGTCGGGCGACGAGGTCGGTCCGTTCATCCGGGCCGAAGGACACGCGCACGAGGTCACGGTCTCGGACTTCGATCTCGACCGCACCGAGGTGACCGTCGGCGCGTACGGGCGGTGCGTCGACGCCGGAGCGTGCAATGCGCCGACGTTCCCGCGCAGCGATGCGCGCTACGACCGTCCCGATCTTCCCGTCACGCACGTGCGCTGGGAAGACGCCGTCGCGTATTGCACATGGGCGCGTGGCCGCCTGCCGACCGAAGCCGAGTGGGAGCTCGCCGCGCGCGGCCGCACGGGTCGCGTGTTCCCGTGGGGCGATCTCTACAACCCTCACCTCGCGAATCACGGAGCGTGGGCGACCGACGACACGGACGGCCGCGACGGGTTCATCGGTCTCGCACCGGTGGGCTCGTATCCGGACGGCGCGACGGCAACGGGGCTCTTCGACATGGCCGGCAACGCCGCCGAGTGGGTGTTCGACTTCTACGATCGCGACGAAGAGGGCTACGGCTACGGCCGCGGCGCGCAGGTGAATCCGCGAGGTCCGACGTCGACACCATGGGGTCACGTCGTGCGTGGCGGCTCGTACCGCGAGGCGGCGCACTGGCTCCGCACTGCGGCGCGCCGCGCGTGGCCGTACGCGTCCCGTGAGATCGGTTTCCGCTGCGCGTACACGCCTGGCGATGCGCGCGGGTAACCCGTAGAGTTCGAGGATCATGCGCATCGCGCACTTCTCCGATCTCCACGTCCTCGCTCTCGAAGGCATTGCACCTCACCGCTTCTTGAACAAGCGGTTCACCGGCTGGGTGAACCTTCGCCTGAAGCGCGCGCACAAGCATCGCCCCGCGCACGTGCGCGCCGTCGCCCGCGAGATCACGCGTGCGAAGGTGGACCACGTCGTCATCACGGGCGACCTCACGAACCTCGCTCTCGACGAAGAGTTCGAGGCGGTGAAGCGCCTGCTCGAAGACGAGCTCCACCTCGACCCGGACCAGATCTCGGCGGTGCCCGGCAACCACGACCTCTACACGCGCGGGGCCATGCGCGCGCGCCGCTTCACGACGCACTTCGAGCGTTACGTGAAGAGCGACATCCCGGAGCTGTCGGCCGAAATCCCGCTCGGGCGCTTCCCGTTCGTGAAGCTACGCGGCGCGGCCGCCATCATCGGGCTGTCGAGCGCCGTTCCGCGGCCGCCGCTCATGGCGAGCGGCGAGCTCGGGAAAGCGCAGATCGCAGCGCTCACGAAGATCCTCGAGCACCCCGAGGTGAAGAAGCGCACCGCCGTCATCGCCCTCCACCATCCCATCCACAATCCTCCGTCGCGCGTGAAGACGATCGTCGAAGGCTTGTGGGACGCCGACGCGCTGACGAAGGCGCTCTCCGGGATGACGCGTGGTCTCATCCTCCACGGTCACTTGCACGTGCGTCGGCAGCGCGCCCTCGGAGCGGGAAGCCAGGTCATCTCCTGCGGCGCGACGAGCGCCTCGCTCGATCACCACAACGAGCACAAGATGGCCGGCTTCAACCTCTACGAGATCGACGACGCGGGGACGATCACGCGCATCGAGGCGCACGTGCTCGACGCGACGTCGGAGCTGTTCCGCGTGGAGCCGGTTCCGCTGCTCGTCGCGTAGCGGCGTTGGGGCTCGTCGTCGTGCAATACGCGCCCGAGCGCCGGGCCTCCCGAAATGACGAAAGCGCCTGCTCCCTTCCGGGGGCAGGCGCTCGACACTCACGAAGCTCGTGGCTTCAGGCGGTGGCGGCCGGGTCCTGACGAATGACGTTGATCGCCTGGAGGCCCTTCGGACCCTCCTTGATCTCGAACTCGACGGTCTCGTCCTCGAAGAGGCGGCGGCGGCCATCACCGGAGATCTGGGAGTAGTGCACGAACACGTCGGCACCGTTGTCCTGCTTGATGAAGCCCCAGCCCTTCTCGTCGTTGAACCACTTCACCTTGCCCACTGCCATCGGAGCCTCCACTTCAACATCGTCAAACGAACTGCAACAACATCGACTCCGAGACGGCATGAGAGCCGCAGTTCCGGCGTCGAGCAGGGCGTACGGTACGGGAAGGTGGTTCTTGGCGTCAACTTGGATCCTGCAGGCATTTCGGCGTGTGACGTCACGCGTGCACGGTCACGCCCAACGTCCCGAAGTGCTTGTAGAATCCCTGTGATGGTCGCGGCCCGCATCGCGCGCCGCGCAGACGATGGTCGCGGCCCGCATCGCGCGCCGCGCAGACGATGGTCGCGACCCGCATCGCGCGGCGCGCAGACGCGCGTCACCGCGTGGTCACGGCTTCGGCGCAGCGCCGCGCTCGAGAGCATCGAGCTCTTCGAGGTTCGCCTTCACGCGAGGATCGGTCGGGTCGAGCGCGGCCGCCGTCTTCAGCGCGGCACGCGCATCGCCGCGCGTCTTCGGATCACGCGCGAGCGCCGTCGCCAGGTTGATCCACGCGCTCGCGAGCTTCGCATCGAGCTTGATGGCCTCGCGGTACTCCGCGATGGCGTCGTTGATCTTCCCGGAGAGCTGCAGGCCGTAACCGAGGTTAGAGTGGAACGTCGCACGCTTCGGATCGAGCTCGATGGCTCGCCGCAGCTCGGGCAGCGCGCGCGTGAAGTCGCTCTGCGCGAGCAGCGCGGTGCCGAGATCCGAGCGCGCGCGCGCATCGTCGGGCGCGAGGCGAACCTCGACCTCGTACTCCTTGATCGCGTCCGCGACGCGGCCACGCATGAAGAGCACCGTACCGAGGTTGCCGCGGCGCGCGGCGCTCCCCGGATCGAGCTCGCGTGCGCGCGAAAGCTCGGTGAGCGCCTCCTCCGTCTTGCCTCCGGCGAGGAGCGCGATGCCGAGGGCGGAATGGGCCTCCGCCTCGTCGGGCAGGAGCTTCACGCCTTTGCGCAGCGCCGCCTCCGCTTGTGGCGCATCGCCGAGGAGGAGGAGGGCGCGTCCGAGCTCGACGTGCGCGGGTCCGAACGACGCCTCCGCGTCCGCCGCCCTTTTCAAGTCGCGGGAGGCAGCGAGCACGTCGGCGTTCTTCTCTGCAGACGCGAAGCCGAGCGTGGGGCTCGCCTTGGCCACGCGCACACGCGCAGCGCCGACGGCCGCGGCCACTCGCTTGCCGGCGACCTTCCGCGCCGCCTCGTAGGCGGCGCCCGCTTTCGCGAAGTCGCCGTCTTCGAACGCCTTGTCGCCAGGGGCGAGCGCTCCGTCGAGCTTCTCATCGCCCGTCCTCGCGAGCGGGATCGTCGTCGGCTTCGGCGGGGGGAGCGCCGGCTCCCAACGCGCCGATCCGGTGGGCGCGGCTGCTCCCGCGCCCGCGTCGTTCGTCGTCGGCGACGCGGCGACGGCTGCGGGCGTGCTGCGATCACCTTCGGGCGGCGCCGCAGCCGCCGGGGCGGGAGGCGGGGGCACCTCGGCGCCTCGCTCTGCGCCTCCGCACGCGACCGTGACGGAAACGACCAGCGCGGCCCACGCGGAACGGATCTTCACGTCGAGTCTCCCGAGTCGTGTCCGTCGCTCGGCTCGACGGGGCCGGCGCCGCCGCGATGCCGGTTCGCGATCGCATACGCATGCGCGACGACGTCACGCGCCGCCTCGAGCACGCTCTCGTCGCCCTTCGACGTACGCAGCGCGACGAGGCTCCCCTGCCCCGAAAGCGGCGTCTCGACGAGGAGCTTCGCCGCGGCGCGCACTCGCTCCGGCGCGTGCTCGTCGCGCGCGAGACCGTAGAGATGGTCGACATAGGACCGTCCCCACGCCTCGTTCGGTTCTTCGAGGAGCACGGCGTTCAAGGCCATGCCTGCCGCGCGACGCGCCCCGGCGAGCCCGGCGCGCGCATTCCGCGCTGCGTACGCTGCCTCTGCGCGGCGGAGCTCGCCCATGCCCGCCCGGATCCACTCTTCCGGCGAGTGCTTCCTCAGCCAATCGCTCTCGTCGCGCTGGAAGTCGGACACGGAAGGCGCCGCTTCCATCGTCAAGGACGCATGTGGCGCGTCGAGTGCTCGCGCCCGTCGTAACGGATCATCACCTGCTTACCCTCGACGAGCGTGAGCAGGTTCACCGGGCGCTTCCAGACGCGCACGAGGCTCTTCATGACCTCGCGCGCGTAGTCGGCGCGGAGATCGATCCCTTGGTGATCGTGACGCAGGAGGAGCTCGCCGCGATTGTCGTAGTTCGCGTCCTCGACGTAGATGAAGGGATTGCCCGCGTTCGTGAGCTGGAAGAGGAGCTTCTCTTTGACCTGCTTGAACTCGCGCGTCTCGATTTCGTAGCGCTCGTTGCGGTTCGACCACGAGAACGAGAACAGCTTGTGGTCACGGCAGAAGTCGGGCGTGAGGAACTCGTCGATGAACGTGACGTCGTTGTAGAGCGCACGCACCTCGAAGATCTTCTGCTTGCCGAGGCCGAGCCTCAGGTTCCAGTTCTTCTTCGCGTCGAGGTCGTCGCACTCTTCCCACTCTTTGCCGAACTGGCCTTTGTTCCAGCGCTCTTCGATCGAGCGATAGAGCTCGACGCCGAGCTTGTACGGGTTGAGCCGCCCGCCGCTCGTCGCCATGACTCCCGCGTTGTTGTCGGCGTAGTCGATGATCTCCGACGCATCGAGGATCTTCGTGGTCATGAGCCGGGAGTGCCAATAGCTGGCCCATCCCTCGTTCATGATCTTCGTCTGCATCTGCGGCATGAAGTAGAGCGCTTCCTCGCGGATGATCTCGAGGATGTCGCGCTCCCAGCGCTCGAGCGGCGCGTGATCCATGAGGAACTTGAGGACGTCACGCTCGGGCCGGACGGGGAATTTCTTCTCCTTCTCCTTCTCGGCCTGGATCTTCTGGCGCTGCTCCTCGAGGTACTCCTCGGGATTGATGAAGTGCTCCATGTAGTCCTTCGCGCGCAAGCGCGGGACTTCCCTCGCGACCTCCTCGGCGTCGGGATCGACCGCCGGCCGCTTGCCGCTGAACGCCGCGTGCGGGTCGACGAGGTTCTCGAGGCTCAGGCACTGGTCGATGAAGTCTTCGATCTTGTTGATGCCGAGCCGCGCCACGTGCCGGCGCACGCGCGAGCCGTGGTTCGCCATCTTGTCGATCCAGCGGCGATTCGGATCGTAGTTCTTCGGTCGGTTCGACGGATCGGTCGTACGCCCACCCGTATCGAGGTCCGTCGATCGGAAGCAGAAGTTGTTCTTGAAGAAGTCGACGTGGCCGCACACGTGCGCCATGACGAGCTTCTGATCCGTCAGCGAGTTGCCCTCGAGGAGGTACGCGTACGACGGGTTGTTGTTGATGACCATCTCGTAGATTTTCGAGAGGCCGTACTCGTAGCTCTTGGCGAGGCGCTCGTACTCCATGCCGTAGCGCCAGTGCGGGTAGCGGTTCGGGAAGCCGCCGTACGCCGCGATCTCGTTCATCTGGTCGTACGTCAGGATCTCGTAGACCGTCGGGAAGAAGTCGAGGCCCTCCGCGGCGGCGAACTTCTCGATGCGTTCCTGCTCACGTGCGAGGTAGGCAGGCAGCGCCGTCTTCAGCGCGAACTCGCTCATGACGGAAGAGTAGCGGATTGTTCGTGCGGCCGGGGGTCCTTCACGATGGCGAGGAGGAGCACGGCCGCCGCGGCGGCGCACGCGGCCGAGACGCCGAACGCGAGCGTGACGTCGCGCGCGTACAGCGCACCGAAGAGCAGGTTGGCGGGGAGCACGGCAATGCCCGTGATCGCGTGCATGGCTCCGAGAGCGCGGCCGCGGAGGCCCGGCGGCGCATGCTCGACGACGAGCGCACGCTCGGAGCCCTCGGCGAGGCCGTAGTACGCGCCGTATGCGATGACCGTCGCCGCGAACAGGAGCGGCGACGTGATGTGCGCTGCCGCCGCATAGAACGCCGCGTAGAAAAGCCACGCGGCGGCGAGCGTCGGACGACGGCCCAGCCGATCCGCGAGCCAGCCGCCGGGGAGGTTCGATGCGGCCTTCGCGAAAGAGAGCGCGAGCCACATCAGCGGCACCCAGACCTCCGGCACGCCGATCTCGACGGCGCGGAGGAGGAGGAAGCTGTCGGCGGACGAGCCGAGCGTGAAGAGCGCGAGGACGAGAAGGTAGCGGCGCAGCTCTGGAGGGAGCACCGCGGCGAGCGGCGGGGCTACGTCCGGCGTGCCGGCCTCAGCGACTTCGGCATCGGCGCTCGCGTCTTCTTCCTTCACGCCGAAGAGCAGCACCCCGACGGACACGAGGCCGGGCACGAGCGCGAGGAGGATCACCGTGCGCGTGTCCAGCATGAGCCCGCGCAAGAGGACGAACGCGACGATCGGACCGAACACCGACCCTGCGTTGTCCATCATGCGGTGGTACGCGAACGCCGTCGCGAGCGACTCCTTCGGGACCGACTCGGCAAGCAGCGCGTCGCGCGGAACACCTCGCACGCCCTTGCCGATCCGATCGAGGGAGCGGAGCACGATCACGTGCGCGCCCATCGTGGCGAACGCGACGAGCGGTCGCGAGAGGGTCGCGAGCAGGTACCCGAAGACGATGAGGGGCTTCTTCCGCCGCGCGCGGTCGACGACCGGCCCGATGCGCCACTTCACGATCGCCGATAGCGCCTCGGCGATCCCCTCCATCGCGCCGAGCCAGATCGATGCGGTCCCGAACGAGCGCAGCAGCGCGGGGAGGAGCGGATAGATCATCTCCGCGGCGACGTCGGTCGCGAAAGACACCCACCCGAGGCGGCGGACGATGGGAGGGACGCGGGCGCGGGTCATTCTGACGCGACGATGGTACACAGCCGCGACAAGCGAGCGTGGTCAGGCGAGCCGCGCGCCACCATCGAGCGCCCCATTGGCATCATTGTCGATGCCGTCACAGCAGTAATCTCCCATAGTGACGTGTTTACGTTATAGGCATTGTCGATCGCTGCCGCATCGACACACGTACCGACACCGTTAACGTGAAGGTTGTTCAGACGCACACCGTGCGCGTGCAACAGGATGCCCGTGGTCACGCTACTGCCGTCGGTTGTCGGCCGAATGCCGAGATTTTGGACCGTGCTCCAGTTGGCATTGCCGAAGTCGTCGGCATAGCTGTTGTCGTTCGGCGTAACGAGGTTCATGCCGATCATCGTGGTCGGCATATTCGGAACGAGCAGCGTCGCGCCCGCACCTACGGCACGCCCATGCCGTAGGTATTCGAGCTCCCGATTTGAACTTCGTGAGCAGTAGAGCGGGACGCCCTCCGGTTGAACGGAAGACGCGTTGCCGCTCGCAATGCGTCTGCGTCCGCGGCGATCAAACACCTCGGTCAGCGCACCACGGTCTGAACGCAAGTCGGCCCCGTTAGCGGTACGAGCAAGCCGTCCGATCAGGGCGCCGCGACGGCTTTCGCGATCGCGTCTGCGGTCTGGTCGAGCGCCTCGCCCCCGCTGACGTGACGACCCCACGCATCCACGATCGCCGCAGCCGGGGGATAGAGCGTGTAGAAGCCGCTCTCGCCGAGCGCGCGATGCTGCGGATCGACGAAGCGCCTGACGAGGCTCGCCGCTTCGGCGAACGTGACCGTGTTGACGGCCATCTCCACGTTGGAGTCGGACTCGTCCATGCCGCGCTTCGCGAGCGCGTCACGGAGGAGATTCATCGCCGTCGACTTCTCGCGCACGGTCATCTCGTCGAACGCGTGCAGCGATTCGTGGAGGACCGTCTCGACCAGCGCTCCGCCGTCGAGCCCGCGCACGCGCACGAAGCTCGCCATCACCCGGCCACGCGCATCGGCGGCGAACACGCCTGGGTACGGCGCGTCGGCCACGAGCGTGATGACGATCGGGCGGCCGGCGCGCGAGACGGCCATGTCCGTCTCGATCGCTTGGAGGATCGGCTCTTCCTTCGGTACGAGCCGGGCCTCGAGGTCCTTCGCCGCGCGCGCGATGTCTTCGGCGTGGTCGCGGTATGGACCATTGCGGAAGTCCGGCTCCGCCTCGGCCATCGCTTTCGCGAGCCGCACGGCGTCGGCGCGAAGCGGTACCATGCGACCGCCCACTTCCTTCTTCTCGGGAAGCGCGCCGTACACACCCACGAGGTCCGCGGCGCGGCTCACCTCGCCGAGCGGCACCTCGAGGTCTTCCCAGGCGGTCGGATCACCCGCGAGGTCGGAGCGGAGCTCGTGCATCGCCGCGTACGCTTCCGCGTAGCGCTTCGGAGCTTCGCCCTCGAGGACCTTCGTGCGTAGCCAGAAGTACTCGTCGGCGACGACGCTGCGGCGAAGCGCGATGGGCACCCCTTCCGCCGTGAGCAGCGCGTCCCCCGGCGGCAGATCGGCCGCCGCCGCGGATACTGCTTCGGGCGCGCGAGGCGGACCCGACGACCCTCCGCACGCCGCGAGCGCCAGCGCGGCGAGCACGGTCGCTGGCCGGCCCATTCCGCCGGCGCTCACGCGCCCTTGCCCAAGAACTCCTTGATGCTGTTCACAATGGCGTCCTTGTCGCGAATCTCGCTCGTGACGACGCGCTCGTCCTTCGAGAAGTGCTCGCGAAGGTCTTTGATGAACTGCCCGGAGCCGTAAGGACTCTCCACCTGGCCATACGCGAACATGTTCACGCGCGGGAGGAGCTTCTGCTTGAGGATGTCGACGCAGGAGAGCGTGTCGTCCATCGACCAGTTGTCGCCGTCCGAGAAGTGGAACGGATAGATGTTCCACTCTTCGGGCGGATAGTGGTCGTCGATGATCTGCGCGCAGAGCTTGTACGCGCTCGAGATCATCGTGCCGCCCGACTCGCGCGTGTGGAAGAAGGTCTCGCGATCGACCTCGCGCGCCACCGCGTCGTGGATGATGTAGCGGCTCTCGAGGCCCTTGTACTGCTTCTGCAGCCACGTATCGATCCAGAAGGATTCGATGCGGACGATCTCCTTCTGCTCGTCGCCCATCGAGCCGGAGACGTCCATCATGTAGACGATGACGGCGTTCGCGACGGGCTCGGCCTCCGTCTTCCAGCTGCGATAACGGCGGTCGTCGGGGATCGGGACGACGACGGGCTTGTCCGGCGCGTACGTGCCCATCGAGATCTGCCGCTTCAGCGCTTCGCGATACGTACGGCGGAAGTGGCGGAGCGATTCGGGACCGACGCGGCGGATGCCGGTGTAGCGGTCCTTCGCGTTGATGATCTTGCTCTTGCCCTTGTCCTGGATGTCCGGGAGCTCGAGCTCTTCGCCGAGGATGGCCGCGAGCTCGTCGAGCGTGACGTCGACCTCGAGCTGGTGCTCGCCGGCGCCCTGCCCCGCCTGCTTGCCCTCGCCGCCCTCTTCGCCCTGCTCGCCCCCGACGGGATCGCCGGGATCGCCGTCGCCCTGCCCTGCGCCACCTTGCTGCTTGTCGCCGAAGCGGAAGCGAGGGATGTCGATCTGCGGGATCGGGATCGAAACGAGATCCTTGCCCTTGCGTCCGATCATCTCGCCCTGCGAGATGTACTTGCGCAGGTTCTGCCGGATCTTGCCGCGTACGATCGCGCGGAACCGCGAATGGTCTTGGTCGATCTTCAGGGACATCGGCTCGTTCGAGGCTAACAGACGTGAGCACGCGTCGCACCACTCACCGTCCGGCGACCGTCGTGGCGCTCCTGCTCGCGCTCTTCATGGCGGCGATGGAAATGACGGTCGTCTCGACCGCGATGCCTACGGTCGTGGCCGAGCTCGGCGGAGCGCTGCACTACGCCTGGGTCTTCACGGCGTACATGCTGACGTCGACGGTCACGGTGCCCATCTACGGCAAGCTCGCGGACCTCTACGGACGGAAGCCGGTGATGCTCGTCGCGATCACTCTCTTCCTCGCGGGATCGATGGCGAGCGGACAGGCGCGGTCGATGGGACAGCTCATCGCGTTTCGTGCGATCCAAGGCGTCGGCGCGGGCGGGATGCAGCCGATGGCGCTCACGGTCGTCGGCGACATCTTCAAGATGGAGGAGCGCGCGAAGATGCAGGGCGTCTTCGGCGCCGTGTGGGGCATCGCCGGTCTCGTCGGCCCGCTGCTCGGCGGGATCATCGTCGCGACGCTCTCGTGGCGCTGGGTGTTCTACGTGAACGTCCCGTTCGGCATCGTCTCCGCGGCCATCCTCACGTTCTCGCTCGTCGAGACGATCGAGAAGCACGACCATCGCCTCGACGTCGTCGGTGCGCTCCTCCTCAGCGCCTCCGTCGTCGCGCTCCTCCTCGGCACCGACGGCAACTATCCGTACGTGCTCTTGCCGGCGGCTTTCGTGCTCGCGGGGGCATTCCTCTTCGTCGAGAAGCGGGCGGAGGAGCCCATCGTTCCGCTCGACCTCTTCGCACAGCGCATGCTCGCGACGTCGAGCGCGCTCTCGGCGGTGTCGGGCGGCGCGATGGTCGGGCTCGTCACCTTCGTCCCTCTCTACGCGCAGGGGGTGCTCGGAGCGACGCCGACCGAGGCAGGCTCCACGATCGCGGCGATGGCCATCACGTGGCCAATCGCGAGCGCCGTCGCAGGGCGGCTCATCCCGAAGCTCGGCTTCCGAGGTCTCGTGCGCGCCGGGTTCGCCGCCGTCGCCGTCTCGGCGCTCGGCCTCGCTCTGGCGATGCGCGGGGGCACTTCGCAGACGACGCTACGGATCGCGTCGGCCGGGTTCGGCATCGGGATGGGCCTCGCGAACACGCCGCTCGTCATCGCGATCCAGACGAGCGTGAGCTTCAAGCAGCGCGGCGTCGCGACAGCGAGCACCATGTTCTTCCGGAACATCGGCGGGACGGTCGCGGTCGGCGTCATGGGCGTCGTCCTCGCGTCGACGCTCCTCGCGGGCGCTGCGCGCGGGGCCGGCGGTCCTGACCTCGTCGCGCGGATCCTCGGCGCCGAGCGCCGGAACGTGGACCCGCAGGTCCTCGCCGCGATCGCGGGCGACCTCGCACGTGGCCTCGATCGCGTGATGTGGATCGTCACCGCGCTCAGCGTCGCGTCGGCCGCCATCGCCCTCCTCTTCCCGCGCGACGCGCGGCCCGAGCCGCCTCCCGCCTGACGCCGCCCGGCGGATCGCGCGCGATCCAGCTCGGTCCCGCCGCGCGCCCTCTCACGATCGTTGGCTTGCCAAACGAGCCATTTTGTCGGCAGTTCCGCTGAGGGCGCAGATGTAGGACAGTGGCATACAAGGTGCTCACCTCCGGAGCATGGGTGGGAAGGCTCTCTTCGCGACGCGGCTCGGAGCGTGGCTCTTCGCGTCGGTGCTCGCCGCCTCGGCGACCGCCGCATGCGCGGCACCGGAGCCCGAAGACGAAGAGAGCGATCCCGGGCTCGCCGTCGCCGAGGTCTCGAGCCTGGACCCGGCGGGCGCGCAGCCCGTCGCGATCACCGAGCCCGCCGCGCTCCGTGCGCTCGAAGAGCGAGGCTTCGGCTTCGGCCATCACGTCGGCGCACCCGACGGTGCACGCGCCGACCGCCTGCAGACGACGAAGGGCTGGGCCTCGATCACGCACGGCATCGCGGTGAACCTCGAGACGCTGAAGGCGGCCGACCCCGCGCTCGGCGTCGGCATGCGCTTCGACCATCGCCTCTTCGACAAGGAGTGGCTTCGTTCGGCGCGCTCGCGGCTCGCGCTCGTCGCGGTGACGAATCGCATCGATCATGCGAACGCGCCGGGCGACTGCGGCGAGGTTCGGTTCATCTACCGCCTCGAGTACGACGATCCGCGCGAAGGCGCGACGTCACGCATGCCCATGACCGTCGCAGTCGTCGTCCCGCAGAAGCCCCGCCGCGGTGAAGCGACGTGCGCTGGGGTCGCGCAACGGTGGCAATCGCTCGCTGCGAAGAGCGGCGCGTCGCTCGCGTCTGCGGCGGCAGCAGGGCCTCTCGCTGCGCTCCCGCCAGCATCGAGCTTCGAGACGAACCTGCAGGCCGTGCGCTGGCCTTCCAGCGTCCGCAAAGACATGGGCGGCGAGGCCGAATACATGCTCAATGTCTGGCGCGCGAATCCGGACGGAAGCTACGGCGCCGCGCCTCTCGAGAACACGCCCGATGCGGAGCGCATCGCCCGCGACCCGCTGAAGAAGGCCGCGCTTCTCACGTGGATGAAGCGGAACGTGCTCGCGATCGATCGCGGAACGGCGAAGCTCCCCGACGCTCTCTCGGCGCGGACGGCGTACTCCTACGGGCCGCGTGGCTTGGCGCGGCTTGCCAATCGTCCCTTCTCCTCCGTTCTCGACGCACGGGACCTCGCCGGTACGAGCTACGCCGGCGCGCAGGTCGTGAAGAGCGCCGAAGGTCTCCTCCGTCGTCTCGATCAGCAGTCGTGTCAGGGCTGCCATCAGGCGCGCGCGATGGCCGGCTTCCACGTGCTCGGCAACGAAGACGACGGGAGCGCGAACGCGCGCCTGAACCGCCTCGCCGTCGGCACGAGCCCTCACTTCAACGAAGAGCTCGCATGGCGCATGCGTCTCCTCCGCTACGCGGCGGAAGGCAAGGAGCCTTCCCGTCTTCCCGAGGCGCGGCCCTTCGCGGAGCACGCGGTCTCCGACGGTCTCGTGGGTCAGAGCTGCGGGCTCGGAGCGGACCCCTCGTTCACGACGTGGCGCTGCCGCCAAGGCCTTGCGTGCAAGGACATGATCGGCGACGGCGTCCTCGGCACGTGCCAGCCCGCGATTCCGAGCGGCGGCGACGCGTGCGAGAAGGACCGCATCACGTCCTCGAGCGACCCGAACCAGGATCGCGTCGAGAACCTCGATGCCGGCGACGACGAGTGCCGCCGCTGGCGTCCCGATGCCTCGTGCAGCGGCGCGGCGGGCGGCTTCCCGGGCGGCGCGTGCGCGGCGCCCTGCACGAAGATGGGGCTTCTCCGCGGCGACTCGATCTGCGGCCCCGCTCCGCCGGGCCACTTCAACGAGTGCATGGGCGTGGGGACGAAGTCGTTCGAGGAGTGCATGAGCCCCCCGCGGCTCAGCCTGCGGAAGGCGTGCAACGTCGCGTTCCCCTGCCGTGACGACTACGTCTGCGCCTTCGTGCCGGGCGCGCCGACCGGCACCGGCGCATGTATGCCCCCGTACTTCATCTTCCAGGCGCGCGTCGACGGCCACGAATGACCGCGGCTCGCGCCTGAGCGGCGCGACGAACGAAGGGCGAAGAAACGCCCGAGGGGTGCATCCGGATCGGTCGCCCCGGCGAAGTCGTGTCTCGAGGAGGCACGGCGACCATGGACTACGCGCTCACCGATACGACGCCGGTGGTTGGCTCGCCCGCCGGGCTCGGCGTCGAGATCCTGGCGTACGCGGCCGCGGCGCGCCGCGGTGACGTGCTTCCCGTGTGCCTGCGGCTCGCGCAGGCGCGCCTCGACGCTGCGTGGTCGGACCGCGCGGACCTCGTACGCAGCGTGGGCCCTTCGTGCAGCGCCGACGCGCTCGACCGCGCATGTGTGCTCATGCCGAACGCGAGCGAGCCTCGCCTTCTCCGCGCCGCACGGGCCATCGCGCTCGCGGCGCGTGCCACGTGCGCGCACGTCGAGCAGACGTGGCTCGATGCAGCACGCCGCGACCTCCTCGACGCCGCGCGGCTCGACGGGATGGACGCGACCGCGCGCGTGATGCTCTCCGAGATCGTCGGCAGCGCGGCATGGGCGGCCGTGCGCGCGGCGTGAGCCGGCGCTCGGCTGAAGCCGACAAAACGCGAAGGGCGCCTCGCGGGCGCCCTTCGACGTGCAGTCACGAGCTCGCGGTCAGGCGCGCTTGCTGTCGAGCGACATGCGCGCGACCCAGAGGCACGCGAGCGCGTTGCCCGCGCAGAAGACGCGGAGCATGACGGGGCCGAGCGCGAACCACGTCTCGCCGCTCACGCCCATCTGGACGAGAAGAGCTGCCGTGCCGAGCGCGAAGCCGCCGACGAACGGACGGAGCCGCTTGTTGTTGAAGAACAGGGTCGTCAGGAGGAACGCAGGGCCGGCGCTCGCGAGCGGCAGCCAGTGGTGGAGGCCCGGCGAGAGGAGCAGCGTCCATTCGCCGAACGGCTTCATTGCGAGCTCCGCAATCCAGCGCAGCGCACCGAGCCGCGCAGGCACGCCGAGGAGCGGAAGGAACGGTGCGAGGCCGACCGCCGCGAAGAGACCGCCCACGACCTTGCCGGTCCCCTTCTCGATCGAGCCGCCCTTCTGACGAATGCGGCGCGCGACGACGAGCGCGAGCCCCAGGAGCGCAACGAGCCGCACGGCCGCGTGCATCCAGTGCGTGCGGATGGTCGCCGTGCCGGATTCGAGGATGCCGGCGCCGAAGAGGTTCTTGTCTTCCTTCGGCGACGCGGTCGCCTGGAGGGCCGCCTTGACGCTGTCTGGATGGGTGATGCCCTGGCCGACGAGGATGGCGGCGGCGCCTGCCACGTGCGGAGAGGCCATGCTCGTGCCGTTGAAGGCGCCGAACACTTCGCACTTGTTCTTGCCGTTCTCGCAGATGGTCTGCTGCGTGACGGCCACGCCCGGCGCCGCGATGGCGACCTCCGGACCGCGCGACGAGAACCACGCGATCGCGTCGTTCTTGTCAGTGGCGCTCACGGCGATGACGCCGGGATACGCCGCCGGGTAGCCGACGGAACGCCCCGAGTTGCCGGCGGCAGCGACGACGACGACGCCCTTCGCGTACGCATAGTCCGTCGCCTTCTGGACGACGGGGCTCTTGCTCGACGATCCGAGCGAGAGGTTGATGACCTGCGCGCCGTGGTCGGCCGCCCACCGGATGCCCTCCGCGACGTCGGCCATCGTGCCCCAGCCTCGCGACGAGAGGACCTTCACCGGCATGAGCTTCGCGCAGAACGCGAGGCCGGCGACGCCGACGCCGTTGTTCGTGGTCTGCGCGATGGTCCCGGCGACGTGCGTGCCGTGGCCCTGGTCGTCGGCCGCGATCGTGTTCTTGCCGACGAAGTTGTACCCGTCGACGCAGGTGGTACCGCCGAGATCGGTACCCTTCATGAAGCCGCCCTCGTCGTAACAGGCGATGCCCGTATCGACGACGGCGACGGTGACGCCCTGCCCGCACGCGTACTCCCAGCCGCGCTCGGCGCCGACGCGCTGCATGTGCCACTGCTCGGAGTACTTCGGATCGTTCGGCGTGAAGAACGCCCGGGCGATGCCGGCCTGCTCGACGGCCTCGACGCGTCCGTCGCGCGAGAGACGTTCGACGAGCTCGCGGACGCGCGAGGGATCGACCTCGGCGACCTCCACCTTGCCGTCGTCCTTGATGCCCGGCGAGTTGTCACGGAGGGTGACGCCGTATTCGCGCCCGAGCTCTTCGATCTCGCTCTCGGAGAGCGAGTCCTTCACGTCGACGACGATCTCGCCCGCGAAGACGTCGCCCGTGGGCTCCGTCGTGAGGTCGGCCGTGGGACCGGTCGCCGCGGTGAACGAATCGGTGATGCCGTCGCCCGGGATCCACTCCGCGTGCGCCGGAACGGCGACGGAGAGCGCGAGAGCGGACGACGAGGCGAGGAGAAGAACGCGCTTCTTCATGAGTTCCTTGTACGACGCACGGAACGTCGAAGTTCTTTCCAGTTAAGCACGCGGAGAGATCGCCGGGCACCTCGGGCCGAAATCCTGTGGGCGCATGTGCCACCCACCGCGGCCGTCATGCTTGGACGGGCCAGACCGCGTTCCGGATCACTTCGCGACGGGCGCGCTCGCGCCGGCGTCTTTCTCCGCGGCGGCGAGCGCGACGAAGCGCTGCTCCGGGCCGGGCGGAGAATAGAGCTGGACCGCGACGAGCTTCGAGCCGGGGTCCGGCTTCCACGCGTGCTTCGTTCCCGGCGGGACGACCACGACCTGCCGTGCGGCGAGACGAGCTTCCTTGCCGCCCAGTGAGAACGTGCCGTTCGCCTCGAGGGCGACGAGGATCTCCCACGACCCTTCGTGCGCGTGCTCGGCCACCGCCGCGGTTCCCTCGAGACGGCCCACGTAGACCTGCCCGGTCGAGTGATCGAGGCGCGCCCGCATCGTGCCCGACGCCCACTCGAGCTTCGGCGCCGCATTCGCACGGACGACTTGGTGCTCGAGCTTCCGCTTCTGAACGGCGCAGCGGTGGCCCGGGTCCGCGATGCGGGCAACGACGACGCGCCCGGACGACTCGAGCTTCACCTTGTCGGCGGTAGGCTCGACGTCGAGCACGTCGCCGGCAGCGAGCGTTTCGCCGAGCACGCGGACGGAGCCGCTCGCCACTGCGAAGAGCACGCGGTCGCAGGGCTCTACCGCGACCTCGCTCGGCACGTCGACGACCGTGACGGTCGGAGGCGATGCTGCGACGGGCGCGTCGCTCGCCGCTGCGCCCGCTGCGACGAACGCGGACGCAGACGGCGCAGTCTCACCGGCAGGCCGCGCCGTCGTGAGCGGCGGAACGGGCGGCGCCATCGTCTCGCCGCATGCCGCGATCGCGCTCGCGACGGCGAGAGCGCCGAACGCGACGGCCGACGCCGTACGGCACGACCTCACTCGCCCTCCGCATCCTGAGCGGCGGCCGCGCGCGACGGGCCGCGAAGGAGCGACGACGCAGGCAGGAGCGACGCTGCCGCGCGTGCGGCGAGCTCGCTCGTCGTGCGCGGTCCGCCATCGGCGCCATCGATCGCGCTCGCGGCGCGCTGCGCCTCCGCAAGCCGCTCCTTGAGGAGCGCATCGGCGCCTTCCGGATCGCCCGGCCGGAGGATGCTGCGCACGAACACCTCGGCCGCCTTGTACGAGCTCCGCGTGAGGGGCGCGCTCGCGACGAAGGCGAAGCCCATCTTCCGCGCCTCTTCCGCATACATGGCGAACGTCTCGGGCGTGACGAAGCGGTCGACCGCGACGTGCTTCGGCGTGGGCCTCAGGTACTGGCCGAGCGTGACGAGATCGACGCCGGCCTTTCGGAGGTCGGCGAGCGTCTCGAGCACCTCTTCGTCGCGCTCGCCGATGCCGACCATGATGGACGACTTCGTGATTCGCGACGGGTCCTTGTCCTTCACGCGCGCGAGCACGCCGAGCGAGCGCTCGTAGCTGCAGCGCACGTCCCGGATCGAACGCTGGAGCCGCGCCACGACCTCGATGTTGTGCGCCCAGACGTCCGGCTTCGCAGCCGCCGTCGTGTCGACGTAGTCCATGTGCCCGCCGAAATCGCCGAGCAGCGTCTCGATGAGGATGTCCGGACGGAGCTCGCGAAGGCGCGTGACGGTACGCGCGACGTGGGCAGCGCCGCCGTCGAGGAGGTCGTCGCGATCGACCATCGTGAGGACGACGTACTGGAGACCGAGGCGCGCGATCGCGCGCGCGACGTGCTCGGGCTCGCGACCGTCGACGGCGCCGCGCGGGTTACCCGTGGTGACGGCGCAGAAGCGACAGCCGCGCGTGCAGACGTCGCCGAGGAGCATCACGGTGGCGGTGCCTTCCGTCCAGCACTCGCCGACGTTCGGGCAGCGCGCCTCTTCGCAGACCGTGTGGAGGTCGAGCTCGCGGAACGTCTGCTTGAGGTGACCGTACGTCTCGCCGCCGGGTGCGCGGACCTTCAGCCACGGCGGCTTCGGTGCGAAACGGCTCGGGGGCGGTGTGGGATCGGACACGCGGGACACGTAGCGTCGCCCGCCGCCCCGGTCAATGTGATGCGCCGGCGCGCGGCCCTCAGCGCGGGCCGGTGGTCGGCGCGCACGTGGAGACGCCGGCGCCGACGATGCGGAACCCGACGTTCTCCTTCACGACCGTGATGGATCCATCCGACGGACGGTACCGCGTCACCTTCGAGCCGAGATCGTTGCGCGGAAGGCCCGTGCTCGCCGCGTTCGTATAGATGTAGAAGTCGCCGCCGTAGAACGAGAACGCCCACGCCGTGCCGGCGTACACGCCGTCGAGCACCTTCGACGAGATGATGTCGCCGGTCGCCTTGGAGATCTCGGCGAGCTGCGCCGGCTGCGTGACGAAGAAGCCGTACAGCTTGCCGTCACCCGTGCCGGTGAGCTCGCTCGTGGTGCCGGCAAGGTCGCCCGTGTACGGCCCGATATACGTGAGCGTGTGCTTCTTCGTGTCGATCTTGCCGAGCCCCGCGCCGCCCGAATCGGACACGTAGAGCGTCTCGGCCGAGCCGCCCTTCGACTCGGTCGCGAAGCCCATGCCGAACTTGATGAAGCTCTCGTCCTGCGGATGGTACGCGGTGGGCTCGCACGAGAGATCTTGCGTGGAGACCTTCCAGACCGAGCCGTCCGAGTGACGAACCCAGGCTTTGCCGCTGCGGTCGACCGCCATCGACGTGGGCGTTGCGCCGCCCGTGGGGCAGCGGAGAAGGCCCTTGCTCTTGAACTCGAGAGTCGGCGGATGGAAGAGGTAGAGGCTGTTGTCCTCCGCGATGACGTAGACGTCTTTCGTCTCCTCCGCGCACTCCGGCAAAGGAGGCGTGGTCGTGCCTCCCTCTTGCGGAGTGAAGGTGACGCCGCCGTCTTCGAGCGTGCCCTCGTTCGATTCGTCGACCGAACCGCCCGACGACTTGGCGCACGAAGCGGCGAGCGCCGCGAGCAGCACGTAAGCGAGCCTGCGCAAGAGTTACCTCCCGGAGGAGCTACGTTAGCACGCGATGACCGCGCGACTACCCGGGCGGAAGGCGCTCGACCGCGGCGCGCGGCGTCTCACTGGGTCGCGAGCTTGGCGAGCTCGGCGCCGTTCGTCGGCTGCACGACGCCGCGCTCGGTGACGATCGCCGTGATGAGCGTGGCGGGCGTCACGTCGAACGACGGATTCCGCACCCGGACGCCGTCCGGCACGAGCTGCACCGAGCTCCCGTCCGGAAGCGCGAAGTGCGAGAGCTCGCGTTCGTTGCGCTGCTCGATCGGGATCTGCGAGCCGTCGGCGGCGCCGAGGTCGACCGTGCTCCACGGCGCCGCGACGTAGAACGGCACCTCGTGCGCGGCCGCGATGCACGCGAGCCCGTACGTGCCGATCTTGTTCGCGACGTCGCCGTTCTTCGCCACGCGGTCGGCGCCGACGACGACGAGGTCGATCTCCTTCTTCGCCATGAAGTGCGCGGCCATCGAGTCGGTGATGACCTCGACGGGGATCTGCTCCTTCGCGAGCTCCCACGCCGTCAGCCGCGCGCCCTGCAGATACGGGCGCGTCTCGCACGCGAGCACGCGCACCTTCTTGCCGGCTTCGCGCGCCGCGCGGATGACGCCGATCGCGGTGCCGTATCCGCCGGTCGCGAGCGCGCCCGCGTTGCAGTGCGTGAGGATGGTCGCCGTATCGGGCACGAACGGCGCGCCGAGGGCGCCGAGCGCGCGGCATGCCGCGACCTCCGCTTTGTGGAGCGCACGCGCCTCCTCCGCGATGCGCTCGGTGCGCGGCGCATGAGCGAGGTTCGCGGCTTCTTCGGTGACCCGCTTCATGCGGTCGAGCGCCCACATGAGGTTCACGGCCGTCGGACGCGTCGACCGGAGCACGGCGTCGGCGCTCTTCATCGCTTCGAGGAACGACGCCGCGTCGCCGCGCGCCGCGACGGCGGCGGTCACCATGCCGTACGCCGCGCACACGCCGATCGCCGGTGCGCCGCGGACGAGCATGCCGCGAATCGCTTCGGCGACCTCGTCGACGCGTGCGAGGAACTCGTAGCGCTCGATCTGCGGGAGCTTCCGCTGGTCGAGGACGACGACGCGGTAGCCGGGCATCAGCTCGACGGCCGAGTAGTGCTCGCCGGCGATCGGCTCGGGATGCGGATGCGCCTGCCCGGTTCGAAGCGTGGGGACCGAGGCGAACCGGTTCTTGCTGTCGCTGCTGCTCATGAGGATCCGTCCTTGCCCGTCTTGCTCGCGGCGAGCCGCGACGCGATCTCCTCGGCCACGGTCTCGAAGTCTTCGGCCGCGCGCTCCTTGTCACCCTCGACGTATGCGAGGAGCGCCTCGGCCGCGACGATCGCAAGGCTCGTGTTCACGCCGCGGGCGCTGAGCTCGCTCCCGACCTCGGCGTTCTTGAGGAGCGCATCGAGGTCTTCGAAGACCTCGCGAAGCTCCTTCATCGCGATGCTCTCGTCCGCCATGCTCGCCATTCTACTCCCGGAGTGCCGCCCGCTGGCGAGCCACGTTCGCGGCGGGTGCTCCGAGCTCCTCCGCGCGCGCGAGCGCCTTCTCGGCCTCGCCTTTTCGGCCGAGCCGCGCGAGCGCCCATGCGCGACCGAGCTCCGCGGCGGCGTACCCCGGCTTCCGCGCGAGGAGGCGATCGTACGCCGCGAGCGCCCCCGCCGCGTCTTCGCGCACGACCGCGACGGTGGCGAGCCCGAGGAGGTTCTCAACGCTCTTCGGATCGGCCGCGAGGCCGCGCTCGTAGGCTTCTTTCGCGCCGTCGAAGTCGCGGAGGTGCACGCGAACGAGACCGAGGGCGTGGAAGGTCTCCGCGTCGACGGCGCCGCGTCTTACGGCCTCTTCGAGACGCGGAGCAGCCTCTTCGATCTCACCCCAGCGCGCGCAACGCATGCCTCCCTCGCGCGGTCCGACCGGCGACGCAGGCGCGACGCTCGCCGCCGTGTCGTACGCGGCGAGCGCTTCGTCGTACCGATGCGTCAGCTCGAAGGCGTGCCCCAGCTCGATCCAAGGCACCGGCTCGTTCGGCATCCGGCTTTCCAGCTCGGCGACCTCGCGCTTTGCCGCTTCGAGGTCTCCGCTGAAGGCGAGGACTCGAACGAGGAGCCGACGGGCCGCGACGTCATCCGGATGCTTCGCGAGATGCGCGCGTAGCTCGCGCGCGGCCTCGGCCTCGCGGTGAAGGCGCACGAGCTGCTGGGCGCGGTCGACGACGCTTGGCGATGCGCATCCGCCCGCGCCGAGCACGGCGATCGCGCCGGCGAGGAGGGCTCCTTTCCAGGGCAGCACGTGGTAATGCTGCCAGCCCACGTCGGAGCAAACCATGGACATTCGTACGATCGGCGTCCTCGGCGCCGGACAGATGGGTGGAGGAATCGCGCAGGTCGCCGCCGCAGCCGGCTACGACGTCGTCCTCGCGGACGCGTCCGTCGAGCTCGCGCAGAAGGGCCGCGCGAAGATCGACGCCGTCCTCGGCAAGCAGGTCGAGAAGGGCAAGATCAAGGCAGAGGACAAGGACGCCCTCGTCGCCCGGATCAAGCCGGTGAGCGGCGCCCCCGAGTTCGCCGCGTGCGACCTCGTCATCGAAGCGGCGACCGAGAACGTCGACCTCAAGCTGAAGCTCTTTCGCGGCTGCGACGAGGCGATGAAGCCCGGCGCCATCCTGGCGAGCAACACGTCGAGCATCTCCCTGACGAAGCTGGCCGGCGCGACGAAGCGCCCCGAGCGCGTCATCGGCATGCACTTCATGAACCCTCCGCCGCTCATGAAGCTGGTGGAGATCGTCCGCGCGGTGCAGACGTCCGAAGAGACGTACGCCGCGGTTCGCGTCGCCGCCGAGAAGATGGGAAAGACGGTCACGGTCAGCAAGGACGCGCCCGGTTTCCTCGTGAATCGCATCCTCATCCCGATGCTCTGCGAGGCCTGCTTCGCGCTGCAGGAAGGCGTCGGCACCCCGGAAGACATCGACATGGGCGCGAAGCTCGGTCTGAACCACCCGATGGGCCCTCTCGAGCTCGCCGATCTGATCGGCCTCGATACGGTGCTCGCGATCGCCGACGTGCTCCATCGCGACATCGGCGACGACAAGTACCGCGCGCCGACGATGCTTCGGAACCTCGTCTCCGCAGGCTGGCTCGGCAAGAAGACCGGCCGCGGCTTCTACGTCTACGACGCGACCGGCAAGAGGGCTTCGTGAGCACCGTCCTCGTCGAGAAGGAGGGCGCGCTCGCGACCGTCACCCTGAACCGCCCCGACAAGCTCAATGCGCTGAACGCCGAGCTCCTTCGCGAGCTCGATGCCGCGTTCGCGTCGCTCGCCGAAGACGCGAGCGTCGCCTGCGCGATCCTGACGGGCGCGGGCGAGAAGGCATTCGCCGCCGGCGCCGACATCGCCGCGATGGTGGAGATGACGCCCGAGCAGGCGCGCGCGTTCTCCGAGTTCGGTCACCGGGTGTGCTCGCGCATCGAGAAGGCGCCCTTCCCCGTCGTCGGTGCCGTGAACGGCTTCGCGCTCGGCGGCGGCTGCGAGATCGCGCTCGCGTGCGACTTCCTCTACGCGAGCGACAAGGCGAAGCTCGGTCAGCCCGAGGTGAACCTCGGCGTCATTCCCGGCTTCGGCGGAACGCAGCGTCTCGCGCGCCGCGTCGGCATCGGCCGCGCGCGCGAGCTCTGTTACACGGGCGACACCATCAACGCCGACGAGGCGCTTCGCATCGGTCTCGTGAACGCCGTCGTGCCCGCCGCGGAGCTCCTGCCACGCGTGCGCGAGGTCGGGACGAAGATTGCGTCGAAGGGGCGCCTCGCCGTCTCGCAGGCGAAGCGCGTGCTGTTCGCGGGCGCCGATGTGCCGGTCGACGTCGCGAACGCGCTGGAGACCCAGGCCTTCGCGCTGCTCTTCGGCAGCAGCGACCGCACCGAAGGCATGCGCGCGTTCCTGGACAAGCGGAAGGCCGCCTTCAGGGGCGCGTGACGCTCAGAACGACCGATACACGGCGACGACGGTGCCGAGCGTCGCCACGATGATCGCGAGCACCGCCGCCGCGACGTAGGCGCGGTACGCGGCGACGCGCAGCTTCTCGCGCATCGCCGCGGTCGCGCCGAGCGCGCCGACGTACGCGGCCGCGCCGGCCCACGCCAGCATGAGCGCGCCGAACGCGAGGTGCTCTTTCCGTTCGAACAGGTAGCCAACGGCGGGGGCGCGCAAGAAGATGCCCTGCTTCAGGCGGTCGCGATACGGCACGTAGAGCCACGCGCCGATCGCCGACGCGAGGGTGACGAGCGCGAGTGACGAGGTCACCGCGAGGTGCGCGCGACGGGCCGTGCTCCGCAGAACGATCGCCGGGTGCAGCAGCGCCGCGGCGGCGAGCCAGCCGAGGTGGCCGTGCACTCGCTCGACGAGTCGCAAGGTATCGAGCTGCATGCGCGCCTACGATACAGTAGGTCCGTGGACTGCGCGGCTCACCCCGGTGTCGAGGCCCAAGGCGCTTGCGGCGTTTGCCGCAAGGCAATCTGCGGCCGCTGCGCGGTGTGGGACGTCGACGGCCGCTCGTCGTGCGACGCATGCGGGTCGGCCGTCGAGCGGAGCTCGTCGCAGCTCGCGTCGGGGCTCCTCCTCGTCGTCGGCGTCGTGTACCTCGCGACGCTCGCTGGGCTCGTCTACCTCTTCAAGGCGCAGCCGTTCGTGGGCGGCCTCGCGGTGATCGTCACCATCGCGGTCGGGCGCGGCCTCGAGGTCCTCGTGAAGCGGCCGCTCGTGACGCGCAAGACGTCGCGCGCGTGAGTGCGTCCCTCGGCGCGTCGTTGACGGGACCGCGCGGCGCCAGTACTTCCGCCCTCGCACGATGGAATTCTCCGGCGCCCTCCTTTCGCAGCTCCGCGCGCAGGACACCGCCCGTCGCACGCTCGAGCGCGCGCTCGAGAAGGACCGCGTCCACCACGCGTATCTCTTCGCGGGTCCCGACGGCGTCGGTAAGGAGCTCGCGGCGTTCGGGCTCGCGCAGGCGCTCGTCTGCGAACGCCGAGGCAATGCCGATCAGGGCGGTCTCTTCGGGGCCGCACCGCCGAGCTTCCTCGCATGCGGCGCGTGCTCCGCGTGCACGCGTGCGTTGCCGCGCGAAGAGGAGCGTCGGCCGGTGCATCCCGACATCGTCGTCATCGAGCGCGGGCTCTACGCGCCGCAGTCGATCGGCCGGCGCACGCCGGAGACGCAAGACATCTCGATCGACCAGATTCGCACGCTCGTTCTCGCGCGCGCCGCGTATGCGCCGCACGAAGGGCGCGCGAAGGTGTTCATCGTGCGGCGCGCCGAGGAGCTCAGCGTCTCTGCCGCGAATGCGCTGCTGAAGACCCTCGAAGAGCCCGGCGCCCGAACGCACTTCGTCCTCCTCACTTCGCAGCCCGACGCGCTGTTGCCGACGATCCTCTCGCGGACCTTGCGCGTGCGCTTCGCGCCGTTGCCCGACGACGTCGTCACCGAGATCCTGCTCGCGCGCGGCGTCGAGCCCGCACGTGCGAAGGACATCGCGCGGCTCTCGGGCGGAAGCGTGGAAGCGGGCGAGCGCCTGGCCGATCCGGAAGACAGCGACGCGCGCGAGCGCTTCGTCGCGCGAGCGCTCGAAGCCGTGGCCGCTCCTGGGCTCGAGCCCCTCCTCCTGCTCGCGGAGGACGCGAAGAAGGAGAAAGACGAGCTCCGTGGTCGCATCGCCGCGCTCGCGGCGGCGTTCGCGGCGCGTGCGGCCGAGGCTTCACGCGGCGACGGCCGGCAGAGCGAAGCCCTGGCCGCGCGTGGTCGACTCGCGCTCGCCGCGCTCGAGCACCTGGACGGGAACAACGCCCCTCAGCTCGTCGTCGAAGCGATGCTCTCGCGCATGCGCGCGATCTGATCCGCGCCGCTCACTCGAGCGTCGTGCGCCCCGACGAGATGACCTCGTACGTGGACTCGTCGAGCTCGACGCCGCGGAATGCGCGCGTCGTTCCACTCGCGCCCTTCAGCACGAGCAGGCGCTCGGCACCGGCCGACACGTACTCCGCGAGGACCAGCGCGTCGCCGAGGTCGGGCGCGCCAACCCCGATGCGCTTCGGACGCAGCGGCAGACGGCGCACGCGATCGAAGCGGATGCCGCCCTGCTCGACGGACGACGGCGGCTCGCCGCCGACGAGCACGGCTCCAGGGTCGAGCGGCTCGAGCCAGTACAAGCACTCGCGCGGACGCGGACGCACGTACAGCGCGACGTCTTTCCCTGCTTCCGGCGCGACGAACACGACCGCGACGGGCATGTCTTCGGACAGCACGACGCCGCCGGCGAGCCACGCTTCTTCTCCCGTGACCCGCGTGACGACGTCGCCGAGCTGGCACGGGAAGCCCTCGAGGTGCGCGTGCGGACCTTCGACCTTGCGTGGCGGCTTCTTCTTCTCACCGCCCGCCTGCTCGCGCGGCGGCGCGTCGGTCTTCGGCTCGCGCGGAGCCGTCGTCGCGGGCTGGCGGTCGTCCCTCGTCTCGCCTTCGGCGGCGCCTTTCTCCGCGGCGTCTCGTCTCCTCGCCAGCCAGCGGCCGACCGCAACGGCGCCGCTCGCGCCTGCCGCGATGAGGCCGGCGAGGACGAGGCTCACCGCACCGCCTCGGCGGCGCGACTGCGCGGGGGGAACGCGGACTGGAAGGCGCGCGCGCGCTCGGTCACGTCCTCGAGGGAGCCGCCGACCGGGTAGAGGTCCGCGATCACCGCGCACATGTCCGCGAGCTCCGCGACCTCGTGCACGCGCGAGAGCGTGATGCCGCCGATCGCGACGAGCGGGATGCCTGCAGCGCGCGTCATGCGGGAAGCCGCGCGGAGGCCTTCGAGGCCGACGATGGGATCCGGGTTCGCCTTGGTGGACGTCTCGAAGACGGGACCATAGGCGACGTAGCGAGGCGAGCTCGAGAGAGCGCGCGCGAGCTGCTCCGCGTTGTGCGTCGAGATCCCGACCGTGAGCTGCGGCGCAATCCGGTGCACGAGCTCGTACGGAAGATCCTCCTGGCCGATGTGCACGGCCTCGCACCCGGCGAGCGCGGCGAGATCGGCGCGGTCGTTGGCGACGAGCGGCACTCCGGCCTGACGGCACATGGGCCCGAGCGCCCGCAAGAGCGCGAGGATCTCGCGCGCGGGAACGTCTTTCGCACGGAGCTGCAGCGCAGCGGGGCGGACCTGCAGCACCGCACGCGCGTAGGCGAGCGGCTCGGTCCGCCGAGCGGCGAGGAGCTTCGTGTCGACGATGGCATACAGCCCCTTCATGGCACCTCGAGTGAAGCGCCCCCCCGAACCACGACGCCGGCGGTGTCCGCGCGAGCGTCGCGCGGCATCGTCGAAGTCGTGAGTCCGAACGAGGCAGCTACTTCCTGGTGGGCCAGACGTCAATCGCCACCGCGGAATGAATTCGGCCGCGCTCGTCGACCGGCTCACCCGCCGAGCTCAGCGTGACGACGTCGCCACGACCGAGCGCGATCCAGCGGTCTTCCTCGCCGCGGCGCACGTCGCGATCCAGACGGCGGAGGCGAACGCGAGCGCCCGCCGACGTGCAGGCGAAGAGCTCGGCCTTGCCCTTCGTGACGAGCACGTCGGACACGACGCGCAGGTGGAGCTTTCCGCGCTCGTCCGTCGCCCCTGCGCTTGCGTCTCGCAGGGTGCGCGCATCGCGCCGAAGGACGAGATGCGAGAACGTCAGCCGCTGGAAGCGGAGCCCGGCCGCGCGCGCGAGCGGCACGAGCCACGCCGGCAGATCGACGGCGAGGTCGTCGTGGCACCACTCACCGTCCGCAGCGAGCGCGGGACACGTGCCCGCGTGCAGGCAAGGCGCGAAGACCGTTCGCGCCGACGCGACGAGCGCATCGCGTACGGCATGCAGATGGCGCGCGCGGTCGCGGAGCGCGGGCTCGACGATGACGAGCGCGCCGTCGCGCGAGACGACGCGGTCGAGGAGGTCCGAGACGAGCGCGACGTGCTTCGCCACGCGTTCTTCGGGCGCGAGATCCGTGTCGAGCTCGCTCAGCACCTGACCGAGCACGACGACGTCGGCCTCGGGAAGCTTCATCCCGGGCGCGAGCCGCTCGACGCGCGTGCGCACGTCGAGGGCGGGAGCGCGCGTCCCGAGGCGCGTCCGAGCCTCGCGCGCGATGACCTCGGCAGCGGCGAGCGCGTCGCGATCGTCGTCGACGAGCAGGGCCTCGAACGTCGCGTTGGCGCCGGGCGAAGCGGCCGCAACGGCACGGGCGATGCCCCACGTCATCGCGCCGAGGCCCGCGCCGAGATCCACGATGCGGAGCGGACGATCGCGCGGCGCGAGCAGCCCTGCGGCGACGAGCTCGCGGACCGATGCAGCTCCCTTCGGCACGTCTCGGGCGAACGAGAACGCGATACGCGCCTCGAGCGGCGCGCGGTGACGAGAGCCCGCCAGACCCGCGTTGTAGACGCGCGAGAGCTCGACGAGCCGCGGGCCGAGACGGGCGACGTCGGCGAGCGCAGGTGCTCCTCGCGCGCGGAGCACCGCGTCGACGACCTCCTGCCAGGAGGGCTCCAGCGGGCCGACGACGGGTCCTGACGACATGCGCGGGAGGCTAGCGCTTGCCGCGGGTCGTCGCGGGCGCGTTAATGCACCGGCTCGGCGCTCCTCCTCGCGCCGAAATGCAGCGCCGGGCTGCGGTGCTTGACCGCGTCCGCGGTTACACTATAACAATTCATTAGATGGTGAAGTGATGACGCGGGCCCCTTCCACCACGCCGAAGTCGAACGGAACGAAGCACGTCGAAGGACGCGCGGAGGGCGAATGCGGCCCTGAAGAGCACGCGCGCCGAGCGCAGCGCGGCACCGTCGAAGACGAGCAGCTGGAGCGTGCCGCCGCCATCTTCCGCGCGGCGGGCGACCTCTCGCGGTTGAAGCTTCTCTATCGTCTGTGTGACGGGGAGTGGTGCGTGACCGAGCTCGCCGACGCGGCGGGCGTCGGCCTCTCGACCGTATCGCAGCAGCTCCGGCTCCTCCGTGCGGAGCGCATCGTCGCCCGGCGCCGCGCGGGCAAGCACATCTTCTATTCGCTCGCCGACGCGCACGTCAGCGCGCTCATCCAGAGCGCGATCGAGCACGCCGGCGAGGGGCACCACCACGAGCACGAACACGAGCGCCGCGGCGCCGCCGAAGACGACGAGTGACAGGGAACCGAACGACCGACGAGGAGGAGGAGAGAGTCATGTCCGATCACACGACGCACGCAGGGCACGATCACACGCACGGACCGAGCTGCGGACACAAGCAGGTGCAGCACGAGGGTCATCAAGACTTCCTGCACGACGGGCACCTGCACCATGTCCACGGCGATCACGTCGACTGCCACGCGCTCGCCGTCGGCGGTGCGAACCCGAACGACTGCACGCCCTCGCACGACTGCGCGGCGCACGCGAAAGATCACGTGCACGGCAGCGGCTGCGGTCACGACGCCGTTCCGCACGGCGACCACACCGACTATCTCGTCGACGGCCACCTGCACCATGCGCACAGCGGGCACTGCGACGACCACGGCCCCGTGACCGTCTCCGGGTAGCTGCCACGCATGCGCGCCGTCTCGGCCGTCGTCATCGTCGGCGGCCGTGTGCTTCTCGTGAGGAGGAGCAAGCCGCCGCTCGAAGACGTATGGACGCTGCCGGGCGGGCGCGTCGAGGCCGGCGAGACGGACGAAGTCGCCGCCGCACGCGAGGTCCTCGAAGAGACGGGCCTCGCGGTGCTCGTCGGCGCGCGCGTCCACGAGGTCGTCGTCGAAGCGACGCCCGCGTCTCCGCGCTACGAGATCGCGGTGTACGTCGCGGCGCTGGCGCCCGGGCAAGACCCGGATGCCGCCGCGGCGGCGAGCGACGCACGCGCGATCGCGCTCTGCGCCGTCGGCGACCTGCCGCGGTGGAACGTGCCGCGCGATACGCGTGACGCGATCGCGCGCGCCGAGCGGTCACTCGGACGCGTGCCCTATCGCGCGACCCTCGCGTGAGCCGCCCCGAACATGCCGCCACCCTGCGTCGCCTGCGCGAAACGCGAACGATACGAACCCATGGTCACCTCCCTCACGGCGGCAGACGCACGCCGTCACGACGTTTCGCTTCAGCAGTTTCCCTGCCAAGCGTAGATGCGCGGACTTCCGCGCGTTCCGCGCAGCCAGTGTAACGATCCGTTGACACTCGCCGCGGCGCGCGCGTCCGAATTCCGGACACACGCTGCAGACGACCGCTGCCGCCGCTCGGCAGGCGGTCGGTGCTAGGAGTGGGCGGATGACGCGTCGCGCCCTCCTCTCTCCTGCCCTCGCGCTCGCGGCTCTCGGCTTGGGGGGATGCGGGACCCGCCCGCCGGCGTCGCAGGTGCCGGATGCACGCGCCGCGCTCGACCGCGTTCACGCGACGCAGGACTGCGGGCTCGGAATCCATGCGAGCGCGAAGATCGACCACTTCGGCAAGGGCGGGCGCGTTCGCGGCGACCTCCTCATGTTCGCGCTCTGGCCGTCACGCCTTCGCATGGACGTCATCGGGCCGATGAACGTGGGCGTCGTCGCCACGCTCGCGAGCGACGCGACCAAGTTCTCGCTGGCCGACCTTCGCGAGAAGCGATTCTTCTACGGGCCGGCGAGCGCCTGCAACATCGCGCGCCTCACGACCGTGCCGATGCCGGGGCACGTGCTCGTCTCGCTGCTCCGTGGCGAGGCTCCCGTGCTTCGCCACGAGCCGCGAGCCGCGTCGATCGCGTGGAGCTCCAGCGGCTATTACGTGGTGCGCGTCTCGAGCACGCGCAACGCCGAGCAGGAGCTCCACATCGCGCCGCACCCCGACGACTTCGGCCGCCCGTGGCAGGAGCAGCGCATGCGCGTCCTCGACGTCGAGGTGAAGCAGGAGGGCGTGGTCCTCTACCACGCCGAGCTCGCCGACCACCGGCCCGCCACGATGAGCAAGCCGCAGGTCGATCCCGACGGCATCGATGCGCCGCTCCCGGTGAGCGGCCCCGTTTGCCAGGCCGAGCTGCCGCGGCGCATCCACGTCGAAGTCCCCGGCAAAGACGAGGACGTGCTCTTCCGCTACGAAGACGTGACGTGGAATCCGCCGCTCTCGGAGGGGCTCTTCACCCAGCCCGTGCCCGCGGGCCTGGCCGTGCAGCGCGTCACCTGCGACGAGTGACGGCGCGGCTCACGCGAGCGCGCGAGCGACGGCGCCGGGCGCGTCCGTGATGATCCACGGCACGCCGGCGCGGGCAAGCGCCGCCGCCCGCACGGGCTCGTTCACCGTCCAGGCTGCAACGCGGAGCCCGCGCGCGCGCGTGGCGGCGACGAACGCAGGCGAGAGAAGCGCGTCTTCCGCGTGCACCGCATGCACGAAGGCGCGCAACGCGCGCACGAGCGCGGCGGCCCGTCGGGGATGCTGCGCGGTGACGAGGAGCGCGCGCTCGCGGCCACGCGCGGCGAGGGAGAGCGCCGCGACGACGGTGGGGTCGAAGGACGAGAGCACGATCTCGCACGCCCGCGCGCGGTGGGCAGCGCGCGCGATGGCGGCGACGAGCGCGACACGCGCGCCGGCATCGAGCGCGGCGAGGGCGGGCGCATCCGCCTTCAGCTCCACGTTGACCACGCGCCCGGCGAGGAGATCGAGCGCGGCCGCGAGCGTGGGGATCCGCAACCCGCCTTCGAGCGGCGGAAGTTCGGCGGCGTCGACATGCGCGAGCTCGCGGCGATCGCGCCCGCCGGTCATGCGCGCGAACGTGCGGTCGTGGAACACGACCGGCACGCCGTCGCGGGTCAGCCGCACGTCGAGCTCCACGCCGTCGGCGCCTTCGCCCAGCGCGCGCGCGAACGCCTCGCGCGTGTTCTCGGCCGGCCACCCCTCGCCTCGCCCGCCGCGGTGACCGAGAACGACGACCTGCGAGCGGCTCAGGTCGCGAGCTCCTCGGCGATCTCGTACGTGAGCTTCTTCGCACGGTCGACCTGGTCGGCAGGCAGTGAGATCGCGCCTACGACGGGGTGACCGCCGCCGCCGTGCCGCTCGCAGATGGCGGCGATGTTGTGCCGCCGCTCCGAAGGCGCCCACGGGTTGTAGCCGATCGAGATCTTGCACTTCGAAGACGAGCGGCTGAGCATCACCGAGTAGACGCTCTCGGGCCAGAGCGCGTACGTGACGAACTTCGCGGCGACGTCGACGACGACCGGCGAGAGATCGACGACGACGACGGGGCCGCGCACCTCGGCGTGCTTCTTCACGAGCTCGACGAACGCGCCCTGCTGCGCGGCGAGCGGCGCGTATGCCTCCTGGATGTCTTTCGCCTTCGCGACCTCGTCGAGCGGCTCTTCGAGGAGCCGCGGAACGAGCTTCTGGAGGAGCTCGTCGCCGCCCTTGTGCTCGACCACGGTCATGAGGTGCAGCACGGGCTCGGCGCGATTGACGGCCATGTCCGCGCTCGGGAACGCGGCAGAGTCGATCATGTCGGCCCAGCGCACGAGCTCGGCCGCATCCGACACGTCGAGGCCGAAGCGCGTGCGCCCGACGTCGGCGATGAGCTTCGTGCAGGAGCCGTAACCGCCGTCGTGGAACATCTTTCGCGACGGGCCGTCCTTCGCGCGATCGTCGTAGCCCTGACGATCGCCGGGCGTGGGGAACGCGCTGACGTGATGGTCGAAGTACCACGTGAGGTTCGGCGCCTGCGAGAAGCGGTAGTCGAGGATCGCATTCTCGTCGCCGACGAGGATCGCCGGGTCGACGCCGTTCTGACCGGGGCCGTACCCCATCGCGCGATAGGTGAACGCGAGGTCTTCGCCGCCGTGCACGTGGCGAAGGAGGCGGGTGAACATGACCGCCGAGCAGAGCCCATCGAAGCAGTGCCCGTGCGTGGCGACGACGACGTTGCGCATCGCGTTGGCGCTTAGCACGGATCGGCGCGCGCCGGTCACTGCAGGGCCATGCCCGCGGGGTTCAGAATGGCCTGCGCCGGCCCGACGCCCGGCGGTGACGTCGCGCCCGCGGGGAACGCCTGCTCGAAGGAGATGTAGAAGCCCACGGCACCGACCCCCGATCCGCGCACCATCGGGAACGCGACGTCGAGGCGCATGACCTTGCGATCGAGCTGCGGGATGAGCCCGCGGAGGCCGACGCCCGCCGAGCTTTTCGGGCGGAAGTTCGACCCGTCGAACGCATCGCCGACGTCGAAGAACAATGCTCCTCCGAGCTGCAGAGAGAAGATGTCGATGGGCTTCGTCCGCAGCTCCACGTTGTACGCGACGAGGTTCTCACCGAGGAACGCGGCGCTCGGATAGCCGCGAAGCCGACCCTCACCGCCGATCGAGGAGCGATGGTTCAGGTAGTTTCGCGGCCGCGCGATGCCGACGCCGTCGACGATGAGTCGGCCGAGGGGAAAGCGCGGGCTCGCGAGCTGCACGCCCGCGCCGACGGCCAGCGTGGGGACCTCGTCTTTCGCGAGCTCGGTGATTGCCTCGGTCGTCGCGCGGAGGAGCCCGTCCTTGATCGGGACCACGTACTGGAACGCGGCGCTCAGCCCGAGAAAGTCGCGCGTCGAGCCGAGCGCGCGGGTGACGGGGTAGGCGCGCAGCCACGTGTCGTAGCCGACGCGGTAGTCCTCTTCGAGGGCGAGGACATCGAGATCGTGGAGGCGCACGAAGCGGCTCTCGTACGTGCGGACCTGCACCCACGGCGCGACGCGGTTGTCGCTCGTCGGCACTCGCTTCATCCGATACTCCTCGACGATCGCCGCGTCGTAGCGCGAGCGGTCGAGACCGATGAACTCGCGGACGCTCAGCTCCGCGCCGAAGGCGAGATCGAGCTTGTCCGCGCGTCCGAAGGACCGCACGAGCGCGAGCGTCTGCGTCATGGAGCGTGCGTGGAACAGGTCGGGGATCGCCTCGATCTCCTGCGTCGACTCGGCATCGAACGTCGCGAGCCGGGCGCCGACGTAGCGGCGTACGAAGACATCGGCCCAGACGACGCCGAAACCCCAGACGAACGGCGTGTCCGCGCTGAGCTGCGGCGTCGACACGCCGATGCGTCCGAACGAGCCCTCCGGCTCGCCGGAGGCGCGGCTGAAGACGAGATTCACGTCGGTGATCGAGTAGAGACGGCGACCGCCGAGGCGCGGGGCGAAGTACGCGCCGCCGAGCGTGAGCGTCTCGGGCAGGAGCTCGAGACGCGTCACGACCGAGTTGAGCGTGCCTCCGATGTTGCGCTCCGTCGGCTCGAAGCGGAGGAGGTCGAGGCCGCCGCCGCCCACCTTGAGGTCGAACTGCGTGCGGAGGCTCCATACGTCTTTCGTCACGACGAGAACGCGCACGCGATCGGGCGCCGAGCCGCGCACCGGCTGTGCGAGCACGAGCGAGAGCTGCTGGAAGATGCGGAGCGAGCGCACCGTTTCGTCGACGCGGTACTGACGGTACGGCTCGCCGATGCGGAGGAGGACCTCGCGGCGGACGACGTCCGTCTGCGTCGTCACGTGAAAGATGTTGAGGAATCGGGGCGCAGGGTCGCGTCGTTCGATGACCTCGAGGGTCACGACGTCGATGCCTTCGACGATCTTCCCCTCGGGCTCGAGCTCCGGGACGCCGCCGATCTTCTCGAGCGCGCCCTCGATCGTTTCCTGCTCGTACGCCGAGCGCGTCGACACGGTCGTCGTCCGCTGCGCACGAGCGGCGCCCGCGTACGTGACGACAGCGGCGACGAACGCCGCGAGCGCGAAGGCGCGGAAAGCCGTGAGCGGCATGAAGCGCGGGCAGCCTAGCGGAGGCGGACGACGATACGCTCCATGAATGCGCATCCACCACCTCGCGTTTCGTACGAAGGACCTCGCCCAGCTCGAACGCTTCTACGTCGAGGCGCTCGGGCTCGCCGTGACGAGACGCGACGGGGAGCGGAGCGTCTGGCTCGACGCGGGCGGCGCCATCGTGATGCTCGAGCGGGCCGACGCCGACGAGCCCGCGCCGCATCCGAACGGCAAGGAGCTCGTCGCATTCACCATTGCACCGGATGAGCGAGCCCTCCGCGAAGAGCGTCTCGTTCGCGCGGGCGCGCGCGTGGAGGCAAGGACGTCGTTCACGCTCTACGTGCGTGACCCCGATGGACGCCGCGTCGGGCTTTCGTCGTACCCCGCGGAGCTCGCTGCGCCGTAGCGATCACGCTTCAGCGCAGGTCGAAGTCGGCGGCCAGGGCGCCGTGGTCGCTGCCTGCGAAGCCGCGACGTGACGCGTCTCGGAACACCGTGGCGCTTCCTGGTCGATAACGCGAGGCCTGCGCGGCCGAGACGTAGAGGTGATCGATCGCCTGATCGACGCCCTGGAACGAGTAGGTCGCTTGCGCGTCCGCCGGCAGGTCCGAAGCGACGCGCACGAGGGCTCCGCCGCTCTCGAGCGCGACGAGCGGCGGCGAGCCCGGCGTGTCGTTCAGGTCTCCACCGAGCACGACGAGCGCGTCCGGAAGCTCGCCGGCCACCTTCGTGACGATGTCGCGTGTCGCCGTCGCCTCCGCGAGGCGGCGTCCCGGATCGTCGTCCACCTTCGAGCGGAAGTGAGCGGCGAAGACGACGACGCGCCGAGGGCCGAACGACATACGGACCTCGAGGAGCTCGCGCGAGAACGTCGTCGCCGTCCCGTCGGGCCTCGTCAGCGGCCGGTCGCGATGCCGGTGCACTTCGGTCGAGGCGCCCTTCGTGAGCACCGCGACATCGACGCTCCCGGGCGCCCCCGTTTCGCCGAGCTGCGCGAACGGGAACGCGAGGCCGTCTTTCGCGAGGCGCGCCTGGAGCGCATCGAGGCACGCGGCAGACTCGACCTCCTCCAGCGCGATCACGTCCGGCCGCACGATCGCGATCGCGCCCGCGATCGCGTCGGCCTTCGCCTGCAGCTCCACCGGCGTTGCCACCTGCTCGAAGCTCGCGTCATCGCAGCTGCGGCTGTCGCACGTCGTGTCGAAGAAGCGGCGGACGTTGAACGTCGCGATGCGCACGACGCCCTCGCGGATCGTGCCGCCCGCGTCCAGCGCGGACGCCGCGTCGCCGGAGCCGGAATCGCGAGCGACGTTCGCCGGCTCCGGCGTCGGGACCTGCCGGTCTTCGCACGCGGCCGCGCCGAGCGCTGCGAGCGCGACGGCGAGAGCGCGTGATCTCACTCGGCCGCGCGATGCGGAACGTGAACGCCCTTGCCGTCGGCGCAGGCGATCGCCTCTTCGTACCCGGCGTCGGCGTGACGAATGACGCCCATCCCAGGGTCGGTCGTGAGCACGCGCTCGAGCCGGCGCGCGGCTTCGGGCGTGCCATCGGCGACGACGACCATGCCGGCGTGAAGGCTCATGCCCATGCCCACGCCGCCACCGTGATGGAAGCTGACCCAGCTCGCGCCGCATGCGGTGTTCACGAGCGCATTCAGGATCGCCCAGTCGGCGATCGCGTCCGAGCCGTCCTTCATCGCTTCCGTCTCGCGGTTCGGCGAAGCGACGGAGCCGCAATCGAGGTGGTCGCGACCGATGACGATCGGCGCCTTCACCTTGCCCGTGCGTACGAGCTCGTTGAATGCGAGGCCGACCTTCGCGCGGTCGCCGTAGCCGAGCCAGCAGATGCGCGAGGGCAGGCCCTGGAACTTCACGCGCTCCTTCGCGAGCTCGATCCAGCGGCGGAGGTCGGGATCGTCGACCGCATCGAGCACGGCCTGGTCCGTCGCTTCGATGTCGGCCGGATCGCCGGACAGCGCGACCCAGCGGAACGGGCCCTTGCCGACGCAGAACAGCGGACGGATGTACGCGGGAACGAACCCCGGGATGTCGAAGGCGCGCGCGCAGCCCGCCTCTTTCGCGCACGCGCGGATGTTGTTGCCGTAGTCGAAGACCTCGGCGCCCTTCCTCTTCATCGCGAGCATCGCGTCGACCTCTTCGGCCATGCTCGCCATCGCCTTCTCGACGTAGCCGCGCGGGTCCTCCTTGCGGAGCTCGCCCGCCTCCTCCAGCGAGAAGCCCATCGGCACGTAGCCGACGAGCGGGTCGTGCGCCGCCGTCTGCTCGGTGACGAGATCCGGAATGACGCCGCGCTTCACGAGCTCGGGAAAGACCTCGGCAGCGTTCCCGCAGAGCGCGATGCTGACCGCCCGATCCTCCTTCTTCGCGCGCTCGAGGCGAGCGAGCGCCTTGTCGAGATCGTCGATGCGCTCGTCGACGTACCGCGTGTCGAGCCGCTTCTGGATGCGCGAGGGATCGATCTCGACGCCGAGGCACGAGAGGCCCGCCATCGTCGCGGCCAGCGGCTGCGCGCCTCCCATGCCGCCGAGACCGGCGGTGAGCACCCAGAGGTGGCCCTGCTTCTTCGTGCGCTCGACGTACGCTTTGCGCGCGGCAACGAACGTCTCGTAGGTCCCCTGCAGGATGCCCTGCGTGCCGATGTAGATCCACGAGCCGGCGGTCATCTGCCCGAACATCACGAGGCCCTTCGCCTCGAGCTCGCGGAAGTGATCCCAGTTCGCCCACTTGCCGACGAGATTCGAGTTCGCGATGAGGACGCGCGGCGCATCGGCGTGCGTCTTGAAGCGCCCGACCGCCTTGCCGGACTGGACGAGGAGCGTCTCGTCGTCACCGAGCGAACGAAGCTCGCGGACGATGACGTCGAAGGCGTCCCACGAACGCGCCGCCTTGCCGGTTCCGCCGTAGACGACGAGGTCGTCCGGGCGCTCGGCTACTTCGGCATCGAGGTTGTTGTGCAGCATGCGGAGCGCAGCTTCCTGCACCCAGCCCTTGCACGAGATCTCGGTTCCACGCGGCGCTTTGACGGGACGGGGACCTGCCATGACGAAGGGGGTCCTTAGCGCGAATGAGCCGCCGGATCGAGCCTAGGCCCTCCGCTGCGAAACGGAGGTACGCGGTCTACTTTCGGGACGTGCTCCCTGGGCGTGAGCTCGGGTTCGCGTCGTCGGCGCTCCTCTTCGACGACGTCGATCGTCGGGACATCGAGGAACCGTGGAGCGCGCTCGCGCCGCCCCTCGCGACCGCCCTCGCGCGGCCGTCGCGCCTAGCCGCCGACGCCGCCCGACGTGATGCCCGGCGCCCTCACGTAGGCCTCGAAAGTAAGACACAGACAGACCCGCAAACGTCAGAACAGACTACGGATCTTGTTCGTGGTCGGCGTCGAGGGGCGGCATCATGTCTACCACTCACGGGGGTTGCCGAGCTCGGCGAGAAGGGGTGCAAGCATGATTCGATCGCGCGTGCGTGGTGTCTTGATTCTCGGGTGCCTCGCCATGGCCACGGCTGGAGCGCTGTTCGCGTGCTCCGACGATGACCCGGGCGGCGCGACACCGACCGCCGATGCGGGGCAGGACGGTGACGGAACGAAGACGGACTCGGGCACGGACTGCCCGCCCATCGCGCCGGCGAGCTGCTCGCTCGCGACGTGCACGAAGGATCTCGGTGAACCGGCAGCATGCGTCGCGAACACGTGCGTGAAGCTGAAGTCGCTCGATTGTCAGCGCGTCGGCGGAGCGCTCGATGCCGACAACGTCGTGCTCATCGGCGAGCTGCTCGCGCAGAACGGCGCGAACGCAGCCTCGGGCATCTCGCGCATCAACAGCGTCGAGCTCGCGATCAACGAGGTGAACGCTGCAGGCGGTATCCCCGCGAGTGATCGTTGCCAGCCCGCACGCAAGCTCGCGTACATCGCTTGCGACGACGCGAACCTCGCCGGCGACGCAGGCGCAGGCGACGCGGGCGACGGCGGCGTAGCGGCAGCCATCGATCGCGTCCGCGCGGGCAAGCACCTCACCGACGATCTCAAGGTGCCGGTCATCATCGGCGGCAGCACGAGTGGCAACACGCTCGAGATCGCGCGGCTCGTCACCATGCCCGCGAAGGTCATGCAGTTCGCGCCGAGCTCGACGGCGATCTCGATCACGGCACCGACCGACTTCAACGCGTCGCCGGACGGCACGCGCCTCCTCTGGCGCGCGGCTCCGTCGGACGTCGCGCAGAGCGTCGCGCTGCAGAAGATCTACGCGGACCTCGAGGCCGCCGCGAAGGCGGGCGGCGTCGCGAGCCCGAAGCTCGCGCTCGTCACCAAGAACGACGCGTACGGCAAGGGTATCGCGGCGGCGTTCAAGCAGGGCCTCATGGTGAACGGCCAGGCGATCCCGAACGCGAACTTCGTCGACATCGTCTACAAGACGACGCCGGCCGATGCCGACGGCGTGCTGCGCGCCGACGCCGTCGATCAGCTCGTCACCTTCGCGCCCAACATCATCGTGATGGCCGGCACGAGCGAAGCGACGGATGACATCGTGCGTCCCTACGAGTCCGTCGCGCGCGCGGTCGCGCCCGTCTACCTGATGGCCGACGGCCAGAAGAAGCCGGAGCTCGCGCAGCTCGTCGATCCCGCGGACGCGCGCACGCCGAAGGCGGCCGACCCGGTCGGGCTTCGCAAGCGCATCCGCGGCACCCAGCCGGGCGTCGTCACTCCGCTCGCGCAGCGCTTCTTCAACTTCGGCTACAAGACCGCGTACGGCAACCAGTCCGTGCTCGCGTACGGCATGGCGGGCTCGTACGACATCGCCTACCTGCTCACCTATGCGATCGCGGCGACGAACGGCGGCCCGATCGACGGCACGACGCTCGCGAAGAACATGGCCCTCCTCACGGGCGGCACGCAGGCGATCGACGTCGGCCCCGCCGGCCTGCCGAAGGGCTTCGAGGCCATGCGCAAGGGTGAGAAGGTCGACTTCAACGGCGCGTCGGGTCCGCTCGACTTCGACGTCGCCACGGGCGAGGCGCCTTCCGACTACAGCGTGTGGTGCGTGAAGATCGACCCCAACACGAGCAAGGCGATCTTCGAGGAGGCCACCGGGCTTTCGTACAGCGCGAAGGATCAGAAGCTCGTCGGCACGTACACCTGTCAGTGATCACGCCAGACCTTCACGAGCATGGAAGAGCTACTGGCGCCCACGTGCGAGCACGTGTGCGGGCGCCAGGCGCGGCTCGGAACGCCGGCATCGACGCGCTACGATGCGGGCGCGAGGTCGCCAGGAAGCTTTACCCGATGAAGACGAAGCTCGGCGACGACGCCGGAGACACATCCAAGGTCGACACCGTCCCGCCACCGGCGGGCGAGACCGATGCCTACAACGCACCGACGCGCGTTGCGCCGCTGACCGCCGATGCTTTCGCTGCGCTTCTCGACACGTACGCTCACGTCCGCGGCGCGCCGAAAGGTGACGCCGCTTCCGAAGCGTACGAAAGCGCGCCCACCGACGACGCGCCCGTTCACTTCTCGACCGCGGACGAGGTGGTCTCGCCCCTGCCCCCGGTCGTCGCTGCACCGGCCGCGGTTCCCGCTGCATCCGCCGCGCCCGCTTCACCGGCCTCCGCCATCACCGCTCACGAGACCACCGCCACGGCGCCATCCCCTCTCGCCTCCATCGTGCGCGCCATCGTCGTTCTCGTCGCGGCCGCCGCGCTCGGTATCGCGCTCGGCGCGGTCGCCCTCTCCTTCTGGCGTGCCCAGTGACGCCAAGCCATCTCGACCGAGGACCCATGCGTAGACCTCTCGCAACGCACATCATCGCGGCCGCCGTGCTGCTCGCGACCGGGGCGCTCGCCTCCGGCTGCAGCGACAAGGGCAGCGCCACGACCGATCCGCCGACGGCGGAGAACCCGGACACGCTGCGCATCGGCATGGTGCTGTCGCTGAGCGGCGCGAACGCGACCGGTGACGAGGCGAAGCGCGGCGCGGAGGTCGCCGTCGCGCAGATCAATGCGCTCGGCGGCGTGCTCGGCAAGCGCCTCTCTCTCGTCGTCGCCGACGATACGAGCGACGAGCGCGTGGCGCGACGCAAGGTCGACGAGCTCGTCGCACAGGGCGTCGTCCTCGGAGTCGGTCCGTCGACGAACGCTGCGGCCGTCGCGATGAAGGACCTCGTGAGCACCGACAAGGTGCTCTACATCTCGCCGAGCGCCACCTCGCCCGTGCTCGACGACGTGATGGGAGCGGACGGCGGCACGCCGGGCGGCCCCGCTGCGGAGGAAGGCGCAACCCCGGTGTTCTTCCGCACGGCCGCGACGGACGTGTTCCTCGCGACCGCGATCGCGCAGTACGCTTCCCAGCTCGTCAACAACGAGGTCCGCTGCCGAAACATCGTGCTCGTCGCGCAGGGTGACGACTATGGCCGGCCGATCGCGAACTTCGTCGAGGACCGGTACCAGAAGCTCTCGCTCGGCATCAAGCGCCGCCTCGAGCTCGACCCGAACGTCGACAACGCGAGCAAGCTGGACGACGCGGCCGCGCGTTCGGCGGAGACGCTCGATGCGCAGTGCCAGATCGTGGTCGCGCAGCCGCAGGTCGCCGGCGCTTACATGCGGTCGTTCCGCAAGTACCAGCGCATCAACCCGTCGAAGCGTGACTACAGCGCGTTCCTGACGATCGGCTCCGACGGGCTCCGGCAGAACCAATTCATCTCCGCGGGCCGCACCGACCCCGCCGACGCGAAGTCGCCAACGGCCGGCGAAGGCGGGTTCACGCTCGCCGCAGACACCGCGCCCGAGCCGGAGTTCAGCACGCAGGAGTTCAGCGCGTTCCTGAATCTCTACCGCGCGCGCTTTCCGGGCACCGATGCCGGACGCTACGCTTCGACCGCGTACGACGCCGTCCTCCTGATGGCGGGCGCGGTCGAGCGCGCCGAGAGCGCCACCGACGTGAAGAAGATCCGCCAGGCCCTGTTCCGGATCTCGAAGGGCAGCATTCGCGTGGGGCCGAACCGCATCACGGACTACTTCGAGCTCCTTCGGCGCGGCGAAGACATCAACTACGAGGGCGCTTCGGGTCCCTGCGACTTCCTCCCGTCGGGAGCCGTGCGCTCGGACTTCGCCGCGTGGCAGATCGTCAACGCGTCGTTCGAGCGTCGCGCGACGTTCCCGGCGAGCGTTCTCTCCGGCGAAACGGGGGGGCTCTGAGCGCGTCTTCCGCGCGCTCGCTGCCCAAGGAGAGGTCGCTGACGTTGGCGAACCAGCTCGGCAAGTACACGCTCGTCGCAGAGGTCGCCCGTGGCGGCATGGGGATCGTGTACCTCGCGAGCTCGAAGGGCCCCGCGGGGTTCTCGAAGCTCCTCATCGTCAAGGAGCTCCGTCCGGAGCTCGTCGACGATCCGACGTTCCTCCAGATGTTCCTCGAAGAGGCGCGCCTTGCCGCTCGCCTCAACCACCCGAACATCGTGCAGACCTACGAGGTCGGCGTCGATCGCGGTCGCCACTTCATCGTGATGGACTACCTCGACGGCGTGCCCCTCTCGCGGGTTCTCCGGAAGAAGAGCCCGATGTTCACGCTCGAGATGCACCTCCGTGTCATCTGCGAGATGCTGCAGGGGCTCCAGTACGCCCATACGCTTCGCGACTTCGACGGCACGCCGCTCGGGCTCGTCCACCGTGACGTGTCCCCGCAGAACGTCTTCGTGACGTTCGACGCCACGGCCAAGATCGTCGACTTCGGTATCGCGAAGGCGCGGGACTCGTCGATCGAGACGAACACCGGCGTCATGAAGGGCAAGCCGGCGTACATGCCGCCGGAGCAGGTCACCGGCGACACCGACGCGCGGTCGGACGTGTACGCGGCCGGCGTGATGATCTGGGAAGCCGTCGCGGGCCGGCGCATGTGGCACCGCATGGGCGAGCTCGAGATCCTCACCTGCGTTCTCCGCGGCGCGATTCCGGATCTCGCCGAGACGAAGCCAGACGCGCCGCCCGCGCTCGTCGATCTCGTGCGCCGCGCGCTCGCGAAAGATCCGGACGCGCGACACGCGAGCGCCGCCGAGCTCTTGAACGACCTCGAGGCCTATCTCGCGACGACGAAGAACGCGACGATGCGCGACGTCGCCGCCGTCGTCGGCGAGCTCTTCGAGTCGGAGCGCGCCGCCACGCGGGCGACGCTCGAGAGCCACATCGCAGCGCTGAAGACCGGCACGGCAGAGAAGCTGCCGAGCCTTCCGCCTCCCGCAGATTCGGGAAATGCATCGACCGCGCCGCAGAGCGAAAGCGGCGTGAACGCGCGGCCGCCGAGCAGCGTCGTCCCGAGCGCGCGAACTGCCGGCGCTGCGCCGTGGGCTGGGGCCGGCGACGGACGGCTCGAGCCCGAGGCGACGCGTACCGAGGTCTCGCCGCAGCGAGGGTCGCCCGCGAAGCGCTTTGCCCTCGTGGGCGGCGCGGTGGTCGTGCTCGGTCTCGCCGTCGCGTTCGCGTGGCGTCGCGAAACGGCGCCAACGCCCGCCGCGAGCACGGCGCCGCCGAGCACGTCGCCCGCAGCGACGACGGGGACGACGGCTGCGACGACGCCGCTGGTGCCCAGCGCTACCGTCGCCGTTGCGGAGAGCGCAGCGCCGTCCTCCGCGCCGACGCCCCCTACGCCGACGGCCACGGCCGCTCACACGTCGACCGCGGCGGCCACCGCCGTGGCCCGCTGGACCGCGCCCGCACCCAAGGCGCCGCCGCCGCGGAAGGCGCCGGTGAGCGCCGCGGCGAGCCCGCCCGCCGCGACGGAGGTGAAGCCCCCCGAGGATCACGCGCGCGGCGTCGGCTATCTCACGCTCGACACGTATCCTTGGACGCGCGTGACGGTCGGCGGGAAATCGCTCGGCGACACGCCGCTCATCCGCGTTCCCCTCCCCGCAGGAACGCACACGCTGGTGCTCGAAAACGGCGCCGAGAAGATTCACCAGACCACAGTCGTCACGATCAAGCCGGGCGAGAACGTCTCGCGCCGTCTCGCCTTCTGACCTGACCTGACCTGACCTGACCTGACCCTGACCTGACGCACCCGACCCGACGGATCGATGCAGCCATGAACGCCTACCGAACCACGAGCCTGTTTGCCACCGCTGCGCTGCTCGTCACCGCCTGCGCGGCCGAAGAAGAAGCGGCGCCGCCGAACATCGCCGTCGACGTCGAGTTCCCGTCCGTCGCGGCAGCCGTCGCCGTCGACAGCGTGAAGCTCTTCGTCTTCGAGGGCGCAGTCGCCTGCAACGACCTCGTGCGCCGTCGGCAGACGGACCAGGCGCTTCCGGCAACGAAGGTGGAGACGCCTTCGCTCTCGCCGTGCGACTTCCAACGCGGCACGAACAACGCGTTCGAGCTCCCGCTGCGCGGCAGCTACACCATGCTCGCCGTCGGCCAGAGCGCGGGCACGGACCTCCTCGTCGGATGCGCGCAGCAAGCGAGCTTCGGCGCGACGCGCGCGCAGCCCATCGCGCTCACCTACGTCGATGCGACGAAGCGCATCCCGGAGACGACGTGCGCGAAGCTCTCGGACAAGTGCAACGGAGCCTGCCAGTGACCGCGACCCAGGAGAACTCGACCATGCGCTTCGGCTCTCGCCTGCTCTCCGCCGCGACGCTCGCTCTCGCGCTCACCGCCGGCTCCGTCGCCCAGGCCGCGTCGCCCGAGGCCGACCTCGCGACCGCCGAGAACGCGTACGCGGCGCTCGACTACCCGAGCGCGCTATCGGCCGCGGACTCGGTGCTCGCGAAGGGCTCGCTGAGCCACGACGTCCTCACTCGCGCAACGCGTGTCGCCGCGCTCGCGCACGCCGCGCTCGGCCACGCCGATCAGGCGAAGCAGCAGTTCGTGCTGCTCCTCGAGTACGACCCCGAGTTCAAGGTCGACGCGAAGCTCGGCCCGCGCTTCACGGAGCCGTTCGCCGAAGCGAAGGGCTACTGGCAGGCGCAGGGTCGGCGCCCGGGTATGGACGTCCAGGTCGTCGTTCAGTACGGGCAACCTGGCGAGATCCGCGTCACGACGCGCGATCCCCTCGGCATCGTGAAGCGCGTGAGCTCGGGGCATCGCTGGGCGCCGCGGCGCGAGTTCACCGCCTCGGACGGCGATGCGGCGCGCTCCGTCGAGGTGGAGGCGAACCCGAGCGGGTCCACGCGCCTCGAGTATTACGTGCGCGCCATCGACGCGAAGGGGAACGCCGTCTTCGAGGAAGGCACGCCGGAGCTGCCCCGCAGCACCGTCGTGACCGAGCCTTCGCGCGGCGGCGGCGCTGGCGAGGAGAAGAAGTCGTTCTTCTCGAGCCCCGCGTTCTTGATCATCGGGGGCGCGCTCGTCGCGGGCGCGGCGGTCGGCGGCTACTTTGCGTTCCGCCCGACCGAGTACACGCCCGCCGGTACCGGCCGCGGCGTCCTCGGCGCGACCTGCGGAAACGCACGCTGCGAGTGACGGACGACGCATCCCCCGCGCGGCGCCTCGGCGTCACGCGGGCGCCAGGTGAGCCGCGCGCGGCTACTTGTCGAACGCGAGGCGCTTCGAGACCGTCTCGCCGCTCTTGATCGTCACGGTCGTGGATTCGCGGACGTTCTCGCCCGGGTTCTCCATGACGACGGTGTGCGTCCCCGGCGGCAGCGAGACGCGCACGACCGGCGTCGAGCCGACGGGGCGACCGTCGACGGACACCTTCGTCCACGGATACGTGTCGATCGTCAGAAAGCCCGGCGCTTCGACAGCCGACGACGGCGGCGGCCCGTCCGCAGACTTCGTGGTCGGCGGCGGCGCAGCGACGGCCGGTGTCGCCGGAGCAACGCGCGCAGGCGGCGCTGCGGGTTGCGGCGGCGCGCGGCGTACGGTGACGTCGCGCGGCGGCTCCGGCGCCGGCGGCGGGGTCGTGGCCGTGATCGCCGTGCTCGTCGTCGGTACCGGCGCCACTGCCGTCGGCGTCGGCGGCGTGGTCGGCGCAGCCGTCGGCGCGGGACCGATCGACGTGCGAGCCGCCGGCAGATCTCCCGCGGCCTCGCCGCCCGCGGGCGGGCCCGACTTGCCTCCGCCACGCGCGAGCGATCCGCCGACCACGACGCCCGCGCCGAGGAGCAAGACCGCCGCGACGACGAGCGCCGTCGGACGCGACTTGTTCGGCGGCGGCGCCTCGGCGCCCGGAGAGGGCGACGTCACGCTCGCCGGGGCGGAAGCGGGCGGCTGTCCCGACGGGACGCGCGCCGGCTTTTCGGAGGTGCCGGCCGACGGCATCGTCGATGTCGACGACGTTCCCGCGAGCATGGGCACGCTCGTGCTGCCGCTGCCGCTGCCAGACGCGGGATCGACCGGGCGGCTGCCGCTGATGGATCGATCGGAGAAGATCCCGCGCGCATCGGCTTCGTCGAGCTCGACGAACGCGGCTTCGTTCGTGTCCGCAGGACGCGTCTCCGAGGGCGTGCCCTCGGTGGCCATGCGCTCCTTGATGACGGCCGCAGTGCGCTCGCGCTGTGCGCGGCAAACCTCCGAGACGAGGTTGCCCACATCCTCCGGGCGCGCCGCGCCTCCGCGACCGAGGAACTCGAGCAGCGCATCACGCATGTCCTGCGCGGTGGTGAACCGGTCGTCCGGCTCGCGCTCGAGCGCCTTCGCCACGATCGCGTCGAGCCTCGGATCGATCTCCGGCACGACCGACGAAAGACGCGGCGGCGGTGTTTTCAGCACGTTCACGAGCTGCTCGAACATGTTCGCGCCGCTGACGAGCTTCTTGCCGGCGAGCAGCTCCCAGAGCATCACGCCCGCCGAGTAGACGTCGGCCCGGCGGTCGACGTTCTTGTTCACCACCTGCTCGGGCGCCATGTAGCGCGCCTTGCCCTTCATGGTGCCCGCGCGCGTCTGCGTCGTACGGAACGAGACCTTCGCGACGCCGAAGTCGACGAGCTTGATCGAGCCGTCGTACCCGAGCAGCACGTTCTGCGGGCTCACGTCGCGATGAACGATGTTCAGCGGCTCGCCCGCGTAGTCTTTGAGCTCGTGGGCGTAGTGGAGCCCGGCCAGGATCTCCGCGGTGACGACCGCCGCGTGCTCCGGGGTCAGACGGCGGCCCTCTTTCGCGAGCTCGCGAGCGACGGTCGTGAGCGACTGCCCCTCGATGTACTCCATGACGAGGTACAGCTTGTCCTCGTCCTCGAAGACGTCGTACGTGTGGACGATGTTCGCGTGCTTCAAGAGGATCGCGAGCCTCGCCTCGTCGCGGAACATCGCGACGAAGTGCGCCGCGTCCTGCGGGTTCTCGTCGTCGTCGACGAGCAGATCGGCACGCAACCGCTTGATCACGGCGAGCCGCTCGAAGCCGGGCGTCACCCTCGAGACGGCGAGGTAGACGTCGGCCATCCCTCCTTGGCCAAGCTTCAGGAACGGCCGATACCGCCCGAGGACGGACGGCGCCGGTGCAGGCATTGCGGTCACGTTCACAAGAGTGACTGCTCGCAAGCGAATGCGTCAAGGCGAGCGCACGACGACGACCGTGTGCGCATGCGGGTTTCAGATCACACGACCGCCTGCAATCGCGGGCAGTCGACGACAACGTATGTGCGGCATGCGGTCGAGCTCGGCAGTGTACGCGCCGAGGTCAGGGCGCATGCCTGCGCCCGGCGAGCGCGCGAAGAGCGAGGTCGTCGTCGCCGTCCGCGACGGCTTCCACCGCAACGCGAACCTTGTCGTCGGCGAGCGCTTCGGCGGCAACGCGGATCCGCTCCGGCGGGACGCCCGCGACGCGCAGTGCGAGCGCCGCACCGACGCGCTCGTCTTCCGTCGCCTCGGAGCTACGCAGCACCGCAGCCGCTTCGTCGACGGTCGTTGCCATCTCGCGATAGCCGGGCTCCGTCATCGCGCGTGCGAGGTCCTCGCGCCACGCCGCGAGCGTGCGGTCCCGGCGCGCGTAGAGCCGGATGCGCTCCGGCGTCGTGGCAGCGGGGCTCCGACCCGACTCGACGAGCCGCGCGACGGCGGCGAGGCGCGCGTCGTCGAGGGCGACCCCACGCACCGCGACGTAGAGATCCGGCCCCTCCATCGCGAGCGCGCCGCCCGGCGAATGCGTGACCGACGTGATGGAGGTGCGCGGAATGCGCGTCGTCCCGCGCCTACCGGTGACGACCACGGAATCGTCCCCGACCGTGACCGTGGGCTCGCTGCCCCTCTTCAGCAGCTCGTACACGAGGAGCGCGACGAGGGGCATCACCGCCGCGGGAAGTGCGTAGGCAGCGGGCGTCGACTCCACTGCTTTGCTGGCAAGCAGCGTGATGACGAGCGCGATGCCCTGCGCGAAAGCCGCAAGCAGCGGATGCAGGAGCCTGCGCGTCGGCTTCGCGAGCGGGGCGCGGACGCGCCGGCCTCCAGGCCCGAACCCGAGCGACGCGACGAGCGCCGGCGCGAGCGTCGGATCGGCGAGCCGGGCAACGAGGCGCTCGCCGCTCACCATGTCGATCTCGACCGTCGGTACGAACGCGCCGAATGCCTCGCGTTCGACGACGAGAGCGGACGCAATCTCCGCGGGAGCGATCGTCGTCGCGGACGAGCCGGTGACGACCGTCATCCCACCATCGAGAACGACCACGAGCGTACCGGGTGACACGTTCTGCGTGAGCGACAGGATGTAGCTGAGCGCGAACAGCGGCCACGCGAGCAGCGCGACGAGCGAGCCGAGCGAAGAAAGGACGTACACGTCCCAGAGCGCGCCAAGCTGCACGATCGCGCCGAACGCGTAGAGCACCTTGGCCGTGCGCGAGAGGAGGCGCGGCACGCGCACGCGCATCCAGGTGATGCCGCCCGTGAACGTCTTTCGCGTATCGGGCGCCGCGGCCATCGTCAGCGCGCGCTGTCGATGGAGTCGAGCGCGAGACGCAGTCGCTTCGCGTCTTCGTCGCCGAGCGTGCCGGGCTGCGCATCGGCGATCGCCTTTGCCTCCATCAGCCAAAGCTTCGCAGCGGCCACGTCGCCGAGGGAGTGGTGGACGAGGCCGCGGTAGAGGGCGTACTCGGCGCGGCGCCTCCCGCTCCAGCCCTGCGCTTCCGGCTCGAGCGCGACGAGCTCGGACTTCGCTTCCGCGTAGCGGCCACGGCGGAACGCGCTCTTGGCGGCGCCGAGCTCGCCGGCGCAGCCCACGAGGAGGAGCATGATCGGGGCGACGATGAACGCCGGGCGCATTCAGTCGACGCGCTCGCGGCCGCGGACGCGCGGCGCTTCGACGGACCGATTGCTCGCCGGCCCGGCACCCGGGGTCGCCTGCTGGCTGCGCTTCACGCGGCGACCACCGATGCGGAGCAGGTCTTCGAGCGTCGTGCCTTCGTCGGCGCGCCCGCCGTCTGGTTCCTCGTCGTCGATGTCCGAGAGATCGAGCTCCGTCTCGAGCGGCTCCGGGGTGCGAGCGCTTTCTTCCCAGCGGTCTTTCAGCTCGCGGGCGAGGCGCGCGAGAAGCGGGCGCGTCGTCTCGCGCTCGACGGCAGAGAGCACGACGGAGCCGGGATGCTTCTTCGCGAGCAGCTTGCGGTCGAACGGCGTGAGGAGGTCTGCCTTGTTGAAGACGACGATGCGCGGGATGCCGTCGAGATCGAGCTCGGCGAGGACGTCTTCCGTCGTCTTCATGTGGTCGTCCTTCGCGTCGTCGCTCGCGTCGACGACGTGGAGGAGGATGTCGGCGTCGGCCGCTTCTTCGAAGGTGGCGCGGAACGCCGCGAACAGGTCCTTCGGCAGATCGCGGATGAAACCCACCGTGTCCGTGATCACGACCTCGCGATCGCCGTACCCGGCCCAACCGACCTTCAGGTGACGAGAGCGCGTGTCGAGCGTCGCGAAGAGCTTGTTCTCGGCGAGCACCGACGCGCCCGTGAGCGTGTTGAGGAGCGTGCTCTTGCCGGCATTCGTGTAGCCGACCACCGCGATCGTCGGCACCGACTCGCGCGTGCGCTTCCGGCGACGCTGCTCACGCCGCAGCCCGAGCTTCCGCAGCTGCGACTCGAGGTGGCTGACGCGCTCCTTTGCGCGACGGCGACCAATCTCGAGCTTCGTCTCGCCAGGGCCGCGGCCGCCGATGCCGCCCGTGAGGCGCGACAGCGAGTCATCCTTCATGACGAGGCGCGGCATGTTGTACTTGAGCTGCGCGAGCTCGACCTGCAGCTTGCCGTCTTTGCTCTCCGCCCGCTGCGCGAAGATGTCGAGGATGAGCTGGGTGCGATCGAGCACCTTCAGATCGCTCTCCTTCGCGATCGAGGATGACTGCGTGGGCGTGAGCTCCCGATCGAAGATGAGGACCGAGGCATCGAGCTGCATTGCGCGGACGATCACGTCGTCGAGCTTGCCCTTGCCGAGCACGAGCTTCGGGTCGACGCGATCGCGAACCTGCAGCACCGTGTCGGCAACTTCGACGCCCGCCGTGTACGCGAGCTCGCGGAGCTCGCGCATGCTCTCCTCACCGCGGCGAAGCGCATCGCGCTCCGACTTCAGGCCCACGTGGACGAGGATCGCGCGGCCGTCCTTCGCCTCAACGGTGCGCGCGCGGCTCTTGCGCGCGAACTCCGCCTCGAGGCCCACCATGAGATCGGCGACGTCGACGTCGACCTGCCCCACCGGGACAGGACCGACCTCGCGATACGGGAGCTCGCCGGGCTCCGCCGGAACGTTGTAGGCGTAATGCAGCGATCGCGCGTCGCCGCGCGGGCTGAGCAGGATCGCGCAGACGAGGTCGAGCCGCAGGCGCACGAGGTCGACGAAGTCGTCGCGCGTCAGCGGCTCGCCGCGCACGTGGGTGTGCACGAGGCGGAGGCCACGGAAGCGCCCTTCCGCCGCGCGCAGGCGGCCGATGTCCGGGAGCATCAGCTTCCCCGCATCGCCCACGATGACGTAGTCGACCTGCCCCGATCGATGCACGAGTGCACCGACCTGGCGCCCCGTCTCGACGCTCGCCTCGACGAGTGAGCGCGTCAGCTCGGGCGTGGCAATATCGGTCGCAGGTACACGACGGCGATAGATGCGCTCGAGCGTCTTGGTCGCAGAGGGCGAGAGACCGGAGGTGTTGCCGTAGAGTTCGATGGGCCGAACCTACAGCGGAACGGGCCTCGATCAAGCTCTTTGCTGGGAAAGTTCGCGTCTCCCGCCCCGCGGAGACGCCGCAGCCGGCGGGTTGGGCTCGGCGCTTGCACCACACCCGAGCATGTCCATCATCGCCTTCATCATCGTCGGTATCATCGCTGGCTTCCTCGCGCGCGCGATCATGCCCGGGCGCCAGAGCATGGGCCTCATCGCGACGGCCCTCCTCGGTATGGTTGGTTCGTTCGTCGGCGGCCTTCTGTCGAGCCTCGTGACGGGCGGTCGCATGTTCGACCTGCACGCCACCGGCATCATCGGCAGCGTCATCGGCGCGCTCGTCGTGCTCGCGCTGGTCGGCTTCGCCGGCCGCCGTCGCGCGATGGCCTGAGCCTGACGCCTGACGAAACCCCGAACCCGCTAGGCGGTCGTCGGCGCTCCAGAGCCGTGCTTCATTTGCACTGCGAGACGGTCGCCGGCGCCGCCCAGCTCCACAGCCCGCTCTGCACCTTCGGGTAATAGAGCGTGAACGAGTAACACATCTCGTCGGCGGTATTTTCGCCGAAGGTCACGCGCTGGCCGCTCGTGTTCTTCCACGTGCACTTCGTCGTGATGACGTCGTCTTCCGTGGTGACCACGCCGCCCGGCGCCGTGCCGATCTTCAGCCACGCCTGCGTGTCGAAGCTCCATGCCGTAACCGTTCCGAGATCCTGAGGCGGCGCTCCCGCGCGCGTCAGGGTCGTCGTCATGTCGGTCCCGAGCTGATGCATGTGAGGCATCGCCGCGAAGAGGTGGATGCCGGCGAGCTTGATCGGGAATTGCGAGCTCGGCTTCGGAATCGTGACCGAGCACTCCTTCGCGAGCGTTTGACCGGGCTCGATCTGGATTTGCTGCGTGCCGAAGGCGAGCACGTCGGCCTCGTACTTGCGCGGCGCGGACGTGCAGACGTCGAAGCCGCTCGTGTCCTTCTGGCCGCTGAGGCCTTGCGGATTCGAGTAGTGCATCTGCACGACGTAGTGCGTGCTCGTCCCGTCCGACTTGATCGGGAAGCCGGCCTCCGGAGGCATCTCGAGCCCCTTTCCGCCCGGCGCCCAGCCCATCACCATGCGCCACTGAAGGGACCCGCCCGAGTTGCACTTCTGCGGCACGGCGGGGTACGCCGAGTCGGCCTCGAAGAGAACGATGTGGTGGACGATCTTCGCGTTGTCGATCCGCGGCGCGAACCCGGTGATGTGCGTCGGCGTCGGGCGCGACAGCTCTACGCCGTAGCAGACGTACTCGTCACCGCTCTCGAGCGGCATCTCGTACGCCGACGCAGGCGCGATCGTGAGATCCGGCTTGCATGCGATGCCGCTCGTGTCGGGACCCGGACCCGGGCCCGTGCCGCAGGCTTCGGTCGACGACGGAGCGCCGGCGGCTACCCAGTTCTTCAGCGTCGCCTTCGCGTCGTCCGCGAGGGGCGCATTCGGCGGAGGCGGCATGCGGTCGGTCGTGCCGTCGATCTTCGCGGCGACGAGCTCGTACGTCTTCTTCGACGGATCGCCCTTCGCCGGCGCGGTCAGGTCGGCGTACGTGACGAGCGGCATGGGCGCGCCGAACTGGGGCGACGCGCCGTGACACGAGCGGCAGTTCGTGGCGAGCACCTTGTCCACGTCGCACGGGAGACCGCCCGAGGCGCCCGGTTGCGTTCCGCCTTCGGCGACCCCGCCGCCGCCGTCGGGGGATCCGGCGGAGACGTCCGCATTCGACGATCCGCACGCCGCCGCTGCGCCGGCGAGCGCGAGCGCGAGACAAAGAAAGCCCGGGATGCCGATGCGCATGGCCGGAAAGCATGCGCTAGGCGGCTTGCGATCGCAAACCGTCCGGTAGCTCCGCCGCGCCGGAGACTCGATCGTGGCGGCGCGGGGGCGTCAGGCGACGCGGCTACTTGTTCACGCGCTCGAGGTACTGGCCGGACGACGTGTCGATCTTGATCCACTCGCCCTCTTTGATGAAGAGGGGCACGTTGACCGTCGCGCCCGTCGCGAGCGTGGCCGGCTTCGTGGCGCCGCTCGCCGTGTCGCCCTTCACGCCCGGCTCGCTCGCCACGACCTGCATGACGACGTTCGGCGGCAGCTCCACGCCGATCGGGTTGCCGTTGTAGAGCGTGACCTCGACGTCGAGCCCCTCGCTGAGAAAGCGCTGCTCGTCACCGAGCTTGTCCTTCGCGACGTAGATCTGGTCACCCGTGTTCGTGTCCATGAAGACGTAGTTGTCGCCTTCTTCCCACGAATACGTCATCTTCCGGTCTTCGACGTCCGCGAGCTCGACGGACTCGCCCGACTTCCACGTCTTTTCGACGACGGCGCCGTTCGTGAGGTTGCGCACGCGGCAGCGCGTGAACGACTGGCCCTTTCCAGGCTTCACGAACTGGTGCTCCACGATGTGGAACGGCACTCCGTCGATCTGGATCTTGAGCCCCTTGCGGATGTCGGTCGTGCTGGCCATGCGGGGCCCGCTCCTACCATGGTCTTTCGCGCGGCGGCAAGCGCGCCGCCCGGTTTCGACGTCGCCGCGGCGCGTGCTAGAGGTTCGCCGCCGCCATGGTGCACGAGGTCGACGAGGAGCTCCGCGAGATCAAGCGCGAGATCATCGAGTCACGCGGGCTCGTCATCAAGACGAACAACCTGACGAACGCGCTCAGCGCGGACATCCGGTCCATCGCCAAGCGGCAGCAGACGTACGAGCGCCGCATCACCTGGAACAGCGCCACGTCGTACGTCGTCTTCGTGCTCGTGGTGTTCGCCGCGCTGAAGCTCGCGATGGACGCCCGCATCGACCAGCTGAAGAGCGAGAGCGAGCACCGGGTGAAGGAGATCGGTCGGCTGAACGACGAACTCTCACGCGCCCGTGAGCGGGAGAAAGAGCGCGAAACCGCCGACGAGCGCGGCGCGAAGCTCTACGAGCTGGTCCGGCAGGGCAAACGCGCGGACCTCATCGCGCAATGGGAGAACCTGAAGGCGCAGCCCTTCACCAAGGCCGAGGCCGCCATCTTCTCCGACGCCGTCGAGCGTGCGCGGAACGAGCTTTCCGCGCAGCTCTATCAGCAGGGCATGGACAAGGCGCGCGTCCAGCGCTGGCAAGAGGCGGCGAGCGCCTACGAAGAGTCCATCAAGTACCGCGAAGACGCGGCGAACGGCCCTTCCGTGCGGCTCGGGCTCGCCGAGGCGTACCGGCACCTGAACAAGCAGAAGGAGGCGATTCTCCTCCTCACCGCGCTCGCCGAGAACCCCGTCGACAAAGAAGTGCACGACGACGCGCTCTACCTGCTCGCGTGGTGCCAAATGGACGTGTCCGCCTGGAACGAGGCGAAGAACACGTGGCGTACGTTGATCCGCCGCTTCCCGGAATCGCGCTTCACCGCGGAAGCGAAGCTGCAGCTCGCACAGCTGCAGCTGACGCACTGACCGCGCGGACTGCGCCTACGCGACGAGCTGGCGGTACGCCGCGGTCACTTCGGCGAAGCGCTGGGCGAGCGTGCGCCGCTCGTCGTGCGAGGCGTCGGGGTGCAGATCGGGGTGGTAGCTGCGGACGAGGCGCCGGTAGGCCTGCTTGATCTCGGAGGGCTCCGCCGCGAACGAGACGCCGAGAGCGCGGCATGCCTGCGCCCGCGCGGGGTCCCAGCCGCCCGGGAGCGCACTGGCCGCGCTCGCGCGGTACGGGCCGCTCGCCGGGTCGCCACGCCGGTCACGTAGCCGCTTTCTCCCGGCGAGGAACTCGGGCGCATGAAGCGGAGCATCCGTCAGCGCGCCGCGCGGCGGACGTACGGTGACGCGAAAGCAGACCTGCGCGTCCGGGAGCTCTTCGAGGACCTGGAGGCGCAGCATGACCTGCCTTCGCAGCGCGCGGCCGACGAGATCCGGAGAGATGTGGAAGTCGCGCACGAGAACCTCGCCGTGGAGCCGGCGCGAGGCCATTGCACGAAGCAGCGAGCGACGCAGCGTGTCTTCGTCGATCTCCTCCTGCCGCCGGAGGATCTCGGCGAGGGATGCCGACGCGCGATCGAGGTCGACGGCGGTGACGAGCCCCGCGGAGAGATGCACGCGATGCGCTCGGCCGCTCGGCTCGGTCAGCTCGAGGGTGCCCGTCGCTCCGCTCCGGTGCAGCGCGCCGAGCAGGTCGCCGAGTGTCGTCGCCTTGAGACGACCGGGAAGCTGCATGCCCGATCTCGTATCAAGCGCGCTCCCGTCGAGCCAAGAAAGCGGGGCGATCAGCCAGGTCCGACGACGAGGAGCGCGTGGACGTCGACCACGTGCGGCGTGCAGCGACCGTCTCCGGTGCACGCGACGAGACGGACGCGCGCGCGGGCGTCGCCCTGCCCGGCTTTGCGCGCGACGACGCCGAACGCCCAACGCGTGCTCGCCGCGTCGCGCGAGGTCGCGTCGTCTTTGGCGAGCCGTCCCTTCAGCGCCGTGGCGAAGTCCGGGAGGCCTACGATCGCGACGTCTGCCCACGCCAACGTCGCGCCGCCTCCGACGCGCGCCTCCACGGTGCAGCGCACGCGGCCGGGCTCGCTGGCGCGGTCGCACTGCATCGAGGCGAGTGCCGCCGGGGACGCGACCGGGTCTGCGGCGCTCTCCCTCGGAGCGGCGATCACGAGAGCCGCGGCGAGCGCGCCGACGCTCCAGTAAGCGCTTCGATAAGAGGGCCGTTGCATGCTAGAGGGCGCGCATGCGAACCGTGCTCGTCCGCATCGCCTCGCTGATCTTGCTCGTCGCCGCGTGCGACGACAAGCAAGATGCGTCGAAGCCCGCCCCCGCGAGCGCGAGCGCGAGCGCTACGCCGAGCGAAACGCCGGCCGCATCGGCGGCGCCTGCAGCCGATGGCGGCGAAGCCGATGCCGCGCCGAAGGCCACCGCGTCCGTCGCCATGCCGGAGCGGCCCATCCCTCGACCGCAAACGACCGTCGGGTCCGGCATGCCCATCGACGTGCAGCAGAAGGCGATCGCGTACATGGTCGCGATGCGCGCCCCGCACAGCGATGACCCGCCGGCCGATCCGGCCTACGCCGGCGATCTCGCGTCGAAGCTCAAGCCCATTGCGCTCGCCATGGACAGCGGGCCGAACAAGGGCACGATGAACCGCGTCGAAGTCGTCGCGAACGGGCGCCAGATCGATCTGCTCATGTCCGGCGGTTGCGACGACAAGACGCCGATGCGCGCCGTCGTCACGCGCGCAGGGACGCCGCTCGCGACGCTCGCATCGCACGGCGTCCTCGTCGTGCGATGCAACGACGCGCGGATTCAATGCTTGCAGAGCACACGCGACCCGAGCGACGTGCTCTGCACGACCGCGCCTCGGCACCGCTGACGCGTCACTGCGCGTCGACGTTGACGACGACGACCTTCCCGCGCTTCACGCACGCGATACGCGAGCCGTCGTCCGTCGTCGTGCACTGGCGCACGTCTTCGTAAGGCTCGAGCTCCGGCGCTTTGACGCGAACGGCGCGCGCCGCCTTCACGAGCACGCCCGCGCTCGTCGCAACGGCGAACGCGCGACCGCCGGGCGACCGCGGCGAGCCGAGAGGCGGCATCTCGCCCGTCGGCGACGCGAGAATCGCAGCCACGCTGCTCTCCGGTCGGATGAGCACGGGCACGCCAGCGACGATCGCCTCGAGCCCTCGCGCGCTCCACGCGATGGGGATGGTCGGCGCGGGCTCGCCATGACCGCCGCTGCAACGCCCGCCGACCGGCGGCGGCACCGGGAGGAGCACGTCCCGCATCTCGCCCTCGGTCACGGGCGCGAACGTCGCGCGCATGGCGACGCCTTCGCACGCATGCGTGGCTTCGAGCCATCGGCTCTTTCCGTCCGGCGCGAGCACCTGCGTCGGCCACGCCGGCATCTCGGCGTCGGCGGCTTCGCCGGAGTCGGGGTCGACGCGCATCACCTTGTCACCGGCGCGCACCAGCAAGCGGCCGCTCGGCTCGAACCCGAGCGAGCCCCACTCCGGATGAGGCGCGCGCGTCCACGAGACCGGCACGTCCAGCACGCGCGCGCTTCGCGGCGGCGTCACCGGAGCGACGTCGTCGACGAGCTTGCGGAGCTCGTTCGCGCGCGCCGCCGTTCGCGTGGCCGGCGGCAGCTGCGCCGCCTCCGCCGCCGTGATCGCCCGCAGCGCATCGCCCATCGTGACGAACGCGCGCGTCTCGGCGACGCCCGCATCCTCGAGCGGCTTGCTCGAGCCGCACGAGATCGCGCCGCCGCCGCCGGTGCGGAGGGAAACGAGGCGCGGCGCACCGCCCTCGCTGCACATGGCGCGGTAGAGCGCCCGCATCTGCTGCACGAGCCCGGAGACGGTGGGCGCATCCTTCGCCCGAACGGCGCGCGCGGCCGCTTGCGCGGCGACGCCCTTCAGCGAGGCGTCCGGCTCTTCCGCGTCACGGCTCGCGCCTGCAGGTCGGTCGAAGAACGCGAGCTTCGCGGCGAGCTTCGGTGCGGGCTCGAACGGCGGCCCGCCGGACTCGATGGCGACCCGCAACGTCACGTCGTCGAGCCCGTCGTGATCACGATCTCCGCCGTCCGCGTCGATCGTGAGCTTCTGTGCCGCAGACGGATCGGCCACGGCCAGGCTGAACGCCACGGACGGTGAGCGCGCGAGGCGCACGACGTACAGCGCGCGGGACGATGGCCCGCGCGTGCACGTCGCGCCGACCTCCGCGAACGCCGTGTGCGGGCCTATGCGCTCGAGGCGAGCGAGCGGAGCACACGCGGCATCGGTGCGCGGCGGCGGCGAGCCGACGAGAGTGATGCCCGTCGGCGGCCCCTTCGCATTGCCTGCATAATGCACGAGCTCGGCGGCGCCCGCTTCGCTCGGCTTTCCCGGCGGCGGTGGAGCGCGGACGATCGCGAGCGCGTCCTTCGCACCGTCATCGTCGAAGTCGCGCACGAGCGCAGAGACGAGCACGCGGTCCGGCGGCGCCACGAGGTCCACGCCTTCGACCGTCCACCGGGTCGCTCCCACCGGCGCGAGCACGGCAGGCTCCGCAGGCGTCACGCCGGCGTCTGCGCCGATCACGACGGCGGATGGATCGGCGCTTCCGGCGTCCTCCGCGGACGGAGCCGCGTCCGCCACGGTGTACGGCACGTACGGGTGGCCGCCGCACGAAGAGCACGAGCGCGAGCATGCGGTCAGCGCGAGCAGCGAGACCGTCAGGCCGCGCGCCGCCCATGGATGCCGAGCGCGAGGCGCTCGGCCCGCGGTCACGGCCGTCTCGGAGGAGGGTCGACGCACGCTCATCGCGGCTTAGCATGGACAACGCCCGAGGGGCGTGGGAGCTTTCCGCGCGTGCGGGCGCAGGCTGTCGTGCGGCTCCTCGCGCTTTTCGCGCTCGTCCTCGGCGTCGTCGCGGCCGGGACGTCGTGCACCCGCGTGGCACACGCGGACAGCGCGCCAGAGCCCTCGACGCGCGACCGCGCTGCGGCCGCGTTCGCGGACGCCGAGGCCGCGGACTACGCACTGGACCTCGCCCGCGCGCTCGCCGGATACGAAGCGGCGCAGGCGCTCGATCCTGGAAGCGCAGACGCACGACGCGCCGAGGCACGCGCGGCCGTGCTGCGCGCGCATGCCGAAGGCGACTTCGCGCTGTTCGCGGAGCTCGAGCGCGTGCGACGCGATCCGGCGCTCGCATCGGACGCGAAGACGGTCGACGCCCTCGTCGATCACGCGCGCTCCGCGCCTCCGGGTCCCTCACGCGTCGAGGTATGGGTGCTCGCGGCCGAGGCGTACGCCCATCGGCTCGGGCGCGAGGAAGAAGCCGTCGCGCTACTCCGGCGCGTCGTCGCCGAGCCGGGCGCCGATCCGGTGCTGGCGCGCAAGGCCGCGCGCGACCTCGTCACGCTGCTCGTCGGCCGCGGCGATCTCGCGGGAGCCGTTCGCGCCGTGGAAGAGGCCGGGCCGCACGCCGGTCCCGAGCTCCGCGCGGACGTCGCGCGCCTTCGCCGCCGGCAGTGGATGCGCCAGGTCGCGCGCGTGAGCGTCGTCGCGCTCGTCGTGCTCGCCGGACGCGCGGTGGTGGCCGCGTTCGTGCGCGGGCGCGGCAGAGCCCTGTGGCGCGCGCTCGTGCCCACGGCACGGATCGCCGTGGCGTTCGCGGCGTACGTCGCGGTATCGGGCGCGCTCCTCGCCTCGGGATACGAGCGCGGGACCGCCGTCCCCTTCCTCGCGCTCGGCGCCGCGCTCGCTCCGCTCGCCCTGCTCGCCCGTGCGTGGGCTCTCGCGGCCGGCGAGCTCGCGAGGTCGCCCGCCCTCGCCCGCCTGTCGCGAGCGGCGGTCGCGGCGACGGCCACACTCGGGACGGCGTTCCTCCTTCTCGACCGCATCGACGCTGCGTTCCTCGACGCGATGGGACTCTGAGGCAAGGACCGATGCCGCTTCCGCGCGAAGACGAAGAGCCTCTCGAGCCGCACGTGACGGTGGTTCGCGTCGGCAACGGCGCGAACTGCTCGAGCGTCGGCAGCGTCGTCGACACGCTGTTCGTCTCCGCCGCGGTGGGAGGCGCGATTTTCGCCGCGATCTGCGCGGCCATGAAGAACGAAGACGTGCGCGTCGTCGGTGACCCGGCGAGCGCCCCGCCCGCCGACGACCCGTCGAAGAGCGAAGAGGCCGGTTCGTGATCGTGCGCTACGAGCCGTGGGGCGCGTGGGTCCGGCTCGAGACGACGGCCGCGCTGGTCGCGGTCGACCGCGTCGGTGCCCGCGCGCTCGGCCTCGAGGGCGGCCGGACGTGGAGCGAACCGGCCCCTCCCGCGGCTGCGCGCGCAACACGGCCGATCGAGGTGCACGTCGCGGTGACCTCGCGCTGCGGCGTCGGATGTGAAGGCTGCTACCTCGATGCGCGACCGGACGGCGTCGAGCCTCCGCGCGAGGAGATGGAGGCCACGTTCGATGCGCTCGCGCGCGCCGGGGTGTTCACGGTCGCATTCGGCGGAGGAGAGCCGACGCTGCGGGACGACATCGCGGAGCTCGCGGCCGCCGCGCGTGCACGCGGGCTCGTGCCGGTGCTCACGACGAGCGGCATCGGCCTCGGCGATCGGAAGGTCGAGCGTCTCCGCGGCTTTGCGCAGGTGAACGTGAGCTACGACGGCGTCGCCGACGCGTACCTCGCGGTGCGCGGGGTCGATGGCTCCGCGGCCGCAGAAGGCGCGATCGCGAAGCTCGCCGCCGCGGGCATCGACGTGGGCGTCAACGTCGTCCTCACCCGTCGCACGTACGAATGCGTCGAAGAAACGGTGCGCCGCGCGCTCGATCTCGGCGCGCGCGAGGTACAGCTCCTCCGCTACAAGCCGCAAGGACGTGCCAAGACGCTCGACTACCTCGACAAGCGCCTCACCCCCGCGCAGGCAAGAGACCTCGGTCCGCTGCTCCGGCGTCTCGCGCGCGAGCACGCGGAGCGCGCCCACGTCCGAATCGACTGCGCGCTGGTACCATTTTTGTCCGCAGACGCGGAGATCGCCGCGCGGCCGGAAGAGCTCGCGCGATGGGGCGTCTTCGGATGCGAAGCGGGCGCCCTCCTCGGCGCCGTGCGCGTCGATGGACGTGTGGCCCCGTGCAGCTTCGCCGGTCCGAGCGACCTCGACGTCTCCGCGTTCGTCGCTGGGTGGGCGCGAGACGCGACGCTCGCGGCGTTCCGAGCGTACGCCGAAGCACCTCCGGAGCCATGTGCATCCTGCACGCTTCGCGCAGTGTGCAAGGGCGGGTGCAAGGTCGTGAGCACGCACGCCGGCCGTGGCATGGCGCCCGATCCCGAATGCCCGAGGGTGCAGGCGCTCGAAGGAACGTCGTGACCGCGCCGCTCCGGGTCCGCGCCGCGCTGGCGACGAGCGCGGGATGCACCCTCGCGACGGGTCTCTACGCCGTGATGCGTGTGGTGCAGGCCCTGATCGTCACGGAGCCCGACCCCGCTCTCGTCATCTGGAGCGAGCATGCAGGCTTCTTCTGGCGGGCGTGGACGGTCTCGTACGTCGGAGGCATGGCTGCGTTCGTGGCGTGGATGGCAAGCGCGCGCAGCGCCCCGGCGGTCACGCGGTTCATTGCGATCGGCGTCCCGGTCGCGGCAGCGCTCGTCGCGCTGCAAGGCCTGTTCGTGCCTTGAGCTGCGACTTCAGAGCGTCACGCCGACGAACACCGGCTCGTTCTCGAGCGTCACGCCGAAGCGCACGCGAACGCCGTCGCGGATGGCGCGCGCGAGCGCGACGAGCTCACGCGCGGTCGCTGCGCCGCGGTTCGTGAGCGCGAGCGCGTGCTTCGTGGAGATCGCCGCACGACCTTGCGCGTAGCCCTTCGCGAAGCCGGCACGCTCGATGAGCCACGCGGCGCTCACCTTCGTTCGTCCGTCCGGCTCCGGGAACGTCGGCAACGTCTCGCCGGCGGCGAGCACCGGAGCGACCCGTGCGCGAAGCGTCTCGAGCGCGCCCGCGTCGAGGATGGGGTTCGTGAAGAACGAGCCCGCGCTCCACGTATCGAGGTCGGCCTCGTCGACGACCATACCCTTCGCGCGTCGTAGCGCGACGACCGTGTCGCGCACCTTGGCGAGCGGGGCGCGCGCGCCGGCGGCGACGCCGAGCGCGCGCGCGAGCTCCGCGTAACGGACGGGCATGCCGACGTCGCTCGGCGTGAGCGCGAACGTGACCGCGAGGATGACGTGATCACTCCGGCCGCGGAATACGCTCGAGCGGTACGCAAACCGGCACGCGTCGCCGTCGAAGTCTTCGATGCGACGCGCGACCCGGTCCCACGTGCGAACGCGCGCGATGGTCTCGCTCACGTCTTGGCCGTACGCGCCCACGTTCTGCATCGGAACCGCTCCGACGAGGCCCGGGATGCCCGCAAGGCACTCGACGCCGGCGAGCCCGTCTGCCGAGACCTGCGTGACGAACGCATCCCACGGCTCACCCGCGGCCGCAGTGACGAGCACCTTGCCGTTCGCGCCGACCGCCTTCGTGATGCCGCGGCTCGCCATCTGCACGACGAGGCCCGGGAACCCTTCGTCGGAGACGACGAGGTTCGAGCCACCACCGAGCACGAGCACGGGCTCGCCGAGCGCGTCCGCGTGGGTGACCGCCTCGACGATGTCGCTCTCGCGTTCGCCGTGAACGAGCCTCTTTGCCGCGCCGCCGAGGCGAAGCGTCGTCAAGGACGCGAGCGGAACGTTCTCGGCAACGCGCACCGGCGCTATTGTCCGCGAGACCGCCCGCGACGCCAACGTTTCCGCACCCTCCCGTGACTCTCTCTCCTCTCCCGATCGACCACGTCCTGCCGGACGTCGTACGCAGCCTCGCCGAAGCGCCGACGCTCGTGCTCGAGGCGCCGCCCGGCGCCGGGAAAACGACGCGCGTCCCGCGGGCGATGCTCGATGCCGGCATCGCGACCGGCGAAATCGTGGTGCTCGAGCCTCGTCGGCTCGCCGCCCGCCTGGCCGCACGCCGCGTTGCGGAAGAGCTCGGCGAGCGCGTCGGCGAGACGGTCGGTTACACGGTGCGGTTCGAAGACGTCTCCAGCGCGCGCACGCGGGTCCGCTTCGTCACCGAAGGGGTGCTCACGCGTCGCCTCCTCGCCGAACCGCAGCTCGCAAGGGTGTCGGCGGTGCTGCTGGACGAGTTCCACGAGCGGCATCTGCAGGGTGACGTGGCGCTTGCCCTGCTCCGACACATGCAACGGACCACGCGGCCCGATCTGCGCGTCGTGCCGATGTCGGCGACGCTCGATGCAGGACCCGTCGCGGAGTTCCTCGGCGCGCGCGTCGTGCGTTCGGAGGGAAAGCGCTTCGACGTCGCGATCGAGCACCTTCCCACGCCTGACGATCGGAAGCTCGAGCTGCAGGTCGCATCCGCGGTTCGCACGCTGTTGAACGACGGCCTCGACGGCCACGTGCTCGTCTTCCTTCCGGGAGCGGGCGAGATCCGTCGTGCGATGGACGCATGCGCGAAGCTCGCGACCGATGCCGATCTGGCGCTCGTCCCGCTCCACGGCGATCTCCCGCCTGCCGACCAGGACCGCGCCGTCGGTCCCTCGAGCAAGCGCAAAGTCATCCTGTCGACGAACGTCGCCGAGTCGAGCGTGACCATCGAAGGCATCGTCGCCGTCGTCGACAGCGGGCTCGTTCGCGTCGTCCGGCATGCGCCGTGGTCGGGCCTGCCGACGCTCGCCGTCGAGAAGACGAGCCGCGCGTCGGCCACGCAGCGCGCCGGCCGCGCCGGCCGAACACGTCCGGGTCGTGCGCTACGCCTCTACACGAGGGCCGACTTCGAAACGCGGCCGGAGCACGACACGCCGGAGATTCGCCGCGTCGACCTCGCGCAGACGCTCCTCGAGCTCACGGCCTCCGGCGCACGCGACATCGCGTGGCTCGACCCGCCCGCCGCCGATGCCGTGGAGGCGGCCGACGAGCTCCTCTCGCGCCTCGGCGCCGTCGACGCACGCGGACGAGTCACCGACATCGGCCGGCGGATGCTCGCGTTCCCGCTGCACCCACGGCAGGCACGTCTGCTCGTGGAGGCCGAACGACGCGGCGTCGCGCGAGACGGCTGCGTGCTCGCCGCGCTGGTCGGTGAGCGCGATCTGCGGAGCTCGACGAAGACGCGCTTCGACGGCGGCGCGTCGCGCGCGGCCGACGTTGCGACGGAGAAGAGCGATCTGCTCGGCCTGCTCGACCGCTTCCACGAAGCCGAAGGCAGCGGGTTCGCCGGTCATGCGCTCCGCGCGATCGGCCTCGACCCCGCGGGCGTCCATGCCGTCGATCGCGCACGGAAGCAGCTCGCGCGGATCGCGCGAGACGGCGCGCCTCCGCCGACGGGACCGGAAGCGACCGACGAGGCGCTTCTCGTTTCGGTTCTCGCCGGCTTTCCCGACCGCGTCGCGCGACGAAAGAAGCAAGGATCGCGCGACTTGGCGCTCGCGCAAGGCGGCACCGCGGAGCTCGCCGAATCCAGCGCGGTGCGCGATGCGCCGTGGATGGTGGCCGTCGATGCGGAGCTCGTTCGGGGGAGAACGCTCGTGCGCGTCGCGAGCGGAATCGAGCCGGAGTGGCTGATCGATCTCTTCGAGGACCGCATCCGCGAAGCCGCCGATCTGCGCTTCGACGACGCAAAGGGGATGGTCGTCGGCGGATCGAAGATGCTCTACGACGCGCTCGCGATCGCCGAATCGCCGGGGTTCGATGCGAACGATCCTGCCGTCACCGAGCTCCTGTTCGAGCGCGCGCGCGCACGCGGCGCCCGCTCACTCGTAAAAGACGATGCGCTGGATCGCTGGCTCGCGCGTGCGCGGTTCGCGGCCTCGCAGGATCCGTCGCTGCGCGCACCGACCGACGAAGACGTCCTCCGCGCGCTCCGCTCGCTCTGCGCCGGCAAGACGAGGCTCTCCGAAGTGGAGCAAGGCGATCTGCTCGGTACCCTCCGCGCGGAGATCGGCGGGTTCGCGCGCATCGACGAGCTCGCGCCCGAACGCGTGACGCTCGCGAGCGGCCGCTCCGCACGCGTCGAGTACGAGGAGGGCAAGCCGCCCTGGGTGGAGTCTTACTTGCAGGACTTCATCGGCACGCGCCACAACCCGCACGCCGGCCGCGTGCCCATCGTGCTGCACCTCCTCGCGCCGAACAAACGGGCCGTGCAGGTCACGACCGACCTCACCGGCTTCTGGCAGCGCCACTATCCGGCCATCCGGAAGGAGCTGATGAGGAAGTATCCGCGCCATGCCTGGCCGGAGGACACGACGGTCCCCGTGCCGCCTCGCCCTGCGCGTCGCCCCGGGGGGTGAGCAACGGGTGCCTCGTGCGGCCGCCTTCGCCGCGGCGGAGAAAAAAAACGCGCGAGGCGTGCATCCGGATCGGCAGGGCGGGCGAAGCCACTTCTCGAGGGAGCGAAGAGCGACGCCGCCACTGCGGCGGACGCGGCCGCTTCCCATCGCTGCCGCAGCGGCTCACGCGCGGCTTCTTCACGAGGAGGAGTGGTCCATGAAGAGCATCATCGGCTCGGTTGCGTTCGTGCTCGGTCTCTCGCTTGCGCAGGCGGCTTGCAGCGTCGATACGAACGATGCCTCCGGCGGCGCGCCGCTTCCGCCTGCCACCCCGAGCGATCCGATGGCTCCCGCGCCAGAGCCCCGTGCGGGCAAGGCCGTCGTTCGCGTCGTGCACGCCTCCGCCGATGCGCCGAGCGTCGACGTCTACGTGAAAGGCTCCGACAAGCCGGTCGTGACGGGACTGGCGTACGGGCAGACGTCGACGTGGCTCGAGCTCGACCCCGGCACGTACGTGTTCGAGCTCCGCGCGGCCGGGGCCAAGCCCACCGATCCGATCGCCTACCGCACCGGCGAGCTCGCGATCCCCGCGGGCGCGAAGATCAGCGCGATCGCCGCGGGCCTGCTCGGCGCGGCCGGTGCGGACGACGCCTTCCGCGTGCTGCCCATCGTCGAGGGCTTCGGCGCCGCCGCCGTCGGGAGCGCGCGCGTGCGCGTCATCCACGCGGGCGCCGACGCACCGACGGTCGGTCTCGACATCGGCAACGACGATCCGGCCTCTCCGGAGACCGCCTCGCTCGCACGCTTCGCCGACACGGGCGCCGAAGGAGCGGCGCTGCCCGCCGGCAAGAAGCTCGGCATCGGCGTCGTTGCCGGCGGCGCACGCGTGACCGCGTTCACCACGCCAGAGCTGCCGGAGGGAGCGAACGTCCTCGTCGTCGCCACGGGTCTCCTCGGCAAGCTCGCCCGCGAGCGCGACGGATTCGCTCTGCTCGCCGTCGGTCCGAACGGGAGCCTCGGGTTCGTGAAGCAGGATCCCATCGTGTATGCGCTGCACGGCTCGCCCGACGCGCCGCGCGTCGACGCTTTCGTCGGCGCGGCGGAGGTGGTGGACGATCTCGGCTTCGGTGAGCTCGCGAGCCCGGTTCAAGTGCCGCCCGGCACCTACGAGCTCGACTTCTATCCGCACGCGGCAGGAAGCACGCGCCCGACCGGCGCGGCAGCGGCGAAGGGCTCCACGGGCGCGCTCGCCGCGGGCGAACGCTACCTCACGATCGCGACGGGGTTCCTCGGGTCGCCGACGAACGGCTTCCGGCTCGCCTCGTTCCGCGACGGCTTCGCGCTCGGCAGTGGAAAGGCGCAGCTCCGCGCCGTGCACGCGTCGCCCGACGCGCCGGAGGTCGATCTCGGCCTCGCCGGTCCCTCGAAGATCGATCCGGTACTCTTTTCCGGGCTCGCGTTCGGGCAAGCGTCGGCGGACGAAGGCCTCGGAGCCGCGCCTGGCCACCTCGTCGTCGGCGTCACGCCGGCCGGCCAGAACGGCTCGATCGTCGCGCGCCTCACCGTGCCCGTCACCGCCGACCAGCGGGCGTTCGTCGTCGCCGGCGGCTCGCTCGGGAATCACGGGCAGGGCTTCCGATTCCTCGTCGTCGACACGGCGCCGTCGCCGTGGACGGTCACGACGGCTCTGCCCCACTGAGCCCCCCTCACCGGCGACGCGTTCGCCTATCCTCGGGCGGCCACCCGCGCGGGCGGGGCGTCGCCGCGGTCCGCGAAACCTTTGCCGGAAACCCACCTTGATCCCCCTCCTGCCACGCGTTGCCGCCGGAGAAGGCGCCGCCGTCCGCGAGTGCATCGCGCGATACGGTGGTCTGATCTGGTCGCTCGCGCGTAGAGCCTCACGAGCGCAGGAGGACGCCGAAGACGCCGTGCAGGAGATATTCCTCGACCTCTGGAAGAGCGCAGCTCGCTTCGACCCGGCGCTAGGCTCGGAGACGACGTTCATCGCGACCATCGCGCGGCGTCGACTCGTCGACCGTCGTCGCCAGCGGCAGCGTCGGCCGGAAACGGAGCCCCTCGGCGAAGCCGCGAGCGTCGCGTCCACGGGCGGCAGCGTCCCGCCGGAAATGGGTGCAGAGGCCGCGCTCGCGGCGCGCGCTCTCGATCAGCTGCGTCCCGAGCAGCGTCAGGTGCTGATCCTCACCGCGTGCCACGGCCTCTCTCACGAAGAGGTCGCGGGCGCGACGGGCATGCCGCTCGGCACCGTGAAGGCGCACGCACGACGCGGGCTCCTCCGCGTACGCGAAGCGCTCGGCGAGGCGACGGCTCCTCTCGCCCAGGAGGCGCGATGAATCCGGCACGGCACGAACGGCTGCTCGAGCTCCTCACCGATCGCGCGCTCGTCGGGCTCGGCGCGCGCGAGCAGATCGAGCTCGCGGAGCTCCTCCTCGAGTGCCCCGAGTTCGATCCGAGCTCGTTCGATTCTGCCGCGGCGGCCATCGCGCTCGCGGGCCTGGGCGCGGTCGAGCCGCTTCCGGCGCGCCTCGCAGCGCAGATCGAGGCCGATGCCGCCGGCGCGCTCGCGAAGGGTGGCCGGCCGGCGATGACGCAGCACCTGTCGGAAACGATGGCCATGCCGGACCGGCCTCGCCCGCGATCGGCAGCTCCGCCGGCGGTGACGCTCGCATCGCACGACGACGCGATCCGATCGCTGCCCAACGTGGTGCCGCTCGCGGCGCCTGCGGCGGCAGCACGCGTGAAGACGCCGAGCCGTGGCTTCGCGGTCGCGGGATGGATCGCGGCCGCGGCTTGCCTCCTCCTCGCGGTCGGGGCGCTCGTGTACAAAACGCGGCCGGTCGTCGTCACGGTCGCGCCCGCCGCCTCGGCCCCCGCCGCCCCGCTCGGCGCGCCGCCGGCGCTCTCCGCACCCGCGCTCGCGGAGGAGACGGCCACCGCGCTGCGCGCACGCCTCGCCGCGCTGCCGACCACGCGACGAGCCGAGTGGACGCCGACGAAGGACCTCGCCGCGAAGGGCGCAAGCGGTGATGTCGTCTGGAACGCGGACGAGCAACGCGGCGTCATGCGCTTCCGCGGGCTCGCGAAGAACGAGGCGAAGAGCCTCCAGTATCAGCTCTGGATTTTCGACAAGTCGCGCGACGAGAAGTACCCCGTCGACGGCGGCGTCTTCGACATCGACGACGAGACCGGCGACGTGGTCGTTCCGATCCGCGCGAAGCTGCCGGTGACCGCGCCCACGCTCTTTGCGGTCACCGTGGAGAAGCCCGGCGGCGTCGTCGTCTCGAAGCGCGAACGCATCGTCGTGACGGCAAAGCTGCCGACGGGTTGAGCGTCAGGACGCGAGGATGCGCTCGACGCCGCGCGCGGCGTCGTGCATGCGCGTGACCCGCTCGCCGAGCGCTGCGAGATACATCGTGCCGCGCGGCGTCCGCACGGGCCGCGCGAGCACGTCCGTCCCCGACGTGAGGTGCTCGCACGCTTCCGTCACGAGGCCGGAGGAGATGGGCTCGGCGACCGCGCCGAGGATCGCGAGCTCGCGAGGCGAGCCGGCTCCCGACGCGACGAGACCTCGTCCGTCGATGACGGCGATGGCCGACACCTGGCTCCGCGCCTTCACGGCCTCGAGCAACAGGCGAAGAGCTTCGCGCTTGTCCGAGCTCCGGTGCGTTCGTCGTTCGCGCGTGTCGTGCATGGCTCGAGCGTGGCGCGGTCCGACGTTTGCGGCCAAATTCCGTGGCGTGCGGCGGAGCGGCCTGGCATTGTCTCGGCTTCATGTCGCGTCGCCGTAGCTTCGAGGTCGCTTCTCTTGTCGCAGTTTCTTCGCTCGTCGCCTTTGGCGCCGTGGTCGCCGCCTGCGGTGACGACGCGGCGTCGCCGACGGATACGCCCGACGCGACCACGCCGACGCCGCGCGAAGCCGGCCAAGGTGGGCAGGACGGCGGCGTCGAAGAGGACTCGGCCACGCCCGAGGACGGGGGAGCGGAGGCATCGAAGGATGCGGGCCGTGACGTGAACGGCCCCGGCGAAGCCGGCGCAGAGTGCGTGCTCAACTACGACTGCCAGCTCGCGCTTCGCTGCGAGTGCGAGGGCTTCGCATGCACGTGCAAGCCGGGCGCGCGCGGCACCGGCAAGAACGGCGTCGATCCCTGTGACGAAGGCAACGACTGCGTCAGCTCGCTGTGCGTCGAGGGGCCGCCGGACTCCGGCGACTTCTGCTCGGACGAGTGCACGACGAATGCAGACTGCACGGGAAAGCTCCCGCAGTGCACGACGATCGCCGGCCTCGGCCGCGTGTGCGTCCGCACCACGCCCTGACCGGGCGCTACTCGAAACGCGCTAGTGGGTCGCCGACGGGTGCGGCGGCGCCAGGAGCACCGGCTTCGGCGGTTTCTTCACCGAGCCCGCCGCGGACGTCGTCGGCGCGCCCGCAGCGCCGGTCGCCGTCGGTGCCGCGCTCAGCGCCCCGCCCGTCGCGGCCGTCGCGGCCGTCGCCGTCGCCGGCAGCGTCGGTAGCGGCACGGGAACGGGCACGGGCACGGGCGCGGCGGACAACGGCGTCGTCGGCGACATGAGCGTTCCGACCTGAATCCCGAGCCACGCCGGCTTCTGCCAGATCACGAACGCGATCCCGCCGGCGGTCACGAGGAGGAGCATCGCTGCGAACGCGACGAGCTTCTGCTTCGTCGTCGGGCCGCGCGGGCGCACCACGATCGTCTGGGTGCGCGGCCGCCGTGGATTCGGGACGGCGACCGGACGGTCGGGCATCCGCACGGTCATCTGCGGGACATGCCGCTGCGCCGCGAACGGCGGCGGCGTGAACGGATACGAAGGCGCTCCGGACTGCGCTTGCGCGACCGCGTGCGCGCCGGAGCTCGGCGCCGCTGCGAGATGCGGACCCGACGACGCCGCGCCCGCGAGCGCGCGCGCGTGCACCGGGGTCCCGACGGGCGGCGCGACGGGAGCCTTCATGGGCACCGTCATCTGCGGCGGAGCCGTCGGCACGGTGTCCTCCGTCGCGACGATCACCGCGGGCGCGTTCAGATCTTCGACGGGCGCGCGCGTCGGCGGAATCGTGTGCGGCCGCGCAGACGCGTAGTGCGCGCTCGGTCGACCGTCGGACGCGCTGAGGTACCCCTCCTCGTCGACGCCGTGCTCGGCGCCTTCGGCGCCGGAGCCCTCCCCTTCGGGCGGCAAGTCGTGGAACTCGAGAGGATCGCCGAGCGCGGCATGCAGCGCATCGAAGTCGACGGCTTCGGGCTCGGTGTTCGCCGCGCCGCTCTGTGGCTTCGAGGCTCCGAGCCCGGGTTCGTTCCCGACCCGACTCGACGAGGTGGGATCGGTGTCCTCTCGCTGCGAAGCCATCGCTTCCCACGAGCGTATCCGATTTTCCGAGGCGCGCGAAAAGCGTGTCGTTTCTGAGCGATCGTCGGCGGGTGAGCGTCAGTCGAAGCCGACGTCTTCCGGGCGCACGGGACCCGGCGCGCGCGGCGGCTTCTTCGCCGTGGCCGGCGCTGGCGGAGCGGCCGGCACCGCCGGCGGCGCGCTGCCCGGCTTCGTCGTCACGGTCGGGCGCCCGGGTACGACCCGCACGCTGGAAGCCGTACCAGGTACGGTTCCTTGCACCGGGGTTCCTTGCGCCGGGGCGGACGTGGAAGCCGCCGGCGCCGGTGCGGACGGCAGCGATGGCGACGGCGGCGTCTCCGCCGCCGGCAACGCCGGGGTCGAGACCGCGGGAGGCAGCGTCACCGCCGATGGCGCCGCGGTCGCCGCCGCCGGCGCGCGCAGCCACGGCTTCTTCACGACCACCACCGCGCCGGTGACGAGCAGCAGCGCCGCGACTCCGGCAAGAACGAGCGGCAGAAGGACCCCGCGCTCCGGCGGCCGCGTGCGCGCCTCTCCCGCGAGCGGCCCGGTCCCCGTCGTGTGGTAGCCCGCCTGCGGGAAGACGATGTCCCTTCCCTGCGCCTCGTGCGGCGCTCCGCTCGTCGGCGGCACTTCGAGCGGCTCGCGTTGCGCGAGGGCGGCGCGCACGTCCTCTTCCGGCGCGAGCGCCGGAGCATCGTCGACCGCCGTTCCGTTCAGCGCGAGGCGCTGGGTGAATCCCACGGCGCCACTCGTCCGCGTCGCCGCGGCGCGATCGACCTGCGCCGCGGCGCGAGGCACCGAGCCGTGCATCCCGTGCATCGGCGGGGTCACGACCGCAGCGCCGCCGGGCGCGCTCACGCCCGCAGGATCGCTCGCGACCGTCGGCGCGGTGCCGAGGTCCGTCGCTCCCGGCGAACCCGCGACGGCGGCCTGCCGCGCTCCCGAGCCCCGTCCTTCCTGCACCGTCGCGAGGCTCGGAGGCGACATCCCGACCTCCGTCGCCGTGCCGACCGCGACCGCGGGCGGCCCCGCCGGCGGCTCGCTGCTGGGGAGCGGGAGCGCGTTCGCGGCGCGCGTGTCCGGGACCGAGCTGAGGACGTTCACCGCCGTCGCGGAGCGAGGGCCCGCTTCTTCTTCGCGGAGCAGCCTTCGCAGCTCGCTCGCGAACGAGAACGAGTCGCGCGGACGCTCGTGCGGGTTCTTCGCGATGGCAGACATGACGAGGCGCGCGGTGACCGGCGGCACCGAAGGCGCGAAGCGCGAGAGCGGCGGAGGCGGCACCTGCGCGTGGGCGGCGCCGATCGCATACGCGTCGCCCGCGTCGTCGAACGGGCCGCGCCCCGCGATCATCTCGTAGAGGACGATCCCGAGCGAGTAGATGTCCGTCGCCGGTCCGAGATCGCCGCCCATGATCTGCTCGGGCGAGGCGTAACGGAGCGTGCCGATGAACTTCCCCTGCGTGTGGCTCGCCTTTCGGTCGAGCAGCCGCATGATCCCGAAGTCGAGCAGCTTCGTCGTCGTCGTACCGTTCGTGTTCCGGTGGAGGAAGATGTTCTCCGGCTTCACGTCACGGTGGATGACGGCGTTCTCGTGCGCATGCTCGAGGGCGTCGAGCACGTCGATCGCGATGCGGTAGCAGTGGGGCAGCTCGAGCGAGCCCTTCTTCTCGAGGACGACGCGGAGGTTCTGCCCGTTCAGCCGTTCCATGACGTAGAACGGCATGCGGCGCTCGTCGGTCGTGACGCCGGCGGTGACCACGTCGACGATGTTCGGGTGCTGGAGCTTGGCGAGCGTGCGCGCCTCGGCCTCCATGCGCTTCGCGAGATCGTGACGCGAGACGAGCTGCGGATGCAGCGTCTTCAGCACGTACCGTTTGCCGACGGTCACGTCCTCGACGTCGTAGACGCTGCCCATCCCGCCCGTCGCGAGATGACGTACGACGCGGTACACGGTCCCGGGCAGCTGCTGCCCCGGCGGGTATTGGACCGGGTCGACCACAGCCGCAGTTTCGCAGCCCGCTCCGAAGCCGTCCAGAGACGGTGCGTTCCGCGGGCGCGCGACTCAGAGCGCGTAGCCGAGCTCGAGCAGATGGACGACCGGAACGGGCATCGAAACGACGTACTTCATCGCGTCGGCGACGCGGCCCTTGGCTTCCACGTCCTGGGTCTGGCCCTCGGCGGTGACCTCGAAGTTGGGGCCGGTGTGCGCGACGGGGAAAGCGACGCCGACGTCGAATCCCGCGGTGATCCCGCCCGGGAGCATCCACTGGAAGCCGACCTGCGGCGCAACGTAGAAAACGGACGCGTCGGCGCGCGCTTCGCCGCTGATGGATTGACCCTCGATGCGCTCCGTCTTCGTCGCGCTGCCCGCGGTCTGCGCGTAGCCACCGGCGACGCCGGCGAAGAAGGCGCCGCGGAACGGATGCACGCGCGCGAAGACTTCACCGGAGAGTCGCTCGACCTGCGCGGTCGTGCCCGGGATGCGGAACGTCGGCAGCATGCTGCCGGCGACGCCGCCGCCGAGAATGCCGCGCCACTTCGCGAACAGACCGAAGCGGATTCCGTCCGGCACGCCCGCACCGACCATCGGGCCGAGGCGCACGGGTCCGAGGAGCCCGTCTTTCGTGTAGATCGAAGACGATCGCGCGGGCGCGTAGCTCTCGGCGCCTGCGGGAAGCGTCGGCGCCAGCGCGAGCGCGGCCGGGCGTGCGGCAGCCGGCAGCGCAGGGGCGACCTCGGCAGGCGCGGGCGTCGGCGCAGCGGCCGGCGGGCCGACGTCTTCGCTGGCCGCTTCGGCCGCGGGCTCGGCAGCCGCCGGCGCGGGCGTCTCGGCGGCCTCCGGAGCGGCGGGTGCGACCTCCTCGTCGGCGCGCGCGCGCGCGGTGCAGAGGAGCGAAGCGACGATGGCGACGGAGGCGGAGACGCGGCGCGCGAGGTGGTTCATCGCGAAGGGGAACGGCACCTTTGGGCCCGGCTTGAGAGACGTGCGCGAGCGCGAGCGGTCGACGGACAGAACGGCCGCGCCGTGGCCCGCCCGCGCGCGCTATCATCCGCCGCCCATGGCGCCCGCCACGGACTCACCGCGAATTCGAGCGGGAATGTGGCTGCTCGCGGCGGTGACGCCGGCGTCCGCCCTCGCGCTCGGCAGTGTGCCCGTCGAGGTGCTCGCATGCGTGAGCGTGCTCGCGGGCGCTTCCGCGGTCCTTCTCTGGCGCGAGCCGGCGCCGAAGATCTCGCGCTCGATCCCGTGGGTGCTCTTCGCGTTCGGCGTCCTGTTCGCGATGACGCTCGTGCAGGCGATCCCCCTCCCTGCCTCGGTGTGTCGCCTCCTCTCGCCGGCGTCGGCGGAGATCTGGGAGCGTGCGCTGGCACCGATGCGCGAGCCCGGACCGGCGTGGCACACGCTCAGCGTCGCCCCCGCGGCGACGCGCATCGAGGTCCTCCGCGAGCTCTTCTACGTTGCCGTCTTTCTCGCTGCCGTCCGCGTCGCGTCCCTCGAACGCGGCAAGGACTTCCTCGTTCGCATCGTCGTCGTCTCGTCGGCGTTGATGGGCTTCGCCGCGCTCGGGCACATGGCGGTGTCCGCCGAGACCGTCTTCGGCCTCTATCGACCGCGCGAGGTCTGGGCCTATCGACCGGGTCACCTCGCGCCGCTCCTCAACTCGAATCACCTCGCCGCGTACCTCTCGATTGGGGCGATTGTTTCGTTCGGGACCGTGCTCTCGCGCCGCTCGATGCCGCGCGCCCTCTCGGGGAGCATGGCGCTCGTCCTCGCGGCGACGGCGCTCATCCCGGGCTCACGCGGCGCGACGGGCGCGCTGCTCTTCGGCCTGGCGCTCACCTTGGCGCTCACGCTCTACACGAAGCGGCGCTTCCGCAGCGCGGCCGCGGAGGGCGCCGTGCTCGCCGCGTGCGCGCTCGCCGCGACCATCATCGTCGCCGTCGCGATGTCGGACGCGCGGGAGCACCTCCTCAGCCGCGACCTTTCGAAGGTCGACGCGGCGAAGCGCTCGCTCCGGCTCATCGCCGAATCGCCGTGGTTCGGCTACGGACGCGGCGCGTTCGAGACCGTGTTCTCCGCCGTGCGCGAGAGCACCGTCTACATGACGTGGACGAACCCGGAAGACATCGTCATCCAGTGGCTCGTCGAATGGGGAATCCCGGTCAGCGTCACCGCGTTCGGTGCGCTCGCGTGGGCGGTGCGCCCGCAAGTGCTGCTCGGCGCCGTTCGGCCCGCGATCGGACCTTGGGTCGCCGTCGTCGCGACCGTGCTCCACGACCTCGTCGACTACCACCTCGAGATCCCGGGCGTCGTCGCCCTCGTGCTCCTGTGCGTGGCCATCGTGGTGACGGGGCCGGCGTCGTCGGCGCGCGAGGTCCGTCACGAGCCGCGGCCGCGGTTCGTCGGTCGGCCGCTCGTCTTCGGGGTCGCGGGAGCGATGGTCGTCGCGCTCGTCCTCGTCGCGCCGCACCGCGGGCACACGCTGGCGCAGGACCGCCGCGCGCTGAGCGCGATGGCCGTCGACGCCGCCGTACCGCGCGAGCGCTTCGAGCGCGAGATGCGCGCGGCGCTGCTCCGCCATCCGGGAGAGCCGTTCTTTGCATTGATGGGCGCCGTCCGCGCGCAAGCGCACGGCGAGGGAAGCGTCGTTCCTTGGGTGGGGCGCGCGCTCGAGAGGAACGCCAAGTTCGGGCGAGCACACTTCGTCCTCGCGCGCAGCCTCGCGTCTCGCTATCCGGCGCAGGCGCGGCTCGAGTACCGTCTCGCGTACGAGTACGACGGCGACCTCCGCAACGCGGTCGTGCGAGAGGCGCTTCCGATCGTCGATGGCCCGATCGCCGCGTTCGAGCTCGTCCCCGACGGGGAGCTCGGCGTCGAGATCCTCGACACGCTCGTACAGGCGCTCGCCCCGCGCCTCCCCTCCACGGCCGCGATCCTCGATGCCGAGCTCGCGCGGCGCGCGCCGCAGTCTGCCGCGCCCGCCCGCCGACGCCTCGAAGCCGCCGTCGTCGACGCGCTCACCGATGCTCCGTGGTGCGCGGCGCGCGGACGCTGCACGGACGAGGCGCTCGCCGCGGCAGCGGACCTCGTGAAGCGCGAGCCCGATCGCTGCAGCCCTCACGTCTACGTCGCGCGCATTCGCGCGAAGACCGGCGACGTTCCCGCGGCGCTCGACGGGCTCGAGGATGCGCTGAAGCACGTGACCGACCGCGCGGAGTGCCAGAAGCAGCTCATCCAGCTCGCGCTCGACCACGATCAGACGGCGCGCGCGGACGCCGCTCTCGACAAGCTGGTGCAGGGCGGCTGCGGCGCCATCGCCGAGTGCGTCGACCTCTACGGCTGGGCAGCTTCGATGGAAGAGCGGCGCGGTCACTACGTGAGAGCGGTGCGCCTGTATCGGCGCGTGCTCGATCTCGCGCCCGATCGCGAAGACATTCTCCAGCGCATCGGCGAGCTCGGGCATCGCGAGGGTCTCCTCGCCGACGGCCTCGAGGCGTATCGCGCGCTCGCCTCGCGGCATCCCGAAGATCCGACGTGGCAGCAGCGCATCGCCGAGCTGCGCGCGAACGCCCAACGCACGCGCACGGGCCTCCCCTCGCCCTGACTCTCACGCGACCGCGGCTCGCGCTTGACCTGCCGTCGAGATCGAACGCATAGTCCCGCGCATCGCTACGAATATCGACAAGAAGACGGTCGAAGGCTTCGGCGACGAGTGGTCGAGATTCGACCACGCGGACGCGTCCGCGGCGGAGATGACGACCGCCTTCGAGCAGTACTTCCGGATCTTCCCCTGGTCCGAGCTCCCCCGCGACGCCGTCGGCTTCGACCTGGGCTGCGGTACGGGGCGATGGGCGCGCCTCGTCGCGCCGCGCGTCGGCCGACTGCACTGCATCGATGCGAGCGCCGATGCGCTCGCCGTCGCACGGAGGAACCTCGCGGACGCTCCGAACGTGGAGACGCATCACGCGAGCGTCGATGCGATCCCGCTCGCCGACGGCTCGATGGACTTCGGCTACTCGCTCGGCGTCCTCCACCACGTCCCCGACACGCGCGCCGGCATCGCGGCATGCACGGCGAAGCTGAAGCGCGGAGCTCCGTTCCTCCTCTACCTCTATTACGCCTTCGACAATCGCCCGGTGTGGTTCCGGACGCTCTGGAAGGCGAGCGACGTGGGACGGCGCGTCGTGTCGCGGCTTCCCATGAGCGGGCGTTATGCGGCGAGCCAGGTGCTCGCGGCAGGCGTCTACTATCCACTCGCGCGCACCGCCGCCCTGCTCGAGCGCGCCGGTCTCCCCGTCGACTCCCTACCGCTCTCCGCATACCGGCACCGCGGCTTCTACATGATGCGCACCGACGCGCTCGATCGCTTCGGGACGAGGCTGGAGCAGCGCTTCACGAAGGACGAAATCACCGCGATGATGGCGGACGCAGGCCTCGAGCGCATCGCGTTCAGCGACTCCGTCCCGTTCTGGTGCGCTGTCGGCTTCAAGCGATGAAGCATCTCGTGGTCGATGCCCGCACGGCGCTGCCCGCCGTCGACGGGCTGCACACGTATCTCGTGAACACGCTGCCGGAGGTCTGCCGGGCCGGCTTCGAGGCAGGTCGGTTCCGGACGACGCTGCTCGTCAACGCCGCGATGGAAGAGCGCTGGCGCGAGCTCGTCCCGTCCGCGACGGTGGTCTCGTCCGCGATCGCGCCGATGCGGCCGCAGCAGAACTGGCAGATCCCGCGCGTCTTGCGCGAGCTCCGACCCGACCTCTACTTCTACCCGGCGCACGATCCGCCGCTGCTCGTCGGCGTCCCGTTCGTCTGCACCATTCACGATGTGACGCTCTTTCGAATGCGGCCGTACTTCGAGCGCCTCGACCGGCCGAAGCTCGCGTACCTACGCGTCGTGACGACGGCTGCGTTGCGCCGCGCGCGCGCCGTCTTCGCCGTCTCGGAGAGCACGAAGCAGGAGATCGGAGCGCTCTTCTCGCGCGGCCTTCTCCCGAAGGTGCACGTCACACCGAACGGCATCCGACCGCTCGACCCGTCGTTCCGGCGTGAACCGGAAGCAGCTCGCGATCGCCTCCTCTACGTAGGCACGGATCGGCCGCACAAGAACCTCCACCGCCTCGTGCGTGGCTACGCGCATGCGCGGCGCCGGCGCGAGAACCTGCCGCGTCTCGAGATCATCGGCGGCCTCCGCACACCGGACGATCTCCGCCGCACCATTCGCGAAGTGGGCGTGCTCGATCACGTCGTCCTCCGCGGCCACGTTCCGGACGCGGAGCTCCAGGCTGCGTACGCGCGCGCGGTCGCGTTCGTCTTTCCCTCCGTCGCGGAAGGGTTCGGCATCCCGATCCTGGAAGCGATGGTGCGTTCGGTGCCGGTGGTGACCAGCAACGTGTCGGCTTGCGCGGAGGTCGCCGGAGACGCCGCGCTGACGGTCGACCCGTTCGACGATCGCGCGATCGGCGATGCCATCGCGCGCGTTCACGCCGAGCCCGAGCTCCGCGACCGGCTCGTCGCGCGCGGGCACGCACGCGCGCAGGAGTTCACGTGGCAGCGGACGGCGCGAGGAACCTACGACGTCGTCGACGCGTGCCTCACTCGCCGCCCTTGACCGCCCATCCCTTCGGGAAGAGGTACTCGTCTTTCTCCGAACCGTTCAAGAAGCGGAGATGCGATTTCGGCTCGACGATGCCGTCGCAGAACAGCGTGACCGACTCCGGCACGCGCTTGCCGAGCGGCTTCGCGAGCCCGCGATAGAGCAACTTCGTCAGCCCGATCGCCGAGGCGTGGCCCCAGAGGACCGACGCGAGCTCGACCTTCTCGACGAGGCCGAGCGGTGAACGCCGGATGTCCTCGGTTTGGTTCTTCGCGAGCACCAGCGACGGGAAGTAGAAGCGCGGCATCTCCTTGCCGGGATTCGCGCGCGCATACTCCTCGCGGACCGACGGCCGGTTGCGGACGCCGCGTCCGGAGTAGAAGTAGAGAACCTCGGGTACCTCGAGGAACTTCCCGCGGAGCAAGAGCTCGAAGAGGAGCGCGTTCGCCGACCCGAGATCGTTTCGGTAGAGGCGCGTCGAGTGGAGAGCCTCGGTACGGAGCAGGCCGTAGAGGACCGTGTCCGAGTAGTGCGTGAGAAAGCTCAGATAGCGGCGCGGCAGGGACTCGATCCCGGCCACCGCACCGAGCGTGATGATGTACTTCACGTTCTCCGGGTCGCCGAAGAACACGCCGGTGTGCGAGTGGCAGATGACCGCTTCCGGGTCGGCCTCGAGCGGACCGATGGTCTTCTCGATGAACGTCCGATCCCGGATGTCGTCCTGGTCGGCCCACATGAAGTACTTGCCGCGGGCCGACCGCGCGAGCTTGTTGAAGTTCTGCGTGACGCCGACGTTCTTCTCGTTCGAGAGCACGCGGATGCGCGAGTCGCGACGAGCGAACTCCGCGATGATCGCAGGCGACCCGTCCTTCGAGCAGTCGTCGGAGACGATGATCTCGATGTTCGGGTACGTCTGCTCGACGAGCGGCTCGAGCGCGCGGCGAAGCGTCGCCTCGCCGTTGTAGACGGCGCAGCCGATCGATACGAGGGGCCCGCGCCTGCCGTCCGTCACGGTCACTTCTCGTGGCAGATATACGCGCGGCTGAAGCCGTTGAAGTTGTCGTACAGCGTGACGCCGATGCGGCCGTTCGTCTCGAGCCACTCGTCCATCGCGCGACGGACGCCGAGCTTCGGATCGCCGCGGTAGCACCACCAATCGTCGACGAGGAGCCACGTGCCGGTCTTGAGCAGCGGCGTGAGGAACTTGAAGACGTCGACGGCCGACGAGTAGATGTCGCAATCGACGAGCACGCAGACGGGGAAGCCCTTGTCGTCGAGCTGCTTCACGTCGAACTTGGGGAGCGTGTCCGAGAACTTCCCCTCGGAGAGGTGGAGGTTCTGCTCGGGCAGCATGGTCGCCGCCCGGATCATCTGCTCCGCGAACTGGCGGCCCTGGGACTTGTAATTTCCCTGGTAGAAGTACGGCGAGTACTCGGCGTGCTTCTTGTCGACTTCCTGGTGCTCGGGATGGCCCGAGAACGTGTCGAAGCCGTACACGTCGGTGACGATGCCGCGCAGCTGGCGATAGGCCTGGATGGCCGTCTCGCCGTTCATGATCCCGAACTCCATGTAGTAGCCGCGGTCGATGTTCGAATACCGCGCGAACTCTCGGACCATCCGGAAGACGTTCGTCTTGTTGATGAAGTCACCGGAGAGCGAGTGCAGGTAGCTGGGATGCGGCGGGGGCGACGGCATGATTTCCTCTGACGTGGCTGTAGGGTGATGCTCTTACCACCGATGAAGCGGGGCCGCGCGGTTCCCGACGCGGTAGGACGAGAGCTCGGATCCCGGCGGGGCGAGCTCGTCCAGGCGGCGGACCTCGTCCGGGTCCAGCCCGACCGTGAGCGCGCCGAGATTGTCCTCGAGCTGGGCGACGTCGCACGGGCCGACGAGCACCGACGAGACGTCCGGCTGAGCGAGCGCCCACGCGAGCGCGAGCTGAGACATGGTCACGCCCTTCTCGGCGGCGAACGCGCGTAGCGCGTCCAAGAGGTCGTGCACCGCCGGCGTGAGCCGCGCGGCGTACGGCCCGGGCTTCGTGACGCGCGCGAAGCGGCTGCTCTCCGGCAGCGGCTCGCCACGTCGGTACTTGCCGGTGAGAATGCCCTCCGCGAGCGGGCTGAAGGTGAGGACGCCGAGGCCGTAGGTCTTCGCCATGGGCAGAAGCTCACGCTCGATCGAGCGGTCGAGCAGGCTGTACGCGGGCTGCTCGGTCACGAAGCGGTGCAGCCCGTACTCCTTGGAAGCCCAGAGCGCCTCCACCACCTGCCATGCGGAGAACGAGCTCGAGCCGATGTAGCGGACCTTTCCGGCACGCACGAGCAGATCGAGCGCGCGCAGCGTCTCGTCGATCGGCACGGAGGGGTCAGGGTTGTGGATCTGGAGGACGTCGATCCAGTCGGTGCCGAGCCGGCGCAGGCTCGCTTCGCATTGCGCGATGATGTTGCGCTGGCTGTTGCCGACGGCGTTGATGTCGGGATCTGCCGATCGGAAATGCACCTTCGTGCACAAGACGGCGGAGGACCGGCGCGTTCCGAGCGCGCGCCCGAGCACCGTCTCGCTGTTGCCGCGGCCGTAGCTCCCCGACGTGTCGAAGAGATTCAGCCCCGCCTCGAAGGCGGCGTGGACGAGACGCTCCGCTTCCACTGCGTCGGTCTTCCAACCGAACATCATGCAGCCGAGACCGAGCGCACTGACCTGCACTCCGGTACGACCGAGCGAGCGATACTGCATCGGACGCGCCGCTCCGCGGTTCAGGCGGACTTCTGGTGCTGCGAGATCTGCTCGCGCAGCGTTGGGAAGCCGGCGACCGGCAGCGTGATCTCGCGCTTCTCGACGACCGCCGAGGTGACCATGGACGTCGACGCGTACCAGCGCCCCGTGTTGCCCTCCCAGTCGACGGGAAGGTCGGGGTCGATCACTTCGACGCCGTGACAGATGCTCGGGAGGAAGCCGAAGATGGCGCCCATCTTCCCGAGCGGCTCGATCGGAACGATCTTGCCGTCGCTCGAGCCGACCGCGAAGCCCCCGCGCTTGAAGTCTTTGCCGTACTCACCGAGCGTGACCGTGAGCTGGAAGCGCTGAGCCATGAGCGGATCGCTGTGGAACGCGATGCCGCCGACGCCCGTGGGGTAGTGGCTGATCTCGACGCGATCGACGATGCCGTCGGCCGGGCGATTGCGGACGAGCTGCTCGGGCGAGAACCCGCTGATGACGCGAAGGAGCTTGTACTGCTCGGCGAGCGTCTCGAAGACGCCGATCGGGTCCTCGTTCCAGCGGTAGAAGTGCATCATGTCGTACGTCGACGAGTAGCCGCCCTTCTCCTCCGCGTGCCAGTCGCGACGCGAGCGGTAGTTCGGCACACCGTCGACGAGCAGCGGCTCGCGCGGGTCCTGCGTCTTGCCCCACGCATACGCGGCGTCACGAAGGCGGCGCAGCTGCTCCGGCGCGTACGCATCGGTGAAGACGTAGACGTCGCCCGCGTACGCCGAACGGACGAACCCTTCGATGTGGGCGCGATCGGCCGCGAACACGCGGTCCGCGAACGTACGGAAGTCGACCGTGCGCACGCTGAGGACGCCCTTCGCCGGCGGCCCCGCCGCGATGGCCTCGGACCATGCGGAACGGAAGATCTCCTCGGCAGCTGCGGTGCTCATCGGACGTACCTTTCTGGAGCCCTACGGGGCGAGACCTCGCGGCGCGAACGCCCGAATCAGGTCCGGCGGTGGCTCAGTTGCGCCGCCGGCCGAACGCGTTCAGGACGCGCGCAGACCCACGAAACCCGCGGAGAATTCCACTCGGGCAGAGCGGTGTCAACGGGACGGCCGGACGAGCGGACGCGCGGGGACCCCGACCATGCGCTCGCCGTCGGGAACGCTCCGGTTCACGAGGGCGCCTGCGCCGACGATCGCGTCCGCGCCGATGACCATGCGAGGCAAGACGGTCGCGCCCGCGCAGACCCACGCGTTCGTCTTCATGTGCACGAGCCCGCAAAGCGTCGCGCCCGGGGCGACCTCGCAGCCGTCTTCGAGGACGCTCTCGTGATCGACGCTCGCCTTCGTGTTCACGATGCACTGCCGGCCGAGCCGCGCTTGCGTGAGGACCACCGCGCCGGCGAGGATCTGGCAGCCCTCTCCGACGACGACGTCGCCCTCGAGGAACGCGGTCGGGTGCGCGACGGTCGCGGGCGTGATGCCGTCGGCGACGAAGCGCTCGTGCAGGCGGAGCCGCACGCGGCCGTGCGGGTTGCCGATCGTGATCGAGAAGGCGATGCGGCTGCGGTCCCGCCCCGCGACCCACGCGGAGAAGGCGTCGTAGCCGCGGAAGATCGGCACGTCTGCGAACGGGGACGGGAGGTCCGGCGTGTCGTCGAACACCGCGACCACTTTGCTTCCGTAGTGCTCGACGATGGGCCGCACGACCTTCGCCTGCCCGGTGCCGCCATAGAGGATCACCTCGGGCGGCAGCCGGTTGACGTGGTCGTGGAGGCCCATCGCGTCAACGACCGAGCAGCTGGTGGATGCCCGCGCTGTAGCGGTCGATGTCTGCCTCGGTCAGGTTCATCGCGCACGGCAGGTTGATGCCGCGCTCGGACACGGAGTACGCGACCGGGTTCTTCTCGCGACCCTCCGCCTCGCGATCGAACGCGGGCAGCGAGGTGAGCGGGTAGAAGAACGGACGCACCGGCAGCCCGAGCTTCGGCACCTCGGTGAGCGCCTTGTCGCGCGTCATCCCGTGCGACTTGCCGAACACGAGCGCGGTGCACCACACGCCGTTCACACCGCCCTCCGGCTCCGGGTTGAGGAAGATGTCCGGGATGTCGGCGAGGCGCTCCTGGAAGCGCTTGTAGATCCAGCGCTTCTTGCCGACGAGCTCCTCGATGCGCTGCAGCTGCGCGTAGCCGAGCGCGGCCTGCACGTTGAAGGGCATGTACTTGAACGTGACCTCGGTATTGAAGTACGTGCCCGGCGCGCGCCCGTGGTCGCGGAGGAACTTGCACCGCTGATAGAGCTTCTCGTCGTCGAGGAGCAGCATGCCGCCCTCGCCCGTCGTGATCGTCTTCGTGCGGTGGAAGCTGAAGGTCGAACCGACGCCGAACTTGCCGGCGCGCGTGCCCTTGTACGTCGACCCGAGCGCCTCGGCGGCGTCCTCGATCATCGTGACGCCCCGACGCTCGCAGACGGCGCGGATGCCGTCCCAGTCCGGCATGTTGCCGAAGAGGTCGACGACGATGACCGCCTTCGTTCGGTCGGTGATCGAGCGCTCGATGCTCTCCGGCGTGAGGCACCAGTGCTCCGGATCGATGTCGGCGAAGACCGAGCGCGCACGCTGGTACGTGATGCACGCGACGGAGCCGACCCACGTGCAGTCCGGCGCGATGACCTCGTCGCCTTCCCCGATGCCGAGGCCGGCGAGAAGGAGATGGAGGGACGTCGTGCAGTTCGGCGTCATCAGCGCGAAGCGCCGGTCGTGGTACTTCGCGAACTCGGCCTCGAACGTCTCGACGTAGTGGTACGCCTGCTTGCCGTACCAACCGTTTCGCACCGCATCGAGGACGATCTTCTCCTCGAGCTCGGTGATCCACGGACCGGCCATGAAGATCTCGTTCATCGCGGCGCCTCCATCCATGACGTCGGTCAATCCTTGATGCAGCGGCAGTAGCCTTCGGGCGAGTACGTGAGGAGGAGCTTCGCGTTGACGTACGGGTCGACCTCGAAACGGTCGGTCTCCGTCAGGTACTGGCGGAGCGCCGTCTTCGGGTTGTCCCCCGGGCCCCACGGCCGCGGGCGGTGATCCTGCTTCGGGATGTCTTCGACGACGGTGTCGGAGACGACGAGGTACTGGCCCTTCGTCACGTGCGGCGCGTAGATGCGCAGCTCGTCGAGCACGTGCTGGTGCGTGTGGTTCGAATCGAGCAGCACCATCACCGATTGGCCCGGCTTGATGTGCGAGAGCGCCTGCTTCGCGATCTCGGGATCGGTCGACGATCCCTTGTAGAGGTGGATCCGGTTCGAGAACGGATAGCCCATGATCTGATCCCTCACGTGGTCGTAGAGGTTCAGATCGATGCCCACCACCTCGCCCTTGCCGAGGAGCTGCAGGATCGAGGCATAGAAGACGACCGAGCCGCCCCAGGCGATTCCGGTCTCGACGATGACGTCCGGCTTCGTCTGCCAGATGAGCTCCTGCGTCGCGACGATGTCCTGAGGCATCTGGATGAACGGCAGCCCGAGCCACGTCCACTGGTAGCCGTAGCCGTGCTTGTCGGACTCGACGATGAAGTCGAGCGACGTCTTCCTGAGCGACTCGTCCTTCGCGGCGCTCGCGGCGGTCTCGCGCTTCGACTTCTCCAGATCTTCGCGGATGAACATGGGGTAGCGTTTCCTCGGGTCAGGTGACGGCACGGCGCGCGCGCCGGAAGACGAGCTGGGACGTGTACGCGAGCCGGTGCTCGGCGTCGAAATTGGTCGTCGGGAGCTCGGCGTCCGGCGCAAGGTAGTAGCCCCGGTAGCGCGAGCGAAGGAGCAGCTCGAAACCGAGCTGCTCGACGTGCGTGGTGAACTCGTCGACGTTCCAGAAGCGGACCGGGATGCGCCGGTCGTGGAAGCGTTGGGTGGTGACGAAGGTGCGGTTGTCACCCGCGGTCAGGTCCGCGAAGAGCAGATGCGAAGGCTCGAGCGCGACGCACGCAGCGAGGAGCCCCTTCCAGTCGTCGACGTAGTGCAGCGAGCTGCCGAAGTGCACGAGGTCGAAGTGCACCGATTCGTCCGGGAGCTCCGTCGTGAAGGTGACCTCCGGCAGCTCTCCGAACAGCACGCGTCCGCGCTCGCACACCGCCTGGTTCTCGACGACCACGAACGCGACCGCCTGCTCGCGCGGGAGCATGGCGCGGAGAGGCACGTAGCTCGTCGCCATGCCGCCGCCGAAATCGAGCACGCGGAGCGGTCGCCCGCGCTCGGCGACGGTCGCCGCGACGAACGGCAACGCATACTCCGTCGACGTGGCCACGGGCGGGATCGCGCCGCCGTGCGCGCGCGCCAACGCGCTCCGTGCGCGGTCGACGATCTTGTCGAGCCACACCGCGCCCTCGAAGACGGCAGCCTCGGCGTTCGCCTCCGCGAAGCTCGCGTAGACGCCCTCCCACGTGGGCTCGTTCGGGCGCTCGGCCGCCGTCATGCGCGCTCCACCGGCGGATCGTGCGGGAGCCGGTCGCGGGTCAGCTCGCGCAGCCTCGGATACGCCGCGTCACGCGGCGCGACGCTCTCGGGCTCGATCGGCCACGCGATCCCGACGTCGGGGTCGTTCCAGACGAGCCCGCCTTCGTCAGCGTGATCGTAGAAGCGGCTCACTTTGTAATGGAGGTCCGCCACGTCGCTGAGCACGCAGAAGCCGTGGGCGAAGCCGGGCGCCATGTAGAGCTGCCGTGGCCCGTCGTCGGAGAGCTCGGCGCCGAACCACTTGCCGAACGTCGGCGAGGAGGGGCGCAGATCGACGGCGACGTCGAAGACGCGGCCGCGCATGACGGTGACGATCTGCGCTTGCGGGCGCTTCACCTGGAAGTGCATCCCGCGAACAACGCCCTTCCGCGAGCGGGAATGGTTGTCCTGCACGAGGTCGTCGGTGATGCCCACCTCGGCATAGCGCGCGCGCTGGAACGTCTCGAGGAAGAAGCCGCGCTCGTCACCGAAGCGCTTCGGCTCGATGAGGAGGAGACCTTCGAGGCCTGTCGGTCGGACGTCCATGGCAGGCGCGCGCTTCAGCGCCCTTCGTCGAGGATCTTGAGCAGGTACTGACCGTACGACGCCTTGGCCAACGGGGCCGCGAGGCGCGCGAGCTGCTCGTCGTCGATGAAGCGCATGCGCCACGCGATCTCCTCGGGACAGGAGATCTTCAGGTTCTGCCGGCTCTCGATGACCTCGACGAACGTGGACGCCTCGAGCAGGGACTTGTGCGTGCCGCTGTCGAACCACGCGGTGCCGCGGCCCATCTGGACGACGCGGAGCGCGCCGCGCGCGAGGTACTCCTTGTTCACGTCCGTGATCTCGTACTCCCCGCGTGCGGAGGGCTCGAGGCCGGCGGCGATCTCGACGACGTGGTTGTCGTAGAAGTAGAGCCCCACGACGGCCTGGTTCGAGCGGGGATTCTTCGGCTTCTCTTCGAGCGAAAGCGCCTTGCCCGAGCGATCGAGCTCGACGATTCCGTAGCGCTCCGGATCGCTCACCGGATAGCCGAACACGGTCGCCCCGCTCGTCTGCGCGGCGGCCTCTTGCAGCGCGACCTGCAGGCCGGCGCCGTAGAAGATGTTGTCGCCGAGGACGAGCGCGACCGGGTCCTTCCCCACGAACTCACGGCCGATGACGAACGCCTGCGCGAGCCCGTTCGGCACCGCTTGCTCGGCGTACGTGAACGAGAGCCCCCACTGCTGGCCGTCGCCGAGGAGATCGCGGAAGCGCGGGAGGTCGGTCGGCGTCGAGATGAGCAGGATCTCCCGGATGCCCGCCAGCATCAGCGTCGACAGCGGGTAGTAGATCATCGGCTTGTCGTAGACGGGCAAGAGCTGCTTGCTCATCACGTGCGTCGCCGGGTAGAGGCGCGTGCCCGCGCCGCCTGCGAGGATGATGCCCTTCATGCGCGCTTCTCCTGCCCTGCCGGCGCAGACGGCGTCGACGGCGACGGCTGCGAAACCGCTCCGCCGAGGCCGAGACGCTCACGACCGAAGCGCTGCGCGATGCGCTCGCACCACGCGCGGTTCTCGAGGTACCAGACCACGGTCGCGCGCAGCGCTTCGTCGAAAGGATGCGCCGGCTTCCACCCCAGCGCGCTCTCGGTCGCCGAAGGGTCGATCGCATACCGGAAATCGTGCCCCGGACGATCGACGACGAACTCGATCAGCGACTCGCGCTTGCCGATCGCTTGGCTCGGCGCGAGCTCGTCGACGAGCGCGCAGATCGCACGGACGACGTCGATGTTGCGACGCGGGTTCCGCGCGCCGACGAGGTACGTGGCGCCCGGCTTGCCGCGCTCGAGAGCCGCGAGGAGCGCGTCGGCATGGTCGTCGACGAAGAGCCAGTCGCGGACGTTCTCGCCCTTGCCGTAGACCGGCAGGCGCTTGCCCTCGAGGGCGTTCAGGATGATGACCGGAATGAGCTTCTCCGGGAACTGCCACGGCCCGAAGTTGTTCGAGCAGTTCGTCACCAGCGTCGGGAGCTTGAACGTCGCGTACCACGCGCGCACGAGGTGATCGGCGCTGGCTTTCGTGGCCGAGTACGGCGAGCTCGGGTCGTACGGCGTCTCCGGCGTGAACCAGCCGTCTTCCGGCAGCGACCCGAACACCTCGTCGGTCGACACGTTCAAGAAGCGAAACGCGTCGCGACGCTCCGAGGGCAGCTCCTGCCAGAAGGAGCGCGCCGCTTGCAGCATCGTGTACGTGCCGACGACGTTCGTGTGCACGAACGCGTCGGGCCCGTCGATCGACCGGTCGACGTGCGACTCGGCCGCGAGGTGCATGACCGCGTCGGGCGCGTGGCGTGCGAACACGCCGCGCATTCCTTCGGCATCGCAGATGTCGACCTTCTCGAACGCGTAGCGCGCGTCGCCTTCGAGCGCGGCGAGCGACGTCACGTCCGCGGCGTACGTGAGCTTGTCGACGTTCACGACGGCGTGCCCGGACGCGACGAGGCGGCGCACGACGCTCGAGCCGATGAAGCCCGCGCCTCCGGTGACGAGGACCTTCATGCCTGGCCTCGGCGCGCGTTCTTGAGGAGCGAGACCGACTCTGCGATCGCGCGATCGAGGTCGCCCTCGAACGTGAACCCGAGCCGCTTCACCTTCTCGTTCGCGACCGTGTACGAGAGCTGGTTCATGATGCGGTTGTCGACGAGATCGACCTTCGTATCGGGAACCAGAGCCCGGATGCGGTCGACGATCTGCCCGACGGTCGCGTTGTCGGTGAGCACGTTGTAGATCTCGCCGTCGAGCCGGTTCGGCTGGAGGAAGAAGCGCAGGGCGCGGACCGCGTCTTTGAGATCGAGGTAGGGGCGCTTCTGGTCGAGCGCCGTACGCCATACGGTGAGCGGCAGCCCCATGCACGCCTGCCAGACGAACTTGTTGATCGCGGTGTGGAAGCGCATGCCCGGCGAGACGCCGTAGATCGTTCCGAACCGCAGCGTGACGTGCCGGAGCCCGTCTTTCGCGTGCATCTCGGCGAGGAGCTTCTCGGCCTTGCGCTTGCTCGTGGCGTACGGGGACTGCGGGTTCAGCACCGCTTCGCCGCCGGCTTCGTCGACGACGCCCTCGGAGACGCCGTACACGCTCGTCGTCGAGAGGAAGATCAGACCCGCGCCGACCTTCGCGCATGCGCGCGCGACCTTCTCCGTTCCTTCGAAGTTCACGCGCTCGACCTGCTCCTGGTTGTCGAAGCTGGCCGCGGCGTTCGTGATTGCCGCGAGGTGTACGACCGCGTCCGCGCCGTCGAGCAGGCGGACGAGGTCGTCCTTCAGGACGTCGCCCTCGACGAAGTCGAACGGCACGTTGCTCGGGAGATCGAAGAGCGAGCAGTAGCGCTGCGTGGACATGTCGTCGAAGAGGACGACGCGCTCGAAGTCGGACGGTTGGATCGCTCGGATGAGCGACGACCCGATGTGCCCGAGCGCTCCGGTGATGACGACTCGCATGACTCTCCTCGCCGAACGTTCGCGGTAGGTCTCGCGGCTCAGCCGCGCAGGATGCCCGTGAGCACGGTCACGACCGTCTCCACGTCACCCGTGGGAAGCTCCGGGTACATCGGGAGCGAGAGGACTTCCTTCGCCGCGCGCTCGGTCTCCGGCAGCGCGTCGCTGCCGCGGAGCCGCCCGACGTACGCCGGCTGGAGGTGGATGGGCATGGGGTAGTGCACGAGCGTCCCGACGCCCTTCTCCTTCGCGCGGCGCTGGAGCTCGTCGCGACCGGCGCTGCGCACGACGTAGAGGTGATAGACGTGCTCGACGCCCTCACGCACGGACGGCAGGACGAGCGCCGTCCCGGCGAGCGCCTCCGTGTACCGTGCAGCGATCGCGCGGCGTGCCGCGTTGTCTGCGTCGAGCCGCGCGAGCTTCACGCGGAGGACCGCAGCTTGGAGCTCGTCGAGCCGCGAGTTCACGCCCGTCGTGGCGCTGACGTAGCGCTCGCGCCAACCGTACTCACGGAGCTCGCGGAGGCGCGCCGCGACGTCGGGATCGTTCGTGACGGCCATGCCGCCGTCGCCGAGGGCGCCGAGGTTCTTCGTCGGATAGAAGCTGAACGCCGCGACCTTGCCCATCGACCCGACGCGACGCCCGCCGAGCCTCGCGCCGTGGGCCTGCGCGCAGTCTTCGACGACCGGGATGCCCTTCGCATCGGCCACGGCGAGGACGGCGTCGAGGTCGACCGGATGGCCGTAGAGGTGCACCGCAACGATCGCCTTCGTCTTCGGCGACAGCGCGGCTTCGAGCTTCGCCGGGTCCATGCCGTACGTCGCCGGATCGATGTCGACGAGGACGGCCGAAGCGCCGATGAGCTCGATGGCCGCGACGGTCGCGACCGCGGTGTGCGAGACGGTGACGACCTCGTCGCCCGGGCCCACGCCGAGCGCGCGCAGCGCGAGCGCGATCGCGTCGGTGCCGCTGCCCACGCCGACGCCGTGCGCGACGCCGACGTACGCGGCGAACTCGGCCTCGAACGCGCGAACCTCTTCGCCGAGGACGTACCAGCCCTTCTCGCAGACGCGCGCGAGAGCGGCGTCGATCGCCGCCTTGGAGGCCTGGTACTGCGCCGCAGGGCTCGCGCAGAGAATCACGCGAGCTCCTTCACTTCCGGCACGTACACGATCCACTTCCCGCCCGCGGCGCGGAACGCCTCTTCCTTCGCCATGATCTCGACCGAGTGGTTCCAGCCGAAGAGGAGCGCGTACTCGGGATACGCCTTCTTGAACTCGTCGTACGCGCGCACGGGGATGTGCGTGCCCGGGCTGAGCTTGCCCTGCTTGATCGGCGTCGTGTCGCTGATGAACTCGACGAGGTCGGGGCCGATCCCGCAGTAGTTCGTCACCGTGGTGCTCTTCGACGTCGCGGCGTAGCCGACGACGCGCTTGCCCTCGGCCTTCTTCTGCCGGAGCAGCGCGACGAGGTCGTCACGCGACTTCTCGATGCGCTTCCGAAGCTGCACGTACGTCTCCGGGTTCGCAAGCCCGAGCTCGGCTTCGATGCGCTTCTGCTCCTCGACGCGCGGCGACACCGGGCGCGCGCCCTTGTGCGCGATGACATACCGCATCGACCCGCCGTGGACTTCCTGGGGGATGCAGTCGACGACTTCCATGCCGTGCTGGCCGAAGAGGTACGAGACGGACGCGACGGAGAAGTAGAAGGCGTGCTCGTCGTAGATCTGGTCGTACGAGCACTTCTTCACGATGTCGCCGAGGTACGGGTCTTCGTACATGACGACGCCGGTGGGCTTCACGAGGACGCGAATGCCCTCGAGCACCGAGTGGATGTACGGGATGTGGCACATGACGTTCGCGGCGATGAACGCATCCGCTTGCCCGTGCTCGGCCACGATCGCGCGCGCGGTCTCCGCGTCGAAGAACTTGCAGATCGTGTTGACGCCCTTCTTGCGCGCTTCTTCGGCGACGTTGGCCGAGGGCTCGACGCCGAGGTGACGGATGCCCTGCGCGGCGAAGTTCTTGAGGGTGATGCCGTCGTTCGAGCCGATCTCGACGACGAACGGATCCTTCTCGCCACCCCAGCTCGCCTTCACGTCTTCCGCGAAGCGCTTGAAGTGCTCGGCCATGCGGGTCGAGGTCGACGAGAAGAACGCGTAGTTCTCGTGGAACATGCGCTCACGGTCGACGAGCTCGGTGAGCTGCACCATGTGGCACGTCGCGCAGTAGCCGACGCGCAGGTTGAAGAACCACTCGTCCTTGAACTGCGCCTCCGTGAGGAAGCCGTTCGCGATGGGCATGCGACCGAAATCGACGAAGGGCTCGATGGGAGCTTTGCAGACGAGGCAGCCGGGCATGGTGGAGAGATCCTTGGGCAAAAACCGGCGGTTTAGGTAGACCAACGGGGTGCGGCGGTAAAGCAGTACGTCGTCCCGCGAGGGCCGCGGCGCACGTGTCGTCCCCCGCGGCTCGGCCTCGGGCGTGCGGAACGGTAAGCGCGCGGAACTCTCGACGAACTCGGTCGTCGCACCTGGCCGGATTGGGTGCCGCCGCGCCTGCCGGCGTTCACGGCGGCGCTTCGCCGCTGGAAGCGCGTTCGGCGCGCGCGTAGGAAACCGCGGCGGGGCGCGCGACTTTCCGCGCGAGGCGCATCCTTACGGGGGGAACATGGTCACGACCACGACCAGAGGGCGCGCGCTTCGGCTCTTCGCGCTCGCCGCCGCGACGGCGGCGGCATGCAGCTCGCCGGCCGACCTCGCGGGCGACGTGGAAGAGGCTTCTGCGGCCGACGCGAGCGTTCCGATGGACGACGCGGCCGCGACGGCGGACGGTTCCGGTGATGGCTCGGCCGCGCGCGACGCCGACGCGGCCGACGCGGCCGCGAGCGATGCCGATGCGGGTCCGGAAGCGCGCCCGGACGACGGCATCAAGAACGGCACGGAGACGGACGTCGACTGCGGCGGCTCCGGCAATCCGAAGTGCGACGTCGGCAAGGCATGCCTCGGCCACGGCGACTGCGCGAGCGACGGCTGCGATTACACGAAGAAATGCGTCGCGAGGCGTTCGTGCACCGGCCACTTCGGAGGCGACACGTGCGGCGCGGGCGGGGCTGGCGGCCGCGGGGCCGCCGAATGGGAGAGCTGCTGCGCGACCGCGCCTGCGAACGGCGTCGCCCTCGGCAAGTACCAGGTCACCGCCGGACGCATGCGCGCCTTCCTCGAGCGCACGAACGGCAACGTCCGCAAGTTCGTGCGCGATGCACGCATGGCCGGCAAGATCCCCGCGTCCGTCATCATGCGTCCGGAGTGGGATCCGTATCTTCCGACGGGCATGGCGGGATGCGAGGAGACCGGCACCTGCCCCGCCGAGGAGCTGAGCGACCGCTACTACGACGCCGCGGGGTACCCGAAAAACGAGCCATTCCTCGGCATCTGGTCGAGCGCGTACCGGCAGCTCGGAGGCGCCGCGTTCAACGGCCAAGGTCTCGACCTCCAAGGCTGCCGCGTGGACGCTCCCGGCACGCACACGTACTGGATGGATGCGGCGACCCAGACGAAGTACTTCGGCGATCGTCCGGCAGAGCACGCGCGTGACGTCTACGACACGAAGCCTCTGAACTGCGTCACGTACCTGATGGCGCAGGCGTTCTGCCTCTGGGACGGCGGCAGGCTGGAGACGTTCGCCGAGTGGCTCGCGGCGTGGGGGCCCGATCCGATGCCGTGGGGAGCCGCTCCCGCGCCGTGGGGCCCCGGGAGCGCTTCCTACTTCGGCAACCGGTACCCAACCGTGCTCGATGCTCAAATCGGAGCGCCGCCCGGCCCCGTCCCGGCAGGCAAGTCGATGGGCGTCGCGAACTTCGACTTCAGCTACGAGCACCCCAATCAGGTCCAGTACGACTATGTCGTGTTCCTCAACGCGCCGGGTCGCCTTCCGAACCGTGGGCCGGCCGGGCACGCGGACGTCGTCGGAACGCTGTTCGAGCTGACGAGTGACGTGACGATCGACGCCGCCGACCCGCGCACCGCCACCGCGCGATGGACGACGAATGGCTCGTACGAAGGCCACAGCTGGTCGAAAGAGATCGTCTACGACACCAACTTTTCGCTCACGAACAAATACGGCAAGCTCGGGCTTCGCTGCGCGTACTGAGCGCGCGCCGGCTCACACGCTCGCGTCGCCGCGCGCGGCATTCGCGGTGTCGAGCGCGATGACGCGGTCGGCGTACTGATAGATCGCCTCGCGATGCGAGACGATGATCGTCGTGCACGTGCCGCGCAGGTTCCGTAGCGACTCGGCGATTTCGCGCTCCGTGTCGGCGTCGAGGTTCGCGGAGACCTCGTCGAGGACGAGGAGGTGCGGGTCGTTCAGCAGCGCGCGCGCGAGGCAGAGGCGCTGCTTCTGGCCCGCGGACAAGCCGGAGCCGTCTTCCGCGATGTAGTAATCGAGCTTGCCCGGCAGGTCGTCGACGACGTGACGGAGCCTCGCGTCGCCGAGCGCGCGCCAGAGATCGTCGTCGGTCGCCGCGCGCGCGATCCCGTAGCGAAGGTTCTCCCGGACGGTACCCGCGACGAGGAACGACTCGGCCCCGACGTAACCGACGCGGACCGCAGGGTCGTGGAAGTACTCGGTCGGAGAGCGGCCGCCGATACGGATCTCGCCGCGCGTCGGCTCGAAGAGGCCGAGCACCAACCCGAGCAGCGTGCTCTTGCCGCAGCCGCTCGGACCGACGATCGCGAGCTGCATGCCGCGCGTCACGTCTGCGGAGACGCCGCGGAGCACGTCGCTCGTGGATGCGGGATACGCGAACGACACGTCACGGACCGCGATGTCCGGAGGGTCGCCGCCGGCCGACGCGGACCGCTCGACGGCGCGGCCGACGAGCGGATCACCGAGCTGCATCGCCGCGGCCACGTGCTCGGGGCGGAAGGTGCCGACGTACTCGAGGCTGTCCTTGAACGACGGCCAGGTCGAGTTGCACGTCGAGTACGAGAGGACGACGTTCGCGAGACACTGCACGAAACGCACGAACAGGTAGAGGAACGAGAGCAGCGTGATGCTCGGCGTGTGGAGCGCGCTCTGGCTCGAAGCAACGATGACGATGATGAGGAGGATGCCGGCGAAGGGCGTCACGGCGCTCGCGAAGTTCGCGAGGTAAGCGGCGTGGATGAGGTGCTTCGCGTACGAGTCGATCGACGTCGCAAGCCTGCGGTGCTCGATCTTCTCGGTACGGAGGACGCGCACGAGCGTCATGTTCCGCGCCACGCGCTCGATGCCTTCGGTGAGGACTCGCAGCTCGATGGGCACGTTCGCCGAAACGCGCCGCACCACGCGATTGATGCGCAGGACGAGGACGCCGACGAGGCCGAGGCCCAAGAGACCGATCAGCGTCTCGCCGCGCGCGGTGACGAACATGACGAGCGCGAGGGCGGCAGTCTGCACGAGCGCGGAGAGGCAGACGGCCGCCGAGTACGCGAACTGCGAGGATTTGTTGGCGAGGTCGCCGATCCGCGCGTTGACCGCCGCGGCCGGAATGACGCGCTTTCCAGGATGGAGAAGCGCCTCCCAGACGGCGATGCGTCGGAGGCGAGCGGTGATCATCTCCATCGAGATGTTGCCGCTCTGACCGACGAGGAAGAGCGTCGTCGAGCGCGCGACCGCGAGCGCGCAGAGCGCCAGCGCCAAGTCGATCGGCGTGAGCACCGTGCTGCCGAACAGCGACGACGTCTTCACGTCGACCGAGAGAAGACCGATGTTCTTCAGGAACAGTTGGAGGAAGACGGAGATGCCGAGCTCGACGAGCACGAGCCCGAGCGACGCGACGATGGCCACGCCGAGCCACGTGATGGCGCGGCGCCCCAGGGTGAGCGCGAGCTTCGCCGCGAAGGACGGCTCGGGAGCCGACTGCGCGCGCACGCCACCTGCGGCGTTCAGAGACGCGCCTCCCGCCATGCGACGAACTCGTCGTAGTCGCGAAGGTAGTCGTCCGCTTCGTAGTGGCGGTCGCAGAGCACGGTGAGCACCGAGCCCGCCTCGACGTACGTCTCGGTCGCCCAGATCGACGGCGGGACGAGCAGCGCCTTGTTCCCCGCGTCGAGCCGGTGACGCGCCTTCTCCGCGCCGTCGTCGACCTCGACATCGACCGAGCCGTGCACGCAGACCATGAACTGCGCGCACTCCTTGTGCGCATGGCGGCCTCGAACGGCACCGGCGCCGGCGGTCACCGTGAAGACCCGCTGCGCGGCGAACGGCAGCGATTTGCCTTCCTCGATGACGACGAGCTCACCGCCGTCTCGCGCGTGGAGTGGCAGCTCGAGAGCTTGCACGTCGGCGATGGTGGCGAGCTTCACCGGCCTCACCGGTCCCGGAAGAACCCGCGCACGGCGAGGACGACCTGCTCCTGCTGCGCCTCGGTGAGCTCGGGATAGATCGGGAGCGCGAGCGACTCGGCCGCGGCGCGTTCGCTCTCCGGGAAGTCGCCCGCGCGGTGCCCCCACGAAGCGAAGCACTGCTGGAGGTGCATCGGCTGCGGATAGTAGACCTCGGAACCGATCTGTCGGCCGGCGAGGAACGCGCGGAGCTCGTCGCGCTTCTGCACGCGGATGACGAATTGGTTGTAGACGTGTCGTCCGCCTTCGATCTCGAACGGAAGCGCCAGGTCGGCGCCGCGCACGAGCGGTCCCGTCGTGACCTCGAGCCCCGAGTCGGCGAAGAGCTTGCGATAGCGCGCGGCGTTGCGCTGTCGGCCCGCCGTCCAGCCATCGAGGTGCGGGAGCTTCGCCCGGAGGACCGCCGCCTGCAACGCGTCGAGCCGGAAGTTTCCGCCGAGCTCGATGCTGAAGTACTTCGGCTTCTGTCCCTGGTTGCGGAGGAGGCGCACGCGCTCGGCGACGTCCGCGTCGTTCGAAACGACCATCCCGCCGTCGCCGAACGCGCCCAGGTTCTTCGACGGAAAGAAGCTGAGGCAGCCGAGCGTGCCGACCGAGCCCGCGCGCTTGCCGTCGCGCTCTGCGCCGATCGCCTGCGCGGCGTCTTCCACGACGGCGATGCTGCCGGCCGCGCGCGCGAGCGCCGTCATGTCGGCCATCTGGCCGTAGAGGTGGACGGGGACGATCGCCTTCGTGCGCGGAGTGATCGCCTCGGCGACCCGCGCGACGTCGAGGTTGAACGTGCGCGGCTCGATGTCGACCAAGACGGCGCGCGCGCCGAGGCGAGCGATCGACGTCGCGGTCGCGACGAACGTGTACGGCGTGGTGACGACCTCGTCGCCAGCTCCGACGCCGAGCGCCATGAGCCCGACGAGGATCGCGTCCGTGCCCGACGAGACGCCGACGCCGTGCGCGCATCCCGAGTACTCGGCAACGCTCTTCTCGAGCGCCTCCACCTCGGGCCCGAGGATGAAGTGCTGAGCCTCGAGCACGCGGTCGACGGCGGCGCGGACGTCGCCCTTGATCGATGCGTATTGCGCCTGGAGATCGAGGAGCGGAACGCCGGGCTCTTTGCTCATGAACGTCTCCAGTCGGCGGGGCGATGCGCCAGTGCGCGGATGCGCCAGTGCGCGGATGCGCGAGTGCCCGGATCGCGAATGCGCGACCTGACGGCCTCGTTCGACGCGAAATCTCGGCGCTTTTGCCACTTGGTTGCACCGGGCGCAAGATCCATTCGCGGCGGCGCGCACGCGCGATTCCCGGGCCCTCGGTCGGCCGAAGCTCTGGCGACGGACGCGCGCGCCAGTGGTAGAACGCCGCCCTCGCCTCCGAGCGTCACGCCTCGCACGGGCACGCCGGCACCATGAGCGGCTTGGACAGCCATCCGAAGTATCGACCCGACGTCGACGGCCTGCGCGCCGTCGCCGTGCTGGCCGTCGTCGGGTTCCACGCGTTTCCGGGCTACTTCCCCGGCGGCTTCGCGGGCGTCGACGTGTTCTTCGTCATCTCGGGCTTCCTGATCTCGACCATCATCGTCGGCCAGGTCGAACGGGGCACGTTCCGCATCGGCGACTTCTACGCGCGACGCATCAAGCGCATCTTTCCGGCGCTCGCGCTCGTGCTGCTCGCGTGCCTCGCGCTGGGATGGCTTCTCCTTCTGCCGCCGGAGCTCGAGCAGCTCGGAAAGCACGTCGCCGCGGGCGCGGGCTTCGTCTCGAACCTCGTCCTCTACCGGGAGGCGGGCTACTTCGACACGTCGGCTGCGACGAAGCCACTCCTCCACCTCTGGTCGCTCGGCATCGAGGAGCAGTTCTACGTCGTGTGGCCGGTCATGCTCGCCGGTGCGCGCGCGCGACGTGTGCCTCTCGTGATCGGTCTCGTCGGCGTGGCTTCCTTCGCGTTGAACCTCGCGCTCGTACACGAGCACGCGAGCGCGGCCTTCTACCTTCCGCTCACGCGGTTCTGGGAGCTGCTCATCGGCGCGGCGCTCGCGTGGATGACGCTGCACCCGCCGGAATGGTGGCCACGCGTGCAGGCGCGCGCGCGCGGGTGGATGGCCTTCGCCGGGCTCGCCTTGATGACGGCGGGGCTGCTCTTGCTTCGCGCCGAGCAGGCGTTCCCCGGATGGCGTGCGCTCCTTCCGACCGTCGGCACCGTGCTCCTCATCGCCGCCGGTCCGGATGCGTTTCCGAACCGCACGCTGCTCGCGTGGAGGCCGATGGTGGCGATCGGTCTCGTGAGCTTCCCGCTTTATCTATGGCATTGGCCGCTCCTCACGTTCGCGCGCATCCTCGAAGCGGGGACTCCGCCGGCGCGCGCGCGGGTCATCGCGGTGATCGTGTCGTTCGCGCTCGCGTGGCTCACCTATCGCTTCGTGGAAGCGCCGATTCGCCGGCGAGCGCCCGGGGCGCGCTCGCCCGTTCCCGGTCTCGGCCTTGCCGTGGCCGGGCTCTTCGCGCTCGGCCTCGCCACGATGCAGGCGCGCGGGTTCCCCGAGGCCCGCGGGCCCTGGAACGTCACGAACCTCGCGGACGCGTTCACCGAAGCCGACCAGTTCACGCCCGCATGCCGGGCGCGCGAGACCGCGCTCTACGAACCTCGCTTCGAACCGACGCTCGACTTCTGCCACGAGCGCCGCGGTCCGTCGGCGCCCATCGATGCGGTGGTCGTCGGTGACTCGCACGCGGGGCGCATCTACTCCGGTCTCCTCGAAGCGTCGGACCTCGCGCTCGTGAACTTCGGCCGCGGCAGCTGCCTGCCGTTCGCGGAATACGAGGCGACGAACCCCGGCAGCGAGCAGAGCTTCCGTTGCTCGCCGACGATGGGTCTCGTGCTCGCGCGGACCGAGGAGCTCGCCCCTCGCGCGCTCGTCCTCAATGGCTTCTTCGTGCGACCGTACGACGGGCGCGTCGTTCCGCGCACGCCGCGCCCGCTCGAAAGCATCATGCGTGACACGCTGACGCGCGTCGCCGCCCGCATCCCGAAGATCGTCGTCGTGCTCGACGTTCCGGAGCTGCCGTTCGATCCGTCCTACTGCGTCGATCGCCCGCTCCGGCGCGGCGAGGGACGCGGGCGCTGCCCGTTCGGCCGAGCACGGGCGGTCGACGAGCCGCGTGCACGTTACGAGAGCAAGCTGCGCGAAGCGGCGACCGGGCTCCCGAACGTCGTCTTCTTCGATCCCGCCGCGGTGCTCTGCGACGCGGCCACGTGCTTCGCCGTCGAAGACCGCCGCCTCCTCTACGACGACCGGCACCATCTGTCGCGCGATGGGGCGCGGCGCGTCGGACTTGCGCTCCGCGACGTCCTCGCGCACTGATGATGCGCGGGAGGCCGCTTCAGGCTGGCGGGAGCGGCGCGTCTTCGTCGAGGTCGAGGCACCGGAGCCGGCCCGCCTCGTTCTCCGAATAGCGGAAGCCGGAGCCGGGACACACGCGTACGCCGCTCTCGTCGGGCTCGCCCAGCGGGTAGCCGTGGCGGCTCATCCATCCGAGCCGGCGCGCAGGCACTCCGCCCATCAGCGCGTAGTCGGGCACCTCGCCGCGCGTGACCACGGCACCGGCGGCGATGAAGGCGTAACGCCCGATCGTCGAGCCGCACACGATCGTCGCGTTCGCACCAATCGAGGCGCCGCGACCCACCTTCGTCGGCCGGTATTCGTTCTTCCGAACGATCTCGGAGCGCGGGTTCATCACGTTCGTGAACACGCAGGAAGGCCCGCAGAAGACGTAGTCGCCGAGCTCCACGCCTTCGTAGAGCGAGACGTTGTTCTGGATCTTCACGCCGCGGCCGATCTTCACGCCAGGCGCCACGACGACGTTCTGGCCGAGGCTGCAGTCGGGTCCGATCTCGGCGTTCTTCATCACGTGCGAGAAGTGCCAGATGCGCGTGCCCGCGCCGATGGTCACCGGCTCGTCGATGTACGCGCTCTCGTGGACGAAGAAGGGTCTTTCGGACATGGCCGGGCGGTGGCAAGAAGGGGGAAAGGAGCCCGCACTCTGCCACCATCGTGGCCGGCGGCGCAACCGAGCATCCCGGACGCGCATCGCCGTCCGAATCCGAGCCGCTAGGAACGAATGCACGTGGTGATGGCGTGAAACCGGGCTCCGCGTACCGAGCCGACATCGACGGCCTTCGCGCGGTCGCGGTCGTCGCCGTCCTGCTGTTTCACCTCCACGTGCCTGGATTCGCCGGCGGATACGTCGGCGTCGACGTCTTCTTCGTGATCAGCGGCTACCTGATCACCGGGCTCATCCGCGCGGAGATGGTGCGCGAGACGTTCTCGCTGAAGACGTTCTACCTGCGCCGCGTGAGACGTCTCGCGCCCGCGCTCTTGCTCGTGACGATCCCGACGGCAATCGCGGCCGCGATCCTCCTTTACCCCGAGGACATGCGATCGTTCGCCGGCTCGCTCGCGCTCCAGTTCGTGTCGCTCCAGAACGTGTTCTTCCTGGCCGACGGGGAGTATTTCCGCAACGCGGACACGAAGCTCCTCCTCCACACGTGGACGCTCGCGGTCGAAGAGCAGTTCTACCTACTGTGGCCGCTGCTCTTGCTCCTCACGCGGCGGCTCGCGCTCTCGCGGCGCGTGGTGGTCGTCGTCACGACGATGGCCGTGTCGTTCGCCTGCAACCTCGTGTTCATGCGCCTCTCGCCGAAGGCATCGTTCTTCCTCTTGCCGGCGCGTGCATGGGAGCTCGGCGCGGGCGGGCTACTCGCGCTCGTCGAGGCCGAAGGGCTGCTCGCGGGTCGGCTCACGCGGGCGTTACGGTCGGCCGCTGCGGCGCTCGGGCTGTTCGCCATCGGCACCGCGGTGGTGACGTTCTCCGCAGACACGCCGTTCCCCGGAACGGCCGCGCTCCTGCCCGTCGCCGGCGCCGTGCTCGTCGTCGTCGCGGGCATCGGCGGGCCGCACGGCCTGACGCGCGCGCTCGCGCACCCTGCGATGGTGCACGTCGGGCTCATCTCGTACCCGATGTACCTATGGCACTGGCCGCTCATCGCGGGCGCGCACCACCTCCACCGCGCGCCCGGCGAGCCGCTTCATGCGCTCGTGATCGTGGCGCTCACGTTCGGGCTCGCCGAGGTCACGTACCGCTTCGTCGAAACGCCCGTTCGAGACCGCGTGTGGCTCGCGAGCGGCCGCCGGCTCGTCGGCGTCGTCGCCGTGTGCGCGCTGACCCTCTCCGCACTCGCCGTGCACGCGTACGTGCATGAGGGGGCGGCGTACCGCTTCCGCGCCGAGGCGCGCCCGTTCCTGACGGCGCCGCTCTCCGCCGCGGGCGAGCGATGCGGCCTTGCCTTCCGCGTGCTGCATCCGCGTGGGCAGGTCTGCGCGCTGCATGCAGCGAGCCCTGCCCGTCGCCACGTCCTCCTGTGGGGCAATAGCCACGCAGACATGTGGTCCGGGCTGTTCGTGGAGCTCGCGCGCGAGCACGGGGCGTCGGCGTACCTGAACGCTCGGAACTGTCGCGCGACGCCGGACTCTGCGTTCTGCGGAGCGGACGTGCAGCGTGGTGTGCTCACGTTCGTGCGCGAGCGCGGCATCACGGACGTCGTGCTCGCGTCGACCTGGTACGGCTCGTACGACATCCCCGACGCGGTGTTCGAGCGCGCGCTCGACGACGTGACGGCGGAGCTCGCCGCGGCAGGCGTCACGACGTGGCTCGTCGTCGACATCCCGACCGCGCCTGCGCTGGACCCGATCGCAGCCTTCGAGAAGAACCGGAGCGCGCCCGTGTTCGGCACCCTCGACGCGGCCGCGCACGAAACGAAGCGGACGCGGGAGCGGGCGCTCTTCGAGGCGCTCGCGGCGAAGCATCCGAGCGTGCGGGTCATCGATGCCTCGCCGACCCTCTGCGGCGGCGGAGCGTGCGCCGGCGGACGCAGCGGCGAAGCCTGGTATCGCGACTCGAATCACCTGACGTACGCGGGAGCGCGCGCGGTCTCGGAGCACTTCACGCCGGTCTTCGCGGGAGCCGCACGCGACGGCCGGTGAGCACCGCGCGAGCGGCAGTGGCGCGACTCAGCGGATGCGGACGGTCGCGAAGCCGTGATCCGTGTTCGGGAGCGTGATGACGTCGAGCACCTCTCCGAACGTGGAGAGATAACGCTCGGAGTTCGCCGCGGTGAACCAGCGGTAGTGGTGATCGGTCACGCGCTCGTCGCGGATCTCGGCGCGGCGCACCTTCATGCGTCCGAGGAGACGCGGCAGACGGAGCACGCCGTAGCCCGCGAAGGCGGCCATCGCCGCGACGCGCGACTCGTAGCCGACGAGCTTCTTGAAGACGGCAACGCCGTTGCCGGTGACGACCTTGTCGGGCTCCTGGAGACCGTTCCAGCACACGAGCAGCGCTCCGGGCGCGGCGAGCTTTCGGACGGCGGCGGCCGCCGATTCGAGGCTCTCCAGGTGATCGAGCGAGGTGCCGAAGACGAAGACGTCGAAGCGCGGGGCAAAGCCCGGGAGCGCCGCGAGATCTTCGAGGCGACCGCACACGTACGGGTACGCGCGCTCGAGATTGCGCGGCAGCGGGTCGAGGCCGACGTACTGACAGCGCGCATCGACCTGCTCGATCGCGGGCGACGGCTTCGGGAAGATTCCGCATCCCACGTCGAGGACGAGCGGGCGCTCTTTGCCGGTGCGGAACGCGGCCGAGTTGATGTACGCCCCGAACATCCGGTACACGTCGCGCTCGGTCGGGTCCATCTCCAGCGCTTCGTGGAAGACCTTGTACGAGTCGAGCGAGAGGTGCTGCCGCTCGCGCCACTCCGCGTCTCCCGCGTCGTCGAGAACGAGTGACGAGCAAGCCTGGCCGTCGACGAAGAACGACCCGTCCGTGAGCGTGATCGTCTCCCCTGCGCGCGGCTTCCGCACACGGCGCGACGCATCCGCGTTCGCCGCGACCTCGCGCTCTGAGGTAGCCGTACCAGACTGCGCCCCGGACATCCCAACCTCGCCGTTCACGTGCTCCCCCGTGCCATGTGAGGGCTGCCGCCGCAAGCCCGGGGCCGCACCCGTCACGTCGGCGCGGCGCTGCGTGCCCGCCGGCGACGCGGCCGGTTCGCAACGTGCGGCGGGAGCACGCCGGCGCCGCGCGGGACGGCCGGCGCTTCCGACTCCGGGACGCTGGAGCGTTCGGTGAGCATGGCGATGAGCGAGCCGTAGAACGGAAGGAACGGCACGCGGTAGCGCGCGAGCGTTCCGAAGTTCAGCGTGACGAGGCCGATGAACGTGCAGCCCACGAGCGTGATGACGAAGCACATCAGCATGAACGGTGAGCGCTGCACGCGCGCGAAGAACCCGCCGAAGCCGTGCAACCGGAACGCCTTCACGAGCAAGACCGACATCGCCGTCATCTCGAGCGCGCTGATGAGAACGAGCGGGTTGGTGACGTCGAAGAGCTGCGGCCTGAAGAGCGCATTGACGAGGGCGAGCGGTGCGCGTGCGAGCTGCTGAGCGGGCGTGAGCGCGAGCGGTTCGTCGGTGTCGAACGAGGAGCCGCCGCCGCTCACCGTCCACGCACGCTGCTTCGCCGCGACGGCGTCACCGATGCGATCGAGGGACAGTTCCGGGCGGAGGCGACTCAGGGCGACCATGCCGCCGGCGAGCAGCGCGACACCGAGCGCGAGATAGATGGGGCCGAGCAGCGTCGTCTCTGCGCCGCGCGTCTTCTGGATGCGGTCGACGACGAAGAACGCGACGCCTCCGAGGAGCAGCGGAGGAAGCGCAGGCGCGCGGAAGACGATGATGAGGAAGAGCCCGATGCCCACGTAGAACGGGACGCGGAAGTAGCGACGTGCGCGGATGCTGCTCCACGCGGCGAACAGCGCGCCCGTGCCGATGAGGCAGAACGCCTCTTTGTGGAGGGCGGAGGTCCAGAACGCGATCGACGGGAAGAGCACGATCGCGGTGAACAGACGCACCGGCGAGCCCTCGGGATACGCCTCGCGGCAAGCGCGGTAGATGTTCAATGCGCCGAACAGCGAGAGCCCGGCGACGAGCACCTGTGCGCCGATCTGCGAGCCGCGGAGGAGGAAGACGATGAACCCGCCGGCCGCGACCATCGAGCCCGTGTTGTCGCCTGCGCCGAGGACGACGGTGTCGAACGCGCTCGGCTGCTGGAGGAGCAGCGAGAGCGTCTCCTCCGCCGCCCAGCGGAAGGACATGTCCATGGCACGCGCGAGATCGGCGCCGCCTTCACCGTAGTAGTAGGCGTCGCCGCCGCCGACGAGGACGCGCGAGTAGAGGAGCTGCGCGGTCGCGCACAGGAGGTACTCGCCGAGCGCGATCCAGATCCAGCGATGCATCTCGCGCGGAAAGCTCCGCGAGAAGAGCGCAGTCGCCCCGGCGAGGAAGATCACCACCAGCGCAGTCGCGAGGATTTCCGCGATCACGGCGATGCCCTGACCATGCGCCGCGTGCGAAGCCAGCTCGCGACGCGCGCGGAGATGACGTCGGCAGCGCGCGCATCCGGGTGGACCGCATCGAAGAGGTGCACGCCGTCGGCCGGCCCCAGCTGCGAGAGGTCGAGCGTCGGCGCGCCGGTGCGCTCTTCGAGACCGCGGAGCCGGGCGGGAATTTCGTACGTCTCGTCGTTGAAGGCGCGGATCTTCGGGTGCTCCGGCATGCGTACGAGCAGGACCTGCGTCCCGTGGCTCTGGAAGTGGCGGACCTCGTCTTCGAGCCGCTGCCAGTAATCCGGCGTGAGCAGACGCGAAAGGCGGAGCCGCTGCAGCGAGCGCTCGGCCATGCGCTCGAGGCCGCGGTCCCAGTCTTCGCGGTAGTCGACGTCGATGCCGATGTAGCCGCGCCCGTCCGGCTCCGTACGCGCGACGCGGAACCACGACTGCATGTTGAGCTGGTAGAGCGCGGCGTCGAGGTCACCGCCCGACGCGCCGAGCGCGCCGACGAACAGCGCGTAGTCGAAGAGATGGTACCGGTGGTCCAGCGTCTTGAAGCGGCTGCCCGCCCACTTTCCGAGCGCTTCTTCCGCGCGGCGCTGCGCCTGCCCTCCGCCGCCCTGGCCATCGCTCTGGCCGTCTTTCTGGAAGGCCTGCTCGGGCGCCGGCGCGCCGGGCGCGGCCGCCGCACGGCGGAGGTGCAGAGGATCGTTCTTCGTGACGAGCTCGCTCTCCTGATCGAAGTTCGTCCCGTTGAGCCAGCTCGAGACGTTCGTCACCACCACGTCCGGGTAGTGCTCGCTCCGGCGCAGGTACTCGAAAAAGGCGATCGGACTCTGCTCGTGCGCGGCGATGTTGACGATGACGTTCTTGCCGTCGGCGCCGAGGTCGTCGCTCACGCGACGCGGCGAGACGCCCGTCATCATCAGGCAGTTGCCGAAGATGACCGTCTCTTCCGCGCGCGCCGCGTTCGGCGCGGGCGCAGGCGCGGCGAACTGGAAATCGGCCGTCGCTCCAGCGCGCTTCCTGAGCACGGCCTCCCAGCTCCCGGCGAGGACGAGGAACGTCAACGCCAGCGCCGCGAAGAAGCGGACGTCAGAACTGGAAGTAGATGAACGCATCGGAGACTTCGCGGCAGACGAGCGTGAGGAAGGCGAGGACGCCGAGCGCGATCCCTCGACGGACCGGCGCCGGGCGGAAGCGGACGCCACGCTCTTCGAGATAGCCGACGATGTAATAGACGGCGAGCGGAACGAGCCAGATGCCGTCCTTCAGCATGGCCTTCGCCGGGGAGGTCAGGCGGAGGGCCGAAGGCCAGAACATCGCGCGGAGCACGGTGAACGCGTCGGACATCGACGCCGCGCGGAAGAACACCCACGCGATCAGGACGAGAACGAACGTGAATGCGATGTGGACGAGCTCGCGGCCGACGCTCGCGCGCGCGGCGGGATCGGTCTTCGGCGCGCCGCGGCGGGCTCGAAAGGCGTGCTCCACGACGAGATAGGACCCGTGGAGCGCGCCCCACATCACGAACGTCCACGCCGCGCCGTGCCAGAGGCCGCCGACGAGCATCGTGATCATCAGGTTGCGATACGTCTTCGCGCGTCCGTCGCGATTGCCGCCGAGCGGGATGTAGAGGTAATCGCGCAACCAGCTCGAGAGCGAGATGTGCCAGCGCTTCCAGAAGTCGCTGAAGCCGCGCGCGAGGTACGGGTAGTCGAAGTTCGGCGTGAGATCGAAGCCGAGGAGCTTCGCGAGGCCTCGCGCAATCGAGGTGTACCCCGCGAAGTCGCAGAAGATCTGCGCCGCGAAGTAGAGCGTCGCGAGCCATGCCTCCGTGGTCGACGCCATGCGAGGCGCGGTGAAGACGTAGTCGACGGACGACGAGAGATTGTCCGCGATGCCGACCTTCAGGAAGTAGCCGACGACGATCCACTGCAGGCGCTGCGCGACGCCGTCACTCGTCACGCGCCGCGGTGACTCGAGCTGTGGGAGGAAGTCTCGCGCGCGCACGATGGGTCCCGCGACGAGATGCGGGAAGAACGTGATGAAGAGCAGAAGATCGAGATACGAGCGCGCGGGCTCGGTGCGCCGCTTGTAGACGTCCACGGCGTAGCTGATCGCCTCGAACGAGTAGAACGAGATGCCGATCGGCAGAAGCAGGCGCAGCGTCGGCGGTGACACGTGCGCGCCGAGCGCCTGGAGCGCCGTGGTGACGTTCTCGGCGAAGAAGTTGAAGTACTTGAACGTCGCGAGAATCGTGAGATTGCTCACGATGCTCGTCGCGAGCGCGATCTTGCGGCCGCGCGCGTCCGTGCGGCGGCTCATCAGCCCGACGCAGACGAAGTCGATAGTCGTGCTGAGGAAGACGAGGCCCAGATAGGCCGGGTTGAACCAGCCGTAGAAGACGATGCCGCCGACGAGCAGCCAGACCTTCTTCGCTGCCCACGATCGGAGCAGGTAGAAGGGCGGCAGGAAGACCGCGAGGAAGACGAAGAATACGGCGGAGTTGAACGTCATGAGGCGCTCGCCCTCCCGCGTCCGGAGGGCGCAGGTACATATCAGTTGCGCCGGCGGGTGAACAGTTCAGGCGCGGTGCTATGGTCCCGTGCTCATGAGGCAATCCGGGCTCCCGCTCCTCGTGAAGAAGACGCTGGATCGCGCGGTCGCGCTCGTCGGGCTGACGGTCACGGCACCCGTCGTTGCCGCCGCCGCCGCCGCCGTGCGCGTGACCATGGGCGGCCCGGTGTTCTTCACCCAGGAGCGTCCCGGTTTCCGCGGCGTGCCGTTCCGGATCGTGAAGATGCGGACGATGACCGACGCGCGCGGCGCGGACGGCAAGCTCCTGCCCGACGCGCAGCGGCTCACGCCTCTCGGTCGCTTTCTCCGCGCATCGTCGCTGGACGAGCTCCCGCAGCTCTGGAACGTGCTCCGCGGCGAGCTCTCGCTCGTCGGGCCCCGCCCGCTGCTCATGCAGTACTTGCCGCTGTACGACCGCGAGCAGGCCCGCCGGCACGACGTGATGCCCGGCATCACGGGGTGGGCGCAGGTCCACGGTCGGAACGCCCTCACGTGGGAAGAGAAGTTCGCGCTCGACGTCTGGTACGTCGACAACTGGAGCCTCGGCCTCGATCTGCGCATCCTCGCGAAGACGGTCTCGTCGGTGGTCCGCCGGCAGGGCATTGCCAGCGAGGGACACGTCACGATGCCGAACTTCCAGGGCTCACGCCGCAGCGCGACCGTGCTGAACTGAGGCGCTCGTCGCGCGGCCGCTCGGCGCCCGGGGCGGCGCGTTTGAACGACGCCGGGATCGCGGACAACCGAAGCGCTGTGGTATGGGCTCCGGCTCCTCCGCGTCCTCCGCAGCACGGGGCGCGTCATCGGGTGATTTCATGAACGTTCTCGGCATCTGTCACGACGTCCTCATCTGCTCGGCCGCGCTCGTGCGCGATGGCAAGGTCATCGCCGCCATTCCGGAAGAGCGTCTCGACCGCGTGAAGCAGAGCCGCGTCTTCCCTTCCCTCGCGATCCAGAAGTGCCTCGAGATGGGCAACCTGGCGCTGAGCGACGTCGACGAGATCGCCATCGCCTGGAACCCTGGCATCGAGCTCGAGACCATCCCGTCGGGGTACCTCACGTCGCGGCGCTGGCGTACCGAGCACCTCATGCAGGTGCCCGGACGCTTCATGCAGCTCCTCGGCACGAACGCGACCGACGAGATCACGATCAGCGGCGCGGCGCAGGGCTGCCCGCCGATCACGTTCATCAATCACTACGACGCGCACGTCGGCAACGCGTTCTTCGCGAGCGGGTTCGAGAGCGCGGCAATCATGGTCCTCGACGGCCGCGCCGAGAAGCAGACGAGCCTCCTCGCCGCCGGGCGCGGGACGAAGGTCGAGAAGCTCACCGAGGTGTCGTTCCCGCACTCGATCGGCCTCTTCTACGGGACGATCACGCAGCTCCTCGGCTTCAAGCCGGACGGCGACGAGTGGAAGGTGATGGCGCTCGCTTCGTACGCGAGCGGCGACAACGAGTTCTACCCGGTGCTGAAGTCGCTCGTGCACGTCGCCGAGGACGGCAGCTTCGAGATGGCGCTCGACCACTTCGAGTACCACAACTTCTTCGACCGCCGGATGTACTCGGACAAGCTCGTGAAGAAGCTCGGGCCCGCGCGGAAGAAGAGCGAGCCGCTCACCGAGCGCCACGAGAGGCTCGCCGCCGCGATGCAGCGGGTCTTCGAGGAGACCGTCACCGACATTCTCACGAAGCTCCACGCGCGCACGGGGCTCGACCGCCTCGTCGTCTCCGGCGGGTGCTTCATGAACAGCGTCTACAACGGCAAGATCGAGGAGCAGACGCCGTTCAAGCAGGTCTACATCGGCAGCTCGCCGGACGACTCCGGCACGGCCGTCGGCGCCGCGCTCTACCTCGACGCGCAGCGCCGCGACAAGCGCGTGCTCGAGCCGATCCGCGACAACTACTGGGGCCCCGAGTACACCGACGCGCAGTGCCTCGACGTCGCGAAGCGGTTCAAGCTCTCCGCCGAGGTCGTCGCCGATCCTTCCGCGCGCGCCGCGAAGGACCTCGTCGACGGGAAGATCATCGGCTGGTTCCAGGGCCGCATGGAGTTCGGCCAGCGCGCCCTCGGCAACCGCTCGATCCTGCTCGATCCGCGTCGCAAGGACGGCAAGGACGTCGTCAACGCGGCCATCAAGTTCCGTGAAGCGTTCCGCCCGTTCGCGCCGGCCATTCTGTCGGAGAAGGTGCACGAGTGGTTCGAGTGCCCGCCCGGAACGAAGGTGCCCTTCATGGAGCGCGTCTTCCAGTTCCGTCCCGAGAAGCGCGAGCTCGTCCCCGCGGTCGTGCACACGGACGGCTCCGGTCGTCTGCAGACCGTCGACGAGAGCTCGTCGCCCCGCTACCACGCGCTCATCACCGCGTTCGAGAAGCTGACCGGCGTCCCGATCGTGCTCAACACCAGCTTCAATCTGAACGGCGAGCCGATCGTGTGCGCCCCGGAAGACGCGATCCGCACGTTCTTCACGTGCGCGCTCGAGGTGCTCTACCTCGGCAACGTGCGCATCACGAAGTGATGAGCTCGTCGTAGACGCCGGCGAGCGCCTCCCAGATGCGCTCGCGGCGAAAGCTGGTCTCGACGCGCGTTCGGCCCGCGCGGCCGTGCGCCTCGCGGAGGTCCGCATCGTCGACGTAGCGGCCGAGCGCTCCCGCGAGCGCTTCGGCGTCGCCGGCCGGCACGAGCGTTCCGGTGACGCCGTCCTCGACCGCATCGACGCAGCCGGGAACGCGCGTCGCGACCACCGGGCGACGCATCGCGGCCGCCTCGAGCGGCACGTTCGGGAAGCCTTCTCGATACGTCGGCAGCGCGAGCACGTCGATCGCCGCATACACCGGCGGCGTGTCGTCCACGAAACCGAGCAAGTGCACGCGCGGATGCTTCTTGAGCGCGCTGCGCGTCTCCGGCGGGACCGGGTCACGCTCCTCGTAGATGCCGCCCACGAGCAGATGGAGCGCCGGCCTCGTGCGCGCGAGAGCCTCGAACGCGGCCATCAGCTCGACGACGCCTTTGTCTTTCACGAGGCGGCCGACGAAGCCGATCACCACCGCGTCTTCCGGGATCCCGTGGCGTGCGCGCATTGCGGCGCGTGCCTCGTCGCCGAGCCGCGCCAGGTCGAAGCGATCCGTGTCGACACCGTTACCGCTGCCGCCCGCGAGGACGCGGATCTTCGACGGCGCGCACAGGCGCGACGACAACGCCACGCCGCGGAGCGAGTGGCTGACCGCGAGCACCTCGCTGGCGAGCGCGCACGACGTCCGCTCGCTCGCGGTGAGGAGCACGCGAGAAACGCCGTGGGCGGTGACGAGCGGGAGCCCCCGCATGTGGTAGATGCGCCGGCTCACCCCTGCGGCCACGGCCGCGGTCATTCCCAGGAGGCCGCCCTTCGGGGTGTGCGCATGAACGATGTCCGGCCGGAGCCGGCGAAGCAGCATCACGAGGCGCGTGAGGCTCTCCGCATCGGCGCGCGGCGAGATCCGGCGGGTCATGGTCACGGCGTGGGCGTCGACGGATTCGCGCACCGCGAACGCGTCGAGAGCGGGACCGGGCGCAGTGACCACCGTGAGCCGGTAGCCGCGCTCGCGCATGTAGCGGGGCTGGCCGCGGAGGAAGCCCAACGATTCGGGGACGGTGAAGACGTGGACGACGTGCCGCACGGCGGTCCCTGGACGTACCACCGGCGGGGGACGCCGCGGGTGAATTATGCCTCGCGTCCGCGCAACGGGTGTATGGAGTGCCCGCGTCCGTTCGACTGAACGTGCGACCAGAAAGTCACGGCGCAGGCCTTGGCGTCGCAGCGGCGACGGCTAGGATGTCCCGTCGGACCAGCCCCGAGGCGCGGACCCGAGACACGCGATACATGACGATGGTTGCCAGGATGATTGAACGATGCGCGACGTGATCATCGCCTATCGGCGGGTGCTCGTCGTCGTCATCCACGTCGCCCTGTGGATGGCGGGGCTCGTCCTCGCGCTGCTCCTCCGGTTCGACTTCGAGATTCCGGCGCCGTTCCTGAAGCTCGCGCCGACGTTCCTCGGGATGTCACTCGTCATCCGGACGCTCGTTCACTGGCGGCTCGGGCTCTTCCACGGCCTCTGGCGGTACTCGAGCGCGCGCGACCTCCTCTCGCTCATCAAGGCGGCGACGCTCGCGTCGGTGCTCATCGCCGCGGGCTGGGCGTTCGCCGGAACGGGCAACTTCCCCCGTTCGATCCTCGTCCTCGACTACGCCTTCAGCATCCTCATCATCGGCGGTCTTCGTTTCGGCATCCGCACGATTCACGACATCGGCAAGAGCACCGCCGCGCCGAAATCGGCCGACGGCGGCGCACGCCGTCGCATCCTGGTGCTCGGCGCGGGCGACGCTGGCGAGACGCTGATGCGCGAGATCGTCCGCACGCATTCGCGCCGGTACGAGGCGGTCGGCTTCCTCGACGACAGCACGCGCAAGCACGGCGAGCAGATTCACGGAGTGACGGTGCTCGGCCCGATCGCCGACGTCGCGCACCTCGTCGAAGCGCGAAAGATCGACGAAGTGATCCTCGCGATCCCGTCGATGCGGGGCAAGGAGATGCGCCGCGTCGTCGAGCTGTGCCGCCCGACGGGCGTCACGCTCCGCACGGTCCCTGCCCTCTCGAGCCTCATCGACGGCACCGTCACCGTGAGCCAGCTCGCGGAGGTGAAGATCGAAGATCTCCTCGGACGCGAGCCCGTCGAGCTCGACACCGCGGCGATCCATAGCTTCCTCGACGACCGCGTCGTGCTCGTCACCGGTGCAGGAGGGAGCATCGGCTCGGAGCTCTGCCACCAGATCGCGCGCTTCTCGCCGAAGCGCCTCGTCCTCATCGAGCAGGCAGAAAATAGCCTGTTCGAGGTCCATCGCGCGCTCCTCGCCGCCTTCCCGGACGTCACGACGGTGCCGTACATCGCCGACGTCTGCGACTCGAAGCGGCTCGACCAGGTGTTCGAGGCGGAGCGCCCCGCCGTCGTGTTCCACGCCGCCGCGCACAAGCACGTGCCGATGATGGAGGCGAACCCCGGCGAGGCGATCAAGAACAACGTGTTCGGCACGAAGAAGGTCGCCGACGCTGCGGCTCGGTACGGCGCGGCGAGCTTCGTGATGGTGTCGACCGACAAAGCGGTGAACCCGACGTCGGTGATGGGCGTCTCGAAGCGCACCGCCGAGGTCTACGTCCAGGCGCTCTCGCAAAGGACGAGCACGCAGTTCGTGACCGTTCGCTTCGGCAACGTGCTCGGCAGCGCCGGCAGCGTCATCCCGATCTTCAAGAAGCAGATCGCCGCGGGCGGCCCGGTGACCGTCACGCATCCGGACATGAAGCGGTACTTCATGACCATCCCGGAAGCCTGCCAGCTCATCCTGCAGGCCGGAGCCATGGGGCGCGGCGGCGAGATCTTCATCTTGGACATGGGCGAGCCGGTGAAGATCGTCGACCTCGCACGCGACCTCATTCGTCTCTCCGGGCTCACGCCGGAGGAAGACATCCCGATCGTATTCTCGGGGATGCGGCCGGGCGAGAAGCTCTTCGAGGAGCTCTCGTTCGACGCGGAGAAGGCGCAGAAGACGCGTCACGAGAAGATCTTCGTGGGCACGTTCCAGCCGTATCCGTGGGAGAAGGTCCAGCGCGGCCTCGCCGACCTCCACGCGCTCAGCGATGGCTCGTCGGGCGAGCGCATTCGCGAGGCGTTCATGCGGCTCATCCCGGAATACACTCCCGACGCGGCGTCTCTCTCGGAGCGGCGGCCGGCCATCGAGCGTCCCTCGCAGGCGAAAGAGCCCAAGGCGGCGCGCACGGACGCCGACGACGTCGGCGCGCCTGCACCAGACCTCGACCGCATCAGCGCCACGGCAGTCTGAGATGCCGCGCATCTACTTGTCGCCGCCGCACATGGGGCCGCGCGAGCGCGAGCTGCTGCTCGAAGCCTTCGACTCGAACTGGATCGCGCCGCTCGGGCCGCACGTCGACGCGTTCGAGCGCGAGCTCGGCGCGGCCTGCGGCGTTGCGAACGTGTGCGCGCTTTCGAGCGGAACCGCGGCGCTCCATCTCGCGCTCGTCCTGCTCGGCATCGGCCGCGGTGACGAGGTGCTCGTCTCGACGCTGACGTTCGCGGCGAGCGCGAACGCCGTGACGTACGTCGGCGCAAAGCCGACGTTCGTCGACAGCGAGCGCACGAGCTGGAACATGTGTCCGGACCGGCTCGCGGAGGTCCTCGAAGCGCGTCGTCGCGCGGGTCGCCTTTCGAAGGCCATCCTCGTCGTCGACCTCTACGGGCAGTGCGCCGACTACGCGCGGATCTTGCCGCTTGCCGAGGAGTACGGCGTGCCCGTGATCGAGGATGCCGCCGAGGCGCTCGGCGCGACGAACGGCGGACGCCCCGCCGGCAGCTTCGGCGCGATGGGCGTGTTCTCGTTCAACGGCAACAAGATCATCACGACGAGCGGCGGAGGCGCGCTCGTCGCGGCAAACAAGGAGCACACCGATCGCGCGCGGTTTCTGGCGACCCAAGCGCGCGACGCGGCCCCGCACTATCAACACTCGACGATCGGCTACAACTATCGCCTGAGCAACTTGCTCGCGGCGGTCGGTCGCGGGCAGCTCGCCGTGCTCGCGGAGCGGATCGCGGCGCGCCGTTCGCACAACGCGTTCTATCGCGAAGCGCTCGGCGACCTGCCCGGCGTCGCCTTCCTGCCGGAGGCTCCATGGGGTCGGAGCACGTGCTGGCTCACGTGCATGACCGTGGACCCGCGCGCCGCCCGCGTCACGTGCGAGGACGTGCGGCTCGCGCTCGTCGCCGCGGACATCGAGGCGCGGCCTCTCTGGAAGCCGATGCACATGCAACCGGTGTTCGCCGAGTGCGAGACGATCGGCGGCGACGTCGCGGCCGACCTGTTCACGCGTGGTCTCTGTCTTCCGAGCGGCTCGAGCCTTCGCGAGAGCGAGCGCTCGGAGATCGCCGAGATCGTCCGGCGCTGCTTCAGCGGCGGATGAATTCCCAAACCGTGCGTTCGTAGAGGCTGCCGGAGACGCGCAGGATGCGGTCGTTCGCGACCACGAGCGCATCCGCGTGCGACTCGGGCCCGCCCGCGCCACCGGGGAACGAGGTCCACGTCTTGCCGTCGTCGTCGGACACCATCGCGCGCGACAGCTCGACATCTCCGTACGGATCGTAGCCGTTGAAGAGCCAGAGTCGGCCATCGTGGCTGATGACGGGATTCCAGATCGACGGCTTGAATTGCGCGTGACCGTCGGGAAGGACCGCTTCCCACGACGACCCGTCGAACGCCCACACCCCGTTGTACGCAACCGGTTTGTAGGGCTCGTCCCAATAGCGGCCGCCGCCGACGACGAAGAGCCTGCCGTTGTGCTCGAACGGCCGATACACCATGCCTCGGCCCGCCCACGGCGCGTCGGGCAAGCGCGTCCACGTCACGCCGCCGTCCGTCGAGCGCCACACGTCATTGCGCGCGGTATGCGGCTCCGTGAACGAAGATTGGCCGCCGAGCACGTAGATTGCGCCCTTGTAGTTCCCGCACATGAACGCGAGCCGACCGGCGGTGGGTGCCGTGCGCGTCACGCGCGTCCACGTCGCTCCGTTGTTGCTCTCCTGCCAGACGTCGCCGAGCGTGTCCGCGTCGGGGGAGTCGTTCGGATCGCCGCCGAGCAGAACGGCGTGCCCGTTGTACGTGACGAGCCCGACGGCGTGCCCGGGGACGAAGCGTGCGTTCGGACCGGTCTCCGGCGGGGTCGCATCGTGCGGGAGGAGAAGCTGCCAGCTGACGCCGAGGTCGTCCGACTTCCACACTTCGTTCGTCAGGCGATCGCCGCCCTCGCCGCTCCCTCTGCCGCCGAGCGGTCCCCACGGATCGTTCAGGTTCCAGCCGCCGACCATGAGAATGCGACCCGTCGCGAGCTGCACCATCTGTGCACCGTCACGCGGGTGCCATTCGGGCGGCATGTCTGCGAGGTGCGTGATGCGCCACTCGCGATGGAGCTCGTCGATCCGCGGTCCCGCGTCCGCACGGCTCGTGGGGGCCGCGTCAGGGCCGCCCGAGGCCGTCGGCGGCGCGCTCGGCCGCGTGCTGGGATCTCCCCCCGAAGCCGGCGACGAGCTTCTGCAGCTCGCGCCCGCGGCGAGCGAGACGCACGCGAGAGCCATCAACAGGGCACGGGGAGACGTCATGACTGCGCATCCATCATAGAGCACCGTCTCGAGCTTGGTGGCGCGCGCCGCTCGAAACGATCATCGCGAGCGCGACGGGGAGCGGACGCGTGCCACAGCGGCACGCGCCGACGCTCACGTGCGCGCGGAGAGGGTTCGCCGCTTGCCCGCGCGCTCGGCTTCGAACCGTGCGAGCAGCGCCGCGTACTGTCGGCGCTCGTGCTCGTCGAGCGTCTCCGGATCGAGCATCTCGAAGGCGCGGCGGCGCACGGCCGCGCCCATCGTGCGCGCGTACTCCGGATCGGAGAGGAAGCGGATCACCGAGTCGGCCATCGCCTCGATCGAGCGGCTCGGGACGAGCTCGCCGGTCTCGCCGGTGCGAATCAGCTCGCCCTGCCAGTCGAGGTCGTAGGCGACGATCGGAGCGGCTCCGAACGCCGCCTCGGACAGGGCGCGCCCGGTGAGCGGCGAAAGCACGACGGCCGCGAGCGGGATCACGCGGGACAGCCAGTCTTGGTCGCGATTGCCACAGAACACGACGTGGTCTGCGATCTCGAGCTCCCGCGCGAGCTCTTGGAGCGCTCCGCGCTGCTGGCCGTCGCCGACCATGAGGAGCGACACGTCGTGCCCACGCCCGCGCACTTCGGCGAGCACGCGCAGCGGATCTTCGGGCAGCTTCGCGCTCTCGAGACGGCCGACGTGGAGGAGGAAGCGGCGCGGCTCCGGCCAGATCTCTCGCAAGACCGCGCCGCTCAGGTCCCGCGTTTCGGGCGGCGCCACGTGTCGTTTGTCGATGAGGTTGCCGTACCGGAAGATCGTGGAGCGCTCGGGCCGCGCCCCGTTCGCGATCGCGAAGCGGAGGTTGTCGTCGTTCACCGCCGCGACGAGGTCGGTGCGCGAGAGGACGAAGCGCAGCACCTTCTTCTCGAGCGCATACGAGCGGAAGAAGCGCGGCATCATCGGGCGCTTCGTCGATTCGTGGATCTTGTCGTAGTTGGCGTTCACGCGGACGACGAGCGGAATGCCGCACGCGCGCGCGAGCAGCAGCCCCAAGAGGCCGTTGTAGAGCGGGTCGCCGGCGCGGATGGCGCTGATCCCTTCGCGGCGAATCAGCGCGACGAGCCGCGCGATGATGTCGGCCTGTGACGCGGCGAAGTTCAGGACGGGGATGCCGGCGAGCGCGTCGAAGCGGCCGATCTTGCCGTCGATGAACGTATGCGCGGCGGCGAGCTCGTGCCGCTCCGGCGCGCCGAACGGCGCCGTCTGCCCCTCACTGACGAGCGACGCGAACGGATGCACCGTCCACACGTGCTCGAAGAAGCCCGTGAGGTCGCGGCACGTGACCGAGTCTTCGAGCTTCCGCGAACGAATCGCCTCGTACGCGTACGACGTGTCGAGGACGAGGAGCTTGCGCGTCTTCACGCGGTACGCGCTCAGCGGCCGAGGAACGAGTTCACGTCCGCGAGCGCGATCGCGAGCGTTCCCCAGAAGTCCTGGTTGAACGTGATGCCGAGGTGCTCCCGGATCTTCCGGTTGTCGACCTCGAAGTTCATGATGTCGCCGACGAGCGGATCGCCGTACTCGACCTTCAGCTTCCCGCTCTCGTCGACGATCGCGAGCATCCGCGTCGCGAGCTCCTGGATCGTCACCTTGATGCCGGAAGCCGCGTTGTACGCCTGACCCGTGGCACGCGGAGACATGGCCGCCGCGAGGTTCGCTTCGACGAGGTCCTTCACCCACGTGAAGGAGCGCACCTGGTGCCCGTCTCCGAAGACGATCGGGTTCTGCCCGTCGAGGATGCGCCGCAGGAAGATCGAGACGACGCCGCCGAACTCATTCGACTCCTGGCGCGGGCCATAGACGTGGAAGTAGCGCAGGATCGTCGTGTCGAGTCCGTACAGCTTGTGGAACACGTCGACGTAGCGCTCGCCCGCGAGCTTCGACACGCCGTAGTAGGAGACCGGCTCGAACGGGTGCGTCTCGTCCGTCGGGAAGATGCGCGGCTCGCCGTAGACGGAGCCGGTCGACGCGTGGACGAACTTCTGCACCTTGTGCTCGAGCGCGTGGCGCAGGAGGTTCAGCGCGCCGCCCGCGTTCACGTCGAGATCGCGGTTCGGATTGATGAGGCAGACGTTCTTCTTCGACGCGGCGTTGTGGAAGACGACGTGCGTGCCGCGGAAGAGGTCCGCCATCGCATCGTCGGCGTCACAGACGTCCTTCGCGACCACGTGGAAGTTCGAGCGGTCGGTCATGAACGCGACGTTGCTGCGCTTGCCGGCCGAGAAGTCGTCGAGGCAGTAGACCTGCGCGCCGAGCGGCAGGAGCGCCTCGCAGATGTGGGAGCCGATGAATCCGGCGCCACCGGTCACGATGACCTTCTTACCTTCGAAGAAGCGCCGCTTGTCGTCCGTCGTCATGGCAGTTTCGAGTTCCTGAGGAACGGGTGGTAGTCGCCGGTCGCGCCGACCGGCTGGCTCGAACGAATGCGGGCGACGGTCTCGATCGCCGGGCGGCTGTCCGCCAGACCGAAGCCACGCCCCGCGAAGATCTCCTCGTAGCTCCGCGTGTGGAGCTCGGTGAACCCGTCCGAGAACTCGAGCTCTCGGCCGTTCACCGTCATCGAGCGGAACGTGCGCTGGCCGCGCTCGCGTGCGGACGCCGGGACGTCGTCGAGATCGACGGAGAGGAACCAGCGGACGCGTGCGCCCTCGTACTCCAGGTACCCCGCCGCCTTCGTCTCCGACGCGTGGTGCACGACGCTCTCCACGAGCCCGCCGAACAGGAAGTGCAGCATGTCGTAGAAGTGGACGCCGATGTTGCAGGCGACGCCGCCCGACTTCTTCGGGTCACCCTTCCACGACTGCAGATACCAGCGCCCGCGCGCGGTGATGTACGTGAGCTCCACGTCCGCCTTCGTCTTCGAGGCTTCGCGCCGGAGCTGATCGCGGAACGCCACGACCGCGGGGTGCAGACGCAGCTGCAGGATGGTGCTGACCTTCTTGCCCGTGTCGCGCTCGATCTCCTGCAGCGCGTCGAGGTTCCAGAGGTTCACGACGAGCGGCTTCTCGCAGATCGCGTCGGCGCCGGACCGCAGCGCGAAACGGATGTGCGAGTCGTGCAGGTAGTTCGGCGAGCAGATGGCGACGCAGTCGATCTGGCGGCTGTCCTTGGCGCGGCGGAGCTTGTCGACGAACCGGTCGAAGCGCTCGAACTCGGTGAAGAACTCCGCGTCGGGGAAGTAGCTGTCGATGATGCCGACGGAGTCTTTGGGGTCGAAGGCGGCGACGAGCCGATGGCCCGTGTCCTTGATGGCCTTCATGTGGCGCGGGGCGATGTACCCGGCAGCGCCGATCAGTGCGACGTTCGCCATGGCTGCTGCTCGAAAGGGCTTTCTCGGGTGCGCGGGTGCGCAGGCGGTCTCGGGAGGGCGCGCATCGTTGTCGGCCGTTCCGGGGGTGTCAAGTCGTCGCACGAGGCCGGAACCCGCCGCCCGCCGCGCTGGAGGTCTGTTGCTTGCCTCGCACGCGCCGTTCGAGCGTGCCGCAGAAATGCGGCGGGTGTGATAGGCTGCGCGGCCAAACGGAGGGCGTCGGTACGCGACGCGCCGCCGTCGGCTCGCGAGCGCGTACGCGATGATCACAGTCGTCGACTATCGGATGGGGAATGTCGGCTCGATCGCGAACATGATTCGCAAGGTCGGGGGGCAGGCGCTCGTCACGTCCGACCCCGGCGAGATCCGAAAGGCCGACAAGCTCATTCTTCCCGGGGTGGGTCACTTCGGTCGCGGCATCGTGAACCTCCACGAGCTGGGCCTCGCGCCCGTGCTCGACGAGCTCGCCCGCGACCGGCGGGTGCCGGTGCTCGGCATCTGCCTCGGCATGCAGCTGATGTGTCGCACGAGCGAAGAAGCGGACCGACCGGGCCTCGGCTGGATCGAGGCGGACGTGCGGAAGCTCGACGTGTCCGCCGAGCCCTCCGCGAAGGTCCCGCACATGGGCTGGAACGTGGCGCGCGCCGTTCGCCCGAGCGCGCTGTTCGACGTGCAGCCCGCGGAGCCGCAGCGGTTCTACTTCGTGCACTCGTACCACGTCGCGTGCGCCGATCCGGCGGACGTGCTGACGGTCACCCGCTACGCGGGCGAGTTCTGCTCGTCGTTCGCGCGCGACAATCTCTGGGGCGTCCAGTTCCACCCGGAGAAGAGCCACGCGTTCGGCATGGAGCTGTTCCGCCGGTTCTTGGAGCTCTGAGAGGATGCTCCTGCCGCGCGTGATCCCGTGCCTCCTCCTGCAGGACGGCGGCCTCGTGAAGACGGTGCAGTTCAAGGCGCCGAAGTACGTGGGCGACCCGATCAACGCGATCCGCATCTTCAACGACAAGCGCGTCGACGAGCTCATCGTCCTCGACATCACGGCGAGCCGCGAGCGCCGCGAGCCGAGCTACGCGCTCATCGAGGAGATCGCGAGCGAGTGCTTCATGCCGCTCTGCTATGGCGGTGCCGTGCGGAGCGCCGCCCAGGCGAAGAAGATCGTCAATCTCGGGGTCGAGAAGATCGCCGTGAACCACGCCGCGATTGCGCGCCCCGAGTTGGTGCGCGAGATCGCGGCGGAGCTGGGCTCCCAATCGGTCGTCGCGTGCATCGACGTGAAGAAGACGTGGCTCGGCCAGTATCGCGTCTACGACAGCGGCACGGGGAAGCTCACCGACAAGGACCCGTTCGAGCACGCCGACGCGCTGGTTCGGATGGGCGCCGGCGAGCTGATGGTGAACAGCGTCGATCGCGACGGGACGCAGCACGGGTATGATCAGGATCTCGTGCGCCGCTTCACCGCTCGCCTGTCCGTGCCCGTCATCGCTTGTGGGGGCGCGAAGACCACGGCCCACCTCCGCGAAGTCGTGAAGGAGGCGGGCGCGTCGGCGGCCGCTGCTGGCAGCATGTTCGTCTTTCAGGGCCCGCATCGTGCGGTGCTCATCAGCTATCCGCCGTACGCCGAGCTCGTACGGCTCTTGGGGCTCTGAGAGTGTCTTCCACGTACCGCCAGTGCACGCGCTGCATCATGGACACGACGGCATCCGGCATCCGGTTCGACGACGAAGGTCGTTGCAACTACTGCCGCAACTTCGAGGAGCGGCTGCAGACGTACCAGCCGACCGACCCGGCCGAGCGGCAGCGCCGGCTCGACGCGCTCATCGCGCGCGTGAAGCGCGAAGGCCGCGGCAAGCAGTACGACTGCATCGTCGGGCTGAGCGGCGGAGCAGACAGCGCGTTCTCGCTGTACCAGGCGAAGAAGCACGGCCTCCGGCCGCTCGCCGTTCACATGGATAACGGCTGGGACTCGGAGCTCGCACACAACAACATCGAGAACCTGGTCCGGAAGCTCGACGTCGACCTGCACACGCACGTCATCAACTGGCTCGAATACAAGCGGCTGATGCAGGCGTTCTTCGACGCCGACGTGCTCGATGTCGAGCTGCTCTACGACAACGCGATGCTCGCGGTGAACTACGGGATGGCCGCGAAGTACGGGATCCACTGGATCCTCGGCGGCACGAACACGACCACGGAGGGCATGGAGATGCCCGCGACGTGGAACTGGTTCAAGTACGACAAGAAGAACATCGTCGCGCTCGCCAAGAAGGCGGGCGTGAAGCTCGACACCTTCCCGTCGATCGGCACGCGCGAGTACATCTACTTCAAGTACGTGCGCCGAATCCGCTGGGTGCCGTTCCTCGACTATCTCGATTACTTCAAGCCGCGGGCGACGGAGACGCTCGTGACGGAGCTCGGGTATCGGACGTACCCGTACAAGCACTACGAGTCGATCTTCACGCGCTTCTACCAGGGCTACATCCTCCCGAAGAAGTTCGACATCGACAAACGGAAGCTCCATCTCTCGACCTTGCTGATGAGCGGCCAGACGACCCGCGAAGAGGCGCTCAAGCTGATGGAGAAGATCCCCTACCCCTCGCAGGGCGATCTCCAGGTCGACATCGAGTACTTCCTGAAGAAGATGGGCTGGACCCAGAAGCAGCTCGACGACTACCTCGCCCGTCCCGAGGTTCCGCATGCGCGCTACGGAACGGAGAAGCCGCTGTGGATGCGCCTCACGCGCGTCGCGCAGCGCTTGAACCTGCTCGAGCGCCGTAAGCTCATCGCCGAGGGCAGCGGGGCGTAGAGCGCCACGCGTCGCATCCCCCCCGGGCGCACCTTCGGTCACCTTTTTCTGCGACGCCGCCGCGACCTAGGGCGCGACGCGCATCATCCTCGGTGATGCGCACGCTCACGCGGTTGATCGTCGGGTCCATGGGTGCGGTGGTGGCGCTGGCCGCCTGCTCTGCCTCCGAGTCGTTCGTGGGTAGCGGGCCCGCGCCCGAGGGCGGCGATGCGACGCTCGCCGACGGCGGCGGGACCGGGCCGGACGACGCGACGCCCGCCCCGGACGGCGCGGCGACCGACGCGGGTGCCGACGCGGCGGACGGCGGAGGCCCAGAAGCGGGCGCCGAGGCGGGTACCGACGCAGGGCCGGTCGTCTGCACGAACGAGCCTCCCGTCGGCCCCTTCGACCTCACGAAGGGCGTCTGCACGCGGGATGGGTTCTGTCAGCTCTCGCCGATGCCGCTCTACGACGCGCTCTACCAATCATGGGCCGCGAGCAACGGCGACGTGTGGGTCTCGGGACGCAGTGTCATCGCTCGCTGGAACGGCACGGCCTGGGCAGGGCTCGCCGGCCTCGACTTCGTCGACGCGCCTCCGATCGGCGGCAGCGGTCCTGACGACGTCTGGTTCGGCAGCGCGCTGCACTGGGACGGCGCCACGATTCACTACGCCGCGCACCCGGTGCCGGGGACGGCCACGAGCCTGTCGTTCACGTCGGCGACGGACGGCTGGGCGGTGAACGGGACGACCACGGCGTACCACTGGGATGGCGCCGATTGGACGGCGATGCCGACCGGCGCCATCGTCGGGGCGAACGCGGTGAAGGCCTTTGCGCCGAACGACGTGTGGGTCGTCGGCGGGCCGTCCGCACGACATTGGAACGGCGTTGCGTGGGAGGACCCGGCGAGCCCCTTCCCGGCCTCGGTCGACGCGATTGCGATCGGCGGCGCCGCGCCGGACGACTTCTGGGTCACGAGCCTCGACAAGATCGTCCACCACGTCGCGGGCACGTGGACGGTCGTGCCGACGCAAGGGTCGCGAACGATCGCGGCGAGGTCGACGACGGAGGTGTACTTCGCCGGACAAGCGAACCTGCGGCGCTGGGACGGCACCCAGCTCCGGACGGACAATCGCCCGACGAGCAGCTGCTACCAGTGCGGACACTGCACGTCGGCGGCGGTCACGCCCGCGGGCGAGGTGTTCACGACGACGATGGCGCCCGTGCCTGGTGCAACGACCGCGTGCCCGATCGCCGGGCGCGGAGGCACGACACAGCTTCACATGAGCGCGGTTCGGCAGGTCGTCGAGTACAAAGGCAAGCCGTTCGTCCTGGGCAGCGGAGGCGGAGCCGGAGGAACCGAGCCCGACGGGTCGCCTGGGCCGTGGAGCATCACGGCGTTCGACAAGGCGGTCGGTCTGTCTTCGAGCTCGCCGAACGACATCTGGGTCAGCGCGTACTACGACGCGAGCACGAGCTACACCTCTCACTTCGATGGCGCGGCGTGGACGCGCGCCACGCTGCCGGCGCAGCCGACGTCCGCGGTCGGGGCTTCGTCGCCGACGAGCGCGTGGGTGCTTCTGGGCAAGAACGCGGCGTACTGGGACGGCGCGACGTGGACCGACAAAGGCCAGGTCGACACCACGGCGCCAAAGGCCATCTGGGGGTCTGCGAACGACGCGTGGGCGGTCGGCTACAAGGGCATCTTCCACTGGGACGGCGCGATGTGGACGTACGTGCCGGGCTCGCCCTCGAACCTCGTCGCGATCAAGGGATCCTCGCCGACCGACGTCGTCGCGGTGCGCTCGGCGAGCCCGTCGATCATGCTCTATCGGCTGACGCCCGCCGGCTGGACGTTCATCCCCGGCTCGCAGCAGTCGTGGAACGCAGACACGGCCGTGTCGATGATCAGCACGACGGACATCTGGACCGGCAACACGTATCTGAAGTCGGGCCAGCAGAGCTTTCTGCACTGGGACGGGAGCTGCTGGCACACGCTCCGCACGAGCAGCGCGAACATCCCCGACCTGGTCGTCGCGGTCGGCGGCTCGGCGACCAAGGTGTGGGGCTACACGTTCTACAACACGCTGGAGCTCGCTCGATGATGCGGCCGCAGGCGACGCGTAGGGCCCTCGCCGCAAGTGCCGCCGTGCTCGTCGCCGCGGCCGCCGCCGCTTGCGTGTCGGGAGAGAATCGCGCGGGCGCTCCGCCGCCGGGCTCGATCGGCCAAGACGCGAGCGTCCCGCCCGGTGACGCACCTGCAGCCGACGCGAGCGACGCGACCGACGCGTCGGACGATGCGAGCGATGGCGGCGTCGAGGCCTCGCTCCTCGACGCGGGCGCAAGCGACGCGTCGGGGCAAACATGCACCAAGCCCGTGAACGTAGGACCGTTCGACATCTCGAAGGGCGTCTGCACCGCCGAAGGCTTCTGTCAGCTTTCCGTGCTGCCCATCGACGCGCCGCTCGAACACTCGTGGGCGGCGAGCAACGGTGACGTCTGGGTTTCGGGCCAGAACGTCATTGCACGATGGGACGGAACGCGGTGGTCGGGTCTTTCTGGGCTCGACTTCCCGGTCGCGCCGGCGATCGCAGGCAGCGGGCCGGACGACGTTTGGTTCGGCGGCGTCATGCGATGGGACGGCGCGAAGATCGCGTACGCCGCAAAGCCCGTTTCCGGCGCGCTCGGCATGTGGTTCGCGACGAGCAGCGACGGCTGGGCGGTCGACGGCACGGCGACGGCGCGCCACTGGGACGGCGCGACCTGGACTGCCTCGCCGACCGGCGCGGCGTTGGGCGTGCGAGCGGTGAAGGGCTTCGCGGCGAACGACGTATGGGCCGTGGGTGGACCGTCCGTGCGTCACTGGACGGGCGCGGCATGGGTCGACCCGCCGACTCCATTCCCCGCCGGGCTCGACGCGCTCTCGATCGGCGGCGCATCGCCGGACGACTTCTGGGTCGGCGCGGCGACCGGCCTCGTCCACTACGTCGCCGGGGTATGGACGGTGCTTTCGACGCCCAATGTTCGCTCGATCGCGGCGAGGACCACCAGCGACGTCCTCTTCGCGTCCGGCTCGGTGAACCTTCTCCGTTGGGACGGAACACAGATCCGCACGGACCGCCGGCCCACGAGCGACTGCTCCGGGTGCACCGGCTGCACGTCGACGACGATGACGCCGACGGGAGAAGTGTTCACGACGACGCGCGCGTCGACGTCGACCTCCACATCGACGTGCCCTGTTCCGGGGCACACCGAGCGAAGGGCGATGGTGCCATCATCGACCATCCTCGAGACCGTCGAGTACAAAGGCACGCCGCTCGTGCTGACGACGTCGGCCGGACCGAACATCCACGGTCGCGAGCCGGACGGCAGCGCGATCGCGTGGGGCTTCACGACGAGCGATCACGCCGTCGGCCTCTCGGCAGCATCACCCGACGACATCTGGATCAGCGCGTCCTACGACAACCTCTCGAGCTTCACGTCGCACTTCGACGGCGTGGCTTGGACGAGAGCGCTGCTCCCGGCCACGCCGACCTCCGCCGTCGGAGCAGCGTCCCCGACGAGCGCATGGGTGCTGATGGGCACGAACGCGGCGTATTGGGACGGCGCGAGCTGGGTGAACAAAGGGCCCGTCACCGCGGCATCACCGCCGAGGGCGATCTGGGGCTCGGCGAACGATGCATGGGCGGTGGGCGACACCGGTATCCACCACTGGGACGGCGTCGCGTGGGCTTCCGTCGCGGGCGCGCCGACGAAGCTCGTCGCGGTGACCGGCTCCGCGTCGGGTGACGTCGTCGTCCTCCGGCGCCCGAGCACGACGACGATCGAGATCCATCGCCGGATCGCGGGCGTCTGGACGCTCGTGTCGGGCGCGTCGCCGGTCGTCGAAGACTACGTCACCGTGCAGATGCTCGGCCCGAACGACGTCTGGGCGTCGGACCGAAAATTCGGGAGCAGTGAGCGCCGCTTCCTCCACTGGGACGGCGCGTGCTGGCAGACGTTCCGACCTGGCGGTCACCTCCTCGGCGACCCGGTGATCGGCGTCGGCGGATCGGCCTCGAAGGTCTGGGGCTACACGTCGAAGCAGGTCGTGAGGCTCGATCGCTGACGCTTCAGGGCCGGTAGCCGAGGCGGAAGATGCGGGCGCCGCGGTCGTCGCTCACGTACAGCGCGCCATCGGGGCCCTCGCGCACGTCGACCGGGCGCGCGTCCCACGTTCCTTCTTCGAAGCCTCCGTCGGCCAGGTGACCGACGATGGGCGTGACGCTCACGATGGCGTCGCCGTCGAGGTGCGCGCGCGCGACGAGGCGACCGACGGCAGGAACGCGCACCGACGATCCGTGCGCCGCGACGAACAAGTCTCCCTTCCACGGTAGTGACGCGCCCTCGTATGCGGCGACGCCGAGCGGCGCCCAATGCGCAGGCATGGCCGCCGCCGGACGCACCACGTTCGCCGGATCGCGGCACCATGCGTCCGTCTTCGCATCGGGGATCGCGTACGCCCATTGGGTGCCGCGCCCGAGCCCTCCCGCGAACGCGTACTCCGTCCAGCAGAAGGGATAGCCGAAGAACCGCCCCGACGGCGGCACGAGGAGGTTCACCTCTTCGGCAGGGTTGTCCGCGCTCGGCGCTGCGATGTACGCGCCGTCGCTTCCGTTCTCCACGCCCCAGAGTCGCCCTTTCGAGTCGAACGCGAGGCCGACCTCGTTCCGCAGCCCGGAGGCGACGATCTCGCCGCTCTCGTAAGCGAGCCCTCCTCCAGGGATCGCGGAGGGCAGGGCGAAGCGACGCACCTGGCCGCGAAGCGCGCGGTCCACCGGATCGAGATCCACGTCGCCGTTCGACCCGACGCTCACGTAGAGGCGCCCCGTCTTGTCGAACACGAGCGTGCGGGTCGAGTGCCCGCCGATCGGGATTCCCGCGACGACGATCTCCGGTTCGCCCACGGCGACGCGTGCGCCGAGAGTGTACTTCCAGCGGAGGACGCGCTCCTCGCTCGACGCGTACACGAAGGCACCGTCCGGGGAGAACGCGAGCCCATGCGTCAGCGCGAAGAACGGCGGCACGAACGTGGTCGCTTCCGCGGGAGCAATCGCGCCGTCGTGGTCTTCGTCGCGGAGCGCGAGAATCGCGCCTGTGGTCACGACGAAGAGGTCCCCGTTCGGAGCGAACGCCATCTGACGCGGCACCGTGAGCGTGCGCTCGTCGGCGAACACCGTGAGGCAGAGATGCGGATCGGCGACCCATGCGCCGGCCGCGACGCCGGCATCGCCGCAGGTGTCCACGAGCGGCGCCGAGGCGTCGGTCGCCGCGTCGAGTGCCGTGCCATCGCTCGGCGCGTCTGGCGCGGAGACCTGCGCGTCCCCCGCCCCGCCGTCGCGCGTCCCCTCGCTGCCTTGCGGGGCGTCGTCGCCCCCGCAGCTCGCCACCGCAACGAGCGCAGCCGCGACCGCGAGCCCAGCGAAGACGACGAGCCTCACGACGCGCGATCGTAGCAGGCGGTCCCCTGCCCAGGTGCTATACGAGCGCGTCATGTGCGGCATCGCCGGCCTCATCGCGTTCGACGCTCCGCTCGAGCGCGCCCGCGACGTGGTCCGCGGAATGACCGCGCGGATCCGCCATCGTGGTCCGGATGGCGGCGGCGTCGTCGCTCACCCCGATGCGACCGTCGGCATGGCGCGCCTCGCCATCATCGACATCGCGCACGGCCATCAGCCGATGGCGAACGAGGACGAGTCCGTCGTCCTCGTCTACAACGGCGAGATCTACAACGCTCCTGCGCTCCGCGCGGACCTCGAACGACGAGGCGTCCGGTTCCAGACGCGCAGTGACACCGAGGTGATCCTCCGGCTCTACGAGCAAGATCCGGAGCGGGTCGAGGAGCACCTCGTCGGTATGTGGGCGTTCGCGATCCACGACCGGCGCCGGCGCCGCGTGGTGCTCAGTCGCGATCGCTTCGGCATCAAGCCGCTGTTCATCGCGGATGCGGGGACGTCGCTCGCGTTCGCCTCCGAGCTCCAGTCGTTCGATCGCAGCTTGCCGGGGTTCGGTGACCGGTTCCGCCTCGATCGCGCCGCGGCGCACGCGATGCTCTCGTGGAGCTTCATCCCCGAAGACGCATCGATCTACGAAGGCGTGAAACGCCTTGCGCCGGCGACTCGCCTCGAGATCGACCTCGCGACGGGCCGCCGCACGTCGCGCCGGTACTGGCAGCTCACGCCCTCGCGTGAAGCCGCGCGCCTGACGAGCCTGGACGATGCGTGTCGCGAGGTGGAGGCGCTCCTGCGCCGCTCCGTTCGTGAGCACCTCGAGAGCGACGTGCCGATCGCCACGTTCCTGAGCGGCGGCATCGATTCGTCGCTCGTGACCGCGCTCGCCGCCGAAGAGTCCACGAAGCCGGTGAAGGCGTACTCGATCGGCTTCCACGAGCCGCGCTTCGACGAATCGCCGTTCGCGCGCGAGACCGCGGAGCGCCTCGGCGTGCCGATCGAGGTCGCCATGTTCGACGAGGAGACCGCGCGCCGGCGGCTGCCGGACGCGCTCCTCGCGTACGACGAGCCATTCGGCGACTCGTCGAGCCTTGCAGTGACGCTGCTCTGCGAGCACGTCGCGCGCGACTACAAGGTCGCGCTCGGAGGCGACGGCGGCGACGAGGTCTTCGCCGGGTACAAGAAGTACCTCGTCCTCAAGTTGCGGCAGCCGTTCACCCGAGCGCCTGCGGTGCGCGATGCGATTGGCCGTGCGCTCGGACGTTTGCCGACGCGCACCGATCGGACGCGCGGCTGGACGGAGGCGCTCCGCACGGTCCGCCGACTCTCGCGCGGGCTCGTCGGAGCCGATGCCCAGATCTACGCGCAGCTCACGCAGGTCGCGCCGCTGGCGCGCACCGCAGAGCTCCTGGCCGATCCTTCCGCCGCCGCGACGTCGTTCGTGACCGCGCTCGAAGCGCGCTTCGCCGCGGCCTCCGGCTCGGAGCTCCAACACACCCTCGCGGCCGATCTCGGCAACACGCTGCCGAACGACATGCTCGTGAAGGTCGACCGCGCGAGCATGGCGCACCACCTCGAAGCCCGCGTGCCCTTCCTGGATCATCGGCTGGTGGAGTACGGCGTCGGCATGCCGGAGCGGTTCACGCTCGGGCGCAACGGCAAGGTCGTCCTCCGCGAGCTGCACGAGCGGCGCTTCGGTACGAAGCTCGCGCGTCGCAAGAAGATGGGCTTCGGCGTCCCCGTCGAGAAGTGGCTGCGCGGTCCTCTCGACCGCGCGTGCGAGCGCCTCTTCGAGGCCCACCGGCTCGACCGCTTCGGCGTGCTCTCCCCGCGTGCGCTGTCGGGCGGCGGCCATCGCGCATGGGTCGAGCGAGACCCGGTCCTCGTCTGGCACGCGCTCGCTCTCGCGGCGTGGTGCGAAGCGAACCTCGGCGACGGTCACGGCGCCGTGCGCGACCTGCTCGGCTGAGCGGGGCCGCGGATCAGAACGTGACCGTCACGCCGCTTGCGTGAGGCACGATGCGTCCGGCTCCGTTCCGTGAATCGCTCGACTGTGCGGTACGCGGCGCGAAGAGGACGAGCGCGAGACCACCGACGGCGAGCACCCCGCCCGCGACGTACCCGGTCACCGTCGCCGCGCGCAGACTGCTCGCGTCGTCGCGGAGCTCGCGCGCGGCGGCGTCGCCCCGGTCCGCCGCCGCGCGGTACTCGGAGACGGCAGGACCGAGCGCGGCAGCATCGATCACGAACGCGGCGCCGAGGGTTGCAGCGCCGACACCGAAAGCGACCCAGCCGATCGTCGAGAGCGGCCCGCTCGTTTGCGAGCCCGGCGCCGCGGGTCGCAGCGCCGCGGCGGGCTCTAGGGCGAGTGCACGCGGAAGCGAGAAGACGAACGTGGCGTCGGTGTCGCCGACCACCTCGACGTCGCGAGCGACCGGCTCACGCGACGGTGCGCGCACCTCGAGCCGGTGCCGACCTGGCGCAATGGCCACCTCGCGGGGCACGCCAGAGTCCGTGCCGTCGATGACGAGGGTGGCGTCCGGCGCATCGGCGACGACCTTGACGCGTGCAGGGAGGTGCTCGGCGCGGAGCTTCGCGATGCGCGCACGAACGTCGGCCGCGTCGCTGACGTTGGGGTTCTTCGCGAGGTACGCCTCCAAGTCGACGATGGCCTCCGCGTACCGCCCGAGCGCGACGCGTGCCTCGGCGGCGTAGAGGTGCGGAGCGTTCGCACGCGGAGCGAGGCGTTTTGCCGTCTCGTACTCGGTGAGGGCCTGCACCGCATCGCCGCGTCCGAAGGCGGTCACGCCGCGTCGCATCGCAGCACGCGCTTCCTCCTCGTCGTCGGCGCGAGCGGGCGCGACCGCGAGAACGCCGGCGACGAGGAGCGCGAGGGCCGGCGCGAGCTTCTTCACGTAGGAGCCTCGTCGCCGAGCGCGCGGCCGACGCTGATGTCGACCTCTCCCGCGAGCGCGATGCAGAGGCTCCGCACCTCCGAGTCGGACAGGCCGTGCTGCTCGCGCAAGACGTCCTGCGTGTGCGCGAGCACGTCGGCACGCGCCCTCTCGAGCCGACGCGCCGCCGTCGCACGATGGATGCCGAGCATCGGGGCGAGCTGGTCGATCGTCAGACCGTCTTTGACGTGGAAGCGCAAGAGCGTCCGCTGCTCCGGCGAGAGCCGCGCGATCGCCTGCTGGAGCGCAGCGCCGAACGCAGGCCCGTGCAGCTCACGCACGAGCCCGAGCTCGACGCTGGCCGCCGAGGTCATCCCCGCGAGGTCCGCGTCGGTCACCACCTCGCGCTTCGTACGCCGATCGAGCTGCAGCGCCTCGCGCACGGCGATCACGCGCGTCCACGCGACGAGCGGACCCTTGCCGGTGTACTGCCGCAACTTCGGCTCGGGCGGCCCGACGAGGAGCTTCGCGAGCGTCGCTTGCACCGCGTCGTCCGCGCTCGTCTTCACGCGCGCAGCCCGCTTGACGGCCTCGCGCGTCGCCTCGACGACGTCGCGTCGGAGCACCTCGACCGCGCGGGCATCGCCGTCCAGGCACGCGGCGACGAGATAGAGGTCGCTCGCGTGCAGCGTCTTCACGGAACGGGCCGCGGACGCGGCGAGCGCCGTGGCGAGCACCTCGCGGAACCGCTCGGGGGTGACGTAGACCTCCGGCCAGCGCGCACGCGCCTCCCGGTGAAGGTCCGCGGCGATACTCTCGTCGAGCGAAGTCACCCGCCAAGCAGTATACAATGAGATCGTGGCGGAGGACGCGCGCGCTTGTCTCGACGAGGACGCGATGCTCGCCTTTGCGCAAGGAGAGCTCGGGTCTGCCGAGCGCGCACACGCGCTCGCGCACGTCGACGAGTGCGAGAGCTGCCGCATCGTCGCCGCCGAGCTCGCGCGCGACAACGCGTCCGGCTCGAGCAGCGAACCGCGGCGGCCGGGCCCGGGCGACGTCGTGAACGGCCGCTACCGTCTCGGCGCCACGCTAGGCCGCGGCGCGATGGGCACCGTGTTTCGCGCTCATGACGAGGAGCTCGCGACGGACGTGGCGCTGAAGATGCTCCGCCCAGGGCACGGGCCGCGCGACCGTAAGGCGTTCGCCCGCGAGGTCACCGTCGGTCGCAAGATCACGCATCGCAACGTCTGCCGCCTGCACGATGCCGCGAGCACCGACGACGTCGACTACATCACGATGGAGCTCGTCGACGGCGAGTCGCTCGCGCACGTCCTCGCGCGCGAGGAGCTGCCGCGCGGGCGCGCCCTCGTCGTGCTCTCGGAGATCGCCGCGGGTCTCGCGGCCGCTCACGCCGCGGGCATCGTGCATCGCGATCTCAAGCCGGCGAACGTCATGATCGAACGCGCAACCGGGCGTGCCGTGCTCACCGACTTCGGGTTCGCGACCGACCTCGACGCGAAGCAGAGCCGCCGCCTCGTCGGTACGCCCGCGTACTGGTCGCCGGAGCAGGCGCGCGGCGAGGCGGCGACCAAGGCTTCGGACGTCTACAGCTTCGGGGTGCTCGCCTACCGTCTCCTCGCGCACACCGAGTTCTCTCTGAGCGATCGCAACGCGCTCGCGCACGTTCCGCGTGACCTGCGACGCGCGGTGGCGAAGTGCCTCGAGCTCCGCCCGTCCGATCGCTTTCCGGATGCGGCGGCGGCCGGCGCCGCGTTCGATCAGGCGACGAGGCGGCGGCGGACGTGGGCAGCGCCGGCGATCGTGCTCACCGCCGTTGCCGCCGTCTTCGTCGCGGCGAGGGCCCGCGGGCCTCTCGCACCGAAAGCGCCGGCAGCGGAGGTGGATCGAGCGGCTGCCCGCGCGCCCATGGTCATGGCGCCGCCGACCGCGACCCCGACCGCGACCGCGCCGCCGGAGACCACCTCCGTGACCGCCGATCTCGTTGCGAGCGCCGCGCCACCGTCGGAATCGGCTCCGCCGCGCGCGACCGCGGCGACCCACGTGCATCCGACCGTGGGGAGGGTCACGGCCGCGCCGCCGCCCGCCGCATCGGCGACGCCTACATCGGCGGCCTCGGCGGCGCTCACGCCCCCTCCCCCGTCTTCGACCGATGGCGACCTCCTCTACCGAAAGTGATCGATGCGCCGCGTCGTAGTGCCGGCCGCCGTCGCGCTCGGCGTGGCGCTCGCGACCGGCATCGGCGTCGCGTGCAACGTGTTCGCGTCGCTCGACCGCTGCACGACCGACGGTGATTGCCCGGCGACGGCGCGCTGCGATCCCGCAGGTCGATACTGCGCGCCGTTCGCGGCGGATGCCTCCGACGTCGACGTGCCGCCGCCGACGGACGGCGGCACGGACGGCGACGGCCCGGCGCCGACCTCGTGCGATCCTTCCGCGCCGTTCACGTCCTTTCGCCTCGTCGCGGGTTTCGAGACGACGTCGGTGATCTCCGCGCGCATGACGCCCGACGAGAAGACGGTGCTCTACTCCGCGCTCGTGGGCTGCGCCGAGGAAGCGTGCTTCGACCTCTTCGTCGCGACGCGCACGGACCGCGGCGCGCCCTTCACTGCGGGTCGACCCTTGCCACGTGTGAGCTGCAACCAGTCTTCCGAGTACTGGCCGACGCTGAGCGCCGACGGTCGCCTCCTGTTCTTCGAGTCGGGCCGAGCGCTCGAGCCCGACGGCGGCGCGTGCGGCAACGATCGCGCGAGGATCTGGTCGGCGACGCGCGTGAGCACGTCGACCGATTTCGACCCGCCCCGCATCGACAGTCTCTTCGCGGTGGACGCGGGGACGTCCGAGTCGTCGCCGTACCTTCATCCGAGCGGGCGGTCGCTGTACTTCGTCTCGCTGGGACGCCCCGGGCCCGGCAATCAGGACATCTACGTCGCGCGCATCGACGCGCTCGGTCTCGTCAGCGAGGTCGTCGAGGTTTCCGCCGTGAACACGCCCGACGCAGAGAACTTCCCGGTCATCAGCCTCGACGAGCGGACGCTCTACTTCGCGCGGAACCAGGACGTCGGCTCCGCGCGCGACGTCTGGCTCGCTCGGCGCGAGAGCAGCACGGGCGCGTTCGCCGCGCCGACGCGCGTGGCAGAGCTCGATACGGAGGCCGACGAGATTCCGGCATGGGTGAGCGACGACGGCTGCCGCCTCTACTTCGCGAGCAACCGCAATCCGAGCGATGCGGGCACCGCCGCCGACTACCGGCTCTGGGTCGCGGAGCGTACGCCACGCTGAACCGCCGCGCGCGCGAGGTGCCGTCTCGGAGGCGCCGTGCTAGGAGACCGACCCTCGCATGAAGCTCGCGCTCGCGGACGGCGCATCGTTCGAGGGATCGTCGTTCGGCGCGGACACCGACGCCGCCGGCGAGGTCGTGTTCAACACCGGGATGACCGGCTACGTCGAGGCGCTCACCGACCCGTCGTACCGCGGCCAGATCCTCGTCCTCACCTACCCGCTGCAGGGCAACTACGGCGTGCCGGACGCGCCGTGGGAGTCGGCGCGCGTGCAGGTCGCCGGCCTCGTCGTGACGCGGCTCGCGCTTCGGCCCACGCATCCGGGCATGCGGGCAACGCTCGGCGCGTGGCTCGAGGCCGCGGGCGTCCCTGCCCTGCAAGGCGTCGACACGCGCGCGATCACGCGTCGCCTTCGTGCGTCGGGCACGATGGCGGGCAAGCTCCTGCGCGAAGGCGCCTCCGGCACGGACCTCGAGGGCGTCGACATGCGGCGCGTCGCCGAGCTCGTCACCGAGCCGGGGATCCATCGCGAAGGGGCGGGCGAGCGCCGCGTCCTCGTCATCGACTGCGGGACGAAGAGGAGCATCGTTCAGTCGCTCCGCGCGCGCGGCTTCGGCGTGCTGCGCGCGGCGTTCTTCGAGCCGTGGGAGGCGCTCTTGCCCGAGGTCGACGGCATCGTCGTCCCGAACGGCCCGGGCAACCCGGCCGACCTCCATGCGCTCATCGAGCGGCTCCGTCCGCTTCTCTCGGGAGACAAACCCGTGCTCGGCATCTGCCTCGGTCATCAGCTTCTCGCGCTCGCCGCGGGCGCGACGACGTCGAAACTGCCGTACGGCCACCGCTCGCAGAACCAGCCCGTGCTCGACGTGACCACGCAGCGCGCATACCTCACGGCGCAGAACCACGGCTACGTCGTGGACACGCCCTCGATCCCCGACGGCTTCGTCGAGTGGTTCAGAAACCTCAACGACGGCACGAACGAAGGCATGCGCCATCGCTCGCGTCCGGTGCTCTCCGTGCAGTTCCACCCGGAGGCAGCCTCCGGCCCCCACGACACGCAGCACGTGTTCGATGCGTTCGCCGAGCTCGTGTTCGCGCGCAGGAGGCCAAAGTGACCGATCGCCCCCGCTCCGTCCTGGTCCTCGGCTCCGGCGCTCTCCAGATCGGCCAGGCCGGCGAGTTCGATTACTCGGGCTCGCAAGCGCTGAAGGCGCTTCGCGAAGAGGGCATCCGCACGGTCCTCCTCAATCCGAACGTGGCGACGGTGCAGACGTCGCGCGAGCTCGCGGACGAGGTGTACTTCCTGCCCGTCGAGCCGGACTTCGTCGCGGACGTGATCGCGCGCGAGAAGGTCGATGCGATCTTGCTCGCGTTCGGCGGGCAAACCGCGCTGAACTGCGGCCTCGCCCTCGACCGGAGCGGCGTCCTCGCGCGCCATGGGGTGCGCGTGCTCGGCACGCCGCCGGAGGCCATCCGCGCGACCGAGGACCGCGCGCTGTTCAACGCGAAGCTCGCGGAGATCGGCGTGCAGGTCGCGCGCAGCCGTCACGCGACCACGCCGGAAGAGGTCACCCTCGCCGCGCGCGCCATCGGATTGCCCGTCATTCTCCGCGCCGGGTTCTCCCTCGGCGGGAAGGGCGCCGCGATCGCCCGCACCGAAGAGGAGCTCGCCCGTCTCGCGCCGCGCGCGCTCGCGGGCGGCACGGGCGTGCTCGTCGAAGAATGCCTCTCCGGATGGAAGGAGATCGAATACGAGATCGTCCGCGACGCGGCCGACAACGCGATCACCGTCTGCAACATGGAGAACGTGGATCCGATGGGGATCCACACCGGCGAATCGATCGTCGTCGCGCCGACGCAGACGCTCGACGACACGGATCATCAGCTCCTACGCAACGTCGCGCTCCGAACGGCGCGCCATCTCGGCATCGTCGGCGAGTGCAACATCCAGTACGCGCTGTGCCCCGACACGGGCGACTACCGCGTGATCGAGGTGAATGCGCGGCTCTCGCGTTCGAGCGCGCTTGCCTCCAAGGCGACGGGCTACCCGCTCGCGTACGTGGCCGCGAAGATCGCGCTCGGCTACAGCCTCCCCGAGATCCCGAACGGCGTGACGAAGGTGACCACCGCCTTCTTCGAGCCTTCGCTCGACTACGTCGTCTGCAAGCTCCCGCGCTGGGACTTCGCGAAGTTCGAGGGGTCGACGGACCGCATCGGGCCCGAGATGAAATCCGTCGGCGAGGTCATGGCCATTGGCCGCTCGTTCTCCGAGGCTCTGCAGAAGGGCCTCCGCATGCTCGAGATCGGAGCGCCCGGCCTCGAGCCCGACGCGTTCCCGTTCCCGGACGTCGTCCGTGAGCTCGAGCAGCCGTCCAGCCGTCGCATGTTCGCGGTGGCGAAGGCGATCGCCGAAGGGATGTCCGTCGGCGAGGTCCACGAGCGGACCGGGATCGATCCGTTCTTCCTCGGTGAAATCGCCGACGTATGCGAGCTCCGACGGCAGCTTTCAGCGGCCGCTGCGCTGGCCGCGCCCGACCTCCTTCGGACGGCCAAGCGCGCCGGCTTCTCCGACGCGCAGATCGCCGCGCTCGTGGGCGCGTCCGCCGACGAAGTCCGTGAGGCGCGCCGCGCGCACGGCATCCACCCGATGCTCGCCGCGATCGACACGCTCGCCGCCGAGTACCCGGCGCAGACCGGCTACCTCTACTTCACGTACTGGGCAACGAGCGAAGAGGTTCCCCGCGCGCGCGGAGAGGGCTCGGTCCTCGTGCTCGGGTCGGGCTGCTATCGCATCGGCTCCAGCGTCGAGTTCGACTGGTCGTGCGTCTCCGCGCTCTCGACGTGCCGCGCGCTCGGCCGCCGCACCATCCTGCTCAACAACAACCCGGAGACGGTCTCGACGGACTACGACGTGTGCGACCTGCTCGTGTTCGACGAGCTCTCGCACGAGACCGTGCTCGAGACGGTCCGTGCGCTCGGCGTCGCCGGCGTCATCGTCAGCGTCGGCGGCCAGACCGCGAACAACCTCGTGCGCGGCCTGGCGCGCTCGCAGATCCCGATTTTCGGAACGCCCGCCTCCGCGATCGACACGGCGGAGGACCGGCGAAAGTTCTCGGCGCTGTGCGACGAGCTCGGCATCCAGCAGCCCCGGTGGCTCGCGCACGGGTCCGCGGCGCACCTCGACGACGTCGTCGCCGGCGTCGGCGGTTACCCCGTCATCGTCCGGCCGTCGTACGTCCTCTCCGGCGCCGCGATGCGCGTGGCGCACGGGCCGACCGAGCTCGAAGAGTACCTCGGCCGCGCCGCACGCGTTTCGCCCGAGCACCCGGTCGTGATCTCGAAGTTCGAGGAAGACGCGCGCGAGATCGAGGTCGAGGCCGTCGCGCGCGACGGAGTGGTGACGCACTGGGCGCTCACCGAGCACGTCGAGAACGCCGGCGTGCACTCGGGCGACGCCACGCTGGTTCTGCCGCCGCAGCACCTCTACACGGAGACGGTGCGCCGCGCGCGGCGCATCGTGACGGCGCTCGCCAAGGCGCTCGAGGTGACCGGCCCCTTCAACGTGCAGATGCTCGCGCGCGACAACGACGTGAAGGTCATCGAGTGCAACCTCCGCGCGTCACGGAGCCTGCCCTTCGTGTCCAAGGCGCTCGGCATCGACTTCGTCGGGGAGGCGACGCGCGCGCTGCTCGGCGCCGCGTCCACGCACGCTGCCCGCGACCCGCTGGACCTCGACTTCGTGGCCGTGAAGGTGCCGCAGTTCTCGTACCGTCGCATCGACGGCGCGGACCCGACGCTCCGCGTGGAAATGGCCTCGACCGGCGAGGTCGGCTGCTTCGGGCGTTCGCTGGACGAAGCTCTCATGAAGGCGATGCTCTCGGTCGGCTTCCGGTATCCGTCCAAAGGCGTCCTCCTCTCGCTCGGACCGGTGCGCGCGAAGTACCGCTTCGCTCGTGAAGCGGAGCTCCTGGTCGCGCGCGGCCTGCGGCTCTTCGCGACCGCCGGGACCGCAGACGTGCTCGCGGCCGAAGGCATCACGTGCGAGCGCGTGTCGAAGGGGGAAGACGACAAGGACGGTCCGAGCGCGCTCGGGCTCCTGCGTCGCCGCGAGATCGACTTCGTCATCAACGTCGCGCGTGAATACGACGCCCACGGCCTGCCCGACGGCGCGCAGATCCGCCGCCTCGCCGTCGACCTCGAGGTCCCGCTCATCACGGACCTGATGCTCGCCCGTGCCGTCGTCCACGCGATGATCGCGTGCCCGCGCGAGCGGCTCGAGATCCGGCCGTGGAGCGCCTACGCGTGACCGCGGCCGCGGCGGCGAGGTCGTGGCACTGCGTCGGTCGCGTCGAGGACCTCCCCTCGCCCGGCAATTGGCTGCGCGCGCCGCTCACGCCGGCCGGGGTCCTCGTCGTGCGCGACGCGGGCGGCGAGCTCCGCGCGTTCCATGCAACATGCACGCATCGCGGCGCGGCGCTCTTCGATGCCGACGCGCCGGACGAGGGCCGCGGCGAAACCTTCACGTGTCCGAGCCACGCGCTCGCGTTCGGGCTCGACGGCGCGGCATGCGGAGGGCCGGCCATCGTCCGCGCGGCGTGCTCCGGCGGGCTCCGGCCCGTGCGCGTGGCGACGACGCTCGGCTTCGTCTTCGTGACGCTGGACGAGCACGAGGTCGCGCTCGACGAAGCGCTCGGCGCGCCGCCGCCATGGCTCGGCCGCAGCGAGTCGCTCGCCCGCGGCGCGCTCCGTCGCGTCCATCGCGTCGCGTACGACATCGACGCGCGCATGTCGGTGGTCCTCGAGAACTTCCAGGAGTCGCTGCACTTCGCGAGCGTCCACCCCGCGCTCGAGGCGCTCACGCCATCGGAGCGCGCAGAGACGTGGACGCCGTCCGGCGAAGCTGCCGCGCGCGGGCGCTGGCTCGGCGGGATCATGCCGCTCGCCGACGCCGCGGAGACCGTCTCCTCGTCCGCGCGGCGCGGCTCGCGCGAGTGGCTCGTCCCCGAAGAGGACCGGCGCCTCGTGCACGACGCCCTCTGCGCGCCCAACCTGCTCACGAGCCTGCAGCCCGACTACCTGCTCACGTTCGTGCTCTACCCGGCGACCGAGTCACGCACGCGCGTCGTCGCCGCCACGTACGTCCACGGCGAGACGCCGGACGACGCCGAAGCCATCGCCGACGTCACGTCGTTCTGGGCACGCGTCTACGAGGAAGATCGCCGTGCGTGCGAGCGCCAGGAGCGCGGGCTCCGCTCGGGCGGTGAGCAGCGCTTCAGCGCCGTCGAGGAAGGCTCCGCTGCGGTCGCCGAGCTGATCGCGCCGCGCGCTCGCGTCGCGTCGCGCTACTGCGGCATCTTCGGGCGCCCGTATGCAGACCTCTCCGAGCTCGTCGACACGACCTGCTTCCCTCGCCTGCACGCCGAGATCACGCGCGGCCTCGCGGAGGTGGAGACCTCGTACACGGGCGGCACGCTGAAGTGGATGGGCGTCTGCGCGCCGTGGGTGATGACCGACCCGTACCGCGACGCGATGGATGCCATCGGCGCGATGTCGAAGAGCGAGCTCGCCGAGCTCGTGGCTCTCGGCGACGAGGATCAGCTGGGGACGGGCGAACGCGGCGAGCTCGCGTTCGGCGACGAGACCGACCGGCCGTTCACGAAAGCGCAGATGCGCTTCCTCGAGCAGCGACACGGCGTCTACTTCCCGTGGAAGGTCTGCTACCACCTGCTCGAGAACGACCGCTGGGAGGACAAGCACTCGGGCGACGGCAAGGAGCTCTCGGAAGAGGCGCGCGCCGTGTTTCCCGAGACCGTCGCATTCGTCGAGTCGCTGCCGTTCGTGGAGATCGGCCGCGTGGTCGTCTTCGGGCTGCTCGCGAACGACCACGCACCGGCCCACCGCGACAGCGAGCCCGGGAAGGCACTCGCCGTCGCGCAGTCGATCAGCTTCGAGCCGGCGCGCGCGATCCCGAGCGACCGTCAGAAGCGCTTCTACCTCGCCACGCCGGACGGCTCGGCGGAGACCGAGGTCGAGGCGCCGATCTACTGGTTCAACGACATGGACTGGCACGGCGTGAAGGCCGATCCGTTCTTCCGCTACTCCGTCCGCGTCGACGGCGTCTTCGAGCCCTCGTTCCTCGACCGCGTCCGCCGAAACGCCACGCGCCGCCGCTAGGGGAGCGATGCCGTTCACTCGCGAAGGCGCCTCGGCGCGCGGTCCTCGGTGCTCGCGTTCGTCGCGAGCGATCGTCTCGTACCGAGCGCAGGCTCGTCCCGCGCGAGCGTCAGTCGCGGGCGCAGGTGATCTGCGCGGGCGACGACTCGCGAATGGCGCATGCGTGCCGCGCCGTACACGTAACGGGCGCGCACAACGGCTCTGCCACGCAGTGCTTCTCGTCGATGCCCTCGGCGCTGAACCAGGCGCACTGAGTGCCGTTAGGGCAATCGTTGAAGCTCTCGCACTCCGCGCCGACCTTGCTGCGATCGAGCTTCATCGTGGTCGACGCGGCCGCCGGCGGGCTCGTGCCGGAGGAAGACTCGGAACTGCTGCTGCACGCGCCGACGAAGACGAGCAGCGCCGCGAACGCGGCGGCCCTTGCATTGAACAGCATGGCTTCTTCCCAAAAGATCCGTATCGCTGACGAAGAACGAGATTACTCGCCCGGAGACAGCGAAGCACGTCGCTTCGAGCGGCATTGGCGGCGGGTTCAACCAACGAGTGCAACGCTCGATGACGCGCGGAGATGCACTTTTTTGAAGTGGACCTCGTGAGGCGTCAAGTAGCCGGGGCAGCGGCGCGGGCGGTTGTTCAGGCGCGCTTCGATGGCGTCGAGACGCTCTTGCGTCAGGCGTGCAAACGACGTGCGCTTCGGCAGGTAGTAGCGGACGAGGCCGTTGAGGTTCTCGATGG
>Ga0164290_1000224_pt1 | contig 217324 bp, 154 predicted proteins | sample Micstemetagenome_FD_108782 | JGI IMG/M metagenome (GOLD analysis project Ga0164290, IMG submission 108782) | Contaminated culture microbial community from soil near Moab, Utah, USA - Microcoleus steenstrupii SON62 (Illumina Assembly) | ecosystem: Environmental > Terrestrial > Soil > Soil crust... | reverse complement strand
TCGAACGCGTTCGAGTAGAACGGCCGGGCCGGGTCGGGCGCGGTGTAGAAGGCACGCTGCTCGGTCGGGTAGCCCGTCACAAACAGAAAGTCGCAGCCGTGCTCCCGCCGGGCCCACTCGCCGAGCAGCCGCTCGTGGGCCGGCGCCAGGTCGGGCTCGGCGCTCAGGTCCTCGCCGCTGAGCCGGCCGAGCAGGGCCAGGGCCTCGGCGAAGTGCAGGCTCGGGATCTCGGCGGGCACCGCGGGCAGGGCCGCCTTGAGCAGCGCCAGCTCGGGGCCGCACTCCTCGCCGATCTGGGCCACGATCCCGGCCAGGGCGGCGGTGAGGGTCGCCATCACGTCGCGGTGGTCGCGGATAAAGCCCTGCTCGACGTCCAGCGAGGTGAAGGCGTTGGTGTGGCGCGGCGTGTCGTGGGGCTCGGCGCGGAAGGCCGGGCCGACCTCGAAGACTCGCTCGAAAACGCCGACCATGATCTGCTTGTAGAGCTGCGGGCTCTGCGACAGGTAGGCGGGCCGGCCGAAGTAGTCCAGCTTAAAGACGTTGGCCCCGCCCTCGGTGGCGGCGCCGACGATCTTGGGCGTCTGGATCTCGGTGAAGCTGCGGGCGCGCATGGTGCGGCGGAAACCTTCCATCGCGGCGCCGGCCAGCCGGAAGATCGCCCGGTGGCGCGGGTGGCGCAGGGCCACCGGCGCGTGGTCGAGGATGGTGGGCAGGTGGGCCTTGATCGTGGGGCGGTGCAGCTCAAGCGGCGGCTGCTCCTCGGCGCGGCTCAGCACCTCGACCCGCGGCTCGTGCAGCTCGATGCCGCCGGGGGCCTGGGGCTCGGCCACCGCCAGCCCCTCGACGGCCAGCACGCTTTCGGCCGGCAGCGCGGCCAGCTCGGCGGCCAGCCCCGGCTCGGCGATCACCACCTGCGCGGTGCCGCGGCCGTCGCGGAGCACCAGAAAGCTCACATGGCTCAGGGTGCGCAGGCGGTGCAGCCAGCCCTTGAGCAGCACGCGCTCCCCGGCGTGCGCGGCCAGCTCGGTCGTCCAGATCCGTTCCATCGCGGTGTTCCTCCACGGCGCAAAACACCCCCGCTCGTCGTGCGGACGAGGGGGGCTGTCCCGTGGTGCCACCGCAGTTCGCCGCCGGCCCTGGAGGGGGGCCGGAGGCCTCGACGCCCGGTAACGGGGGCGGCCGGCGGGGCTTTCCTCATGGTGCGGAGCCGCGCGGGCCAGCGTGTGCACCGTGGATTGTTCCCCGCGCTCGGGAGGGTCGTTCGCCGGGGCCGGATACCGCCTTCGCAGCGTCGGCGGCTCTCTGGGATCCGGTGGGCCGGGTACTCGGCTCCGTCAGCGCTTTCCCGCTCAGGATAGCAGGGCGGCGGGGCTGCCGTCAACCCGCCTTTGGGCCGATCCCATCCGGCCGGGGGCGGGCCCGCCCGTCGGCGTCGGCGGGCTGTCCGTTGGCCGCGGCGGTGCTGAGCGACCCGGACAGATGGATCTGCTGGGTCGGGTAGGCGAAGTCGATCCCGGCGGCGCGGAACTGCTCGACGATCGCCAGGTTGATCGCCTGCTGCGTGTCCATGTAGCGCATGTAGTCGGGCGTGCGCATGAAGTAGACCACCTCGAAGTCGAGGTCGAAGTCGCTGAAGCGGGCGAAGTGGGCCCGGTCGAAGCGGGCGTCGGGCTGGGCCTCGACGATCGCGCGCAGCATGGCGGGTATCTCGCGCAGCTGGGCGGCGTCCGTCTCGTAGGCCACGCCGATCGTGAAGAGGACCCGGCGCTCCTCCATGCGCTTGAGGTTGCGGATGCGGCTGGAAAGCAGGTCGGCGTTGGAGAAGATCAGCTGCTCGCCCCCGAGGCCGCGCAGGCGCGTGGTCTTCAGGCCGATGCTTTCGACGGTGCCCGACATGTCGTCCACCGCGATGAAGTCGCCCAGCACGAAGGGCTTGTCGAGGGTGATCGAGAGCGAGGCGAACAGGTCGCCGAGGATGTTCTGCAGCGCCAGGGCCACGGCGATGCCGCCGATGCCGAGGCTGGCCACCAGCGCGGTGATCTCGACGCCGGGGATGTTGTCGAGGGCCAGCAGCAGCAGCACCGAGAACAGCACGAGCCGGGCGATAAAGCTGAGCACGCGGGCCGTGCCGACGGCGGCGGCGTTCGTTTCCAGGTTGCGCACGCGGTAGCGCTCGATCCAGAGTGTGATCAGCGCGCTGCCCCAGATCGCCACCTGGACGAGGAAAAAGCTCACGGCCGCCGCGTAAAGCCAGATCGCCACCAGGGGCGGCAGGGCGAGCATCTGGAGGCCGAGGTTGAGCGCGGGGACGGCCAGGATCAGCAGGTTCGTCGTTTCGGCCACGCGCACCAGGGCGTCGTCGATGAAGAGCGGGCTGCGCGCCGCGATCGGCCGGAAGTGCTGCGCGATCACCCAGCTCACCAGCCGCACGAGCAGCAGCAGCGCCGCTGCAGCGCCGGCCGCGATCAGCCAGCGCTGGAGCGGGTTCCCCAGAATCGAAAGCTGAAGCCACTCCACGCCGCTACCCTCCCCTGGCACCGAGGAACTCGCGGAGGAGGGCGACCAGGCGCTCGGGCTGGTCGCGCTGGACGCTGTGGCCGCTGTCGGGGACGATCGCCAGGCGGCCGGCGGGGATGCGCTCGGCGAGGCGGCGGGCGTCGGCGACGGGGTTGCCGACCTCGCGGTCGCCGTTGATCAGCAGGGCCGGGCAGGTGATGCGGGCGGCCTCGGCGAGGGCGACGTTGCCGCCGGCGGCCAGGATCGCGGTGGTGGCGCGCATCCAGCCCTCGACCATCGGGGCCACCTGGTCGGCGCCGTGGTGCTCGACAATGTCGGCCCGCCACTCGGGGTGCTCGCGCTCCCAGCGCTCGACCGGCAGCCAGCGCTGGACGGAGTCGACCATCGCCTGGGAGATGATCCCGCAGACGCCGATGGCGACCACGGCTCGCACCAGGTCAGGGCGGGAGGCCGCGAGGAGCAGGGCGCTTTCGCCGCCGTCCGAGAAGCCGACCACGGTGGCCGGGCCGAGGCCGAGCCGGTCGAGCAGGGCCGCCATGTCGTCGGCGTCGCGCTGGTAGAAGTCGTCGGGGAAGCTGCGCTCGGGGGGGCGGCTGGCGCCGTAGCCGCGCAGGTCGGGCGCGATCACGCGGTGGTCGGCTCCGAGCTCGTCGATCAGCAGGCCCATGTCGAGGCGGGCCGTGCCGGTGTAGCCGTGCATGAGCAGGACGAGCGGGCCCGCGCCCACATCGTGGAAGGCGATCGTCGCGCCGTCGTCGAGAACAATCCGCTCCATCGGGGCTCCATCTATATGCAAACACTGTCGGGCGGTGCGGCTCGCTGGGGCGCCCGGGCGCCGCCGGCATTATAGCCGATTCGCGCGCGGCGGGCGGCGTGGCGCCAGGTGGTATACTTGCGCCCCATGAGCGCGATCACCACCGACGAGCTGCGGGCCGTGCCCCTGCTCGCCAGCCTCGACGAGCCGACCCTCGCAGACACCGCCCGGCGGGTGCGCCGTTGCAGCTTCCGGCCGGGCCAGCAGATCCTGCTCGAAGGCGAGCAGCCGCCCGGGCTGTTCCTGGTGCAGCGCGGCCGGGTGCGCCTGTCGCGCACCGCCCCCGACGGTCGCGAGCAGGTGCTCGGCATGGTCGGCCCCGGCGAGCACTTCCACACCGTGCCGCTGTTCGACGGCGGGCCCAACCCCAGCACGGCGCGGGCGATGAGTCCCGTCGCCTGCCTGCTCATCCCCCGGGGCGACCTGCTCACGCTCATCCAGCGCCACCCGGACCTGGCCCTGGCCGCCCTCAGCGCAATGGCCGGGCAGCTCCGCGAGCTGGTGGTGCTCGTCGAGGATCTGGCCTTCCGCTCTGTGCGCGCCCGCATGGCCCGCCACCTGCTCGCCGAGGCCGCGGGCGGCGCCGCCGAGCTGACGCACCAGGAGCTAGCCGAGCGGGCCGGCACCGTCCGCGAGATCGCCGGCCGGGCCCTGCGCCGCCTCGCCGAGGAGGGGCTGGTGCGGCTGGAGCGCGGCCGCGTGATCGTGCTCGACCCGGCCGGCCTCGCCGCGATCGTGGCCGAGTAGCCCGGCGTTAGTACGCTCTAACCGCGTTCTGGAACTTTGGTGGTAGACTCGGCGCCGGGGCGAGTAGTAATCTGTACCCGAACCACGGCGAGCCGCCCGCCGAGAACTTCAGAAATCCAGGCTGCAAGAGGAGCGTATCATGCCGTACATCATCGCCGAGCCCTGCATCGGCACGAAAGACGCGTCGTGTGTTGCGGTGTGCCCGGTGGACTGCATCTACGAGGGCGACGACCAGTACTACATCAACCCCGACGAGTGCATCGACTGCGGGGCCTGCGAGCCCGAGTGCCCCGTCGAGGCGATCTTCGCCGACGACTCGGTCCCCGAGCAGTGGGCCAGCTTTACCGAGAAGAATCGCAACTTCTTCGGCGCGTAGGCCGGAGGGGCCAGCGCGTAGGCCCAGCGCCTGCAGAGCGCTTGGGGCAGGGATGCCGACAATGCCGTGCCGCTCCGAGCAGTGGTGTATCCACGATCGGAGCGGCACGGCGCTGTTGTAGGAGCCAGTTCCAACTCTCGGCGCCCTCTTCGCCTCCGCAGCGATCGTTACTCCCCTGCGTCGTGCAGCGTTTGGTATGCCTCGGGCGTGTCGACATCGGTGACGACGGCGGGGTCGTCGACGTCGAGCCAGCGGATGCGGTCCGCGTGCCGGTCGAGCACGGTGCGGGCGCCCACGTCGCCCTGAAGCGTGCCCAGCTCGGGGAACAGCGCGCTGGCGAGCAGCACGGGGTTGCCCCGGCGGCCACGGTGGCGCGGCACCACGGCGAGGGCTGAGCGATCGGCGTCGTAGGCGGCCAGGATCGCGTCGATCAGCGCCGGCGTGACGAGGGGCTGGTCGACGAGGAGGACGAGGGCCGCCGCTGCGGCGGCGGGCAGTGCCGCGAGCCCGGCGCGCAGTGAGCCGGCCTGCCCCTGCGCAAAGTCGGAGTTTTCCACCGTCTGCACCGGCCCGTCGAGGCCCACAAGGGCGGCCCGTGCGCCGACGGCGCTCGCGCCCGTCACCACGACCAGCCCGGTCAAGCGGCTGGCCAGGGCTTGCTCGGCCACGTGGCGCACCATCGGTCGGCCGCCCCACGCCAGCAGCTGCTTCGGCTGCCCCATCCGCGACGACATCCCGGCCGCCAACAGCACTCCGAAGATCATCGCACCCCCGCTTTGGACCACACTGGCGCGGCGGCCACGGTGGCGCCGCAAGCGGTCTCACATCTGGCCCAGGGCGATGGCGATCGGGGCGGGCGCGGCCCGCCCCCCTCCCACACCCGCGCCCCGTCGCCCTGCCGGGCTTACCCGCCGAGCGCCGCGAGCGCGGCCTCGGCCAGCGCCTCGTCCTGCTCGGGCAAAACGGTGCGAACATCGAATTGCACCCGGCCGTCGGCCACCCGGGCGACCACCGGGCTCGGGCCGCCGCGCAGGCGCCGCGTCGCGGCGTCGGCCCCCTCCGGGCCGGGGTCGAGGGCCACGCCGTGGCTCGGCAGGGTTTCGCCCGGGAGCGACCCGCCGCCCACCGCGCTGCGGCACTCGGCCGGCTCGGCGGCGAGCCCGCCGGCCTGCAACCGCTCGGCCAGGCGGGCGGCCCGCTCGCGCAGCCCCTCGGGTGGGGCCGCGATCATACGCCAGACAGGAATCTCGTCCAGGGCCCGCCCGCGCAGATAGCTGAGCAAGGTCGCCTCCAGCCCGGCGATCGTCGTCTTGTCGACCCGCAAGGCCCGGGCCAGGGGGTGGCGCTTGAGCGCCTGGATCAGGTCGGCCCGGCCGACGAGCAGCCCGGCCTGGGGCCCGCCGAGCAGCTTGTCGCCGCTGAAGGCGACCAGGTCCGCGCCAGCGGCCACGCTTTCCCGCACGGTGGGCTCGGGGGCGAGGCCGAAGGGGGCCGTGTCGAGCAGTGTGCCGCTGCCCAGGTCGTCGAGGACGGGGACGCCGCGCTCGCGCCCGACCGCGGCCAGCTCGGCCAGGCTGGCCTCGTGGACAAAGCCGACCAGGCGAAAGTTGCTGGTGTGGATACGCATCAGCAGGGCGGTGCGCTCGGTGATCGCGGCGGCGTAGTCGCGGGCGTAGGTGCGGTTGGTGGTGCCGACCTCGACCAGGGTGGCGCCGCTCTGTCGTAGCACGTCGGGGATGCGAAACCCCCCGCCGATCTCGACGGCCTGACCGCGGCTGACCACCACCTCGCGCCCCGCGGCCAGGGCGATCAGGGCCAGGTAGATGGCGGCGGCGTTGTTGTTGACCGCCATTGCGGCCGCCGCGCCGGTAAGTCGGGTCAGCAGGGCTTCCAGGTGGACATAGCGGCTGCCGCGCTCGCCCGCCTCCAAGTCGTACTCCAGGTTGGAGTAGCCGGCGCCGACCCGGGCCATCGCCGCAAGCGCGGCCTGGCTGAGCGGGGCGCGGCCGAGGTTGGTCTGCACGATCACCCCGCTGGCATTGATCACGGGGCGCAGGCTGGGGCTGAGCGCGGCGGCGACCCGGCCCCGCACCCTGTCGGCCAGGGCGGCGAGGCGGTCGTCGGGCGGGCCGTTCTCGCCGCGCAGGGCGGCCCGCAGCTCGGCGAGCTCGGCCCGGGCCGCCTCGCGCAGCAGGTCGTGGGGCGCCTCCTCGCTCATGCCCGCGCGGGCGGCCTGGATCAATGCGTCGACGCTGGGGAGATGCCGGAGCGTAGTCATTGGCGCTGTCCGTTGCTACTCGACCGCCGCGAGGGCGCGCGGCGGGGGCGGGGCCTCGACCAGCTCGCCGCGGCTGGCCCGGCTGATCAGGAAGGCGGCGCGCAGCAGGCCCTCGTACTCCGGGGACAGCGCGCGCTTGCGCCGGCCCATGACGGTGCGGGCCACGCCGATCATGCTGTCGATGCGGTACTCGCGGAACACATCGCCGCCCCAGGTGAAGGGGGGGACGTTCTTGGGCGCGCTGTGCAGGCCGAAGACGTTGCTACCGGTGCCGATCATCGTGCCGCCGTTCAGGTGCAGCCCGATCCCGAGCTTGACGTGGTCGGCCAGGAAGCAGCCGAGCTTGAGCACGCCGCTGTCGAGCTGGCCGATCCCTTCGAGGGCCACACGCACGCTGCCATAGTTGTTCTTCAGGTCGGAGTTGGTGGTCATCGCGCCGATGTTGACCCACTCGCCGAGCCAGGCGTGGCCGAGAAAGCCGTCGTGGTGCTTGTTCGAGAAGCCCTGGACGATGCTCGCCTCCACCTCGCCGCCGATCCGGCAGACCGGCCCAATGCTCGTTTCGCCGCGGATCCTGGCGCTGGCGATCAGGCTGCCCTGGCCGATATAGGCCGGGCCCTGGATGAAGCTGAACGGCTCGATGTGCGCGCCCGCCTCGACAAAGATCGGCCCGTCGCGGGCGTCGAGCACGATCGGCCCGTCTAGCCGAGCCGCGGGGGCGACATACACGTGCTCGCCGCGCAGCACCACGTCGGGCGGTGCGACGAGGCGCGGGAGGCGCGGCGCGAGCAGGGGCAGGTCGCGCACGAGCTGCTCGCCGGACTGGGCGACAAGGTCCCACGGGTAGCGGATGAGCGTGGGCGGGCCGTCGTCGGGGCGCTCGACGGCGCGGGCGAAGCGCAGGAGCTCCTGGCGGGCGTCGGCAGCGCGCTGCTCGCGCAGGAAGAACAGCACGGCGCTGGCGAGGGACGGCGACAGGCGGGCGCCGAGCAGGCTGTCGCCGGCCAGGTAGACAGTGTTGAGCGGCGCGGCGAGCAGCTCGGGGAGCCAGCCGAGGTCGAGGGCCCGGCCGTTGACGAGCACCACCGGCTCGCTGGAGGCGAGCGGTGCGTTGGGGCCACCGTCGGGGCCGAAGCAGGCCATGAGGTGGTCGCGGCACAGGCCGAGGGCCGGCTGGCCGGCGACGACGGCGGCCCGCTCGCGCGCGGAGAAGGCGCCGCAGCGCAGCTCGAAGACCGGCCGCGCGAGCGCGATCGTGGCGAAGTGGCGCCACAGCTCATCCTCGAAGAGCACCAGGGGCATGGCTGTATCCGCGGCAGAGCAGGAGCTTCGCCCCTACGTTCTGCGCAATAACTCCAGGATGGTCGCCGTCAGCTTCTCGCCGTCGTGGCGCAGCACCCGCACGGCCCGGCTTTCGCCGGGGTTGTCGAGCGAGGCGGTGTACTGGATCACCGACGAGGCCAGGTCAGCCTCGATCACCATGCTGCCGTCGATCATCATGCGCCGCCGGCCGCCCGGGTCGCCGGGGAGGACGGCCGTCTCCTCGTACTCGCCGGGGTCGAGGTAGACGGGAGACTGGTGGGCGGCGGCGTACAGCCGGAACACCTCGGGGTCGATCCGCTGGACGTTGACGAGCACATAGTCCGGGCTGAAGCCGGCGTAGCGCCTGATCGCCTGGATGTGGTCGGCCACCCCGAAGCCGGTGGTGCGGCCCGGCTCGGTCATCAGGTTGCAGATGTAGATCTTGCGCGCCCGGCTGGCGAGGACGGCCTCGCGGAACTCGTCGATCAGGAAGTTGGGCAGGATGCTCTCGAACAGGCTGCCGGGGCCGAGTACGATCGCGTCGGCGTCGCGGATCGCCTCGGCGGCCAGGCGCGTGATCGGGGCCTGCGCGGGCGGGGTGCCGTCGGGCGACTGGAGGGCGAGCCGGGCGACGTGCCGCGGGGCCAGCTCGGGGCGCAGGCTGATGTGGCGCACATCGAGGCTGTTGCGGTCGTCCAGCTCGGCCGACACCTGGAGCGAGGCCGGGGTCGGGACGACATAATATACGTTGCGCAGGTTGAGCAGGCCGGAGGCCCGGTAGTAGTACTCCACCGGGTCCTGCACGGGGATGACGCAAGTCATGCGGGCGGCGTGCTCGCTGAGGCTGCCGAGCACGAGCATCCCGGCGCCGCCTGACAGAACAGCAACGCGGGGCGGCGCGCCGGCGCGGCCATAGCCGAGCACGAGCTCGCCGTCGGGGCTGCCCGCCTCGGGCCGGGGGATGACCACGACGCCGCTGAGCTGCCAGATCCCGGCGGCCAGGGCGGCGAGGCCGGCGAACAGCAGGAGCAGGCCGCGGGCGGGGCGGGGCAGAAACTGGAGCGTGAGCAGGGAAACGAACGCCGGCACATCCTCGACCGTGCGGTACAGGTGGATGAACAGGTAGGCCACGCCGAGCGACAGCAGCACCACGCCCACAAAGGTCAGGGTGAGGGGCCGCGCCAGGCTGGCAAGCGATGAAAGGCGCCGGGCGATGCTGCGCATAGTGCGGTTGGGTAGCGGCGGTTGGCGGAAAGCGGCCGGCTGCCGCGAGTGGGGCGGGCGCGGGCCCGCCGCTACGGCTTGAGCTGCTCGCGCTGGGCGTCGATCAGGGAGCGCAGGCTCCCGCCGCTGCGGGCGACGAGCTCGGCGATCAGCATGCCGGCGAGCAGGGCGTCGGGGCAGGCGCCGAAGCGGCCGAGCAGCAGCTCGCCCTCGGCGCTGGCCCCGAGCAGCAGGTTCGGCCGCTCCTGGTCCAGCAGGTCGCCGAGGCGGATGTCGGGCTCGGCGGCGACCTCGGCCTTGAGGCCGGTGGCCTCCTCCCAGGCGGAAAGCCGGAAGCCGGCGGCGAGGGGCGAGGCCTGGCCGGGCTGCGGCAGTATGACGAGGCCCCGCTGGCGGTGCTGGCGGGCCAGGTAACCGGCGAGCAGGAGCGCCGTCTCGAACGGGTCGATCTGTTCGCCGTTCTTGTCGACGACGCCGATGGCGGTGCCGTCGCCGGAGAAGGCCAGGCCGAGGTGCGAGTCGCTTTCGCGGACGAGCTTTTTGAGCCGGTTGAGGCCGGCCTCGGCGGGCAAGGGCGGCACCCGGCCGAACAACGGGTCGGGGTCGCGGTTGATCTCGATCGCCCGCGTCTGGCCGCCCTCGCCGAGCAGGGCCGGCACGGCGCCGGCGGCGGTGCCGCCCATGGCGTCGACAAAGATCGTCATCGTCACCCGGCGGATCAGGTCGAGGTCGAGGGCAGACCGCAGGGCGTCGAGGTAGGCGGCCCGCAGGTCCGGGCGCGGGTCGCCCGGCGGGTCGGCGGGCGGCGGAAAGGCGGTGGGGACGGGCTCGTCGGCGGACGGGTCGAGGCTGAGGCCGGAGCCGGGCCGGGCGATCAGGGCCAGGCCGTTCTGGAAGAATGGGCGGTTGCGGGCAGTGACGACGAGGGCCGCGTCGGCGACGCGCTGCTCGATGGCGTGGTGGATGGCGGGCAGCGGCGCGGGGCCGGCGGCCACCGTCGCGTGGGCGCCGCTGGCCTGCAGGTCGAGGAGCAGGGCCCGGGCGAAGCTCTGACCCATGAAGCGGGTGTCAAAGGCGACGATGCAGCTCCAGCCGCGCTGGGCCAGGCCGGCACCGAGGGTGGCCACGCGCCGGCGGGCCGCGTCGAGGGTGAAGTCGGCGGCGAAGACGGCCTCCCAGGCCAGGGCATACGGGCGGTAGCGACGGGTCATACGCGCGCCTTGAACGCCTCAAGCACGCCCATCATGGCGTCGCGGATGGCGCTCGCTCGCTCGACCGTGCTCGCCTCGAAGCGGGTGGTGATCGCCGGCTCGGTGTTGGAGGCTCGGATAAGGCCCCAGCCGTCGCCGAAGTCGACGCGCACGCCGTCGACGTCGATCACGGGGTGGGTGGCCGCGAACTGCTCGCGGATGTAGTCGATCGCCTGGAACTTATGGGCCTCGGCAAAGGGGATGCGGCCCTCGTCGATCGAGGGCGGCGTGGGGTACGGGGCGAGCGTTTCGCGCAGCGTCTGGCCGAGCGTGCGCAGGGCGTGGAGCAGGGCGACCCCGGCGAAGGCGCCGTCGTCGTAGTAGTGGCCGGGGAGCGGCAGGATGGTGTGGCCGCTCAGCTCGCCGCCGAGCACGGCGTTGGTTTCGCGCATCTTGGCCGACAGGTTGGTGTAGCCCGTTTTCCACATGATCGGCTCGCCGCCGAGGGCCCACACCGCCTCGGGCAGCACCGCCGAGCACTTCACGTCGAAGATCACTGGGCCCTTGCGCTGGGCCAGCCGCTCCTGGGCCAGGGCGATCAGGTAGCGGTCGGCGAAGACCATCTCGCCGCGCTCGTCCACCACGCCGAGCCGGTCGCCGTCGCCGTCGAGGCCGATCCCGAGGGCGGCCCCGTGCTCGCGCACCGCGCGCCCGAGGTCGACCATGTTTTCGGGCTTGAGCGGGTCGGGGTGGTGGTTGGGGAAGCGACCGTCGGGCTCGATAAACAGCGGGATCACGTCGAGGCCGAGGGCCTGGTAGGCACGCAGCGCGATCGGGCCGCCCACGCCGTTGCCGCCGTCAAGCACGACGCGCAGCGGCTGCGCGCCGCGGAAGCTCGGGAACAGGCCGAGGACGTTCTCGACATAGGCGGCGGAAACGTCGGCCTGGTTCAGGCTGCCGGCGCCGCGCTCGAACGCGCCCGAAAGGGCGATTCGGCCGACCGCCTGCACGTCCTCGCCGCTGGTCGGCTCGCTGCCGAAGGTGGGGTGGCTGCGGCGCAGCTTCAGGCCGTTGAACTCGGGGGGGTTGTGGCTGGCCGAGACGATGCAGCCGGCGTCGGCGCCGAGGTGCTCGACGGCGAAGTACATGGCCGGGGTGGGGACCTGGCCGATGTCGACGACGTCGCAGCCGGTGGCGAGCAGGCCCGCGATCAGGGCGGCCTGGTAGGCCGGCGATGTCAGGCGGGCGTCGCGGCCGACAACCACGCTGCGCCGGCCCTGGCGCAAGAAGAAGCTGCCGACGGCCTGGCCCAGCGTGCGGTAGATCCCCTCGTCGAGGTCGACGTCGACCACGCCGCGAATGTCGTAGGCGCGGAAGATCGTGGGGTTGAGAGCCACAGCCATCTGCTTCTCCTCGGGCGGCGCGCGTGCGCTGATCGTAGCGTAAAGGGTCAGATCCGTCAAGGTTCTTTACAAACGCCGCGGGATTTCGTATAATCGGCAAGTGCAACGGTGAAACGTTCGCGGGCGACGAAGTCCGCCGCCGTTGTCTGACTGAGAGTATAGCTCTCAGTTCTTCTTTTTATATCGCTCCCGGAGCAGGGTTGCGCCCTCAGCCCTTCCACGCTGTAGCTCCAATGGGCGATCCACAGCACAGAGGCGTCCAACCATGTCAGACAAGCCGACCTACCTGACCCGAGATGGTCGCGCCAAGCTCGAGGCGGAGCTCGAACAGCTTGTGACTGTCGAGCGCAAGCAGGTGGCCGAGCGCATCGCGGCGGCCAAAGAGCTTGGCGATATCTCTGAAAGCGGCGAGTATGAGGATGCGAAGAAGTCGCAGGCGCTACTCGAGGGCCGCATCCGTGAGTTAAAGTATGTGCTTTCCCGGGCCGAGCTGATCGACGAGGAGACGGCGAGCAATGGCGAGGTGCGCGTCGGCTCGTCCGTGACGGTGCGCTTCGACGAGGACGGCGACGAGGAGACCTGGACGATCGTCGGCAGCGCCGAGGCCAGCCCCCGGCAGGGCCGCATCTCCAACGAGTCCCCGATCGGCTCCGCCCTGCTCGGCAAGCGCGCCCGCCACAAGGTCACCGTCCACACCCCCTCCGGCGTGATGAAGCTCACCATTGTGAAGGTGCGCTGAGCCCGAACGTCTTCCAGGCCCGGCTGTAGCCCCCCTCTCGCCGAGCGGGGGCTTTGCGTTGTGGCGCCCGCCCCTGCCCCTGCCTCCGGATCTCGGTGGTATAATGCCGGGAGCGATAGATGAGGGCGAGGTGCGCCCCAGGAGCGACCGCCTGCGATGGAACTGAACGATCTGCAGGCGCAGCGCGCCGCCAAGCTCGAGCGCCTGCGCGCCGCCGGCATCACCCCCTACCCGACCACCAGCGCCCGCACCCACCAGATCGGCGAGGCCCTGGCCCGCTTCGACGATCTCGCCGGCGCCGAGACGCCCGTCACCCTCGCCGGCCGGATCGTCGGCGCCCGCCGGGTGATGGGCAAGATCGCCTTCGCCCACATCGATGACGGCACCGGCTCGGTCCAGCTCTGGATCAGCCGCGGCGACCTCGGCGACGAGTGGTTCGAGCGCTTCCGCGACGACATCGACACCTTCGACATCGTCCAGGCCAGCGGCACCCTGCGCCGCACCAAGGCCGGCGAGCCGTCGCTGTTCGTCTCGTCGCTCACCGTGCTCGCTAAGGCGATCAACCCGCCCCCGGAAAAGTGGGCCGGCCTCCAGGACGTGGAGGAGCGCCACCGCCAGCGCTATCTCGACCTGATCGTTAACCCCGAGGTCCGCGAAACCTTTCGCGCCCGCGCCCGCGCCGTCGCCGCCATGCGCCGCGTCCTCGACGAGCGCGGCTTTGTCGAGGTCGAAACGCCCATCCTCCAGCCGATCTACGGCGGGGCCGCGGCCAAGCCCTTTGTCACCTTCCACAACGCCCTCGACCAGAACCTGTACCTTCGAATCGCCGTCGAGCTGTACCTCAAGCGCTTGATCGTCGGCGGCTTCCCGGGCGTCTACGAGATCGGCAAGAACTTCCGCAACGAGGGCGTGGACCGGACCCACAACCCCGAGTTCACCATGATGGAGTGCTACCTGGCCTACGCCGACTACACCCAGATCATGGTGCTCGTCGAGGAGCTGCTCCGCGCCATGGCCCTCGCGGTCAACGGCACCACCCAGGCCACCTACCAGGGCCACACGATCGACTTCGGCCCAGGCTGGGCCCGCGTCCCCATGGTCGACGCGATCATCGAGCGCACCGGGATCGATATCAGCCAGGTGGCCGAGCTCGACCAGCTCCAGGCCGCAATATCCGGCGCCGGGCTGCGGGTGGAGCGCAAGGCCAGCTGGGCCAAGCAGGTCGACGAGCTGTTCAGCGCGTACGTCCAGCCCCTGCTCATCCAGCCCACCTTCGTGGTCGATTACCCGGTCGCCCTGTCGCCGCTGGCCAAGCGCAAGCCCGACATGCCCGCCTTTACCGAGCGGTTCGAGCCGTTCGTGGCCGGCATGGAGGTCGGCAACGCCTTCACCGAGCTGAACGACCCGTTCGACCAGGAGCAGCGCTTTCTCGACCAGCTCGCGGACTTCGCCGCCGGCGACGACGAGGCCCACCAGATGGACTACGACTATATCAACGCCCTGATGTACGGCATGCCGCCCACGGGCGGCCTCGGCATCGGGGTGGACCGGGTGCTGATGGTGCTGACCGGCAACCCCAGCATCCGCGAGGTGATCCTCTTCCCGCACAAGCGGCAGAGGGAGGAGTAGCCATGCCGCGATCGTTCACCCTTGAGCGCGAAAACCTCCCCACGGTGGTGCAGGGCTGGCTGCGCGCCGTCGGCCTCGGCGAGGAGGAGGTGGTGGAGATCGTCTTCACCGAGCGGGAGGTGCTGCTGCGCCGGCCCATGAGCCCGCAGCTGCGGGCCTGGGCCCAGGGCGTCAGCGACAAGTACGACAAGGCCTTCCGGCAGATCACAGGGCTGTGAACTACCTGACGAAAGATGATCTGCTCGACCTCCACGCCTTCACGGTCGAGCGCTACGGCGGCCTCATGGGCATCAAAAGCCAGGACCGCCTCCAGAGCGTGCTCAACGCCCCGCGCCAGGAGATGTTCGGCGCCGAGCTGTACCCCGACGTGTGCAGCAAGGCCGCCGTGCTCGTGTATATGCTGGTGAAGAGCCACCCATTCATGGGCGCCAACGAGGCGACGGCGCTCCTGGCCCTGCTGCGCTTCCTCGACCTCAACGGCGCCGCTCTGCGCCCCGAGGTCGGCGAGGCCGAGCTCGCCTGGCTGTTCCGCGCGCTCACCCACTCGGACCTGGACAAGGAGGGGCTGGAGCAGTGGCTGCGCGACAGCGTGGCCGCCATCCCCGCCCCCGGCCGCCCCGACGCACGATAGGGCAGGGCGATGACCATTATTCTAGTCAACGGCATCGGCAACCTCCTCGGCGCCACCGTCGCCCGGCTGCTCAGCGAGCAGTCCGGCACCCATGTGATCGGCCTGGCCCGGCGCACCCCCCCCGCCCCGGTCGGCCGCGCCGAGTACCTCGTCGCCGCCCTCGCCGGCCGCCAGATCGCGGAGCTGCTGGAGTCCGAGCGCGTCGACGTCGTCGTTCACGTCGACTTCCTCGGGGCCGACGAGCCGGCCCACAGCCGCGAGGCCGCCGTCCAGCAGAATGTGCTCGGCACGATGGAGCTGCTTGGCGCCTGCGCCGCCGCGGAGGTGCGCCGGGTGGTGCTGCGCAGCCACGCCGGCGTCTACGGCGCCGCCGCCACCAACCCGACCCTGATCGGCGAGAACCGGCCCACCGCCCGCTCCGGCCTCAGCGGCGTCGTCCGCGACTTCGCCGAGGTCGAGCAGTTTGTCGCCGATTTCGCCCACCGCCACGACGGCCTCGCCATCGCCACCCTGCGCTGCGCGCCCCTCGTCGGCGCCTGGTCGCCCATGGTCGACTACCTCAGCCAGGCCGGCCCGCGCACCCTGTTCGGCTTCGACCCGATCATCCAGCTGCTGCACATCGACGACGCCGCGGGCGCCTTTGTGGCCGCCGTCGCCGCCGACGCGGCAGGCGCCTTCAACCTCGCCGCCGACGACACGCTGCGCCTCAGCCAGGCGATCAGGCTCGCCGGGCGGCAGCCGATGGCGCTGCTCGAGCCGGCCGTCGCCCTGGCCGGCGTGCTGGGCGCCCGGCGCATACTCGCCAACTGGCCCTTCGATATCAGCTTTCTGCGCTACAGCTGCGTGGTCGATTGCGCCAAGGCCCAGTCGGAGCTCGGCTGGGCCCCGGCCCACGGCGCCGCCGAGTCGCTCCAGGCTATGCGCGCCAACGGCCACGCCCTCGCCGACCGAGCCACGTCCGAGGCGGCGCTGCGCGCGTTCCTCGCCCGAAGGAGCTAAGCCATGTCCGACCCCTCCGACCTGATCCCCGTCGAGCTGAACGGCGCCCAGGCCGCCGAGCCCGACTCCCTCGCCCCCGCAGAGCCCGGCGCAAAGGGCCGCAGGCAGCGCAAGGCCGCCGGCGACGGTGTTTCCGCGCCCGCGAAGCCGCGGCGCCCGCGGGCGAAGGCTGACGGCGCTGCCCAGCCCCCGGCGGGCGAGGATCTGGGCGTGCCGGTGGCCGGGCAGCCCGTCGCCCCCGCCCCCGTCGCCCCGCTGATGGAGGGCGAGGAGCTGGAGGTGCGCGTGGCGGGGCAGGCCCATGCGCCAGCCCAGCCCAACTATTGGGGCGCCAAGGCGGAGGAGCCGATCTACGAGGTCGAGCTGGAGGTGCGCGCCCTGGCCCAGCAGAGCACCGGCCAGGCCGCCGCCATGGGGCAGATGGCTGCGGGCGTGCTCAAGCTCGTCGGCGACAACCTGCGCCAGATGGGCGAGCAGCAGGCGGCGCGGGCCCGCGAGCTGCTCGCCGGGGTCGACTTGAAAGACTACCTCGACCCCGACTTCTGGCAGGGTATCGGGATGGTGCTCAAGTACCAGATCGACGAGCAGGTGGCCTTTGTCCAGCGCCGGCTGCGCGGCGAGTACAGCACCGACCCTTACGGGATGGACCGCGAGCTGATCGAGGTGGTGCGCCCGTTCATCAACTTCATGTACCGCACCTGGTGGCGGGTGGAGGTGCAGGGGCTGGAGCACGTGCCCGGGAGCGGGCGGGGCCTGCTGGTGAGCAACCACAGCGGCGTGCTCCCCTGGGACGGCGCGATGATCGCCGCCGCCGTGGCCGAGGACCACCCGGAGCAGAAGGACCGGATCGTGCGCAGCCTGCACCTGCACTGGTTCAGCAGCCTGCCCATGGTCGCCCCCGCCCTGTCCGCAATGGGCCAGGTGCCCGGCCTGCCTGAGAACGCCGTGCGCCTCCTTGAGAGCGACGAGCTGGTGTGCGTCTTCCCCGAGGGGATCAAGGGCGTCGGCAAGCTGTATAAGGATCGCTACAAGCTCGCCCGCTTCGGCCGCGGCGGCTTTGTGCAGGCGGCCCTGCGCGCCGGCGCCCCGATCGTGCCGGTGGCGGTGGTCGGCGCGGAGGAGATCTACCCCATGCTCGCCAACGCCGAGCCGATCGCCAAGCTGCTCGGCTTCCCCTACTTCCCGCTCACGCCCTTTTTCCCCTGGCTCGGCCTGCTCGGCGTGATCCCGCTCCCCACCCGCTGGCAGATCACCTTCTGCCCCGCCATCCCCACCGACGGCTACGGCCCCGCCGCCGCCGACGACCCGCTGACTGTGCTCGCCCTCGCCGAGCAGGTCCGCGACACCATCCAGCAGGTGATCGACGCCGGCCTCGCCAGGCGCAAGTCGGTCTTCTAGCTCTCCGGCCCGCCATCCCAACCCGGCTGGCGCGCGAACAGGCTGCCTTGCGCCCGCCGCTCCGGCCACGCCCGGCCCATGGCGGCGCCGCCCGTTGCCATGGTAAGCTGAAAGGAGCCTATCCGCCTAGTCTGGAAAGCATTGCGACGTATGCGATTGCGTCAGATCCCCCTTCTGCTCTGCGCGGCCCTGCTGGCGGCCTGCGGCGGCGCCACCACCTCCGAGCGCGCCCCCCTCGCCACCCTCGCCCCCAGCCCTATGGCCGCCGCCCCGACCGACGCCCCCACTGCTCCCGCGCCCGCCCGCGCCGCCGACACCCCGGCCCCCGCCGACACCGCCGCCCCAACCGCGGCGCCAGCGCCCACCGCGGCCGCCGAGCCTGCGTCACTCGATCAGATCAGCCTCGGCGTCGAGCTGATGCTCGACGGCTTTCGCCGGCCGACCCACGTGACGAGCGCGGGCGACGGCAGCGGGCGGCTGTTCGTCGTCGAGCAGCAGGGCACCGTCCAGGTGGTGCGCGCCGGCCAGCGGCTCCCCGAGCCCTTTCTCGACCTGACGGACGACGTCGGCATGAACGGCAACGAGCAGGGGCTGCTCAGCGTGGCCTTCCACCCCGCCTACGCCGAGAACGGCCGGCTCTTCGTCAACTACACGAACACCGGCGGCGACACCGTCGTGGCCGAGTACCGCGTCTCCGGCGACCCCGACCGGGCCGACCCGGCGAGCGCGCGGACGCTGCTCACGATCGACCAGCCGGCGGCCAACCACAACGGCGGCCTGCTCAAGTTCGGCCCCGACGGCTACATGTACATCGGCACGGGCGACGGCGGCGCCGCGGGCGACCCCTGGGGCAACGGCCAGAGCCGCGACACCCTGCTCGGCAAGCTGCTGCGCGTCGACGTCGACGGCGAGGCGCCCTACGCCATCCCCACCGACAACCCCTTTGCCGGCGGCGAGGGCGGCCGGCCCGAGATCTGGACCTTCGGCCTGCGCAACCCCTGGCGCTTCTCCTTCGACCGGGCGACCGGCGACCTGTTCATCGCCGACGTGGGGCAGAACGCGCTCGAGGAGGTCCATTTCCAGCCTGCCGGCACCCCCGGCGGCCGTAACTACGGCTGGGACACGATGGAGGCCAACGCCTGCTTCGAGGGCCCCGGCTGTGACCAGGCGGGCCTGGAGCTGCCGGTGGCCGTGTACGACCACAGCTCCCGCGAGGGCGGCTGCTCGATCACCGGGGGCTACGTCTACCGCGGCGCCCAGTTCCCCCAGCTCGCCGGCACCTACCTCTACGCCGACTTCTGCACCGGCAATATCTGGACTCTGCGCCCCGATGGCGACGGCTGGCAAAGCCACCTATCCGGCACCATCCCCATCCGCACCAGCTCCTTCGGCGAGGACGAGGCCGGCGAGCTGCTCCTCACCGACCGCGACGGCGGCGGGCTGTACCGCCTGAGCGTCGAGTAGGGCCAGGGGACAAGGGGCCAAAGGAACGTTCCGCCCAAACGGCCACTGCCCGGCGTGATCGCTCCCTGTCCCCCCTCCCCAAGCGAGCGGAGCGAGCGAGTCCCCTAATCGGGGGCTGGCAGCCGCCCCAGGGCCCGCTCCAGCGCGTAGGCGGCGCGCAGGAGGGTTGGCTCGTCCCAGGGGTGGGCGGCGAGCTGGACGGCGAGGGGGAGGCCGGCCGGGCTGAGGCCGGCGGGCAGGCTGATCGCGGGCCAGCCGAGGGCGTTGAAGGGCAGGGTGAAAAAGGTCGGTGTGGGCACGCCGAGGGCGGGGGCCGTGTCGGGCACACAGGGGGCGAGCAGCAGGTCGATCTGGTTGAAGAGGACGGCCATGCGCCGCCGCAGGCCGGCCCGGGCCTGCTGGGCCTGGACGAAGTCGCCCGGGCCGTAGTAGAAGGCGGCGAGGAGCCGCTGGCGCGGGAAGGGGCCGTAGTCGTCGAGGCGGGCGCGCAGGGTCGGGAGATGGAGGGCGGCCGCCTCCATCGCCAGGATGGCGGTGCCAACCACGCGCAGCTCGTCGACCGCGGGGATGTCGAGCTCCACGAGCCTGGCCCCCGCTCCCTCCAGGGCCGCGGCGGCCTGGCGCACCGCCGCCCGCTGCTCCTCGCTGGCCAGCGGCTGCGCGCTGCCGTCGTCTCCGAGCACGCCGACGCGCAGCCCCGTCGCCCCCTCTTCCAGGCCGCCCGCCACGAAGGCGGGGGCGGGGCGCAGCGTGCGGCCGTCGCGCGGGTCCGGGCCGGCCAGGGCCTCCAGCACCGCGGCCGTGTCGGCCACCGTGCGGGTGAGCGGCCCGAGGTGATCGAGCGACCAGGACAGGGTGACGCCGCCGGCGAGGCTGGTGCGGCCGTGGGTCGGCTTCAGGCCGACCGTGCCGCACTGGGCGGCCGGGATGCGGATCGAGCCGCCCGTGTCGGTGCCGAGGGCGGCGAAGACCAGCCCTGCGGCGACCGCCGCGCCCGACCCGCTGCTCGACCCGCCGCTGTCGCGGGCCGGGTTGTAGGGGGTGGGGGTGGGGCCGTAGTGGGCATTGTTCGAGCCGGGCGAGTAGGCGAACTCCGACATGCGCGTCTTGCCGACGATCACCGCCCCCGCGTCGCGCAGCCGGGCCACCGAGGTGGCGTCGCTGGTCGCGATCACGTCGGCGCGGATCTTCGAGCCGGCCGCCGTCGGCGAGCCGTCGACGTCGAGCAGGTCCTTCACGGCCACCGGCACCCCGTGGAGCGGGCCGCGGTAGGCGCCCGCGGCGATCTCGCGCTCGGCGCGGCGGGCCGCATCCAGCGCTTGCTCGGCGAACACGATTTGAAAAGCGTTCAGCGCGCCGTCGCGATCGGCGATGGCCGCCAGCGCCCGCTCGGTCAGCTCAACGGGCGACAGGTCGCGGGCGCGCAGGCGGGCGGCGGCGGCGAGCAGGCTGTCGTCGTCGGCGGCGGGCAGGCCGGGCGCCGGGGGCGGGGCGGCCGGGGCGGGCATGGTGGCGTGGTCGAGGTAGTCGGGCAGGTGGTCGCCGGCCGCCGCGTCGCACAGCCGGTGGAAGTCCGACGCCCTGGCTAAAAAGCTTTGGCCGGCGATGCCCTCCAGGTCGGCGTCGGTGGCGGCCACCCCGGCGGCGCGCAGGTTCGTGCGCAGGCGGTCGATCGCGTCGCTCATCGTCCTATCTCCGTTTCGTTTGCCGCAGAGGCGCAGAGAGCGCCGAGCTGTTTCTTCCTGTGTCTGCGGTTAAACCTGGCGCTCGGCCAGGGCGGCGCCATAAAGCGCCTCGACCCGGTCGAGCATACGGTCGAGGCTGAACTCGGCCTTGGCCCGGCGGCGGCCGGCGGCGCCGAGGGCGCGGGCGAGGGGCGGGCTGGCCAGGATGGCGCGCATGGCGCGGGCGAGGGCGGCCGGGTCGCGCGCGGGCACGACGATGCCCGTTTCGCCGTGCCGGGTAACGTAGCTGGTGCCGGTGCCGAGCTCGGTGGCGACAACCGGGAGGCCGGCGGCCTGGGCCTCGATCTGCACGATCCCGAAGGCCTCGCTGCGCTCGACCGATGGGAGCACGAACAGGTCGGCGGCGTGGTACAAGGCCGCGAGGTCGGGCGCGGGTCCGAGCAGGTGGATCCGGTCGGCCACGCCGAGGTCGCGGGCCATGGCCTGGAGGTCGGCCCGGCGCACGGTGGCCTCGCCACCGACGATCAGAGCGTGGCCGGGCACCTCCGGCATGGCGCGCACGAGCTGGTCGAGCCCCTTGTAGTAGCGCAGCCGGCCGACGAACAGGCTGATGAGGCCGGGGAAGCGGGCGCGGATGGCGGCCACGGCGCCGGGGTCGGCCCGCTCGAAGGGGGCGAGGTCGATCCCGTGGGGCACCACCGCGCACTTCGCGGCGTGGGGGGCCAGAAAGGGCGAGCTGCCGATATAGGCCGGGCTGGTGGCGATGATCCGGGCCGCCCGGCGCAGGGTGGCCCGCAGCAGCGGCGCGTACAGGGCGAGCAGGCGCCGCTGGCGGATGATGTCGCTGTGGTAGGTGACCACGAGCGGCGCGCGACCGCCGGCCAGGGCCAGGGCCAGGTCGCCCGTCGGGTCGGGCATGTGTAGGTGGACGACGTCGGGCCGCTCGGCTCGAAGGCGCAGCGGCAGCTCCGGGCTCAGCGGCGCGCGGGCGAGCGTGGCGGCGCGGCCCGCGTAGACCACGCGCACCCCGCCGATCTCGCGCTCCTCGCCGCGCCGGCCGGGGCCGCTGGTAAGCACCGTCACCCGGTGGCCGCGCGCCGCCAGCCCCTCGGCCAGCAGGCGCAGGTGGTTCTCGATCCCGCCGACCACCGGGTAGTAGTCTTTGTAGAGCTGGAGGATGTGCATGGCAAGGGGCCGGGCGTAGGGCGGAGGGCCGTATGGTGTATTATACGGGAGCGGACGTGTTACAATATCGGTACGCGGACGCGCAAGAGCATCAGCGGCGCCGCTGCCTGTTAGTTTACGCTTGTATCCTATACCTTCTACGTTAATCCCCCATACCCTGAACACAATGGAAGCTGTACTTGTGCTGGAGGATGGCCGGGCCTTTCCCGGCCGCTCGTTTGGCGCCGCCGGCGAGCGGATCGGCGAGGTGGTCTTCCACACCGGGATGACCGGCTACCAGGAGATCCTGACCGACCCGTCCTACTGCGGCCAGCTGGTGACGATGACCGCGCCGCACATCGGCAACACCGGGGTCAACGACTTCGACCCCGAGTCGGTCCGGCCCCAGGTGGCCGGCTTTATTGTGCGCTCCTACACCGACGACTACAGCTCGTGGCGCGCCCGCGGCGGCCTGAGCCAGTTCCTGCGCGCCCACGGGATCGTGGCGATCAGCGACGTCGACACGCGCGCCCTCACCCGCCACATCCGTACCGCCGGCGCCATGCGCGGGATCATCGCTACCGCCGGCGAGCACGTCGAGGCCCTCGCGGCCAAGGCCCGCTCCGCCCCGCCGATGGAGGGCCTGGACCTGACCCGCGTCGTCACCTGCGAGGAGCCGTACAGCTGGTTTGAGGGCTCCGCGCCCTTCAGCCCGCCTTACCCGGGCGGCGCCGCGCCCGGGCCGCACTTCCACGTCGTCGCCTATGACTTCGGGCTCAAGCGCACCATCCTGCGCCGCCTCGTCGACCACGGCTGCCGCGTGACGGTGCTGCCCGCGGCCACGCCCGCCGACCAGGCCCTGGCCCTAAAGCCCGACGGCGTCTTCTACTCCAACGGCCCCGGCGACCCGGCCGCGGCCGGCTACGCCGTCGAGACGCTGCGCGCCCTCACCGGCCGCGTGCCCGTGTTCGGGATCTGCCTCGGCCACCAGCTGATGGGCCTGGCCCTCGGCGGCCGGACCTATAAGCTGCCCTTCGGCCACCATGGCGCCAACCACCCGGTGCGCCACATCCCGAGCGGCAAGGTCGAGATCACCTCGCAGAACCACGGCTTCGCGGTCGACCCCGACAGCCTGCCGGCCGGCACTGAGATCACCCACGTCAACCTGAACGACCAGACGGTCGAGGGCCTGCGCCACTCCGACCTCGGCTGCTTCAGCGTCCAGTACCACCCCGAGGCCGGCCCCGGCCCCCACGACGCCACCTACCTGTTCCACGAGTTTGTGGCCGCCATGGAGGCCCGCCGCCGCTGATCGCGCGCCCGCGAGCGTAGACGGCGCAGCGCATGTATGCGGTAAAAAGGTCGAGGCGCCGAGCATAGTCGCCGAGGCGAATGTGATCCAGCCGCCGGCCTCCACCGAGCTCTGGATCACCAACCTGCCTGTCGGCGCCGTCGGAAACCAGTATAATGGCGGCGGTGTGGGCGCTGTTCGTGGTCGACAACCTGAGCGCGCTGGAGGGGCCTGACGCCGGGCCGCCGGCCCGCCGAAAGGCCGCCGATGGAAGACCAGGAGCCTGACGAGCCGCCGGACGGGCCGGACCCGCGCAACCGCCTGAACGACCTGACCGGCCGGGAGTGGACGTACGCCCTGCGCTCGGTGATCAGCACGCGCTACCCCACCAGCGGGCCGGAAAGCTACGCCCACGACCTGCGCCGGGCCCACCCTTCGCCAAAGCCGCCCCAGCTCCTCGCCGAGCTGGTCCGCTTCTTCACCAAGCGGGGCGGACACGTGCTCGACCCGTTCGCCGGCGTCGGCGGGACGCTGCTCGCCTGCGCCCTGGAAGGCCGCAGCGCCGTCGGCGTCGACCTGTCGGCGGACTACGCGAGGCGCTACCAGGAGGTGTGCGCCGCGCTCGGCCTCCCCGCGCAGCCCTACGTCGTCGGCGACGCGCGGGCCCTGGCCGAGTACGCCGAGGTGCGGGCCCAGCCCTTCGACCTGATCCTGACCGACCCGCCCTACGCCCAGATGCTCGCCCGCGAAAAGACGGGCGAGCGCAAGAAGCGCGGCCAGTCCGCCCCAACGCCCTTCACCGACTCCCCCGCCGACCTCGGCAACCTCCCCTACGACATGTTCCTGGCCGAGCTGCGCGCCGTCCTCGCCGGCAGCCTGGCCTTTCTGCGCCCGCGCGGCCACCTGGTGCTGTTCACCAAGGACCTCCAGCCCACCCCCGAGCACCACAACATGCTCCACGCCGACATCGTGACGGCGCTCCGCGCGCTGCCCGGCCTGGAGTACCGCGGCTACCGGATCTGGCACGACCAGAGCGCGAACCTGTACCCGTTCGGCTACCCGTTCGCGTTCGTCGCGAACCAGATGCACCAGTTTATTCTGATCTTCCGCTTTCTGCCCTGAGCGGCGCGGCTGCAACGAAGGAAGCGCTATGGCGCAGAATCCCGCCCCCCGCGATCGGCTCCCCGCCTGGCCGTTGGGCTGCGTCCTCGCCTTGCTCAACCTCATGCTGCTGTTTAGCCTGTCCGGGCTGGTCGGCGTGCTCGCCGCCGGCGCCGGCCTCCCGCCCGCCCTCGCCGTCGGCGTGACGCTGGCCTTTCTCGTCCCCGCGCCTCTCGCCGAGCTCTTTGGCGCCCTCTGGCTGCGCCGGCGCAACCCCTACGCCGCCAGCGCCCTGGCCTGGGGGCTGGCCCTCACCGCGGCTCTTATCGGCCTGTTCGCGCTGTACACGAGCTGGCTCGACCGGGCGAGCGGCCTGTAGGCCGCCCTTTCCGCCCCGCGCCCTGCTGCTCCCCCCTCACGTTCACCTGCCTCTGACGCCCCTGGCACGGTCGCTGCTGTCAGCTGCCCAGGACGAAACGAACTCGGAGGAGGGGACATGGAAGTTGAAGGGACTGCGCCGCGGCGCGTCGCGGTGCGCGGAGTCATTCTCGACGTGGACGGCACGCTGGTCGACAGCGTCGACGCCCACGCCCGGGCCTGGGTCGAAGCGCTGGCCGAGGTCGGCCACGAGGTGCCGTTCGAGCGGGTGCGCGGCCTGATCGGCATGGGCGGCGACAAGCTGCTGCCCGAGATCAGCGGGATCGAGAAGGAGAGCGAGCAGGGCACGGCCCTCAGCGACCGGCGCCGCGAGTTGTTCGAGCAGCGCTACCTCGCCGGCCTCAAGCCGTTCCCGCAGACCCGCGAGCTCGTCCAGCGCCTGCTCGACGAGGGGCTCACGGTGGCCGTCGCCAGCTCGGCCGCTGGCGAGGAGCTCGGCGGGCTGCTCAAGGCGGCCCAGGTGGAGGACCTGATCGAGCACGCCACGACGTCGAGCGACGCCGAAAACTCCAAGCCCGACCCCGACATCATCCAGGCCGCCCTCCAGCGCGTCGGCCTACGCCCCGAGGAGGTGGTCATGCTCGGCGACACCCCCTACGACATCGAGGCCGCGGCTAAGGCCGGCGTGCCCACGATCGCGCTCCGCTGCGGCGGCTGGAACGACGACGAGCTCGCCGAGGCGATCGCAGTCTACCAGGACCCGGCCGACCTTCTGGCCAACTTCGACTCCTCGCCCCTGGTGCAGATCTCGCACACCGGCGGGGAGTGAGCTCCGCCGCCCGTATGCCACGACTGACCAAACGCCGCCCCCTTTCTCACTGATGGGAAAGGGGGCAGCTGTGTGTGCCGGCTCCTGCTGGCGGGGGCTGATCAGGGCACGTCCGGGCCTGCCGCGAAGTTTTGCTGCACCTCCTCGGCGCTCAGGGCCCGCCCGTAGAAGGCTACCAGGTGGTATGTCCCCTGCCAGGTGCGGCCGCCCCTGGCCTCGCCGCCGAGCGCAAGGGGGTAGCTGCGATCCCAGTTCGCGAGCGTGCCGCCTAGCCTGCCGCTCGCCTGGAGCTCGCCGTCGATGTAGATCCGGGCTGCGCCGTCCGCGCCACGGGTGTAGACGATGTGCGTCCGGGCGGGGGAAAGGGTGTCGCTCTGGGTGAGCAGGGCCGGGCCCCCGTCGCGGGCGGTGCCGGTGGTGCGCAGACGCGCGCTCACGAGCGAGGTCGTCCTGGTGGTGAACAAGCCCTGGATCAGCGAAAAGTTGCGCTGGACCGGGTTGGCCGAGATCGTCAGCAGGCGGGCCGAGAACTGGTCGCGGGCGGCCGGCGTGACCCAGACCTCGGCGGTGAACGCGTCGCTGGCCCGGGCGGCGTCGATCAGCTTGGTGGCGGGCCTGCCCGAGACAATCGCGGTGAAGCCGGTGATCTGGAGGCCGTCCTCTCGCCACTGCACCTGCGACGGCCTGGCGACGGTCAGGTTGAGCGGGCTGCCGGCACCGGAGCTGTCGCCGACGGTGGCGCCGGAGCCCTCGTCGAAGTCGTACAGGGCTCGGAGGCCGTCCGTCACCCGGGCGCCTGTGCCGCCGCCCTCCGCCAGCTTCCACAGCTCCAGGCCGGTGCTGCCGTCGTCCCAGGTGAAGAACAGCGTGCCGTCGAAGGCGGCGGTCAAGGTGACGGTGAGGTTAGCCAGCCTGAGCGGAAGGATGCGGCTGGTGCCGGCCACGGTGCCGTCCGTCTGCCACAGGCCGTTGCCCATCCCGCCGAGGTACACCGTGTTCCCCACGCCGGCGAACGAGCCCGCTCTGCCGACACCGTCCACGAGCTGAAATGTTCCGGCGGCCGTCCCATCGCTCCGCCAGACGGCGCCCAGCCCGCCCCCGACGATATAGTAGAGCAGGCCGTTGACGACGGCCAGGGGGCGCCGGCCAACAGTGCTGACGGCGCCCGCCCCGGCTTTAACCGGGGTCGTGCCGGCGACGGTGCCATCACTGCGCCAAAGGTCCTGGCCGTTCTCGCCTATCCTGGTGAACGTGAAGAACAGCTGCCCGTTATAGTCGATAAAGCTGTTCGGCTGGGGCCGGCCCTCGAGCAGCCGCGCGGCGCTGCCGCCGGGCAGGCCGTCGCTGACCCACAGCCCGAGCTTGTCGGCGCCAAAGGAGCCGGGGTCCACCGCGAAGAAGAGCTGGTCACCCACGGGCGTGAGCTCGTAGATGACGAACGATGGGTCGAACGGGGTTGTGCCGGTGAACTCGAAGACGGGCTGCGTGCCGGCGGCGGTCCCATCGCTGCGGTAGATTGTGGAGCGGGCGGTGTCTTGCTGCGAGCCAAGGGCGGCGCGGAGCGAGGTGAAGAAGAGCGCGTCGTCCGTGGCGACGAGCTCAAACAGGTCGTCCTCGGTCGAGCCGGGGTAGGCGACCTGCTGTGTCCCGCCGGGCGTGCCGTCGCTCCGCCACAGCTGCCGCGGCTCGGTCTGGGAGATGTAGAAGAAAACGCCGTCCAGGCCGGCGAACATCTTGCGCGGGAGACTCGCGTTCGGGAACGACGACGAAAGGCCCGGCCCGCCGGTGGTGGCCGTTCCCGCGCTGGTCCCGTCGCTCGACCACAGCTCCCCGTTCACCTCCAGGAACAGCCGGCCGCCCACGGTCGCAAGGCTCGTCGCCGATTGGCCGGCCGGCAGCTGCGCCACCAGTGTTGTCCCGGCGGTGCTGCCGTCGCTCCGCCAAAGCTCCGTCGCGCCGCTCGCGCCGGTTGTGAGAAAGAACAGCGCGCCGTTCAGCACGGTCAGGTCGCGCGGCTGGGAGCTCTCGGGGCCGGGGCGGATGTCGCGGACGAGCACCGGGCCGACGGCGGCACGGGCGGCGGCTGGGATGAGCCAGCAGACGAGCGCGACGAGCGCGAGCGCCAACCATACGGCGCCATAGCGGCGCCCTTCAGCATGACTTCTTGACCGTGCCATCGGTGGTTCTCCTGATTCGCGGGGTGCCGGACGGCGCTGTCCCTGGGCCTGTGTGGAGCGTGGGGGGCAATGGAGGGGTGAATTTGAGTATACAATGCTATTGAGAGACAACAACCAGCGATGGAGAGCTATTTTATCTGCTCCCTCCACTCTTGACAGCCGTGCTACAATTTTGATTGATTGGTCAATCAACAAAGCTGCCGACAAGGCGGTGAGGGAGCCGGCTATGCGCCCGCGGTGGCACAAAATCATACGCGACCTGTACCACAACCGCACCCGGACCATGCTGGTGGTGCTCTCGATCGCGGTCGGCGTCTTCGCCTTCGGCACAATCATGGCGACGCGGACGGTGATCACACGCGAGCTGCGGGCGGGTTATCTGGCGATCAACCCGGCCAGCGCGACGATCACCACCCAGCCCTTCGACGACGATCTCATCGATGCCGTGCGCCGCGTGCCCGGGGTGGCCGCGGCCCAGGGCCGGCGCGCGGTCGACGCGCGCGTGCAGATCGGGCCGGACACCTGGCAGGACACCACGCTGTTCGTGCTCCCCGACGACGGCGCGCGCACGATCGCGATCGTCAGCCCCGAGGTCGGGGCCTGGCCGGCGCCCGACAAAAGCCTGCTGATCGAGCGCTCATCGCTGCCCAAGCTCGACGCCCGGCTCGGCGACACGGTCCGCGTGGCGCTCCCAGGGCAGACGGCCCGCGACCTCCCAATATCGGGCCTGACCCATGACCTGAGCCTGCCGCCCGCCGCGATCGCCGGCCAGGCCACAGGCTACGTGAACGCCGAGACGATGGCCTGGCTGGGCGGCCCCGCGGCCTACAACCAGCTCCAGATCACTGTGAGCGAGAACCGCGCCGACGCCGACCACATCCGCGCCGTGGCCGCCCGGGTCGAGCGGGTGATCGAGCGCGGCGGCCGCGAGGCCCTGGTGATCGACGTGCCGGCCCCGCTCCAGCACCCCGCCGAGGCCGTGCTGCCGACCATGCTCATGATCCTGACCACCCTCGGCGTGCTGGCCCTGCTGATCAGCGGCTTCCTGATCGTCAACACGATCAGCGCCATCCTGACCCAGCAGCTACGCCAGATCGGGATCATGAAGGCGATCGGCGCCCGCACCCCGCAGATCATGGGGCTGTACTTCGTGCTCGCCCTGGCTTTCGGCGCCCTGGCCCTGCTGATCGCCGTCCCCCTCGGCGCCCTCGGCGCCTACGGCATGACCAGCTTCGTGGCTGGCCAGCTCAACGTCGACATCGAGGGCTTCCGCATGCCGCCCTCCGTCGTCGCCGTGCAGGCAGCGGCGGCCCTGCTGGTGCCGCTGTTCGCCGCCGCCGCCCCGATTCTCGGGGTGGTCCGCCGGCCCGCCCGCGAGGCCCTCAGCGGCGAGATCGGCGCACCGCCCGGCCGCGCCCCCCTCGACGGGCTGCTCGCCCGCGTCAGCGCCCTATCGCGGCCGACCCGGCTCGCCCTGCGTAACACCTTTCGCCGGGGCGGCCGGCTCGCCCGCACGCTGGTTGCCCTGTCGCTCGGCGGCGCGGTCTTTGTCACCGTGATCACGCTGCGTGTGTCGCTCTTCGCCACCCTCGACCGGAGCATCGCATCACAGCGCTACGACGTCGAGGTGCAGCTCGCCCGCCAGTACCGCGAGCGCCGCGCCGTCCAGTCCGCCCTCGCCGCCCCGGGCCTCGTCGGCGCGGAAAGCCTGCTGCGGGCCCAGGCCTTTCCGGTACACCCGGACGGCGGCACGGGCGAGGGGGTGATGCTGCGCGCCCTCCCCGCCACGACGACCATGTTCGCCCCCCAGGTTTCGGCCGGCCGCTGGCTGCTCCCCGGCGACGACCGCGCGATCGTTCTGTCGACCAACTTCCTGACGAAGGAGCGGGAGACGCAGCTCGGCGACGTGGTCCGGCTCGAGATCGGCGACGAAGCGTTCGACTGGCGCGTGGTCGGCCTGGTCGAAGAGATGGTCCCGCCCACCAGCCCGGCGGTCGGCTACGTGCCGCTCGACGCCTACACCCGCGCCATCGGCGGCGTCGGCCGCACCGACACCCTGCGCGTCGCAACCGTCGGCCACGACCCGGCGAGCCACGCCGCCGCCGCCGCGGCCCTCGAGGCCCGGCTCGAGCGCGACGGCCTTGAGGTGCGCATGATCCGCTCCCGCTCGGCGGACCGGGCCATCCTCAGCGAGCGGTTTAACCTGCTCACCGCGATCCTGTCGATGATGGCGGGGATCATCGGCACCGTGGGCGGGCTGGGCCTGGCCGGCACGATGAGCATCAACGTGATCGAGCGCACCCGCGAGATCGGGATTATGCGCGCCATCGGCGCCTCCGACGCCGCCGTCCGCCAGATCGTGCTCAGCGAGGGCCTCGTGATCGCCGCCATGGCCTGGCTCGTCGGCACCCTGCTCTCCGTCCCGATGAGCCTGGGCATGTGCTACGCCTTCGGCAAGGCCCTGCTGAACATCCCGCTGGAGTGGCGCTACTCGCTCCCCGCCGTGGCGATGTGGCTCGGCATCGTCCTCCTGATCGCCAGTGTCGCCAGCCTCCTGCCCGCCCGCGCCGCGAGCCGGCTGACCGTGCGCGAGGTGCTGGCGTATGAGTGAGCATTTGTTCCTTTGTTCCTTTGTTCGATGAGGTATCCCATGCTGCATCTGTTTCGTCGGAAGGCCGCCGCTCCGCCCCCCGAGGCGACAAGCGATGTGATCGCGCTGGAGCAGGTGGTCAAGCGGTACGAGACGGCGGCCGGCGCCTACACGGCGCTGCGCGGGATCGATCTGCGGGTGGCGCGCGGCGAGTTTGTCGCCATCGTCGGCAAGTCGGGCAGCGGCAAGAGCACCCTGATCAACATGATCACCGGGATCGACCGGCCGAGCAGCGGCGCGGTGCGCGTGGCCGGCGCCGACCTGACCCGGCTGGACGAGGGCGGCCTGGCGGCGTGGCGCGGCCGGCGGATCGGGATCATCTTCCAGTTCTTCCAGCTCCTTCCCACCCTCACCGTTGCCGAGAATGTGATGCTGCCCATGGACTTCTGCAACGTCGGCAGCTCCCGCGAACGCCAGGCCCGCGCCGCCGCGCTGCTGGAGCGTATGGAGCTGAGCGAGCAGGCCAACAAGCTGCCCGCGGCCCTGTCCGGCGGCCAGCAGCAGCGTGTCGCCATCGCCCGCGCCCTGGCCAACGAGCCGGCCCTGCTGGTAGCCGACGAGCCCACCGGCAACCTCGACTCGCGCACCGCCGACTCGATCTTTCGCCTGTTCGAGCAGCTCGTCGCCCAGGGTACCACCGTGGTGATGGTGACCCACGACAACGACCTCGCCGGCCGCGCCGGCCGCGCGGTGACCGTCGCCGATGGCATGATCGTTCAGAACTGACCTTAGCACCGAGGATCACCGTCATGCGCAAGTTTATCCTGCCGCTGCTGATCGTCGCCCTGATCGGGGGCGGCGCCTACGCGATCTTTTTCCGCGGGCAAACGCTGGCCCAGCCGGACACGGCTGCGGCGCCGACCGCCGACCCCATCCCGGCGCCCGCGGCGGTGGTCGCCGACGCCAGGGTGCTCCCCATGGCCGACGTGACCCTGAGCTTCGAGCGCGCCGGCACCGTCGCGGAGCTGCTGGTGGCCGAGGGCGACGTGGTCGAGGCCGAGCAGCCCCTGGCCCGCCTCGACACGGCCGCCCTTGAGCTTCAGCTTGAGCAGGCGCGGGTGGCGCTGGAGCGGGCGAAGGCGAGCTATAAGCGGGCCGCCGCCGGCGCCGACCCCGAGGCGGTGGCCGTGGCCGACGCCGCGATCGCCGCCGCGCGCGCGAGCCAGGCCCAGGCCGGCGCCGCCGTCACCGGCACGGACATCGCCGCCGCCCGCGCCCGCCTCGACGAGGCCCGCGCCGCCCTGGCCGAGCTGACCAACGGCCCCAAGGATACCGAGACGGCCCAGCTCCAGGCCGCCGTCGACCAGACCGGGGCCAACCTTCAGTCGCGGCGCGACGCCCTCTCGGCCGCCAAGACCAACGCCGAGCTGGCGTTGCAGCAGGCCGCCAACGCCCTGCGCGACCGCCAGCTGGAGTACCAGCGGATCTACTGGGACAACCGCGACATCGAGGCCCGCACGGACGATCTGCCGGACGAGCGAATCGACATGGAGACAAAGGCCGAGCGGGCCGTCCAGAACGCCGAGGCCGCCCTGGCCCAGGCCCAGGTCGCCTTCGACAACGCGCGCCAGGCCGAGGTCGAGGGCGTGGCCGCCGCCGAGGCCCAGCTGCGCGACGCCCAGGCCCGCCTGCAGCAGCTGGTCGCCCCCGCCGACGCCGACAAGGTGGCCGCCGCGCAGGCGCGGGTCGTGGCGGCGCAGGCGGAGCTGGCCCGGCTCCAGGGGCCGGCGCGCAACACCCAGCTCGCGGTGGCCGCCGCGGGCGTGGAGCAGGCCCAGGCCCAGCGCGAGCAGGTCGCCGCGGGGCCCCGCGAGGTGGATCTGGAGGTGGCCCGGGTCGAGGTCGAGGCGGCCCAGGTGGCCGTGGCTCAGGCCGAGCACGAGCTGTCGCTCGCGACGCTGCACGCCCCCTTCGCCGGCACCGTCGCCGATCTAAGCCTGGAGGTGGGCGGCCTCGCCAGCCCGGGCGCCCCCGCGGTCGTGCTGGCCGACCTGTCGGCGTGGAAGATCGAGACGGAGGACTTGACCGAGCTCGACGTGGTCAAGCTGCGCGAGGGCGACACGGTCAGCGTCAGCTTCGACGCCCTCCCCGGCCTGGCCCTGCCCGCCCGCATCACCCGGATCAAGCCGATCGGCGGCAACCGCCAGGGCGACATCGTTTACACCGCCGTCCTCGCTCTGGAGCAGACCGACCCGCGCCTGCGCTGGAACATGACCGCCATCATGACGGCGGAGGGCGACCAGGTGGCGGGCCAGTAGGCCGGGGGTTCACTGCGGCGGGATTGGCCGCTACTGGAGCGGCACCTCGGCGCCGTCGCGGAGGACGAGGATGGGGCGGGCGAGGGCGCTGATGTCGGAAAGGGGGTCGCCCTGGACGACGAGCAGGTCGGCGAGCTTGCCCGGCTCGACGGTGCCGAGCTCGGCGTCCAGGCCGGAGACAGTGGCGCCGCCGCGGGTGGCCGCGACAATCACCTGCTTGGGGCTCAGGCCGGCGGCGATCCAGTGGTTGATTTCGCCCATTGGCATACCGACGGCCATGCCGGGCACGCCGCCGAAATCGTCGCCGAGGGCCAGCAGCCCGCCGGCCGCGGCGAAGCGGCGCAGGTTGTCATACATGACCGGCATTGTTACGCGGCGCCACTCGACGGCCTTGTTGCGCGACAGGGCGAGCTGCTCATACACCTCGATCGAGGGCACCATCCCCACGCCGCGCTGGACCATGAGGGTGATCAGGTCGTCGGGGAGGCGGTCGCGCGGGCTGTGGGCGATGTCGTCGACCCCGCCCAGGAGGGCGCGGCGAACCCCGCTCGCCCGGTCGACGTGGCTGCTCACGCGCAACCCGCGGGCGTGGGCTACCCCGACGATCGTGGCGATCTCGTCGTTGGTCAGCTCGGGCCAGCTCACATCGGAGCGGCCGCTGACCGCGATCTTGATCTGGTCGACGCCGGCATCAACCAGGGCCTTGGCCTGGGCCTGCGCGTCATCCGCGCTGCTTACGGCGAGCCCGGCCACGCGCAGCCTGGGGTCGGCCACGCCGAGCGGGTAGCCGCCGGCCACGGTCATGATCGGGCCGGTCACCAGGAGCCGGGGCAGGGACGGGTCGTTGCGGGCGCGGAAGCTGTTGCGCAGCGGCACGCGCTCGTCCAGGGGGCCGGCCAGATCGCGCAGCGTGGTGACGCCGGCCCGCGTCCAGTGACGCAGGTCGTCCTCGCTCAGGCCGCTGATGTGGACGTGAGCATTGATAAAGCCGGGCAGGATCGTGCCGCCGGACACATCGCGCACTGGGGTGTCGGGGCTGAAGGCCAGCTCGCCCGCCGGGGCCACGGCGACGATCCGCCCGCCGGCGATCGCGACGGCCATGCCGGCCAGGGGCGGGGCGCCGGTGCCGTCGAACAGCGTGCCCCCGGTGAGCACGAGGTCGTAGCGCGGCAGGGGGACCGCCGTTGGTGCCGCCGTCGCCGTCGGCAGGGGGGCCGCGGTCGGCAGCGGCTCGGCGGTCGGGGCCGGGGGCACGGCGGTGGGCGGCGGGAGCGGCGTGACGCTGGGCTGGATGGTAGGCAGATACTCGACGGGCGCGGCGGCGGCGACCGAAACGGTGGGCGGCGGCGCCGCGCAGGCCGGGAGAAGCAGCAGAAGGGCGAGCAGGGCGAGCACTCGGGGCATTACGGGGCTCCGGGGGAGGGTCAAAGCTTCAGGGCGGGCGGCACTACCCGGCGCCGCTTGCAGACTACATCATCGCTAAAGATGTTATAACACGGAAGCGTGGCCATACGGGCACCATGGGCTGTGAGAAACCTGATCCCTAGCTGATATGTCCCGCCGCGGGCGGGGATGCGCGCGCCGCCCGGCCTTGCGCCGCCGTCGCCGGCCGTGCTATGCTGCCCCGGCTATGCGCACACATACTTTTCGCCGCATCTGCGGGCTGCTGGCCGTTCTTGTGGCCGCCGCGGCCCTGCTTCCCCCCGTCCGCGCCCAGGGGCCCGCCGCCATCCAGCCGGCGCGCATCTCCTTCTTCGGTATGAACACCTACTTCACCGGCCTGGAGCGCAACGCCCGCGACGGCGAGGCCGGCGTGCGAACTCTGGTCGGCCGGGGCCGCGAGATCGGGGCCCAGTGGGCCCGCGAGGAGCTGAGCTGGGGCAACATCGAGCGCAACGGCAAGGGCCGGTGGAGCTGGGAGCCCTTCGACAGCCGCCTGCGCGCCGCCGCCGAGGCCGGCTACGGCATCGTCGGCATGCTCCTGACCACTCCGCGCTGGGCCCGCGTGGCCGACTGTGCCGCCCGCCAAAGCCGCTACGCCGCCGCTGGCGTCCGCGCCGAAGACTACTGGTGCCCCCCGGCGAACCCGCAGGACTTCGCCGACTATGTGCGCGCGGTGGTCGAGCGCTACGACGGCGACGGCCGCGCCGACGCCGCCGGCTCGCCCCGCGTCGCCGCCTGGCAGCTGTGGAACGAGCCCAACGCCTGGGAAACCTGGCCGGGCAGCCCGGCCGAGTTCGCCGTTCTGCTCCAGGCCGGCTACGCCGCGGCCAAGCAGGCCGACCCGACGGCCATCGTCGCGGTGGGCGGCCTGTACGTCTTCGACGGCGGCTGGCGCGATAACGCGGGCCACAGCGACGGCCTGCGCTTTCTCGACGAGGCGATCGCCGCCAACCCCGCCGCCTGGTCCAGCTTCGACGCCCTCGCCATCCACCCCTACATGCCCGACGTCGCCCCCGACCAGCCGGGGCTGTATGGCGCCGTCACCCTGTTCGGCCGCCTGCTCACCGCCCGGTCCTGGTTGGAGGAGCGCACGCGCGCACGGGGCGGGCCGGCCCGCCCACTCTGGATCACCGAGCTCGGGTGGAGCACCTGCGCCGCCGGCGAGCCCGACTGCTACACGGGCGGCCCGGCCCTGGCCGGCGGCGACCCTGCCGACCCGGACTGGCGCGCCACGCTCGGGCCGTCCGCCGCCGCGGCCTACCCCGCCGCCGAGGGGCCGGCGCCAGCGTCGGCCGAGCTCACGGCGCTGATCGGCAAGACCGAGGACCAGCAGGCAAGCTACCTCGTGCGGGCCCACGGCATCGCGCTGGCACTCGCCGTGCAGCACATGAGCTGGTTTCAGCTAGAGGACAAGTTCGACGGCTCGGCGCGCAACTTCTGGGAGGAGGCCGCCATCCTCCGCACGGCCGCCGAGGGCTACGCGCCCAAGCCCGCCGCGGTGGCCTACGCCACACTGACTCGCACCCTCGGCGCGGCGGCCTACACGGGGGCGGGCCCGCTCCACACCTACGCCCACGTCGGCAACGGCCCGGCCCCGGCGGCCCGCTTCGACTTGCGCTTCCAAACCGCCGACGGCCGGACGATCGACCTGATCTGGCGCAACAGCGGCGCCGAGCAGGTGGCTATGCCGGTGGCCCCCGGCCGCAGCGTGGAGCTGATCGCCCGCGACGGCGCCCGGGCGCCGCTGCAGGTCGAGGCGGGCGTGGCCCGCTTCGCCGTCGGCGAGGCGCCGGTCTACCTGGTCCAGTCGGGGGCGCCGGCCCTGGCTGTCAGCCCCGGCGAGCTGGCCGCGATCGCTTCGCCGAGGGACCGGCCGCTCACGCTCGACGTGCGGGTGGCGGTCTCGGGCGTGAGCCCCGTGGCGTGGAGCGCCCGCACGGATGTTAGCTGGGCCAGCGCCTCCCCGTCCAGCGGGCAGGCCGGCGCCGCGACCATCCGGGTCACGCTGGATCCACGGGGGCTGCGGCCGGGCACCTACCGGGGCGCGCTCACGGTTGAGACGGCCCTGGGCGCCCGGTCGGTCCCGCTGCGGCTCCAGGTGCTGGATCGCCCGTTCCGACTGTACATCCCGCGCGTCGCGCGGTAGGGTCGAGGGACAACGATGCTCGAGGAGCAGCGGCGCTACATCCTGCTGATCTGGATCGGGTTCGTGCTCGTCGCCGCCCTGGCGATGGGTGGGCTGGGGTGGCTGCTGATCTGGGGGCTGCGCCGGACGACCGCCGGCGACAGCCCCGCGACGGGCGCGATCTGCCTGGGGATCAGCACCCTGGTCATCCCCGGCTCGGCGCTGATGCTACTGCGCCCGCTGGTGCGCCGCCTCGACGAGCGGCCGGCGGTGCAGCGGACGCTCTGGCTCGGCGCGCTGACCGTGCTGATGGCGCTCACGCCGCTGCTGCTGTTCTGGATGATTTACCTGATCGCCAGCGGGCCGCCGCTCACGCCCCCGGCCACCTGAGCGTCGCGCGGGCCGTGCTCACATCTCTTCGGCCAGATCGATCGCGCGCAGCAGGGCGGCGGCCTTGTTGCGGCTTTCCTGGAACTCGGCCTCGGGGTCGCTGTCGGCGACCACGCCGCCGCCGGCCTGGACGTAGGCCACCCCGTCCTGCACCACCATCGTGCGCAGCGCGATACAGGTGTCGAGGTCGCCGTTGAAGCCGACGTGCCCGACGCAGCCGGCGTAGATGCCGCGGCGGGTGCCCTCCAGCTCGGCGATGACCTCCATCGCCCGGATCTTGGGGGCGCCGCTCACGGTGCCGGCGGGGAAGCAGGCCCGCAGGGCGTCGAGGGCGGACATGTCGCCGCGGAGCCGGCCCGTGACGTGGCTGACCAGGTGCATGACGTGGCTGTACTTCTCGACGAACATAAAGTCGGGCACGCGCACGCTGCCCGGCTCGCTGACCCGGCCGATGTCGTTGCGCCCGAGGTCGACCAGCATCAGGTGCTCGGCCCGCTCCTTCTCGTCGCCCAGCAGCTCCTCGGCCAGGGCCGCGTCCTCAATACCGTCGCGGCCGCGCCGGCGCGTGCCCGCGATCGGGTGGGTCAGCACCTCGCCCTCCTGCACGCGCACGAGCAGCTCGGGCGAGGCGCCCACCAGATCGCCCTCGCCGGTGCGCAGCAGGAACATGTAGGGCGAAGGGTTGACGGTGCGCAGGGCCCGGTAGATCGTCACCGGGTCGGCGCTGGTGGGGCGGACGAAGCGCTGCGAGGGCACGACCTGGAAGATGTCGCCGGCCGCGATGTAGTCCTTGGCCCGCAGCACATTCTGGTGGTACTGCTCGCGGCTGATGTTGGAGCGCGGCTCGCGGGCGGGGGCGGGCGCGGCGAAGGAGTGGGGCTCATAGTTGCGCGGCGGGGCGTCCTCGGCGCGGGGGGCGGCCGCGGCGGGGAGTGGCTCGCGCAGCCGCTCGATCAAAGCCTCGATCTTGGCGGTGGCCCGGCGGTACTCGGCCTCCAGGTCGTCGGCGTCGAGGTGGACGTGGGAAAGCACCTTGATCTTGTGGCGCAGGTGGTCAAAGATCAGCAGGCTGTCGACGAACATCCAGAAGCCCTCGGGCATCTGGTAGTCGCAGGGGGCGGGCACGGGCAGCCGCTCGAAGTAGCTGACCGTCTCGTAGCCGAGGTAGCCGACGGCGCCGCCGACGAAGCGCGGCAGGTCGGGGAGGCGCACCGGGCGGTAGGCGCTGAGGTGGCTGCCGAGGACGGTCAGCGGGTCGGTGAAGGGGAGGCTTTGCTTGTAGCCGCCCTGGACAGACTGGGCGACGCCGCGGTCGAGGCGCAGGGTCAGGTACGGGTCGCTGCCGATGAACGAGTAGCGCGCGATATGCTGGCCGCCCTCGACGCTTTCGAGCAGAAAGCTGTGGCTGCCGCGGGCCACCTTCAGGTAGGCCGAGACCGGCGTCTCCAGGTCGGCCAGGATCTCGCGGTAGATCGGGCAGATGTTGCCCTGCTCGCGCAGGGCGCGGACCTCGTCGAGGGTCGGTGCGTACATATCGATCATCCCTGAGGGGCTCAGGGAGGGCCAGCCTCCCTGAGCGTTCAAAACCCTACGCCTGCGGCAGCACGAACCCCACCCGCTCCATCACCAGGCGCATCTTCGGCTCGGCGGCCTCGCGGGCCTGGGCCGCGCCGATCGCGAGGATGCGGTCGATCTCGGCCGGGTCGGCGATCAGCCCCCTGAAGCGCTCGCGGATGGGGCGCAGGCCCTCAATCACCGCCTCGGTCACGTCCGTCTTCAGGGCCCCGTAGCCCTTGCCGGCGAAGTGGGCCTCGATCGCGGCCCGGCTCTGGCCGGTGAACAGCTCGTAGATCTGGAGCAGGTTGTTCACGCCGGCCCGGGCCGGGTCGTCGCTGAAGCTGATCTCGCGGCCGGGGTCGGTGACGGCGCGCTTGAGCACCCAGCGGATCTCGTCCGGCTCGTCGGTGATCCGGATGGCGTGGCCGCGGGTGAAGTCGGACTTGCTCATCTTCGCCGTCGGGTCGTTCAGGGCCATGATCCGGGCGCCGCTTTCGCGGATCACCGGCTTGGGGATGACGAACGTTTCGCCGTACAGGCCGTTGAAGCGCCCGGCGATGTCGCGGGTCAGCTCGATGTGCTGCTTCTGGTCCTCGCCGACCGGCACCTCGTCGGTGTCGTAGAGCAGGATGTCGGCGGCCTGGAGCACCGGGTAGTCGAGCAGGCCGGTCAGGACGCTTTCCTGCTTTTGGGCCTTTGTCTTGTACTGGGTCATCCGCTCCAGCCAGCCGAGCGGCGTGACGCAGTTCAGCACCCAGCAGCACTCGGCGTGGGCGCGGACGTGGCTCTGGGCGAACAGCGTGGTCTGCTGCGGGTCGATCCCGCAGGCGATCAGCAGCGCGGTCAGCTCGCGGGTCTGGCGGCGCAGGTCGTCCGGGTTCTGCGGCACCGTGATCGCATGGAGGTCGACGATGCAGATGAAGTTCGTCTTCTCCCCCTGGCCGGCCACCCACTGCTGGATGGCGCCGAGGTAGTTGCCGATATGGAGCATCCCCGAGGGCTGGATGCCCGAGAAGACCTTGGTCTTCTTCGCGGTCGTGGTCGTCATCTCCTCCTCCTCCCGGGGCGCGGCGCGCCCCCGCTGCATCAGCACAGCTTCAGCCGGGCCTGGTTCGGCCCCGTGGTATACTTTTGCGAACCCCACCCGCGCCCACAGGAGCCCAAGCCCCATGCGTCCGCCTCGTCTGCTTGTCGCACTCGCCGCCCTGGCGCTGCTCGCGCTGGCCGCCGTCGGCCCCTCGATCCCCGCGCGGGCCCAGCCCGCCACCTCGTTCGCCAGCGCGGCCCCCGTGGTCGCCCCGCTCCAGCCGGTGACGGTCAACGTCAATGTGGCGGGCTACAGCGGCCCGGCGACGCTGCTCGTCTTCGACAGCCGCGGCCGCAGCGCGGGGGCCTTCCCGCTGAGCCTCGCCGGCGGCTTCGGCAGCGTGGCCGTCACCCCCCGCGGCAGCCTGGGCGACCACTGGGGCGCCCTGTTCCTCGCCGACGGGTCGCAGGCCGCCGCGGGGCGGCTGTTCCGGCTCGACGCCGAGACGACGGTGCGCTCCGGCGCCGAGCCGTTCGACCAGCTCTACGGGCGGGTCAAGGGCTTCATGGCCGCGGACCGGCTGGCCTACCAGCTCGACGGCCGGGCGGTGGCCGGCTACCGCTCGCCCGACAGCCCGCTGCTCTGGCTGCGCGACCACTACTACCAGAACCGGGCCTTCCGCTACTTCGAGCAAGATCTCAGGAGCTTGCCCGAGGCCTTCGCGCGGGCCCAGGCCCCCGACGGCAGCTTGCCCGACTTCCTTGCCCGCCCCGAGTGGGGCATCCCGGCCCTGCGCACCCCCGTCGAGGCCGACGTCGAGTACCTGTACGTCCAGCTGATCTACGAGACGTGGCAGACCACCGGCGACACGGCCTGGATGCTCGGGCAGCTCCCCTTCGCCCAGAAGGCCATCTGGTACACCCTGACCGACCCGCTGCGCTGGGAGCCGAGCCTGGGCCTGGTGAAGCGGCCCTTCACCATCGACACCTGGGACTACGAGTACGGCCCGACCACGCGCGACCCGCAGACGGGCCGGCCGGCGCCGCGCCACTGGATCGACGACCAGACCAAGTGGGGCATCTTCCACGGCGACAATACCGGCCTGGCCGAGGCCCTGCGCTCGCTCGCCGCGATGGAGGAGCAGGCCGGCCAGTGGGAAAGCGCCTTTTACCGGCGGGCCCTGGCCGACGATGTCATGCGCCGGCTGAACGGGCTGAGCTGGAACGGCCGCTTCTTCACCCACCACGTCAAGCTCGTCCCCTTCGACGTGCCGGGGGTGGACGAGGCCGAGCAGCTGAGCCTGTCGAACGCGATCGCGCTCAACCGCGGCGTGCTCGGCGTCGAGCAGGGCCGGGCCATCCTGGCCGAGTACCGCCGCCGGCTCCAGGCCCCGGGCCGGGTGGCCTTCGCCGAGTGGTGGAGCATCGACCCGCCCTTCCCGGCCGGCGCGTTCGGGCTGGCGGGGCGGAGCGGCGAGCTGCCGGGCGAGTACGTCAACGGCGGGGTGATGCCGCTGGTGGGCGGCGAGCTGGCCCGCGGCGCCTTCCGCTACGGCTTCGAGGACTACGGCTTCGATATCCTGGAGCGCTACTACGACCTGATCCGGCGCACCGGGGCGAGCTACCTGTGGTACTACCCGACCGGCGGCATCGCCACGGCCAGCGAGTTCCTGCCGAGCGACGGCTGGGGCTCCAGCGCCATGTTTGGTGGCCTGATCGAGGGCGCCGCCGGGATCGAGGACCCGGGGGTCAACTTCGGCGCCGCCACCGTCAGCCCGCGCTGGCTCGCGGCGCCGCGCCACAGCATCCGCGAGGCCTACGCCGCCGCGCGCTACGCCGCCTCCGACGGCTACGCCGCCTACCGCTGGCGCTACGCCCCTGCCGTCGAGCGGGGCCAGCCCGCCACCATCGACGTCGAGGCCACCGGCGGCGGCGACACAGTCAAGGTGCGCGTGCTGCTGCCCCCTGGCCAGGCCGAGGTCCGCGCCGTCACCCTGAACGGCCAGCCGGCGCCCCCGCGGGTGGAAACGGTGGGCGACAGCCGCTACGTTGTGGTGGACGGCGCGGGGCCGATTGTTAACGTGCAGGTCGTGCTGCGGTAGGGCTGCGTTCACCCCACGCTCGGCAGGCCGGCCAGCGCCATCGCGACCTCCTCGCGGCTGTACTCGTGATCGACGAGGCGGCCGGCCTGGTAGTCCATATACGCCTGGAGATCGAAGTGGCCGTGGCCGCACAGGTTGAACAGGATCGTCTCGGACTTGCCCTCCTGCTTGCAGCGCAGCGCCTCGTCGATGGCGGCCTTGACGGCGTGGTTGGCCTCGGGGGCGGGCAGGATGCCCTCGGCGCGGGCGAACTGGAGGCCGGCGGCGAAGCAGCCGAGCTGGGCCTCGGCGCGGGCCTCGATCAGGCCGAGCTGGTGGATGTGGCTGACGAGCGGGGCCATGCCGTGGTAGCGCAGGCCCCCGGCGTGGATGCCCGCCGGCACAAAGGTGCTGCCGAGCGTGTGCATCTTGACCATCGGCGCGAGGTGGGCGGTATCGCCGTAGTCGTAGGCGTAGATCCCCTTGGTGAGCGAGGGGCAGGCCTCGGGCTCGACGGCCACGATCCGCACCTCGCGCTCGCCGCGCAGCTTGGCCCCGATGAACGGGAAGGCGATCCCGGCGAAGTTTGAGCCGCCGCCGGTACAGCCGACCACCACGTCCGGGTAGTCGCCGGCCATCTCCAGCTGGGCCAGGGCCTCCTCGCCGATCACCGTCTGGTGCAGCAGGACGTGGTTGAGCACGCTGCCGAGGGCGTACTTGGTGTCGTCGCGCTGCGCGGCCACCTCGACCGCCTCGGAGATCGCGATCCCGAGGCTACCGGTGCTGTCGGGGTGCTCGGCCAGGATGGCCCGGCCGGCGGCCGTCGCGGGGCTGGGGCTGGCGACCACCCGGGCGCCGTAGGCCTCCATGAGGCCGCGGCGGTAGGGCTTCTGGTTGTAGCTGACCTTGACCATGAAGACCTCGACCTCGAGGCCGAAGAGGGCGCCGGCGAAGGCGAGCGACGAGCCCCACTGGCCCGCGCCCGTCTCGGTGCTGAGGCGCTTCACGCCCTCCTGCTTGTTGTAGTAGGCCTGGGCGACCGCGGTGTTGGGCTTGTGGCTGCCGGCGGGGCTGACGCCCTCGTACTTGTAGTAGATCTTGGCCGGGGTGTCGAGGGCGGCCTCCAGCCGGCGGGCGCGGAAGAGCGGGGTGGGGCGCCACTGGCGGTAGATCGCGCGCACCTCGTCGGGGATGTCGATCCGGCGCTCGGCGCTGACCTCCTGCATAATCAGCGCCATCGGGAAGAGCGGCGCGAGGTCGCCCGGGCCGAGGGGCTGCCCGGTGGCGGGGTGCAGGGGCGGCGGCGGCAGGCTCGGCAGGTCGGCGGCGACGTTGTACCAGCTTGTGGGCATCCGGTCTTCGGTCAGCAGGTACTTGACGGTGTCCATCGGTGGTGCTCCTCCTGTGGCGCGTGCGCCGCGCCGCTGACGGCCGGCCGGGAAAAACAAAAATCCCCCGATCCAGCGACTGGATCGAGAGACGAGAAAACTCGCGGTGCCACTCTCGTTCGCGGCCCGGGGGCCGCGCGGCTCTGCGGGCACTGTCGGCGGCTCGTGCCGCGCGCTCCATGCCCAGCGCCCTGATAACGGTGGCGTTTCCGGCGGGCGCTACTAGGGCTTGCTGCCCGTTCGCTCCGCGACTCCCAGGCCCATTCCGCAGTGCCGTGCGCTCCGGGCTTTCACCGACCCCGGCTCGCTGGGCCGCCGTGCGCTGCGTACTCTTCCTGTTCGGCGTCGTGCGCTCTTCAGTTGGCGCGGAGTATAGCACGGCCCGCCGCGGCGTGTCAACCCGGCCAAAGACCGACGCAGATGGTATAATTGGCCCGCTCCCCGCGGGTGATGGTTGAGGCGCAGGCTGATGGACGAGGTCGAGCTTCTCGCCGAGCTGCTGAAGATTCCGTCGTTGTCCGGCCAGGAGGGCCCGGCGGCGGCGTTTCTGGTCGGGCGCATGCGCGAGCTCGGCTGGGACGCCTTTGTGGACCCGGCCGGCAATGCCGTCGGCCACCTCGGCGCCGAGGGGCCGCTGGTGGTGCTGCTCGGCCATATCGACACGGTGCCCGGCGCCATCCCGGTGCGTGTCGAGGCCGGCCGGCTCTACGGGCGCGGCGCCGTCGACGCAAAGGGGCCCCTCGCCACGTTCGTCGCGGCGGCGCGGCGGGCCGAGCTGGCGGGAACGCTGCGCTGCCGGCTGGCGATCGTCGGGGCCACGGAGGAGGAGGCGGCGAGCTCGAAGGGCGCCCACTACGCGAAGGAGCGCTACGCGCCGGTGTTGTGCGTGATCGGCGAGCCGAGCGGGTGGGACCGGGTGACGCTCGGCTACAAGGGCCGGCTGCTCGCCCACTACCGCCACGCCCAGCCGGCCGCTCACACGGCCGGCGAGCTGCGGGCCGCCCCCGAGCTGATGGTCGCGTTCTGGCGCGAGGTCGAGGCGCTGTGCGCCAGGCACAACCAGGGCCGCCAGCGGCTGTTCGAGCAGATCATCCCCTCCCTGCGCCGGGTGGCCAGCGGCGGCGACGGGATGGAGGACTGGGTCGAGGCGACGGTCGGCCTGCGCCTGCCGGAGGGCGTGGCCCCCGACGCGCTCGCCGAGCAGCTGCGCGTGCTGGCCGGCCCGGCCGAGCTGCGCTTCGAGGGCGGCTGCCCGGCCTTCCGCAGCCCGCGCACCACCCCCCTCGCCGGCACCTTCGTGCGCGCCATCCGCGCCCAGGGGGGCCAGCCGGCCTTTCTCCACAAGACGGGCACCGCCGACATGAACGTCGTCGGGCCGGCCTGGGGCTGCCCGATCGTCGCATATGGCCCGGGCGACTCAGCGCTCGACCACACCCCCGACGAGCACGTCGAGATCGCCGAGTACCAGCGTGCCATCGCCGTCCTCGCCGACGTGCTGGGCCAGGTCGGGCCTCCGCGGTAAACCACCCGCCGGTTGACGCGGCGGCAAGCGTGTGCTAGGATCGCGCCAACTGAATACGCCGTGGGGCCAGCCCCACCGGCAGGGAGCCCGGAGGAAGCGAAGGGCTTAATTGGGGGAAGCCGGTCCAAAACCGGCGCAGCCGACGCTACTGTAGGTCGCCCGCTGGGCGACGAGCCAGAATGCCCGTCCCTGCACGTCCGCCGTTCACACCCGCGATCGCGAGGGGGTGAGGCAGTTGCAGGCATGCTGTCGCCGCTGCGCACCCTTTCCACGCTCGTGGGAAGGGTTTTCTGCGTTTGTCGCCGGCCCGCGCCAATTGTCCGAAGGAACCCCATGCGCCGCACGCCGACCATTTCCGTGCTCGCCGTTCTCGCCCTGGCGCTGATCGCCCCGTCGCTCGCCCGCGCCCAGGCCCCCGCCGGCCTCGCCGGCGCCCTGGCCTGGATGCGCGCCGAGCAGCAGGCCGACGGCAGCTTCCCCGGCTTCGGCCCCGGCGACACCGCCGACGCCGTGATCGCCCTTGTCGCCGCCGGGGAGGACCTGGCGGATTTTGCGAAGGGCGGCAGCACCCCCGTGAGTTACCTGGAGGCCCAGGCCGCTGGCTACGCGACCAACCCGGGCGCGGCCGCCAAGCTGGCCATGGCCGCGATCGCCGCCGGCGCCGACCCTGCCAGCTTCGGCGGCCTCGACCTGTTCGCGGTGATCGGCAAGGGCTATGACCCGGCCACGGGCCAGTACGGCCCCGACGTCTACGGCCACGCCCTGGCCCTGCTCGCGATCAAGGCCGCCGGCGCCACGCCGCCCGACGCCGCCGTCGCCCGCCTGCTCGCCGCCCAGCTCCCCGACGGGGGCTGGAGCTTCGACGGCACGGAGGCCACCGGCAGCGACACCAACACCACCGGCCTCGCGCTTCAGGCGCTGGCCGGCCGCGCCGGCCCCGTGAACCAGGCCCGGGCCAACGCCCTGACCTACCTCGAGTCGCAGCAGAACGACGACGGCGGCTTCCCCTACTCGCAGGCCTCCTCGTTCGGCACCGACAGCGACGTAAACTCCACCGCCGCCGCCGCCCTCGGGATCAGGGCCGCCGGCGGCTCGCCGGGCGACCCGCGCTGGCAGAAGAATGGCAACGGCCCAGTGGAGCTGATCGAGTCGCTGCAGAACGATAGCGGCGCCTTCCGCTACCAGCAGGCCCAGGCCGACGACAACGCGCTGGCCACCTACCAGGCCGTGCCCGCCCTCGCTGGCGCGACCTTGCCCGTCGCTACCGCCCAGGTGGCCGGCGCCCAGGCGGCTGTCGCTGGGGGCAGCTCGGCCCAGGCCGCCGGCCTGCCCGCCACCGCCGAGGGGCGCGGGGCGCCGCTCGGCCTGATCGCCCTGCTTAGCCTGGCCCTCGTGGCCTGCGGCGCCCGCCTGCGCCGCGCCGTGGCTTAGGCCGTGCGCCGGCTGCTCGGCCCGGTTGCGGCCCTGCTCCTGGCGCTCGTCGCGGCGACAGCGGCGGGCGCCCAGCCGGCGGAGGTGGGGCTCGCCGCCCGGCAGGAAGGGGAGAATCGCGCCGGGCTGGTGATCCAGAACGGCGACGGCGCGGTGCAGACCGCCTGCGTGCGCTTCGACGAGCCGGAGATCAGCGGCCTGGAGCTGCTGGAGCGCTCGGGGATCCCGATCGTCGCGCAGGTCGGCGCCGTTGGCGCCGCGGTCTGCAAGATCGGGCCGGAGGGGTGCGACTACCCGGCCGAACGCTGCTTCTGCGAGCGCGACGGCCCGCGGTCGATCTACTGGGCCTTCTACCTCCGCGACGGCGAGGAGTGGCGCTACTCGGCCCAGAGCGCCGGCTCCGTCCCCGTGCGCGACGGGGACGTGCAGGGCTGGGCATGGGGCCTTGGCGAGTCGGGGGTCGGCGCCGTCCCGCCGCTGATCGACCTCGACACGATCTGCCCCGCTCCGGCCGCGCCATCCCCTGCCGAGGCCGAGCCCGGGGCCGCCACCCCGGCTCCGACAGCAGCCACTCCGCCGCTGTCGACCGCCGCGGCTTTGTCGCCGGCGGCGCCTACGCCAGCGTCGGGCGCTTCAAGGCAGGAGGGCCTGCCGGGTTACGTGGGCTTTATTGCCCTGGCCGGCCTGCTCGTCGCCGGGGGCGTGGCGGCCGCGCGCCGGCGCAGGTGATGGGGGCGCGACGCCGCGCCGCAGCGCTCGATAGCACGGGGAACCTATGCGTACAAGCGTCTGGCTCGTCCGTCACGCACAGACTCGACATAACCTTGAGCGGCGCTACCAGGGCGGGGGCGACAGCCCGCTCACGAAGTATGGTCGGCAGCAGATGGCGGCCGTCGGCGCGCGACTGCGCCGCATCCCGTTCAGCACGGCGCTCGTCAGCCCGACGGAGCGGACGCGGCTGGCGGCCGGGGCGATCCTGGCGGGCCGGAGGGTGGAGACACAGCTCGACCCGGGGTGGGCGGAGACAAACCACGGCCGCTGGGAGGGGCTGACGTACCGCGAGGTGCTGGCCCGCTACCCCGAGGAGGCGCGGGCCCGCTGGGCCGAAGGGATCAACGGGCGGCCGGCGGGCGGCGAAAGCCTGGCCGAGGTGCAGGCGCGGGTCGCCGCGGCGTGGGCCGCCCTGCTCCAGGCCTACCCCGGCGGCCGGGTGCTCGTCGTCACCCACGCCACGCCCATCCAGCTTGTGCTCTGCGGCTGCTTCGGGCTGCCGCCCACGCGCCACTGGCATTGGCGGATCGATCTGGGCAGCGTAACGTGTATCGACGTGTACGGGGCCGGGCCGATCGTGCGCATGGTCAACGAGGTTCCGCGCCTGCGGGGCGACGAGGCGGAGGACTGAGCGATGGACGAGCCACACACGAACGGCGCCGGCGGCGGCTGGAACCCCTGGCGGGCCCTGGCCGGGATCGGCGAGGCCATGCGCTTCCTGACGGTCATCCCGCAGCCCTGGCTGCCGCCGATGAGCGAGGCCAGCGCGGTGCTCGCCATCCCCTGGTTTCCCACAGCCGGCCTGCTGATCGGCGCGCTGCTGCTCCCCGTCGGCTGGCTGGCCGGCCTGGCCTGGGGGGAGCTCGCGGCGGCGGCCCTCGTCGTCGTCGCCTGGGGCGTGATCACGGGCGGGCTGCACCTCGACGGGCTGAGCGACACCTTTGACGCGGTGATGAGCTGGCGCCCGCGCGAGCGCAAGCTGGAGATCATGAAGGACAGCCGCATCGGCGCGATGGGCGCCCTGGCGCTGGTGGCCGTCCTGCTGCTGAAGATCGTCTTTCTCGCGGCAGCCGGCGACGGCTGGTGGCGGGCGCTGCTCGTGGCGCCGGTGCTCGGTCGCTGGGCCGACTGCTATGGCATCTTCTGGTTCCCCGCCGCACGGGAGGGCGGGCTCGGCCGCAGCTTCAACGCCCAGGTTCGCCGCGCCGACTTCTGGATTGCCAGCACGGTCGCCGCCGGCGCGGCGCTGCTCGCCTGCGGGCTGGCCGGCCTCGTCGCCGCCCTCCTCGTCTGGGGCGTCGCTCACCTGCTGGCCCGCTGGTGGACGCGCGACCTGGGGGGGCTCACCGGCGACACCTACGGCGCGCTCTGTGAGATCGGCGAGGTGGTCGCCCTCGCCGCGCTTGCGGCGGCGCTCACCGTCGGGTAAGCCCCCTTCTGTCGTTCGGGAGCGCGTATGCACACCCTCGCCTGGCTCGCCTGGCTCGCCGCCGGCTTTGGCGCGGTCGTCCTGGCGCCCAACCCGCTCTACCTGTGCCTCATCCTCCTGGCGGCGATGCAGGTCTTCGTAACCTGCCGCGACGACTCGCCCCTGGCGCGTAGCTTCGGGTTGTTCGCGCGCGCCGGCGCGATCATCTTTCTTGGCTACCTGATCTTCGCGGTGGTGACGGTGGGGGGCGCCCGCGGGGCGACCACGCTGCTGCGCCTGCCCGCGATCCGGCTGCCAGACTGGCTGGGCGGGGTGGTGCTCGGCGGCCCGATTACGGCCGAGGCTTTGGCCTGGGGCGCGACGCGCGGGTTGGCGATCTGGGCGCTGATGATGCTGTTCGGTGCCTTTAACGCCCTGGTCGACCACTACCGGCTGCTGCGGCTGGCCCCGCGCTCGCTGTTCCACGCCGGCCTCGCCGTAACGATCGCCGTGGCCTTCGTGCCCGGCCTGGTCCGCTCTGCCGCCGAGATCGCGCAGGCGCAGCGGGCCCGCGGCCACCGCTTCGGTGGCCCTGCGAGCTGGCTGGCCCTGGTAGCGCCGCTGCTCGCCGGCAGCCTGGAGCGGTCACTCCAGCTCGCCGAGGCCCTCGACGCCCGCGGCTACGGCCGCACCGCCGCGCCCGACGCCGCACTGACCCGCCGGCAGGCCGGGGTGCTGGCCGGGCTGAGCCTCCTGGCAGCGGGGCTGTTCGCCGGCCTGTACTATGGCCCGCCCGCCTTCGCGCCGGCCGCGCTCGCCGTCGGGGCCGGCGCCCTCACCCTCGGCCTGATGCTGCGCGCCCTCGGCCGGCTGGTGGAGCGCAGCACCTACCGCCGCGAGCGCTGGCGGCGCCGCGATAGCGCCCTGGTCGTCGCCGTGATCGCCGGCTTTTGCGCCCTGGGTCTGTTTCGGGCCGCCGGGGCGGGCGACATGGTCTACTACCCCTACCCGTCGATCCGCGCGCCTGGCTTCGACCTGCGGGCCGGCCTCGCCCTGCTCACGCTCGCCGCTCCCGCTCTGCTCGCGCCCCCGGCTTCTTCCGAACGCCCGGGCAGACGAGCCCGGCGACGGCGGGAAGGCGCGCGGCGGCAGGAGGTCGAGCGGGCGAGGGAGACTATGGCCCCGCTCCCGCCCCCTGTGTGAGCATCCCCCTGTCTGCGCCACCGGGCCGCCGCCGGACGCGCGCCCGATCACCGCGCGAGCCGCGTTAGCGCCCGGCGCCCGAAGGCGAGGGCGGCCATGGCGACCGCCGCGCTGAGAGCGGCCTGGGCGGCCAGGCCCCACGCGCCGGGCAGCCAAGCCGCGAGCGCGCCGTGGGCGGCGAGGAGGAGCCCGGCCAGGCCGATCAGGGCCAGCCTGACGAGGGTGGCCGGCACCTCCTCGTGGAGAAAGGCGGCCGCGGGCGTGTCGATCGGCGTCACGAGGTCGACATCGGCCGCGCTGCCGCCCACAAAGAGCGCGCAGACTCCGAGCATGGCCAGCCCGGCCAGGGCGGCCGCGCAGGCAGCACCCGCCAGACCACGCCCGTCCCGAAGGGCCAGGGCCGCGCCGAGTGCGACGGCCTCGCCCACAAACAGGAGCGTGAAGACGGTCAGCTTGGCGCGAAGCAGGGCCCCGGCGCTCAGCGGCGCCACAAGGAACAGCGACAGCCGCTCGCCCTCGGCGCCCAGCGGGCTCGACGCGCCATCGGCGATCGTCAGCAGGGCCAGGGCGGCCGCGTAGAGCGCCGGCAAGGCCGAACCGCCCAGCCCCTGGTCGGCCAGCATTCTGCTAAGAGTGGGGTAGAGCGTCACCAGCAAGGCCGTGCCACACACGCGCCCCCAGAAGCTCCAGCGGCGGCTCTGGGCCAGCAGGCCGCGGCGCAGCAGGGCCGCCGCCGGCGTGCGCCATTGTTCGAGGGCCCGCGCCAGCGCCCCCGCGCCGGGGAGAGTTCGGGCCAGGGGCGCGCGGTCGCGGGCCTCAGCCGCGTAGCAGGCCCGGGCGTAGAGCCCGGCGGGGCCAAGGCCACCCGGCACGCCGCGCTCCGCCCAGCCGAGCAGCCGGTCGCGGGCCGCCAGCAACAGAAAGGGCGCGGCCGCGCCGAGGTAGGCCGCCAGCGCCCCTCCGGCAGCTAGGGCGAGCGCCCAAGGCAGCCCGGCCGCCCCGAGGGCCAGGAGCAGGGCCGCGGCGGGCACGCCCAGGCCGAGCAGGAGGGTTCCGCCCAGCCACTCGGCCGCGAGCCGCCCGAGCAGGGCGTGCCAGCGCTCCCGGGCGCCGAGCGGCAGCGTAAGCAAGGAGCGCTGCTCCTCGCCCGCCAGCCCCAGCCGCAGCGCCCCCGCCGCGCTCCACAGCGCCGCGCCCCACCAGGCGCCCAGCAAGAGCAGCCCGAGCCACCCGCCGAGAACGCCCCCCGACTGCCACGCGGCGACTCTGGCGGCGAGCGCCCCCGCGCCCCACCAGGCCAGCCCAAGCCCGAGCGCAGCGCCGAGCCGCGCGCCCGTCCGCATCCGCACGTCCTTACGGCGGGCGTTGTGCAGCTCGCGCCGCGCCGTCCGGTAGACCAGGGCTATCGTTCGCATCGTCGCCCCTTCTGACACTATCGCCGCGACTCAGGCGGCCGCAGCCCGGCACTTCCTTGCTCGGCCTGCCTCGCTCACACCCCGGCCGTGAGGGTCAGGAAGGCGCCCTCCAGGTCGTCCGCCGCGCCGTGGGCGCGCAGCTCCTCGGGGGTGCCCTCGGCGATAAGGCGGCCGCGGTCGACCAGGCCGACCCGCGAGCAAAGGGCTTCAGCGGTCGGGAGGTCGTGGGTCGAGAGCAGGATTGCGGCGCCGCCCGCCGCCAACTCGGCGAGAGTGGCCTTCAGCTTGTGGGCGGCCCGAGGGTCGAGGCCGTTGAGCGGCTCGTCGAGGATGAGCGCGGTCGGGCGGTGCAGCAACGCGGCGGCCAGGCTCAGCTTGCGCCGGGTGCCGAGCGAGTAGGCGCCGCACAGCCGGTCGGCCTGCTCGGCCAGATCCAGCGTGGCGATCAGCTCGACGATCCTGGCCTCGCTTTCGGCCCGCGGCAGGCCGCGCATCTGGGCCAGGAAGCTCAGCAGCTCCCGCCCCGACAGCCGGTCGTAGAGCGGGGCGCGGTCGGGCACGTAGCCGAGGGCCGCCCGCGCGGCGATCGGCTCGTCCCAGACATCGTGCCCCGCGATGCTGACGCGGCCCGCGCTTGGCGCAAGCAGCCCGGCCAGCATCTTGATCGTCGTGGACTTGCCGGCGCCGTTCGGCCCGAGAAATCCGTAGATCTCGCCCGGCGCCACGGCCAGGCTCAGGCCGTCCACCGCCGTCCGCGCCCCGAAGCGGCGAGTCAGCCCCTCGGCGACGATCGCGCCCCCGCGCTGGCCGGCCACGGCCGCCGCCCCGGTCAGTGGGGCGGCCCTGCCGGCTGGCAGTGTTTCCAGGCGCACGTGTGGGGCGGCGGGCGACGCGGCCAGGGCTGGCGCTCGGCCAGCGCGATCGGCCGGGATGGTCGCCGGCGCGGGCCGCGGGTTCGCGCCGGGCGTCAGGGCGTCCAGCAGAAGCTGCGGCTCGTCCAGGCTTACCAGAATGCTCTCGACCGGCCCGCCGCCGCGCAGCCCGACTCGGACGACGAGCGGCTCGGCGAGGTCGATCTGCAGCAGCCCCTCGGGGGCGAGGCCCACCCGCAGCTGGCGCTCGCGCCGCTCGTAGGCGGCGCCGCTGCGCATCCCCGCCGGCGCGGCGGCGAGCCGGGCGCCCGCGATCCGGGCTAGCGGCACGTCGGCGCGCAGAGCCGGCCCGAAGCGCAGCTCCAGCGCGGAAGCGGTGAGCCGGTGGGCGTCGTGCAGCGGCGCGACGAGCCAAAGCCCGACCACGATGAGCATCGCGGCCAGCCCGCCGAGCAGCGCCCACCGCAGGGGCGCCGGGGCGACCGCCGCGATTACGCCGGCGATGAGGGCGCTTTCTAGCAGCGCCAGGCCGAGCATCGTCCAGAGCAGAATTTTGTAGCGGTGGCGGTGGGACGTGTAGGGCAGCCGCAGGGGCAGGTCAGCCATTGGCTTCCTCCTGTGGTTTGGCGCCGGCCGGGGCCGGGGTTGGGCTGGCGAGGCGAGGTGGGACGTGTAGGGCAGCCGCGGGGCAGGTCAGCCATCGGCCTCCTCCAGCGGCGCGATGCCGGCGAGGGCCAGGACCCGGCGCTGGGCCGGCGAGGTGAGGCCGGCCGCGGTGGCGCCGAGCATGTCGCCCAGGGCGCCGGCCACAGCCGGGTCGGCGGCGATCTCGAGGGCGCCGGCGGCGGCCAGCAGGGTGTTTGTGTCGCGCGCGGCGCGCAGATCCGCGGCGAGGGCCGCCACCTCGGGGTCGCCGCGGTCGGCCGTGGCGAGGGCGACGAGGCGCTCGCCGAGGGCCAGCAGGGCCCGGTAGTCGGCGGGGTGGGCGGCGATCAGTCCTGCCAGCTCGGCCATGCGCGCCTGGTATACCGGGTCGGCCCCGAGGGCGGTGTCGAGCACGTCGAACAGCTGCTGGTCGGCCGCGCGCAGCCAGGGGTCGACCGCCAGCCCGGGCTCCACCTGGGCTTCAAGCAGGCGCATCGTTGGCGAAGAGGCCGGGAGGCGGTCGATCGCCCCGGCGCCCCCATCGGCGAGCATCTGGTCCACTGCGGCGCGGCGCTCCTGGAGCGCGGCGATCTGGGCGTCGAGCTCGGCCCGTAGCTCGGCCAGCACCGCGGGCAGCGCCCGCTCGCCCTCCGGGCCCCCCAGCACGACCCCGATCTGGGCCAGCGAAAGCCCGAGCGCCTGGAGTCGGCGGATACGCCGGACCCGCAGCAGGTCGGCCGGGCGGAAGCGCCGGTAGCCGTTCGCCCCGCGCGCCGGCTCGGCGATCAGCCCGAGCCGCTGGTAGTGGCGCAGCGCCTTTGCGCTCACCCCCGCCAGCCGCGCCGCCTGTCCGATCGTCAGACCTGTGTCATCCATCACAAACCTCCGGCGCCAGTATAAAGCTTGCCCCTGGGGCAAGGTCAAGGGGGCGCCGCCATGCTCCTGCAGCACGGGCCCGCCCGGCCGTTCACCCTTGGGCGCAGAACCGTTCGCGAAGGGCGTTACGTCACACCGATCGCGTCTCGCTGCCGCGGCTACGCTCTGGCGGCGGATGGCGTATACTGAGGGTATGGAGAACTTGCCTGACGACTACACGATCCTGGCCCTGGAAACGTCGTGCGACGAGACGGCGGCGGCCGTGGTGCGCGGGGGGCGCACCGTGCTGGCCAACGTGGTCGCCTCGCAGATGGATATGCACCAGCGCTACGGCGGCGTGGTGCCCGAGGTGGCCTCGCGCCAGCACATCCTCAGCCTGGCCCCCGTACTGCGCGAGGCCCTGGCCGCCCTGCCGGAGGGTTGGGCGGGCGTCCACGCCATCGCGGCCACCCACGGCCCCGGCCTGAGCGGCGCCCTGCTCACCGGCCTGAACGCCGCCAAGGCGATCGCCTGGCAGCGCGGCCTACCCTTCCTGGGCGTGAACCACCTGGACGCCCACATCTACGCCAACTGGCTCGACGTGGCCGACCCGCCCCAGTTCCCGCTGGTGGCCCTGGTGGTGAGCGGCGGCCACACCCTGCTCGCCCTGCTGCGCGGCCACGGCGACTACGTGCTGCTCGGCCAGACCCGTGACGACGCGGTCGGCGAGGCCTTCGACAAGGTGGCGCGCATCCTCGGCCTGGCCTACCCTGGCGGGCCGGCGATCGAGCAGGCCGCCCGCGGCGCCCAGCCGGCCGGGGTGCTGCCGCGGGCCTGGTTGCGCGACAGCTACGACTTTTCGTTCAGCGGCCTGAAGACGGCCGTGCTGCACAAGGCCCAGGAGCGCCAGGAGCAGGCCGCCCGGGTGGCCCCCTCGCGCGGTCGCCGGCCGGACGCGGCGGGCAAGCGGCCGGCCGAGCCGGAGCAGCCGGCGGCCCCGGCCCGCCCCCTCGACGCGCAGTTCGTCGGCCAGATGGCCCACGCCTTCCAGGAATCGGTGGTGGATGTGCTGACCGCGAAGGCGGTCGAGGCGGCCCGCGAGCACGGCGCCCGCGAGATCCTGCTCGCGGGGGGCGTGGCCGCCAACGGTCGGCTGCGCGAGGAGCTGGCCCGCCGGGCCGACGTGCCGGTGCGCTTCCCGCCCCTCGCACTCTGCACCGACAACGCGGCCATGGTCGCCGCGGCCGCCTTCTTCCGCTTCGCGAGCGGCCGCCAGAGCGGCTGGGAGCTCGACGTCACGCCGAATCTCCGGCTCGGTACATAGCCCCGCCAGGTTCACCGTGAAGGCGCAGGGCTTTTAGGACAATCGCCCACACCCGCGGTTTGCGTCCGGGCCGGCTTACGTCCGCATCATCGCCGGGGCGTAGTCGACGCGGGGGTGGTAGATGCTTTGGAGGCTGTTGACGAAGACGGTGCGGATGACGGACAGCTCGCCCATGGTCAGCGGGGCCTCGTCGAGCTCGCCCTCGCGGACGCGGGCGTCGATGATCGACTGGACCAGGTCCTCCAGGCTCTGGGCTCCGGCGATGGCCCCATTGCGTGGAACATCGTCGCCGCGGGACGGCAGCAGCTTGCCGTTCTGGGCCTTGGAGCGCACCGTGGCCTCGACCGAGTCGGCGAGCATGAGGATGGCCTGTTCGCGGGTGCGCGGCTTCGGGCCGGGGTAGCGGAAGTCCTCGATGTTGACGCTGTCCTGCTGCTGGAGGGCCTGCTGGTAGAAGTGCTTGATCAGGCCGGTGCCGTGGTGGCTGGCGATAAACTCGACCAGCTGCTCCGGCAGCCCGGCGGCGCGCGCCATCTTCACGCCCTCGCGCACGTGGTCCACAATGATCTGGGCGCTGGTGAGCGGGTCGAGGTCGTTGTGGACATTTTCGCGCCCGACCTGGTTGTCGGTGAAGAAGTAGGGCCGGATCGTCTTGCCGATGTCGTGGTAGTAGGCGGCCACGCGCAGCAGCAGCGCGTCGGCGCCGAGCTCCTCGGCCGCGGCCTCGGCCAGGTTGCCCACATTGACACTGTGGTAGTAGGTCCCCGGCGCCTCGCGGATCAGCTTGCGCAGCAGCGGGCGCGAAGGGTGGGCCAGCTCCATCAGCTGGAGCGGCGTGACCTGGCCGGCCGCGCGGCTGACCACGTTGAAGATGCCGAGGGCGAGGATGGCCGACAGGCCGCCGTTCATGCCCGCGAACAGGACGATCGGCAGCAGGTCGCCTATGGCGTCGCGGACCTGGAAGGACGGGCCATCGATCAGCCAGAAGGCTACCTCGGCCATGAGCACCGTGGTCGTCACGGCGAGGCCGGCCACCAGGAAGGTGAGCAGGCGCTCGGCGCTGCGGGCCGCATAGATCGCCATCGCGCAGCTGGCGAAGAGCACGGCGGCGATCGGCAGGTCGTTCCCCTCCATCACGCCGATCGTCGTCGCCATAAGCAGAGCGGCGGCCAGGCCGAGCCGCCCGTTGAAGACCACGGCGAACACGATCCCCAGGGTGGCCAGCGGGAAGAAAAAGCCGTAGTCGCCGGCGACGGGCAGCAGCAGGCGGGCGATGATCAGGGTGGTGATCATCAACGAGATCACCACCGTCAGCGAGCGCGGGCGGCGAGCCAGGTCGGCCTGGAAGACCAGGGCGTAGCTGATAAAGCCGGCGGAGAGCAGGCCGGCGAGCAGGCCGCGGCCGGCCACGCCGGCCCAGCTCAACGGCGAGGGCATGGCGCCCGTTTGCTGGAGCTTCTCGATCGTTTCGGGGCGGACGATCTCGCCGGTGCGGACGATCGTTTCGCCGGCGAGCACGCGCACCTCCTGGGGCGGCACGAGATCGCGGGCGGCCTCCCGCCGCGCGTTGGTGGCGGCCTCGTCGAGGGCGCGGTTGATCTGGAGGAACGACTCGACGAAGAACTGGCCTAGCTCGCGCTGCTCGGGCGACAGCGGGGTGGTGGCCAGCCAGTACGAAAGCCAGCGCTCGCGCAGGTCGGTCAGGGCGCGCTCGTCGAGGGCGTCGTAGCGCTCGATCGCCCGGTCGTACAGGCTGAGCGTTTGGAGGCGCAGGGCCTGCCAATTCTGGTCATCGAGCTCCAGAATGGCCCGGGCCCGCTCCTGCGAGATCTGGAGCGTGGCGTTGGGCAGGGCGGCGAGCCGCTCCAGCCTGGCCTGCTGGGACAGCGTCGGGTCGTCGCGGACACGGGTGATCGTGTCGAGCAGGCTGAGCAGCGCCTGGCGCTGCTGGATGGGGATGGTCGGGTCGTTGAAGTACTGGAGGTTGCTCGGGTCGTTTTCGGCCTGGGCGCGCCGCTCGGCCGTGAGCACCTCGCTAACATACACCACGTCCTCGGGCGCCCAGATGCTGATCGGGCTGGGCTGGCCGACTTCGAGCCGCCCGTACTCATTGGGCAGGCTGAGGGTCAGGGCGGCCCAGATGCCGACCATTAGCAGGGCGCCCTCAAGAAAGATGATCAGCCGCTGGCGCTCCGCCGCCGGCAGCTTATGGCGCGAGCGTGGGCGGGCCAGGGTGGCGAGCCAGCGACGTCGTACAATGTTCATGTTCTCTCACCGTCCCCGCGCTCCGCACGGTGCGGCACGCCGGCGAGTGGGCCTGGTTCAATGGTGGGCTAGGAACCGGCGAGCAGCTCTTTGGCCAGTTGGCTGAGGGTCCGGCTTTCGGCGCGGCCCTTGTAGCGCTCCAGGAGGGCGGGCATCAGCTTGCCCATGGACTGGGGGCCGCTCAGGCCGAGCTCGCGGATCAGGGCGGCCACCTCGGGCCGCAGCTCGTCGGCGCTGAGCATCTTCGGCAGGTAGCCCTCGAGCACAGCGATCTCGGCCTCCTCCTGGGCGGCCAGCTCCGGCCGGCTGCCTTTGCGGTACAGCTCCGCCGACTCGCGGCGGCGCTTGATCTCCTTACTGATCACGGCCTCCTGGGCGGCCTGGTCCAGGGCCTCGTGGGAGTCGGCGGAGATCGCGGCGAGAGCAGCCTCGCGGGCGGCCTGGTCGGCCGGGTGCTGGGCCTCGACCGCGCGCGCCGCGGCGTCGTAGCGCTGCTTGGCGGCCTCGAGGCGCGCGCTTTGCAGCGCCGCCCGCGCCCCGCGGATCGTTTCGACCCGCCCCTTGTCGCCGGCCCGCATCGCCTCCTTCAGGTCCGCCGTCAGCCGCTCCTCGATCGTCATCGCTGTTCCTTTATCCAACATCCGCGAGGCATCGTGCCGCGGTGGCGCAGAGGCGCTTTTCCGTACGACGGCCCCTGCCCCTAGATCATACCGCACATAGCGCCGCGGCGGTACCGCCCTCCCGGGAGATCGATACCGGCCCGGTGTGGCGCCGCGGCTGCGCGCTACAGCCGCACGTGGCGCGGGTAGACCCGCTGCTTCTCGGCGGTAATGATCGCTCGGATCTGGCCGACCGCTTCGTCGAGGCGGGCCTCGTGGTTGATCACCACATAGTCGAAGTTGACCACCTGCTCCAGCTCGTTGGCGGCGACGGCCATGCGCCCCTCGATCTCGTCGACGCTTTCCGTGCGCCGCAGCGTCAGCCGGTGGCGCAGCTCGGTCAGGTTGGCCGGGGCGAGAAAGATGAAGACCGCCTCCGGCGCGATCCGGCGCACCGTCGCCGCCCCGTCGACATTGATCCGCAGGATCACGTCGCGGCCGCTGGCTATGGCCTGGCGCACCTCCGACTTGGGGATGCCCTTGTACTGGCCGTACACCTCGGCCCACTCGAGCAGCTCGTCGTCGCGGATCATCTGCTCGAAGCGCTCCGTGGTCACGAAGTGGTAGTCGTAGCCGTCGATCTCGCCGGGGCGCATCGGACGGCTGTTCGCCGTCACCACAAAGTGGAACGGGAAGCCCAGCTCGCGCATCCGCATGAGGACGGTATCCTTGCCGACCCCGGAGGGGCCCGAGATGACCACGAGCAGCGGCTGGGATGGCTGCCCGTCGAGGATCGGGTTGTGTGGGAGCTTGCTCATCGGGTGGTGTGGTATCCTGCTAGCACACGCCCTGCGGCGCAGCACGGCGTGGCATTCGGTGCAACAAATGGGCCATCGCCGCGCTCCGTGGCGCTGAGTATACGGTTACGCGATGTACTTCGACGCTCTTACTCTGGCCGCCGTGGCCGACGAGCTGCGCGCCACCGTGGTGGGCGGGCGCATCCAGCGCGTGCTGCTGACGGGGCCGCTCAGCATCGGCCTTGAGATCTACGCCCGCCGCCGGCGCTTTCAGCTCCTTGCCTCGGCCCACCCCCAGCTCGCCCGGGTGCACCTCGCCGGCGGGCGCTTGTCGCGCGGCGTCGAGCAGGAAACGCCCTTGCTCTTGCTGATGCGGAAATATCTACTTGGCGGCCGCATCGTCGCCGTTGAGCAGCCGCCCCTGGAGCGCGTGTTGCTCGTAAGTATAGTCAAACCCATCGTCCCGCGCAACAAGGCCGATGATGCCGGCGAGGATGACCTGCCCCCGGACGACGGCGCCCCCGTCGCCGACGCCCCCGAGGAGGACGAGCCGGAGGAGGATTGGGTCGACGGCCTGCCCCCCGCCTCCCGCCCCTTCGCCCCTGAGCACGCGCTGCGCTGCGAGCTGGTGATCGAGCCGCAGGACCGCCGCAGCAACATCATCCTGGTCGACGACGACAACCTCATTCTCGACAGCATCAAGCGCGTCACCCCGCGCATGAGCAGCCGGGTGGTGATGCCCCGCCACGTCTTCGAGCTGCCGCCCCCCCTGGAGAAGCGCGACCCGGCGCGGGCCACCGCCGCCGGGATCGAGGCCCTCGCCGAGACGGGCGAGCGCGACCTGGCGAAGGCCCTGGTGGCGGCCTACCGCGGCGTCTCGCCTCAGGTCGCCCGCGAGGTGGTGTTCCGCGCCGTCGGCCAGGCGAAGGCCAGCCTCGCCGAGCCGCTGCCCCACTACACCGTCGCCGCGCGCCTGCGCGAGCTGTTCACCGCCCCCGCGGAGCCCTCGCTCGCCCCCGGCGACGACGGCCCCGCGGCCTACGCCCCCTATCTGCTCAGCCACCTGCCCGGCGCCCCCGCCGAAAGCATGAGCGCCGCCCTCGACGCCTTCTACAGCACCCGCGAGCGCCTGAGCGGCCACCAGCAGCGCCGCGACGCCCTGGCCCAGGCCTTGGCCGCCGCCCGCGACCGGCTGGCCCGCCAGCGCGACACGATCGGGGCCGAGCTGGCCAAGGCCGGCGAGCTCGAGACGCTGCGCTGGGAGGGGGAGATGATCTTCGCCTTCCTGCACGAGCTCCGCCCCGGCCAGGACGCGCTCAGCGTCGAGAACCGCCGGATCGCCCTCGACCCGCGGCGCAGCCCCGTTGAGCAGGCCCAGGAGCGCTTCCGGGCCTACGACAAGGCCAAAAGCGCCCTCGCCGGCCTGCCCGACCGGCTCGCCGCCGCCGCGGGCCGCCTTCAGGGCGTTGAGGAGCTGGCCGCCCTGCTCGCCCTGGCCGACGACTACGAGCAGATCGAGCAGATCGCCGTGGAGGCGGAGGAGTTCGGCTACCTGCGCGAGCACCCCGACCCGGCCACCGCCCGGCGGAAGGGCCGCGCGCCAAAGGCCCGCCCGCTCCAGCTCCGCTCTAGCGACGGCTTCGAGATCGTGGTCGGGCGCAGCGCCCGCCAGAACGAGGAGGTGACCTTCAAGATCGGCCGCCCCGACGACCTGTGGGTCCACGTGCGCACCATCCACGGCAGCCATGTGATCGTGCGTGCGGCCGGCGGCGCGATCCCCGAGCGCACCGTTGAGGAGGCCGCCGCCCTCGCCGCCTTCTTCAGCCAGGCCCGCGACGAGGCCGCCGTCGAGGTCGATGTGTGCCGGCGGGCCCTGGTGCGCAAGGTGCCCGGCGGGCCGCCCGGGCTCGTCACCTACCGGGCCGAGCGCACCCTGCGGGTGGCGCCGCGCAAGCCCGCGTAGCCCGGGGCGCAAAACGGCGGCGGGCGCGGAGCAAACCTCCGCGCCCGCCGCCGGTGGAACTATCAAGCAACAACTAGTTCGGGAACGCCGGGAGCAGCCGGTCGTACCAGACCGAGCTGAGCGTCTGGCCCGTCGCCGTCAGGATGGCGACGCAGACAACCATGATCAGCACCAGGATCAGGCCGTACTCGACGAGCCCCTGGCCCGGGACGCCGGCGAGCGCGTAGAAGCGCAGCCGTCTGGCGGCCCGGCGAGCGGCAGCGGTGATGGACTTGAGGCTGGGTGAGAGCCGCCGCATAGCGAGAGATCTCCTTTCACGGGCGTGGATGAAGACGCGGTGACATAAAGCGCCATGCCCACTATACGGTCACACCCTGAAGCTGCAAATAGTACTGGAGTACTCCCCCCCCTAGGGCCGGCCGTAGCCAGTTTGACACCCGCCCGCCGGCTCCACTACAATCCGGGCGTGTCCGCAGCACCGCCCGCACGGAGGCCGTATGTTCAAGCGCTTCGCGCGCCCCGAGCCGCCCCCGGCGTTCCCGCCGCAGCCTGAGCCGGCGTGGCGCCGCCAGGTCGGCAATATCGTCGAAACGCAGATCGCCCGCTTCCCCTTCCTCGTCCAGGCCCGCGCCGTCTGGCGCCAGCTGGAGGACGAGCGCGAGTCCTGGCCGCTGCTCATCCCGCTCGTGCTGGCCCTTTTCGTCGGCTTCTACCGCGCCGAGCGCGCCAAGATGCGCCGCGAGCAGAACCAGGGCGAGTAGGGCCCGCCGATGCGCAGGGGCTCCGCAGGCCCGCGCGAAAACGCCGTACCACTCCGCGGAGCGGTACGGCGTTCCCTTGTCCGTCGCCCGAACGCGCCCGCGGGGCGGCGCCTAGCGCAGATACGTCCGGAACCAGGTGATCTGCTCCTGGGCGGCGTAGGCCTGGTTCTGCGGGTTGCGGAGCCCGTGGCCCTCGTCGGCAAAGCGCAGCATGCGCGCCGGCAGGCCGCGGTTGACCAGCTGTAGATGCAGGTTCTCGTTGTGGACGATCGGCAGGAAATCCTCGGTGCCGTGGAAGCTCAGCACTGCGGCCCGCACCCGCCCCGCGTTGTAGATCGGCGAGTCGGCGCGGTACTCGCCGGGGTTGGCCCAGGGGGGCAACCCTTGGAGGTAGGGCAGGGTCGTCGGAAACCCGCGCGACCACTCGCTGACCAGGTCGACCAGCGCGCACTGCGGGTTTGCGGCCGCGTACAGGTCCGGGTGGCGGATAATGCTTTGCCAGGCGAAGTAGCCGCCGTAGGAGCAGCCCGTGATCCCGATCCGGCCGCGGCTCGTCCAGCCGCGGGCGATCGCCTGCTGGACGATCTCGGCCTGCTCGTCGATGTCGATCGACCCGAAGTTGCCGCGGTCGGCCAGCGCATTAAACTCCCCTGGCGTGTAGCCCGGCCGGCCGGCCAGCGGCACCACCAGCAGGCTGAAGCCGAAGCTGGGCAGCAGGGCGTAGGGGTTCTCGACGTTGGCCGCCCACTGGCCGATCATCGGCACCCCCGGCCCGCCCTCCTGCCAGACGACCAGCGGGCGGTTGCGTGGCGGGAAGGGCTCGCCGGCCGGCTGGATCACCGCGCCGACTCGCATCTGCCCGTTGCGCAGCCGGAAGCTCACCGGGTACTCGGCCAGGTTCGCCTCCTGCCGCAGCTCCTCGTTCAGCCACGTGAGCCGGGCCAGGCCCCTGCCGTCCCAGCCCACCTTGTACATGTCGGGGGGCGTGGTGAACGAGGTGTGCATGAATAGGAGCTGGCGCGAGCGGTTGGTCGAGACGATATTGAAGTAGCTGCCGGCGCGGTCGGCCAGGTTGCGGAACTCGCCGGAGACGCGGTTGTAGTAGTAGGGGTGGCGGTCGGTGCCGGCGATGCCCTGGACGATCAGCTCATCGGGGGTGAGAAAGGTGGCGACCGGCTCGCTGTTCAGGCCGGCCGAGAAGATCGGCGGCGCGAAGCGGCCCGTCTCGCGCAGCTCGCCAAAGCTGAAGAAGCGCAGCGAGGCCCGGTCGCTGAAGCCCGGCCCGTAGATCGGGTGGGTGCGGCCCTGGAGCCGCGTGGGGTGCCAGGCCTGGGTGAGCAGCGTTTGCCCGTCGGGCGACCAGCCAGCCGCCGCGAGCAGGGGCGGCGCCGCTTCGCCGCCAGGGCGCAGGATGCGCGTGGCCCCCGCGAAGTCCACCACGTAGGTGTTGTTGCCCTGGAGCAGCGGGTTGTCGGCCGGGGGCAGGTTGCCCGTCGCGTCGCGGTAGGCGATCTCCGAGATCAGCGCGCCGTCCAGGTTTGAACGCGGCTCGTCGGGGTCGTTGAACGAGATCAGGCTCAGCGCGAGGTGGGTCGAGTCGCGGCTCCAGGCCTCGCCGATCATCGCGCTCGCCGCCGGAACCGTGGTCACATACTCAAGCGCGCCGCTGCCCGTGTCGAAGCGCAGCAGGTCGACCGTCTGCGCCGTCACCTCAACGGTATTCTCGTCCTCGTCCTCCTGCATAAACTTCACCCGGTCGAGCAGATCGGGCCGCTGCTGCAGCACCCAGTCGACCCGGGCCCGCAGCGCGCCGGGCAGGGCCGGGCGCCCGCCGGGGCGGAGCTGAGGCGTGGGGTAGCGGACCGGGACGCGGAGCTCGCGGATCGCGTCGTCGGCCGCGGGCCCCTCCTCGCCCTGGTCGGACTCGTCGGGAGGGAGCACGAACAGCAGAAACTTTTGCAGGTCGGGCGAGACGGTGAGGATGTCGGTGCCGGAGGGGATGCGCAGCGGGCTGGCCGCAATCTCCAGGGTGATCCGGTCGATCGTCACGATCACATACAGATCCTCAAGGCGCTGGGCCTGCAGGTTGATCCCGAGGGCGGCCAGGGTGCGCTCGTCGAGCCAGGTGAACTCGGAGAAGCCGAAAAAGGGCAGCGGGATGATCGGGCCGAACTGCTCGGCGCTGATCGTGCGCACGCTGCCGTCGTCGACGTCGAGAAAGCCGAGCTGCTCCGTGCCGACCACCAGCACGGCCTTGTCGTCGGGGCTGACCGGGCTGAAGGGCAGCAGGAACGAGACCCCGTTCTGCAGGAGCTCGATCCTGGCGACCTCTTCCTCGTCCAGCAAATCGTCGGGGTAGCGCGGCCCGTCGACATTGACGCTGATGACATTGTTCCGCGGGGCGGGGTTCTGGGCGGCCGCAGGCGCGGCGGAGACGAGCAGGATGAGGGCCAGGACGGCAAGCAACCACCGGGATGGGCGCATACGGGGTGCTCCTTCAGGTCGCGGCTTCTTTGGGCGGACAGAACGTCGCTGCTGCCGGACGGGGCCTGCGGGTCCGCGAGTGGTCACGGCTGGTTAAGAAGGCGTAAACGAATGGGGGCGCGAAGTGTAAAGTGGAAACGGGAATATGATACCAGATTGGCCCGTGAAATGGTATACTGCGCTGGCGAATAATTGTTGACGTTTTGAGCCGATATGGATTGTCCCGAGGCGCGACACCTGCTCGACTCGGGGGCGCGGCCGGGCGGCGGGAGCCCGCGGCGCGCCGCCCTGGCCGATCACCTTCGCCATTGCGCCGCCTGCCGCGCCCACCTCGACGCGGCCGACCGCCGCCTGCTCGCCGCCCTGCTCAGCGACGACGACGTGCTGGCCGGCCTGCTCGCCGCGCCGGTCGCGCCGCTACATCGACGAGCCGCGCCGCGCGCCGGCTGGCTGCGCCTCGCGTTCATCGGCCTGGCGGCGGTCGTCGCGCTCTGGCTCGGCGTGATGGCCGGGCGCCTCGCCTTCGCCGCCTACACCATCCGCCAGAATGTCGCGGCGATGCAGATCCGCCCCACGCCGCCGTTGTCCCTGCCCGCGGCGTTGTCGCCGGCCGCGGGCGCCGCGCCGAGCGCCACAAGCGCCCCGCCCGCCGAACCCACCCCCGTCCCGATCGATACCCCTGCGCCGGCCGTGCCGGCCGGCATGCCGGCGATCATCCCGAGCGACCCGCCGCTCAACGCGCCGGCCCCGAGCGAGGGCCCGGCCTACCGGCCCTCGGCTACGCCGCTGCGGCTGCCCGCTCTCGGCGGCGCGCCCCTGCCGACGCTCATGGCCACAGCCCCGATCGCGGTGCCGTCGGGCGAGGCGGCGACCATCCTCGTGCTCGGCAGCGACAGGCGGCCCGGCGAAGGCTGGGCCTCGCGCTCTGACGCGATCATGGTCGTCCGGCTCGACCCGGCCCGGCAGCGCGTCGCCCTGCTCTCGCTCCCGCGCGACCTGATCGTGCCCATCCCTGGCTACGGCCAGGCCCGCGTCAACGCCGCCACCGTCTACGGCGAAGGCAGCCCCGGCGGCGGGGCCGAGCTGGCCCGCCGCACGATCAGCCAGTACCTCGGCCTGCCGATCGACCATGTCCTGCGCGTCGACTTCAACGCCTTCACCTCCGCCGTCGACGCGATCGGCGGCGTCGACGTGCAGGTGGACGAGGAGCTGTACGACCCGCTCTACCCGACGATGGACTACGGCTATATGGAGGCCTACTTCGCCCCCGGCCTCCAGCACATGGACGGCGCCACCGCCCTGATCTACAGCCGCATCCGCCACGCCGACAGCAACTACGCGCGCAACCGCCGCCAGCAGCAGGTGATCCTCGCGATCGTGGACAAGGTTCAACAGGGCAACCTGCTCAGCCAAATCGAGCTGATCTCGGACCTGACCGCCGCCCTGCGTGACGACATCCAGACCGACCTCAGCCCCGAGCAGATGATCGGCCTGGCCTGGCAGTTCCGCGGGCTGCGCTCGGCCGGCGTCGAGCGTTACGCCCTCGACGAGACGATGGTCACGGAGAACGTGCTCGCCGAGGACCCCTACGCGACGTTCGCGCTGCCGGGGGCGGTGGACGAGCTGGTGGCGCAGTTTCTCGGGAGGTGAGGTCAGGGGCGCGCGTAGACGGCCAGCGCGTCGGGGACGGGCCGCCCGACCGACCAGACGGGGCTGCCGCGCCACACGGCCTGGGTGCTGGTGTCGTCGTCGCCGCCGAGGGCGCTGTGGCAGCCCATGTCGCGCAGCGCGGCGGCGAACTCCAGGCCGACGAGGCCGGTGCTGTTCGCCAGGACCACGAACGAGCGCCCGTCGGGCCGCTCGCCGACGCAGACCGCCGTCTTGGGGTAGTGGCCGCGGTAGATCATGACCCGCCAGTCGAGCTGGACGAAGTCTTCGCCGAGGGGGTTGAAGGGGACGAACTCGGCCGTTTCGGCGCCGACGTCGGGGTTGGCGAGCTTGCCGCCCCAGACGATCACCGGCCCGCCGCCGATCGCCTGGGCGCAGCCGGCGAGCTCCGCGGCGCCGAGCTTGCCAATGGTGGCCGTCTGATCGGGGCGGATGCAGACCGCGCCGCGCCCCCCGTTGACCCGGTGGACGACGCCGTCGATCACCACGCTGCCCTCCGGCGAGGTCCGCGGCTCGCCGTGGTAGCTGAAGGCGATCGCGCCGAGCAGGTCAAGGCCATCGCGCTGGGCGGGGGGCGCCGCCGCCATCGCGGCCACGGTTTGCAGGTGGCGGCCGCGGTCGGCCCAGATCGTGTCGCCCGTCTCGTCGCTGGCCGGCAGCGCGCCGTCGGCCGTGATTGGGGCGACCCGCACCTGTTCGTCAAGCATAGCGACGATATAGGCCAGCTCGCCGCCGCCGACCGCCCGGCGGAACAGCCGCACCCGCCCGTCGGCCGCGCTGTCCTGGAGCGCGCTCCCGGCGTTGAACGCCTCCAGCTGCTCCACGCCGGGCGCCGTCTGCGCCACCGGCTCGGCGGCGGCCACGAGCGGCTCGGCCTGGCCCACAAGCCCGCCCTGCGCGGCCGGCAGGCCCCAGCGCGACAGCACCGGGCCGCGGCTCGGCCCCTGGCCAACGGCCAGGGCGAGCAGCGCCAGCGGCGCGAGCACCAGCAGGGCCAGGGTGCGGGTGATGCGAAAAGGCATAGAAGGGGGCTAGCCTATGGGGCGCTGCGCCCGACGAACGGCGAGAAGACGCGTGTATAATACAGTATAGCACATCCGTGCGGATAGCGCTGCTCCGCCCCAAGTGTACCATACCCGCCGTTCTGCGCCGTACCCGGCTTTGCAAGCGAGGTTCGCGTATGCGCCGTCTCCTCGTCCTCCTGCTGCTCGCCGCCCTGCTGGCCGGCCAGCACCCGGCCGCCCACGCCCAGCGCCCCGACGGGCTCGACCAGCCCCTACGCACGGCCAACATGTGTGGCCCCGGCGACGGCACCGAAACGCACTTCACGCTCGCCGCCACCGGCGACACCTTCCCCCACGAGAACATTCAGGCCGTCGGCGAGGCCCAGGGCTATGACACCCTGTTCGACTATGTGCGGCCCTTTCTCCAGGCCGCCGACCTGGGCTACACCAACTTCGACGGGGCCATGCTGGAGGGCGCCGGGTACACCGGCTACCCCAACTTCAACTTCAACCCGGCCCTGGCCGCGGCGCTCAAGAACGCCGGGGTCGGCCTCGTCTCCACCGCCAACAACCACATTCTCGACCGCGGCCCCGAGGGGCTCGACGCGACGCTGCGCGTGCTCGAGGCCAACGGCATCGCCCAGCACGGCGCCGCCCCCAGCGCCGGCCCGCCCCGCCCGCCCTTTCTCCCGCTCACCCTTTCGCGCGACGGGGCGAGCATCAGCGTCGGCTTTGTCTCGGCCACCTGGGGCACCAATGGCATCCCCGACCCGTACGGGCAGGTCAACCTGCTCTACCAGTCGAGCGACTACGGCAGCCAAGGCGGCGTGCGCCAGGAGATCCTCGACGCCGTGGCCCAGGCCGCCACCGCGACGGACCTCGTGGTCGTCGCGGCCCACTGGGGCTATGAGTACGAATTCTACCCGCGCGACACCCAGGTTGAGGCCGCCCGCCAGCTGGCCGAGGCCGGCGCCGATGTGATCCTCGGCGCCCAGCCCCACACGCTCCAGCCCGTCGACATCCTCGACGTGGGCGGGCGCAAGGCCCTGGTGATCTACTCGCTGGCCAACTTCCTGGCCTCCCAGGGCGCCTTCCAGAGCCAGTACTACAGCGCCACCTCGGTGATCTTCTATGTCGGGCTGGCCCGCTCCGCCGACGGGCAGGTGCGCGTCACCGGCTACCGCTACCTGCCCACGATCCACGTCGACAACGATACCCGCCCCGCCCCCATCCCCCCGGGCGCCGCCGAAGATGTGATCGGCCACGTCCGCACGATCATGCGTGACCCCGGAGGCCTGCGCCAGCTCCCCGCCGATCCGCCCCCAGGCCGGGTCGAGGTATGCCCGCCGGTCCTGCTCGGCGAGGCGCCCGACCAGCCGATCCCCGGCGACTTCGCCCAGCACTACCTGACCCTCGGCGACGGCGTGGCCCCGCGCCCGATCGGCGACGCGATCGCCGTCTTCGGGCTGCCCCTCGGCCCCGTCGCCGCCGAGCCCGCTGGCGACTGCGCCACGCCGACCCGCGTGCTCTACACCGAGCGCCAGCGCCTGGAGCTCGCCCCAAGCGAAGGGTGGCCCGGCCGCGTGACCGGCACGCAGGTGGGCGTCCACGCCTTCGAGAAGCGCTACCCGGGCGTGCCCGTCGAGCGGCGGACCGAGCTGGGCGCGCCGGAGGCCTTCGCCGACCCGCGCTTCCGTAGCTTCTACGAGCAGCGCGGCGGCCTCGCCGTCTTCGGCTACCCGATCAGTGGCGCGTTGAGCGAGGACGACCCGACCAGCGGCGCCCCCGTCACCGTCCAGTACTTCGAGCGGGCCCGCTTCGAGCTGGTGCCCGTCCCCCCGCCGGGGGGCGGCCTGAACGATCAGGTGCGTCTCGGCCTGCTCGGCCGTGAGCTTGGCGGGCTGGAGGGGCTGTGCGGGGTCGCGGCGGGCCCCGCGACCGTCGCCGCCGTAAACCCAGCCGTGCCGCCCCAGGCCGAGGCGGCCGCCCTGTCGGAGGTGGGCGAGGGGGGGCTGGGCGGCCTGGCCCAGGCGTTTGACGGGGCGAGCTGGGGGCTGGTCGCGGCTGTGGCCGCGCTGCTGCTGGCCATCCTCACCCTGGGCTTTTTCGCCCTGTCCGACTGGCGCGGCTACCGCCAGCGCGGCGGCCGGCGCGGCTACCGCCGCCGGCGCACCGCCCACGAGCGGTTCGCGACGGCCCGCGCCGCCGCCCGTGAGCAGAGCGGCGCCTACCCGGCGGCCGACCCGGCGCCGCTCCCCGCCGGCCAGCGCCAGCCGGGCGCCGCTTGGGAGTACGACGCCGAGCCCGCCGCGCCGGCCCGGCGCGGCGCCACGTACACCCCGCCAGACGACGAGGACGACGAGCTCCTGCAGCGGCTGCTCGGGCGATAGATCTGGGGCTTGAGTCCTGGCGGTGGGCGGCGCCCGCTGGCCGGTCTAGCGCAGCACTTCCCCGAGGGTGGTGGGCTGAAGGCCGGCGGCGGCGAGCTGGTCCAGCCAGCCGGGGAGGGCGTCGACGGTGCTCTGGCGGCCGTGCATGAGCAGGATGCCGCCGTAGGCCTGGGCCGGGCTGGCGGTGGCCTGGGCGATCCAGCTCGGGATGGCGTAGTCGTCGGCGCTCCAGTGGTAGGCGACGTAGCCCTGGCCGGCCAGCAGCTCGACCATCTCGGGCGACGAGGCGCCGTAGGGGAAGCGGAAGTAGGGGCGCGAGCTGCGGCCCGTCACCTCGCGGACGATCTGCTCGGTCGCCTCGAGCTCGTGCAGCGCCCCGTCGCTCCCGATGTTGGAGAAGGCCGGGTGGGTCAGCGAGTGGTTGCCGATCTCGTGGCCGTCGGCGGCGATCGCTTTGGCCGCCTCGGGGAAGGACTTGATCCAGCCGCCGGTGAGGAAGAAGGTGCCCTTGAGCCCGCGCTCGCGCAGGATGTCGAGGATGGCGTAGAGCGTCGCGTCGTCGATCTCGATGTCGAAGGTGAGCGCGACCTGCGGCCGGTCGGGGCTGCCGCGGTTGATGATCGGGGCCTGCGGCAGTGCCTCGCCCTGGCCGTAGAGCGGCAGCACCAGCGGACGCCCGGGCCGGAGCTGGTCGCCCGGGTTGAGGAAGTTGAAGGCGACGATAGCCGCGGGGTCGCTGCCGGCGCGGCGGGCGATCGACTCGGCCGTGTCGCCCTCGGCCACGACGTAGGTGCTGTAGCCCTGCGGCGCCGCCGCGCTCAGCGGGCCGCCTGCGCCGATCTGCGCGACCGCCGCGCTCGCCTGGGCCTGGAGCGTGGGGACCATGGCCGGGACGAGGACGCTCGCGGGCGCGTCAGCGCCGGGCGCGGCGTCCGCCGTCGGCATCTGCAGCACGCGGCTAACCATCAGGCCGAGCACCAGCACCGCGGCGACGAGCAGGAGGAGCCGCGGGCTGATGGCGAGCCGGCGCGGGCCGTCCTCGTCGGCGCGGCGGGCCGGCGCGCCGACGGCCGTCTGCTGCACCGCGAAGCGGCTCGCGGGCCGGCTCATCGCGGCCGGCAGCGCGGGGAGGGCCAGCCGGGGCCAGGGGATGCTCGCCCGCGGCAGGCTCCCCTCGTCCGCCCCAGCCCCCTTGCGGCGCAGCTCGGGGCGCGGCGGCCGGGCCGGCCGGGGGTGCACCGGCGCGCGGGTGCCAGCCACCGAGTCGGCCTCCGGCGCGGCTCGGGCGGCTGCGGGCGCACGGCCGGCGGGCGCCGGGGCCTCAGGGCGCAGCCGGAACAGCTGCTCGCCGCCGGGCCCGAGGTGGACCTGGGGTGCGCCCCACGGGCCGCTCGCCTCCGCGAGGGCAGCGCGGCCATCCGTGGCCGCGAGGTCGGCCGGGTCGCCGGCGGCGAGGCCGGCGTAGCACGCGGCGGCGAAGCGGGCGGCTTCGCCGCCGGCCACCCCGCCGAGCCCGATCGCCGCGACACCGGCCCGCTCGCTCAGGGCGGCGGCGAGCGCGGCGTGGGCCGGGCCGCCCTCACCCGCGAAGGTGACGAGGCGAACGCCGGGGAGGTCGTCGAGCAGCCCGGCGAGGCCGGCCGCGTCGAGGGCCCGGCCGAGGCGCAGGCGGGGCTCGCCGCGGTGGGCGTCGGCGGGGGCGACAATGTGGAGCAGGTGGCACGGCTCTTCGTCGAGGGCCGCGGCCAGCTCCTCGGGCGTCGCGTCGCGCAGCAGGTCGGCGGCCAGCAGGCCCGCGCGTACCGGCTCCGCCAGGGCGTGGCCGAGGCTGGCGGCGGCCGCCTCGCAGCCAGGGGCGCAGGCGATCAGGAGGCGCAGCGGGCCCGCGACGGTCAGCGCGGGGCGCGGCTGGGGCCCCCGCCCGACGCGCACCAGGGCGTAGTCGTCGCGCAGGGCCGGCCGCCACGGCGTGCTTTGCCCGAGGCTGGCCCACTCCCACGGGAGCCCGGCGAGCTCCGCAGGGCCGACCTGGAGCTGGATCTGCAGCCGGGCCCCCGCCTCGTCGGCGCCACGGGCCACATCCAGCAGCAGGCTGCGGATCGGCGGCGGAAACAGCAGCCGGCCCAGGGCCTGCCCGAGCGCCTCGCCGTCCTCCGGCAGGGGCGGCAGCTCCAGCTCCGCCTCCGCGCTGCGCCCCGCCGCCATCGCCCGCAGCGTGTACGGGCCGCCCGGCCCTCGCCCGGCCACCATTATCTGAAAGGGGATGACCGCCGCCCCCAGCACTGCCTGCATATGCTCGACGCTCTGCTGTGCTATCGCTTACACCTTCCCCGCGACTATAGCACGCCGGCGGCCTCATGTAAAGGATGCCGCCGGCGATCTGTCAGCTCTTTTTAACCGCGGGACGGTTCACCCCGCCTCGATCGCCAGCCACAGCCCCGGCGCGACCTCGGCGAAGCCCTCGCCTGCCTCCGCCGCCCAGTCGACCCGCGCGGCCCGGCTGACCGAGCGCAGGTCGTGCTCGGAGGCCTGAAGGGCGGCGCGCAGACCGGGATCAGCGCAGGCCAGGCGCAGGCCCGCGAGCGGCGCGCCGAGCGACATACCCTGGCCCGACTTGTACCGGCGAACGGCGCCGGCCAGGGCGAGCAGGGCCTCGCCCGCCGCCTCGGCGGCCGCATCGCGCAGCTCTGGCCGGGCCGCGGGCCAGGCGGCGACGTGGACCGAGCCCGCGCCCGGGAACAGGTGCCCGAAGACCTCCTCGGAGACGTGCGGCATGACCGGGGCGAGCAGCTTCAGGACGGCCTCGAAGGCGATGGCGAGGGTCGCCCGCGCCGAGTCGCGCGTCGGGCCCTGGCCGTCGTACAGCCGGCCCTTCGCCAGCTCCAGGTACTGGTCGCAGAGCGTGCCCCAGAAGAAGCGCTCGGTCAGGTCGAGCGCCCCCGCGTAGTCGTAGGCCTCCCAGCGCGCCGTCGCGTCCGCGATCAACCCCTGGAGCGCGGAAAGCAGCCAGCGGTCGGCCGGGAGGCTTGGCGCGGCGCCCGGCCCGGCCGCGGCGATGTGGGGCGCGGCGAAGCGCGCGGCGTTCCACAGCTTGGTGGCCAGCCGGCGGCCCTGGCGCATGCGCTCCTCGCTGAGCGGCTGGTCGGCGCCGAGACCCGCGCTGCAGGCCCAGTAGCGGACGGCGTCGGCGCCGTGGCGCTCGATCAGCGGCATGGGCGTGACGGGCGCGTTGCCCTTCGACTTGCTGAACTTGCGCCCCGACGCGTCCAGGGCGTGTCCCGAGATCATCAGCGCCTCCCAGGGGATGGCGCCGAAGTGGAGGTGGGCCCTGGCGATCGTGTAAAAGCTCCAGGTGCGAATAATGTCGTGGGCCTGCGGGCGCAGCTGCATCGGGAACAGCCGCCGGTACAGCTCCGGCTCGGCGAGCATGCGCCCGGCTATCTGCGGGCTGAGCGACGAGGTCGCCCAGGTGTCCATAACATCCTCGTCGGGCGCCAGGTTGGCGCTGCCGCATGTGCAGGCCCGCGGCGGCGCGTCGGCCAGCGGGTCGACCGGGAGCTGGGACTCGTCGGCGAGAATCGTCGCCCCGCAGGCCCGGCAGTGCCAGGCCGGGAAGGGGACGCCGAAGGCGCGCTGGCGCGAGATGCACCAGTCCCAGCTCAGGTTCTGGACCCAGTGCTCGTAGCGGACGCGCATGTGCTCCGGGTGCCAGTGGATTTTGCGCCCGGCCGCGAGCAGCTCCTCCTTCGCGTCCAGCAGGCGGACGAACCACTGCGCCGTTTCCAAAATCTCCAGCGGCGTCTCGCAGCGCTCGTGGACGCGGACCGTCTGCTCGGCGGGCTGCTCCCCGAGCAGCAGCCCGGCCGCGCCGAGGTCGGCAAGGATGGCGGCGCGGGCCTCGCGTAGCCGCATCCCCGCGTAGGCCCCGCCGGCCGGCCCCAGCCTGCCCTGGCGGGTGACGAGTGGGATGAGCGGCAGGCGGTGCTCGCGCCACCAACGGACATCCGCGGCGTCGCCGAAGGTGCAGCACATGACGGCGCCGCTGCCCTTCGCCGGGTCGACGCTGGGGTCGGCGAGGATGGGGACGCGCCGGCCGAGCAGAGGGACGGCAGCCTCTTGGCCGATCAGCCCCGCGAAGCGCCCGTCGTCGGGGTTGACGAAGACGGCGACGCAGGCCGGCAGCAGCTCGGGGCGGGTGGTAGCAATGGGCAGCGTCGCGCCGCCCGCGAGGCCGAAGGCGAGGGTGTGGAAGGTGGTCTGGCGGGCGACATCGTCCATCTCGGCCTGGGCGACGGCCGTTTCGCACTCGACGCACCAGGGGTTCGGCGCCTGCTCGCGGCGGATCAGGCCGCGGGCGTGGAGGTCGAGAAACGACCACTGGGCGGTGCGGCGGGCCTCGGGGTCGATCGTGGAGTAGCGCTGGCGCCAGTCGACGCTCATGCCGAGGCGCTGCCAGAACTGCTCGAAGCGGGCCTCAACCTCGGCGGAGGTTTCGAGGCAGGCGGCGATAAAGGCAGCCCGGCCGACGTCGCGGGCGCGGATGCCGCGGCTGCGCTCGACGTAGCGCTCGGTGGGCAGGCCGTTGTCGTCGAAGCCGAAGGGGTAGAAGACGTTGTAGCCGCGCATGCGCTGGAAGCGGACCATGGCCTCGGCCTGGACGTAGGAGTAAACGTGGCCGATGTGGATCTCGCCCGAGACGGTGGGCGGGGGGGTGTCGACGGCGAAGATCGGGCGCGGGTCGGCGGGGTCGAACGCGTAGATGCCGGCGGTGGCCCAGGCGGCCTGGTGGCGCGGCTCGGCCTCAGACGGGTCGTACGAGGAAGGGAAGCCCATGAGGGTGCTCCTGTCTGTCAGGAGCTGCGCGTCTAGCCGCGGGGGCCGCCGCGCCGTGGGCGACGGGGGCGAGCGCGACAGCCGCGCAGCGCGGGTGCTGCGTCAGGGTCGTGCGTACTACGCCTACGTCGTCGGATACCACGGCTGCCTCCACAGAAACGAAAAGCCCGGCGAGCGATCAGCTCGTCGGGCTGAGGATAGCGCACCACCGGCCCCGTGTCAACGGACTTTTGATGGAGCCTACTCGGCGTGCGAGGGGCCGTCGCGCTTGTCGCCGCGCTCGCCCTGGCGGTTCTTGCCGCCGTTGCCGTTGTTGTCGGCGCGGTTGCGGGTTTTGCCGGGGTGCTGGCGGAACTCGCGGCGCTGGTCGCCCTTCTCGGCGCCCTCGCCGGAGCCCTTCGGCACACTCTTGCCGGTGTCGCCGCCGCGCTCGCCCGCGTAGTCGATATCGTCGTTGTCGCTCATCTCGGCCCTCCCTGGCTACAGCTGCACCGCACAAGCTAGGTGCATTGCCCGTGCCACGGGGCCGGCTACGTGAGCGTGAACTCGTCGATCACGCGCTCGTCGCGGGCGATGAAGCGGGCCCGCAGGCTGACGCCGTCGGCCTCGACGAGCATGGCGCCGTGGTCGGCGTTGAAGAACAGCTGGCTGCCCTCGACGGCGCTCATGCCGCGGGCGTAGCGGGCGGCGCCACCAAGGCCGTTGACCACATAGGTGATGCCGTCGCGGTGGACGCGCTCGTAGGTGTGGTCGTGGCCGGCGAGCACGAGCTGCGCGCCCCACGCGGCGAACGGCCAGCGCATCCAGTCGGCCGAGCCGTGGTGGCCGGAGGAGAAGGGCGCGTGGTGCATCGTCACCAGCCGCCAGCGGCCGGGGGCGTTCGCCAGCTCGGCCTGGAGCCAGGCCGCCTGGGGCGAGTCGGCTGTCCAGCCGTCGGGCTCGCCGGGCATGCTGTCCAGGCAGAAGATGCTGAGCGACCCCCGGTCCACCCGGTAGTAGCGGCCGTTGCCCGGGAGGCTGAAGTAGCCTAGGTAGGGCTCGGGGTAGCCGACGACCCAGTCGTGGTTGCCGAGCACCGGGAAGAAGCGGTTCTCGGCCGCGCCCGGGCCGAAGGCGCCGCGGTAGGGCCCGATAAAGGGGCTGTAGTACTGGCCGACGTTGCGGTCAAGGGTGGCCGCCGCACCGTCCGGGTAGTTGTTGTCGCCCAGGGTGAGCACGAAGTCGGGGGCCCACGAGGTGACAAGGCCGGCCACGGCGGCGGCCGGCTCCCCCTCCATCCCATAGTCGCCGATCACCGCGAAGCGCGTCGGCGGCGAGGGCGTGCTGCTGGGCGCGGCGGTAGGAGCGGCGGCGGTGGCGGCCGGGGCGGTCGGGGAAGCGGGCGCTGGTGTGACTGGCTGCGTCGCCCCGTTCAGCACCGCCGGCAGGGCAACCTGGGAAGGGGCGGGAGTCGCGGTCGGGCGCCAGGCCGAAAGGCTGCCCCGGCTGGCGGCGGGGTCGACGCCGCAGGCGGCAAGGGCGGCCGCGATGCTCGGCAGCGACAGGCCCAGGGCCAGGCCGCGCCGGATCAGCTCGCGCCGAGTCAGCTCGTGGCCGAGGCCCAGCTCGACCAGCCTGGCGACTCGTTCGAGCTGCTGTGGGTCGTCGATCTCGTTCATACGTTCGCATGGTACCGCACCTGTGCCACCCCGCGCAAGGGAGACGCACGGGAGCTGCACGGCGGCACGTATCTGATGCTATAATGGAATGAATCGATGCTGTGACACAATGCACAAGCGCCACCGGCTGGCGGCGCGGAAAGAGCGGCCATGAAAGAGTTCTTCCGGCGCAGCAAAAAAAGCTTCACGGCGGCCCAAAACCCCGAAACCGCCCAGGTCCCCGACGACCTGTGGGTCAAGTGCAGCAACTGCCGCGAGCTGATCTACAAGAAAGAGCTCAACGACAACCTCAAGGTTTGCCCCAAGTGCGGCCATCATATGCGCATGAGTGCCCGCGAGTGGCTCGGCCTGCTTGACGTCGGCTCCTTCGGCGAGACGGACGCGAACCTGCTGCCCACCGACCCGCTCGAGTTCGTCTCCATGGACGAAAGCTACGCCGACAAGCTCCGCAAGTCGCAGCACCGCACCGGCATGCCCGACGCCGTGATCGCCGGGGCCGGCGCGATCGACGGCCAGCGTTTGGCCCTCGCCGTCGGCGACTTCGCCTTTATGGGCTCCTCCATGGGCAGCGTCTACGGCGAGAAGATGGCCCGCGCCGCCGAGCGGGCCGCCGAGCTGGGCATCCCCCTGCTGACGATCAACACCTCGGGCGGCGCCCGCCAGCAGGAGGGCGCGATCGCCCTGATGCAGATGGCCAAGATCACCATGGCGCTGAACCGCCTTTCTGATGCCGGCCTGCCCCACATCGCCCTGCTGATCGACCCGTGCTACGGCGGCGTCACCGCCTCCTACCCCTCCGTGGCCGACGTCATCATCGCCGAGCCGGGCGCCAATATCGGCTTCTCCGGCAAGCGCGTGATCGAGCAGATCATCCGCCAGAAGCTCCCCCCCGGCTTCCAGACGGCCGAGTTCATGCTCGAGCACGGCATGGTCGACATGGTCGTCAGCCGCAGCGAGCTCCGTGACACGCTGGCCCGCCTGCTCCGGCTCTACGCCCGGGCCGGCCGCCGCCACGCCGCTCCCGCCGCCCCGGCCGCCTATCTCAACGGGAGGGTCTGATGGAGCCGCACGTCGAGCCGGCCGAGGCGCGCGAGCTCACCCCGTGGGACCGGGTCCAGCTCGCCCGCCACCCCCAGCGCCCCCACACCCTCGACTTCATCCATGGCCTTTGCGAGGATTTCGTGGAGCTCCACGGCGACCGGCGCTTCGGCGACGACGCCGCCATGGTCGGCGGCATCGCCACCTTCGCGGAGCGGACGGTCGTGGTGGTCGGCCACCAGAAGGGCAGCGACACCCGCGAGAACGTGCGCCGCAACTTCGGCATGTCGCGCCCCGAGGGCTACCGCAAGGCCCTGCGGCTCATGCACCACGCCGAAAAGTTCGGCCTGCCCCTGCTCTGCTTCGTGGACACCCCCGGCGCCGCCCCCACCAAGGACGCCGAGGAGCGCGGCCAGGCCAATGCGATCGCCGAGTGCATCCTCGCCATGACCTGCCTGCGCACCCCGGTCGTCGCCACCGTGATCGGCGAGGGCGGGAGCGGCGGCGCCCTCGCGATCAGCGTGGCCGACCGCATCCTCATGCTTGAGAACACCATGTACTCGGTCGCCTCGCCCGAGGCCGTCGCCTCTATCCTCTGGCGCGACGCCGGCAAGGCCCCCGAGGCCGCCCGCGCCCTCCGCATCACCGCCCGCGACCTTCAGGAGCTCGGGATCGCGGACGAGATCGTCCCCGAGCCGGCCACGGGCGCTCACGCCGACCCGAACGGCGCCATCGCCATCCTCGGCGCCCGCATCCGCGCCCACCTCGACGAGCTCGCCGCCCTCGATACCGACGAGCTGCTGCGCCGCCGCTATGCCAAGTACCGCGCGATCGGCCAGTTCCACGAGGTGTAGGCCGCCGGCCGCCTCCCCGCCGCGCCGACAACAAGGGCACCCCGGCCTCGCGCCGGCGTGCCCTTCGCGCCCCCCGCCTTTGCGCGGGGCAGATTAGCCGGCGCCTGCGGCTTCCACCACGAACCGGTGGACCAGCACGGGCTCGTCGATCCCCTTCAGCAGGGCGCGGCTGCTTTCCAGCGCGCGGCCTCCGAGCAGCGCCCGCGCGTCCGCGTCCGTGTGCACCGCCTCGCTGAGCAGGATGTCGCCGCCGCGCGACAGCCCCTGCACCCGCGCCGCTACGTTCACTGTCGTGCCGAAGTAGTCCGGGCGGCCGTTCAACGTCACGGCCAGGCAGGGCCCGCTGTGCAGCCCGACCTTCAGGATCAGCCGCTCCTCGGCCTCCAGGCCGGCCCGCGCGTTCAGGCCGGCCACCGCCTCCTGCATCGTCAGGGCGGCGCGCAATGCCTCCGCGGGGGTTTGAAAGGCGGCCATCACCGCGTCCCCGATCGTCTTGACCATCAGCCCGCCGCAGGCGTCGGCCGCGTGGAACAGCTCGTCGAAATGGAGCCGCACCAGGTGGTACGCCCGCGGGTCGCCGCGGCGGGCGTAGATCGCCGTCGAGCCGGCCAGGTCGGTGAACAGCAGGGCCGCCCTGGTCACCTCCAGGCTTTCGTCGGGGAGCAGGCGCTGCTGGGGGAACAGCCGTTGGAAGTCGGGGAGCAGCAGCAGGGCGTGGCCCGGCACGGGGCCCAGGCGGGCCTCCACCCCCGCGCGGTGGGCCGGGTCGTCGAGGGCCGGCCGGTCGCGCAGCCGCTCGTGAAGGCTGAAGCTCACGCGCACCTCCTCGTCCAGCCGCGAGCTGAAGCGGCTCTGGCAGACGCCGCACTCCTCGGTGTGGTGCAGCCCGGCCAGGCTGCCGCCGCGGTGGTTCTCCGAGCCACACATCGGGCAGCGCACCTCCCAGTGCAGCGTGACGACCCCGACGTGGAGGGCGGCCACCAGCAGTTGCAGCGCCTCGCGCTCGCTCAGGCCGGCCCGCTCGGCCACCAGCCGCGGGTTCACCCTGGCCAGCTCGCGCTGGTCGGCCCCGGCAAAAAAATCGGCCAGGGCGGCCGCCTGCGCCTCCGCCACCCCCTGCTCGGCCAGCGCCCGCAGCTCGGCCCGCAGGTCGGGCCGGCGCTGGAACAGCTTCAGCATGATCGTTCTCTCCACGTATCGCCAAATCGTCGCGGCGACGCCCTGCTGCCGCCGGGGGCGGCGGCGTAGGCGCAGCCTGTGGTATCAAGTTGTACTGCTTGCGCCTGTTTTGTTACGCCGCCCCGCCCGCCCCGGCTGTGGCCCATATACAGGCCCTATCTAGCATCACACCCTCAGAAACCGTAGATATGAGTGGTAGTACTATGAATTTCATGCAGAATAGCGATAGGCAACCTAGCTTGCGCGCAGGCCAGCGATAAACATTTGCAGAACTGTCATTTCGTTACCCCGGCTCCGGGGGGTGTATAACACGTTTGTTATTTTAGGGTGGAGGCGGCGTGGTATAGTGATGGCGTTCAGGCGTTGTGGCCAGCACACCACAGCGCCTGAACGCTGGTTTGACCAGCATTGCGCCCTGCCCCGAGACGGTGCCGCCCGTGTAGTCAGGCGCCGGGCGCCGTAGCTCGGTCTTATGGTGAGGAGAAGTGCCGCATGCCGATCGCCGGACGAACCAACCCGTCCGCCAGTATTGTTCGCCCGCGACGCGTTATGGGCCTGTTTGGCCTGCTCGCGCTTCTCACGACGATCATGTTCCCCGTCGTCGCGCCGGCCGCCGAGACCGCCCCGCGGCTGGAGGTCGACCGCGAGGAGCTAGTGTTTAGCGCGCGCAATGGCACCGCCAGCATCCCCAGCCAGACGATAACGCTGCGCAACGCCGGCGGATCGGACCTGACGGTGAGCGAGCTGCGGACCAGCGGGGCGAACCCGAACTCCTTCGTGCTCGTCAGCCCCCCCACCCTGCCCCTGACGATCTCGCCCGGCGGCAGCCGCGCGGTGACAGTGCGCTTCAGCCCGTTCACGCCGAGCCCGAACACCACGCAGAACCTCCAGGCGGCCCTGACGATCGGCAGCGACGACCCGGCCGCGCCGACCGCGAGCGTGCCCCTGTACGGCCTCGGCCTGATCGGCTACGAGGGCACCAACGAGCCGCCCTTCCAGAGGGTGGTGAACACGCTCGGCTTCGCGATCAGCGTGGGCTGGACGGCCCTGACCAACAACTCGCCGGCGACCGGGAGCCAGCTCGAAGGCGACGAGGTGCGCACCTCCTTGTTCGAGGCAGCCGGCCCCGGCGAGGTGACGATCGTCCCCGTCGCGCGCTTCTCGCCCAGCGAGGAGCTGCCCTATGGCTACTACACCCGGAGCGGCGGCCTGCAGCACCACCGCGTCGGCACCATGGCGCCCCGCGGCGGCAGCTACCCCACCGACAACCACCAGCGCCTGTACCCGATCACTATGCCCGGCAGCGCGACCAGCTTCACCCCGAGCGGCGCCTTCGGGATCTATGTCGAGAGCAAAACCTTCGGCCGCAACTCCTACACCGAGGACTCGCTCAACACCGGCGTGCCCCACGCCGCCCGCGTCTACCCCTTGAAGAACCGGAGCGGTGTTCCCATCGCCGACGCCTTCCTCGTCGCCTTCGAGGACGCCACCAACGGCGATTACCAGGACTACGTCTTTGTCCTGCGGAATGTCCGCCCCTCGGACGGCACCTCCCCCACGGCGACCAGCACCCGCACCCGTACCCCGACTCGCACCCCCACCGCGACGGCGACGGCGACAGCGACGAACACCGCCACCGCGACGGCGACGAACACCGCCACGCCGACCGAAACACCGACGCCGACGGCGACGAACACCGCTACGCCGACCGAAACACCGACGCCGACGAACACGGCGACGGCGACGCCGACCGAAACACCGACGCCGACGAACACGGCGACGGCGACGAGCACGGCGACGAACACGGCGACGAGCACGGCGACGAACACGGCGACGAGCACGGCGACGGCGACGAACACGGCGACGGCGACGAACACGGCGACGGCGACAAACACGGCGACCGCAACCACGATCGCCACGATAACGCCCACCGCTGAGAGGGGCACCCCTTCGTCGACCCCGACGACCATCCCGAGCTCCAACCCCGACGACCGGCCGTACCTCCTGTTCCTGCCGGAGCTGCCCTTCGGCCATGGCGATGGGCGGGGGGCAATGGGCACGGCGGCTGACTAACCGCCCGCCCGCGCCAAGCCCCGGCTTGGCTCACGAGGGCAGCGACCTCAGCCTAGCGATGGAGCACAATTCGGGCGATCTGGCTGGTGCGCGTAGACCCGAGGTATGGCATTGTATGGGCGTCAAGTGCCGCGACCAATGGAGGCCGGTATGTTGCCCCTACACGAACTGTCGACGTACCACGACCATAGATCCCCGCGCGACCGCGCCCACGAGTACGCCTATATCGAGGCTTGCGTCCGCTACCAGCGTATGCGCCGGCGCGCCGGGCTGCTCCGCCTGTGGGCGCTGCTCACCGGCGCGCCGTGGGCGCTGCGGCGCCTGGCCGACCTCGGCAGCCTGGCTCGCTCCGGCGCCCGCAAGCTCGACGCGGTCCAGGAGGTGCCCCTCAACCTGATCGTCGGGAGCGACAACCGCTTCCGCGACTTCGACCGCACCTTCGCGCCTCTCGGCGACCACTCGCGCGAGCGCTGGATCGGCGTTGCCCTGGCCCGCGCCCAGAGCCGCGCGCTCCCCCCGGTCGAGCTGGTGCGCGTCGACGGCGCCTACTATGTGGTCGACGGCCACCACCGCATCTCGGTCGCCCGCGCCTACGGCGAGGAAACGATCGAGGCGAACGTGCTCGTCCACCTGGAAGTCGAGCACGCCCCCGCCGTCTGCTGCGATCCCATCCCCGCCTGACCGGCCGGCGGCCCCAATGCTTTGCCGCACCCTCCCAGCCCCGGGCGCTCGAACGCCCCGGGGCTGTTCGATTCACCCCTGCCTTGCCACGCCGTGCTGCCGACCTGGCGGCCGCTGGCCCCTCACGAAACTTTCATTCCAAAACCCATATTTCTCCCCACAACGTGAAAGAACTGTTAGAGCGGCGCGGCGTACGCCATGCTATAGTGCAGGGGCTCCCAAAATCCGCCTGCCCGTCACAACCTGATCGTGTATAGGTTAGGGCGCAGCTTTCGCCGTGCCCTTGTCGATAGTGTCTCGGCCAACGGTAACCCATTGCCTCCAGGAGCTCGGCATGCCCAGACCGAACCGCTCGCATCGCAGCGGCAGCACCGCACGTCGCTGGCACAGCCTGCGCCTTCTCACCCTGCTCGCCATCGTCCTCGGCCACCTGGCCTCGGCCGCGCCCGTGGCCCGGGCGGCCCAAACCCTCCCCGACACCACCCCGCCCCCCGCGCCAGTCGATGTGTCGGCCGGCGCCGGCAACGCCCAGGTCAGCCTCGCGTGGGGCCCCGTGGCCGCCGACGACCTGGCCGGCTACCAGATCTTCCGCGACACCCAGTCGCCGGTCAACGTCGCGGGCGCGCCGCTCACCGGGGCCCTGCTCACCACGGTAAGCTACGTCGACCACACCGCAGCCAACGACACCGCCTACAACTATGTGGTCGCCGCCGTCGACGAGGCCGGCAACAAAAGCTATTCGCAGGAGGTGAGCGCCACGCCGAGCGCCGCGCTGCCCCGGCCGCAAGTGGCCGCGGTGCGCCCAGCCAACGGCGCCACCGGGGTGAGCGTCAACGGCGGCATCGCCACCGACCTGCTGCTGCCCAACGGCGGCGTCGAGGCGAGCACGATGCCGGGCAACGTGCGCCTGGTCAAGGTCAGCACCAACGCCGAGGTGCCCGCCACCATCGGCACCTCGGGCGGCTATGACGTGATCACGCTCCAGCCGCTCGGCCCCCTGGAGCCGCTCACCCAGTACCGATTCGAGGTGGGCGCCGGCGTGACGGACCAGGCCGGCATGCCGTTCATCCCCTTCAGCAGCAGCTTCACGACGGGCAGCGGCAACGGCCCGGTCAGCACCGAGATCGAGTTCGACAAGATCCGGGTCAACGCCCCCACCGACACCGACAAGCACACCTCCCTGGCGATCGGCCCCGACAGCCGCCTGTACGCCAGCACCGACCAGGGCAAGATCAAGCGCTGGGACATCGCGGCCGACGGCACGCTGATCAACCCGCCCCTGGTGATCAACACCCTCACCAACGCCAGGGGCCCGCGCCTGCTGATCGGCATGGCCTTTGACCCGGCCAGCACCCCGGCCAACCCGATCCTCTGGATCTCCCACGGCGACGTGAGCCAGAGCAACGCCGCCGACTGGTCCAGCGCTGTGTCGCGCCTGAGCGGCGCCAACCTTCAGAACTACCAGGACTACGTGGTCAACCTGCCCCGCTCCGGCAAGGACCACGCCGCCAACAGCTTGGCCTTCAGCCCGAGCGGCCGGCTACACCTGATCCAGGGCAGCAACAGCGCCATGGGCGCCCCGGACAGCAGCTGGCTGTGGCGGCCCGAGCACCTGCTTAGCGCCGCCGTCCTCGAGATCAACACCGCCGCCATCCCCACCCCGCCGCTCGACGTCAAGACGGAGCAGGGCGGCAGCTATAACCCCTTCGCCCCCGGCGCGCCGGTGACGATCTACGCCCGCGGCATCCGCAACGCCTACGACCTCGTCTGGCACTCGAACGGCTTTCTGTACGCCGCGGCCAACGGCTCGGCCGCGGGCGGCAACGTCCCCCAGACGCCCGCCGCGCTCGGCCAGGCCGCCTGCGCCACTCGCCCCGACGGCGGCTATAGCGGCAGCATGGTCGGCACCACGGCCGGGAACACCCCGAGCGGCACCTACAGCGCGCCGAGCAGCCAGAACTCGTTCGTGGGCGGCTACCGCGTCGGCACCACCCAGCGCGACTGGCTGTTCAAGGTCGAGAAGGACGGCTACTACGGCCACCCCAACCCCGCCCGCTGCGAGTGGGTGATGAACGGCGGCAACCCGACCAGCTTCGCCGACGGCGCCGCCGAGGTCGCCAGCTACGCGGTCGGCACCCAGCCCGACCCGAACTACAAGGGCTGGGCCTACGACTTCGGCCTGAACAAGTCGCCGAACGGCATGATCGAGTACCGGAGCAACACCTTCGGCGGCGCGCTGAAGGGCAAGCTCCTGGTGGTGCGCTTCAGCAACAACGACGACATCATGGCGCTGACGCCCAGCGGGGCCAGCGGGGCCATCGCCTCCGCCCAGGAGGGCGCCAGCATCCCCGGCTTCAGCGGCTTCGTCGACCCGCTCGACCTGACCGAGGACACGCGCAACGGCAACATCTACGTCAGCGAGTACGCCTGGCAGTCGAGCGCCGGCCAGCAGATCACGCTGCTGCGCCCCCGCGGCACCGCCGGCGCGCCCGCGATCACCGTGCCCACCGCCCGCCTGATCTTCAGCGATGTGTCCGGCGGGGCCGCCAGCGCCGATCAGCCGGTCACCGTGCAAAACCTCGGCACCGCGACCCTGAACCTCAACGCGGCCTCGATCACCGGCGCCGGGTCGTCGCAGTTCCAGATCAGCTCGGGCGGCGGCGCCACCACCGTCGGCGTGAACGCGAGCCACACGATCAACGTCGCCTTCAACCCGACCTCCACGGGCGTCAAGGTCGCCACGCTCAACATCCCCAGCAACGACCCGGCCAGGCCAATGGTGCAGGTCGAGCTGCGCGGCCTCGGCACCGCCGGCACCGGCGGCAGCCTCGAGCCCTCGCTGCAGTGGGTCCTTGACACCTTCAACATCCCGGTCAACGTCGGCGACCCCGACCCGGCCACGCCCGGCCTGCCGGCCAGCGCGCTGCTCGGCGAGGAGCAGGCCATCCAAAGCTTCGTCAAGGCCGGCGCGGGCAGCGTGACGGTTGAGCCCCTGGCCGTCTTCGGCGCCACCGGCGCCAACCCCGTCGTCACCTTCGGCTGGTACGAGACGGGCGCGCCGTCGAACAGCACGCCGCTCTTCTCCGTCAGCAACAGCCCGACCAGCAACGGCCAGCGGCTCAACCCGCCGCTCGCCGCCGGCGGCATCACCAGCTTCGACCCGGCCGACACCCGCTTCGGCTTCTCCTCGCGCTGGCCGGCCTTTAACCTGCGCGACGTGTACAGCGACGACGCCCTCAACACCTGGGAGCCGACCACGGCGAACCGGCACAAGGTGCGCGTCTACCCGCTGAAGAACCCCGACGGCTCGGCGGTGCGCAACGCCTACGTCGTCGCCACCGAGGAAACGACCAGCGGCTACGACTACCAGGACGTCGTCGTGGTGGTGCGCAACGTCGCCCCGGCGCCTGCCGGCGGCACCGCGACCGCGCGCCAGATCAACTTCCAGCCGGCCGCGGCCGCCACCCCCGCCGGCTACACCGCCGACAGCGGCGCCGGCTACAGCGCCGCCCGCGGCTTCGGCTGGGCGACCCTGGCCACGGCGAACAGCGCCACCCCCACGCCCGTCGACATGACGCTGAACGCCCGCGAGCGCAACGTCAACTCGAACAAGCTGCTCGACACCCTGATCATGATGCAGGGCAACGGCGCGGCCAACCAGCCCAACACCGGGGCCTGGCTGATCGACCTGCCCAACGGCAGCTACAGCGTGTCCGTCACCGTCGGCGACCCGTCCTTCACCGACAGCGCGCACCAGCTGACGATCGAGGGCGCCCCCGCCTTCGCCGCGCCCTTCGCCCCCTCCACCGGCAACCTGTTCGCCAGCGCCACCAAAACGGTGCAGCTCGCCGACGGCCGGCTGAGCATCGTGCCCACCGGCACCAACACCAAGATCACCCACCTCACGATCACCGGCGCGGCCCAGGCCGACACCACCCCGCCCACCGTGAGCGTGAGCATCTCCGGCCCGATCCAATCCCCCAACATCTACCGCGGCCAGGCCACCGCCACCGTGAGCGCCGCCGACGACGGCTCGGGCGTCGCGAGCGTCAGCTACAGCGTGAACGGCGGCGCCTTCCAGCCCTACAGCGCGCCCGTCGCCTTCAACGAGCCGGGTAGCTACAGCGTCGTCGCCCGCGCCGCCGATGCGGCCGGCAACACCGCCACGAGCAGCGCCGCCACCTTCGAGATCGTCGTCCCCACCACCAGCCGGGCCCAGATCGCGATCGAAAACCTCGACAAGGTGCCCTACAGCGACCGGCTGGTGATGAGCCGGATCGGCACCAGCCTCAACCCGACCCTGTCGCGCGGCAACAAGGTCCACGACATCGCGACCCTGCGCGTCCGCAACACCGGCCTCGACACGCTCAATATCACGGGCCTGACGATCGGGTCGAGCTCGTTCGTCCTGTCCAACACCGTCGCCCTGCCGCTGCCGGTGGCCCCGGGCGGCCAGGTCGACCTGCCGATCAAGTTCGTCGCCATCGACGACGGGCCGAACAGCGGCCTGCACCAGACGACGCTGACGATCGCCAGCGACGACCCGACCCAGCCGAACACCGTTGTCGAGCTGGCCGGCTTCTGGCAGAGCGTCAACGAGGGCGGCCAGGAGCCGACCTTCAACGAGCTGCTCAGCCTGTTCGGCTACAGCACCTTTGTCGCCTCGACCACCGTTTTCCCGGAAACGCCCACCTCGCCGCTGGCCGGCGACGAGGTGCGCAGCAAGCTGTGGACGCGGGCCGACCCCACTAAGCCGGTCTATGCGCGCCAGCTGGCCGCCTACCACGGCTGCTGCACCGCCCAGGATGGCTTCAACCTCACCGGCGTCGGCAGCGGCTCGGGGAGCGGCGGTTTCCAGCACCTCGGCGCCTATGGCCAGTCGGTGCTGCCGCTGAAGACCACCGGCGGCCCGGCCGAGATCACGCTCAACCCGACCTTCGCCACCTTCGAGCTGAAGGCGGCCGGCTACAGCACCAACACCACCGGCAACCTCGGCATCCGCATGTTCCCCATGCGCGACCGCCGCGGCGCGCTGATCCCGAACGCCTACTATATGCTCCAGGACTTCGTCCAGAACGGCTGCGGCGCCGGCAGCGCGAACTGTGACTACAACGACAACGTGTATCTGGTGACCAACGTCAGGCCGGCCGGCACCGGCGCCCCGCCAAACCCGGCGGCAGCGGCCCCCATCCCCGGCGCGGCCGGCCTGACGCTGGAGTTCGCCGGCGCCGTCGCCGGCACGCTGGCCGACGGCAAGGGCGCGGGCACCGGCTTTGCCAGCACCCAGATTAACAAGAATGATGTGTCGTCCGGGAGCAACTCCTACCAGCCGGCCCAGATCGACCTGTCCGGCGGCGCGCTGCGCCTCGGCAGCTCGGCGGGCAACAATATCGGCGGCAACTCCACTTCGACGACCGGGCTGCTCAACAACACCCAGGTGAACTACCTTCAGACCAACGTCGATACGGCGGCCGGCAAGTTCACCGTGAGCGCCCGCCTGCTCGGCCCGCTCTCCGGCATCAACGCCGGCGGGGAGGAGGCCGGCATCTTCTTCGGCAACGACCAGAACAACTTCGTCAAGCTCGCCGTGGTCAACAACAACGGAGTCCCGTCCATCCAGCTCCGCAGCGAGCGTGGGCTGGCCAGCCTGACGACGACCGTGCACGGCGCGATGGCGGCTGTCCCCAGCCCGGCGTCGATCGGCAGCCTCGACCTGTTCTTGATCGGCGACCCGGCGACGGGCGCGGTCAGGGCGGCCTACAGCGTGAACGGCGGCGCCTTAACCACAATGGCCGGCAGCACGACGGTCACGGGCAACCTGTTCGGCCGCTTCTTCGGGGCCAACGCCAGGGCCGGCGTCCTGGCCAGCCACCGCGACGGCGCCGCCTTCACCGCCGTGTTCGACCGCTTCGCGGTGACGGCGGGCGACCCCACCGTGGCCCCCTCGACGCCGACCGCCCACTTCCGGCTTGACGTGGGCGCCAGCCAGCCCTACACCGACACGGCGGGCCGCGTTTGGGCGCCCGACAGCGGCTACTTCACCCCCGTCACCGCGCCGATCGAGGGCAACAACGGCGACCCGATCGCCGCCACCGATGACGACCCGCTCTACCGCACCTACCGCGGCAACGTCGGCAACGTCGCCGTGGCCCAGCGCGTGCTGACCTATAAGCTCCCGCTGCCCGCCGGGGTCAGCGCCGTCGACCTGCGGCTGCACTTCGCCGAGCGGTACTCGGGCAACAACGCCGTCGGCAAGCGCTTGTTCGACATCGAGGCCGAGGGCGCGGCCCTGCGCCAGAGCTTCGACATCTTTGCCGCCGCGGGCGCAATCAACACGGCGGCGGTGCTCGACCTCACCAACGTCGCCGTCCGCGACGGCGAGCTGACCCTCGTCTTCCGCGCCGTGGCCGACTACCCGGCGATCAACGCGATCGAAGTGCTGTGCCGCACCACCTGCTCGTCGACCGGCGTCACGCCGACCCCGACGACGCCCACGGCGACCCCGACGACGCCGACGGCCACGCCCACAACCCCGACCGCAACCCCGACGACGCCGACGGCCACGCCGACGACGCCGACGCCGCCGGACGGGACGAAGACGGCGCTGCTGGTGGTGCTGGGGACCGACCGGGGCGACCAGGCGGTGAAGGCGCGGCTGGAAGGCCTGGGCTATGTGGTGACGGTGGTGGGCGACAGCGCCGCGACCGCCGCCGACGCCCTGGGCAAAACCCTCGTGCTCGTCTCCTCCTCGGTCACCTCGACCGCGGTCAACACCAAGTTCCGCTCGGTGGCGGTGCCGGTCATCACCTGGGAGGACCAGATCTACGACGACATGGGCATGGGCCTGGCCGGCGGGACGACGGCCAACCTGACCAAGGTGGCGATCGCCAGCCCGGGCCACCCGCTGGCGGCGGGCCTGAGCGGCGAGCCGGCCGTGAGCAGCGCGTCGGTGATGACCTACGGGCTGCCGTCGGGCGAGGTGACGGTGGTGGCGACCGCGCCGGGCAACAGCGGCCAGGCGCTGATCTTCGCCTACGAGCAGGGGGCGGCGATGAGCGGGCTGACGGCGCCGGCGCGCCGGATGGGCTTCTTCTTCCGCGGCTCCCAGCCCACCGTCCTGACCGCCGCCGGCTGGAGCCTCTTCGACGCCGCCGTCGCCTGGGCCGCCGACGCCTCCACCTCCCCCACCGCCACTCCCACGGCGACGAGCGGCGGGAGCCCCACGCCCGCCGACACCTGGACGGAGGTAAGCTGGGCGAGCGGCCCCGCACAGCAGTTCAGCAACTCCGAGGCCCAGGGCGCCGTCGTGAATGGCAAGCTGTACGTCTTTGGCGGCTTCGATAGCCAGAAGAGCTGCTGCACACCAACGCTGCGCAGCTATGCCTTCGACCCCGCGGCGAACAGCTGGTCGCCGATCGCCAATCTGCCGTACCTGCCCAACGGCGCGAGCTTTGGCGGCGTCACCCACGCCGGCGTTGCCACCGACGGCACCTTTATCTACCTCGCCGGCGGCTACACCTCGAACAGCAGCGGCGCCGGCCAAACCTTTGGCACCAAGCAGGTGTGGCGCTACAACCCCGCCGACAACAGCTACCTGCGCCTCGCCGACCTGCCGGTGGAGCGCGCCGCCGGCCAGCTCTACGTGCTGAACGGCAACCTGCACTACGTCGGCGGCACGAACATCTCCCGCACCCAGGACGTCGGCAACCACTACGTCATCTCGATCGCCAATGCCGCCACCGCGGGCGCGCCGTGGTCGGAGCTGGCGCCGCTGCCGAACCCGCGCCACCACGCCGGCGGCGTGGCCATCGACGGCAGGCTGTACTACATCGGCGGGCAGAAGGGCCACGACGGCGCGCTCGTGCCCCAGTCCGACGTCCACATCTACGACCCGGCCACGAACACTTGGGCGGTGGGTGTGCCGCTGCCCCAGCCGCGCAACCACCACGGCAGCTCGACATTCGTGAGCGGCGGCCGGATCATCATCCTGGGCGGCCAGGGCAACAACGGCCAAACCCTGTCGGCAAGCGCCCTCGCCTACACCCCTGGCGCGAGCGCGTGGGTCGCGCTCACGAACCTGCCGCAGGCCCGCCACTCGGGGGTCGGCAACGCACTCGGCGGAAAGCTGTATTTCACCACCGGCAGCTTCAGCGGCACCTATGTCGGCACGCCGATCCAGCAGGCCGGCCTGTTGGCTGAGGTGCCTCAGGAGCCCGGCCCGGGGGCGGTGGAGCTGGCCCACCATATCTATCTGCCGGTGCTGTTCAGCAGGCCCACGCGCTAAAGCTCGGAGGCGCGCGACACAGCCGTCGCGCGCCTCCGCCCACGCCCGGCTCTCCGCCTTAAGACCGATATTCATGCTACGGTGCGTCGTTTTGGGAACGAGTGCGAGCCGCGCTCCGTCCCATAGGTGCAACACCAATCACGGGCGCCCGCGGCCCGCGTAGAATGGGAGCACCACCATGTTCGGCCGTCGTACCTCCTCGCGCACCCCTGGCTCGCGCGCAACCGTAATCCTTTTCGCGGCCCTGGCCCTCGCCGCCATCCTGTTCGGCTACCTCGGCGGCGCGGTCGCCGGCGCCGCCCCGGCGGCACAGGGCACCCCCGAGCCCGCCGACACCACGCCCACCCTCGAGTCCACCCCCGTCGCGGCCGGCCAGGGAGAGCTCCCGCCCGACGCGGCGGCCGCCCTTGAGGCCTACCTCGCCGCCGGCGCCAGCGTCGCCTCGCTCGACGAGGCCGATATGCCCATCGGCCTGTTCAGCAGCTTCACCTACGTCCACCTGCCGATGCTGGTCGAGGGCACCGGCACCGGCACCGGCCCCACGCCCACCCCGCCCACCGAGACGCCCGAGCCCGACCCGGCCGATGTGTCGGTGCGCCTGTGGTCGGACCCGAGCATCCGCGTGATCCGCGGCGGCACCTTCGTCTACGAGGTGCGCGTGCGTAACCACGGCAGCGCCTCGGCCAGCCAGATCCGGGTCAGCCTGCCCAACCGCCGCGACCAGTACACCCTGGTCGACGCCCAGCTCGACCGCTCGCGGGGCGACTGGGTAACCAACCGCGACGGCAACACCATCGACATCACCTTCGGGCGCCTGGCCCCCAACACCGAGCGCACCGGCCGGCTGATCTTCCGCGCGGCCAGCACTCTCGCCAATGACACCGTCCTCGACATGCGCGCCACCTACGGCTGGGACGACAGCGCCAGCGGGGGCCGCAACATGCGCAGCAATTGGCAGCCGCTGCTCGTCGGCGCGGGCAACGCCAGCGCCCCCTGGGTCTGGACGACGATCGGCCCGAACAGCGGCCCGGCCACCGCGGTCTTCCGGGTCCAGAGCAACCGCTTCACGCCCGGCGAGACGGTCGTGACCTGGCTCAACACGCCCCGCGGCGTCCAGGAGCTCGATCTGTCCGACACGGCCGACGGCCTCGGCGTGGTCGACATGTACTTCCAGGACACGCGGCTCCCGCGCGGCGACTACCAGATCGTGCTGCACGGCCTGCGCAGCGGCCTCACCGGCATCGCCTCGTTCAGCATCCGCTAGGCTCGTCCGCCCTATCGCGGCGGCGCAGAGGGGGAAGTGGGCATCCCGCTTCCCCCTCTGCGCCGTTTTCTTTGTCCCCTGGCGCCGGCGGGTCCGGCGCCGGCCGCACCACACGAGGAGGTCCGGACGCAATGCAAGGCTTTAACCCGGCGATGAGCTTTGGCCCTGATGTGGCCGCCCGGTACGACGACCGCCCGCGCGGCGACGAGGAGGCCGCCGTCGCCTTTCTTCGGGAGTATGCGCGGGGCCGCCCGGCGCTCGAGTTCGCGGTGGGCACGGGCCGGATCGCGCTCCCGCTGGCGGCACAGGGCGTTCAGGTCGACGGGATCGAGCTGTCCACCCATATGGTCGAGCGGCTCTGCGCCAAGCCCGGGGGCGACCAGATCGGCGTCACGCTCGGCGACATGAGCGCCGCCACGACGGGGGGCCGCTACGGGCTTGTGTACCTCGTCTTCAACACCATCTTCAACCTGCTCACGGCCGACGACCAGATCCGCTGCTTCGAGAACGCCGCGTGCCATCTCACCCCCGACGGGCGCTTCGTCGTCGAGACGGCCCTGCCGCACGCCTGGGTTTCCCCCGGCAAGCCGGACTATGTGCACGCCGAGGCTGTGGGCACGGACACCGTCGTGCTCGACGTCGCCCGCTACGACCCGGTGACGCAGCTGCTCGAAGAGAACCACGTTCGGCTCACGCCGGCCGGGATCACCATGAGCCCGATCGTGTGCCGGCTGATCGCCCCGGGCGAGATGGATCTCATGGCGCGCATCGCCGGCCTGCGGCTGGTCGAGCGGTTTGCGAGCTGGCAGCGCGCCGCGTTCGACGCGCAGAGCACGGCTCACGTGTCGGTCTACGGTTTTCCGGAAACGCGCTGAGCGCCGGGGCCCGCTCCGGCGGGGAACGCATCGCGGGGCTGCCAGATGGCAGCCCCGCGCAGATCGGCCCCGTGTGTTATCGCGGCGGTGGTCCGGCTAGTCGGCCGGGTAGATGTCGCTGGCGGGGCCGGCGGCGCCGGCGTTGCGCAGCGGGTAGAGCACAAGGGCCTTGTCGGTCATCTCGCGGTAGATCACCACCACGTTGTTCTGGAAGGGCTGGATGGCGCCGCGCTCGGCGTACTCGGGGATGCTGGCGAAGCCGAGGACGCCGCGGACCCAGTCGTTGTCGCGCCACAGCTTGCCGAAGCCGCGCACGGGCACGTACTTGCCGGGCGGGGGGAGGATGTCGGTGTTCACCGGCTCGCCCTCGCGGTAGGTGTCGGGGAACGAGCGCCAGGCCCGGCCGGTGGGCGAGGAGGAGTCGTTGAAGATCACGTAGATTGTGCCGCCGCTGACGTCCTCGTTCGCCACCCACAGCATCACGCCGCCCTCGAATGCCTGCTCGGCCATGCGGATGCCCTCGCGGGCGGCGATGGTGGGGCAACCGATCTGCGACTCGAGCCGGCGGGCCAGGTTCGCGATCTGGAAGTAGGCCGGGTTGCAGCCGGCGGTGGCGCCGCCGAGGTTGTACACGTCGCGGCCGAGCAGGCCGAGCAGCACCTCGAAGGCGGTGCCGGCGTTCTCAGGGTGGTACTCCATGCGCCGCCGCTCGAAGTACTGCACGGTGTAGGGGCGGCCCTCGATGTACTCCTGGACCGGGTCGCTGATCGGGTAGCCGAAGCGCTCCAGGCCGCCGTTGTTCTCCCAGAACCGGCGGAAGGTGCCGCACAGGTTGTAGCCGGTCTGGCTGAAGAAGACGCAGTCCGGGTTGTAGGGCATGGGCTGGCCGGGGCGCCAGGGGCGGCCGGTCAGCTCCAGGTAGCGCGCGCCGAGGCGGCCGGCGGTGACGATGCCGTTGTTCTGGATCTCGAGCCGGTCGCGCTCGAACCACTGCACGGGGATGGTGCGGCCCTCGACCGTCTCCACGCGCTGGGGGGTGATCGGGTAGCCGAACACGGCCAGGCCGCCGTTGCGCTCCCAGTAGCCGCGGATCGCGCCGCTGATGCAGTAGCCGGTGGCCTGGAAGCAGCGCTGGTCGCTCTGGGCCGCGGCGGGGGTCGCCAGCAGCGGCAGCAAGGCCGCCAGCGCCAGCAGGGCGAGATATAGCCGTCGCACGAACATGATGGTAGTCCTCGGGTGGGTGGTGCGGCGCCCGTTGCGCCGCCTCGCAGGAGGTAGACGCGCCGCCCGGCGGGGCGGTTCCACCTGAGAGCAGGGTACCACCCGCCCCTCAGCCCCGCATCACCCGGAGGAGCCATTCCGCGCTACGACGCCCAATAGCACACTGAAGCCCCCGCGGCACGGCGGGGGCTTGGGGCGCCGGCGAGGGCACTCGCTACTCGGCCGGCGTGATCTCGATATAGGCCCGGTTCATGCCACGCAGGGTGCCGGCGACGTCGAACATGAGCTTCATCAGCCCGTACTTCTCGTCGAGCGCCGCCTTGGCGGCCGCGTGCTCCTCGGGCGGCAGCAGCCGGGCCTGGCCCTCCGCCGTCGGGCCGAGCGGGTTGCCCGTGCGGTCCGCCGGGCCCACCAGCACCCGCGCGTCGTTGCGGACGCGCTTGATCTTGCCCGCGTCGGCGCTCGTGAATACATACAGCTTCTCGCCGCGCTGCGCGAACCAGACCGGCGTCTTCACCGCCGCCCCGCTCTTGCGGTAGGTGAACAGGTTCATGAACTGCTGCTTGCGCAGCGCAGGCCAGGCCGTCGTCTCGCTCGCCTGCGACATCGCCGTGCTCCTCGTCGTCCCAAATTATGCCCAATAGTCTATTGTAGCCCGGTTTGCGGTTATGTGTTCGCCCCGAGGGCCCGGTACACCGCAGCCCACTCGGGCAGGGTGACGGTTTCGGCGCGGCGCTGGGGGTCGACGCCGGCGGCGTGGAGGGCGGCGAGGATCGTTTCGCGGGGGGTGGGGCTGCCGAGGGCGGCGAGGCCGTTGGGGAGGGCGTTGCCGAGCTGCTTGCGCGTTTGCAGGAAAGCGGCCTTGATCAGGCGGAACAGGCCATCGACGCTGTCAACGGCGACGGGCGGAGCGGGCCGGCGGCGCAGGCGCAGCACGGCCGAGTCGACGGCGGGGGCGGGCAGGAAGCTGCGGGCCGGCACCTTCGCCACCACCGCGGGCTCGGCGTAGAACTGGATGGCGTGGGCCAGCATGCTCAGGTCGCCGGGGGCCGCGGTGATCCGCTGGGCCACCTCCCACTGCACCAGCACCACGCCCAGGCTCGGCGGCGCGTCCGCCTCCAAGAAGTGGCGCAGCACCGGCTGGGTGATCGCGTAGGGGAGGTTGGCCACCAGCTTGTAGCCCGCGCCTGGGGGGCGGCCGGCGGCGGCCAGGATGTCGGCGGGCGGCGTGCGCAGGATGTCGGCCTGGATGATCGTGAGCGGGTCGCGGGCGAACTCGTCGCGCAGGCGGGCGGCGAGCCGCTTGTCGAGCTCGACGGCGGCCACCTGGCCGGCGCGGCGGACCAGCTCCCACGTCAGCACGCCGAGGCCGGGGCCGACCTCGACCGCGAGATCGTCGCGGGAAAGCTCGGCCGCGTCGACGATGCTGGCCAGCGCGTCGGCGTCGATCAGAAAGTTCTGGCCCATGCCGCGGGTCGGGCGCAGGCCGAGGCCGGCGAGGGCGGCGCGGACGTGGGTCGGGGAAAGGTACGGGTTGCTCACGGCTCGATCGGCACCATGATCGTGACGATGGTGCCCTTGCCCGGCGTCGAATCCAGGTCGGCCTTGCCGCCGACGAGGCGAGCGCGCTCGTCGATGTTGAGCAGGCCGAAGCTGCCGCGCTTCTCGTAGGAGCGCATCACGGCATTCTTGTCGAAGCCGGCGCCGTCATCCTGGACGATGGCGTGGAGGGCGTCGCCGTCGCGGCGCAGCCGCACCCAGATGTGCTTTGCCTTGGCGTGCTTGAGCGCGTTGTTCACCGCCTCCTGAATGATATTGAACAGCGTGCCCTCGGTCCGCGTGTCGAGGCTGACGCCCTCCAGCCCCTCGGCCTCGAGCACGATCTGTGTGCCGGCGCTATTGCCCTTGAAGCGCTCCAGGTACTGCTCGAGGGTGACCCTGAGGCCCTGCGTCTCCAGCACCAGCGGGCGCAGCTCGAAGAGCATGGTCCGCACCTCGTAGGTGGTGCGCTTGGCCATGAGGCTGAGCTTGTCGAGCTCATCGACCACCCGGTCCGGGTCGCGGTCGAGCAGGCGCTTGATGAACTCCAGGTTCATGGTGATCGCGGCGAGCGACTGGGCCGGGCCGTCGTGGAGGTCGCGGGCGAGCTGGCGGCGCACCTCCTCGTCCTTGGAGATCAGCTTGTTGCGCTCCTCCTTGAGGTCGAAGGAAAGCTGGGCGTTGTGGAGCGCGATGATCGCGTAGCTGGCGAGGGTGGTGAGCATGCCGACCTGCTCGCCGGTGAAGGCGCCGGGCTGGTCGGTGGCGATCACCATCAGGCCGTAGGTGCGCATACTGGCGCGCAGGGGGATGAGGCAGGCGCTGCGGCAGCCCCGCAGCGACTCGAAGGTTTGGAGTTCGGCCTCCTGGGCGATGGTGGGGACGAGGCGGGCCTCGGGCGAGCGCAGGGCCTGGGCGAGCGCGCCCTGGCTGAGGCTGACCCGGCGGCCCTGGTCCGCGATGCTGATCGACTCGCCAGCGGCGACGTACAGCTCGTCGGGCGGGCCGGGGGACAGCAGGGCCATGCCGCAGGTGTAGGGGACGAGGCGGCGGCTTTCGCGCAGGGCCGACTCGAGCACATGGCGGTAGTCCATCGTGGTCGAGAGGGTGTAGGCCACCTCGTAGAGCGAGCGCATCTGGTCGCGGTAGGCGCGGGCCTCGGTCAGGGCCTCGTCGGCCTGGAGCTGGGCCTGGCGCACGCTGGCTCGGTTGTTCTCCGTCCAGCGCTCGGCGAGGCCGGAGGTGATCCAGGGGACGTAGCACAGCGTCAGGGCTCGCAGAGCCAGGGCGAAGTATTCGAGCTGGGGGGAGTAGGCGCCCGCCCGGCCGATCACGATATGCCCCGCCACAAAGGCGATGATGTAGCACGCCCCGGCGATCATGCCCGAGACTAGGCTGATCGTCGGCGTTTGCCGGATCGCGGTGTTGATCAGCGGCAGCAGGTAGAGCGGGTAGAAGATCACCACGCTGTCGCCCCCGAAGAAGGTGATCAGCGAGATGAACATAACGTCGACGAGGTAGGAGGCGTTGAGCAGCCCTGAGGCGGCGGGGAGGAGCAGGGCGCCGGTGGCGAGGAGGCTGAAGGTGGTGTAGGCCCAGAGCAGGATCAGCAAGGGCTGGCTTTGGGCGGACACGGGCCAGACCGGCTGGCCGGTAAGAAAGTAGATGACGACAAACAGGATAGCGATCGTCAGCCAACGGGCAAGAGTGTAAAAGCGTTCGCCGCCGAGCATGCGCCAGCGGCCGGTGTGTGCGCTTGCCGGGGCCGGCGGGGTGGCCCCACTGCTGATCGACGTTGTGGCCTTCACAGTCCCCCTCGGGAAGGTGGGTGGCAAACGGTCAAAGGCGGCGGCGCGCGGACCGCTGCGCCTTTGACCGTTTCGCCCCTTGCCCTACTGCAGTGTCTTCAGGGTTTCGAGGGTCGAGCGAACCGCGTCGGCCGACTTCTTGAGCAGGGCCTGCTCGTCATCGTTGAGCGGCAGCTCGATGATCCGCTCCACGCCGCCGGCGCCGAGCACCACGGGCACGCCGAAGTACAGGTCGTTCAGGCCGTACTGGCCGGTCAGGTAGGCGGCCACGGGGATGACCCGCTTTTTATCCTTGAGCACGGCCTCGACCATCTGGGCGGTGGCGGCGGCCGGCGCGTAGTAGGCGCTGCCGGTCTTAAGCAGGTTGACGATCTCGCCGCCGCCCTTGCGGGCCCGGTCCACGATCGCCTCCAGCCGCTCGGCGCCGATAAACTCCGTGACGGGGATGCCGCCGATCGTGGAGAAGCGCGGCAGGGGAACCATCTCATCGCCGTGGCCGCCCATCAGCATCGCCTGGACGTCCTCGACGCTGACCCCGGCCTCCATCGCGATAAAGGTGCGGTAGCGGGCGCTGTCGAGCACGCCGGCCTGGCCCATCACGCGCTCCCTGGGGAAGCCCGACGTTTCGGCGGCGACATAGGTCATCGCGTCGAGGGGATTGTTGACCATGATGATCACGGCGTTGGGCGAGAGCGGGGCGGCCTTGGAGATACAGTCGCGGGTGATGTTGGCGTTGACCTTGATCAGGTCCTCGCGGCTCATGCCGGGCTTGCGCGGGGCGCCGGAGGTGACCACGATCACATCGGAGTTGGCGGTGTCGGCGTAGTCGTTCGAGCCGAGCACCTTGACGTCGAAGCCCTCGATCGGCGCGGCCTCGTACAGGTCGAGGCCCTTGCCCTGGGGCACGCCCTCGACGATGTCCAGCAGCACAATATCGCCGAGCTCTTTGGCGGCGAGCCAGTGAGCCGTGGTCGAACCGACGAAGCCGGAGCCGATGATGCTGATCTTCTTCCGCATGCGTGGCCTCCTCTCCTGACGCGGGCGCTCGTCCGCGCCCGTGGGCCTGGCCCTCCCGTAGCGACGTGCCAGGCCGCGACACCGCCGCATTGTAGCACATACCCCGCACGGCGCTGTGTCGGAGGGCGAGGGGGGGCTGGAATTATCTTGCGGCGGCGCCGGCGCGCAGCCGGTCGAGCGCCTGCTGCAGGTCGGCGGGGAGGGGTGACTCGAACTCGGCCCAGGCGCCGCCGGCCGGGTGGAAAAAGCCGAGCCGGTGGGCGTGGAGGAACTGGCGGGACAGGCCGAGAACGGGCCGGCCGCGCCGAAGGGTGTAGAGCGGGTCGCCGAGGATGGGCCGGTTGCGGTGGAGCATGTGGACGCGGATCTGGTGGGTGCGCCCGGTCTCCAGCTCCACCTCGAGCAGCGTGTAGGCGCCCAGCTCCTCGCGGACGCGGAAGTGCGTGCGGGCCTCGCGCCCGCCGGCGACCACCGCCATGCGCAGGCGGTCGGCCGGGTGGCGGGCGATCGGGGCGTCGATCGTGCCCGCCGGCTCCTTCATGCGCCCCTCGACCACCGCGAGGTAGATTTTGCGCATGCGCCGCTCGCGCTGCTGCTGGGTAAGCGCCCCCATTGCCCGGTCGTTGCGGGCGACCACGAGCAGGCCCGAGGTGTCCTGGTCGAGCCGGTGGACGATCCCGGGGCGCAGCTCGCCGCCGATCTGGAGGTCGGGGTAGCGGGCGAGCAGGGCGTTGGCGAGGGTGCCGCCACTGTGGCCGGGGGCGGGGTGGACGACCATGCCGGCCGGCTTGTCGACCACCACCACGTCATCGTCCTCGTGGACGATCGAGAGCGGGATGGCCTCGGGGCGCAGCTCGGCCGGCTCGGGCGGCGGGATGCGCAGCACAAGCGCGTCGCCGGGGCGGAGCACGTAGCTCGCCCGCTCGGCCCGCCCGTTGACGCTGGCCTGGCCCTCGCCGATCAAGCGCTGGGCCTGGGCCCGCGACAGCCCGGGCGCGGCGCGGGCGAGAAAGCGGTCGAGCCGCTCGCCGGCGTCGGCGTCGTCGGCGGTAAAGGTGAGCTCCTGGGGTGCGTCCATAGTTTGGGCGGGTAAGCGGTGAACACGCCCTTTATTCCTACTCCGGTTCGCGGCTGAGCAGGTCGGACAGGAGGCCGTCGTCGCGCGGAGGGGTGCGGGCGGGCCGGGCGGGCTCGTCGCCGACAAAGATCAGGTAGGTGGCGAGCATGGTCACGCCGACGGAGACGGCGCTGTCGGCGAGGTTGAAGACCGGCCACCAGCCGACGGCGATAAAGTCGACCACGTAGCCGAGGCGCAGCCGGTCGGCGATGTTGCCGATCGCGCCGCCGGCGAGGAGGCCCGTGGCGGCCTGGACCCAGGGGACGCGGTTGGGGAGGTAGAGGGCGTAGGCGACGATCGCGCCAGCGGTGATCAGGATCGAGGTGACGGTGAACAGGCCGGGCAGGCCCTGGAACAGCGAAAAGGCCACGCCCGTGTTCTGGGTATACACAAGGCGCAGCCACTCGGGGCCGAGGGGGATGGCGCGGGCGCCGGGCGCGGGGCCGAGGGCGGCCACGGCCCAGCGCTTGGAAAGCTGGTCCAGGGCGAAGACCACCAGGCCGACGGCGAGGGGCAGCAGCCAGCGCTGCGCCGGGTCCTGGGGGCGGGGGGGCGCCACGGCGGGCCTCACTGGGTGGGGAGGGCCTGGCGCTCGCGGCGCTGGGCCAGCTCCTCCCGTAGAAACTGCACCATCAGCAGCGCGGCGCCGACGCTGATCGCGCTGTCGGCGACGTTGAAGATCGGGAACCAGCCGATCTGGATGAAGTCGACGACGTAGCCGAGCCGGACCCTGTCCAGCAGGTTGCCGAGGGCGCCGCCGAGGATCAGGCCGAGGATGACCTGGATCAGGGGGCGGCGGTTGGGCATCTGGGTGGCGTAGAAGTAGACGGCGCCGGCGATGATCGCGAGCGACGTGAAGGTCAGCAGCGTCGGCATGCCCTGGAACAGCGAAAAGGCGACGCCGGTGTTGTGCGAGTAGGCGATCCGGGCCGTGTCGCCGACCACGGGGATGAAGCGAGTCATCGTTTCGGGGCCGAGGGTGGCGACGACCCACGCCTTGGTGGCCTGGTCCACGGCGATGATCCCGGCGGCGACCAGCGCCGGGACAACCCAGCGGCGCTCAAGCGAACGTGCCACGGCGAGCTCTCCTGCGTTGAATTCCGCCCGGGGCGGCCGGCGCGGTGCACAGGTATTATAACACGCTGCGGCGCTTTGCAGCCCCAAAAAGGACGTGCTATAATGGTCCGCAACACGCACCTCGGCGGCGTGTTCGTGATTTGGTGCGCCGTAAAGGCCGGTTTGTCGCCCATCGCCGGGCGGCCCAGCACGGAGATTTGAAGAGTGAAGGTTACGACCGAAAAGCTCCCCAAGAGCCTCTTGTCATTGCAGATCGAGCTCGACAAGGACCAGCTTGAGCGCGGCCTGGACCGCGCCGCCCGCCGCCTTTCCCAGCGCTACCCCGTGCAGGGCTTCCGCCCCGGCAAGGCGCCGCGGATCATTATCGAGCGCACCTACGGCCGCGCCGCCCTGATCGAGGAGGCCTCGGAGGATCTGATCAACAAGGCCTACCGCAGCGCCCTTGAGCAGGAGCGGATCGACCCCATCGGCCAGCCCAGCCTCCAGGAAATCTCCTCCGCCGACCCGTTCGTCTTCAAGGTGACCGTCCCCGTAGCCCCCACTGTCGCCGTCGGCGATTACCGCTCGATCCGCGTCGACCTCGAGTCGACCGACGTGTCCGACGAGCAGGTCGATCGCGCGATGGACGCGCTCCGCGACAAGCATGTCGTGCTCAAGGAGCTGGAGGAGCCCCGCCCCGCTCAGGAAGGCGACCAGCTCAAGGTCCATCTCGTCGAGCTCCTGGACGGCCAGCCCCTCGACGGCGGCGACCTGGACGACGATGACGACGATGACGACGACGATGACGACGTCGTGATGGAGGACGAGGACGAGGACGAGGACGACGAGGACGACGACGAGGACGACGAGGACGACGAGGACGACGAGGACGACGAGGACGACGAGGACGAGGACGACGAGGACGAGGACGAGGACGAGGACGAGGACGACGAGGATGGCCCGCGGGTTCGCACGCTCGACTTGGTGAAGGGCCGCCTCGTTGACGAGCTGTACGACGTCCTCGTGGGGATGCAGATCGACGAGAAAGCGTCGGTCGACGCCCAGATGCCGGAGGACCACCCGAACGAGCAGGTTCGCGGCAAGACGGTCACCTTCAAGGTAAAGCTGCTCGACATCAAGGAGCGGCTGCTCCCCGACTGGGAGGAGCTGCCCACGCTCGAAAACTTCGACGGCGACCTCGAAGCCCTGCGGGCCAAGACCAGCACAGAGCTGGAGCAGACGGCGAAGACGAACGCCGAGCGCAAGGTGGTCGACAGCTTTATCGAGCAGCTCGTCGGCCAGACGGAGTTCGATATCCCCGACGTGATGGTGCGCGAGCTGGCCCACGACATGCTCCACGACCAGGGCCGCCAGTATGAGCGCTACGGCATCACCCTGGACCAGATGCTCCAGTACCGCGGCAAGTCCCACGACGAGGCCGTGGACGAGCTGATGCCCGATGCCGAGAAGCAGACGAAGACCACCCTGGCCCTGCGCGAGGTGGTGCGCGGCGAGGGCCTGAACATCTCCGACGACGAGATCGAGCGCGAGGTGGAGCGCCTGCTCGAGGACTACGAGGAGGACCAGCGCCCGAACGTGGGCCAGATGCTTCAGAGCCAGCTGCGCTCGAACGTGGCCAACATGGTCCTCGACCGCAAGCTGCGCGAGCGGCTCGTCGCCATCGCCACCGGCACGGCCCCTGCGCCCGCCATGGCCGCGGCCCCTGACGAGCCGAGCGACGCCGACATCGCGCCCGTCGACGCGGGGACGACCGATCTGCCCCCGGCCGGGACGGACGAGGCGCCCGAGGGCGGGGCCAGCACGAGCGCGGCGGGCGAGGAGCAGGCCGGCGCCAGCGCGACGGGCGATGCCGAGGCCGCGCCCGCCAGCGCGGGGACGACCGATCTGCCCCCGGCCGGGACGGACGAGGCGCCCGAGGGCGAGGGCGGGCCGGCCAGGCAGTAGCCCCAACGCCGTGCGCCCGAGGGCGCGAGGCCGCCGCCGGAAATCTACCCGGATCGGGAGGTGGCCCTCGCGCCCTCGGCGTTGTACAATGTAAATGTTGCACGGCCCCGCCCCGGGCCTGTCCCGCCGCATAAGCTGGAAAGAGGCTGATATGGAGTGGAAGGCCCCCTTCCCTGGGTTCGACTGGCGAAGCGCGTCCGGCCCCGAGCAGCTCATCCCGATGGTCGTGGAAAGCACGAGCCGCGGCGAGCGCGCCTTTGACATCTACTCGCGCCTGCTCAAAGAGCGGATCATCATCCTGGGCACCCCGATCGAGGACCAGGTCGCCAACCTGATCGTCGCCCAGCTCCTGTTCCTGGAGAGCGAAGACCCGGACCGCGATATCTGGCTGTATATCAACAGCCCCGGCGGCTCGGTGACGGCCGGCCTCGGCATCTACGACACGATGCGCCACATCCGCCCCGACGTCGCCACCGTTTGCGTGGGCATGGCCGGCTCGATGGCCACGCCCATTTTGGCCGGCGGGGCCAAGGGCAAGCGCTACAGCCTGCCGCACTCGACGATCCACATGCACCCGGCCGGCGGCGGCGCCCGCGGCTACGCCCCCGACGTCGAGATTATGGCCCGCGAGCTCCTGCGCATGCAGCAGATCACCCGCGAGCTGCTGTCGAAGGACACCGGCCAGCCCGTCGAGCGGATCGCCAAGGACTTCGACCGCGACCTGTTCATGACGCCGGAGCAGGCCAAGGAGTACGGGATCATCGACGAGATCCTGAACCGCGAGGACCTGGCCGAGAAGAAGTAGGACTGACGGCCGTAGCTGTGGGGGCGCAGCGCACTGCGCCCCCACCCCCCGGAGACACCCTCATGACCCGTTCCCGCAATAGTGGTCGCGGCGCCTATGTTTGCTCGTTCTGCGGCCGGGGCCAGGATGAGGTCCAGCGCCTCATCGCCGGCCCCGGCACCGTGTTTATCTGCGATGAGTGCGTGGCCCTGTGCAGCGCGATCATCGCCGAGGAGACCGAGCAGCAGATGGCCGCGCCCCGCCGGAGCACGCCCCCCGGCCCGGCCCGCCTGCCCACCCCGCGCAAGCTGCGCGAAAAGCTCGACCAGTACGTCGTCGGGCAGGACCGGGCCAAGGTTGTGCTTTCGGTGGCGGTCTACAACCACTATAAGCGGATCCGCGCCGGCTCAAAGATCGATGACGTCGAGATCAGCAAGAGCAACATCCTCCTGCTCGGGCCCACGGGCAGCGGCAAAACGCTGCTCGCCCAGACGATGGCCCGCATCCTCGACGTGCCCTTCGCGATCGCCGACGCCACCGCCCTGACCGAGGCCGGCTATGTGGGCGAGGATGTCGAGAACATCCTGCTCCGGCTCATCCAGGCCGCCGACGGCGACGTCGAGCGGGCACAGACGGGCATCATCTATATCGACGAGATCGACAAGATCGCGCGCAAGGCCGACAACCCGAGCATCACCCGCGACGTGTCCGGCGAGGGCGTGCAGCAGGCCCTGCTGAAGATCCTGGAGGGCGGCGTCGCCCACGTGCCGCCGCTGCCCGGGCGCAAGCACCCCCAGCAGGAGTACATCTCGTTTGACACGACCAACGTGCTGTTCATCTGCGGCGGCGCGTTTGAGGGGATCGAGGAGGTGGTTTCCAAGCGGCTGCGCGGCAAGAGCCTGATCGGCTTCTCCGGCAAGCCCGCCGTGGAAAGCCCGGCCGACCGGGCCCAGGTGATGGCCCAGATCTCCCCCGACGACCTGATGCGCTACGGCTTCATCCCCGAGTTTATCGGCCGCCTGCCGGTGGTGGTGGCTTTGGAGCCGCTGAGCCGCGACGCGATGATGCGCATCCTGACCGAGCCGCGCAACGCGGTGATCAAGCAGTACCAGAAGCTGCTCGCCCTCGACCACTGCGAGCTCGAGATCACCCCCGACGGCCTCGACGCGATCGTGGACCGGGCGATGAGCTCGCGCACGGGCGCCCGCGCGCTGCGCTCGATCGTCGAAGAGGTGCTGCTCGACGTGATGTACGAGGTGCCCGCCCAGGAGCACATCGGCCGCTGCATCATCAACGCCGAGGTCGTGGCCGGCCGCGGCCACCCCATCCTCGTGCCGCGCACCGACCGCAGCAGCGACTACCGCCGCCGGCTGGACGAGGCTGTTTGAGTCGACAGGGGCGCCCTCGGGGCGCCCCTGTCGGTATGATCTATGCCCCCCTTCCGCCGCACATCCGACCGCGCCGCCGAGGAGGCCCAGCCGCCGCGGAAGATCCTTGTCGCCGATGACGACCCTTCGATCGCCGCCCTGATCCAGATCACCCTCAGCGGCCCGCGCTATGATCTGACCGTCGTCACCAATGGCCTGGAGGCCCTGCGGGCCTTTGAGCAGCATAGCTTCGACGTGGTCATCCTTGACGTGATGATGCCCTTCGTCGACGGCTTCGAGGCCTGCCAGAAGATCCGCGACCGCAGCGATGTGCCGATCGTCATCCTGACCAGCCGCGACGGCACCGATGACGTGGTCCACGGCTTCGAGCTCGGCGCCGATGACTATATCACCAAGCCGTTCCGCACTGCCGAGCTGACGGCCCGGGTCGAGGCGATCCTGCGCCGCGTCGAGGGCTACCAGTCGCGTCGGGCCCCGCCGATCGTCCGCGTCGGCGAGCTGGAGATCGACGAGCCGCGCCACCGCGTTTCCGTGCGCGGCGCCGAGGTCAACCTGACCCCGATGGAGTTTGAGCTGCTGTACTTCCTCGCCGCCAACTCCGGCCAGGTTTTCGACCGCGAAACGCTGTTCCGCGAGGTGTGGGGCTACGAGTACGTCGGGGAAACTAACCTGGTGGACGTGTGCGTGCGCCGGCTGCGCGAAAAGGTCGAGCTCGTCCCGTCGCGGCCGAAGATCATTGTCACTGTGCGCGGGGTGGGCTACAAGCTGTCGGAGTGAGGGACCTTGGGCTTTGGGCTTTAGGTGTGGGAAAGCCATCTAGTAATCTTTAGCCCGGAGCCCCGCGAGCGAAGCGAGCGCAGGAGCACTGTATGGCGGCCGATAACGTTTCTGTCTCAGGCCACCCGCTGGTCCAGCATAAGCTGGCGCTGCTGCGCAGCGAGCTGACCGAGCCGAAGAAGTTCCGCGAGCTGGTGCGCGAGATCGCGCAGCTCCTTTTCTACGAGGCGACCCAGGACCTGGCCCTGGCACCGCTCACGGTGCAGACGCCGCTGGGCGCCGCCGCGGGCCACGAGGTGGCCGAGCGAGTCGGGCTGATCCCGATCCTGCGGGCCGGGCTGGGCATGGCGGACGCGATCATCGAGATCCTGCCCACCGTCCACGTGTGGCACCTCGGCTTGTACCGCGACCACGAGACGCTCCAGCCCGTCACCTACTACAACAAGCTGCCCAACCAGCCCGCGATCGACCTGTGTCTGATCGTCGACCCGATGCTGGCCACCGGCGGCTCGGCCGTGGCCGCCGTCGACATCCTCAAGGCCTGGGGCGCGAAGCGGATCAAGTTCCTCGGGCTGATCGCCGCGCCCGAGGGGGTGCAGGCCCTCGCCGAAGCCCACCCCGACGTGGCCATCCACCTGGCCGCCGTCGACGACCACCTCAACGAGCGCGGCTATATCGTGCCCGGCCTGGGCGACGCCGGCGACCGGCAGTTCGGCACCGGATGATCCCCCTCGCCCTCGCCCTCACCTTTGCGGCCGCCCTCGCGGTGACGGCGCTCCTGGTGCCGCCGCTGATCCGGCTGTGCCAGCGGGAAGGGTGGGTGGCAAAGCCGGGGCCGCGCCACGTCCACCGCGAGCCGACGCCGGTGCTCGGCGGCCTGGCAATTATCGGCGGGTTCGCGGCGGCGCTGCTGCTCAGCCTGGCGCTTGAGCGGCTGAACCCGGCCATGGATCGCACGCCCTTCGAGTACCTGCGGCTCGGCCTGCTGCTAATGGGCGCCTCGATCGTGGCGATCGTCAGCCTGATCGATGACCTGCGCGACCTGCCGCCGCTGCCGCGCCTGGCCGTCCACTTCTTCGCCGCCCTGGTGGCCGTCGGCCCCTACCTCTGGGACCACTCGCTCCACCCCGACGCGTTGGGCGACCTGACCGAGGCCCGCGGGATCATCCTGACCGCCTTCAACTTCCCCTTCGTCAGCCAGATCCACCTGCACGATATTAGCCCCTGGCTCGCGATCGGGGCGACCCTGTTCTGGATCGTCGGTATGCAGAATATGGTCAACTGGGCCGACGGCCTCGACGGCCTGGCCGGCGGCGTGACGCTGATCGCGGCCTCGATCCTGGCCCTGCACACGCTGCGCCTGGAGCCGGCCCAGTACACCGTGGCCTTTCTGCCGCTGGCCCTGGCCGGGGCCTGCGCCGGCTTTCTGATCTTCAACTTCCACCCGGCCCGCATCTTCATGGGCGACGTGGGCGCGATGACGATCGGCTATATCCTCGGCGTGAGCGCGATCATCGGCGGGGCCAAGCTCGCCACCGCCCTGCTGGTGATGGGCGTGCCGTTGATAGACATGGCCTGGCTCATCCTGTCGCGCACGCTCCACGGCCGCTCGGCCGCCCGCTCTGGCCGCGACCACCTGCACCACCGCCTGCTCGACCTGGGCCTTTCGCAGCGCCAGGTCGTCCTCGTCTACTACACATTCAGCGCCCTGTTCGGCGGCGTCGCCCTCCTCGACGTGTCCCCCCTGGCCAAGCTGCTCGCCCTCGGCCTGCTCGGGCTGCTCGTCGTCGGGCTGCTCGTCTTCGCCAGCGTGCGCCGGCCGGCGCCGGCCGATGCCCCGCGGTAGCGCAGGACAGGGGGACGGGGGACAGGTGGCAGGAGACCCTGGAGCTATGCTCGCGGGCGATGCGCCGTATACCGGCGGCGACATTGGCCGCGTCCCCCTCCCCTTGTCCCCTTGTCCCTCCTTCCCCCTCCTCCTGGCTCTCTACAGCTTGGCCTCGCCGCGCAGGAAGCGGGCGGCCGTCTCCGCAAGAATGGCGGCGCCGGTGGGTAGGCAGCGCTCGTCGATGTCGAAGATCGGGGTGTGGTGAGGGCGGACGACGCCGTCGTCGATCGCGGCGCCGAGCATGAGCATGGCGCCGGGGGCGGCCTTGCTCATGTAGGCGAAGTCCTCGGCACCCATGCCGGAGCGCTTGCGGTCGATGGCGGGCTCGCCGAGGAACTCGCCGGCCACCCCCTCCATCCAGCCGGCCACCCGATCGTCGTTCCAGCCGGCGGGGTAGCCGCGCTCGATCTTGAGCTTGTAGTCGCCCCCGAAGGCGCGGGCCACGGCGAAGGCGCGCTCGACCTCCTCGGCCAGAAGGTTGCGCGTCTCGTCGCTGAAGGAGCGCAGGGTGCCGCGCAGAAACACCTCGGACGGGATGACGTTCGAGGCTGCGCCAGCCTGGACGATGCCTACGCTGAGGATGGCCGGCTCCATGGGGTTGACGCGGCGGGCGCGGATGCCGTAGAGCGCGTTGAGCACCGAAGCGAGCATGAAGACCGGGTCGGTGCCGTTGTGCGGGTAGGCGCCGTGGCCGCCGGTGCCGTAGATATAGCCCTGGAAGTCGTCGACGGCGGCCGAGCTCCAGCCGCCGCGGATGGTGACCTGGCCGGTGGGCAGGGTGCTGTCGACGTGGAGCGCGATCACGGCGTCGACGCCCTCCATCACGCCCTCCTCGACCATGCGCATGCCGCCGCTCTTGCCCTCGTCGTCCCAGGCCTCCTCGGAGGGCTGGAACAGGAGCCGCACGCGCCCCTGGAGGGCGCCGCGGGCGAACTCCTCGCGCAGGAGGTGGGCCGCGCCGAGCAGCATGGCGGTGTGGGCGTCGTGGCCGCAGGCGTGGTGGACACCCGCGTTGGTCGAGCTGAAGCTGGTGCCGGTGGCGCTGACGATCGGCAGGGCGTCCATGTCGGCGCGCAGGGCGATCGTCGGGCCGTCGCCGTCACCGATCTCGCCGACCACGCCCGTCTTGGCGATGCCGGTGCGGACGGAGATGCCGCCGATCTCGGCGAGGGTGTCGGCGACGAGGCCGGCCGTGCGCGTTTCCTGGAAGCTGAGCTCGGGGTGGGCGTGGATGTCGCGGCGCAGACGGACTAGCTCGTCGGCGAGCGCGCGGGCTCGGTCAAGCATAGGTCTCTCCCTCGGTCTATACAGCCCAGGCGGGTGTTCCTCCAGTGTATCACGGGATGGCGCCGGCGGCTGCGGCCGCCTCGTCCGCGCGCAGCGCCGCGGCATACACGTCGGCCAGGGCCACGCCGTGGGCCCGGGCGAGGGCGGCGCAGTCCTCGTACTCGGGGGCGGCCCCGGCCACCGCGCCGTCGAGCAGCTTGCGCTTGACCCGCACCCTCCCCCAGGGCGTCTCCACCGCCAGCCAGTCGCGCCCCGCGGCCACCCGCTCGGCGGGCGACCAGCGCACCCCAAGCGTCGGCGTTTCGCGCAGCACAAGCGCCGCAAGTCGCTCCCGGTCGGCCGGCCGGCAAAGGGCGGAAAGCAGCAGCCCTGGCCGGCCCTTCTTCATCACAATCGGCACAGCCCACGCGTCAAGCGCCCCGCCCGCCAGCAGCCGCTCCACAACATAAGCCACCACCTCGCCCGTCGTATCGTCCAGGTTACAGCGCAGCTCCACCAGCTCCTCAAGGGGGAGCGGGGGGGTGGGGGAGTGTGAGGGAGGGGGGGAGGGGAAATGGCTGTGGCCGTGCTCGTGGCTGTGGCCGTGCTCGTGGCTGTGGCCTTCCGTCCCCCCCTCCCCGTGTCCCCGTGTCCCCGTGTCCCCGTGTCCCCCTCCCGCCCCAAGCTCCCCCACCCACGCCCGCAGGCCGTTGAGCCGGGGGAAGGTTTTCCAGCCGAGGCCGTAGCCGACGGCCCGGACGCGCATGGGCGGCTGGCGGAACTCGGCGAGGGCGGCGAGCAGGGCGGCGGCGGTGGGCGTGACGAGCTCGCCCTCGCTGTCGGGCGGGCCGGGCAGGGTCGGCGCGCCGGCCTCGGCCAGCAGGGCCAGGGTGGCCGGGGCGGGCACGGGCAGCGGGCCGTGCTCGGTGCGGACCCAGCCGCGGCCTAGCGGCAGCGGCGAGGCGAACACCCGCTCGACGCCGAGCAGGGCCAGCCCGACGCAGACCCCGACGGTGTCGACGATGCTGTCGACGGCGCCGACCTCGTGGAAGTGGACCGAGTCGACCGGCACGCCGTGGACGGCGGCCTCGGCGCGGGCCAGCCGCTCAAAGGCGGCGAGGGCGTGCTCGCGCGCGCGGCCAGGCAGCGCTGCGCCCGTGATCATCGTTCTGATGCTCGCCCAGTCGCGGGCGGGCTGGGCCTCGTCCACGCGCACACGGAGGCGTGTGCCGGTCACGCCGTGGCTGACGACGCGCTCGGGCGCGAGGGTGTAGCCGGCGAGGGGCAGAACGGCGAGGGCCGCGCGCAGAGCGTCGAGGTCGAGCCCGGCGTCGAGCAGGCCGGCCAGGAGCATGTCGCCGGCCGCGCCGTGGAAACAGTCGAAGTATACACAAACCATTTACACCAGCCCGTTGTCGTGGAGAAAGCGGCGCACCCGCTCGCGGAAGGCGTCGGGGTTGCGCCAGGCGATCAGGTGGCCGGCCTCGGCCTCGTAGACCATGCGCGAGCCGCGAATGCCCTCGGCCACGGCGCGGGCCTGGGCGTCGGGCACGAAGGCGTCCTTGCCGCCCTGAAAGATTAAGGCCGGAACGTTGATCGATCCGAGGCAGGGTGCCACCACGGCCGACTCGGCGGCGAGCAGCTCGATCGCCCGCTCGACGCCCGCGTTCAGCTCCGGCCACCATTCCTCGCCGTGCTGGGTGCCCATGAAGCGGTGCCAGGCCTGCGACATCGCTCCCGTCGCGTGGTGGTGGGCCTCGACGGTGGCCGGGGTGACCTGGCGGAAGACACCGTCGAGGATCAAGGCGGCCACCCGCTCGGGGCGCAGGCAGATGGCGTTCAGAGCAGTGATGCCGCCCGCGCTCATGCCGAAGATCGGCACCGCCCCCACGAACAGCTCGTCGAGGGCGTCGGCCAGGGCCTCGCCCTGCATGGAAAAGTAGCGCGTGCTGAACAGGCCCTCGGGCCGGGCCGAGCGCCCGTGCCCGAGCAGGTCCGGGCAGATCACCCGGTGCTCGTCCGCGAAGCGGCGGGCCAGCCGCTCCTGGGTCGCGGCGCTGTAGGTGTTGCCGTGGATGAGCACCAGCGGCGCGCCCTCGCCATACTCCAGATAGTGCAGCGGACCGTGCCGCGTCTCAACACTGCCCACGTAACGCTCCCTTTCTATACTACAAATTATAGTTATGGCCTGATCGTCATCATAAAGTCGTGAGAAAAAAGGGGGTCTTGTTCTTGTATCACCATCGTACGATATGTTATAATGCGACCTCTCGTAAGCGTCGCCTAAAACGATATAGTAGCAGCGATGAAGTGTGTTCTCGTGCGCCGCACTTTTTCTGGCGCGGTCTGGGCGCCAATGACGCACGGAGCAAGTGGTGCAACCGGCTGTCTATGGCAGATAGCCGATTTCTGCTGTCGCCGACCAAGAGGATACGTATGCGATCGACACCCGCCTTCGCCGCGCTCGCCCTGCTTTGCGTGCTTGCCCTCTCGGCCCTGGGGGGGCAGGTGCCGGCCGCGCGGGCGATCGAGCTGCCGCCGCCCGGCTCGCCGATCTTTATCCAGACAAACGGCCCCACGTCGCAGATCGGCCTCGGCGACTGGTACACCAACGCCGACAACGGCGTGGGCCCCGGCTACCACTACTTCTCAATAATCGTGCCCTGCGCGTGGCCCGCCGCGGGCGCCTTCCAGATTGACCTGTTCAGCCCCGAGATCAACACCTCCCAGCCGCGCCCGCGCCTCGACGAGACGACGGGCTCCCTCGACGAGACGGTCTTCGAGCTGTATGGGCCGTTCGCCCCCCGGGCGGCGCCCCGCGAGCCTACCCCCGGTGCGGCGGGCAGCGTCTTCCAGCGCACCTTCGCCCCGGTCGCCGCGACCGCCGAGCGCTGGGAGCGATTCTACACGATCGCGGCCCCGGTGGCGTGCGGCGCCTACATCCTGCGGGCCGAGACGAAGAACAACGACCAGAACGGCTGGCGGCTGCGCATCGGCCTCGACGACGACGCCGACCCGAACAACGCCCCTCCGCCCAACTACGACAACCCGGACGGCCTGGCCGGCACCGGCGACGAGGCCCAGTTCGCGATCGCCCGCACAACGTACCAGCACAACGCGCCCACCGTGCAGTGCCTCACGCTGTACCAGTTCGTGGAGCCGGGCAGCCCCACCGCCCGCTTTCACAACTTCGACCTCGACAACAACGAGCGGGTAACATACTACCCTCCCTCGGCCCAGTATGACTCTCAGGGCGCCCTCACCCCCGGCGCGATCGCCGGCACCCTGTCGGGGAACGCGGTCTGGAACAACGGCACCCAGACTGACCGCGGCGCGGGCGATCTGGTCAACCAGCCCGAGCCGGGCCTGTGGCGGATCGTCACCTGCGTGCGCGGCGACAACCAGTTCAACCAGGAAGGCATCACCGACCAGTACTCCACCCTCCAACCGCCCCCGCAGCCCGATATGGTGGTGGCAAAGGACGACGGCCGGACCGTGGTCGGCCCCGGCGACACGCTGGCCTACGCTATCACCTTCACCAACCAGGCCGCGACCACGCGCACGCTCCCCGGCGCCGCGCTTGCCGTGCAGCTCACCGACACGTTGCCCCCCAACACCACCTACGTCGGCTGCCGCATCGTCACCCCGGGGCTGGCGGGGAGCTGCGCCCAGAGCGGCGGCGTGGTCACCTTTAGCCTGACAAACCCGGTCGCCGTCGGCGCGAGCGGCGCCGTCGAGGTGACGGTGCGCGTGAACGCGGGCGCCACCGGCCAGGTGGTCAACACCGTCGCGCTCGACTACCAGGATCTCTTCGGCAACCAGTACCCGACGGTGCGCGACGACGACGTGGACACTATCCCCGCCGGCTCCGCCCCGAGCGTGAGCGCGACCAAGGTCGCCAGGATCAAGCTCGACCGCAACGGCGACGGCCGCGCCGGGCCCACCGACGTGATCGAGTACACGATCGTGGTGTCGAACACCGGCAACGCTGCCGCCTTCGACGTGACCGTCGGCGACCCGCTCAGCCAGTACACGACGCTGGTGGTCGGCTCGGTGCGCGCCGAGCCGGGCGGCACGGTACTTGCGGGCAACACGTCCGGCGACACCGCCGTTTCCGCGCGCTTCGGCCTGCTCGCCGCCGGCGCCGCCGTCCGTGTGCTGATGGACGTGACTGTGAACACCGGCATCCCGAACACGGTGCAGGTGATCCTGAACCAGGGCACCATCACCCACACCGGCTCGGGGCCGATCTGCACCGACTACCCGGTGACGCCCGGGAGCTGTGAGCAGACCCCGGTGATCTACCAGCCGCCGGGCGGCGGGCCGCCCACGGCGATCGAGCTGCTCGACCTGGGCGCGCAGCGCAGGGGCGCCGCCGTCGAGCTGCGCTGGGCGACCGGCGCCGAGGTCGGCACCGCCGGCTTCCACCTGTACCGCGCCACCAGCGCGGACCGGGCGGCGGCCACGCGGGTGACGCCGGCCCTGATCCCGGCCCGCGGCGGGCCATCTGGTGGGGCGAGCTACCGCTGGGTGGACGCTGCGCCCCCGGCGGGCTCCGTCTTCTACTGGCTGGTCGAGGTCGAGGCCGGCGGGGCCACGCGCGAGCACGGCCCGGTGCGCCCTTCCGCGCCGGCGCCGGCCAGCAGCACGCGGCTGTTCCTGCCGCTTCTGCGGCGCTGACGATGTCGGCGGCCCGCGGCGCGCCGTCGCCCCGGCTCCTGGGCTTGCCAGATGTGCTACTATGGCGGCCCAGGAGCGTTTGCCTGGTTAAGCAATGCGCGGCCGAGCCTGCCGCGCACAGGGCCGCCGGCAGGGCGCCGGCCTGGCCGAGGAGCGCCCGACGATGAAGGTTGCCTACTCGCGCGTGCTGCTATTTGTGGCCGGACTGCTGCTGTTCGGCTGGTCGGTGCTGCCGGCCGGGATCGGGCCGGTCGCCGCGGCACCGCCGCTGGTGATCACCACGACCACCGCGGAGCCGCCGACGGATACGCCGCCGCCAACCGATACGCCAGTAACCCCTTCGCCGACGGCGACATCCCCGTCCACGACGGCGACATCCCCGTCCACGACGGCGACCACCACGTCGCCGACCACGGTCGCCACCACCCCGGTGCTGACAAACTCGCCCACTCGCACCCCAACGCCCACCGAGCCGTCCACCGACCCTGAGCCGAGCGACACACCGACCCCGACGGCGCCGCCCCCCGGCACCCCCGTCACCGACACCACTGTGACCGGCACCCCCGGCGCGGACTCGACCCCTGACCCGCTCGCGTCGGCGACTCCGTCGGTCACGCCGCTGCCGCGGCCCGGCGCGGACCCGGCCATCGTCAAGTCCGCCAGCACCACGCTGGTCAGCGTGGGCGACACAGTCGAGTTTACGCTTTCAGTGACGAACCTGGGCTCCAGCCCGGCCGCCGACGTGGTGATCGAGGATTCGCTGCCCGCCTTCCTGGCGCTTGACGGTGTTTCCGCGACCCGGGGCGATGTCAGCGTCAGCGGCGCCACTGTGCGGGTGCTGGTCGGCACCCTGGAGCCGGGCGAGACGGTGACGGTCCGCATCACCGTCCGCGTCGTCGCTCCCGCCGTCGCCCCCAACAACGTGAATGTCGGCACCGTGGCGACGACCAGCGAGGGCGACGACCCGTCCAACAATGTCAGCCGGGTCGAGCTGAACAGCCCGGCCCAGCCGGCCGCGCCGCCCCCGGCCCGCCCGGCGACGCTCCCGGTCACCGCCGACGGCGGGGCGCCGGCAAGGCCCGTCGCCCCGTTCCTGCTGCTGCTCGGCCTGGCGATGATCGCCGCCAGCATCCTGATCCGAACGCGCCGCGCTTAGGCCGCGGCGAACAACGGTATTGGTCGGAGGGGGGCGCAGCCGGTGCGCCCCCTCACTATCTGGCCGCGGCCCCTCGGGGCCCCGTGCCGGCCTGCTATGAGACGTACACTTCCCCTTCTGGCTTTCGTCGTCATCCTCGCCGCCCTGCCCCTCCCCGCCCGCGGCCAGCCGGCCGCGCCCGAGCTCCAGGTCCTCCCCGCGGGCGACGGGGTGCGGCTGCGCTTCGCCGCCGGCCCCGGCCTCGCCAGCGCCGAGCCGCCGTCGCCGTCCACGGTCGCTCTGCTGCTGCCCCCCACGGGCGACGCCGCCCCGCGGCTCCTCGCCGAGGAGCGCTGGCCCTGGGGCGGCCCCTCGCCCGAGCAGGGCCCGCCGGCCCGCGAGTTGCCCGACGGCACCCGCGCCGAGCCGCTTCCCGGCTTTGCGCGCCCCGCCCCCGCCGCCCCCGTCGAGCTGCTGTACGAGGCGCGGGCCCGGGGGCAGCGCATCGGCGTCTACGCCGTCAATCCGGTCTACCAGGCCGCGGGCGAGTCCTTCCTCGTCAGCTCGTTCGAGGTGCTCGTCCCCGGCGCCGCGCCCCTGGGCGACCCGGCGGCCCTGCTCAACCGCGATCCCGACGCGCCATTCCTCGCCGCAGAGCCTCCCGGCCCCAACCCACTCGCCGCCCGCCCCGGCTGGACGGTGCGGGTCGCCGAGGGCGGCATGCAGACGCTCGGGGCGGCCGCCCTGCGCGCCGCCGGGCTCGACCCGGCCGCCGTCGATGTGTCGCGCCTGCGGCTGACCCGGGCTGGCCGCGAGGTGGCGCTGGAGGAGCTGCGCGCGGGCGGGGAGCTGGTCGAGCTGCGCTTCTACGCGCCGCCGCCGGCGAGCCGCTGGGACCCCGCCGCCGCCTACCGCCTGACGGTCGAGAGCGCCGCGGGGCTGCGCATCACCCCGGCCGACGCCCGGCCGGTCGGCGCGCCCGCGAGCAGCTTCGCGCTGGCCCGCGGCGACTGGTACGCCCCGCGGAGCTACGAGTCGCGCCTGCCCGGCCCCGATGGTGACCACTTCTTCAGCGCCGATCTGCGGCCGGGCGTGCTGCCCGAGACGACCCCCGCCACGGTCACGGTGAGGATCGCGCCCCCGCTGCCGCCGGCCACCGGCCCCGTCACGCTGACCGTCTCCGGTGCCAGCCTGTACCCCGGCGCCCACGCGCTGGACGTTTCGATGGCCGGGACGACGCGGCGGGCGACGTGGTCCGGCCGGGATGCCTTCAGCCACCGGCTCAGCTTCCCTCGCAGCGCCCCCGGCGCGCTCCTGTCGATGCCGCCGGCGGCCGCCCCCGACGGCGCCCACATCGACCGGGTGGCCTGGGAGCTGCCGGTGAGCCTGAGCTTCGGCGGGCGCGGCGCCATCTTCTACGGGCGGGAGGGGCGCTGGGCCTACCGTCTGAGCGGCCTGCCCGCCGGCGCGGCGCTCTACGATCTGACCAACCCGGCCCAGCCGCGCCGGCTGACCACGGCCCCGGCGGCCGACGGCGCGGCGTTTGAGGGCCAGGGCCCGGGCCCCTTCCTCCTGACAGGCCCCGGGAGCGTGCGGGCGCCCCAGATCGCGCGCCACATCCAGGCTGACCTGAGCCGGCCGCTCGACGCGACGGCGCTCTACATCGCGCCGCGGGCGTGGCTGGCGACCCTGGAGCCACTGCTCGCGCGCCGGCGGGGCGAAGGGCTGCGGGTCGCGGCGGTGCCGGTCGAGGCGATCTACGCGGGGTGGAGTGGGGGGGACGTCGACCCGGCGGCCATCCGGGCCTTCCTGCGCTACGCCGCGGCCGCCTGGGCGACAAAGCCCGCGTCGGTGACGCTGGTGGGCGACGGCACGAGCGACCCGCGCAACTACTTCGGCAGAAACCAGACGAACTGGCTCCCGCCCTACCTGCTGCCGGTCGACCCATGGCTGGGCGAAACGGCGTGCGAAAGCTGTTTTGTCCAGCTCGACGGCGCCAGCCCGCTGGACGACCTGATGCCCGACCTGGCGATCGGGCGGCTGCCGGCGAAGAGTGCGACGGAGCTGGCGGGCCTGGTGCGCAAGATCGTCGGCTACGAGAGCGACCCGTCGCCCGGGCGCTGGCGCGGGCGGGTGGCCTACATCGCCGACGACCCCGACGCCGCCGGCGACTTCGCCGCCGTGTCCGTCGCCAGCGCGTCGGGCCACCCCGACGGCGTCGAGACCGTCAACGTCTTCTACGACCCGCGGGCCGCCGCGGGCGACCCCTCGCGCGAGCCGGACCCGGTGCGGGCGCTCGACCGAACCCTGGCCGCCCTCGGCAACGCGGGGGCGATCGTCTACTTCGGGCACGGGCTCCAGTACCAGTGGGCGCTGACCGGGCCGCCCGCCCCGGCGAACCGCCGGTTCCTGCTCGGGGTCGACCTGGCGGCCGGGGCGACGAACGGTGGCCGGCTGCCTGTGGCCCTGAGCATGACCTGTCTGGCCGGCGCCTTCCAGACGCCCAACTTCCGCGGGACAACCCTTGACGAGGCGCTTGTCGTCAACCCGAACGGCGGCTCGATCGCCACGTGGGGCTCGGCCGGCTTCGGCGTGCTGTTCGGCCACGAAACCCTGACCAACGGCTTCTTCGACGCCCTCTGGCAGCGCCCCGCCGACGCCCGCCTCGGCCGCCTGACCATGGCCGGCTACGCGCGCCTCGCCGCCAGCGGCCGGGAGCCCGAGGGCCTGCGCACCTTCGTCCTCCTCGGCGATCCGCTCACCCCCCTGCGCATGATCCCGGACCCGGCTAGCGTGACCGAGCTCAGCCTGCCGCTGCTACGGAGGTAGCCGCAGAGGGCCGAGCTTTTAGAAACGGCGGCACAGCAACGCCGTACCATCCCAGCGGTGGTACGGCGTTGCTGTGCGTGTCCTGCGAACCCTCGGCGGCCTCTGCGCCTCGCGGTAAACCCTCGGGCCTACGGGTTAGTTGAGGTCGGCTCGGCGGGGGGCGTGCCCGGCGCGGTCGGCGGGGCGACGACAAGCTGATCCTCGCGGATCCAGCCGGGGGTGTTGGGCACGTCGCGGGCGTAAACCCGGTACCACCCCTCGACGCGGTCGATGGCGAAGACGCGGCTGTCGGCGCGCAGGCGGGCGACGACGCCGGCGTTCTCGCGCGGCTCGGCGCGCATCGTTGCACCGCCAGGGCCGACGCGCAGGCTCGGGTACTCGGGCGGGAGCAGGGCGGCGCCATCGTTCGGGTCGCGCTGGCCGAGGTAGGCCAGGATGCCCTGAGCGATGCCGCCGGCCACCCGGTCGGGCTGACCAAACAGCACCGCGCGGTCGGCGGCGTTGGTCATAAAGCCGAGCTCGACGATGATTCCCGGCGTGGTGCGAGCAATGGCGTGGACGTGGCGGCGGTAGTTGAAGGCGTAGTAGCCCTTCATATTGACCGTCACGCCGCCGGCGTCGTGGGGCAGGCCGCTGGCCGGGCCGTAGGCGGCGGCGACGTTTTCCATCAGCGCCTGGGCCGCACGCGAGGCGCGCCAGGGCGTGGCCATCTTCCAGCCGCGCGCGCTGGAGCGGCTCGACCCGTCGGCGTGGATGGCCACAAAGACGTCGGCGTCGTAGCTCGGCGGCACGGTGGCCGGGATGAGGTCGACCACCACGCCCTGGGCCTCCAGCAGGGGCTTGATCCGGCTGGCGATGTCGAGGTTCAGCTCGGCCTCGGAGACGCCGCCGTAGCTGGCGCCGGTGTTGTTGCGCAGGCGCGCCAGCTCCTCCGGCAGCTCGTTCGACTTCCAGTGGCCGACCTGGAGGCCGACCCGCGGCGGGGTGCCGGCGGCCCGCGGGCTCGGGGTGGGGATGGTGGTCGCCTTCCCGGGGGCCGCCGCGGGGGCGTCGGGCGCCGCGGGCGGTTCGGGGGCCGCCGTCGCCGCCGGCTCGGCGGTGCGGACGCCGACGAGGGGCCGGCGGGTCGGGGTTGGCTCGGCGGGCTGGGCGAGCTCGGCCGCGTAGGCGGGCCGCGCGAGCAGGCTCCCGGCGGGGGCCGCGGCGGGCGATGGCGAAGCGGCGGGCTGCTGAGCCGCGGGCGGCGCGGCCGCCCCCCCGCAGCCCGAAAGAACCAGCGCAAGCAGAGCGACCAGGAGCGCGAGGGGGCGCCCCGCCGGGACGGGCTTGATCATCCGGGGGATCCTCACTATCATTCGGCGGGATACACCATATCTTTACCATAGATTTGTAAGAGCAGGATGAGAATCGTATGCTGGTGGTCAAAGTCGGCGGGAGCGCCGGCAACAACTACGACGCCCTCTGCGACGACCTGGCCGGCCTCCACGCGGGCGGCCTGCGGGCGGTGCTCGTCCACGGCGGCTCGGCTGAGACGAACCGCCTCGGTGAGGCCCTGGGCCACCCGCCGCGCTTCGTCACCTCCCCCAGCGGCTACACCAGCCGCTACACCGACCGGCGCACGCTGGAGCTGTTCATGATGGCGGCCGGCGGCCTGGTCAACAAGGGGCTGGTCGAGCGGCTCCAGGCCCGCGGCGTCAACGCCGTCGGCCTGAGCGGTCTTGACGGGCGGCTGCTCGCCGGCAAGCGCAAGGCGACCATCCGCGTGGTCGAGGATGGCCGCCAGAAGATCCTGCGCGACGACTGGACGGGCACGATCGAGCGGGTGAACGCGGGCCTGCTCGCGGCCCTGCTCGACGGAGGCTACCTGCCGGTGGTCGCTCCCCTGGCCTGCTCCGAGGTGGGTGAGGCGCTCAACGTCGATGGCGACCGGGCCGCCGCGGCCATCGCGGTCGCGCTCCGGGCCGCGGATCTGCTGCTGCTGTCGAACGTGCCGGGGCTGCTGCGCAGCTTCCCCGACGAGGGATCGCTCGTGCCGCACATCCCGCGCGGCGCGCTCGAGCAGTTTCTCCCCTACGCCGAGGGCCGCATGAAGAAGAAGCTTCTCGGCGCCCAGGAGGCCCTGTCTCAAGGCGTCGGCCGCGTCATCCTCGGCGATGCCCGCGCCGCGGGGTCGGTCAGCGCGGCGCTGTCCGGGCGCGGCACGGTGATCACGTAGCGCCGAGCGGCCGGGCGGCTACCGCTCGCCGAGCGCGTCGGCGATCAGGGCGGCGGAAAGGCTGAAGGCCTTGGCGAAGCCGCCGACGTAGCGGGCGGAGGCGGGCTCCAGGCGGAACAGCGTGAAGTCGGGGAAGCTGAACAGGTACTCCTGCTGGGGGAGGCGAGCCAGGTAGATCGCCCTGGCCTCGAGGTAGCCCTGGTCGTCGGCGGCGAGGGGGATGGCCCTGGCCTGAAAGGTGACGCGGGGGAGGGCCTGCGGGTCCTCCTCGCCTATGTCCGGGCGCATGATCAGCAGCGAGGCCCGCGGGTCGGCCCGCAGATGGGCGGTGTGCGGCGACAGCCGGCTGACGTGGATCAGGAAGCTGGGCACCTGCCCGGGCCGCCGCTGAAGGGCGTAGAGCACCATCGAGGCGAACGGCGCGCCCTCCTCCAGCGTCCCCAGGGCGGCCTGCCGCCCGCCATCCACCAGCGCCCGCAGCGCGTCGCTATCCGCAACTTGCATTGCTCACACTCCTTCCTCACGGCAACACCGGGCCGGTAGCAGTCTACCATGGCTGCCGGAGGAGAGAGGGTGGCTTCTATGCGGCGCGGGCTTACCGCAGGCGCAGCTCGATCGCGCTCGCCGCCGGGGCGCTGCCGCGCAAGAGCAGGAGCAGGCCGATCTGCGACGAATCGTCGGCGGGGAGCTCGTCCCAGCGCAAGGTATAGCGGCCTGCGGCGGGGACGGTGAAGCTGCTCACGGCGGGGGCAAACAGCGGCGCCCCGGTCTGGAAGGTGTGGGCGGCGGCGCCGCAGCCAGCGAGGCCGCCCGGGGAGCAGTCCCACAGCTGGTCGCCGAAGCGGGCGTCGTAGGCCCGGATGGCGAAATGGAAGGGCTGGTCGCTGCGCAGCCCGACGGCGGCGGCGGGGACGGGCAAGATCCACCAGCGGGTGTGGTAGCCGGCGTCGAGCGCGCCGAGCTGCCGGTCCGGCTCCGTGCCGCCGGCAGGGTTGGCGTCGCGGATCAGAATGGCGCCGTCGGCGTCGCTCGTCACGCGGTAGTCGGCGGCGCCGTCGCGGTCGGCGTCGATGACGACCTCCAGGCGGACCGGGGAAAGCGGCGTGGCCCGGAAGGGCTGGTCGTGCAGCGTGACCGCGAACTCGACCAGCTCGTCGGGGGTGGCGCCGGCCGGGGCCGGAGGCAGGCCGAGGGCGGCGTTGAGCCCGGGCACGCTGCGGCCGCGCACGCCGGCCGCGGCCAGGTCGGGGGGGCTGGAGCCGGAGCCGGGCCGGTCGCCGGGGCGGTAGTCGACGCTCGGACAGGCCATGGCGATCGCGCCAAGGGCGTCGCGCACGTCGCACTGGTTCGGGCTCAGATCGACCAGGGCGAAGGCCTCGCCGGCGGCGGCCTGGGCGGGGGCCTGGTTGCGCAGGACCGCGTTGCTCTCGGTCGCGCGCGCCAGGACCACATCCGCGACTCGCTCGGGCATGACGTGCCAGGGCAGGGCGATGCGGTTGTAGGGGCCGCCGTCGATCACCACGCTGCCCTGGGCCTCAAGGAGCTGGCCGGCGGCTGGCGCTGCGGGCAGGGCGCGCGGGTCGAGGCGCAGGGTGAGCTCGACCGTCGCGACGCCGTTGCCCGGGAGGTCGAGCTCGCGGTGGCTTAGCTCGACGCTCACGCCGGGCGTGCCGGCGCTCGTCGCGCTAAGGCGGTAGCTGCGCGGGAAGCGCGAGATGTTGATGATCGCGACGGTGCGCCGGATCTCGACGGCCTCGGAGACGGGCCGGTAGCCGAAGGAGATGCTCCCGGTCTGGGCGTTCCAGGCGCGCATCAGGGTGTCGCCGCCGGGGTAGGCCCGGGCGCAGGGCGGGAGCCGGTCGAAGAACAGGTAGCTGATCAGGTCGGTGTAGGGCGTGATGCTACACAGGCGCAGCGTTTCGTCGGCGGCGAACAGCTCGGAAATGGCGGAAGCGTCGATAGCCAGCGTCCGGGTGCGGAACGCGGTGAGCGCGTCGACCCGGCCGCTGCCGACCAGGCTCGCCGGCGCCGGCGAGCCATCGGCGCCGATCGGCGCGGCGGTGTTCATCAGCAGCGCCTTGACCAGGGGGGCGAGCGAGAGCGAGCCGGCGGCCCGGTCGCGCAGGCCGGGCTCAGGGTCGACGCCGCCGAGCCGCTCCAGCTCCTGGATCACGAGGGCCGCCGCCCCGGCGACGACGGGCGCGGCGCCGGAGCTGCCGCCGAAGGGGGCGAGGCCGCTGCCGGTGCCGGCGGCGGCCGAGACGATCGCGCCGGGGGCGGCGATGTCGGGCTTGAGGGCGCCGTCGGCGATGCGCGGGCCGCGGCTGGCGCCTGGGGCGGGGGCTTCGGCAGGCGAGCCGCCGGGCGCGAGGGTGCTTTCGGCGACGGCCAGGCTGGCGGAGGCGACGGCCGGCGTGCCGACAATAAAGGGCCGGTCGCCGTCGTTACCGGCTGCGGCGACCACCAGCGACCCGTAGAAGCCGGCCAGGTCGGCGAACAGAGTCAGGGCGTCCTCGGGCTGGCCGTAGCGGTAGCTGACGGCGAGCACGATCACGTCGGCCGGGTCATAGGCGGCGCAGGTGTCGCCGAGGTCGGCCCGGCAGCGGCCGCGGTTGGAGCCGTCCAGGTCCATCGCGTGGTCGATCGCGAGCAGCAGGGCCGAGCCCTCGCAGCGGCTGGCGCCGCCGTTGCAGGCCTTGAAGGCCCACAGGCTTGCACCAGGGGCGACGCCGGGGTTGGCGCCGTCCGGGCCGGGGCGGCCGGCGACGATGTCGGCGACGTGGGTGCCGTGGCCAGCGCCGTCGATCGGGTTGGGGTCGGGGAAGATGCAGACGTCGGTGTCGGGGCAGCGCGGGTCTGGCGCGGGCCAGATGTCGCCGAGGTAGTCGTAGCCGCCGCGCACCACGGCGTTGGGAAACAGGTCCGCCGGGGGGGGGAGGCTCGGGTCACAGCTCGGGTCGCCGGGGCGGAGGGCGGCGCCGCCGCAGAAGGCCCGGTAGTAGGCATCGGGCGTGGCCGGCCCGCCGAGGCGGCGGTGCGTGTAGTCCACCCCGCTGTCGACGACGGCCACGTCGATCCCCGCCCCGTCGGCGCCGCGCCGCTGGAGGATGTTGCTGCCGATCAGGGTGTTGACTTGATCGAGGCTGACCGGCTCGGCGGCCGGGCCCTGGGCGAGGGCATAGTCAGCGATCGGGAGAACGGCGAGCACGTCGGGGTGGGCGCGCAGCGCGCTGATCTGGTCGACCGGAATGTTGGCCGCGAGGCCCGCGGCGACGGTGTTGAAGCGGGCCAGCACCTGCCCGCCATTCGCCGCGATCATGCTTGCCAGGCGGCCCTGGGCGCTGGCGACGGCGTCGCTGTAGGCCGCCAGATCGGCGGGGGCGGTGTCGCGCGCGAGGGCGGCGAGCGGCGCCGCCTCAAGCTCGACGAGCACGTTCGCCCGGGCGCCGAGGGTGTCGGGGCCGTGGGCGGCCCAGGCGGCGGCCTCTGCGCGCTGCACCATGCTGCGGAATGTGGCGAGGGTGGCGCTGAAGGCGGGGGTGGCCGACGCCGCAGGGCCGAGCATGGCGGCGACGAGCGCCAGGGCGACAACCGACGCGATCAGCCGGGGTGCGCGCACGACCACAGGAGCCTCCATCGGCTCGGAAACCCCACGCTGGCGCCACTCGGGGCAGGGAGGGCGGCGTCGGGTATACGAATTGACCTGGCGATGTTCCGAACGCGGCGACCCGGTGAAAAAAAGGCGCACTAGGCGCCGCCGTACGCGCCAGCATACACGATCGAGATTACGACTGTCAATAACAGTTCTGTCAGATGTATATGTTCGGTTAAATCACCGTCGATGACAGGAAATTCAACTGCTTATGTCCTGCTCTGGGCGGCGAGCGCGGCGAAGGCCGCGTCGTAGCGCGGCGCTATCACCGACCAGTCATAAGGGGCGGCGAGCGCGCGCCAGCCCGCGCGAGGCCCGGCACGACGGACGAGCGCGGCGGCGAGCGCTGCCGGGAGGTCAGGGTCGGCGGGGTAGAGAGTCGCGGCGTGGAGCGCGGGCGGCAGGAGGTCGGGGTAGTTGAGCCGCCGCGGCAGGAGGGGCGCGCAGCCGCAGAACATCGCCTCGACTACGCCAATGCCGAAGAACTCCTGGGCGGCGGCGCTGACCACCACGTCGGCGCGGTGGAGTAAGCGGGCGTAGGCGGTGCGGCTCGGCGCGTAGCCCCAGTGCACGATGCGGGGTGCCCAGCGCTCGCGGGCGGCGGCGAAGTCGGGGGCGTTCGGGTCGATGTGCTCGCCGGCGACGATCAGCCGGAACGCGGCGCCCTGGGCGGCGAGGCGCTCCAGCGCGGCGAAAAAAACGCCGGGCTGCTTGTCGTACTCCCAGCGCGAGTTCCACAGGATCGTCGGCGGGCCGCCGTCCGGCGCGGGCCGCTCCGCCACCGGCAGGTCGAGCGAGGCCAGGTCGACGCCGGGGGGGAGCACGATCGACTTGGCCGCGATCGCGGCGACGGTGTCGAGCTCCTGGTAGTCGTGGTAGCGGCCGAGCAGGCCGGGCAGGGCGGCGAGCAGCTCGCGGCGGTGGAAGTCGGAGTTGAACAGCACGGCGTCGGCGCAGAGGGCGGCGGTGTAGTTGACCCAGGCGAAGCTGAGGTCGCGCTGGCGGCCGGGCGGCAGGGGGTAGGTGAGCTGGTTTTCGTGGAAGTACAGGGCGACGGGCACGCCGGCGAGCGGGCCGGCCGTCAGGGCGCGGAACACGGCCAGGTCGAGCATATCGGTGGCGACGATCAGGTCGGGGCGGCGGCCGCGGGCCAGGGCCATACGGGCCAGGCTGATCGCCCCGCCGCGCATGCGCCAGCGCCAGCCGCCGGCCTGGGGCAGCGTGAGCAGCTCGACGGCGTGGGCGCTGCGGGCGGCGTAGCCGGCGGCCACCGCGGCGTGGGAGCCGCCGTGGAAGGGGTCGATCCAGAGGATATGCATGGGCAGCCGGGCTATTCGGCCTTCTTGATGTAGGCGATCACGCCGGCCGCGCCGAGCCGGTGCTCCAGCTCGAGCACGCGGTCGAGGGCGTCGCGGTAGGGGTGGGGGCCGCTGAGCAGGCGGCCGGCGGCGCGGGTGCAGCCGAGCCAGCGCAGGTGGTGGTAGGCGACCCACTCGGCGAAGCCTTCGCGCAGCTCGTCGTCGTTGAGCAGGGGGCAGCGCTCGCCCTGCCAGGCGTGGGCGTACTCGTGGGCCACCGTGGTGCGGAAGATCAGGCGCGGCAGCCCGTACAGCATATAGATCGTGCGGATGTGGCCGCGGCGCTGGTACAGCCCGAGGGTGTTGTGGCCGGCCGGGGGCGTGTCGCCGCCCTGGGCGCGGATGCCCTCAAGGGTCGGCGCGTCGACCATGCGGAAGGCCACGCCCACGTTCAACGTCAGCCCGAGCTGGGCGATCACGCCGGCCACCGTCTCGTCATAGATCGTGCGGGCCAGGCCCGGGTCATACACGGCGGTGGCGTGGCAGGCCCCACACTGGAGCCGGCCATCGTGGAGGCGCCAGTGTGTGTCGCCGAGGGGGGCGCCGCAGGTGGCGCAGCGGGCGCGGGTGGCGATGCAGGTGGGGCAGTAGCGGTCTTCGCGGTCGAGCAGCAGGTAGTAGCCCGTGGTGAGCGGGCTGGCGCAGGTCGCGCAGCGGGTGGGGTCGGAGCGTACGATCGCCATGATGGTCCGTCGGTGCGTAGCGATGCCCTTCTATTGCAGTATAGCCCCCCGGCCAGGGCGGCGCAACCGGCCCGCCGGCGGCTGCCATTCTTAACCGAGCCTTTACGCCAGGCCGACAACCTGAGCCGGTCGGCGCTCGTTTAACAATGGCCGGCTCGCGCGATGCCGGACTACATCGAAGGAGAGCGAGCGATGCGCGTCATAACACGGATTGGGATCGGCCTCGGCGGCCTTGTGGCCCTGCTGCTGCTGACCCTTGGCGTTATGTATGTGGTGGTGCAGCTGCGGATCAACCGGACGATCACGGGGGTCGGCGAGCCGGTGGCGGTGTCCGCCGACGCGGCGACGATCGCCGAGGGCCGGCGCCTGGTGGTGGCCCGCGGCTGTGTCGACTGCCACGGCGCCAACCTGGGCGGCGAGGTGTTTATCGACGACCCGATGCTCGGGCGCGTCTCAGCCACAAACCTGACGACGGGGGCGGGCGGAATCGGCGCAGTGTACACCGCCGCCGACTTCGAGCGGGCTATCCGGCACGGCGTCGGCGCCGACGGCAAGCCGCTGCTGATCATGCCCTCGCACGAATACTACCCGATGAGCGACGCCGACGTCGGCGCGATCATCGCCTACTTCCAGAACGGCGTCGCCCCCGTGGACAACCAGCTGCCGAGCAGCGGCCTCGGCCCGCTCGGCGTGGTGCTGGGCACGCTCGGCGCGATCGAGCTGACCCCGGCCAGCAAGATCGACGAAAGCGCCGGCCGCGACACGCCGCCGCCCGGGGCAACAGTCGAGTACGGGCGCTACCTGTCCGTCGGCTGCACCGGCTGCCACGGCGGCAATTTCGCCGGCGGAATCAGCCCGGTGCCCGGCATGCCCCTATCGGCCAACCTCACCCCCGACGCTGCTACCGGCATCGGCGGCTGGAGCGAGGCCGACTTCATCCGCGCCATGCGCGAGGGCGTGCGCCCTGACGGCTCGGCGATCGACCCGGCCATGCCCTGGCAGAACTTGCGCGAGATGAACGACACCGAGCTGAAGGCTTTGTTCCGCTACCTCCACTCGCTGGAGCCGCTCCCCGAGGGCGCACCGGCGGCGAGCAAGTAGCGCGGGGCTCAGGGCTCGCCGGGCCTCCCGCCGCCGGCCCGCAGCCCGCGGCGTGCTACAATCGCGCTGCTCCCCGCCGTAGCTCGGGGCGCTTGTGGAGGCTGGCCGTGCGACGTGTGCTGCTGTGGGTCGAGGCGGGTGCGCGGCTGGCGTGGGGGGCGGGCGCCTTCGCGCTGTCGCTGCTGGCCGTGCTCCCGGCGCCGACGAACCTGCTCTGGAAGGTGGCGGTGGGCGTGACGGAGTGGGGCCACCTGCTGTGGCTGGGCGCCCTGCTCCCACTGCTGCCCGGCTGGCGCCGGAGCTGGCCGGGGCGGGCCGGCGGCGCGCTCGGGCTCGGCGCGGCGCTCCTGTTCCTCAGCCCCCTGGCCCGGGCCATCCCCGTGGCCCTGGCCCTGCCGGGGCAGCTCGCGGCCGCCTTCGGCCCCCCGCACGGCTCGCTCGGCCGCCCGGCCCCGCTCGTCGCGGCCGACCTTGTGCGCGGGGTGCCGCGGCCGGCCACCCCGCCGCGCCGGCTGGCCTACGCCTCACCGCCCGGCGGCGAGCTCGGGCTCGACCTGTACGAGCCGCAGGGCGGCGGGCCCGCGCCGCTCGTGGTGATGATCCACGGCGGCTCCTGGGCCGGCGGCACGAGCGCCGACCTCGCGGCCCTGAACTTCTACCTGGCCGGGCGTGGCTACGCCGTCGCCGCGCTCAGCTACCGCTTCGCCCCCGCCTACCCGTTCCCCGCCGCCAGCGACGACGTGGCCGCCGCGATCGCCTTTCTCAAGGGCCACGCCGCCGAGCTGGGCCTCGACGCGGGCCGGATCGCCGTGATCGGCCGCTCGGCGGGCGGCCACCTGGCCCTGCTCGCCGGCTACACCGCGAACGACCCCGCCATCCGCGGCGTGGTCTCGTTCTACGGTCCGGTCGACCTGCGCTACGGCTACGCCAACCCGCGCAACCCCGCCGTGATCGACTCGCGCGCCGTGCTGGGCGCCTTCCTGGGCGGTACGCCCGACAGCGCCGGCGCCGCCTACGACGCCGCCTCCCCCATCCGCTTCGTCGGCCCGGCCACCCCGCCCACCCTGCTGATCCACGGCGGGCGGGATGAGCTGGTCTCCTTCGCCGAAAGCCAGATGCTCGCCGACCGGCTCGCCGCCGCGGGGCGCCCGCAGATGCTGCTCGGCCTGCCCTGGGCGACGCACGGCATGGACTACAACTTCGACGGCCCGAGCGGCCAGCTCTCGACCTACGCGATCGAGCACTTCCTCGGCGCCGTTCTGCGCTAGCCGCCGAAGAAGCCGCGCACGCTGCCCGCCACGTACTCGGCCTCGTCGCGCGTCAGCTCGGGGAAGAGCGGGAGTGAAAGCAGGCGCGCGGCGGCGGCCTCGGTGTGGGGAAGGTCGCCGGGGCGGTGGCCGAGAAAGGCGTAGGCGGGCTGGAGGTGGGCGGGCAATGGGTAGTGGACGTCGCAGCCGACGCCGGCAGCCCGCAGGTGGCCGCGCAGGGCGTTGCGGTCGTCGCACGCGACGGTGAAGAGGTGGTAGGCGTGGCCGGGCTCGTCCGGGGGGAGGGCGAGGGGCAGCCCGGCGAGCAGCTCGCGGTACCAGGCGGCCCGCTCGCGGCGGGCGGCGTTCCAGGCGTCGAGCTGGCGCAGCTTCACGCGCAGGGCCGCGGCCTGGATCTCGTCCAGGCGCGAGTTGCGCCCGCCGGGCTCGCCCGTCACATACTTCTCGCTCCAGCCGTACATGCGCAGCCGGCGCAGCCGCTCGGCCAGGGCCGGGTCGTCGGTGGTCAGGGCGCCGGCGTCGCCGAGGGCGCCGAGGTTCTTCGAGGGGTAGAAGCTGAAGCAGGCCACCCTGGCGGCGCTGCCCGCGCGCAGCCTGGCGCCGCCCTCCTCACGCCAGGCGCCGTGGGCCTGCGCCGCGTCCTCGACGACGGGGAGGCCGTGGCGCGCGGCGACGGTGTGGATCGCCCCTGTGTCGGCCATGCGGCCGTACAGATGCACGGGCATGATGGCGCGGGTGCGCGGGGTGATCGCGGGCTCAAGGAGGGCCGGGTCGAGGTTGTGGGTGGCCGGGTCGATGTCGACGAAGACGGGGCGGGCGCCGGCCTGCATGACCGCGGCGGCCTGGTAGATGCAGGCGTTAGCGACCGTGACCACCTCGTCGCCCGGGCCGACGTCGAGCGCGGCCAGGGCCAGGTACAGCGCCTCGGCGCCGCTGGCCACGCCGACGGCATGGGCGGCGCCGCAGTAGTCCGCCCACTCCTCCTCGAAGGCCCGCACCTCGGCCCCCAGCACATACCACCCCCCGGCCGCCACCCGGGCGAGGGCGTCGGTCAGCGCGCCGCCGAGCTCCGCCGCCTGGCGGGCCAGGTCGCCGAAGGGTACCTGCGTGATCGTGGTCATGGCGTGCTCCGCTGCGAAAAGCGTTAGATGAACGGCCAGAGGGGCGATAGCACCAACTCGCCGGCGCGGGCGAGCCAGGGGCGGCGGGCCCACTGCTCGGGGCGGATCTCCAGGGCGTTGGTCAGGTCGCAGGTGAAGATGGCCTCCATGGCCTGGGCCACCTCGGGGCTGAAGATCTCGATGTTGATCTCGTAGTTCCCGGCCAGGCTGAGCCGGTCGATGTTGGCGGTGCCCACGGTCGACCAGATCGTGTCGATGGTGGCCGTCTTGGCGTGGATCATGGCGCCCTGGTAGCCGAAGATACGCACGCCGCTGCGCAGGCAGCGGTCAAAGCTGTGGCGGGCGAGCCAGTCGGCGAGGACGTGGTTGCTTTCCCAGGGGACGAGGACGCGCACGTCGACGCCGCGGCGGGCGGCGCGGATCAGGGCGCGCAGGATCGACTCGTCGGGGATGAAGTAGGCCTGGGAGATGTAGATGTGCTGCTGGGCCTGCTCGATCGCCTCGATATAGATCGAGCGGATGGGGAAAATCAGGCGCACCGGGTCGTTGCGGTAGGCCCGCAGCTCGGCCGACCATGAGCGGCGCGGGTTGGGCAGCTTCGGCATGTGGGGGTAGCGGTTGGCGTTCCACATGTCGACAAAGGCGTGGACGAGGTCGTCGACCTCCTGGCCGGTCAGGCGTAGGTGCGTGTCGCGCCAGGTGGTCCGGTACAGGTCGCCGATGTTGTAGCCGCCGACAAAGCCGATCTTGCCGTCAACGACCAGGATCTTGCGGTGGTCGCGGCCCCAGCGCCGGAAGTCGAGGATGTGCCAGGGCCGGCGCCAGGCCCGGTAGGGCAGGACGTGGATGCCGCGCGGGAAGCGGAAGAACGAGCGCGGCACCACCAGGTTGGCGAAGGTGTCGTAGATCAGGTAGACGGCGACGCCCTCTTCGGCCTTGCGCGCGAGGGCCTGCTTGAACTGCTCGCCGAGCTCGTCGCCCTTCCAGATAAAGGTTTCCAGGTAGATCGTTTCGTGGGCGCCCTCGATCGCCGCCAGCATGTCGCTGAACAGCTGGTTGCCCTCCGTGTACACCTGGACCTCGGTGTTGTGGACGACGGCCGGGGCGGGGTGGAGAAACGGAAAGCCCTCGGGGGGGACGCGGTTCTTGCGCAGGCGCGAGCGCGCCATCAGCAGCGCGATGACGATCACCTGCAGCGCGATCAGCATCCCCAGCGCCCAGAGGGCGAACCACCAGATCGGCATGGCCTCCGCCTCGCTCAAACCCTGCCACCATGGTGCCGGCTGCGGCCGAAAATTGCAAGTCGCCGGCTACGCGCCCGGCTCGTCCAGGCGCGCGGCGAGCCAGCCGTGGATCTCGCGCAGGCCGTCGGGGTGGATGGTGTGGCCGACCGGGTACTCGTGGTAGCGGTACTGGCGCACGACGGGCGCGAGGGCGTCGCGGGTCAGGTGGGCGGCGCGGACGGGGATGACGTCGTCGTAGGTGCCGTGGAGCTGGAGGATGGGCAGGCCGGTCAGGGCGGCGGGCGGCGGCCCTTCGGCCAGCTCCGGGTCGAGGTAGCCGCTGACGGGGATGATGCCGGCGAGCCGCTCGGGGGCGCGCCAGGCCAGCCCGAGGCTGAGGATGGCGCCCTGGCTGAAGCCGAGCAGAAAGGTGCGCGCCGGGTCGGTGCCGAGACGGCCGGGCAGGGCGGCCACGAACTTGTCCAGGGCGTCGATGCCGCTGGCCCGGCTCGCGGCGTCGGGGGCGAGGCGGCCGGGCGCGCCGCCGAGGTGGTACCAGGCGAAGCCGCCCCAGGGCAGGGCCAGGGGCGCGCGGGCGCTGACGATGTGCAGCCGCGGGTCGATCTGGTCGGCGAAGGCGAACAGGTCGCGCTCGTTCGAGCCGTAGCCGTGCAGCAGCACCAGCAGCGGCGCGGGGCCGGCGCTGGCGGCCTTCGGCTTGCGCTCGACGGTATGAATCGTGGTTGCCATAACATTCCGCTAAGGGATAATTAGCTCCTGGCCCTGGCGCAGCGAATCCGCCTGCGCCGGGGTCAGGCCGTTGGCGTCGAGGATGGCCTGCACGCTGACGCCGAACTGCTCCGCGATGCTGCGCAGGGTGTCGCCGGGCTGGACGGTGTAGGTGCGCGGGCCGGCCGCCGGCGGCTCGGGTGTGGCGCTGGGCGGCTCGGGCGTCGGGCTCGGCTCGGGTGTGGCGCTGGGCGGCTCGGGTGTCGGGCTCGGCTCGGGCGTCGCGGAGGGCCGCGGCGTGGCCGACGGGCGCGACGTGGCCGACGGGCGCGGGGTGAGCGTCGGGATGGGCGGCTCGCCCTCCTCTGGGCCGTCGGCCGGGTCGTCCGCGCCGTCGGCGGGGAGCAGCTCGGGCGGCAGGGTGAAGTCGTCGCTGGGGCGGGTGCCGGGGAGCAGCAAGGTCAGGTCGCCCACGCGAAGCGCGCCGACGTCGCTGCGCGACAGGGCGAGGGCGCTGGCGATCGCCAGACCGAAGATGATCGCGGCCCCGGCGGCCAGACCCCGCTCGCCGAGCCGCGGGGCGAGCAGCCGCAGCAGCAGGGCGCCGGGGACGGGCAGCACCAGGGCCAGAAACAGCAGCGTGTAGGCGAGTGTCTGCGACATAGCCGGGGTATTCTACCACGGCTGTTCCGCCTAGCGCTCCACCAGGTTCGCCACCGTCACGCCGTCGCCGCCGTCGCGGCCGGGGGCCGCGGCGAAGGAGGCCACCAGGGGGTGGCTTTGGAGCACGTCGCGGACGATCTGGCGCAGGGCGCCGGTGCCCTTGCCGTGAACCAGGCGGACCTGGTGCAGGCCGGCGAGGTAGGCGTCGTTCAGGTAGCGGTCGAGCTTGTCGCCGACCTCGTGGGCGCGCCAGCCGCGCATGTCGAAGGTCATGCCGACGTCGGGGGCGGCGGGCAGGCTGACCGAGCGCTCGGCGCGGTACTCGCGGCGGGCGGGCTGCTCCGGCTCAGCCTTGTCGCGGCGCAGCTCGCGCACGTCAACGGTCATGCGGAAGCCGCCGACCTGGACCTGGGCGTTGCCGTCGTCCTCGTCGATCGAGACGATCTCGCCCTTAAGGCCCACCGAGCGCACCATCACCGTGTCGCCCACCTGGAGCGGCCGGGGGGCCTGCTGCGGCGGGGGCGACGGGGCGACGACGGCGGGGCGGGCGCGGGCGGCGCTGTCTTTGGCCTGCTGTGTGGCCTGGGCGACGCGCTGCTCGGCCTCCTCCAGCCACTGGCGCGACAGCGACACGCTGCGGAACTCGTCGCGCAGGCGGCGCAGCTGCGAGCGAACCTCGCGCAGCTCCTCCTCCAGCTCGCGGCGGGCGGCGGCCTCCTCCTCGGCGCGGCGCTCCTCGAACGCGCGCAGCTCGGCCTCCAGCCGGTCGCGGTACTTTTCGGCGTCGGCGCGCAGCTCCTCCGAGCGGGCCAGGGCGGCGGCGGCCGCCTCGCGCTCCTTGTGGATGCCGGCGAGCAGATCCTCGACGGCGGCGTCCTCGCGGTCGATCGTCGCGCGGGCCCGCTCGACCAGCTCGGGGCTGAGGCCGAGCCGGCTGGCGATCGCCAGGGCGTTGGAGCGGCCGGGCAGGCCGATGCTCAGGCGGTAGGTGGGCGCCAGCGTTTCGACGTTGAACTCGACCGAGGCGTTCTGGACGCCGGGGGTGTTGTAGGCGTAGGCCTTCAGCTCGGCGTAGTGCGTGGTGGCCACGCCCATCACGCCCAGCTCAAGCAGCCGCGCGATGATCGCGCGGGCCAGGGCGGCGCCCTCCACCGGGTCGGTGCCGGCGCCGAGCTCGTCGAACAGGATCAGGGCGGCCGGCCGGTCCGCGTTGAGCAGCTCATACTTATCGGCGTTCCACACGTCGTCGCCGATCGGGTCGGCCTCCAGGGCCCGCAGCACCCGGATGATGTTCGACATGTGCGACGAGAAGGTCGACAGGCTTTGCTCGATGCTTTGCTCGTCGCCGATGTCGGCGAAGATGTCGGCGAAGACGGGGAGACGCGAAGGCGCGTCGGCGGGGATGTGCAGGCCGGACTGGGCCATCAGCGCCAGGAGGCCGCTCGTCTTCAGGGCGACCGTCTTGCCGCCGGTGTTCGGGCCGGTGATCAGCAGGAGCCGGAAGCCGCCGCCGAGCCAGAGAGTGGTCGGCACGACCTTTTTCTGGTCCAGCAGGGGGTGGCGGGCGTTGATCAGGCGCAGCGGCGCCGCGGGGTCGGGGTCGTCGGGCTCGGGCCGTATTCCCGCGGCCTGCCGCCAGGCGCCGGGCTCCTGGTCGGGGCTCCAGGGGACGACGGCGGGGTGGGTGCAGCGCAGGGCCTCGGCGTACTTGGCCATGGCCAGGGCGAGGTCGATCTCGGCCAGCGTCTCGACGCCGCCGACGATCGCCTGGCTGCTCTTGCCGACGAGGTCCGAGAGGGCGGCGAGGATGCGGGCGACCTCCTCCTCCTCGGCGGCCTGGAGCTCGCGCCAGCGGTTGTTCAGCTCGAAAACAACGGTCGGCTCGACGTAGAGCGTCGCGCCGGAGCTGGACTGGTCGTGGACGAGGCCGCGCACGGCGCGGCGGTGGCTGGCCTTGACCGGCACCACATAGCGGCCGTTGCGCACCGTAATGATCGGCTCCTGGAGCGCGCCGGAGCCGGAGCTGCTGGACACGATGTTTTGGAGCTTTTCCTGGAGCCGGCCGAAGGCGATCTTGATCTCGCGGCGCAGGCGGGCCAGCTCGGCGCTGGCGCTGTCGAGCACGGCGCCGTCCTCGCCGATCGCGCGGTTGATCTCGTCCTCGATCGGCTGGAGCACGGGGAGAAAGGCGGCCAGCTCGGCGAGCAGGGGGAGCGAGAGGGTGGCCGGGTCGATCTTGAGCAGCCGAGCGCGCAGGGCGCGGGCGGCGGCCAGGGTCGCCATCACTTCGAGCAGCGAGGCGCCGTCGAGCACGCCGCCGCGGGCCGCGTGCTGGGCGGCGCGCCGCACATCGCGAGCCCCGCCGATGCTCGTTTCGGGGTACTCGTCGAGCAAGGCCCTGGCCTCGCCCGTGAGGGCCAGCCGGCGGCGCACCTCGACCAGGTCGGTCGACGGCATCAGGTCGTGGGCGAGCTGGCGCGAGGCGCCGAAGCTCGCGTGGCGGGCGAGCTGCTCGCGGATCTTGGGGAACTCGAGCGTTTCAAGAGTCTGCTCGGCGATTGGCATAGGTATCTTCGGGCCGCGGCGATGCGGCTGTGGTCGCTGACATACATAAAGGGGGGGCTGCGGTGCCCGCAGCCCCCGTAGATAGATCGTAGCACAGCGTGTGCCGGCGCGCCATCCGACCCATGGTGGATCGCCGCGGGCCCCGCGCTACTGGATGGCGAAGATCAGGCCGGCGCCCTGAGGCAGGACCGGGTCGAGCAGGGCGTAGGTGCGACCGAGCAGCTCGTTGGCGAAGAAGGGGAGGATGGTCGACCCGGCGACCGAGCGGCCGAGCATGCCCATGATCGGCAGGTCGATCCTGGCGCCGCCGCGCACGATCAGCAGGTTCCAGAGCAGGGTGGCGATGATCCCGACCACAAAGGCCCCGAGCAGCATGCCGAGCACCGTGCCGATGATCCGGTCGAGGTACTGGAGCTGGCCGGGGAGCTGGGCGTAGCGGAAGGTGTACAGGCCGGCGGCGGTGAGCAGGATCATGCCGAAGAACAGCACAAGGGCGAAGCTGATGTACTGCGAGACGTAGCGGTCGGAGCCGAGCTGGCGCACGAACCACTCGCCGAGCGAGGCGTAGTACAGGCTGGCGAGGACGAGGCTGAGGTAGAAGGCCAGGATCAGCACGGCGACGCGGATCATGCCCTGGAAAAAGCCGAGCGCCAGCATGCTGAAGAAGATCAGGATCAGGAGGATGTCGATAAAGTTCATGGGCCTTCCGTTCCGGCCCGCCGTGGTGGCGATGGGCCAGGTGCGATACGGCTGCGGCATCCGGTGGCCCGATTATAGCACAGGCCGGGCCCGCCGCCCGCTCTGCGCCTTTAGCCTCAGCCCCATATCAGTCGAATGGCAGTTGACACGGCCGGCTGCTGCGCTACGATAGTGGTGCGTTGGGAGCGATCCCGGCGCCATTGCTATTGACAAACACCGCCACGTCGCGGCAAGGAAAGGGCGATGAGCCTTTTTTCGTGGGCTCGCCGGCTAGCCCCCACCCCCACCCCCGCCGGCACAACCACCGTCACCGTCGACAGCGCGCCGACCGACCCGTCCGACCGGCTCAGCCCCGCAGAGGTTCGCCGCGGCCTGCGCATCAGCACAATCGAGGGCGCCGTCTCCACGGTGCACCTCAGCATCAGCGGCGCGATCGGCGGCAGTGTGTTCCTGACCGGCTTCGCCCTGCTGCTCGGCGCGAACAGCTTCCAGCTCGGGGTCCTCGGGGCGCTGCCCTTTGTCGGCCAGCTGGCCCAGTTCGTCGGGGCCTACCTGGAGGAGCGGGCCGGCAACCGCCGCTCGCTGGTGCTGTTCGGCACCCTGTCCGGCCGCCTGATCTGGGCCCTGCTGCTGTGCCTGCCCTTTCTCGGCGCCCTCGGCCCGGCCGGCCAGCTCGCGATCTTCTTCGTCGGCCTGGCCTGCTCCTACGCGCTCAACGGCATCGCCGGCAACGCCTGGCTGAGCTGGATGAGCGACCTGGTGCCCCCGCGCGAGCGCGGCAGCTACTTCGGCCTGCGCAACACAGTGGCCAGTGTCTCGGCGATGGCGACCACTTTTGTCGCCGGCCGGGCCCTCGACAGCTTTCGGGCCAGCGGGAACGAGGCCGTCGGCTACGCCGTGATCTTCGGCCTGTCGCTGTTCGCCGCGGTCGGCGCGGCGGCCCTGATCGCCCGCCAGCCCGAGCCGCCGATACGGCCGCGGGCGGCCGTCAACCTGGGCGACCTGTTTGGCGGCCCGCTCCACGACGCGCGCTTCCGCAGCTACGTGCTCGCCGCCGCCGGCTGGGCCATGGCGACGGGGATCGCGGCGCCGTTCTTCAACGCCTACGGCCTGAACACGCTCGGCCTCAGCTTCAGCACGCTGGCCATGCAGGCGATCGTCACCAGCGGTGTGGCCCTCGTCTTCACCCCGCTGACCGGCCGCCTCCAGGACCGCTACGGCTACCGCGTGGTGATGACGATCTGCATCCTCGGCACGGTGCCGCTGCCCTGGGGCTGGGTGTTCTCGACGCCGGACAACATCCTGCCGCTCTGGCTGACGGCGATCTTCTCGGGGGTTTTCTGGCCGGGCGTGAGCCAGGGGCTAAGCAACGTGCTCATGGAGCGGGCCCCGGCCCACCAGCGCGGCGCCGCGATCGCCTCCTTCAGCGCCGTCACCGGCCTCGGCACCCTTGCCGCCGGCCTGCTCGGCGGGGCCTTCGCCTCCAGCATCGCCACCGCCCAGGTCGCCATCGGGCCCGTCGTCGTCGCCGGCCTGGCCCTGCTCTTCGCCGCCAGCAGCCTGGCCCGCCTCGTCCTGGCCGGGGTTTTCTGGAAGACGCTGTAGTTCTCGGTTTACCCCAAAGGCGCAGCGGGCGCAGAGCATTTGGGGTGGCCGCGCCATAAACGCCGTACCGCTCCGATCAAAGCTTCGCTGATCGGAGCGGTACGGCGTTGGCGTGCGACCAATTCAAGCCCTGTGCGTTGATCTTAGCTCCCCAGGGCGTCGAGGAGCAGGTCGCCCTCCTCGGGTGAGATGCGGCCCTCGGCGATCATGCGCAGGATCGTTTCGCGCTCCTGCTCGGGGGGGACGGCGGGGCGCTCGGCCGGCGCGCTGGCGGGCGCGGCGCCGGCCTCATCGGCGATGTCGATGCGGACCGTCTGCCCCGTGTAGGGCGGGGCGGGCGGGGCGGGCGGCGCGGCCGGGGCCTCCGGGGCGGCGGGCGACGCTGGGGCGGGCGGGGCGGGCGGGACGGGCGAGGTGGGGGCGATGTTGATCCGCCCGATCGCCCGCTCGACCGCCTCAAGGGCGCCGGACAGGCCATCGGCGGCGGCGCGGCGGGCCTGCTCCTTGATCCGCTCCAGCCGCTCGGGGTCGAGCCGCCACTCGCGGTCGTTGATCTTGATTCGCACCCGCTCGTGGCGCTCGCGGGCGCTTTCCTCGGCCTGGCGGGCCTTTTCCTCCACCTTGCGGGCCTTCGCCTCGACCTGGGCCTGGATGCGGCGGGCCTTCTCCTCGACCTTGCGGGCGACCTCGTCGGCCCAGGCCGGGCCGCGCTCGGCCCCGCCCGCCGCGAAGGCGCTCGAGATCTCGGCCGCGATTTCCCGCCCGAGCTCGCCGAGCTCGCGGCCGAGGTCGCTCATCTCGCGGCCGAAGTCGCCCATCTCGCGGCCGAAGTCGGCGCCGGGCCCGAAGCCGGCGCTGCTTGTGCTGCTTTCGGGCCGGCCGGCGCCGCTGATCCGCAGGTCGCCGCCGACGTCGAGGTCGATGCTCGCCGCGCCCCCGCCGTAGACGAGCCGGACCATGCCGCCGGGGCCCGAGCTCACGCCGGCGCCGCTCACCTCGCCCGAAACGCGGGCGCTCAAGGTCAGGTTGGGGGCCGGGGGCAGGCTCAGCCGGGCGTCGCCGCCGACGTGGCCCTGGGCAGCCGCCCCCGCGAGGAGCGCGTCGAGCTTGAGGGTCAGGTCGCCGCCGACGTTGCCGAGGCCGAGACTGCCGGAGGCCGAGTCGACCCGCAGGTCGCCCCCGGTGTTGCCGACGCGCAGCCGCTCGGCGACGGCGCGCACCTCCACGTCGCCGCCGACGTTGGAAACCTGGAGCGAGCCGACCGCGTCGAGCTCGAGGTCGCCGCCGACGCTGCCGATCTTTACCTGCTCGGCGCGCCCGTCGACCTCCACGTCGCCGCCCGCGCCCCCGAGGTCAAGGCTGACCAGCTCGCCGTCGACGTTCAGGTCGCCGGCGATGTTGCCGAGGCGCAACTCGACGGGGCCGCGGCCCTCGATTGTGCAGTCGCCGGCGACGCTGCTTGCCGTCACGCGCTCGCCCAGCTCCTCGACGTGGAGCTCGCCGGCGATCACGCCCACCTCCAGCTCCATGATGGCGCGGGCATGGAGGTCGGCCTCGACCAGGTCGAAGGCGGCCCGGGCGACCCCGTCAAGGTTGACGTCGCCGCTGATCCGCTCGCTGGCGCGCACGGCAGGGGTGTCGCGCACCTCGAGGTCGCCGTGGATGCGGCCGAGCTCGGCGCCCTCAGCGATATATGCCAGCTCGACGCTGCCGGAGCACTCGTCGACGGACACGCGGCGGACGCCCTCGATCTGCACATCGCCGCGGCACTGCTCGAGCCGCAGCTCGGCGCGGGCGGGGACGCGCAGGCTCAGGTCACCGCGGCAGCCCTGGATCAGCAGGGCGTCGCCCTCCTGGTGCAGCTCGCGCGGGTCGCCGTCGCTCTCGACCATCATCCGGTCGTCGTCGGACACGGACACCTCGACGTCGCCGTCGACGCGGCTGATCAGCACGCGCGGCTTGGCGCCGGCGGGAAAGAAGCGCTCGGTCATAGTGGTGCTCTCCTGTTATTCGACGATCAGCTCGACCCGCTCGCCTTCTTCGAGGTCCTGCCATTCGAGCAGGCGCCCGGTGGCGCCGCGCTGGATGGCGCGGACGAGCTCCTCCAGAGCGCTGCCGCTGAGCTGGGGGGCGAGCCGGGCGCCCAGGCGCAGCCCGACATTGATCAGGCCGACGGGGATGGACACGCTGGCCTTCTGGCGGCCGCTCGCCAGCTCGGAAACGCGCACGCGCACGAGGCGCGAGCGGGTCCGATCGCCGGCGCGCTGCTCGCCGCCAAGGGCGTCGAGGAGCTGGGCCGCCTCGGCAGCGGACACCTGGCCGGACTCGACCATGCTCAGGATGCGGTTGCGCTCGCTGTCTGCGGTTGGCATACTGGGCTAGGCCTTGAGCAGGCGCATGGCCTCCTCGACAGAGATCTCCTTGGAGGCGAGGCGGTCGAGCACCTGGCGCCGGTCGGGCCGGCCGTCGTGCTCGGGGGCGCCGCCAAGGGCGGTGACGATCTCGTCGAGGCGGGCGCGGGCGGTGTTGTAGGCGATCTCGAGCTCGGCGGCCAGCTTCTGGATGTTGCCGCGGTTCTTGACCATCAGCTCGACGAACTCGAGCTGCTCCGGGGTCAGCCGGCCGATCCAGCCGAGGCTGAACTGGCCCTCGATCTGGATGCCGCTTTCGGGGCACTCCAGACGGGTGACGATCAGCTCGCCGCCGCTGACCGGGTCGCGGGTGATGATGCGGTGCATAAGCCTCTCCTAGTTCTGCGAAAAGGGCGTGGATCCGGGGCGCAGCTCGACGACGGGCGGCGCGGGGACGGTGAGCCGGAGCAGCGGCCGCTCGCCGCCGTAGGCCAGCAGCCGCTCCGCCACCGTGAGCAGCCCGCGGCCGAGCAGCCGGGCAAGGCGCCGCCCGACGCTCCCCGATCCCTCGCCGGCGTGCATGTGCTGGTGCTTGCCGCCGGCGGCTGACTGCTCCATCCGCCAAAGCCGCTCGTGGATGTACAGGTCGTCGAGCATGAGGCGCCTCCTCTCCGGCTTGAAAAATTTCTCTTCGATGTTGGCGTTTATTGCCATCGACGAGGAGATATTAGCAAAATCGGCAAGAAATGTCAATAGGTATGGCAAAGATTGCCAGGCGCTAGAAAAAGCTGGTAAGAAAGCAGGAAGTCAGGTTGTGGCGCGGGCTGGCTTCAGAAAGCCAAAAACTAGAGCTAGGGGGTGTCGCGTTCGCGCAGATGTGCTATAATAACCCCGATTCTAGTCGCTCCGCAGGAGAGGTGTCGCTATGGCCGCAAAAGGTCGAAACAGGTCGTCGAGCGGCCGGCGCAGCGTTGCGGGCAAAGGCCGCACCACGGCGCGCAAAACCCCGGCGAAGGAGCCGCGGGCGCGGCTGCTACGCCCGGAGCACCAGCGCGAGCTGTTCGCCCTCGGCCTGATCACGGTGGCCCTGGCGACACTGATCTTTGTCTTTACCGGCGTGGAGGGCGGCATCGGCGGCTACTACGTGGAGGCTGTCCGGCGGGCCTTCGGCGCGGGCGCGCTGGTGGTGCCGGTCACGCTCGGCCTGCTGGGGATCGGCATCCTGGTTCAGGAGCGGCTGCAGGACGCGCAGCTCAGCGGGGCCAACCTGGTGGGGACGCTGCTGATCCTGCTGGCCGCCCTGGGCCTGCTGGAGTTCCCCGTCCACGACTATGCGCTGGGCGACCGGCTGTACGAGGGCGGCGGCGTGATCGGCTTCGCCCTGGTCGAGCTGCTGACACGGGCGGTGGGCGGGCCGGTGGCCACTCTGATCGTGATCGTGATCGGGCTGGCCGGGATCCGGCTGACCTTCAACGTGCCCCTGCTGGAGATCCTGGGCGGCACCGCGCGGGGCGCGGCGCGCTTCTGGGCCTTTCTATGGGCCGGCCCGCGCCGCTCGCGCGAGGAGCCGGGGCGCCAGGCCCTCGCCGACTCCGACCTGCCCTTCACCCCGCCGCCGCAGGGCGGCGACGACGAGATCGTGCCCACGCCGATCGCCGCCCGCCCGACCAAGGCCAGCCTGTTCAAGAACGGAGTTCCCGGCAACCCCCCGCCGGCGCCCGCACCGCCCGCGCCCGTGCCGCCCGTCCCCGCCGCGCCGGTGGCGAAGGGCGCGAAGGCCGCGGCCGCGCCGGCCACCGGCACCACCGTCGTTTCCCCCGCCGCCCCCGCCCCGACGATCAACCGGCCCGCTGAGCGCACGCCCCCGCCCTCGCCGCCGGAGCCCGTGAAGGAGGCCGTGCAGGAGCCGCTGGACGGCTTCGAGGTGTCCGCCATCCACCGGGCCTGGTCGCTGCCCAAGCTGGACATGCTGGAGGAGTACCCAGAGGGCAATGTCACCCCCGACGAGCTCCAGCACAAGGCGCGCGTGATCGAGGAAACCCTGTCGAGCTTTAAGGTCGAGGTCGCGGTCAAGGAGATCAACGTCGGCCCCGCGGTGACGCAGTTCGAGCTCCAGCCGGCGATCGGCGTCAAGGTCAGCAAGATCACCTCGCTGGAGAAGGACCTGGCCCTGGCCCTGGCCGCCTCCACCATCCGGATCGAGGCGCCGATCCCCGGCAAGTCGGTGGTCGGGATCGAGATCCCGAACTCGGCGATCTCGATGGTCAGCCTGCGCGAGGTGGTCGACAGCGAGGAGTTTGAGGCCAGCAAGGGCAAGCTCAAGCTGCCCCTCGGCAAGGACATCAGCGGCACCCCCGTGGTGGCCGACATGGCGAAGATGCCCCACCTGCTGGTGGCCGGCTCGACCGGCTCGGGCAAGTCGGTGGCGATCAACGCTTTTCTGTGCGGCCTGCTGCTCAAGCACAGCCCCGACGAGCTCAAGCTGATCCTTGTCGACCCGAAGATGGTTGAGATGATCGTCTACAACCGCATCCCGCACCTGCTGTCGCCGGTGGTGACGGAGCTGGAGCGGGTGGTGCCGACGCTCAAGTGGGCCACACGCGAGATGGAGCGGCGCTATAAAATCTTCGCCCGCCACGGCGTGCGTAACCTCGAAAGCTACAAGCAGCTGGCCCGCAAGCGCGCCGACCTCGAGCCGATGCCGTACATCGTGATCGTGATCGACGAGCTGGCCGACCTTATGATGATGGCCCCCGACGAGGTTGAGACGTATATCTGCCGCCTAGCCCAGATGGCCCGCGCCACCGGCATCCACCTGATCATCGCCACCCAGCGCCCCTCGGTGGACGTGATCACCGGCCTGATCAAGGCCAACTTCCCCTCCCGGATCGCCTTCGCCGTCACCTCGCAGGTCGACTCGCGGGTCATCCTCGACGGCCCCGGCGCCGACCAGCTGCTCGGCCGCGGCGACATGCTGTACATGGCCGCAGACGCCGCGAAGCTGGTGCGCATCCAGGGCACCTACGTGTCCGATCGCGAGGTCGAGGGGATCGTCGAGTTCTGGCGCGGCGCGACCCCCCCGGAGGACGGCGACGGCAAGGGCCCTGCCGCCCGCCCCGGCGGCTCGCTCGGCATGAACGGCCCGCCCTTCAGCGGCGCCCTGCCCGGCCCGCGCCCCGCCGATGCCGATGGGGGACAGGGGGACAGGGGGACAGGGGGACAGGGGGACGAGGAGCTTATCCCCGGCTTCAAGCCCCCGGCCGAGTTCCTGTCGGCCGACGAGCAGGACGAGCTGCTGCCCCAGGCCAGGGCCCTGGTCAAGCAGCACCAGCGCGCCTCGGCCTCGCTGCTCGTGCGGCGCATGCGGATCGGCTACAGCAAGGCCGCCCAGCTGATCGACCTGCTTGAGCAGCAGGGCGTGGTCGGCCCCCCCGAGGGCGGGCGCTCGCGCGAGGTGCTGCAGCGCGAAGAGGCGTAGGCGGGGCCTGAGGGCGCGCAGGCTCAACAATCGCCGGGCCGCGGACGTATAATGGGCAGAGTACCAGGAGAATGCCCATGTCCACCGACAGCTTCCGCGACAACGCCCGCAAAATCCTCGACAATATGCTGAGCGAGACGCCCAAGGCCGACCGCCAGCAGCTTATCGACGCCTACGCCGACCTGCTCACCCAGCTTCACGCCCACGAAGCCCACGCCCTGCTCAATGGCGTGATCGAGGACGCCCGCACTCGCCTCGACGCCCGCCTTTCCCCCGACCCGGTGCGCCAAACGATCGCCGGCGTCCAGACCACGATCCAGGACTTGTGGAACTCGCTCTGGCGGGATTAGCCCGCGCAGAAGCCCACCCGAACCCTGCGCGTTTTCCAGGCTACAACCTGTGCCTCCGCGGTTCACCCCACCGGGATCTCGACCTCGCCCAGCACCCCCGTCAGCACGCTCTCGGCGCTGCGGCCGCGCAGGGCGCTCTCGGGGCGCAGCAGGAGGCGGTGGCGCAGGACGGGCGGGGCCAGGAGCTTCAGGTCGTCGGGGATGACATAGTCGCGGTTCTGGAGCGCGGCGTAGGCCTGGGCCGCCCGGAACAAGGCCAGGGTCGCCCGCGGGCTCATGCCCAGGCTCAGGTCGGGGTGGCCGCGCAGGGTGTTGGCCAGGCGCACTAGGTAGTCGCGCAGGCTGCCCTCGACGTGCACGCCCCAGACCGCCCGCTGCAGCTCGGGCAGCGCCGCGCCCTCGACCACGGGGCCCAGCTCCGCGATCGGGTGGGCGCCGGCGAGCGTTTCCAGAATCTCCAGCTCCTCGGCGGGCGTCGGGTAGCCCAGGCTGACCTGGACCAGGAAGCGGTCGAGCTGGGCCTCGGGGAGCGGGAAGGTGCCCTCGAACTCGACGGGGTTCTGCGTGGCGAGCACCAGGAAGGGCTGCGGCAGGGGGTGGGTTTCGCCGTCGACGCTGACCTGGCCCTCGCCCATCGCCTCCAACAGGGCGCTCTGAGTGCGCGGCGTGGCCCGGTTGATCTCGTCCACCAGCAGCACGCTGCTGAAGATCGGGCCCGGCTGAAAGACAAAGCGCCCCTCGTCCTGCCGGAACACGCTCACCCCGCTTACATCGTTCGGCAGCAGGTCGGGGGTGCACTGGAGCCGGCGAAAGGTCACGCCGAGGGAGACGGCCAGCGCCCGGGCCAGCATCGTCTTGCCGACGCCGGGGACGTCTTCGAGCAGGGCGTGCCCGCCGCAAAGCAGCGCGACGAGCAGCAGGTCGACCGCCTGGGCCTTGCCGACGATCACCCGGGCGATGTTCTCGCGCACGGCGGCGGCGAACGGTGGGATCTCGGCGAGCTGGGCCATAGAACACTCTCGTGGGACTAAAGATGGCGAAGGCACGGCGCCAGCGCGGCGCACGAAGCCGCACACAATCCAGGCCCACCCGAACCGCGGGTGGTGCCCACGCATGATACACCTTCGCGCCGCTCCGTGCCGCGCCTACAACTGCCCCGCCAAATAGCGCGGCGTGCGGGGCGGGCGAGGTGCTATAATGGCGCAGACGCATACCGCAGCCACCCGCCGCCCGACCACAGTGAGGAGGCCGCCGTGTCGGCCCCACCCCTGCCGCTGCCCGAAAAGCTGACCGCGCTCCTGCGCGCGCTATGCGCGCAGCCCTCGACCGTCGGCCAGCCCGACGAGCTCAGCGCCACGGCCGGCCTGCTGGCCGCCGAGCTGCGCGGGGTTGGCATGGAGGTGCGGCTCGCGCCGACCGCCGGGCCGCCGGTGCTGATCGCCCGCCGGGCCGGGCGCTCGGAGCGGACCCTGCTGCTGTACCACCGCTACGACTGCGCGCCGCCCGGCCCCTGGCGGGCCTGGTCCCACGAGCCGTTCCAGCTCGCTGAGCGCGACGACGACCTGTACGGGCGCGGCGTGGCCGAGGGCAAGGGCCCGCTCGCCGCCCACATCCAGGCCATCCATGGCCTGCTCGCCGGCGCGGGCGAGCTGCCCTGCGGCGTGGCGATCGTCGCCGAGGGCGAGGGGCTGTCCGGCAGCCCGCACCTCGCCGCGGCCCTCGCCGCCAACGCCGCCCTGCTGCGCGCCGACCTGTGCCTCGGCAGCGCCGGCGGCCGCGACGCCGCGGGCGCGCCTTTCTGCTACGCCGGGAGCAAGGGCATGTTCCAGGTCCGGCTGAGCGCCGCGGGGCCGCGCTATCCCCTGCCGCCCGGCCTAGCCTCCAGCCTGCACAACCCGCTTTGGCGCCTGGTCTGGGCCCTCGGCCAGATCAAGGGCGACGACGAAGACATCCGCATCCCCGGCTTCTACGAGGGTGTCGAGGGCCCCTCGCGCGAGGAGAACGCCCGCCTCCGCTCGGTGTCGCTGGACGAGGCGGGCCGGCTCCAGGCCTGGGGCGCCCGCGAGTTTCTGTTTGGCATGGGCGGCGCGGCCCTGGTGCGGGCCGAGGTGGCCCTGCCCACCTGCAACCTGTCGGCGCTGAGCTGCGAGCCGGCCGGCGAGCTCGCGCTGGTGCCCGCGCGGGCCACCGCCGTGCTCGACTTCCAGCTCGTGCCGCGCCAGGAGCCCGCTACCGTCATCGCCCTGCTGCGCGCCCACCTGGCCGACCGCGGCTTCGGCGACGTCGTCGTGGAGCCGCTCCCCGGCGGCTACCCCCCGGCCCGCACGGCCCCCGACAACCCGGCCCTGGCTGCACTCTGCGCCGCCGGCGCGCCCATCTTCGGCGCCCCGCTCCAGCTGCTCCCCGCCGGCCCCTTCGCCCTGCCGCTCCAGCTCCTCGCCGACGCGAGCGGCGCCCCCGTCGCCTCGGTCGGCGTCGGCCGCTCCAGCAGCGCCGCCCTCGGCCCCGACGAGCACATCGCCGCCGCCGACCTGGCCCAGCACGCCCAGCTCCTTGGCGAGCTGATCTGCCGGCTCGGGTAAGCCCAAACCGCGGGCCGCCGCGCTTCGGCAAGCGCTCACGCGCGCCACGATTGTTCCGCCCACCTGTGGACGATTGGCGCTCGCCACGGCGTGCCGTGTGGCCTATCATCAGTCGTACGCGCCCGCCATAGTGCAGGACCTTGGCCGTATGGACTACGCCTTTGTGACCGTCGATGTGTTCACGACCAACCGATTCGGCGGCAACCCGCTCGCCGTGATCCCCGACGCCCACGGCCTTGCTGATCGGCAGATGCAGCAGATCGCCGCCGAGTTCAACTATTCCGAGACGACCTTTGTTCTGCCCCCGTCCCGGCCTGACGCCACAGCCCGGGTGCGGATCTTTACCCCGACCACCGAGGTGCCCTTCGCCGGCCACCCGAATGTGGGCACCGCCTTTGTCCTGGCCCAACAAGGGACGCTGTTCGGGCAGCCCGTGGGCGACCAGCTGCGCTTTGAGGAGCGGGCCGGGCTGGTCGCGGTGCACATCAGGCGCGAGGGTGGTGCGGTGGTGGGGGCGGCGATCACCGCCCCGCAGCCCCTGTCCGTCGGCCCTGAGCTCCCCGCCGGCCTGGTCGCGGCCTGCGCCTCCTTGGGCGTCGGAGAGGTCGCGGTTGACGCCCACCCGCCGCAGATCGCTTCGGTGGGCCTGCCCTTCGCGATCGCCCGGCTCACCTCCCGTGAGGCCCTCGCGCGGGCGCGCCCGAGCCCGCAGCACTTCGCCGAAGCCGATCGGGCCTTCCCGTACAAGCCCGCCGGCTTCTCGCTGTTTCTCTACGTGCCGCTCGACCCGACGTGTACGACGCTCGCGGCGCGCATGTTTGCGCCCCTGGATAACGTCCCCGAGGATCCGGCGACAGGGAGCGCGTCGGCGGCGCTGGCCGCCTTTCTCGTGGCCAGGTCTCCGGCCGCCGACGCGGACGTGATGATGGCGCTGTATCAGGGTGAGGATATGGGGCGCCCGAGCCAGATCGAGCTTGTGGTGGAAAAGCGGGCCGGGTCGGTTACGCGCGTCGTCGTCGGCGGCGCGTGCGTGCCTGTGATGCGCGGCACCCTTTCCGTGTGAGGCCGTGCCGGCGCGATGCCTTGATAAGCTAATGCACGATGGAGGCCCCACGCGGCAAACCGCGTGGGGCCTTGTCTGCTAGCGCTTAATCCGGACGATCTCGCCCGCGCCGGCGAGAATGCTGAAGTTTGAGATGTAGATCGCGTTGTCGCCGACGGCCAGGCCGCCGGGCGCGATCAGCCCCTCGGAGGCGAGCACTGTTTGGGCCTTGCTGTCTCGGGCGACGCGGACCAGCCGCCCGACCGGCGGCGCGTCGGGGCCGGCGGCGAGCAGGCCGTCCTTGGCGAGCTCCAGAACATACAGGTTGCCCTGCTTGTCGAAGTCGATCGCGATGATGTTGGTGAAGCCCTCCGCGTACACCTCCGCCTCGCCGTTGGCGCCGACCCGGTACACCCTTGCTCCGCCGGCGGGGAACGGGAAGCCGGTCAGCTCGCCGACATAGATCGCCCCGTCGGGGCCGACCGCCGCGCTGTTCGGCACCGCCTGCATCGGGATCTGGCCGCCGGGGGGCGGCGGGTTGATAAAGGGCGGGGCGGGGGCGAAACGGCTGGGGAACATCGTCGCGACCTGCACAGCCCCGTTGGCCCCCACCGCGTCGAGCGTGTTCGCGCCGGCATCGACGACGAACAGCCGGTCCGAGCGGAGGGCGAGGGCGTAGGGGTTGCTGTCGGGGCCCGCGCCGTCGACGTCGTTCGCAACCTCGAAGGCGGCCAGGTCGGCGACGGGCTGAGGGGCCTCACCCTGGCGGACGCGGACGACGTGGCCGAACGTCGCGGCGGCGGGGCCAAGCGCTGCGCGGACGGCGGGCGTGCCGCCCAGGCCGATCACAAGGTAGAACTCGTCGTCGTCGATGGCGGCGACATCGTGGAGGCCGGTGGCGCTGGACCCGGGCGGGTCAGAGCCGGCGACCGAGGGCAGGCCCGTGACCACGCGCACGACCGCGCCGGTGCCCAGGTCAACCTTGGCGAGTGACCCGGTTGTGCCCAGGCAAACCCGGCCCTCCGGGCCCTCGACGCAGGGCTCGCTCCCCCCTGCGCCGGCCTCGGCGACCAGCAGGCCGTCGCCCGACGCGGTGAAGGCGAGCCCGCGCGGGTTGTTCAGCCCACGGGCGACCACCTCCAGCCCCCCGCCCTGACGGGCGCTTTCGGCTGCGGCCGGCCCCGACCACGATACAAGGGCGACTACCGCGATCAAAGCTAGCGTTCCGAGCAAGGGCCGTTTCCGCTCAAGCATTGTCCGCTCCTCCACTATTCACATAGCTCCCTAGGGCCCTGAATGAAGAGGTGCCGGGCGTGGTGTTGGTGGTGCGTTGGCGCGGATAGATGCAACCGAGTATGTCACCCTTCGGTAGAAGTGCGCGCAGCGTATAGCACAAAGCCCCGGTTTGTCAAGATGGCTGCTGGCTGCATCCGGTTGCAATGCGCCGGATGGGATTTGACGCACCGGGCCTGGCGTGGTACCATATCTGCCGGGTCGGGGTAGCTCAGCGGTAGAGCAAACGGCTCATAATCGTTAGGTCGCGGGTTCGAATCCCGCCTCCGACACCACACGCAAGGGCCGAGGGACGCGGGCTGAGGGAACTCGGCTCTCACCCCTCGGCCCTTTCCGCCGCTATGAGCGAGCCACTGCTTCAGCGCGCGCGCGTCTTTCTTCAGGCCCACGGCCTGCTGCGCCCCGCGGCCCGCCTGCTCGTCGCCGTCTCCGGCGGCCCGGACTCGCTCTGCCTGCTCCACCTGCTGTGCCGGCTGCGGCTGGAGGGCGGCCCCGAGCTCGCCGTCGCCCACCTCGACCACGGCTTTCGCGGCGACGAGTCGGCCGCCGAGGCGGCCTTTGTTGCAGCGCTCGCCGCCGCATGGGGCCTCCCCGCCCGCGTCGAGCGGCGCGACGTGCCCGCCCTCGCCCGCGCGTGGGGCTTTGGCCCGCCGGCAGCAGCCCGCCGCGCCCGCTACGCCTTTCTCGCCGCCGCCGCCCGCGAGCTCGCCGCCCACGCCGTCACCGTCGCCCACCACGCCGACGACCAGGCCGAGACGGTTCTGCTCCACGCCCTGCGCGGCGCCGGCCCCGCCGGCCTGCGCGGGATGCGGCCAGTTGTGCCCTGGGCGGAGTGGGCGGGACAGGAGGACAGAGGGACAGGGGGACAGGGGGCGGCGGGACAGGCGGATGGCTGGCCGGCTAGGAGCGTTGTCTGGGAGGATGCGCTTCGCCCTGGCGGCGAAGCTGTCCCCCCCTCCCCCCCTCCCCCCCTGATCCGTCCCCTGCTCGCCACCACCCGCGCTGAGATCCTGGCGTACTGTGCGGCGCACGGGTTGGAGCCGCGCGACGACCCTAGCAACCGCGACACCCGGTACGGCCGGCCGTATGTGCGCCACGAGCTGCTGCCGGCGCTTGAGCGGGCCAGGCCCGGCGCCGCAGCCGCGCTCGCACGGGCGGCCGAGATCTGCGCCGATGACTACGACTTCATCCAGGGTCAGCTCGACGCCCGCTGGCCGGCCCTGGCGGACGAGCGGCCGGGCGCGGTGCGCCTCCGCGGCGAGGTTTGGGCCGGGCTTCACCCGGCCCTCCAGCGCTACGCCCTGCGCCGGGCCGCGGCCGCGCTCGGGCAGGGCGAGCTGAGTCTGGCCCGCGTCGACGCCGCCCGCGCCCTGCACCCCGGCCACTGGGCCGAGCTTGGCCCGGGGCTGCTCATCGAGGCCGACCAGGGGGGCCTTTCGCTGCACCGCACCGGCGCAGCGCCGCCGCTCGACGGGCCGCAGCTCTCGGCCGCCGAGTTGCCGCTTCTTGTCCCCGGCGAGGTCGCCCTTGGCGGGGGGTGGCGCTGCATGGCGCAGCATTGGCCGCCCGGGCGGGCGGACCGCTGGTGGGCCGCGATCGACGCGGGGGCGCTCGACGGCCCGCTGCTGCTGCGCAGGCGCCGGGCGGGGGAGCGCATGCGCCCGGCGGGCGGCCGGGGCAGCCGCAGGCTGCAGGACATCATGGTCGACGCGAAGATCCCGGGGCCGCTGCGGGCGGCCTGGCCGCTGCTGGCGACGCCCGGTGCGCTCGTCTGGCCGGCCGGGCTGCGCGTCGCAGCGCCCTTCGCGGCGACGGACGCGAGTCGCGCTACAATCTGGGTGGGGTTTCTGCGGAGCGAGTTGTGACAGGGGGCGAGATGCACGAGGACATTGCCACGATCTTGATCACCCGCGAGGCGATCGCGGCGCGCGTGGAGGAGCTGGGCCGTCAGATCGGCGCGGACTACGCGGACACGGGCGACCTACTGCTGGTTGGCGTGCTCAAGGGCTGCGCGATGTTCATGGTCGACCTGGCCCGCGCGATCGACCTCACGCTCGCGCTCGACTTTATCGCCGTGGCCAGCTACGGCGCCAGCACCGAGTCGTCCGGCGTGGTGCGCGTGCTCAAGGACCTCGACACCGACATCGCCGGGCGCCACCTCCTGATCGTCGAGGATATCATCGACAGCGGCCTGACTCTGGCCTACCTGCGTTCGCAGCTGCTCCGCCGCAACCCGGCCAGCCTGCGCATCTGCACCCTGCTCAACAAGCCCGAGCGGCGCACCGCCGACGTCCAGGTTGACTATCTCGGCTTTGACATCCCCAACGAGTTCGTCGTCGGCTACGGCCTCGACTTCGCCGAGCGCTACCGCAACCTGCCCTACATCGGCGTGCTCAAGCCCGAGATCTATGCCGAGTAGGCCGAGTATTGTGAGCCAGATCACATTCCAGCTGTGATCTGGTTCCCTTGAATGGCCGGATCGCATCTGGTATAATGCGATCCGCGACGTCAGAACGCACGGCATTGGAATGGGGTAAACCCCACTTCCCACGCGACGCCTCCCATTTAGCAGCCCACAGATCGCCTGCTTCGACCATGGCTTGGGCGCGAACCGCGGCACCACTGGCGCCGGCATTTGCGTATTCGCTAGCAGGGGCACCGCCCCTCCACGACGGATGGACACGACACGATGGGTGACAATCGCTGGTTGAAAAATAGCTTCGTCTACTTGATCATCCTTGTGGCGGCGCTGGCGCTGTTCTTCCAGTACTTCGGGCAGACGTCGAGCCAGAACGAGGAGCGCGGCATCGCGCAGGTCGTCGCTGACGCCAAGGCTGGCAAGGTCCGCGAGATCGAGGCTCAGGCCGGCGACGAGCAGATTGTGGCCGTCTACACCGACGGCTCGCGCTTCCGCTCGCGCCTGGAGACGAACGACAGCGTGATGCAGCTGCTCGCCGACTACGGCGTCCAGCTCACCGACGCCTCGGGCGGCCAGCTGATCAACGTGAAGGTCAACCCGGCGCCGGCCTGGGGCGGGCTGCTGAGCATCTTCACGATCCTGCTGCCGACGCTGCTGCTGATCGGCTTCTTCGTCTTCTTCATGCGCCAGGCCCAGGGCAGCAACAACCAGGCGATGTCGTTCGGCAAGAGCCGGGCGCGCATGTTCGCCGGCGACAAGCCGACGATCACCTTCGCCGACGTGGCCGGCCAGGAGGAGGCCAAGCAGGACTTGACCGAGGTGGTCGAGTTCCTGAAGTTCCCCGATAAGTTCGCCGCCCTCGGCGCCCGCATCCCCCGCGGCGTGCTGATGGTGGGCCCGCCCGGAACGGGCAAGACGCTGCTTTCCCGCGCCGTGGCCGGCGAGGCCGGCGTGCCCTTCTTCAGCATCTCCGGCTCCGAGTTCGTCGAGATGTTCGTCGGCGTGGGCGCCTCGCGCGTGCGCGACCTGTTCGACCAGGCCAAGCGCAACTCGCCCTGCATCGTCTTCATCGACGAGATCGACGCCGTCGGCCGCCAGCGCGGCGCCGGCCTGGGTGGCTCCCACGACGAGCGCGAGCAGACCCTGAACCAGATCCTGGTCGAGATGGACGGCTTCGACACGAACACCAATGTGATCGTCGTCGCCGCCACCAACCGCCCCGACGTCCTCGACCCGGCCCTCATCCGCCCCGGCCGCTTCGACCGCCAGGTCGTCCTCGACGCGCCGGACGTCAAGGGCCGCATCGACATCCTCAAGGTTCACGTCAAGGGCAAGCCCTTGAACGACGACGTCAACCTCGAGGTGATCGCCCGCCAGACCCCGGGCTTCTCCGGCGCCGACCTGATGAACGTGGTCAACGAGGCCGCGATCCTCTCGGCGCGCCGCTCGAAGAAGAAGATCGGCCTGAGCGAGCTCCAGGACGCCGTGGAGCGCGTCGCCCTCGGCGGCCCCGAGCGCCGCTCCCGCGTGATGACCGACCGCCAGAAGCTGCTCACGGCCTACCACGAGGCCGGCCACGCCATTGTCGGCGCCGGCATGCCCCGGGCCGACAAGCTGCAGAAGGTGACGATCATCCCGCGCGGCCGGGCCCTCGGCTACGCCCTGTTCCTCCCCGACGAGGACTCGCTCAACCGCAACGTCGCCCAGTTCAAGGCCCAGATGGCCATGGCCCTCGGCGGCCGTATCGCCGAGGAGGTCGTCTTCGGCAACGACGAGGTCACGACCGGCGCCTCCAGCGACCTGATGACCGTCACCCGGATCTCCCGCGCGATGGTCACGCGCTACGGCATGAGCGACAAGCTCGGCCCGATCGTCTTCGGCGAGAAGGAGGAGCTGATCTTCCTCGGCCGTGAGATCAGCGAGCAGCGCAACTACTCCGACGACGTCGCCCGCAAGATCGACGAGGAGGTCCACCGGCTGGTCAGCGAGGCCTACGAGAACGCCCAGCACATCCTGATCAACAACCGGGCCGTCCTCGACGACATGGCTAATGCCCTGATCGAGTTCGAGACCCTGGAGGGCGAGCAGCTTATGGAGCTGATCAAGCGGGTCAAGATGCTCTCGATCGACCTGAACGGCCGCCAAAACGGCCAGACCGGCCAGACGATGCAGCTGCCCCCGCCGGCCTCGGGCTCCATGCCGGCGTAGGGTTAGGAACAAAGGAACAGAAAGCCCCTTCGGTCGCCACCTGCGTGGTCAGGCCGAAGGGGCTTTCTTTGTGCCTGTATTCCGCTACTCGGCGTTGTCGATCTGGGCGCGCTGGAGGCTGCCGCTGTAGTCGACGTAAACGCTCTTCCACTCGCTGAAGACGTCGAGCATGGTGGGGCCGGCCTCGCGGTGGCCGTTGCCGGTGGCCTTCACGCCGCCGAAGGGCAGGTGGATCTCGGCGCCGATGGTGGGCGCGTTGATGTAGACGATGCCGGCCTCCAGCTCGTGCATGGCCCGGTAGGCGGCGTTGATGTCGCGGGTGTAGATCGAGGAGGACAGGCCGTAGGCCACGTCGTTGGCGACCTGGAGGGCCTCGTCGAGGCTGCCGACCTCGATCACGCTCAGCACCGGCCCGAAGATCTCCTCGCGGGCGATGCGCATGGTCGGCTTGACGCCGGTGAAGACGGTGGGCTGGACGAAGAAGCCGTGGGCGTAGTCGCCCTCGCTCAGCCGGCCGCCGCCGCAGCGCATGGTCGCGCCCTCCTGCTGGCCCAGCTCGATGTAGGAGAGCACGCGCCGGAGCTGGTCCTCGTTCACCAGGGGGCCCATCTCGGTGCCGCCGTCGAGGCCGTTGCCGACGCGCAGGTTCTGGGCCCGCTCGACGATCCGGTCGACGAGCTTGGCGGCGACGTCGCGGTGGACGATCAGGCGGCTGGTGGCGGTGCAGCGCTGGCCGGTGGTGCCGAAGGCCGCCCAGATCACGCCCTGCATCACCAGGTCGAGGTCGGCGTCGGGCATGACGATCAGCGGGTTCTTGCCGCCCATCTCCAGGCTCACGCGCTTGATCTGCCTGGCGCCCAGCTCGTAGACCAGCCGGCCGACCTCGGTGGAGCCGGTGAAGGAGACCACCGGCACGTCGGGGTGCTCGACAAGGGGCTGGCCGGCGCTCGGGCCGTAGCCGGTGACGATGTTGACCACGCCGGGCGGCAGGCCGGCCTCGACCAGACACTCGACGAGGTTGAAGGTGCTGACCGAGGCGTCCTCGCCGGGCTTGATCACCACAGTGTTGCCGCAGACGAGGGCCGGGAGCATCTTCCAGGAGGCGATCGCCATCGGGAAGTTCCACGGGGTGATCATGCCGACCACGCCGATCGGCTGGCGCATGCTCATCTGGAACTTGTTCGGCAGCTCGGAGGGCGTGGTCACGCCGTGCATGCGCCGGCCCTCGGAGCCGGCGTACTGGGCCATGCCGATCGCCTCGACGATGTCGCCGCCGGCCTCGAACAGCGGCTTGCCCATCTCGCGGGTCAGGTCGCGGCTGTAGCGATCCTTGCGCGACAGCAGGATCTCGGCGGCCTTGAGCAGGATCTCGCCGCGGCGGGGCGCTGGCACCTTGCGCCAGCTCTTGTAGGCGTCCTTGGCCGCCGCAACCGCCGCGTTCACATCCTCGGCGTTGCTATCCTGGAACACGCCGACCAGGTCGCGGCTGTCGGCCGGGTTGCGGCGCTCAAAGGTCTTGCCGCTGCTGCTCTCGACGAACTCGCCGCCGATGTAGTTTTTTAACACGCGCGTCTCGGACATCCTCGTCCTCCTGGGAGTTAGGTGGGTAAAGCCGAAGGGCAGCGCCGATTATAGCACGGGCCGCCCTCGGCCAAAGTTATCCTCAGGGCGCGGCCGGCGGTGGGGTGGCGGTGGCGAGCTCCGGCGGGGGCGTGACCGTCGGCTCAAAAGGGAGCGGCGTGCTGTATAGCTCCGCCGAGCCGCCGGTGAGCAGCGCAGCGTCGGTGGGGCTCAGATTCAGGTAAACCCCGTCGACACTCACCCCGGGGACTGGCGAGGCGGTGGGCGGCTCGAACGGCGGCGCGGTGGGCGCCGGCAGGCCAGGGGGCAGCTCGGCGGGGGGCGGCGTGGGCAGGGGCGGGCTCGTCTCCGACAGGATTGGGGTGGCCGTCTCCAGGGGGAATGTCTCGGCGCGGACCGGCAGCAGGAAGCCGAAGACACCGGCGATGGCCGCGACGACGATCGTCCCGCCGAACATTATTGCCAGCATCATCGTGATCACTGCGACGGGCCCGAGGCAGCCGCGGCGCTCGGGCGCGGGCGGGGCGGCTCCGGCCGCCTGCGGGGCGATGGGCTGGCCGGCGAGGAGCCGGCGCAGGTCGGCGGCGAAGGCCTGCGGCGTCTGGTAGCGCTCGTCGCGGTTCGGGCGGACGGCGCGGGCGATCACATGACCGAGGGCGGGGCCGGCGTCGGGCCGGTAGGCCTGGAGGGAGGGGCCGGCGCCGCCGTGGGCCAGGGCCTTGTAGTCCTCGCCGGTCAGCATCTCCCACAGGGTCAGGCCGAGGGCGAAGATGTCGGCGCGGACGTCGAGGATGGCGGTGACGTCGGCCTGCTCGGGGGCCATGTAGAGCGGCGTGCCGGGGTGGCTGGCGCCGGAAAGCATCGTCGTCTTGCGCTGGCGAGCGTCCTGGGCGATGCCGAAGTCGGCGAGCTTGGCCGTCAGGCCGCCACCGGCCCGGCGGAAGAGCAGGATGTTGGAGGGCTTGACGTCACGGTGGACGATCCGGCGCGCGGCCGTCTCTTCAAGGGCGGCGCAGATGTCGATGGCGACTGCGACGGCCTCGGCCGCGGGAAGCGGCCCGTCGCGCTCGATCCGGTCGGCCAGGGAGCCGGCGTCGGCGTACTCGCAGATCAGGAACAGCTCGCCGCTGTGCGGGTCCTGCTCCAGGTGGTGGACGCGCACAATGTTGGGGTGGTCGAGGGCGGCCTGGAGCCGGGCCTCCTGCTCGAACTTGGCGCGGAACGCGGCGAAGCCCTCGGCGCCGGGCAGAGCCTCCTTGACGGCGACGCGGCGGCCGAGGTTGTCATGGGCACTGTAGACGCGGCCGACCGCCCCCTGGCCGATGGGGTAGATCTCGCTGAAGCGCCCGCTGCGGGCGAAGCTACTGTCGGGGAATGGCATGGATATCTCCTCCGCTCGTATAGGGCGATCATACCGCCGCGGAGGGCCGGCGCAACCTCGGGGAACCTTACCAGATCCTTAACGCCGATCTCAGACGACGAGCCGGATCCCCTCGCCGCGCACTGTCTGCATAAAGGTGAAGCCGCCGCTGGCGGCGGCGAGGGCGCGGCGCAGGTTGGCGAGCAGCACGTCGAGGTTGCGGCCCTTCTCGACCACGCCGCGGGCGCGCAGGCCGGGCCACAGGCTGTCGATGATCTGGTTGTAGGGGCAGATCTGGTTGCGGCGCTCGTAGAGGTGGCGCAGCAGGGCGAAGGCCTGGGGGGTGAGGTCGAGCTGGGAGCCGAAGACAAAGGCCTTCTGGAGCGCAGGCTCCAGGTAGAGCGGCCAGAGCTGCGTGTCGCGGCTGCCGGCGACGAACATCACGCGGGCGTGCTCGGCGAGGGCGGGGAGGCGGAAGATATAGCCGTGGCGCAGCTCGTGGCGCTGGCCGGGCTGGAGCTCGCGCTCGAACAAACCGACGCCGTAGCGGCCGTTCCAGTTCTCCAGCACATAGCCGCCGGCCTCGTGCCAGATGCGGGCGTGCTCGCGGGAGACGGAGCCGAGGCGCAGGTCGATATAGCCCGGGCCGGCCTGCTCGGGCTCGGGGCGGCCGAGGCAGGTCGGGTTTGCGCTGAGCGGGACGGCCGGCCAGGTGTCGGCCTCCTCGGTCGACATGCTGATTAGCAGGTAGGGCTGTCGGGACAGGTCGGTCACGCTCCCTCCTCGGGCGGGCGCGCCCCGCGGTAGGCGTTTTGCTTTATACTATCAGTGAGGAGCGCCCGGGGTCAACCGCCCGCCTGGCTCCGCCTGCACTATGTCACCCGCGCCTGCCCTGGCGCGGCTGTGACCGGGGTCGAGAACTATGCTTGAGATTCACGTCGCCGTGGCGAAGGTGGCGCACCACGGGAGCGGCGAAAGCGGCGACACCCTGGAGACGGTCGAGCGGCCGGGGGGCGGCTTCTCCTTCGTGCTGGTCGACGGCCAGGGCACCGGCCGCGGCGCCAAGACGCTCAGCAACCTGGTGGCCACCCGCGCGATCTCCCTGCTCAAGGACGGCGCCCGCGACGGCGCGGTGGCCCGGGCCGTCCACGACTACCTGTACACCTACCGCATGGGCCAGGCCGCGGCCACGCTCAACATCCTGTCGGTCGACTTCCAGACCGGCCGCATCCTGGTGTCGCGGAACAACCCGGCGCCCTTTTTCGTGATCAGGCCGCAGGGGCTACGCATCTACAACGAGCCGTCCACGCCGATCGGCCTCAACCCGATGGTCAAGCCGATCATCAGCGAGCTGCCGGTGGAGCCGTACACCTACGTGGTGATCTTCACGGACGGGCTGCTGCGGGCCGGCGAGCGCTTCGGCGCCGACCTGGAGCTGGTCAACCACCTGTCGGCCTGGCCGGCCGCGGAGGGCCGCAACCCCGAGGAGCTGACCGAGGAGCTGCTCCAGCGCGCGGTCGACCTGGACCAGGGCGAGCCGAGCGACGACATGAGCGTGGTGACGCTGGCGGTGCTGCCCGCGGAGCAGCCGGGCACGGCGCGCCGGCTGTACACCAGCGTCCCCTACGAGGGGCCCGCCCGGCCGGCCCCCCGCCCCGACGACGAGGAGTAGCCCCCGGCGCCCGGCACCGATGCGACACACGCCCCCCACAAGCAGCCGGCCGCTGAACGCCCGCGAGCGGGTGGAGCGCCGGCGCGCCGAGCTGCGCGCCGGCCGCCCCGGCCCTCGCCCCCCCCGGCGACGCGGCTGCGTGGCGACCCGCGCGGTCGCCGTGGCCCTGATCGCCCTCGCCGCGCTCACCCTCGGCCTGCTCGGCTGGGCCCGCGGCACGCTCCAGTCGATCGAGCAGGAGGACCCGCGCCAGGCCGTCCGCACCCCGGGGCCGGCCGGCGCGGCCGCCACCCCGGCCCCGCTCCCCGACACCCTGCGCGACCCGTTCAACGTCCTGCTGATCGGCGTGGACCGCCGCGCCGACATGGTGGAGGGCGTGCGCAGCGACACGCTGATCCTCGTCCACGTCGACCCGCGGGCCGGCTGGGCGGGGATGCTCTCGATCCCGCGCGACTCGGTGGTGCGGGTGCCGGGTCTGGGCGAGGGCAAGATCAACACCGCGTACTCATACGGCTTCAACAACGCCGAGGCGCTCTACGGCGCGGACACCGCCCCCGAGGCGGCGGGTGGCGCGATGGCGGCGGCCACGGTGGAAGGGTTTCTGGGGGTGACAGTCGACTACACCGCGCAGATCGACTTCGCGGGGTTTGAGCGGGTGGTCGACACACTGGGTGGCATCACCATCGACGTGCCGCGCCCGCTGCTCGACCCGGCCTACCCGACCGAGGACTACGGCTACGAGCGGATCTACGTCCCGGCCGGCCTGCAGGTGCTTGACGGCCGCACGGCGTTGCGCTACGCCCGCTCGCGCCACAGCACGAGCGACTTCGACCGCTCGCGCCGCCAGCAGGAGGTGCTGCGCGCCATCCTGGCCGAGGTGCGCGGCCGCGGCCTGCTGAGCCAGGCTGGCCTGCTGCCGGAGCTCGCCCGCGACCTCCAGGCGAGCGTGAGCACCACCCTCCCCCTGAGCGACCTCGACACGCTGCGCGGCCTCGCCGCTCTGGCCCAGCGCCTCACCCCCGAGCGGATCGTCCAGCTCAGCATCAACCCCAACGACGTCGCGGTGGTGGCCGAGTCCGGCTCGGACATTTACTGGGACGAGGGGGATGTGGGGGCCCTGATGGGGCGGCTCCTGGCGGGGCCGCCTTAGGGGGCGGGCTGCGCCCGGGCTTGTTTTCGGGCTGGCGCCCGGGCTTGTTCTGGGGCTGGCGCCCGTATCTCTTGCGGGCTGGCGCCCGGGCTCAATTCCCTGTACGGGTTCGCGGATTTGCGGGCGGGCTCTGCCCCCCGCCCCCCCGCCGTGGGGGCTTGCAGCCCCCCCGGAACCCCCCCTCATGGTATCTGCCGGCGGCTCACACCGCCCGAACCTGGAGCAGGGGTGCTGGCCGCCTTCTCGTGGTATCGCAAAAGGTGTGTTTGGGCCTCTACCGCTGAGCTTGTAGCAGGGGGGGCTGGCCGCCCAATGGCAGCGCCTCACTCCTTCGTAGAGTGCCTCTCCCCTCCAGCATCGCCGCCCGAAACAGTAGGCGCGCAGCGCCCCCCAGGAAGCTATCCAGCTTTAGCAGGGGGGCATGACGCCGGAGATGAAACCACGGCGGGAAGCTAAACTTCGGGGTCGAGGGGCGGAGCCCCCGCCGCGGGGGTCCAGGGGGCCCGCGGCCGGGCCCCCTGGCGCGGGCCCGGGGCGCGCAGCCCCGGCGAAAAGCCGGGTGAGCGGGCAGGGCCCAATTTAGCGCGTCCGCGCCCCCTCACCCTGCCCAAGCGCAAACCGAATCCCGCTCTGCAGCGTCGCCAGCGTCACCACCCCGCTCATATCCAGGCCGAGCCCGACCAGAGTCTGCGCCACCTCCGGGCGGATGCCCGTCAGCACAACGCGGGCGCCGAGCAGCTTCACGGCGCGGGCGGCGCGCAGCAGCGCGTCGGCCACCTGGGTGTCGACCACGGGGACGCCGGTGATGTCGAGGATGGCGGTGTGGGCGCCCAACGTCGCCACGCCGTCGAGCAGCCCCTCGATCACCTGCTGGGCCCTGGCGCTGTCGACGCTGCCGATCAGCGGCAGCGCCACCACGCCGTCGCCGATCGGGATGATCGGGGTGGACAGCTCGCGCAGCGCCGCCCGCTGGGCCTCGATCACCTGCTCCTGCATCGCCGTGCGCTCCTCCTCGGCGCGCAGTTGCTCGGTGATATCCTGGGTCTGCGAGAGCCAGCCCAGCACCTCGCCGTTCGAGTCGCGCAGGACCGCGTTGTGCCACTGGCAGGTGATCAGCTGGCCGTCTTTGCGCACGTTGACGTTGCGGCTGTTGGTGGCGTCGCCGCTCAGCAGGGCGGCCACCACACCCGCGACGTGCTCGCGGGCCAGGCCCGGCACCAGCAGCTCCAGCGCGTTGCGCCCGATCGCCTCCTCGGCGGCCCAGCCGAAGATCTGCTCGGCGGCCGGGTTCCAGCGCCGGATGATTCCGTGGTGGTCGGCCTCCAGCGTGGCCAGCGGCGAGGTCAGGAAGCTTTGCTCAAGCCGCTGGTTGGCCCGGGCAAGCTCCTCGGCCCGCTCGCGCTCGGCCGTCACGTCGCGGTAGAAGCCGGCGACGGCCTCGGGGCGGCCCTGAGGGTCGCGCAGCAGAAAGGCGCTCAGCTGGCCGACCCACTCGGTGCCGTCAGGCCGGCGCAGCCGGAGCCGGCCCTGCCAGCGGCCCGTGTTGAACAGCGCGGGGAGGACCTGCCCCGTGACAAAGGGTAGCTCCTCGGGCGGGTGGTAGTCGGGGATTGCGCTGCCCACCACCCGGTCACCGAAGCCGGTCATGCTGGCGAAGGCCTGGTTGCCGTAGACCACAATGCCGGCCGGCGTGGCGATTGCCACGGCGTCGAGGGCCTCCTCGACGATCGCCTGGAAGGTGCGCAGCTCGGCCGTCTGCTCGAGGACCTGGCCTTCCAGGCCGGAGCGCAGGGCCCGCAGCTCCTCGCGCTGCGCCCGCGCCTCCTCGCCAAGGCGGATGCGCTCGGCTGTGCCGGGCGCCACGGCCATCGCCGTTGCGGCCAGGGCCAGGGCGGCCGGGCCGAAGGCGCGCGGGGCCGGCCAGGCCAGCGCGATCACGCCGGCCGGCGCGCCGCCGAGACGTAGGGGCAGGGCGAGGTAGGCCCCGACGCCGCGCTCGCGCAGGAGCGCCCGCTCGCCCTCCCCAAGCCGGGAGTCGCCGGCCACGTCGGGCACGGCCGCCGGCTCGGCGGCGCCGGCATGGGCGAGGGGGAGGGCGTCGGGGCCGAGGGGCGGGCCGGCGCCGGGCGCGCGCTCCCAGCTGGCCAGGGTGGTGAAGCGGGAGGCGTCCAGCCCCGGCCCGTCCGGGCGGAGCAGGGCGGCGGCGTGGAGCTCGCCGTCGTCGAAGGCGGCGACGGCGAGCGCGAGCAGGTCAGCGTAGGTGGCGGCCGCGCCGAGGCGGTGGGCGAGGGCCAGGGTTTGTTGCAGGGCGTGGGCGGCGTCGCTGTCGGCGCTCATAGGGGGCTCCGGGTGGTTGGGCTGTTGGGCGCAGTATACCTACGTCCCGTTACCGGCACGCTCCTGGAGGCTTTGCACCGTCCAGCTGTCGTCGCGCAGGGCCCGGATCGCCTCCACCGCCGCGGCGGCGCCGGAAAGCGTGGTCAGCGCCGGCACGCCGTAGACGATCGCGGCGCGGCGGATGGCCACCTCGTCGAAAAAGCTGGCCTTGCCGAGCGGCGTGTTCACGATCAGCGCGATCTGGCCGTTCTTGACATAGTCCACCGCGTTCGGGCGGCCCTCGTTCACCTTGTAGATCGGCGTCACGGCGAGGCCGGCGGCCTGGAGCGCGGCGGCGGTGCCGCCGGTGGCGAGCAGGGTGAAGCCGAGGGCGGCCAGGTCGCGGGCGATCGGGATGAGGGTGGCCTTGTCGCGGTCGTTGACGCTGAGAAAGGCGTTGCCGGCCGTCGGCAGGCGCTGGCCGCAGCCGAGCTGGGCCTTGGCGAAGGCCTCGCCAAAGCTGGCCCCGCTGCCCATCGCCTCGCCGGTCGACTTCATCTCTGGCCCGAGCAGCGTGTCGACGCCCGAGAAGCGGGCCCAGGGCAGCACCACCTCCTTGACGTGGTAGCGCTGCGGGCCGGGCTGCGCGGCGCCCTCGGGGGGCAGGCCCATGTCCGCCAGCTTCGCGCCCGCCGCCGCCTGTACCGCCACCTGGGCCCAGGGCACGCCGGTGGCCTTGGCGACGAAGGGGATGGTGCGCGAGGCCCGCGGGTTGACCTCCAGCACATAGACGACGCCGTCCTTCATGGCGTACTGGACGTTCATCAGGCCCTTGACGCCGAGCTCCCTGGCCATGCGCACCGTGTACTGGCGCATCGTCTCGACGTGCTCGGCGGCGACCATGTAGGTGGGGATGACGCAGGCGCTGTCGCCGGAGTGGACGCCGGCCAGCTCGATCTGCTCCATGATCCCGGCGATCACCACCGTTTCGCCGTCGGCCACACAGTCGACGTCCATCTCGAACGCGTCCTCCAGGAAGCGGTCGATCAGCACCGGGTGCTCGGGCGAGGCGGCGACGGCCTCACGCATGTAGCGCTCCAGGGCGGCGTCGTCGTAGACGATCGCCATGGCGCGGCCGCCAAGCACATAGCTGGGGCGGACCACCACCGGGTAGCCGATCGTCTGGGCGACGGCGTGGGCCTGCTCCCAGCTGGTGGCGCTGCCGTGGGCGGGGGCGGGGATGCCGAGGCGGCCGAGCAGGGCGCCGAAGCGGTCGCGGTCCTCGGCCAGGTCGATCGCCTCGGGCGGGGTGCCCCAGATCGGGACGCCGGCGGCCTCCAGGGCGCGGGCGAGCTTCAATGGCGTCTGGCCGCCGAACTGCACCAGCACGCCGTCCGGGCGCTCCACGTCCACCACGTTCAGCACATCCTCAAGGGTCAGCGGCTCGAAGTACAGCCGGTCGGCGGTGTCGTAGTCGGTCGAGACAGTCTCGGGGTTGCAGTTGATCATGATCGTCTCGTAGCCGAGGGCGCGCAGGCCGAAGACGGCGTGGACGCAGCAGTAGTCGAACTCGATCCCCTGGCCGATCCGGTTGGGGCCAGAGCCGAGGATAATCACCTTTTTGCGGTCGGAGGGCTCGGCCTCGTCCTCGCTCTCGTAGCTGGCGTACATGTAGGGCGTGAAGGCCGGAAACTCGGCGGCGCAGGTGTCGACGCGGTGGAAGGTGGCGCGGATGCCCAGCTCCTTCCGTCGCTGGCGCACGGCGAGCTCGGCATCCCGGCGCTGCTCGCCGGCGCGCACGCGCAGTAGAAACGCGAGCTGCGCGTCGGAGAAGCCCATGCGCTTGGCCTGGCGCAGCAGCTCGGGCGGGCATGTGGCCAGGTCGAAGGCGCGCAGGCGGCCGTCGAGGTTGACGATCTGCTCGAACTGGTCGAGGAACCAGGGGTCGATCCTGGTCAGCGCGGCGATCTGCTCGACCGTCATGCCGCTCTGGAGGGCGTAGCGGATGTAGAAGTGGCGGTCGGGGTTGGGGGTGATCAGCCGCTCGCGCAGCCGCTCGGGGTTGACCGTCTCCTTGCCGTCGGCGCCCCAGCCGCCGCGGCCCTGCTCCAGCGAACGCCAGGCCTTCTGGTAGGCCTCCGGGAAGGTGCGGCCGATCGCCATCACCTCGCCGACGGACTTCATGCTGGTGGTCAGGGTGTCGTCGGCCTGGGGGAACTTCTCGAACGTCCAGCGCGGGATCTTGACCACGACATAGTCGAGGGTCGGCTCGAAGGAGGCGGGAGTCTCGCGTGTGATGTCGTTGGGCAGCGCGTCGAGGGTGTAGCCGACGGCAAGCTTGGCCGCGATCTTGGCGATCGGGAAGCCGGTGGCCTTGGAGGCCAGGGCGGAGGAGCGCGACACGCGCGGGTTCATCTCGATCACATAGATCCGGCCGTCCTCGGGGCTGACGGCGAACTGGACGTTGGAGCCGCCCGTCTCCACGCCGACGGCGCGCAACACGGCCAGGCCCATGTCGCGCATGCGCTGGTACTCGCGGTCGGTGAGGGTCATGGCGGGGGCGACGGTGATGCTGTCGCCGGTGTGGACGCCCATCGGGTCGATGTTCTCGATCGAGCAGATGATCACGCCGTTGTCCATACGGTCGCGCATCACCTCGAGCTCGAACTCCTTCCAGCCGAGCACGCTTTCCTCGATCAACACCTGGGTCACGGGCGAGGCGTCGAGGCCGCCGGCGACGATCGCCTTGAACTCCTCAATGTTGTAGGCGATCCCACCGCCCGCGCCGCCGAGGGTGAAGGAGGGCCGGATGATCGCGGGGAAGCCGGTGTCGGCGACGATCGCGAGGGCCTCGTCGAGCGTGGTCGCGGTGCCCGAGCGCGGCACCTGGAGGCCGATCTCGATCATCTTGTCCTTGAAGCGCTGCCGGTCCTCGGCCACGCGCACGGCCTCGACCGAGGCGCCGATCAGCTCGACGCCGTGGCGGGCCAGCACACCGGCCTCGTGGAGGTCGATGGAAAGGTTGAGCGCCGTTTGCCCGCCGACGGTGGGCAGGATGGCGTCGGGGCGCTCCTTGGCGATGATCCGCTCCAGGCTGTCGACGGAAAGCGGCTCGATATAGGTGGCGTCGGCGAGGCTCGGGTCAGTCATGATCGTCGCCGGGTTGGAGTTGACGAGCACGACGCGGTAGCCCTCCTCGCGCAGGGCCTTGCAGGCCTGGGCGCCGGAGTAGTCGAACTCACAGGCCTGGCCGATCACGATCGGGCCAGAGCCGATAATCAGGATGGTATGTATGTCGGTGCGCCTGGGCATCGCCGCAGCTCTCCTGGTTGGGGCGGGCCGGGCCCACCCTTTTCTGCACAGTGCCGCCGATTATACGACAGAATTTGGCGATACCGGCCTTCGACCCAAAGGACTTCGGCGACGACAAGGCGGCCGCCCTCGCCTTTGGGCAAGGGTACACCCCGGCCCCGGATCAGTCTGATCGGGGCCGGGGTGTTGTTATAGAAGCGGCATACCCAGGTGCCTCAGGCGTCGGGTACGCTGGGCCGCGCGCTCTGTGCGCTCACTTGTGCGGCCTGCGACCTACTCGCCGACGGCCCGCGCGAGGAGTGGCGCGCTCTTCCGCAGCTCAAGAACCGTACAAAGCCGCTCAATCTCGTCTGTGCATCGCTGCAACTCATTGGCGACCGTGTCGTAGTCGTGCCGCCCCCCTGCTCGGCGCCGGTCGAGTTGGACCAGCAGCTCGCGCTGAATCTCAAGCTGAGCGCGCAAGATTTGGCTTTGCACCTCCGGCTGGAGCAGGTCGAAGCGTTGGAGCTGGCTTTCCGCCTGCTGCAGGCACGCCGCCCGCGCCCGCAACCTCCCAAGCTCAAGGAGGCTTTCAATGGTTGACTCGAGGTAGCTGCAGACCCTGCCCATCAGGCCGAGCTCGCTTTCCTCGTCCAGCACGAGATAGATCTGGCGCAGCGGAGTTTCCCCGCAGCAGTGGTCAATCAGCGGGCTGAGGATGGATCGCACCGTGCTTTCTAGGGTCAGCGCGCGTCCGATGCGCAGCACGGGCACGACGAGCGACTGCATGCGGTGGTGAGCGATCTGGCCGCAGGCTGAAAATAGGCTGGCCTGCAGGTTCTCGACGGTAGGCGGGTTGCGCAGCGTATTCGTGATGGCGACGAGCAAGTAGCGGTTGGGCAGCTTCCCCGCGGGCAGGACGAGCGTTACGCCACACACCGCCGGGGCGTGCTTCGCCCCTTCCGGGCGGATCAGTGGCCCGCCCTCGGCAACAATCCGCTGGGCTAGATTGCTGTGCAACGTGAGCGATGTACTTGAATAGCAGAGCAGCGCCTCGGCGTCGAGCGCGAGCGGGTCGTTCTGGATGATGCTCAGGGTAGTGTTTTCGACCTGCACGGTGTAGCTCGGATGAAGTTTCTGTGCAGCTTCCAAGGGCGCTTCCCTTCATCCAATAAGCCTCAACTCACCGCGCCCCGGGTTGCCCGGGGAAGGGGCGAACGTCGCAGTTCATCGTGACATAGCGTACGTTAATAGATAGCAGAAAAAGTGCGCTTGTTCCTGACAAAATAGTCATCTTTGCCTCCCAATATATAGGCAACCGACCGCGAGCGCCCCGCCGGCCTGAACGCCGGCGGGGCGCGGAGACGGGCGGAGGCGCGCTAGTTCGCGGGGGCGAGGGCGGCGTCCGGGGTGATTCGGTAGGTGTTGATGATCGCGTCGGTGTCTTCGCGCAGGTCGTCGAACTGGTCGCTGGGGAGCAGGGTGGTGAGGATGGACACCTTGTTGCCGCGCTGCTCGATAAAGCTGTTGCCCTGGAGCGGGGCGTCGATGTCGTTGTCGGCCTTGGCGGTGTAGCTCCAGGAGATCAGGATGCTGTCGTCGGCCTGGGTGGTGGGGTCGTTGGTCTGGAAGTCGGGCTGGCTGCCGAAGCTGTTTTCGAGGAACCTCGTGAGCAGGTCGGTCAGCTGCTCGGGGGTGTAGGTGCTATCGTCCTCGAAGATGTCGACGATCACGCCGCCGTTGCGCGAAGGGTCGGTCCAGACAAGGATCAGCTCGTCGGGCTTACTGTTGTCCTGGAGCGTCCAGTTGGTGGGGATGTCGATCTGGAAGACGCCGGACGGGTGCTGGTAGGTTTCCAGGTCGTTGATCTCGACCGGGGCGAGCTCGCCGCCCGCGGTGGTGCTGCCGCTGTCGCCGATGGCGCCGGCGGGGGTGGGCACGGCCGCCTCGGCGGTGGGCTCGCGGGTGGGCCGCGGGGTGCGGGTGGGCGCCGCCGCGGCAGCCGCGGTGGGGACCTCGGTGGGGGCCGCGGCGGGGGCCGCAGTGGGGGCCGCGGCGGGCGGGCCGCCGCACGCGGCGAGGGCGAGCGTCGCGGCGAGGGCGGCGGGCAGGAGCAGGCGGCGGAACAGGGGCTGCATGTGCTTCAACCTCCAGCGTCGGCGGGGGCCGTCCGCGTCTGCGGTGTGGGGGCGCCACACCGAAATCTGTTGCGCGCCATCCTAGCATCTCTTTATTACCGGCGGCGTGGGGCGGCCCCGGCGGGGCGAGGGCGGGCCGGCGCCAGCGCTGGCTCGCGTTCTGACGCGGATAATCGCGTCTCGTTGCGGATTGGCGCGGAGCGGAGAGATATGGTATACTAGCGCCGCTTTACATAGAACGCCGGGCTGCGCCAGGCCCGGGCGCGATTCCAAGGAGGACATGATGGCGCTGGAGAAGGATGAGAAGTCGACCGTCATCGGCGACTACCAGGTCCACAGCAACGACACCGGCTCGCCCGAGGTTCAGGTGGCCCTGCTGACGGAGCGGATCAACCAGCTGATCGATCACCTGCGCACCCACATCCACGACCACCACTCGCGGCGCGGTCTGCTCAAGCTGGTCGGGCGCCGCCGCCGGCTGCTGAACTACCTGAACGGCAAGGACAAGGAGCGCTACCGAGCCCTGATCGACCGGCTCGGCCTGCGCCGCTAGAACGGGTGCCGATGTCACGCTGTCGCCACTAATGCAGCTAAGAGCACCGCCGGCCCGCGGGGGCCACGGTGCTCTTCTTGCTATCATGGCGCTGATCGGACAGGTCCGGCGGGGGTGAGGTTCGGGATTGGAGCGTGGGCGGGGGCGGTGGCCGGCTCCCAGGCTCCAGTGCCGAACAGCTCTCCGCGCCGGCGGCCCTTCCCCGACAGGCGGGCGGAGGGCGCGGCAGAACCGGGCGCACACGGCGCCCGACGGAGGAACCGGGCGCACACGGCGCCCGACGGAGGAAACGGAAGCATATGACAGAGCGACAGATCCACGCGGTCAGCGCGGAGATCGCCGGCCGGACGCTGACCCTGGAGGCGGGCCGCTTCGCCGAGCAGGCCGACGGCGCCGTAACGGTGCGCTACGGCGACACGGTGCTGCTGGCCACAGTGGTGGGCGCCCGAGAGCCGCGCGAGGGCATCGACTTTTTCCCGCTCACGGTGGACTATGAGGAGCGGATGTACTCGGCCGGCAAGATCCCCGGCAACTTCTTCAAGCGCGAGGGCCGCCCGACCACCACGGCCATCCTCACCGCCCGCCTGACGGACCGCCCGCTGCGCCCGCTCTTCCCCAAGGGCTACCGCAACGAGGTCCAGGTGATCATCACCACCTTCTCCATCGACATGGAGAACGACCCGGGCCCGCTCGCGATCATCGGCGCCTCGGCGGCGCTGGCGATCAGCGACATCCCCTTCAAGGGCCCGGTCGGCGCGGTCCAGATGGGCCACCTCGACGGCAAGCTCGTCGCCAACCCCTTCATGCAGCAGATGGAGGAAAGCCGGCTCGACCTTGTGGTCGCCGGCACCCGCGACGCCGTGCTCATGGTCGAGGCCGGCGCCTTCGAGCTCACCGAGGACGAGATGCTCCAGGCGGTGATCGAGGGCCACAAGGTCTGCCAGCAGCTGTGCGAGCTCCAGGAGGAGTTGGCGCGCCTGGCCGGCAAGCCGAAGCGCGAGTTCGTGCCCCCCGCCAGCGACACCTCGCTGGAGGATTCGCTCAAGGGCTGGCTCGCCGGCCGCCTGCGCGAGGCCGTCCGCAGCGCCAACAAGATGGAGCGCGAGGAGCGCACCAGCGCCCTGAAGGCCGAGGCGGTGGCTCACTTCACCGCCGACGAGCCCGACGAGGAGATCCCCAGCCGCAGCCGGGAGGTCGCCAAGGTGTTCGAGTCGCTGCTGAAGGCCGAGGTCCGCGACGCCATCCTCGACGAGGGCATCCGCGTCGACGGCCGCGCCGTCGACGAGATCCGCGCGATCAGCGTCGACGTGGGTGTGATCCCGCGCGTCCACGGCTCGGGCCTGTTCACCCGCGGCCAGACGCAGGTGCTCACGATCACCACCCTGGGCCCGCCCGGAGACGAGCAGCGCCTGGACGACCTGGGCATCGAGACGACGAAGCGCTACATCCACCACTACAACTTCCCGCCCTTCAGCACCGGCGAGGCCAAGCGGATCGGCTCGCCCCGCCGCCGCGACATCGGCCACGGCGCGCTCGCGGAGCGCTCGCTGGTCGCTGTGCTGCCCGAGGAGGCGGAGTTCCCGTACACCATCCGCCTGGTGTCGGAGACGCTGAGCTCGAACGGCTCCTCGTCGATGGCCTCGGTCTGCGGCTCCTCCCTGAGCATGATGGACGCCGGCGTGCCGCTGAAGCGCCCGGTGGCCGGCGTGGCCATGGGCCTGATCACCGACCCCGACGGCCGCTGGAAGGTGCTGACCGACATCCAGGGCCTCGAGGACGCGCTCGGCGACATGGACTTCAAGGTCGCCGGCACCGCCGACGGGATCACCGGCCTGCAGATGGACATCAAGACCACCGGGATCACCTACGAGATCATGCGCATGGCCTTCGAGCAGGCCCGCCAGGGCCGGGTGTTCATCCTCGACAAGATGAACGCGGTCATGCCGCGCCACCGTGATGAGCTGTCGCCCTTCGCGCCGCGCATCATCACCGTGCAGATCCCGGTCGAGAAGATCGGCGCCCTGATCGGCCCCGGCGGCAAGACGATTCGCAGCATCACCGAAAGCACCGGCGCCACGATCGACGTCGAGGACGACGGCCGCGTCTTTATCGCCACCAGCGACGGCGAGGCGGCCAAGAAGGCGGTCAGCATGGTCGAGGCGCTCACCCGCGAGGCCAAGATCGGCGACGTCTTCCTCGGCAAGGTGGTCAGCATCAAGCCGTTCGGCGCCTTTGTCAACATCCTGCCCGGCAAGGACGGCATGGTCCACGTGTCCGAGCTCGCCGACGTGCGGGTCGAGAACGTCGAGGACGTGGTGCAGCTCGGCGACGAGATCAATGTCATGGTGATCGACGTCGACTCCTCCACCGGCAAGATCAGCCTGAGCCGGCGCGCCATCCTCACCGGCGAGAGCGCTGAGGATCGCAAGGCGGCCGGCGCGGCCCCGCGCTCCCGCGGCGGCGACCGCGGCGGCTTCGGCGACCGGGACCGCGGCCCGCGCAACGGCGGCGACCGCGGCGGCTTCGGCGACCGGGACCGCGGCCCGCGTAACGGCGGCGACCGGGGAGGCCCCGGCGGCCCTGGCGGCCCCGGCGGCGACCGGCCCCGCCCGCGCCGGCGCGAGGACGGTGGCGACCGCGGGTAGTGCGGGCGCTTAACCCAAAAGCGCAGAGGGCCGACACAGTCGCCTCGTAACCAGCGCCGTGCCGCTCCGAACAGGCAGTTGCCGAACGGGGCGGCACGGCGTTCTTATGTGCCGAATTCAGACGCTCCGCGCCCCCGCGCCTTCGCGGTGCTGCCGGCCGGAATCCTGGCACGCTCCTTGCTCCCTGGGCCACAGCGGCGGTGCGCCGCCCCAACCCTGAGCAAGTGAGGTGCGCAATGTTTGCGATTAACGGGATCGAGTTTTCCCTGATCGAGGCGCTGGTCTGGCTGATCGTGGCCGCGATCTGTGGCGCCATCGGCGCGGCGATCGTGGGGTACAGCCCGGGCGGCCTGCTCGCCTCCATCGGCGTCGGCCTCGTGGGCGCTTTTATCGGCACCTGGGTCGCGCGGGCCCTAGGCCTGCCAGCGCTGCTCACCTTCACCTTCGGTGACGTGCAGATCGAGCTGATCTGGACGATCCTCGGCGCCGTCCTGCTCGTCGGCATCGTCGCGCTGCTCCGCAGCGGCAGCCGGCGCAGGTATCGGCGGGCGATCTAGCCCCGGGCCGATAAACCGCAGAGACGCAGAGATTTTACAAGGCCCCTACGACGACGCCGTACCCCGATCAGGGGTACGGCGTTCGTGTGCGAGCCGCCCACTCCGCGGTACAAAAGGAGCCTACCCGAGGACGATCATATCGTCGCGGTGGACGACCGCGGGGCCGTAGTCGTAGCCGAGGGTTTCGGCGATCTGGGTGGAGCGCAGGCCGGCGATGATCCGCAGGTCGGTGGAGCGGTACTGGGTCAGGCCGCGGGCGACCTCGCGGGTGTCGGGGCCGAAGATGCGCACCGTCTGGCCGCGGTCGAACTCGCCCTCGACGGCGAAAACGCCGGCCGGGAGCAGGCTGCTGCCGTGCTCGCGCAGGGCCGCGGCCGCGCCGGCGTCGACGACGATCCGGCTGTGGCGCGCCGTCTCCGCCAGGAGCCAGCGCCGCCGCGAGTCCAGGCGGCTGGCCGCGCTGAGGAAGCGGGTGCCGACGCGCTCGCCGCCGGCGACGCGCAGGATGACGTCGGGCTCGGCGCCGGACGCGATCACCACGGGGGTGCCGGAGCGGGTGGCCAGCTCGGCGGCCTGGATCTTGGTCCGCATGCCGCCGGTGCCGCGGGCCGAGCCGGCGCCGCCGGCGATCGCCCAGATCCGCTCGTCGATCTCAGCCACCTCGGAGATAAGCTGGGCCGACGGGTCGCCGCGCGGGTCGGCGCTGTACAGGCCGGCGATGTCGGTGAGGATGAGCAGCAGGTCGGCGTCGACCAGGCCGGCGACCATGGCGGACAGGTTGTCGTTGTCGCCGACGCGGATCTCGGCGGTGACGACGGCGTCGTTCTCGTTGACGATCGGCACGATCCCGCGCTCCAGGCACAGGGTCAGGGTGTTGCGGGCGTTGAGGTAGCGCCGGCGGTCGCGCAGGTCGTCGCGGGTGAGCAGGGCCTGGGCGACCTGGAGGCCGTACAGCTCAAACAGCTGCTCGTACAGGTGCATGAGCCGGCTTTGCCCGACGGCGGCGAACATCTGCTTGAGCGGCACGGTGGCGCGGGCGCGCTGCTGGGGCGAGGCGGCGAGGCGCTCGCGGCCGGCGGCGACAGCGCCCGAGCTGACGAGGCAGATCTGCCAGCCGGCGGCACGCAGGGCGGCCACCTGGCGGGCCAGGTCGACCATATAGGGGCGGTGGAGCCGGTCGGTGCCGGCGGTGAGCACGCTCGTGCCAAGCTTGACCACGAGGCGGGCGGGGTGCTGTCGCTGTTCCATAGCCTTATGCCACAAGTCGCGCGCCGTCGTCCTCGCCGGCGAGCTCGGCGCGCAGGGCGGCGATGCGGCGGCGCAGGGTGTCGCGGGCGTCGCAGGAGCGGGACGGGTCGCCGAGGCCGAGCTGGTGCTTGCAGAAGGCCAGCTCGGTCATCAGGTGGTGGAGCAGGCGGACGCGGCGGAAGCGGGCCGGGCCGCCGGCGAGCAGGGCCTGGAGCTGGGCGCGGGCCCGGCGCGACGGCGAGGCGGCGACGTAGTAGTCGTGGGGGTCGATCACGCCGAGGGCGATCTCCTCGCCGAGCTGGGCCGCGATCCGGTCGGCCTCGTGGCGCCAGGACAGAACGGCGACGGCGAGCACGGCGAGCACGCCGGCCGACTGGACGAGCCAGGACAGGGTGATGCCGGGCAGGCGCCGCTCGACGGCGTAGTTATGCAGGGCGTGGAGGCCGATCGCGCCGGCGAGGGCGAAGACGACGGCGAGGGCGGCGGCGCGGGGGCCGGAGAAGCGGGCGGCGCCGAGGGCCAGGCCGACGATGCTGGTGAACAGGGCGTGGTTGAGGCCGAACAGCACGCCGCGCAGCCAGAACAGCCCGCCCAGGTCGGCCGGGTGGGCCAGGAAGAACAGCAGGTTCTCGCTCATCGAGAAGCCGAAGCCGATCAGCGCGCCGTAGACGATCCCGTCGAGCGGGCCGTCGAACTCGCCGCGGGCGAGCAGGAACAGCAGCACCAGCGCGAGGGCCTTGACCGGCTCCTCGACGAGGGGCGACAGGCCGCCGCGGCCGAGGCCGGGCCCGAGCGGGGTGGCGCCGAGGGGTAGGGCGAGCAGCCCGCTGGCGACAAAGGCGATCACCACGGCGGGCAGCGAGCCCCACAGAAAGGCGGCCACCAGCAGGGGCACGGGCTCTTTCTCATAGCGGTCCAGCCACCAGATGATCAGGGTGTAGATCAGGGTCGGCAGGGTGGCGGCCGCGATGGCCGGGAGTGCTGACATCACGGCCCCTTGTCCCCTTGTCCCCTTGTCCCCCTGTTCATCCCTTAATCCCCAGCTCGGCTAGCCGTTCGGGGGTCGGCTGGCCCGTGGCGTCCCAGCCGTGGCGGCGGTAGTACTCGGCGAGCAGGTCGGCCAGGCGCGGGAGGTGGCCGGCGGCGCGGCCCTCCTCAAGAGGCTGGTCGGCCCAGCGGTCGGGGAGCTCGTCGCGGCCGCCGTTGTCGGCGTAGCGGCGGGCGAACAGCCGCTCGACGGTGATGATCCGCTCGCCGATGCGGGCCATATCGGCGCCGCCGACCTGGAGGCCGCTGGCGGCCCCGATCATCGCCAGCAGCTCGCCGGGCGAGATCTGGTAGCCCATGAGGCCGAGGCGCCGGCAGATGTTGGCCGAGTCGAGGACGGCGGCGAAGCGCTCGTGCCAGATCAGGCGCAGCACCTTGCCCTTGACGGCCTGGGGGTGGGAGGGCTCGTCGGGGAGCCAGGCCGGGGGCTCGTCGATCAACTCCTCGTAGGGCATGGCGTAGCGGTGGTCGCCGCCGATCGGGCTGGTAGCCATGGCCAGGGCGACCTCGGTGAGGGCCCGCGGGTCGAGCCCGGGCATGGCGAGGCCCTTGACCTGGGGGGCGAAGGCGGCGCCGCCCCAGAAGACGTCGGCGATCTCGCCGACGCCGAGCGAAAGCATGTCGCGGCGGGTCTGGCGGACGGCGATCCGCTCAAGGGCCGCGATCACGGCCTCGTCGTCGCCCCAGGGGAGAGTGCCGGACTGGTTGAGGCCCTCCTCCTGGCATTCCATAAGGAAGGCGACGGCGGCGCTGGCGGCGGCCGGGTCGATCCCGAGGCGCAGGCAGCGGTCGGCGATCACGAGCAGGGCGTCGGGGCTGGTGATGCCGCAGCGGGCGGCGAAGCCGGCGACGTGCTCGAGCTCGGGGAGCGGGGCCGGCTCGCCGGGGCGGCGCTGGGTGTCGAAGTAGCAGGGCATGGGGCAGCCGCGGCACCCGCGCGACTCGTGGCGCTTCGCGGCGAGGCCGGCGCGGGTGGGGGCCAGGGCGTCCTCGGGGAGGGCTTCGCGGCCATTGTGCGCGGTAAGGGCGCCCCACTCGGCGGCGCGCCCGAGCATGGCCCGGCTGCCCTCGCGCCTGATGCTGGCGGCGAGGGAGCTGCCGTCGACGCGGCGGCGCACGATCTCCTGGGCCACGGCGAGGCGGCGGGCGTCGGGGGCGGGGAGCTCGGGGCCGCCGCGGACGGCGATCGCCTTGACGCGCTTTGAGGCCATGACCACCCCGGCCCCGGCGGGCTCGGCCATGTAGCGGCCCTCGGCGACGATGCTGGCGTAGGCCACCTCGGCCTCGCCGGCCGGGCCGAGGCAGAGCACGCAGAACTCCTCGCCGAGCTCGGCCTGGATGGCCCGCGCCGTCTCCACCGTGTCCTTGCCGAGCAGGTGGCCGGCGGGGCGCAGGCGCACCTGGTCGCGGTCGATCTGGAGGTAGCACCAGTCGGGGGCCTGGCCGCGGACGATCAGCATGTCGTGGCCGGCGCGGCGCAGCGTGGCGCCCCAGTGGCCCTGGGCCCAGCCGTAGCCGATGGCGCCGGTGAGCGGCGAGCGGGTGCCGACGGTGAAGCCGCCCGTGGCGAAGGTGGCCGTGCCGGCGAGGGGGCCTGCGGCGAAGACCAGCAGGTTCTCGGGGGCCATCGGGGGGGTGTCGGGCGGGAGGTGGTGCCAGAGCAGCCACGCGATCGCCCCACGTCCGCCGAGGTAGTCGCGCTCGACGGCGGAGGGGAGCTGCTGGCGCGCGTGCCCGCGCTCCAGATCGACGGTGAGTGTGCGCAGTGCCATGCGGACAGCCTGTGAGCGTAGGCGGCGGGTGCAAGGGCGCCCCGCGGGCGCCGTGGGGTTATTATACCGCCCCTGTGCGACCCTATGGTACAATGGCCGGTGAGGCCATAACCCACGGGGCCCGGCGCCCCTTGCCTCCCGCCGCTCGCCCCCCGCGGGGCAAGCAAACGCTTATGTCAGCCAAAAAGCTCCACCCGGCGCGCTCGCCGGCCGCCCAGGCCCGCGCCGACCAGCAGAGCGGCCGTCGCCAGGAGGCGCTGGGCATGCTCAGCGCCCTCGACTGTCTGCGCGGCGTGCCGGCCGGCGAGCTCGGGCGTTTGCTCGAGATCGGCACCTTTCGGGCCTTTCCGGCCGGCGCGCCCGTGTTCGGCCAGCAGCGCCACACCCGCTTTCTGTTCCTGGTGCTGCGCGGCACCCTCCAGCTCAAGCTCCGCGACAAGGACGGGCGCGAGGTGCTGATGGGCGTGCTCGGCCGCGGCGACTGCTGCGGCGAGGGCCCGCTCTTCGGCGACTTTTTCCGCCGCATGAGCGCCCGCACCCAGGGCCCCTGCAACCTGCTCCAGCTCCCGATCGCCGAGCTGCGCGACACGCTTGGCGACACGCCGGTGCTCGCCACGGCCCTGCGCCGGGTTTATAAGCGGCGCATGGTCGAGTGCACGCTGGCTCGCGTCCCCCTGCTCGGCCAGATGTTCCCCATGGAGCGGCTGGCCCTGGCGAACATGCTCCAGCCGGCCCACTTCGCCCGCGGCGACACGATCATCCGCCAGGGCGAGCCCGCCGACGCGCTCTACCTGATCGAGAGCGGTCAGGTGGTGGTCGAGCAAAGCGGCCAGGCCGTGGCCACACTCGGCGAGGGCGACTTCTTCGGCGAGATGTCGCTGCTGACCAGCCAGCCCCACCGCGCCGACGTGCGCGCGCTCACGCCCACCGAGGTGCTGGCCCTCCCCGGCGCCGAGTTCCACGAGCTGATCGAGCAGCGCCCGGACCTGGAGGCCCAGATGCGCTCGGTGGTCGAGCAGCGCATCCGCAACAACGCCGCCGTGCGCGGCGACCAGGCCCTGGCCCGCGAGTTGGAGCTGGCTGTCGGGCGGGGCCTGCTGCGCAGCAGCCACCTGCTCGCCCGCACCCCGAGCCTGTGCCCGCCCGGCTGCCGGATCTGCGAGGAGGCCTGCGCCACGCGCCACGGCCGGGCCCGGCTCAAGCTCGACGGCACGCCGATCGAGCAGCTCGACGTCGTCGACACATGCCGCCAGTGCAGCGTCGGCGCCGAGTGCGTCGAGTCATGCCCCGAGGACGCCTTTGAGCGCACCGAGGCCGGGGTCGTGCGGATCAACGACCGCTGCACCGGCTGCGGCCAGTGCATCGAGGCCTGCCCCTACGACGCCCTCGCCGCCGTGCCGCTCCGCCAGCGCCGCACCAGCGGCCCCCTGCTCGGCCTCCTGCGCGAGGCCGGGGCCCGCCTGCGCCGCGCCCCGATCCCCCTCGAACCAGCCCGCCCCACCCACCGCGCCGACAAGTGCGACCGCTGCCACGACTTCGCCGACATGGCCTGCGTCGCCCAGTGTCCCACCGGCTCGATGCGGCTCATCCCCGTCGACGAGCTGTTCCCGATTTAGGAGCGCCCCTACCCTCGCACCAGCAGCGCCACCGGGAAGCGGGCCAGGATCTCGGCCAGGGCCAGGCCCGGCCGCCCGTCGCGCTCGGCCAAGCGCAGGGCGGCGCCCGTGAGCAGGTCGTGGTAGACGGCGCCCGAGGAGGCGTGGGGGAGGTCGAGCCAGGTGTCGGCCCACAGGTCGGCGAGGGGCGGGCGCTCGGCGCCGCCGGCCAGGATGGCGGGCAGGCGCGGGGCGACGGCGATCAGTTCGTCGTCGGCGTGGCGGCGGGCGAAGGCGACGACGTGGGGTGCGCGGGTGCCTATGGCCTCCAGGGGGAGGTAGTCGCCCGCGGCGAACAGCTCGGGCCGCTCGCGGCGCAGGGTCAGGGCGCGGTGGGTCAGGAACAGTTTGATCCGGCCGTCCGTCGCGCCGTCCAGCAGCTCGGCCGCGAGGCCCGCCAGGTCGTCCGCCCCGAGGCTGCCTTTGAGCTCGGCGAGCAGGCGCCGGCGCAGGTCGTAGTCGACGGGGCGGCGGTTGTCGGGGTCGACCAGGCTGAGGTCCCACAGCTCGCAGCCCTGGTAGATGTCGGGGACGCCGGGGGCCGTGAGCTTGACGAGCGTCTGGGTCAGGCTGTTGAAGCGGCCGAAAAAGGCGACGCGGCGGGCGAAGGCGGCCAGGCTGTCCAGAAAGCGCCGCGAGCGCCGCGGGTCGAGGATGCCGCGCACAAAGCCCTGGACCGCCTCGTCGTAGGCGGCGTTCGGGTTGATCCAGCTGGTGTTGACCTTGGCCTCGCGGGTGGCCTTCTCCATGTAGCGGGCGATCCGGTCGCGGAACGCGGCCAGCTCGTCGCCGATGGGGCCATCGGCGGGCCAGGCGCCCACGAGGGTCTGGTAGAGCAGGTACTCGTCGTTGCGCGAGGGCATGGGGGCGCCCTCGCCGGCGCTCTTCTTGGCGGCGTTCAGGCGCGTCCAGGCGGCCACCTGGCGGCGCCACTCGTCGGGGAGCTCGCTGAGCACGGCGATGCGGGCGCGCACGTCCTCGCTGCGCTTGGTGTCGTGGGTGGAGGAGGCGAGCAGCGAGTGGGGCCAGCGGCGCTGGCGCTCGGCGGCGCGGGCGTGGAGCTCGGCCAGGTCGTGGCCGAACAGCTCGGGGTGGCCGCCCACCTCGTTGAGCGCGCTCAGGCGGTTGTAGACATAAAACGTGGTGTCCTCGACGCCCTTGGCCATCACGGGGCCGCTGAGCTGCTGGGCCTTCATCACAAAGCGCAGCACCTCGTCGCGGGCCTCCTCCTGGAAGCTTGCGAGGTTGCGCAGGGTCAGCGTGTCGCCGATAAAGTCGAACAGGGCGGCGGCGGTGCGCGGGTTGCGCCGGCGGGCCTCGCGCACGGCGGCGTCGATGAAACGCTCGTCCCAGGGGGTCACGTCGCCGGGGGCGGCGATGTAGGTGCGATAGACGGGCAGGCAGGCGATCACCTCGCGCAGGGCGAAGATCAGGCTGTTGAGCGTAAAATCGCGGTAGCGCCGGTTGCGCTCGGCGAGCTTGTCGAGCAGATGGCCGAGCGTGTTCACCTCGCTCGACAGGCTGACCAGCATGATCTCCTTCTTCTTCGCGTTGACCAGGTTGGCGAAGAGGGGCTGGGGGCCGGCGACGTCGGTGTACAGCCGGTCGAGGGGCTTTCTAGCGTCACGGTTGACCAGAACGCCCAGCATCTCGTTGAGCCAGTCGTAGCCGGTGGTGCCGGCGACGGCCCAGTCGTTCGGCAGGGTTTCGCCGTGGGAGAGAATCTTCTCGGCGACGACGTAGAGCGGCCAGCGCGGGCCGCGGGCCGGGTCGGCCGGGGCGGTGATCGTCTGCTCGATCCAGGCCCGCACCTCGCCGGCCAGGTCCTCGGGGACCTCAAGGCCCTGAGTGGGGAGCCGGGCGGCGGCGAGGTAGAGCAGGTAGCTTTCCTGAAGCTGGTGGAAGTAGGCGCGCGGGTTCCACAGGCCGTCGGGGTGATCGACGCGCAGGCCGGCGGCCTTGCCCTCGGCGAGCAGGCGGAACACGAGCTGGTGGGTGGCCTGGAGCACGTCGGGCAGCTCGACGCGGATGGCGGCTAGGTCGTTGATATCGAAAAAGCGCCGGTAGTTGATCTCCTCGGTGGCCACGCGCCAGAACGACAGCCGGTAGGGCTGGGCGTCGATCAGGGCGTCGAGCAGGTCGAAGGAGCGCGGATCGGCGGGGCTGCCGTTGTACTCGCGCACCGTAGCCTCCAGGGCGGCGGCCACGGCCGGGCCGCCCTCTACGAGCCGGTGGAGCCGGCGCTTGATCACCTCCTTCTCGCGGTTGCGCTCGGCGATCCGCTCGGGCGAGGTTTCGGTGCGGGGTGGCAGGTAGCGGCAGGCGGTGATGATACTTTGGAGGTCCATCACGTCGGGGTGGCCGGCGCCGAGCTGGCCGATCAACCCTTCCAGGGGATGGGCGAGGATTTCGCTGTAGCTGCGCGGGTTGACGGGGAAGGTGTGCTCGTAATAGCCGAGGTAGAAGGCGCCCTCCTCGTAGCGCAGGCGCAGCTCGCCGCGCTCCAGCACATTGCCGTACTGGTCGCCGAGCACGGGGAGCAGCACCTTGTTCTGGAGCTGGGAGGGCACCGGGTCCCAGTCGACGTCGAAGTAGGGGGCGTAGATCGAGGACGGGCCGTTCTCGAGCACGTCCATCCACCAGCCGTTGCGCGGGTCGCCGATGCCCATGTGATTGGGCACGACGTCGAGGATCAGGCCCATGCCGCGGGCGCTCAGGATGGCGCTGAGCCGCTCGAAGGCCGGCTCGCCGCCGACTTCGGGGTTGATACTGCCGTGGTCGGTGGTATCGTAGCCGTGGCTGCTGCCCGCGCGGGCGGTGAGCAGGGGCGAGGCGTACAGGTCGCTGACCCCGAGGTCGTCGAGGTAGTCGACGATGCTGGCGGCGGCGTCGAGGGGGAAGCCGGCGTTGAACTGGAGGCGGTAGGTGCTGCGCGGGGTGTGTCGGGCGAGCCGGCTCAGCAGGGCGGGCACGGCGGCGGTCTGCCGCGTCTGCTCGGCCGTCGTCATCTAGCATCCTTTCTGGAGGCTACGTCACGCGGAAGCGCAGCTTCCTCCCTAATGCGGCGAACGAGTCGGCCCAGGCCCGCGCGTCGGCGTAGCCCTGGGCGGCCTGGCGTCGAAACTCGGGGTAGATCGACTGGAGCAGATCGTAGTAGATGTTCTGGGCCTGCCACACATCGACCTCGAAGGGCAGCTCGCGGGCCAGGCCGACGGCGGCGGCGAGCTCCTGGAGCAGCCCGATCTCGTCGGGGCGCTCGCGGAACTCGTCGGCCCGGCGGGCGATCGCGCGGGCGAGGGCGTAGCCGAGCCCGGCCTTGTCGAACACGACGCCGGAGCGGGCGGCCTCGCGGAGCAGGGCGTCGACGGCGTCGCGGTCGAGGCCGGGGGCCTCGATTAGGCGGCGCAGCTCGGTGTTGATCGCGAACTCGGCGGCGATCTGGAACTCGCGCGGCACCGGCGTGCCCATGCTCGACAGAAAGCGCATCAGCGGGGCGTGGTGCTCGTAGATCTGGCGGTAGGCGGCCTCGGCCTCGGCCAGGCTGCTTTGCAGGATCTGGGCGAGGATGCGGCGCTGCTCGTCACTGAACAGCAACTTGAGCGAGTAGGCCTCGTGGCCGAAGTTGCGGTCCACCAGCCGGATCACGCCGGGGATGTCGGCGCGCAGGAACAGCTCTGTCACCTCGTGGACGAGGGTGGCGTAGGCCTCATCGCCCTGGAACTCGCGCACCCCGCCGGAGATGTTGTGGTCGCCCAGGTGCAGGACGCCGAAGCTGAGCCGGGCCGCCTCGCCGGTGATGTTTGAGCGGATGCGGATGCGGCCGAGGGCGAGCCGGGCCTTGCCGGCGGGGATGAGCTGGTAGTCTTCGCGCTCGACGGTGTAGCAGTACACCTGGTCGCGCTCCTCGTAGCCGTCGAACAGGCTCGACATGGCGTAGTGGGCGCCAACCTTGTGCAGATCCACGATCGCGGGGCGGACGCTGCGCTCGTAGATCGCGCGGCCGTCGGGGGTGCCGGGCCCGTTGGAGCGGGCGAGGGCCAGCCGGTCCAGGAAGGGGGCCTCGAACTCCTCGCCGAACAGCTCGTGGGCGAGCTGGATGGCCCGGCCAGCGTACATGATCACCTGGACCGTCTCGATCCCGGCGAGGTCGTCGAAGAACCAGCCGCAGGAGGTGTACATCAGCAGCAGGTGGCGCTGGAGCTCCATCAGCTTGAGGGCGGCGATCCGCTGGCCCTCGTCGAGCTTGCCCTTGCCGTGGCGGCCGAGAAACATGCCCACCGCCCCGTCGGAGCGGTCGAGCACGACGGAGATATAGTCGTCGCGGGCGGCCCACGGGTCGTGGAGCAGGCGGCGGCCGAGGCCCTCGAACCTGGGGGTGAGCGTGTCGCGCAGCCAGTCGAGGGCGGCGCGCAGCGGGCCGCGCCAGGCCTGGCTCCAGCCGGGGTTGCCGCCAGTGTTGCAGCCGCAGTCCTCCTTCCAGCGGCCGACGCCGTGGACGCAGCTCCAGGCGGTGTTCTCGATGATCTGGATCTCGTGGGCCGGCGGGTGGGCGGCCAGAAAGGCGGCGTAGTTGGTCAGCCTGGCCAGGCCGCGCTCCTCGATGTAGCCGAGGGCGAAGGCGAGGGCCATGTCGCCGTGGCGGTGGTGGTGGCCGTAGGTTTCGCCGTCGGTGGCGATGTTGGCGAGCTGGTCCCAGGGGCGGTACTCGCTGAAGGTGCCGGCGATGCGGCCGGCGAAGGTGGCGCCGTTGGCGAGCAGCCGCTCGAAGGCGACGGCGCGCGAGACGGGGCCGTCGTAGAAGAAGACCGCGATCGTGCGCCCGCTGGGGAGCCGCGCCTGGTAGGGGCGGGTCGGGTCGATCCGGCCGCCGCGCACGTCGGTCCAGACCTGCTCGCCGATCTTGCGCATGTGGCTGACCTGGGCGGGCTCAAGCACGGTGAACTGCACCCCGTGCTCGGCCATGATCTCAAGCGTCTCGAGGTCGACGGCCGTCTCGGGGAGCCACATCCCGGCGGCGGGGCGGCCGAAGCGGCGCGCGAAGTCGCGCAGGCCCCAGACCACCTGGGCGACCTTGTCGCGGCGGGCGGCCAGGGGCATGATGATGTGGTTATAGCACTGGGCCATGGCCGCGCCGTGGCCGAGCCGGCGGATGCTCTCGGCGTCGGCGGCGAGGATGGCGGCGTAGACGGCGGGGGCCTCCTGCTCGAGCCAGGACAGCAGGGTCGGGCCGAAGTTGAAGCTGATCCGGCTGTAGTTGTTGACGATCCGGGTGATCCGGTTCTCGCCGTCGAGGATGCGCGAGGCGGCGTTCTGCTCGTAGCATTCGGCGGTGATCCGCTCGTTCCAGTCGTGGTAGGGGTAGGCCGAGTCTTGCTGCTCGATCGCTTCGAGCCAGGGGTTCTCGCGCGGCGGCTGGTAGAAGTGGCCGTGGATGCAAATGAAGCGGTCTGCCATGATGTCGCGCAGGGAGGGCGGTGCCCTCCCTGCAACCCCCTATCTGAGTGCGCGCCGGAGGTGGGGCCGTTGGGCGAGACGATGCTCCATCGATTGTAACACAGGCCCCGCACCGGAGCCGAAAGGGCCCTTCGCGCCCCGGCCCCGGGCGCGCCGCTACCCCTGGCTTTTGAAGAAGAGCGCGCCGAGGGGCGGCAGGCGCAGGCAGAGCGAGTGGTCGCGGCCGTGGTGGGGCACCGCCTCGGCCATCAGGCCGCCGGCGTTGCCGACGCCCGAGCCCCAGTAGTGCTCAGAGTCGCTGTTGAGCAGCTCCTGCCACCAGCCGCCGCGCGGCACGCCGACCCGGTACTCCTCGCGCACCACCGGGGTGGCGTTCATCACGAACAGCACGATGTCGCCGGTGGACTTGCCGCGGCGCACGAAGCAGTAGATGCTGCTTTCAGTGTCGCTGGCGTCGATCCACTCAAAGCCGGCCGGGTCGTTGTCGAGCTCGTGGAGGGCGGGCTCGCGGGCGTACATATGGTTCAGGTCGCCGACGAGCTGCTGCATGCCGCGGTGCGAGGGGAACTGGAGCAGGTGCCAGTCCAGGCTACCGTCGTGGCGCCACTCCTGCCACTGGCCGAACTCGCTGCCCATGAACAGCAGCTTCTTGCCCGGCTGGGCGGTCATGTAGCTGTACAAGAGCCGCAGGTTGGCGAACTTCTGCCACACGTCGCCGGCCATCTTGTCCAGGATCGAGCCCTTGCCGTGCACCACCTCGTCGTGGGACAGGGAGAGCACGTAGTTCTCGGAGAACATGTAGAGGCCGCGGAAGGTCAGCTCGTTGTGGTGGAAGCGGCGGAAGATCGACTCGCGGCGGAAATACTGCAGCGTGTCGTGCATCCAGCCCATGTCCCACTTGAAGCCGAAGCCGAGGCCGCCGACGTAGAGCGGGCGCGAGACCATTGGCCAGGCGGTGCTTTCCTCCGCGATCGTCTGGACGTCGGGGAAGCTCTTGTACACCTCCTGGTTGAACTGGCGCAGGAACATGATCGCTTCGAGGTTCTCGTTGCCGCCGTACTCGTTGGGGATCCACTCGCCGTTCTTGCGCGAGTAGTCGAGGTAGAGCATGCTGGCGACGGCGTCGACGCGCAGGCCGTCGATGTGGTACTTGTCGAGCCAGCAGATCGCCGAGCTGATCAGGAAGGCCCGCACCTCGTTGCGGCCGTAGTTGAAGATAAAGGAGCCCCAGTCGGGGTGGAAGCCCTTGCGCGGGTCGGCGTGCTCGAACAGGTGGGTGCCGTCGAAGAAGGCCAGGGCGTGGCCGTCGGTCGGGAAGTGCGAGGGCACCCAGTCCAGGATGACGCCGATGCCATTCTGGTGCAGGTGGTCCACGAAGAACATGAAGTCCTGCGGGCTGCCGTAGCGGCTGGTCGGCGCGAACAGGCCGGTGGCCTGGTATCCCCAGGAGCCGTAGAAGGGGTGCTCGGTCACGGGGAGCAGCTCGACGTGGGTGAAGCCGCAGGCCTTGACGTGGTCGACCAGCCGGGGCGCGATCTCGCGGTAGCTGAGCAGGCGGCTCTCGTCCGCACTGTCGCGCATCCAGGAGCCGAGGTGGACCTCGTAGATCGACATGGGCGCGTTAAGGTTCTGGCGCGCGCCGCGGCCCCGCATCCACTCGCCGTCCGACCAGTCATACTCGCGGTCCCAGACGACGGCGGCGAACTGGGGGGCGACTTCGTAGAAGGTGCCGAAGGGGTCGGTCTTGTCCTCGCGGTAGCCCTGGTAGCGCGAGGCGATGTGGAACTTGTAGCGGGCGCCCTTGCCAACATTCGGCACGAAGGTTTCCCAGACGCCGGAGCCGTCCCGCATCTGGAGGGGGTTGGGGCCGGGGTCCCAGTTGTTCCAGTCGCCGATCACGGCTACGTACTGCGCGTTGGGCGCCCAGACGGCGAAGTAGGTGCCGGCCACGCCGTCGCGGGTGATGAGGTGGGCGCCCATCTTCTCGTAGAGCCGGAAGTGGTTGCCCTCGCCGAACAGGTACAGGTCGTCGTCGGTGAGCACGGGCGAGGGGCCGGCGGGCGCGGCGGGCGCGGCGACCACGGCCGTCTCGATCGCCGTCTCGGCGGCGGGGGGCGCGGCGGGCTCGGCCGGCACCTCGGGGGTGACGGCGGCGGGGCCGGTGGCCTCCTGCTTGCGCGGGCGGCGGGCCCTGGGGGCGGCGGGGGCTTCGCCAGCGTCGCCGGCGCCGTCGGCCGGCGCGGCCTTCCGGGGCCGGGCGCGCAGCGGGGCGCCGCTTTCGACGGCCGTGGGCTCGCCGTTGGTCGCGGCGGCCGCGGGCTCCCCGTTGGTCGTGGCGGCCTCCGGCTGGCCCAGGGGGACCGTCGGGTCGGCGGGGGCATCCTGCCCGCGGGTGCGGCGCGTCTTCTTCGGTTCGGTCATAACATTCCCCTATATTCAGTGCCTGGCGGCTGACCCTGCGGCGGGCACGGTAGGGCGACTTCTTCGTCATTCCACTGCATGCCGCACATTATATTGCAGATTGCGCGCCGGGGCGGTAGGGCCCCGGTGGCCGGCCAACCGCCGGCCCGACGAGCCGACGGTTGGCGGCCGTTCGCCCGCGCAGGGGGCCGGCCCACGCGCAGGATCGGCCCTAGCCGACCTGCCGCAGGATGCCGCTGAGCGGGATGCCCAGCCAGGCGGGGCGGTTGTTCATCTCGTAGCCGACCTCGTAGACGACCTTTTCGAGGACATAAAGCTCCAGCAGGGCCTCCAGGTCGGGGCGGGCGGCCGGCAGGAAGGGCGCGCCCTTGGCCGTCTCCAGGTAGCCGCCAAGGAACGAGGCGCTGATGTAGAAGGTCCAGAAGTCGGCCCAGCGGCGCATGCGGGCGGCGGCCTCGGGGCTGGTGGCCATGCCGCCGACGCGGCTGAAGTAGCTGGAGTAGGCGGCGTACTGGAACGAGCGCAGCATGCCGGCCACATCGCGCAGGGGCGAGCGCTTGATCCGGCGCTCGCTGATCGGGCGCACCGGCTCGCCCTCGAAGTCGATGATCATGAAGTCCTTGCCGGTGAACAGCACCTGGCCGAGGTGGTAGTCGCCGTGGAGCCGGGTGCGCACAGCCTCGATCTTGGCGCCGACGACGCGCTGGAAGCGGGCGAGCAGTGCCTCCTCGCGGCCGAGCACCTGCTCGGCTTCGGCCCGCACCTCGTCGGGGAGGCGGGGCAGCAGCTTGCGCAGGCCCTGGAAGGTGTCGATCGTCAGGCTGCGCATGCTCTGGTAGAGCGAGCGCTGGTACAGGGTCGAGAAGCCCTCGGGGGCGAAGGCGGCGCCGCGGCCCCTGGCGAGGGCGAGGTGCAGCTCGGCGGTGCGCTGGCCGAGCAGGCGGGCCCGCTCGAGGTAGGCCGCCGCCAGCTCGCAGATCAGCTCGGGCGAATCGGCCGTCGAGGCGTCGAGCATCGCGCCGATCGTGGTCGGCGTCTCGGGGGCGTCGAGGTCGGCGCGGGCCAGCACCTCGTCGAAGTAGCTGCGCAGCACGTCGAGCGTGTAATCCCAGGCGTCGCCCTCGTTCTCGACAAAGCCCTGGAAGATCGCCAGGGTGAGCGGCTCGCCCTTGCCGCGGGTGTACTCCAGCGCGCCGGCCACCGGCGGGGTGTGGGCGAACTGGCTTTCCTCGGTCAGATAGCGGCCGATCTCCAGGTCCGGGTTGAGGCCGGCGTCGACCTTGCGGAACAGCTTCATGATCAGGCGGCCGCCGAAGATCACCGAGCTGTTGCTTTGCTCCGCGGTGACGACGCGCGGCTCCAGCCCGTCAGCGCCGTTGACCAGCGAGCGCAGGGCCCGGGTGGGGGTGGCGCCGAGCTCGCCGCCGCCCTGGGTACGCAGACGGCGCCGGCCGAGCAGCAGGTCGAGCAGGGCCTGGCAGAAGCCGCGGTCGATCAGCGGGTCGACGATCAGGCCGGGCTCGGCCTGGTCGTTGCGGAAGCGCAGCCGGGCGATCACGGTGTGGCGGGCGTCGCTGAGCACCTGCTGGGCCCGCTCCCCCTCGACATAGGCCATCGGCAGCAGGTAGGTCTCGGGGGCGCCCTCGGTGTACTGGACCTCGGCGAGGGCGACGTAGGCCATGTCGGCGTCGCCGTTGAAGGGCAGCATGACGCTGTCGGCGATCTTGACGCCCTTGATCCGGCGGGCCTTGGCGCCGAACCAGCGGCGCGGGCGCATGTAGTCGGGGAGGACGCGCTCCAGCAGGGCGACGCGGCCGTCGTAGAACAGGGCGTCCCAGCTGCCGGCGCCGATCGTGATCAGGGGTGCGTCGACCTCGGCGGGCGGGCTGTCGGGGCGGACACCCTCGACGCGCTGGGGCACCAGCGAGAACCAGTAGAAGGAGTGGGGGGCGAGGGTGATGAAGTAGGGGTTGTCGCCCACGGCCGGGAACTCGATCTGGCCGAACATCTCGACGGGCATCATGCCGCGAAACTCGGACAGGTCGAGCTCGACGCCCTGCACAAAGCGCGACAGGTTAGCGACCACCAGGATCGTCTCTCCCTCGTGGCGCCGGGTGAAGGCGAGGACCTTGCGGTTCTCGGGGTGCAGAAACTCAAGGGTGCCGCGGCCGAAGGCCTTGTAGCGCTTGCGCAGCGCGATCAGGCGCTTCGTCCACCAGAGCAGCGAGTGCTGGTTAGCGCTCTGGTTCTCCACGTTGACCATCTCGAAGTGGTACTCGGGGTCGGTGATCACCGGCAGGAACAGCTTCTGCGGGTTGGCGCGCGAGAAGCCGGCGTTGCGGTCGCCCGTCCACTGCATGGGGGTGCGCACGCCGTTGCGGTCGCCCAGGTAGATGTTGTCGCCCATGCCGATCTCGTCGCCATAGTACAGCACGGGGGTGCCGGGCAGCGAAAAGAGCAGGCCGTTCATGAGCTCGATCTTGCGCCGGTGGTTGGACAGCAGGGGGGCGAGGCGGCGGCGGATGCCGAGGTTGATCCGGGCCTGGGGGTCGGAGGCGTAGGTGCGGTACATATAGTCCCGCTCCTCGTCGGTGACCATCTCCAGGGTCAGCTCGTCGTGGTTGCGCAGAAAGATCGCCCACTGGCAGTTCTCGGGGATGGAGGGCGTCTGGCGCATGATCTCGATGATCGGGAAGCGGTCCTCCTGGTGGACGCCCATGTACAGCCGGGGCATGACGGAGAAGTGGAAGGCCATGTGGCACTCGTCGCCGTCGCCGAAGTAGGCGATCAGGTCCTCGGGCCACTGGTTCGCCTCGGCCAAAAACATGCGGCCGGGGTACTTGGCGTCCATCTGGGCGCGCAGCTGCTTGAGGAAGGTGTGGGTGCGCGGGAGGTTCTCGCAGTTGGTGCCCTCCTCCTCGTAGAGGTAGGGGATGGCGTCGAGGCGCATGCCGTCGACGCCCATATCGAGCCAGAACTCCATCGCCTTGAAGACGGCGCGGTGAACGGCGGGGTTCTCGAAGTTGAGGTCGGGCTGGTGCGAGTAGAAGCGGTGCCAGTAGTAGGCGCCGGCCACCGGGTCCCACGTCCAATTGCTGGTCTCGAAATCCTTGAAGATGATCCGGGTTTCTTTGTACTTGTCGGGGGTGTCGGACCAGACGTAGAACTCGCGGGCGGCCGAGCCGGGCTTGGCCTGGCGGGCGCGCTGGAACCAGGGGTGCTGGTCGGAGGTGTGGTTGCAGACGAGCTCGGTGATCACCTTGAGGCCGCGGCGGTGGGCCTCGCGGATGAACTGGCGCACGTCCTGGATATTGCCGTAGGAGGGGTGGACATCGTTGTAGTCGGCGATGTCGTAACCGTCGTCCTTGAGCGGCGAGGGGTAGAAGGGGAGCAGCCAGATCGCGGTGACGCCCAGGTCCTGCAGGTAGTCGAGCCGGGATGTGAGGCCCTTGAAGTCGCCGATGCCGTCGCCGTCGCTGTCGGCGAAGGCCCGGACGTGGACCTCGTAGATGATCGCGTCCTTGTACCAGAGGGGGTCGGCCGCCGTCGGGGCGGGGGCCCTGCGTCGCATCGTGGTTGCCATAAGCTCCGCTGGAGGTGGCGGGGCTGCGCCCCACCGCCCGCTATTTGATGTGGGGCGGGGCCCCACTCCCCTTGCTTGTTTTCGGGCTGCGCCCGGGGTTGTTCTCGGGCTGCGCCCGGGCTCATTTGCCTGTACGGGTTTGCGGTTTCGCGGGCGGGCTCTGCCCCCCGCCCCCCGACCGTGGGGCTTGCAGCCCCCCGGACCCCCCGCATGTCATTCTCGGCGGCTCACACCGCCCGAACCTGAAATACAGTGCTGGCCGGCACACCAAAACACCTTTTGCCGCAATGCCTTGGCCCCAACCGTCACATCTTAACCTGGCCGCGCTGCCTGCCTCTCCCCGCCAGCACCATCGTCCGCATAGGTAGGCGCGCAGCGCCCCGCGTAAAACTGCCCAGCTTTAGCGGAGTGGCATGACGCCGGAGCTGAGACCGCGGCGGGAAACCGTATTGCGGGGTCCAGGGGCGCAGCGCCCTGGCCGGGGGTGCAGGGGCCGCGGTCGGCCCCTGCCGCGGGCCCGGGGGCGCGAAGCCCCCGGCGGAACCCCGTCCGCTGCGGGGGAGCCCAGCCCCTGCCGCGGGCCCGGGGGCGCGAAGCCCCCGGCGGAACCCTGGCCGCTGCCGGCAACCCCCAACCCCGCCGCCAGGCGGAACCCCCTACCCGAAATGCTCGAACCCGCTCGCGTCGCGCGTGCGGCGCCGGATCTTGAAGATGTGCACCGGCATGGTGTGCGGGTTCAGCTCGACATAGTTGAACTCGCCCTGCCAGATATAGCGCGCGTCGCTGATCTGGTCGTGGACCTGGAAAGCCCCGTCGATGCCCCACTCCTGAAGCGGCAGCCCCACCCAGCCCGCCTGGACGTTGGTCGGGTCGAGGTTGACGATCACGAGGATGATGTTGCTGAAGTCGGGGGTGGCCTTGGAGTAGGCGATGATCTGGTTGTTCTCGCTGTAGTTGTTCTCGACCCGGTGGAAGCGCAGGCCCTCGTTGCGCTGGAGCGCCGGGTTCTCGCGGCGCACCCGGTTCAGGCCGCCGATAAAGCCGCGCAGGCTGTCCGGCCGGTCCAGGTTCCAGGTCCGCAGCTCGTACTTCTCGTTATCGCGGTACTCCTCGCGGCCCTGCACCGGCTGGAACTCCATCAGCTCGTAGGCCGGGCCGTAGATGCCCCAGTTCGCCGTCATCGTCGCGGCCAGGGCCGCCCGGGTCAGGAAGACCGAGCGGTGGCCGGCGTAGAACTGCGGCGTGAGGATGTCGTGGGTGTTCGGCCAGAAGTTCGGCCGGAAGTACTCCGCCGCCTCGGTGGTGGTCAGCTCCGTCATGTATTGGGCGAGCTCCCACTTCGCGGTGCGCCAGGTGAAGTAGGTGTAGCTTTGGGTGAAGCCGATCTTCGCCAGGTGGTACATCACCTTGGGCCGGGTGAAGGCCTCGGACAGGAAGATCGCCTCGGGGTGGCGCTCCTTGACCGTCTTGATGCACCACTCCCAGAAGCGGAAGCTTTTGGTGTGCGGGTTGTCGACGCGGAAGATCGTCACGCCCTGCTCGATCCAGAACAGGAAGTAGCTGCGCAGCTCGTACCACAGGTTCTCCCAGTCGCTGCTTTCGAAGTCGATCGGGTAGATGTCCTGGTACTTCTTGGGCGGGTTCTCCGCGTACTGGATGGTGCCGTCGGGGCGGGCCCTGAACCACTCGGGGTGCTCCCGCACCCAGGGGTGGTCCGGCGAGCACTGGAAGGCGTTGTCGAGGGCGATCTCCATGCCGTGCTCGTGCGCGGCGGCCACCAGGGCGCGGAAGTCCTCCAGGGTGCCAAGCTCGGGGTGGATGTCCTTGTGGCCGCCCTCGGCCGAGCCGATCGCGTAGGGGCTGCCCGGCTCGCCGGGCTGGGCCACGGGGCTGTTGTCCTTGCCCTTGCGGAAGGCCATGCCGATCGGGTGGATCGGCGTGAGGTACAGCACGTCGAAGCCCATCTCGGCCACGTAGGGCAGGCGGTTGATCACGTCGCGGAAGGTGCCGTGGCGGCCGGGCTCCGGCGAGGTCGAGCGGGGGAACAGCTCGTACCAGGAGGAGAAGCGGGCCCGCTCCACGTCGACGATCACCTGCAGATCGTGGTCGTAGCGGGTGGCGTAGCGCCGCGGCAGGTGAGCCGCCATCAGCGCGTGGAGCCGCGGGTCGAAGCCGGCCCGCGCGTCGCCGCCGCGCAGCCGCTCCTCAAAGGCGCGGATCTCGGCCGCCTCGGCCTCGGGGGCCTGGCCCGCCGCCTCCGCCAGGAGGTTCGCCCCGATCTGCAGGTCGACCGACAGCTCCTGGCCCGCCTCCACCCGCTTGTGCAGCTGGTGCTCCCATGTCAGGAAGCGGTCGACCCAGCCGAGGATGGTGTACTCGTGGCGGCCGACCGCCGCGACGGTGAAGCTGCCGCGCCAGCGGTCGTTGACGACGTGCTCCATCACGGCTTCGCTCCACTCGGGGGCGCCGGCCGGGCGGAACAGGATGCGCGCCGCGAGCACCTCGTGGCCGTCGGCGAACATATCGCACTCGACGGTGATGGTGTCGCCGGCGGTGCGCTTGATCGCGTAGCGCCCGCCGTCGATCTCCGGCCAGGGCCGCTCGATAATCACGCGCCGGCGGCCTTCGCCGATCGTTTCCAGCCCGTTGCGGTTCGCCGCGGTGCTTTCGACCGTGAGCGTCGTGGGGACGGTTCGCTTCGCCCTCGGTGGCATCTGCTCCTCCGCGCAGTCTTGGAATGAAAACGGCGGCCTGGGCCGCCGGGTTACTCTATTGGTTAAGGTCGTAGCATCGGAAAAATTCTACGGATCTGGGGTGGATGTGTCAAACACGCCGCGCCCCTCGCCGTCAGGAGACAGCAAGGGGCGTGCCGGGGGCGGCTTCATGGTGTGGCCGAGCGGCGTTCGGGCGACCGGGCCCGCGTCACACGCGGCCGGGCTGCCGGAGCTCGATGTCGAGGCCGATGTCGAGGGCCCGCGCGGAGTGGGTGAGCGCGCCGACCGAGATGAAGTCGACGCCGCTTTCGGCTACGGCCCGGATAGTGTCGAGGGTGATCCCGCCGCTCGCCTCCGTGAGCGCCCGGCCGGCCACCGCGGCGACGGCCGCGCGCAGCTCGGCGGGCGGCATGTTGTCGAGCAGAATCATGTCGGCGCCGGCCTCGGCGGCCACGCCCGCGTCGGCGGCCCGCTCCACCTCGACCTCGACCCGCACCATCGGCCCGACGGCGGCCCTGGCCTGCGCCACCGCCTCGGCCAGGCCCACCCCGCCCGTGGCGAGGATGGCCAGGTGGTTGTCCTTGAGCATCACGCCGTCGTAGAGCCCGAAGCGGTGGTTGACCCCGCCGCCCACCCGCACCGCGTACTTTTCCAGGGCCCGCAGCCCCGGCGTCGTCTTGCGCGTGTCGAGGATGCGCGCCCGCGTGCCCGCGACGGCCGCCACGTAGCGGGCCGTGACGGTGGCGATGCCGCTCAGCCGCTGGAGCAGGTTCAGCGCCACCCGCTCGCCCGTCAGCACCCCCCGGGCCGGGCCGCGCACCACCGCCGCCGTCTGGCCCGCGCCGACCGGGGCGCCCTCGGCCGCCAGCGCCTCCAGCTCCAGCGCCGGCTCGACCGCGGCGAAGACGGCCCGCGCCAGTGGCAGCCCGGCGAGCACGCCCGCCTCGCGGAACACAAAGCGGGCCTCGGCCCGCGCCTCCGCCGGCACGGCCGCCAGCGTCGTCAGGTCGCCCGCGCCTATGTCCTCGCGCAGCGCCCGCGCCACCACCTCGTCGATCACATCGCGCGATAGCTCGATCACAGTAACCTCATGCTTGGGGGGCGAAGCCGGGTCACCGGTGACCGGCCAGGCCGGCTTCGCCGCAGATCCAATGTTGTGCAGCCCTGCGTTTGTGTGCCTGCGTGGAACTCGCCCCCGCCAGCTTGTCTTAGTCGGCGGCGTGGGCCAGGGCCGGCGGCGCGGCGACGGTCGCGGCGAGCTCGGGCGCGGCGCCGCGCCGCAGGATTGTGTGGCCGCGCCAGGCCTCGCCGGGCCGCGGGAAGTCGGTGCGGAAATGGCCGCCGCGGCTTTCCTCGCGCAGCAGGGCCGACGCCAGTATCAAGCGGGCGACGAGCGCCGCGTTCGCCGCCGTGATCGCCGCCGGGTCGTCCGGGCTGGCCTGCGACGGCCAGCCGCTCAGCGCCTCCAGGCCGGCCCGCAGCCCGGCCGCGTCGCGCAGCGGCCCCGCCGAGCCGACCATGACCGCCGCCAGCTCGGCGCGCCAGGGCTCGGCGGGCTGGCCCGCCGGGGAGGACGCCTTGCCCGCCGCCGTGTGCCGCCGGCTCCCGGCGGCCTGCCCCCGCCCCTTCGCTTCCAAGGCGGCGGCGCGGCCGGCCCTGCGGCCGAACACCAGGCACTCCAGCAACGAGTTGCTGGCCAGGCGGTTGGCGCCGTGGACGCCTGTGCAGGCCGCCTCGCCCGCGGCGTACAGGCCGGGCAGGCTGGTGGCGCCGTGGAGGTCGGTGCGGACGCCGCCCATCAGGTAGTGCGAGGCGGGGGCGACCGGGATAGGGGCGCTGGCCGGGTCGAGGCCGTCGGCGCGCAGGCGGGCGCAGATTGTCGGGAAGTGCGCCTCGATCAGCGCCGGGTCGAGGTGGGTCAGGTCGAGCAAAACGTGGTCGCTGCCGCAGGCGCGCATCGCCGCGTAGATGCCGCGGGTCACTACGTCGCGCGGGGCCAGCTCGGCCCGCGGGTCATAGGCCGGCATGAAGCGCTCGCCGGCCGGCGTCCGTAGCAGCCCGCCCTCGCCGCGCGCGGCCTCGGTGATCAGGAAGCCCTGGCCGGCCCGGGTGCGGTAGACGGTGGGGTGGAACTGAACAAACTCTATGTCGGCCAGCTCGGCGCCGGCCCGGAAGGCGATGGCGATTCCCTCGCCAAGGGCGATCGGCTGGTTCGAGCTGAGGCCGTAGAGCGCCCCGGCCCCGCCGCTGGCGAGCACGGTCGCCCCTGCCAGGACGCGCAGCCAGGCCCCGCCGGCGTCGCGGACCAGGGCGCCGGCCACCTGCCCGTCGTCGTCGAGCAGGTCGGCGGCGTGGCAGCTTTCGAGGAGCGTGATCCGCGGGTGGCGGCGGGCGCGCGCGATCAGGGCCCTGGTGACGGCCCAGCCGGTGGCGTCGCCGACGTGGACGATCCGGCGGCGCGAGTGGCCGCCCTCCAGGCCGAGGGCGAAGTGGTCGTCGTCGGCCCGGGCGAACGGCACGCCGCTGGCGGCGAGCTCGCGCATCAGCGCGGGGGCGGCGGCGGCCAGGGCGGCCACCGCCGACTCGTCGCAGATGCCGGCGCCGGCCACGAGGGTGTCCGCGATGTGGTCGAGCGGCGAGTCGGCGGCGTCAAGGGCGGCGGCGATCCCCCCCTGGGCCCAGGCCGAGTTGCTCTCGGGCAGGGTGGTGCGGGCCAGCACCAGCACGTCGGCCCGCTCGGCGGCGGCCAGCGCGGCCGAAAGGCCGGCGGCGCCCGCGCCGATCACCAGCACGCCGGTGCGAACGGTTCCAGCGTGGGCGGGGGAGCTCGAAAGGACATTTCGTGGTGTGTCGATCATCACAGGCCCCGCTTACAGCGCGATCATCCGCTCGATCGCCCCGCGGGCGCGCGCCGCCAGCTCGGGCTCCACCGAAACCACGTGGGTCATGTCGCGCAGGCTGTCGCGCAGCTTCTCCATCGTGATCATCTTCATGTACTTGCACGAGATCGACTCGTCGATCGGCAGGAACTCCTTGGTCGGGTTGGCCTTGCGCATGCGGTGCAGCACGCCGATCTCGGTGGCGACCACGAACTGGGTCGCCCCGCTCCTGGCGGCGTGCTGGATCATGCCCTCGGTCGAGAGGATGTGGGTGCCCTCGCGGCTGATCGTGCCGTTCGCCAGGTAGTGCATCGTGCTGCTCACGCAGCCGCACTCGGGGTGGATGAGGAACTCGGCGCCGGGCAGGGCGGTGCGCTGCCGCTCGACCATAGCGGGGCGGATGGCGGCGTGGACGTGGCACTCGCCGGCCCAGATCTGCATGCGCCGGCCCGTCTGCTGGCGCAGGTAGCTGCCCAGGAACATGTCGGGCAGGAACAGGATCTCTTTGTCCTCGGGGATGGCCCGGATCACCCGCTCGGCGTTGCCCGACGTGCAGCAGTAGTCGCTCTCGGCCTTCACCTCGGCCGTCGTGTTGACATAGCTGACCACGACCGCCCCAGGGTGCTCGGCCTTCCAGGCCCGCAGCTGCGCGGCGTCGATCGAGTCGGCCATCGAGCAGCCGGCATCGAGGTCGGGGATCAGCACGGTCTTCTGCGGCGACAGGATCGCCGCCGTCTCGGCCATGAAGTGGACGCCACAGACCACCAGCACCGGCGCGTCGCTCTTCGCGGCGAATTGGGCCATGCCCAGCGAGTCGCCCACATAGTCGGCGATGTCCTGGATCTCGCCGTATTCGTAGTTGTGGGCCAGAATCACCGCGTTGCGCTTTCGCCGCAGGGCGCTGATCTCCTCTCCCAAAGCGGCCACCGCCGCTGGCTCGGTGTGGTAGAGGCCGACGGTCATGGTGCGACTCCTCCTGCCCGCCGTGTGCGGCGGGTGATAGTGTTAGTTATACACTAAATCTGGTCGAAACAAGAGCCGTGCGGCGGGCGCTTATTAGTGTATATAAAACACTATTTAGCGCCGAAAAAAAGGTGGCCGCACGGCCTGTTGTGAATTTGACACTTGGGAGAGCATAGCACCGGCAGCCCGTATTGTCAAGAGGACACTACTAGGCGGCGACGATACGGAGGAAAAAGGGGGCCTGGCCGCTGCGGGCTGCAACCTGGGCACAGCTTTTGCAGTGCATGGACACATCATTCTGCCACAACGGACGGAGGCTGTGATGAATCTGATCCGTACCATCCGCGAACTCGAGGCCGGCATCGCGAGCGAGGACACCGATATCATTTACGCCGCCGTGGCCGAGCTGATCGAGCAGATCGGCGACGAGGCCACCTCGGCTATCGCCGACGCCCTGCTCGCCGAGCGCCGCGCCGCCGAGCATCAGGAAACCGAGCTGATCTTCGCGCGCTGCGCGTAGGAGCGATACACGATCGAGGAGCGGGCTGACAACGAAAGATCCGCCCATCCGAAACGATGGCGATCTCCGCCCCCGGGCCCGCTCCCCGATCCGCCAACCGTTCCCCGGCTACACCTCGTCGGCGGCGTCGCGGGCCTGCCCCTGGCCCTCCTGGATCAAAAAGGTGTTCAGGTCCTCGCGGGCAACCATCAGCGTCCCATCGTCCCGCTCGGTCGTGCGCAGCCCGCGCTCGATCCAGCGCCGGATGGTGGTGGCCTCGGTCTGCATCATCACCGCCGCCTCGTCGATCGTCAGCAGCTTGTCGTCCATCTCGCGCTCCTCACGTCCGGCGCCGCCCGCGCGGCCCCCCCCGCATCAGTCGCAACTCATGTGCCACGCCCCTCCGCCGCCGCGGCAAACCCCCTGAGGTGTACAATACGCCCAGGCACGACTACCAAGGAGGCGCCCGATGGCCGCCGAGCCGCGCTCGAACCGCGAGATCGCCGACGTTTTTCTCGGCATCGCCGACCGCATGGACATGCTCGGCGAGGACCGCTTCCGCTCCCTGGCCTACCGCCGCGCCGGCGAGGCGATCGCCGACCTGCCCATGCCCCTGGCCGACTACAGGGCCAGGAACGCCCTCGAGGATATCCCCGGCATCGGCAAGACGATCGCCGATAAGATTATCACCCTGCTCGACACCGGCGATCTCCCCCTCGCCGCTCGCCTGCGGGGCCAGGTGCCCGACGGCGTGCTCGACCTGCTGCGCGTCCCCGAGCTCGGCCCCGCCAAGGCCGCCCGCCTGCACAAGGAGCTCGGCGTCGCCAGCCTGGCCGACCTGCGCGCCGCCGTCGAGGCGGGCAAGGTCCGCGCCCTCAAGGGCTTCGGCGCCAAAAGCGAGGAGCGCCTGCGCGCCGGCCTCGCCGGCCTCGAGCAGGGCGAGCGCCGCATCCTGATGAGCCAGGCCCTCCATCAGGCCGAGGCCCTGCTCGACGCCCTGCGCGCCGCCGCCCCTGGCCTCGCCCGGGCCGCCTACGCCGGCAGCCTGCGCCGCGCCCGCCCCACCGTCGGCGACCTTGACCTTCTCGCCGCCGCCGCCGACACCGCCGCCGTCACCGCCGCCTTCACCCGCCTGCCCCAGGTGGCCGGGATCATCGGCGCCGGCGACGTCAAAGCCAGCGTCCACCTCCACAGCGGCCTGCGCGCCGACCTGCTCGTCGTCGCCCCCGAGCGCTGGGGCAGCGCCCTCCAGCACTTCACCGGCAGCAAGGACCACAACGTCCACTTCCGCCGCATCGCCCAGGAGCGCGGCCTCAAGTTTAGCGAGCAGGGCTTCGAGCGCGAGGACGGCACCCTGCTCACCTGCCCCGACGAGGCCGCCGTCTACGCCGCTCTCGGCCTGCCCTACATCCCGCCCGAGCTGCGCGAGGACGCCGGCGAGATCGAGGCCGCCGCCGCCGGCCAACTCCCCGCGCTGGTCGATCTCGCCGACATGCGCGCCGACCTGCACATGCACAGCCGCTGGAGCGACGGCCGCGCCACGATCGCCGAGATGGCCGCCGCCGCCGAGGCCCGCGGCCTCCAGTACATCGCCATCAGCGACCACAGCGCCTACCTCGGCGTCACCGGCGGCGTCGACGCCGAACGCCTCCGCGAGCAGGCCGCCGAGGTCGCGGCCGTCAACGCCGAGTTCGAGCGCCGCGGCTCGCCCTTCCGCGTGCTCCACGGCGTCGAGGTCGACATCACCCCCGACGGCGACCTGGCCCTCCCCGACGAGGCCCTGGCCCCCCTCGACATTGTGATCGCCTCGCTTCACGTCAGCCTGCGCCAGCCCCGCGAGCAGGCCACCGCCCGCCTGCTCAAAGCGATCGCCAACCCCCACGTCGATGTGATCGCCCACCCCACCGGCCGCATCCTCAACCGCCGCCCCGGCGCCGACCTCGACATGGAGGCCGTTCTCCAGGCCGCCGCCGCCCACGGCACGATCATGGAGGTCAACGCCGGCCCCGACCGGCTCGACCTCGACGCCGGCCACGTCCGCCGCGCCCTCGAGCTCGGCGTCGACCTCGCCATCGACTCTGACGCCCACCACCCCGCCGACCTGGCCTGGCTCCGCCTCGGCGTCCTCACCGCCCGCCGCGGCTGGGCCCCCGCCGAGCGCGTCGTCAACACCTGGCCCCGCGAGCGCCTCCTCCAGCGCCTCCGCGGTTAGATCGGCCGGGCAGGGCCTACCGCCGCAGCGCCGGCAGCCACAGCCGCCGCTCCAGCGCCGCGTAGACGACGGCGCCCTGCTCGCCGAGAACCGCGACGAACCGCCCCTCGCTGGCGGCCACGCCGGCCACGCCGGCCGGGATCGCGGTCGTGCCGAGCGGCGCCGGAGCGAGGGGGTCGGCCAGGCTGAACAGCTGGAGGTCGCACGCGCCGACCTGGCAGGAGTCTTCGGCCGCCACCAGCCGCCCGCCGCTCACCGACACCCGCGGGTAGGTCAGCCCCGCCCCGATCAGCGGCCCGAGCGCCGGCGCCGCCGGGTTGCGCACGTCCACCACCCGCACCCCCTCCGGCAGCGCGACATAGGCCGCCCCGCCGGCGACGGCGAAGTTGGTGTAGCTTTCCCCCAGGGCTATCTGCCCAACCTGCGCCGGCGCCAGCGGGTTCGCCAGGCTGTAGATCCGCAGGCGCGCCCCCGCGTCGAGGCGGTACAGCCGCCCGTCGGCCACCTCCAGGTCGAGCGTGCTCGACAGCACGCCCAGCCGCCCCACCACCTCGGGCGCTGCGAGGTTCGCCAGGCTGACCGTCGCCAGCTCGAAGGGGCCACTCCCGCTCGGCCCGGCCACGCCCACATAGGCCAGCTGCCCGGCCCCGGCCACGGCGTCGGTGGGCCCGAGGCGCAGGGTGCCGCTCAGGCGGACCTGGCCGGGGACTCGCCCGTCGACCAGGCGTGTCAGGTCGGTGGAGCGGTCGTAGACGAGATGGATGCCGTTCTCGCCCGGGCGGAGCTCCGACTCGGCGCCGATCGCGCGCTGCTCGCCGGGGATGGGGGCCGCCGGGCTGCGGATGTCGAAGCTGGTCAACACGAGCCCCGCGCCGGCGCTGTCGGGGCTGAGGGTGGTCAGCGCCCCGCCGAAAAGCCCCGCCCCGACGACCGGACCGAGCAGCGGCTGGGCTGTCCCCGGGGCCGGGTTGCGCGGGTCGGCCAGGCTGATCGCTTGCACGCCGCCCCGGCGGATCGCCGCGAAGGCCCGCGCCCCCGCGATCGCAAGCGCGCTCCGGTCGGGGCCGAGCTCCACCCGCCGCACCAGTTGGAGCGCCGCGGGGTCGCTCGGGTCGATCACGCTCAGGCCGCCGCGGGTGCTCAGGGCGAGCAGGTAGTCGCCGTACACGGCCAGATCTGTGCCGTCCTCCGGCTGGACCTGGAGGCCGAAGCTGTTCGGCGAGCCCACGGGCGCGAGCGTGTCGGCGGCGAAGGCCCAGATCGTAAAGCCGTAGTTGCCCTGGATGGGCCGGCCGGTGGTGTCGCCGAGGACGAAGATCGTCGCGCCGAAGCGCACCAGCGCGTCCCCGTTGCTGATGTACAGGTCGGAAAGCCGGCCCTCCGCAAGCACCTGCGGCGTTGCCGGGTTGGCGGTGTCGACCTTGATCACGCTGCCCTGCTGGAGCCCGTCGATCCCCTCGGGGTAGGTCGTGGCGTACAGCGTCGTCCCCTCGGCCAGGATCTGGTTCACCCCGCGCGTGCGCGCGAGCGCCCCAAGGCGGGCCGGGCGCTCGATCGCCCCGATGTCCACCACCTCCAGCCCCGCCGCGGTGCCCAGGTAGGCTCGGCCGGGGGTCAGCGCGACGCCGTGCACCTCCGCCCCGGCGTCGTAGCGGCCGCTGGCGAGGATGGTGCGCCCGTCGAGCCGGTAAAGCAGCAGGCTGCTCCCCGCGCCTACCGCGAGCAGATCGCCGCTCAACGCCATGTCCTGCACCAGCCCGGGCAGGGCCCAGCGGACGACCCCCGCCGGCGTGGTGCCGGCGATATCGTACACTACAACTCCCTGACCGTCGCCGACAAAGGCGTACCGCTCGTTCGCCGCCGCCGCGAGGCTTGCCCCGCCAAGGCGCGCCAATGGCGTGAACGAGACGGGCGGCGCGCCGCCCTGGGCCGCCGACGGGCCCACGGCGACGAGGCTGGCAAGCAGCAAGGCGAGCAGCGACAGCACAAGACCCTGCGGGCATCCATGTAACCGGGTACAGGTCAAAACGTACCTCCTTGTGACAGACAGCGAATCGCCACAGCGCGACATACGTTGGCCGGGGGTGCTAATAAAAGTAAGACGTTGGTCCCCCTTCCCAGGCTCCATCGCTGCCCGCACAATAGAAGCGGTCAATACCCCGCCGTCCGACGTTCATCCTAAGTGTCGTAAGGCACCAGCTCCACAGGCGTCATGGGCGATGATCCGGACATGTCTGAGCACGACCTGCACCTAAGCGCGCTCCGCGCCCTGCTGCCGCCGGACCTGGCCGCCGCCCTTGACCGGGACGGCGATTTGCCGGCGCCGGCGCGGCAGGGGCTCGCCGCTGAGCTCCGCGGCCAGCTCACGGCCTGCGCGGCCTACATCCCCGCCCGGCTCGTCCGCGGCCAGCTCGAGCGCCCCGAGCCCGGCCGCACCGGCGGCGCCTTCTGGGAGGGCAGCCTGCTCTTCGCCGACCTGTCCGGCTTCACCGCCCTGTCCGAGCGGCTGTCGGTCCTCGGTCGACAGGGCGCCGAGGAGGTCAGCGCGGTCGTGAACGCCTTGTTCGCCGCCCTGATCGCCGAGATCCAGGCCCGCAACGGCGCCCTGCTCAAGTTCGGCGGCGACGCGATCACCGCCTTTTTCGACGCCGACGGCCTCGGCGTAGGCCACGCCCCCGCGGCCGCCGCGGCCGCCCTGGCGATGCAGGCCCGCATGGCTGAGTTCGCCAGCGTGTCCACGCGCGCCGGCAGCTTCGCGCTTCAGCTCCGCGTCGGCGTCCACTCCGGCCGTGTCTTCGCCGCTGAGGTCGGCGACGACCGCCACGTCGAGCTGGTCGTCACCGGCCCCGAGGTGAACCTGGTCGCCCTGGCGCAGGAGATCGCCACGCCCGGCGAGGTGGTCGTTTCCGAGCGCACCGCCGCCATGCTCCCCGCTGCCACACTCGCTCCGCGCGCCGCCGGCTTTCAGCTCCTGTGCGCCCTGCCGGCCACGCCCCTTCCGTCCGCGCCCCCTGCCCTCATCCCGGGCGACGGTCCGTGTGGCCTGCCGGCCCTCGCCGCTCTGGCCGCGCAGCTCGCCGCCCTGCGCCCCTACCTCGTCCACGGCCTGCCCCGGCGCTTTCTCGACGCGGCGGACGCCGGCCTCGGCGAGTTCCGCCCGGTCACGGTGCTGTTCGCCAACGTTCACGACTTCAGCGCCATCCTGGAGCACGTGCGCGCCGCCCACCCCGCCGACCCCGAGCGGGCCGCCGCCCGCGCGGCCGCCGTGCTCAACGCCTACTTCCGCCGGGCCCAGGCCGTCGTCCACCGCTACGACGGCGCGGTCAACAAGGTCGATATGTCGACCCACGGCGACAAGCTCATGGCACTCTTCGGCGCCCCCGTCGCCCACGAGGACGACCCGACCCGCGCTGTCCGCTGCGCCCTTGAGCTCCAGCGTGCCCTGGAGGAGGCCAACGAAGAGATCGCAGAGCTTGTCGGGTCGTTGCCGCGCCTATCCCAGAAGATCGGCATCAACACCGGCACCGTCTTCGCCGGCCGCGTCGGCGGGGCCACCCGCTATGAGTACACCGTGATGGGCCCGGCCGTCAACCTGGCCGCGCGCCTGATGGCGGCCGCCGCCGACGGGGAGTTGCTGCTGTCGCCCTCGGCCCGCGCCGCCGTCGGCGGCCAGTTCCTGCTGGACGAGGCCCCGCCCCTGCGCCTGAAGGGCCTGGCCGAGCCGGTGGCCGCCGCCCGCGTCCGCGGCCTCGCCGAGGTCGACCTGGGGGGCCAGGCCGAGCTGGCCGGCCTGCGCGCCGAGCGCCTGATCGGCCGCGACGCCGAGCTCGCCGCGCTCCAGGCGGGCGCCCGCCTCGCCCTCGCCGGCCAGGGTCGCGTGCTCGCCGTGGTCGGCGAGGCCGGCGCCGGCAAGTCGCGCCTGATCGAGGAGCTGGTGCAGGGCCTCGTGCTCGACTCCGTCGCCGACGGGTCCGGCCCCGGCGTGCCGCCCTTCGAGATCTACCTCGGCGATTGCCAGAGCTACGAGCAGCGCACGCCCTACGCCGCCCTGCGCGGCCCCCTGCGCGACCTGCTCGGCCTCAGCGCCCGCCGCGGCGCCGGCCTGGCCGCGCTCGCCCCCGACATCGAGGCCCGCGTTGGCCAGCTCGCCCCCGAGCTGCTGCGCTTCGCCCCGCTCCTGGGCGACGCCCTCGGATTGGCTTTGCCCGAAACGCCCCTTTCCGCCGCCCTCAGCCCCCAGCAGCGCCACGATCGGCTCCAGGAGCTGATCGTCGCCATGTTCGCCGGCGCCGCCGCCCGCGACCCGCTCCTCGTCGCCATCGAGGACGCCCACTGGGCCGACGGCCCTTCCCTTGAGCTGCTCGCCGGCCTGGCCGCGGTCGCCCCCGGCCGCCCCCTGCTGCTCGCCCTGACCTACCGCCCCGACCCGCCCATCCCCGCTCCGTGGGACGGCCACCCGGACACGGTGCGCGTGCGCCTCGGCGAGCTGCCCGCCGCCGACAGCACCGCCCTGCTCGCCGCCCTGCTCGGCGTCGAGCCGCCGCCGGCGCTCCTGCCGCTGCTGGAGCGCACCCAGGGCAACCCCTTCTTTATTGAGGAGTTGGTCCGCGGGCTCATCCTCGCCGGCATCCTCGTCCGCGACGAGGCCGGCACATGGCGCGCCGCCCGCGCCCTCGACGAAATCGAGCTGCCCAAGAGCATCGAGGGGCTCTTGATCGCCCGCCTCGACCGGCTCGACGAGCCGCGCCAGGAGCTGGTCCAGGTCGCCTCTGTGATCGGCCGGCGCTTCCAGCGCCCCGTGATCGAGGGCGTCTACGCCAACCCCGCCCCCCTGGGGGAAAGTCTGGAGCGCCTGGTCGGGATCGAGCTGATCCAGGCCGAGCAGCTCGAGCGCAACCTGGCCTACATCTTCCGCCACGCCCTGCTGCGCGATGTGGCCTACGCCGGCATCCTTTACGCCCGCCGCCGCGTGCTCCACGGCCGCGTCGCCCGCCGTATCGAGCAGCTCAGCGGCGCCGATCTCGCCCCCCACCTGTCCCTGCTCGCCTGGCACTACCTCCAGGCTGAGGAGTGGCGCCCCGCCCTCCAGTTCCACCTCGCGGCCGCCGACCAGGCCCGCCGCCGCTTCGCCAACCACGACGCCCTCGCCCTCTACGAGGCCGCCCGCGAGGTGGCCGAGCGCCTCGCCCCCGCCGCCGACCCGGGCTGGCTCGCCGAGCAGCGGGCCGCCATCCACGAGCACACCGGCGACCTCCACGCCCTGCTTGGCGCCTACGATGAGGCCGAGCGCCACTATCGCCGGGCCCTGGAGCTCGCCGCCGCCGAGCCGGGCCCGGCCGGCGAGCGCTGGCTGCGCCTCCACCGCCTGCTCGCCGCCGTCGCGGAGCGCCGCTCCCGCTACGACGACGCCTTCGCCTCTCTCCACACCGGCCTCGCCCGCGCCACCGCCGCCCAGCGCGTCGAGGTGGGCCGCTGCTACCTGCTCGGCGCCGGGATCTACTACCGGCAGGGCGAGTACCTCCGCGCGATGGAGTGGGCCCGCATGGCCTTCTCCCTCGCCGAACAGTCGGCCGAGCGCGCCGACGAAACCCGCGCCCTCAAGCTGATCGGCAACATCTTCCGCGAGCAGGGCGACCTGCACCCCGCCATCGCCCATCTCGAGCGGGCCCGCGCCGGGTTCGAGCTGCTGAACCAGCTCGGCGACCTGTGCGAGGCGATCAACGACCTCGGCATCACCTACGACCAGCTCGGCCGCTGGCAGGAAACGGCCGCCTGCTACGAGCGATCGCTCCAGATCAGCGAAAGCATCGGCGACGTACTCGGCGCGGCTCGCGCCGCCAACAACCTCGCCGTGCTGCTCGTCGGCCGCGACCAGCTCGACCGCGCCGCCGACCTGTACCGGCGCAGCTCCGATGGCTTCGCCCGCATCGGCTCGCCCCTCGGCGTCGCCGTCACCACCTACAACCGCGGCGAGGTGCTGCTGCTCCAAAGCCGCCCCGCCGAGGCGATGGCCCTGTTCGAGCGCAGCATCGCCGACTTCGAGCGGATCAACGCCCGCACCTTTCTGCCCGAGGTGCTGCGGCTCGCCGCCGAGGCCGCCCTCGCCCAGGCCGACCACGCCGCCGCGCGGGCCTACGCCGCCCGCTCGCTCGCCATCGCCACCGACCTCGGCGTGGCCGCCGAGGGCGCCGCCGCCCGCCGCGTTCTCGGCCAGGTCGCCCTCATTCAGGGCGACCACGCCGCCGCCGCCGACCTGCTCGCCGACAGCCACGCCGCCCTGGCCCAGCTCGACAACCGCTACGAGCTCGGCAAAACGCTCTACCAGCTCGCCCGCCTCGCCCGCGCCACCGGCGATCCGGCCGCCTTCGCCGCCGCCCGCGACGGGGCCGCCGCCATCTTTGTCGAGCTCGACGCCCAGCGCGACCTCGCCCTGCTTGCGGCCCTCGGCTGGCGCCCGGCCCCCGCCGCGCCCGGCAAGTAGCCCGGCCCCGCCCCCAGCGTCAACCTGAAGGAGAGCGCAATGCCCCGGCTTCGTCTCAACGGCCTCCTCGCCATGCTGCTCCTCGTCGTCTTCGCCGCGCCCCTCGCCGCGCCGCCGGCCCGCGCCGCCCAGCCGTCGCCCGCCGCGGCCCAGGCCAGCCCCGTGGTGCTGCCCGCCATCGTCGAGACCGAGCCGAACGACACTATCTCCGACGTCTCCGCCGACGACCGGGCCAACCCGATCGGCGCCGCCGACCAGCAGACGGTTAAGGACTGGAGCCAGCGTGTCACCGGCGCGATCGGCCGGGCCGACGACGTGGACTATTTCCGCCTGGTGGTCGCCCGCCCGGCTTCGTCGGTGCGGGTCACGCTGTCCAACCTCAGCGCCGACTACGATCTCGTCCTTGCCGGCCGGCCCGACTTCGCCGACGCCGACGCGGCCGGCCTTGAGGACATCGCCGAGGTCGGCGGGCGGATCTCGTCGATCGGCGGGCGGATCTCGTCGATCGGCGGGCGGATCTCGTCGATCGGCGGACGGATCTCGTCGATCGGCGGGCGGATCTCGTCGATCGGCGGGCGGATCTCGTCGATCAGCGCGAACGCGGGCACGGCGCCCGAGGAGATCGAGACGACCCTGTGGCTGCCCGGCACCTACTATATTGCCGTTGCCTCGGCCGGCGAGCAGTTCGGCTCCGGCTACACCCTCGATGTGCGGGTGACTGGCTCGGCCCTCAACGCCGCCCCCCGGGCCCCCGAAGTCGCCCTGCGCGGGCGGCCCGCCAACGCCAGCCCCGACCAGATCACCACGCTCTACATCATGAACAGCCGGCGCATGGAGCAGCTCTACGGCCGCGCCAGCGCTTCGCCGATCGCCTTGATTAAAAACTACCTCAACGTCCTCGCCGACAACGGCCCGAACCCCGCCGCCCGCGAACGCAACCCCGGCCGGCGCGAGTATGGCTATGTGATCGACGTCGCCGACCTCCAGCCCTTCGGCACCAGCACCAGCACAATCAGCGACGTGTATCAGCTCTGGGACGCCAACCAGGCCAACCCCTTCTACGCCAACTTCGTCGCCGGCCTGGTCGACAACATCGTCGAGGCCGCCGGCGAGGCGAGCGGCGATTCCGGCTCTGATCCCAGCTTCATCCTCGGCAGCCCCACCGTCACCACCCGCCTCCACCTGCCCAACCTCAAGTATGTGGTGCTTGTCGGCGGCGACGACAGCCTGCCCTTGTTCCGCCTCCCCGACCTGACAACGATCGCCAACGAGTCCGACTACCTGGCCTACACCAACACCGTGGCCGGCGGCCTGATCGACCCGGCCCGGGCCCTCGGCGCCGCGCTCCAGAACCGCACCATCCTCAGCGACACCCCCTTCGGGGCGCGGCGGCCCTACCGCTTCCCCGGCGCGCCGCTGTTTGTGCCCAGCCTCGCCGTCGGCCGGCTCGTCGAAACCCCCGACGACATCGCGCGCTACCTCAACCGCTACTACGGCGAGTACATTGGCTTCGCCTTGAAGCAGCAGGCGTCCGGCAACGACTCCGCCTTCAGGATCGACTACAGCTTCCAGTTCGGCGAGGGCGCCAGGGCCTTTGTCAGCGGCTACGATTTCCTCAAGGACCAGGCCGAGGAGATTTCCGCCACCCTCGGGAGGGCCGGCTTCGGCCCCCAGCCCTGCGGCGGCGAAACCTGTACCCCGGGCGACGTGGCCGCCCTGGTTGGCGACGGCTGGAACCGCGACGACCTGGAGCGGGAATGGTTCAACGGCGAGCTGAGCACCAGCTTCAGCGACACCGCGCCCAACGACCCGTTCGCCGAGCAGCGCACCAGCTTCAGCTCGGTCAACGCCCACTTCGACCACTGGCAGGTCCTGCCCGCCACCGACGCCGCCGGCAACTTCCCGGCCCGCCGCCTGCTCGCGCCCGACTATGACTACAGCGCCTGCGGCTCGTTCCCGTGCTACCCCGGCTACTTCGGGCATACGCTGGCTTTGTCCGTGGGCTGCCACTCCGGCTACAACGTCATGCCGCGGGCGATGACTGCGCTGTTCCGCACGCTCAGGCCCACGCCCGAGCAGCAGGCCACGATCGACCTGTACAGCGCCGACTTCCCCCAGGCCGTCAACCGTCACGGCGGCAACTGGATCGGCAACACCGGCTACGGCTACGGCACCCTCGACGGCGTCGACTACTCCGAGCGCCTCGCCGCCCTCGTCACCGAGAACCTGTTTACCCGCGTGACCGACCCGCTCAGCCCGACGGTCTATATCGGGCAGTCGATCGGCGACGCCCTCACGGACGCCCGCCTGCGCTACCTGCGCAACGCCAGCAGCCTCAGCGAGTACGACGCCAAGGCCCTGGAGGTGATGACGCTCTACGGCCTGCCCTTCATTCGCCTGTACGGCTTCCGCGACTACCTGCTCGACCCGCCCGCCGAAGAAGGCCGCCCCGGCGCCCCGCCCCCCGCCGAGCGCCCGGCGCCCGTGCCCGCCCCCCCGCCCGACGGCCTGCTCCAGCGCACGATCACCTTCACGATCGCGCTGGACCAGAGCGACTACCGGCGGGTGGAGCGCACCGGCAGCACCGTGCTCGAGCTGTCCCCCGACGATTTCACCGTCGCCGACAGCTGGGCCGCCCTCGCCGGCCCGGTGCGCGTGTTCCAGAACAATCAGCCCGGCGCGCCCGAGCTGCCCCGCTTCGGCTACGACATCAGCGGGCGCAACAGCGCCGACGACGCCCGGTTGGTCGTGCGCGACGTCCAGTTCGTCGAGGGTAGCTACGGCAGCGTCGCCAACTTCAACCCGCAGATCACCCAGATCGTCACTGAGACAAACGAGCCCCTGATCGACACGCCCACCGAGCCCACCTTCGACGCCGGGGCCGGGATCTGGTACCCGGATAAGTTCTTCGGTTTCAGCAGCGTGGGTGAGGGCGACGACGCCCGCGACCAGCTTGTGTCGGCCGCCGCCCAGTTCCGCGCCAACGCCGATGGCGCCACCGGCCTGCTGCGGCCCTACACCCGCATGGTCTTCCGCGTCACCTATATCGACCCGTCCGCCTCGGCCGCGGACCGTACCTTGAGCGACACCACCGCGCCGACGATCGATACGGTGCGGCTGGAGCAGGGCGACGGGCGCCAGGGCCCGCGCACCCGCATCGTCGTGCTCTTGGGCGACGACGACGACACGAACACGGTGCAGGCGAACGTCGTGGTGGGCGACGCCTGGCGCACCATCGTCTTCACCAGGCCCGACCCGGCCGGCGCGCCGAACCGCTACGTGGCCGAGCTGCCCCAGCTCATCGGCGATGTCCGCGCGATCGTCCGCGCCACCGACGCCGCCGGCAACACCAGCTACTACACCGCCAAGGGCCGCTTCGCCCCGCCCCGCCAGCCCGCCCTATTCCTCCCGCTGCTCCGCAAGTAGCCGACCGCTGCGCAACGCGAACCGCCCCGATCGAGCTTTTGGCATCGATCGGGGCGGTCCAACCCGGCCCTCTGCGCGTTGCGCTGCCCCCGTTACGGCGCGACGACGATCGGCATGGGCGTGAAGACAAGGACGAAGACGACCAGCCCGAGCACGGCGAGGGCGCGCCAGGGGCCGCGCAGCGGGGTGATTTCGTTGAGCAGGGGGCTGTGCTGCTGGCCGAGCACCGCCACGATCACGGCCCAGAGGAACCAGCCGCTCCACAAAAAGCCCAGGCCGAGCAGGGCCACGGCCACAACCCGGCTCATGATCGCCGCGGCGCGCGGGCCGAACAGGGCGAAAAAGACGTGCCCGCCGTCGAGCTGGCCCGCCGGCAGCAGGTTCAGCCCCGTCACCAGCAGCCCGGCCCAGCCGGCGAAGGCGACGGGGTGGATGAACACATCCTCGCCGCCGCCCGGCAGGAAGCGGCCGAAGACCAGCAGCTTGCTCGCCGCGTAGATCAGCGAGTTGCCCTCGGTGAAGGAGCCGATGTTGGGGGCCGCGGCCCGGGCCTCGGCCAGGTTGCGCACCTCCGACAAGCTTAGGCCGAGCAGCAGCACCGGGATGGCCACCGCCAGGCCGGCCAGCGGCCCGGCGATCCCGATCGCCAGCAGCGCCCTGCGGTTCGGCACCGGCTCCTTGATCGCGATAAAGGCGCCCATCGTGCCGAACAAGAAGTACGGCATGGGGATGAAGAACGGGTAGCTCACCGCCACGCCCTCGCGCCGCGCCACCACGTAGTGGCCCAGCTCGTGGGCCAGCAGGATGCCGAGCAGGGCCGCGGTGAAGGCCAGGCCGTCGGCCAGGCTGAAGTACATCCTGCCTGTGCTCCAGTCCACCCGGTCGCCGCCGACCGTTGTGGTTGAGACGGCCGTCAGCGCGAACAGCAGCACGGCGAGCCACAGCCGCGAGGGCCGGGCCGCCGGAAGCGCCGGCAGGGCCAGCAGCGCCGCGCCCGCGGCGTCCTCCTGGAGCAGCGCGGTGTGGCCGAGGGTCCGGAAGCGCGGGCCGACCTCGGCGTAGGCCTGCTCGGCGTCGAGCCGCAGCCGGCCCCGGAAGCGCACGGCCCGCCGCTGCCCCTGCTCCAGCTGCTCCTCCTCGGCGATCTCCATCACCGCCGCTGCCGCGTCGCGCAGGCCGTCGGTCCGCACGAGCTGATCGGGTTGATATGTGGATTCCATAGATTCCGGTAAGTATGTATGTCGCCTCGCGGTCATCATACCACCGCCGGGCGCCCGGCGTCGGAATGTGCTATACTGAGCGTGCAGCCGTCCGGCAGCACCCCGCCCGCAGCGAATCCAGCCCGCAGGAGCCCCCGCCGCCTCCGCCGGCCCCTGCCACGTGTCGCACGCCAGCAGTATGATCGAGCCGGCCCACATCCTGATCGTCGAGGACGACGCGATCATCCGGCGGGTCTACCACGACGTGCTGTTCAGCGGGGGCTATCGCGTGTCGCTCGCCACCAGCGGTGAGGAGGCGATCGCCTACCTCCAGCTGATCACCCCCGACCTCATCCTGCTCGACCTCGGCCTCCCCGGGATCGACGGCCACGAGGTTACGCGCAGGGTCAAGGCCGACCGCACCAAGCCCTTCATCCCCGTGATCATCCTGTCGGCCCAGAACGACCTGGCCACCAGCGTGGCCAGCCTCGACGCAGGCGCCGATGACTTTCTGGTCAAGCCGATCGAGATCGACGAGCTGCTGGCCCGCGTCCGCTCGATGCTGCGGCTCCAGCGCGCCCAGCGCGACTTGCAGAACGCCCAGCGCAAAACCGAGCTGCTGCTCCACCTCACCCGCGACCTCGGCGCCAGCATCGACCTCGACGTGCTGCTCACCCGCTTTCTCGACCACCTTGCCGACGCCGTCGGCGCCATCCGCGCCAGCATCATCCTGACCGGCTTCGAGGACGACCGGGCCCTGTGCTACTCTTCCTCGCGCAACCCGGCCACCCCCGTGCTCCACGACATCCTGCGCTTCGGCGTGGCCGGCTGGGTGCTGCGCGAGCAGCTCCCCGCGATCATCCACGACACCCGCCAGGACGAGCGCTGGTTCGCCTCCAGCGAGATCCACCACAGCGTCCGCGCCGTCGCCGCAATGCCCGTGATCCGCGAAGGCTACATGCTCGGCGTGATCACGCTGGTCCACCACACCCCCGGCTTTTTCAGCGACGAGCACGTCGACCTGCTCGGCTCCGTCGCCGCCCAAAGCGCCGTCGCCCTGGAAAGCGCCCGCCTGTTCCGCGCCAACCAGCGCCAGAAGGAGCTGCTGGCGAAGCGAGCCGAGGAGCTGCGCAAGATCAACGAGATCAACGCCTTTCTCTCCGAGCTGATGGCCCCCGAGCAGGTCACGCGCCTGCTGGTCTACATGATCCAGCAGCAGTTCGGCTACCCCCTCGTCAGCCTGCTGATGCGCGACGGCGACGATCTGGTCGTCCAGGCCACGGCCGGGTCCATCCACGGGCGCAACGCCGCCGGCCAGCCGCGCTTCCGCGCCGACCACGGCCTCAACGGCTGGGCCCTCCAGCACCAGCAGACGGTGCGCGTCGACGATGTGACGGCCGACCCGCGCTTCGAGCTGCTCCTCCCCGACGACGCGTATGTCCGCTCGGAGCTGGTGGTGCCGATCGTCCTGCGCCGCGAGGTGCTGGGCACCCTTGATGTGCGCAGCCACGAGGTGGGCGCCTTCGGCCCCAGCGACGAGGCCGTGATCGCGGCGATCATGGGCCAGTTCAGCATCGCCCTCGGCAACGCCCAGCTCCTCGAAAACGAGCAGCAGCGCATCCAGCAGCTCAGCCAGGTCAACCGTCTGTCGCTGGCGATCACCGCCCAGCTCGACGCCCCCCAGAACCTCCAGCTCGCCGCCGACGCCGTCGCCCGCATCTTTGGGGTCCGCCAGGCCGGCCTGCTCCTGGCCGGCGAGGGCGAGCAGCAGGGCAGCGCGGTCTTCGCCATCCACGGCGGCCACCGCCCCGAGGACGACGCCCTGACCCGCTTTGTGTTCGGCTCGCCCGGCCTCGGCGCCTGGATCCACGCCCTCCGCGAGCCCGAGCTGTTCCGCGGCCTGCCCGCCCGCCCCGAGCTCGCCCCGCTGGCCGGCTTTTTCGCCGCCCGCGCGATCGACGACCTGCTGCTCGTCCCGCTGATCGCCGGCCAGCGCACCCTCGGCCTGATCGGCATCGACGCCTCCGGCCGCGACGATGGCTTCGGCCGGGCCGACCTGGAGCTCGCCGCCACCGTCGCCAGCCTGATCGTCCAGGTGATCGAGAACGCCCGCCTGTATCGCGTCGTCGCCGACGAGCGCTCCACGCTCAACGCCGTGCTGCGCGGCGCCGCCGACCCGATCCTGCTCGTCGGCCCCGAGCGCGAGCTGCTGCTCGCCAACCGCGCCGCCGAGGAGCGGCTCCACATCGCCCTCGAGCGCGACCGCGGCCGCCCCCTGTCCGCCCTGCTCAACGGCACCCCGGACTCGGCCCTCGCCCGGCTCCTGCCCCTGCTGGAGCGCGCCGACGGCGTCGGCGCCGCCGAGATCGGCCTCCCCGACGAGACGGTCTTTAGCGTCAGCATCGCCGCCGTCCGCGGCGGCGACGACCAGCCCCTCGGACAAGTCACTGTGCTGCGGGACATCAGCGCCAGCCGCCGCCTCGAGCGCCAGGAGCGCGAGCGCGTCCGCAGCGTCTTCCGGCGCTATGTGTCGCCCCAGGTCGCCGAGCAGCTGCTCAACGCCGGCGGCGACTTCGGCCAGCCCACCGAGCGCGACGTGGCCGTGATCTTCGCCGACCTGCGCAACTACACGGCGCTGACCGAGCGCACCGACGCGCGCACGCTGATCGAGCGCATCCTCAACCGCTACTTCACCGCGATGACCGAGGTGCTCTACGCCCACGACGGCACGATCGACAAGTTCCTCGGCGACGGCCTGATCGGCGTCTTCGGCTCGCCGATCGCCCACCCCGACGACGCTCAGCGTGCCCTCGCCGCCGCCGTCGATATGCAGCGCGTGTTCCGTGATGTGTCATGTGCCTGGCGCGACGAGCTGAGCCTCGACATCGGCATGGGCGTCGGCCTCAGCTACGGGCGCGCCGTTGTCGGCAACATCGGCTCGGCCCAGCGCCAGGACTACACCCTGGTCGGCGACGTCGTCAACACCGCCTCGCGCCTGTCTGGCCTCGCCAGCGCCGGCCAGGTGATCGTGTCCTACCACCTGTGCGACGCCCTCCCCAGTGGCTGGGCCGGCCCCGGCCGCCTCCAGCCGATGGGCCAGGTTGCCCTCAAGGGCAAGCAGGAGCCGCACCTGATCTACGAGGTGGTGTTTTAGCGCCGTTTCCTATGTGCTTCGCTCCGGCCAGGATCTTGTCTGCTCCAAGGACGCTATGAGCCGCTCCCCCGCGCCGCGCCGGGCGCTGCTCGCGCTCGCCCTCGCCGCCGTCGCCCTCGCCGCGTGGGCGGTCGGCGCGGCCCGCGGCGCCCAACGCCACATCGACGCCCTGGTGGTGACGGCCGCCCCGCTCCCGGCCAGCGCCGCCGGGCCGGCCGGCCACGCGATCGTGCTGCCCACCGTGCCCGCGCCGCGCCCCACCCCGCCGTCCGGCGGGCCGGCCCCGCTCACCCTGCTGCTCCTCGGCGCCGACCGCCGCCCCGGCGAGCGGGCCATCCCGCGCACCGACACGATCATCGTCGCCCGGGTCGACCCCGCGGCGCGCCGGGTCGCTCTGCTCTCGCTCCCGCGCGACCTGTGGGCGCCCATCCCCGGTTACGGCCAGAACCGGATCAGCAACGCCTTTCTGTGGGGCGAGCGCGAGGGCCCGCCCGGCGCCGGCATGGCCCTCGCCCGCGCCACCGTCTCCGACCTGCTCGGCCTCCCGATCGACCACGTCGCCCTGATCGACCTCGCCGGCTTTGCCGGGCTGGTCGACGCGGTCGGCGGGGTCACGGTCGACGTCGAGCGCGAGCTGGTCGACCGGCGCTACCCCACCCTCGACTACGGCACGACCACGGTCCGCTTCACCCCCGGGCGCCAGCGGCTCTTCGGGCAGGACGCCCTGGCCTACGTCCGCATCCGCCACCCCGACAGCGACTTCGCCCGCGCCCTGCGCCAGCAGCAGGTGCTGCTCGCCATCGCCGACCGGCTGCGCGAGCGCGGCCACCTCGCCAACATCCTCGCCGCCGAGCAGATCGCCGACGCCCTCGCCGGCTTTCTCCAGACCGACCTCCCCCGCGACCAGATCGTGGCCCTCGCCTGGGCCCTGCGCGACCTCGACCTCGGCTCCGTCGAGCGCTACGCCCTCGGCGAGGCCGATGTCAGCTTCGGCGTCGACGCCGACCGCTTTGCCCAAACCGCCCGCCCCGGCGCTGTTCGGCGGCTCGCCGCCGCGCTGGCCGGCGAGCCGTAGCCGCCCGGCCCCGCGCCACTTGTCACCGCTCCGCGGGGTGTGGTACACTCGCCGGCGCCGTCGACGGGGACGGGGCCGCCATTGCGCTGCCGCGACTCCCCGTGCCCCGGCGCGGGTTTGTTGTTAGCCGCCGCCCGCCGGCGCCGCGAGCAGGAAAGCGCAATGTCAACCGAGATCAAGATGCCCCAGCTCGGCGAAAGCGTCACCGAGGGCACCGTCGGCCGCTGGCTCAAGCGGCCCGGCGAGCAGGTCGCCCGCTATGAGCCCCTGCTCGAAGTCGTGACCGACAAGGTCGACACCGAGGTGCCCGCCCCCGTTAGCGGCACTCTGCTCGAAATCCTGGTCGCCGAGGGCGAGACGGTCCGCGTCGGCACTGTGATCGCCCGCGTCGGCGCGGCTGATGGGGAAAGTGAGAGCGAGGGAGCGGGGGAGGGGGACAGGGGGACGAGGGAACAAGGGGACAAGGGGATTGTTTCTGCCCCCCCCCCCGGCGCGAGCGGAGCGAGCGCCTCCCCCCCCCCCCTCGTCCCCCCCTCTCCCCCTTCTCCCGGCGCCGACGGCCAGCGTAACGCCTACCTTTCGCCGGTGGTGTCGCGGCTGCTCGCCGAGCACGGCCTCGACGCCCGCCAGATCCCCGGCACCGGCCAGAACGGCCGCCTCACCAAGCAGGATGTCCTGCGCTTCGTCGAGGCCCGTGCGGCTGGCGAGGCCGCCCCCCCGCCCCAATCGCCCCCTGCCTCCGAGCTCGCCCCCGCCGATGTCCTGCGCCCGGCCCCCGCCGACGCCCGCCTCGATGAGCGCCCGGCGACCCGGCCCCTTGAGCTCGGCCTCACGCCCGGGCACCCCCCGGCTCCCCCGGCCGCGGAGGATCTGCCGGACGACGCCGAGCTCGTCCCGCTCAGCGCCATGCGCCGCACGATCGCCGAGCATATGGTCCGCTCGGTCCGCACCGCGCCCCACGTCACCTCCGTCGTCGAGGTCGACCTGAGCCGGGTGATCGCGCACCGCGCGGCGGCCAAGGCCGCCTTCGAGCGCCAGGGCGTCCGCCTGACCTTCACCCCCTACTTTGTTCAGGCCGTCGTGGCGGGGCTCCAGCGCGTGCCCGTGCTGAACGGCAGCTACACCGACGCGGGCATCGTCGTCCACCGGCGCATCCACGTCGGTATGGCCGTCGCCCTCGACGAGGGCCTGCTCGTGCCGGTCATCCGCGATGCCGACGAGAAAACCCTGCTCGGCCTGGCCCGCGCCGTGGGCGACCTTGCCGACCGTGCCCGCGCCCGCCGGCTCAAGCCCGATGAGACCCAGGGCGGCACCTTCACTCTGACCAACCACGGCACCAGCGGCAGCCTCTTCGCCACCCCGATTATCAACCAGCCCCAGGCCGGCATCCTCGGCGTCGGCGCCGTCGTCAAGCGCCCCGTGGTCGTCACCCAGGGCGGCCTCGACGCGATCGCGATCAAGCCCATGTCCTACCTGTCCCTCACTTTCGACCACCGCATCGCCGACGGCGCCGTCGGCGACGCCTTCCTGATGGCCGTCAAGCGCCACCTGGAGGAGTACGAGGGGTAGGCGGGGCCGGCCGCGGGGCTAACTGAGGCCGGCCAGGATCTCGTCCAGCGGCCGGGGAGGCGCGGCGGGCGGGCCGGTGCGGGCGAGGACGGCCTCGGCGGCGCGGCGGATGGCGGGGAGGTCGCTGTGGCGTTCGAGCAGGGCGCCCGCGAGCTCGGCGGCCGCCGGGAGCGCGCCCTCGGCCGCGAGCAGGGCGGCCACATCGGCGAGGACGGGGGGCCACTCCACGGGGGCGGCGGCCGAGCGGGCGGCGCGCAGGGCGCCGGTGATGTAGAGGCGGGCCATCGGCAGGTTGCCGGCGTCCAGGTAGGCCCGCCCGGTGAAGGTCAGGCTGCGGGCGAGCAGCCAGCTTTCCTGGGCCGCCCGGCGGAGCTCGGTGCTTTCCTCGAACAAAGCCAGGGCCAGCGGCGGGTCGCCACGCTCCAGGGCCAGCAGGCCCTGGTTCTCAATCGAGATCGAGGTCGAGCCGGTGTGGCCCACCTGGCGCCGGATCGCCAGCCCCTCGCGCAGCAGCCCCTCGGCCGCGTCCAGGTCGCCCCGGTCCAGGGCGACCAGGCCGAGGTTGTCGAGCGAGCCGGCGATGCCAAGCCGGTCGCCGATCTCGCGGCTGATCGCCAGGCTTTCGCGGTGCCGCTCCTCCGCGCCCGCGTAGTCGCCGAGCTGGCGCAGCAGGTAGCCGGACTTGTCCAGGCAGAAGGCCACCGCCCAGCGATAGTTGAGCGCCCGGTACTCGGCCAGCGCCTGGGCGTAGAAGTCGCAGGCCCGCCGCAGCTCCCCCGCGTCGCGCGTGAGGTCAGCGAGCGAGTCGAGGGCCAGGGCCGCCTGGCGCCGGTTCCCGGCCGCCCGGCTCACTGCCATGCTTTCCAGCAGGTAGGGCTCGGAGCGCTCCACGCCGATCTCCATCACCCCCTGCGTGTGCAGGGCCAGTGACAGGCTCCACTGGTCGCCGCTGGCCTGGAGCCGCACCAGCTGCTCGCGCAGCAGCTCCGGCGAGCTGACCCGCCCGCCGGTGGCGAACTGGGTGTTGGCGATCACGCTCGCGGCGAGGGCGTCGGGCCGGTCGAGGTGGTCGCGCAGCAGGTCCAGGCTCCAGCCCAGCAGGGCCTTGGCCGACTCGAAGCGGTACAGCCGCAGGGCGAACCAGCCCTGGCGGGCCAGCAGCGCCCCCAGCAGCACCGCCTCGTCCACGCTCGTCGGCCCGGCGACGCCGCCTGCGACCGCCGCGGCCGCCCGGCCGAACATCTCGTCGCCCTCCTCGAACAGCCCGCGGATCTCGTAGTACTGGAACAGGCTTTCCAGGCCGGCGTGCAGCGCCGGCCGGTCCGACCGGGCCACCGCCGAGCGCCAGGCGGCACGCACGTTGTCGCGCTCGGCCTCCAGGGCCCCGAGTGCGGCGGCCTGCTCGCCGCCCTTCAGGTCCGCCTCCAGGCCGTGAAGCAGCGCCAGGTAGTGCCCCGCGTGGGCGAGCTGGGCCCGGCGCTGCTCCTCCGGGTTCGCTGCCAGCCGCTCGGCGGCGTACTGGCGCAGCAGCTCGTGGAGGTCGTAGCGGTCGGCGGCCACCCGCCGGATGAGCGATTTGTCGGCCAGGGCTAGCAGGCGCGCCGCGGTCGCCGCCGGGGGCTGCTCCGCCACCGCCGCCGCTGCCGCGAGGGTGAAGCCGCCGCGGAACACCGCCAGGCGCGCGAAGAGCGACCGCTCCGCCTCCTCCAGCAGCCGCCACGAGTGGTCGAACACGGCCCGCAGCCCGCGGTGCCGCTCGGGCATGCCGCGGGCCGCCCCCGCCAGAAAGTCGAGGTCGTGCCCCAGGGCTTTCGCGATCTCCCCCACCGGCATCAGGCGCACCCACGCCGCCGCCAGCTCGATCGCCAGCGGCGCGCCCGCCGCCAGCCAGCAGATCCGCGCCGCCGCCCGCAGCTCCTCGCCGTCGAGCGCGAACCCCGGCCGGGCCCGCCGCGCCGCCTCGACGAACAAGCGCAGCGCCGCCGCCTCCATGTCGTCGTCGCCCTCCGGCAGCGGCAGCCCGCCCACGTCGATCGTCCACTCGCCCGGAACGGCCAGCCGCTCCCGCGAGGTGGCCAGGATGCGCAGCCCCGGCGCCGCCTCCAGCAGCGCGCCCAGCTCGCCCGCCCCCCCCGCCAGGTGCTCCAGGTTGTCCACCACCAGCAGCAGCTCCCGGTGGCGCAGGTAGTCCTCCAGCTTGTGGCGCAGCCCGCCCACCACCAGGCTGCTGAGCCCGAGGGCGTCGGCCACCGCCCCGAGGATCAGGTCGGGGTCGGCCACGCCGGCCAGCGGCACAAAGGCCGCCCCGTCTGCGAAGCGCGGCGCCAGGTCCGCCGCCGCCTGGATCGCCAGCCGCGTCTTGCCGATCCCCCCCGGCCCCAGCAGGCTCAGCAGCCGGCACCCCGGCTCCGCCAGCAGCTCGGCGATCTTCGCCAGTTCCGCCTCCCGCCCCACAAAGGCCGTCGCCGGCGCCGGCAGCCGCCCCGTCGGGGAGAGAGGGGCGGGGGGAGGGGGCAGGGGCAGGGGGGGGCGGGGGAGCGGTGAAACGACACCGTCCGTCGCCGCCGCAGCAGTATCCGCCTGCCCTCCGGTCCCCTTGTCCCCTTGTCCCCTTGTTCCCTTGTCCCCGCGCAGGATCCGCTCGTACAGCGCCCTCGTCTCGGGCTCGGGCTCGGCCCCCAGCTCGGCGTGCAGGGCCCGAGCCGCCTCGTCGTACTGGCGCAGGGCCGCGGCCCGCTGGCCGTCGGCGGCGTACAGCCCCATGAGCCGGCGCTGGGCCGGCTCGTGGAGCGGGTCCAGCGCCACCCGCCGCCGGGCCGCCTCAAGCGCGCCCGCGAGGTCGCCGCGGGCGTGCAGGCCGTCGGCGAGCGCGTCGAGCGCCCAGGCCAGGTCGGCCCGCAGCGCCTCGGCCTCGAAAAAGCGCCACTCCTCGAACGGCGCGGCGTCGCGCAGCTCCAGCCCCGTCAGCAGCTCCCCCCGGTATAGCCTGGCCGCCGCCGCGAGCGCCCCGAGCTCGCCCGGCCCCCCCCGCGCCGCGGCGATGTGGCCTCGGAACGCCGCCACGTCCAGCTCCAGGGCGCCCGGCCGGAGCCGCACCTGCCGGCGGTCGCTCGCCACCACCTCGGGGCCGAGGGCGCTGCCGAGCGCCCACAGGCTTTGCCGCAGCGCCGCCGTCGCCCGCGCCGGCTCCAGGTCCGGCCAGAGCAGGGCGGCCAGGGCTTCGCGGCCGTGGGCCGCCCCCGTGATGGCGAGGTAGGCCAGCAGCGCCAGGGCCTTCTGGCGGTCCAGGGCCACGGGCGCGCCGTCGCGGCTGAGGGTTGGTGGGCCGAGCACGGCCAGAACGATCGGAGGCATGGTGCCATTATAGACCAGCCCCGCCCGCGACGTGGTGGGGTGACGGCTGAGACGCATCCTGAGACGATCGCCGAGACCGGGGCGAGACGGCCGGCCGGTACCCTGTGGCTGTGAGACAGGACAAGCGCAGGGAGGCCCGCCGATGTTCGAGCAGCAATTGACCACCGCCAGCTACGCCCGCCACGTCGACGAGCGCACCCTGGCCCTGCGGCTGTACCGCCGCGCCACCATCCTGGGCGCCCTCAGCCGCGCCTTCGCCCGCCTCGCCGGCCGGCCCACCGCCCTGCGCACGATCCCCGCCGCCCCCGCCGGCCGCGGCCTCGGCCTGCGCGCCGTGCCCCTGGCCGAGATCGTCGGCAGCGAGGGCCGCAGCGGCGACTTCGACGCCCGCTTCGCCCCGCTCCAGGAGCACAGCCGCGACCGCTGGCTCAACGTGGCCGCCGCCCGCCTGCGCGGCGCGCCCCTGCCTCCGGTCAGCCTCGTCCGCGCCGGCGGCGGCTACTACGTCCGCGATGGCAACCACCGCGTGTCCGTGGCCTACGCCCTCGGCGAAGCGTTCATCGAGGCCGAGGTGGTGCTCAGCGACGAGTGATCAGGCGCCGCGCAGCCTGGCCGGCACGGGTGTGAAGATGTAGCCCTCGGCCATGTCGCCGAAGGTTCGGCACCGCTCCGCACCCCAGCGGTGGGCGTACAGCGCGATATAGGCGCAGAACAGCGCGTCCACCCGGTCCTCGTACGCCTTGAGCGCCCCCGGCCTGAGCGCCGCCACCTCCACGTCGAGCAGCTCCTCCGCGCCGCGCAGCGGCGGGTCCGCCGCCTCCAGCGCCCGCAGGTGCCCCTGGAGCGTCGCCCACGCGGCCTGGCGCGCGGCCGGGCCGCGCCCCGGCCGGGCCTTGTACTTCAAGGTCCGCGGCAGCTCGAAGATCGCGACCATCGCCGGGTGCGGAAACACCTCCGTCACCAGCCGCCCGCCCGCCCCCGCCCCGATCCGGTCGACGTGCGCGAACGGCAAGTCGAGCGCCGCCAGCCGCGTTACCAGCTCCTCGCCCCGCACCCTGCCCTCCTCCAGCGCCAGCCGGCGCCGGTTCGCCGGGTGCGCGCCGGCCTCGTACTCCCGAAACTGCGCCGACAACGCTGCCTCTGCCGGCCGCCGGCCTGTTTCGTTCGGCACCACCAGTGGCGCATCCACCGCCACGATCGCCGGCCCATCGCCCGCCGCCCGCCCGATGTACGCCACGATCGCGTCGAGGTCGCCGAGCAGCGCCGGCGGCTCCGCCAGCGCCGCCCCCTCCGGCCCTCCCTCCAGCACCGCCGCCCCCGAGCGGTTCCGCCCCGACCAGGCCAGGTCGATCCCGATGTAGCGTGTCGCCATAGGCTCTCGTTTCCTCCCCTGGTTGCCCAACAAATCGGTGCATGTGCAGGCCGGCACGCGATGATTAAGAAATAGTGAAGTAATGTGAACGCGAGGTTAAGAGACAGTAACGGCGGGGTCGCGTGTCCATGCTACACTCGCTGCAGCGGGGTGACGCCCCACCAACGCCGTTTTCATTTTAGCCGAGGCGTCGATGAACATTCAGCAGCTGCGGGCATCGCCCGCCGCGCGGCCCGTGCTTGATGCGCGCGCCCGCGCCCTCGCCTCCGCCGACGACAGCGTCACGGCCGAGGATGGCGAGGCCAGTCTTTCCTTTCTCCTCGGCGGCGCCCGCTACGCCCTCCCCGCCGCCGGCGTCCGCGAAGTCCAGCCCCTTGGCGTTGTCACCCCGCTCCCGGCCGTCCCGCCCTTTGTCGTCGGTCTGGTCAACGTGCGCGGGCGCCTCGTCGCCGCCCTCGACATCCGGCCGCTCCTGGACATCCCGCCCGTCCCCCCCCTCCCCGAGGCGATGCTGCTGATCGTCGGGCCCGACGACGCCCCGATCGGGCTTGTCGCCGACCGGGTCACGGCGGTGCGCCACGGCCGGCTGTCCCTCGCCCCCACCCCTTCGAGCATCGCTGGGCGCGGCGCGCCCTGGATGCGCGGCGTCGACGATGACCTGTGCCTCCACCTCGACCCGGCCGCGCTGCTCGTCGACCCCCGGCTAATCGTACACCAGGAGGCCGAGACGCAGTAGCCGGCCGCGCGGCCCGGCCTGCCCCGGAGGATGCGATGAGTGACATCCTGCTGATCGAGGATAGCACCGCCCAGGCGACCTGCTTCCAGCTCATGCTCGAGCGCGCTGGCTACAGCGTCCAGGTCGTCGCCGACGGCGCCGCCGGCTGGCGCGCCGCCTACGCCACCAGCCCGCGCCTGGTGCTTCTCGACATCGACCTGCCCTCGCTCGACGGCTACCAGATCCTCGGCCGGCTCAAGCGCGACCGCCGTACCGCCGCCATCCCCGTCGTGATGCTCACCCACCGCGACAATGTCAACAGCGTCGAGCGCGCCCTCAATCTCGGCGCCGACGACTACCTGTTCAAGGACGACGCGCCGTACGAGCTGTGCGCGACAGTCGCCCAGGCCATCCAATGTGGCGCCTGACCCTCTTTCTTAACCGCAGCAACGCTCACCGCGGACCGCCGCCGCAGAGCATTCTGGGATTAGTGCAATGAAGCTCTCAATCCGGCTCAAGCTCCTCGCCGCCTTCGGCTTTGTCCTCCTCCTCATGAGCGCCCTCGGCGGGTTCACGCTCCTCCAGATGAGCGAGATGGACAAGCGCGCCGACCACCTCGGCCAGAACATCATCCCCGCCATCCAGCAGACCTCCGACGCCCGCCGCATCATCAACCGCTACCGCGGCCTCCAGGCGTCCTACATCGCCTACGAGAAAGACGAAGACTACCAGCGTATCGAGACGGAGCTGACCGAGCTCGAGCGCGACATGGATGGCTTTTTCGTCGCCTACGAGCCGCTGCTCGTCGAGGCCGACGAGCGCGCGGCCTTCGCGCAGCTGCAGCAGCTCTGGCCGGAGTTCGTTCGCGAAACCCGCGAGGATCTGTCTCCCCTGGCCAGAGAGACTGACCGCGCCCCGGCCCTCGCCGAGTTCGACAGCCTGGGTGACAGCTACCGCGCTCTTATGGACGAGGCAACGGTGCTGCTCCAGAGCAACTACCGCCAGGGCAACGCCGCCGTCGACGAGGCCAACGCGGCCTACAGCACCGCGAGCGGCCTCACCGGGGCGTTGCTCGCCGGCGCCCTGCTGCTCTCCGCCGCTATCGGCTTCTGGATCGCCACCTCGACCTCGCGCAGCCTCAGCCGGCTGACGACGGCGACCGCGGCCGTGGCGGGCGGCGACCTCAGCCAGATGGTCGAAAGCCGCGGCGGCGACGAGCTCGCCTCCCTGGCCGCCGCCTTCAACCAGATGACCGCCGGCCTGCGCGAGGCCCGCGAGACTGAGCGCCAGGCTCGCCTCGTCGAGGAGCAGCGCAACGAGGCCGACCGGCGCGCCCGCGCCGAGCTCCAGCGCGTCGTCGGCCATTACAGCGAGTTTATCGCCCGGATCGCCGGCGGCGACCTCACCTCGCGCGTGTCCGAGGAGGGCGACGACGACATGCGCCGCATCGGCGCGGACCTCAACCGCATGGTCGAGGGCCTGCACACAATCACCAACCAGACGCAGCAGGCCGCCGCTAACATCGCCGCCGCCGCCGCCGAGATTCTGGCCGCGACCACCCAGCAGGCCGCCTCCGCCGCCGAGCAGTCTGCCGCCCTGACCCAGACCACGACCACGATCGACGAGGTCAAGGCGATCGCGCTCCAGACGGCCCAGCAGGCGGCTCAGGTCGCCCACGACAGCCAGGTCGCCCTCGGGCTCGCCCGCGACGGCACCCAGTCGGTGGAGGAGACGGTCAGCGGGATGGGCCAGATCCGCACCCGGGTCGAGTCGATCGCCCAGACCATCCTCGCCCTCGCCGAGCAGACCCAGGCCATCGGCGCG